>Ga0207420_1000011_pt1 | contig 649984 bp, 655 predicted proteins | sample ThiBio_inoc_biof_FD_183941 | JGI IMG/M metagenome (GOLD analysis project Ga0207420, IMG submission 183941) | Wastewater bioreactor microbial communities from Cape Town, South Africa - Thiocy_inoc_biof (SPAdes) | ecosystem: Engineered > Bioremediation > Thiocyanate > Unclassified | place: South... | reverse complement strand
CCCCTGAAGGTCCAGCCTGTCATACGGGTGCCGTCTCTTGCTTTGAGACACATGAAGACATCTATTGCAGTCAAGAAAATTTATCAGAGAGTTTACCGAATAATGATTCATATAGTATGCCTACTTTTTTATATGAACTAGAGTCTGTTATAAAGGAGCGTTACAACGAGAGAAAAGAAGGGTCATATACAACCTATCTATTTAATAGTGGTGTTGATAAAATACTAAAAAAAGTAGGCGAGGAAGCCTCAGAAGTCATTATTGCAGCTAAAAATATCGAAAAAGGGTCTAAGGAACTAATCAGTGAAGTAGCCGATTTAACTTATCATGTTATGACGCTTCTCGTACAGACCGGTGTGTCAGTTTCATCTGTTTTAGAGGAGCTTAAACATAGGCATAAAGTGTAAAAATGTTTAAAATGCTTACTTTTTGGTATATATAGTTATGTCATTATATTAAATAGAACCGTAAAAGTAAGGAGTTAACTATGCAAAAGACAATCTTCGTATCAAATCGATTGCCTGTCACCTTGAAAAAAGAAGATGGGCATATTTCATATCATATGAGTATTGGTGGACTGGCGACCGGTTTAAAGAGCTATCACGAAAGCTCTTCGGCCTTATGGGCGGGATGGACGGGGCTACCTTCAGAAGAACTGGGAGCAGAGGATCACAAAGTCATAAATGAGAAATTGATTGAGGCATATAAATGTATTCCTGTCTCACTCAGTCAAAATGAGATTGATCAATACTATTTTGGATTTTCTAATAGCACCATATGGCCACTTTTCCATTACTTCAATAATTATGTTTCACACAATCAGTCACAGTGGGAAGCCTATAAAGCAGTCAATGTTAAATTTTATGAAACCATTAAGCCATATATCAATGAGGGTGATGTTATATGGATTCACGATTACCAGCTGATGATGCTACCAGGGTTGATACGTGAAAATCATCCAAATGTAAAAATAGGCTTCTTTTTACACATTCCATTTCCTTCATATGAAATATTTAGAACGGTTATGTGGCGTGAGGCTATATTAAAGGGAATTTTAGGCGCTGATTTAATTGGCTTTCATACCTATGATTATGTTAGACATTTTCTTTCGAGTGCGAGAAGGTTATTGGGTTGTGAGCATCATTTGAATCAAATCACATATGATGAGCGATATATTCGAGTCGATGTTTTTCCAATGGGTATCGATTATGATTTTTTCACAAAACAATTTAACGATGAAGAATATGATCGTAAAATTTCAGAAATTGAAGCGTCACTTTATAGTCAAAAGATGATTCTTTCTATCGATCGATTGGACTATACGAAGGGTATACCTGAACGGATAAAAGCTTTTAGAAGATTTTTAGAGCTTAACTCTGAATATATGGGCAAGGTTAGATTAACCTTGATCGTTGCCCCATCAAGAGAGGCAGTTGATAGCTATAAAGAGCTTCTAAAAGAGATACAGATTCTTGTAAGTGAAACCAATGGCGAGCTTGGAACCATTAATTGGCAGCCGATTATCTTTTTCTTTCAAGCTTTTTCACAAAAAGAGCTAATCGCATTTTATCGTAAAGCGGATTTACTTTTAGTTACGCCTATCAGAGATGGTATGAACCTAGTGGTTAAAGAATATATTGCTGCACGCACTGATCTTAAAGGGATGGTAGTGATAAGTGAAACGGCAGGCGCTGCCAGCGAGCTTGGCGAGTATTTTATCGTCAATCCAAATGATATTGATGAAATAGCATCTGCGATTAAGGATGCATTGGAAATGTTGCCAGCTGATAGAATAACGATAAACAAAACCATGCATAAAAGGTTGAAACGCTATAATGTCAAGTTTTGGGCTGAAGAGTTTATGAATACACTTACTTCAATTGATCCTGATCCAATTCTACCATTGACGCAAATTGATCTTGATAAAAACGATGAGACAATTTTATCTAGCTATCAAAATTGTAAAAAGCGACTGATATTACTAGATTACGATGGCACTCTAGTGGGCTTTAAATCGATTCCTGAAAAAGCGAAGCCAGACAAGGAGCTGAAGCTGCTATTAGAAAAATTAGCACAGGACGAAAAAAACACAGTTGTAATCGTTTCGGGCAGAGATCATATTACACTAGAAAAATGGTTAGGAGAGCTAAAGCTCAACTTGGTCGCCACTCATGGACTTTGGATTAAGGAAATTGACAAAGAGTGGGAGATGTCACTGACCTTAAACAATGAATGGAAAAACTCGATTTATCATGTTATGGAGGTGTACGCTGACCGTATGCCAGGCTCTATTATAGAAGAAAAGGATTATTCGCTAGCCTTTCATTATCGACTATGTGATCCCGATCTTGTGACGACAAAGCTTCATGAGGTGAGAGAAGCGCTCACAGCGATGACACATTCAATGACCATTGGTGTTCAAGAAGGAAATAAGGTATTAGAAGTTAAAGACAAGCGTGTCAATAAAGGATATGGTGCTTCGATTTTCTTAAAAAACCCTGAGTATGATTTCATAATGAGTATCGGAGATGATATTACTGATGAAGATTTGTTTGAAGTTTTAAAGGATTCACATTATAGTATAAAGGTAGGGCTTGGAAATTCAAAAGCAAGATACCGTTTGCGGTCATGGCAATCCGTAAGAAAATTACTGTCCAAGCTTTCAAACACAGAAAGGAATGAAATATGACAAGTCATTTATACGAAGCAATTGATTTTGCAAATATTGGATTTTCAAAGGCTGAGACCTGTATGGTAACAGAGCCAAATCACAGTAATATTTTTGGTAATGTTCATGGTGGCGAGCTGATGCGCTTAATGGATAATATCGCTGGAATTGCTGCAGCCAAGCACGCCAAGGGAATGGTCGTTACTGCAAGAGTAGATGAGCTTGAATTTCACCGAGCGGTCAAAATAGGGGAGCTTGTAACCTGTGTAGGTCAGCTTGCATATGTAGGAAAAGCATCCATGCAAGTGTTGGTTACAGTCTCTGTTTTAGATGTACACAGTGCAAAAGATCCTGAGGTAGCATTAACCGCTTTTTTTACAATGGTGCATCTTGAGGATCAAAAACCTGCGATGGTTGAGCCTTTAATTCCTAAAAATGGAGCTGAAGAATTTCTTTATAATTTAGGAAAGCAAAAGTATGAAGAAATAAAGCAGAAAAAGCAAAATAATGTGAAAAAATAATAAATTTTAATGATTTACAGGTATGTATTGAAGTGCTTTAAATGATATAATCATCATAGGCACTTCAATTTTTTTTTGAAACTTTTATATATCAAAATCCGTCTAAATGGTTGTAAGGTTAAGAAAGACTATTCAACTACACTGTAAACGGTTAACAAGACAAAAATATTCACTTTAGGAGTCTCAGATGCTTTTTTCCAGCATTTCATTCATATATTATTTCTTGCCAATTAGCATGGCTTTTTATCTGCTTACACCAAAGCGTTTTAAAAATATAACTTTGTTGCTTGTGAGCTTGTTATTTTATTTTTTAGGTGAACCTGTTTATACCCTACTACTTGTTTTCTCGTCAGTATCCGATTACCTACATAGTCTATACATAGAGAAGCACAGAGGTGAAAAAAAGGCAAAATATGCATTGATATCCTCTATTGTTATTAATTTAGGGGCTTTGGGTTTTTTCAAATATATTGATTTTTTCATCACAATAATCAATCAGATTTTGAAGGTGCAAATCCCAGTTTTAGGAGTCCCTTTACCGATTGGTATTAGCTTTTTTACATTTCAGACAATGAGCTATACCATCGATGTATATAGGGGTGAGGTTAAGGCTGAGCGTAGCTTTTTAAGCCTAGCGACGTTTGTATGTCTATTTCCACAATTAATTGCTGGGCCTATTGTCAGATATTCTGATATCGCTTCTGAGCTTAAGCACCGTGTAACCGATCTAAGCAAAACAGCTGAAGGCGTTCAAAGATTTGTCATTGGACTTTCTAAAAAGGTACTTTTGGCAAATGGTTTTGGTGAATTTTGCATTTTATACCGTGGCGCAGAACAACCGAGTGTTCTTTTCCATTGGATGTATGCCATTGCTTTTACGATGCAGATCTATTTTGATTTTTCAGGATACAGTGATATGGCAATTGGTATGGGAAAAATGCTTGGATTTACATTCCCTGAAAACTTTAACTATCCCTATGTTTCAAAATCAATTACAGAATTTTGGCGTCGTTGGCATATGAGTCTCAGTAAATGGTTTAGAGATTATGTTTATATCCCTCTAGGGGGCAATAGAGTCACTAAAGTGAAATGGATTCGAAACATAATGACCGTATGGCTGCTAACTGGGCTATGGCATGGTGCTGCACTTAATTTTGTCGTATGGGGTGGCTTTTTCGGTACCCTTTTGCTTCTTGAAAAATTTATTTATGGAAGGCAGCTAGAGCGATTACCAGCTATTGTTAAACACATCTATGTTATGTTTTTAGTTACGGTAAGCTTTGTTATCTTTAATGCGGATACAATGCGAATAGCCATGAGTGATTTGGCTGGAATGTTTGGTATATCTGATTTACAATACGGCCTACCATTAATCACAAATGAGTCCTTATATTATTTTAAAAGCTATGGCCTGCTATTTGTTTTTGGTTTTGTAGGTGCAACACCATTGGTAAAAAATGTCGTTTTACAATTTAAAGCTTTATCGGGAAAGACCTCTAAGTCTACAACGCTTGCTTTTAGTGGCTTTTTATCATTATTTATGATAGAGTCCGTTGGAAGTATTGTATTGCTTTTAATTAGTACTGCAAATTTAATCAGTGGTTCGTTCAATCCCTTTTTATACTTTAGATTTTAGGAGGCGATATGAGAGCGAATCAATCCTCAATAAATAAAATTACGGTGGTATTATTCTTTATCATTTTATTTTTGATTAGTGTAAGTCAGCTAATACTACCAGATAAAGAAATTTCTCAGGCCGAGCGAAGACGTCTTGAGCAAATGCCTAAAGTAACTTCGAATGCCATTATGGAAAGAGAATTAACCGATAAGCTTGAAAAATATCTACTCGATCAGTTTCCTGCTAGAGACCAGTTCTTAAAATCAGATGCATTTGTTAAACAAGTGGTTTTTCAAAGACAGGACATCGGTGGTGTCTATCAATATAAGACTTATTTGAGCAAGGTATTATTTCCTGAAAAGACTAATGATATAGCTTACATCACTAACAAAATTAATACCATATGTGAAACCTATCTCAGTGGTATGCCAATTTTTATGACGATGGTGCCTGATAAAGGTTATTTTACAGCTGATAGAAGTGGGAAACCCCATATAGATTATGATGCTTTTGAATCAGAGCTAAAGTCTAAGCTAAATACAAGTTTAAAATATGTTTCACTACTTGACTCACTTCACCTTGAGGATTATTACAAAACTGACGCTCATTGGCGCCAAGAGGCACTTGAGCCTGTGGTCAAAGTATTAAACAAGGAGATGTCAAATCCTACTACTGAAAATTCAATAGTTTATGACAATTTGGGTGAGTTTAAAGGTGTTTATTATGATAAGCTTTTTAACACCACTGAACCTGATCAATTAATTACAGTAAAAGTACCTGGTTGGGAAACCGCTATCGTGACCTATGCAGATGAAAAAAAAGTAGCAGCGATTTATAGGCTGGATATGCTAGACCACTTAGATCGATATGACACCTTTTTAGGTGGGCCACAATCTTTGGTTTATATAGAAAATGATGCCGCTCAAACCGATAAGGAACTCGTAATGTTCAGAGATTCATTTGGGAGTAGTATTGCTCCTTGGTTCATTCAAACCTATAAAAAAATTACTTTAATTGATCTTAGGTATGTGGATGTTGATAAACTAAATCAATATGTTTCATTTTCAAATCAAGATATCTTATTTCTTTACAATACGACGGTATTAAATAACAAAATCAACTTTAAATAGGTGGTCAGATATGAAACATGTCACAATAAAGGTTATGTTGTTAGTGGTTGCAGTCATTATAAATGGCTATGTTATCTATAGACTTGAGGTAGACCGACAAACCGATTACGCATATGAGGCGAGTACAAAGGTTTTAAGTGGTGATTTAGCAAATGGACAGTTTGAGGCATTACCATCCGAAGCTTCAACAGAGCCAACGGATGTTGAGCCAGTAATAAGTGATGCCCTGGTTTCTTTAATTCAAAGCGAGCCAAATGTTGCAGATTTAACCAATGAAAACAAATTTTACGAAGAAGAAATTGCTTTAGCGCTTGAAGAAGCTCGACAAGCAGAATTAGAAAAGGCGTTGGCCTATGACTACAGTCAACCGGTTAAAAGTGCTTCTGTAGTGGGGGATGATTATTTTTCGGATGCAGTTTTTGTGGGAAATTCAAGAACTGAAGGCTTTATGCTTTATTCTGGGCTAAAAAATGTTAAATCCTTTACTTACATTGGTCTTAAAGTAGATACGATTCAATCCTCTCGAGTTGCAAAGCTAAATGGTGAAAAAGTGACCATAATGGAAGCTTTAAAATACAATAAGTTTAGTAAGCTCTATATAATGCTAGGTATGAACGAGCTTGGTTGGGCTTTCCCAGAAAAATTCAAGGAGGAGTATGGCAAAGTAATTGACCAGATTAAGCTTGATCACCCTGATGCCATTATTTATATTCAATCTATACTGCCAGTAAGTAAAGAAAAGGCTATTAATGATCCAATATACAACAACCAGAATATAGACAAATTTAACGTGCTAGTAAAAGAACTAGCGATAGAAAAGGAGGTCTATTATTTGGATGTTGCTAGTGCAGTAATGGATAGTGAAGGTTTTTTGCCGGATGGCGCATCCTTTGATGGAGTACATCTTAAACCTGATTATTGTAAGGTTTGGTTGGCTTATTTAAAAGCACATACAGTAGAAAGTCAGAAAATTGATGTGGTTGCAGGTGAAAATATTGCAGAAAAATTGAAAGTAAGGGATTAGGTGATGATAGATGTTCAGAATTGCTCGTAAAATGATAATATTGTGCTTAATAGTAATATTGGTGTTGAGCGGTTGTTCCACTAAAAAGTTGGATTTTGATATGCAAAATGTTGTTGAGGCACTATCGACTAAATCGTATTTTGGCACTGATTTTTATGAGGTTGAAGGTTCAGCTTTAGTTCAAATGTATGGTATTGAGGTGGAAAATGTAGATGCAATTGGCTTTGCAGGTAGCGGTGGCGTTGCAGATGAGCTATCTATTTTTAATGTAGAAAATGAAGCCGATGCGGATACCATACTACAAATAGCGCAGGATCGAATTGCAGAACGGATTGAAGCTTATAAAAGCTACAAGCCAGATGAAGTTTTTAAGCTTGAGCATGCTTATGTTGAAAAATTTGGAACGTTTATCGTTGTGGGTGTCTGCTCAGATGCTGATGCATTTAAAAAAGATTTAGATGCGGTTATTTATAAGTAAAGTTAACTCCTGAATTTGCAAAATATGCATTCAGGAGTTTTTTATTACGTTGAAGCCAGTAGCGGACAACTTGATTGACCCATTTTATTTTGGGTATCTAAATAATTATGTCAAACTATTTACAATAAAGTCACACTGTTAATCAATGGACCAAACGATTAATTAATAGGTGAAATCGTTATTTATTAGGAGGTTTTAATGAATTATAATCAAATTTATATAGGCGGCGAATGGGTTTACTCAGATTCTCCTGCCATGATAGAGGTAGAAAATCCAGCAACTCGACAAATAATTGGGAAGGTGCCCGCTGGAAATGCAAAAGATGTGGATCGAGCTGTATTAAGTGCAAAGGCTGCTTTTGAAGCATGGTCTGAAACGACTCTTGAAGAAAGAATCGTCACTTTGAGAAAAGTTTATGATCATTTTGCGGCTAAAAAGGAGCAACTGATTCAGATGGAAGTCGCTGAATTAGGTCAGCCGATTAGATGGGCTGAAAGAGCACATGTTATTGGTCCGTTGGCGCGTTTTGATAATTATATTAAGCTTATTCAAGACTATCCTTTTGAAGAAAAATTAAAACATGCGACGGTTCGCCGCGAACCTATAGGGGTCATCGGGTGTATCACACCTTGGAACTATCCACTTGGACAGGTGATGCAAAAAATTGTCCCAGCTTTACTAACGGGTAATACAGTAGTATTAAAGCCTTCACAAATGACGCCGCTTTCTGCGATGGTCCTAGCTGAATCCTTTCATGAAGCTGGTGTTCCTGCTGGTGTGTTCAATCTAGTGACAGGTCGTGGTGCAGAGGTTGGTAATGCATTGGCTTTACATCCAGATGTACAAATGATCTCATTTACTGGATCGACAACTGGCGGTAGAGAAGTGGGTAAGCTTGCTCTTGAGACAATTAAAAAGATCGCTTTAGAGCTTGGTGGCAAATCACCACTTATTGTACTTCCGGATGCTGATATATCTCTTGCAGTGGGTACGGTTATAAGCTCTTGCTTCGATAATACAGGTCAGACCTGTGCAGCATTAACGCGTATGATCATCCCAAAAGCGGATAAAGAAAAAATAGAGTCGTTGATCATCGAACGCTCAAAGGCATATACGGTAGGTGATCCAACACTTGTGGACACCAAGGTGGGTCCTCTTGCAAGTGCAAAGCAGTATAAAAAGGTCAGCAAGTATATTGAAATCGGTATAGAAGAAGGGGCTAAGTTGATTGTGGGTGAAATGCCTGTTCCATATGAAGCTCTTGGTGATAACGGCTACTATGTGAAGCCAACTGTTTTTACAGATGTTGAAAATCATATGAAGATTGCTCAAGAGGAAATCTTCGGACCAGTCATCTCACTGATCGCCTATGATACAGTGGAAGACGCTATACGCATAGCGAATGATGTGCCATATGGTTTATCAGGTGCGGTTATCGGCCCATTGGATTTGGCCAATGAGGTGGCGACCAAAATAAAAACCGGATCGGTTTATGTCAATGATGGCAAAAGAGACATCAATGCGCCGTTTGGCGGTTATAAACAATCCGGTATAGGTAGAGAGGGTGGCATACAAGGGATTGAGGAATTCTTGGAGATAAAGTCAATCTTCAATGAACCACAGCCTGAAAAGCTATAAATAAGTTTTTTAGAACGATAACCATTCAGAGATTTCTGATAGTGGTATCGTTCTTTTTTTATACGCATGCAGTAACAATCTAGCATTATCAAATTCATACGTGCAGGTAACCAGTGTTAAAAGGCTTAAATCCTCTGGTAATTCTAACGGGTCATCGAAAATGGAATTGCGTTTAAAATGCTTTGCATATTCCACGAGTTCTCCTGGGTCGAGGTTAAAACTGAGGTAGTAATTATATGCAGAGACACGCTGTACGGCAAACAACTCATAGAGGACCGCTTCTCTAGAGGTAACGATCACGACGTATCTGTGATGGTTATAAAAGTCCTCGTCCTTATACTGATGCAAATCGTGGAACATGGTCCCTTTAAACAAATAGTGACCGTAGATAGCATTGTGCGTGTCATATAGGTTGGGTGAATTTTTATAGTCTAAATAGATTGAACCATCCATATCTGGGCTGTTTTTATAATCGTATCTTAGGTAGTAATCGTTGTCTTTGCCCTGCACCAATGGATAATCGATATTTGTTCCCGGAACTTTAAACCAACCGATAAAATCGGGGGACTCTTTCATGTATTCGGAAAAAGTCGTACTAAAATAGGTATCAAAGCCAAGATTATCATCTTCTGGTGTGGCATAGAGCGGTAAATTAGTTGTGGTGTCAGTGTTAGTTTTGTTATCAGAAGTACCAGTTGACTCTGCAGAAGTTTCAGTTGACTCAGTATTAGTTGAATCCGTAGTGTCTGTAGTATCTGTAATTGATCCTGATGGTATCTCTGTTATAGAACCGTTTTCGGAACCTTCAACGGCTGTATCAGCGTCTTGTGAGGTGGATGGCGAAGGCACGTCCTTTCCACAAGAAATAAGGAGTAGCGACAGAGCAAAAATGAAGATGGAGAGCATAAGAAAACGGAGGCATTTATTGAACATATGGACCTTCTTTCAATCAAATGTGATATAGTATAAGTGGATCAAAACGCGAGGAGGTACAGGATGCAACAAGTTATGCTGGAACCAGGTGATTTACTAGATAACCGCGGTTGTCTTATCCAAAGCGGTTATTCGACTCAGCTCATTAAGAAATATCAAAGGAAACGCATTAAAGCACCTTTTTTTAAGATTAAAGAGTGGGATTATTATTTGATCTATAACGATGCTTATGGTATCGCTGTAACGGTAGCGGATAATAGCTATATGGGACTTCTCAGCGTCTCGTTACTTGATTTTACGAACAAAACAGAAACGACAAAAACCAAAATTTTACCGTTTACATTTGGAAAACTGAATATGCCCGAAGCCTCATATGAGGGCGAGGTGCTCTATCAAAAAGGCGATATGGCATTTAAGTTTACGCACGGTTTTGGTAAACGAAATATTTTTGTGAGCTTCCCAAATTTTAAGGATAAAAGCAAACTTGAGATATCTATAGATTTGACGCATGCACTAGAGGATTCTATGGTGATTGCAACGCCTTTTCCTGAGAACAAGCATGCCTTTTATTATAATCAAAAAATAACAGCGATGCCTGCAGAGGGTGTGGCGAAACTAGGCAACGAAATCATCACATTCCGAAAAACCAATGCCCTTGGACTTCTAGACTGGGGGCGTGGGGTTTGGACCTATAAAAACACTTGGTATTGGAGTGCCGCTCAAGGCTTTATTGGCGATGATGTGATTAGTTTTAATCTAGGCTATGGCTTTGGTGACACCTCAAAGGCGACTGAAAATATGTTCTTTATCAATGGCAAAGCATTTAAACTGACCGATATCGATTTTAAAATTCCAATGACGCCAGAAGGGGAAGACTATTTAAGACCTTGGCTAATGACTTCCTCCGATGGCACTTTTGAAGCGTTATTTACACCGATATTAGATCGACAGGCCTTGATTTCACTTGGAGTTTTAGCAAGTGATCAGCATCAGGTGTTTGGGTATTTTGATGGCTTTGCTCTAATAGGTGACGCAAAAGAAAAGGTTGAATTTAAACACTTTTTAGGCTTTGCAGAAAAGGTTTATAATAAATGGTAGTATTGATTTATACCCATAATATGATTAAGTCACACAGTTCATAGATAGTAAATGAAGATTTCGGGTATAGCTTTAGTGAAGAGATTGAAAGGAGCTATATATGAATCAAACCCTGACAAATGTCTATAAAGTAAAGTCAAATTACGATTTAACCGAATCTCATGAGAGATTAATTGAAACGCTGAAGCAAGTTGGATTTGGCGTTTTATGGGAACTGAATTTTAAGGATAAGCTGCGTGAAAAGGGATTAGCGTATAACGAAGATTTTTTAGTAATGGAGGTCTGTAATCCAGCAAAAGCAAAGGTTGTTTTGGAAGCCGAAATAGATATGGGCTTCATGCTGCCTTGTAAAGTCGGGATTCACACTGAAAACGGAAGCTGCTTCATGGGCCTTATGAAACCGTCCAGCATGGTATCCAATGAGTCATTGACTTCCCTTGCTAAAGAAGTAGAGGACGCATTAATCCTAGCCATCGATGGTGCCGCAAAATAATCAATCCATTTATACAAAAGATGAAAATTCATCATAATTTTTTTACAATTAGCCACCTTGACGCTAGGCGATGAGGTGGTATAATTATTTTAAGAGTTAGCACTCAATGTGGCAGAGTGCTAACAAGAAAAAGGAGTGATGAATTATGAATGTAGAAAAAATGACTAAGAAAACGATAGAAAGCATTGAAAACGCACAGAGACTGGCAATAAAGTTCAGCCATTCGCAAATCGATATGACGCATCTTCACTATGGTTTGATAGGCGATGAAGGCGGTCTTATATCCAGTGTGCTTTCACAATTAGGCATTGATCTACCTAAATATAGAAGTCTTGTACAGGATATTTTAGAGAAGATGCCAAAAGTAGTTTCTGAGCAAAACGAAATCTATGCGTCGAGAAAGTTTAACAAAATTTTAATCGATGCAGAGGATTATGCCAAACAGCTGAGTGATGATTATGTTAGCGTGGAACACGTCTATCTATCACTCTTAGATAATCTCACTGGTGAAGATCAAAGAGTCGTTAAACAATTTAATATCACAAAGGAACGTTTTCTAGAAGCGCTCGCAAAGATACGTGAAAATAAGAGAGTTACTTCTCAAAACCCTGAAGACGGTTATCAAGTGTTAGATAAATACGGTAGAGATCTGGTGGAGCTGGCGAGAAGTGGTAAACTAGATCCGGTGATTGGTAGAGATGAGGAAATCAGAAGAGCCATTCGCATTTTATCTAGAAGAACGAAGAACAATCCCGTGCTGATTGGTGATCCTGGTGTTGGTAAAACTGCAGTTGTAGAAGGGTTAGCTTTGCGTATTCTCGCTGGTGATGTCCCAGATGGACTTAAGGATAAAACGGTTTATGCGCTTGATATGGGCGCACTAATTGCGGGCGCTAAGTTCAGAGGTGAGTTTGAAGAAAGGTTGAAAGCAGTTCTCGATGAAATCAAGGATTCCGATGGTAAAATCATTCTGTTTATTGATGAGCTTCATACGATAGTGGGTGCGGGTAAGACTGAAGGTGCAATGGATGCAGGTAATCTACTTAAGCCATTGCTCGCTAGAGGTGAACTGAGATTAATTGGCGCAACGACGATAGATGAGTATCGTAAGTACATTGAGAAGGATGCTGCACTAGAAAGACGTTTTCAACCGATATTGGTGGGAGAACCTTCTATTGAGGACACGGTTGCCATCCTTCGCGGCTTAAAGGAGCGCTTTGAAATTCACCATGGGGTTCGTATCACAGATGGTGCAATTATTGCGGCTGCACAGCTTTCAGAAAGGTATATTCTTGATCGTTTCCTACCAGATAAGGCAATCGATCTTATGGATGAGGCATTATCTATGCTGAGAACGGAGATCGATTCTATGCCACAGGAGCTTGATCAACTCAACCGTAAAATTATGCAAAAGGAAATTGAAAAGCAGGCACTTCAAAAGGAAACCGATCGAGACGCAGTTGGAAGAAGAGATGCACTTGATTTAGAAATTGCTGAACTAAAGGAACAGCTTCACGCCTTAAAAGGAAGATGGGAAGTTGAAAAAGCTGCGATCGACAAGGAAAAAAACCTTAAGAAAGAAATTGAAACGGTTAAGTATAAAATAGAGGAAGCTGAGCGTAACTATGATTTAGAGACCTTGGCGCAGTTGAAATACGGCGATCTCGTGAACTTAAATAATGAACTGGAAGCATTAAAGAGCAATAAAGTGCATACTGAGCTTTTAAAAGAGGAAGTGACAGAAGAAGAAATCGCAGATATCGTGTCAAAATGGACAGGTATCCCAGTGGCAAAGCTAGTTGAGGAAGAAAAGGATAAACTTCTAGGACTGGACACACTCTTGCACGAACGTGTCATCGGCCAGGATGAAGCAGTTACTGCCGTTTCTGACTCTATAATACGCGCTAGAGCAGGATTGAAAGACCCATCTAAACCCATTGGATCGTTTGTATTTTTAGGTCCAACAGGCGTCGGTAAAACCGAACTTGCAAAAGCACTTGCAGAGGCTTTATTTGACGATGAGAATAACATCATTCGTATCGATATGAGCGAATATATGGAGAAGTTCTCAGTTTCAAGGCTGATTGGAGCGCCTCCAGGCTATGTTGGCTACGATCAAGGTGGTCAACTCACAGAAGCCGTTAGAAGAAAGCCATATTCAGTCATCCTTTTAGACGAGATTGAAAAAGCCCATCCTGATGTGTTTAATGTGCTCTTACAACTTCTGGATGATGGTCGTTTAACCGATGGACAAGGACATCTTGTTGACTTTAAAAATACAGTCATTATCATGACCTCTAATATCGGTAGTCAAATTCTATTGGAAGATTTGTCGATAGAAGGCGATGGTGTGATTAGTAGTATGGCAAAAGAAGAAGTCCTTAAGCTATTCCATAAGTCCTTTAAACCAGAATTAATCAATCGATTAGATGATATTCTACTTTTCACACCGCTTAACATCGAAGCGATTAAAGGCATTGTGAAACTTTCAATTGATTCAGTGAGAAATAGACTCAGCGATAGAAAAATTCAGCTAGAGGTGAGTGAGGATGCACTGGAGCACATTGCTAGAGAAGCTTATAATCCTGTATTTGGCGCAAGACCGGTCAAACGCTTTATCATGCATAACATCGAGACGAAGCTGGGTAAGTCAATTATCAGCGGTACGGTGAGTGAAGGGGATCGGGTTAAGATCGTCATGACAGAGCAGGGCTTGGCGTTTGAAATAACTAAGAGTGCTGTTGGTGATTAACACGAAAACTATAAAGTAAACAGGCATTAAGAACACAAATAAAAAGGAGAACAGGCAGCTCTAAACGAGTTGCACGTTCTCCTTATTTTTTTTACCAAGATCTAGATGAACCGCCGCCACCACTGCTACCGCCGCCACCTCTAAATCCACCACCACCGCCGCCACTGCGTGAGCTTCTAGCTGCAGTATAGATGATAAATCGAGTTAGTCTACCACGATTTAAGATAATGTCTAAGAAAATGATAATGATCACTATTACGATTAAAATCAATTTTCCCAAGGTCATTTCCGAATCGCTTGAACTAGAATTATCAGTTGGCGTGTAATAAACGTTACTAGCGGATAGATCAGAAGCATCTAAATTATACTCCTTGTAAACTTCCTCTGCGAGCTTTAGGTAGGTACCTGTGACGCCTGCATCATAATCACCAGCTTGAAAGTTGCCAATCAAATAATCGTCCTGTATACGTCCTGTTTTAGCATCGTTTAATGCCCCTTCAAGACCATAACCGACTTCAATTCTAGATTGACGATCCTCATAGGCGATAAGAAGGAGTAAACCGTTGTTCTTCTTAGAATCCCCGATGCCCCACTGACGAAATAGGCCATTTGCGTAGCTTTCAATATCCGCGCCATCTAAGGAATCAACGGTTACTACAACTATTTGAGCGCCTGTTTTCTCGGCAAGTGGTACTGAAGTAGACATGATTAGTTCTTCTGTCTCACTAGAGAGAATGCCAGCGTAGTCAGCAACATAGAAATTATTGGTTGGTTCTGGATACTTATTTGCACCAAAGCTAGGTAATAGTAACAGAGTTAAGATGATACAAACAAGAGAAAAACTTTTAATAAAGCGTTTCATCAAACGACTCCTTGTCATTAGTTGTTAAAATCAACAGATGGCACTTGATTAGCACCTTCTTGTGCTTCAAAATAATCGACTTGATCAAATCCGAACATACCAGCAAAAATCATCATAGGGAATTGTTTAACGGTTCTATTATATTGATTTGCAACCGTGTTGTAGTCTTGTCTTGCTACTGCAATTCTGTTTTCAGTTCCTGCTAATTCATCAGATAACTGAATAAAGTTTTGGTTTGATTTTAAATCTGGATAACTTTCAGATATAGCCAATAAACGACTTAATGAACCACTTAATTCAGCACTTGCTTCATCTTTTTCTTGTACTCCCGTTGCGCCTATTAGTTTTGATCTCGCTTCAGAAACACTTTCGAAAATTTCTTTTTCTTGGCTTGCATAGCCTTTAACGGTTTCTACTAAGTTTGGAATTAAGTCATTTCTTCTTTGGAGCTGATTATCGATTTGACTAAGAGCTAAATTCACTTCTTCGTCTAAGCTTACTAATTTATTGTACCTAGAAACAAACATGCCTCCGAAGATAGCGATAACGACTACGATGGCAACAATAACGATTAATCCTTTTTTCATTTTACACCTCATGTTTATTTAATTTATATAGTTACTAATGCATTATACCCTTAAAAGATTAAAAAAGCATTAATAGAAGACTTAAAACTTGTTAAATCCGCAAGTTTAAGCTAATTTATGTTTGCTTATGTTGAAATGGGTATAAAGGAGATATCTATCCTATTGGAGGCAATTATGGCGAAACAGGGCTTAATCAAAAAAACAATTATTACAGTATTTATTTTATTTGTCGTTGTAATTAGTCTATTTATATTATTTTCCTTAAATCCACCAAAGGGCGAGGTAACCTATCCTTTAAGTGCAGAATCTTATCAAGATGGCGACCAAACGAATCTTTTGACAATTATCAAAGGAAGATATGAGCAGGAACCCTTTAATGGTGTTGCGACGTTGATCTTTTTTTTGGCAATTACACATTCTCTTTCAGTTAATTATTTTAGTACAAAGGCACACCAAATGGATAAGGCGTTCGAGCTACTAAAGCTTGAGGGCAAGGTTAGTCGAGAGGCTCGATCAATGCGCGCGACCGTCTACCATTTTTTAGGTGAGATTGAGGTGGTATTTGGACTTTGGTCCATTATACTTGGGATTGCATGGGCTAGCTACTTTAATTGGGCGTCCTTTGTCTATTACATCAATGATTTATCCTATGTAGAGCCATTGTTCATCATCGTCATTATGATCATTGCATCTAGCCGCCCAATTTTGAAGTTCTTTGAATTGATTCTTTGGCGTATTGTAAAAATCTTTCATGGAACTATAGAAGCCTGGTGGTTAGCCATTTTATTGCTTTCAGCATTTTTAAGCTCTTTTATCACTGGTCCTGCAGCTATGACCATTTGCTCGATGCTATTATCGGAAAAATTCTTCGTACTTAATCCTTCGAAGTCCCTTAAATATACGACCTTGGCATTGCTATTTGTGAATATTTCAGTTGGAGGTGCAATGACAAATTTTGCATCCCCACCTATTTTAATGGTAGCAACCCCTTGGAACTGGAACAATGCCTTTATGGTAATGACCTTTGGTTGGAAATCCATCGTAGCCATTGCAATAGGAACTGTATCGTATTTCTTTGTTTTTAAGTCAGAATTTAAAAGGCTACAAAAGCCACACCACGACTTACAATTTAAACGCTATATCCAAAATAGATTTATCAGCCAAAAGGAGCTAGAAATACTATTTGAGGATCTAGAACAAAACGTCGACCATCGTATGGGCTATTCGAGAGAGTTAAGAGCCTTTTCAGTTATTTTAAAGGACAATATGAAGGCAATTGCCAAACGTAAGCTCTCAAAGGATGAATACGAATCCTTCGATGTGGACGCAGCGATAGATGAAAAATTTGAAAGCATTGCAGAGAAGCAGTTTAGAAGAACGATTCCTGGATTGTTACCCGTGAGTGAACGAGATGAGTACTATGATCCTGATTGGGACAGAAGAGATGAATATGTACCTTATTGGATAATGGGTGTACATATGCTTTTTATGCTTTGGACCATAGTCAATGCCCATGAGTCAGCGCTGTTTCTAGCTGGGTTGTTGTTCTTTTTAGGATTTTATCAAATCACTTATTATTATCAAAATCGCATCGATTTTAGACCTGCATTGCTCGTCGGATTTTTCTTAGCTGGGCTGATTGTGCATGGCACCCTTCAGGAATGGTGGATCGCTCCGATACTTGGTAATTTGCCACCTTTAGGGTTAAATCTTGCTTCAATTGTCTTAACATCTTTTAACGACAATGCCTCAATAACTTATTTAAGTTCACTTGTTCCAAATCTCTCAGATGCCCTTAAATATTCGGTTGTGTCTGGTGCGATAACCGGTGGTGGTTTAACCGTAATCGCGAACTCACCTAACCCAATTGGTCAGTCCATTTTAAAGCCCTATTTCAAGAATGGGATTGAAGCGGGAACATTGCTCAAATATGCACTATTCCCAACGGTTGTAGCGACTATTATTTTCTTTATTCTTAGCTGATTGGAGGAACTATGGAGCTCTTAAATACTGAAATTGAATCTAGCTTTGATGCGGTAGATATGCTAGTTAGAACTGCGATTCGGCTATTGGAAGAGGAAGTTAAAGAATTGTCTCAGTCTCAATTATTCAATATCAACTTTATGCTACGTGAAATATTGAATAATGCTGTAGAGCATGGGAATCATTTTGAAAATGAAAAAAAAGTGATGTGTCATATTGAGTACGAAGCGCATCAGCTGACCTTTCGTGTAAGAGACGAGGGCAAGGGCATCCATCTAGAGGATATTCCCTTGATGCATGAGCCTAAGGATCTTCTAAGGCAAAGAAATAGAGGTCATGAGACCATTAGGGAAATGGCTTTTGAGGTGTACATCGATCAAACAGAGGTAACGGTTATACTTAAAATATAGTCAGGAGGCAGACATGGAAGAACAATTATTAGGAAATTGCATGAGATTAATCATTACAGAGGGTTTGACAGCAAATCGCGTTTCAGACTATACTCAAAAAACAGAAGCTCTGTTTGCTTCTGATTCAAGATTTGATTCTGTCGTATTAGATTTATCGAGCACAAAAAACATAGATTCTGTTGGCGTTACCTTTGTAATTGGCCTATATAAAGCTTCTGAAGAACACAACAAGTCATTTAGTGTGTCTGGTGCCAGTGTTGATATTATGAGCTTATTTAGATTAATGAAGCTCGATCAGTTTTTTGATTTGAATGAGTAGTCTGGGAGGTAGGTATGGCCTATCATATATTGATTGCCGATGATGCGACCATGAATCGTTCTTTGATAAGAGATGTCCTCTCAAAAAGCTTAAAGAATGCAACCTTTTCTGAGGCTGTTAATGGCACTGAGGTTTTAGAGGTTGTAAAATACGGTGCAGTGGATTTGATCATCCTGGATCTTGTAATGCCAATTATGGACGGATATGAAACGTTAAGGTGGCTTAAGAAGCATCCTGAGTTTCACGATATTCCTGTAATCGTTAATAGCGCGATAACAGAGATTAAATCAATTGAACAAACGCTTAAAGAAGGAGCGATTGACTATTTTACAAAACCACTTTCGCCAAATGATATGCAAATAATCTTGCCATTAAAGGCTAGAAATGCGATTAAGTTCTACGAACAGCAAAAGACAATTGTTTCTCTTAATCAACAAATTAATGAAGAATTAAAGAATGCCAACACGTTTGCCAATATTCTTCTTCCAAAGGAAAAAGGAATGAAGCAGGTCGAATTGTATTTAAAATACCATCCTTCCTTAGGGATTGGTGGTGATTTTTTCGATTGTGTTGAAATAGGTGATAAGGTGCATTTTATGATTGCGGATGTGACCGGACATGGTATTGCTGCTGGTATGGCTTCCTCTATGATAAAGGTGCTTTACAGGAAAATAATCGAAACACCTGATATCATGCCTCATGAGGTGCTAGAAAGGATGAATCAGTCCATCTTTGATATCTTTGACTTTGCAGGAAGAGACAATTATTTTGTTTTTACGGCGTTTGTAGGTGTTTTAGATCATGGCGTTTTAAGCTATGCCAACGCTGGACATCCCTATCCGATGATCTATAGAGCTGAGCATGATCGTTTCGTGGAAATCAGACAAAATGGTTTTTTGGTTGGTATGCTTAAAAATGTCAGATATCATACTGAGAATTTCCAGGTTGACCCAGAGGATATGATCTTTTTATACACAGATGGTCTTTTCTGTGCTTGTGAAGGTAAAGACTTTACTGGCTGGGAAAAGGTATTTACGTTAAGCCGACAATTATCGGGAATACTCACAGTAAGCCCGAAGGAGTTTCTTGAAGATTTATTTTATGCCTTTCATATGATCCATAAAACAAGTGGCAATGATTTTACAGATGATGTGGCAATGATGCTTTTAAAAGTTAAATAATTAAAACAAAGCCTCTTTACTTTTGATATTCAAAAGTAAAGGGGTTTTATTTTTTCAAAGACATCAAGTTATTTGAAAGTCTTTAACAACAAGCGATTGAGATGTATAAAAAAATTTGTTGAAGAGTCTGTCCATACAGGTTAAACTGAATATAACGGGTTACGAAATATTATTTTACGATAGGAGGACCTCATGGTTGTTTCTGAATTAAAGCGTGCAATACCAAGTGATGGGTTTTGTGATCTCAGGTATCAAGAATACGAGTTGACGACGATTAAGGGAACGAAAAAGGAAATCGATACAGTTGCAGTGATAAAAAAATCAGGTGGAAATGTTAGAGTGCTTACTGGTGGTGGATTTGGTAGCTTCTGTTTCACGGATACTGCAGACCTTCCGCTTGCTTTTAAAGAAGCACGCTATGCCAGCGATTTAATAAAGGGTAATAAAGTACTTGATCAATATGAGGTTAATGTGGATACCGTCAAGGTTCAACCGGAAATGGATCCAAGAACGATTGATATTAGTGATAAACGGTCTCTGGTCTCACATTACATTAATCTTTTTATGTCATACGATGAAATTGTCAATCTTGAAACAGAGTATTACGAGCAGTTTACTGAGACTTTAATCCTAAACAATAAGGGAACTGAGGTGAGTCAGGAGGAGCTAATAGTAGGTATTAATTTTAGAATTACCTCTAAAAGAGAGGCGCTTACTCAAATTACAAGATTGTCGCTTGGCGGTGGCGAGAATTATTTGGATCTTCTTGATAAGGAAGCTGAGATTCATGCAAAAGCTAAACAAACCATTGATTTGCTAGACGCAGTTCCAGTAGTTGGTGGAAATTATGACGTCGTATTAGATAGTGAAGTAAGTGGTTTATTCATACATGAAGCATTTGGACACTTGAGTGAATCAGATAGTTTGATTGGTAATGAAACGCTTGCTAAGACGATGACTTTGGGATCAGAATTTGCCTCAGAGATCTTTAATGTTATTGATGATCCTACACTCTATGGGTATCCAGGCAGCTACACATATGATCACGAAGGTACAAAGGCAAAGAAAACTTACCTTATAAAAGAGGGTAGGCTAAGTGGACGATTACATTCGATGGAATCGGCAAGCCAGTTAGGGGAAATACCGACAGGACATGCCCGTGCAAAGCATTTCGGTTTTACTCCAATCGTAAGAATGGGAAATATTTACATCGACAAGGGACAACATACACTAAAGGAAATGATAAGCTCAATTGACAATGGTCTATATTTATTTGGTGCCGCTGGTGGTCAAACCAGTGGTGACACATTTACTTTTGCAGTTCAAGGCGCTTACAAAATTGAAAATGGTGAGTTAACACATATGGTTAGAGATTTGGCGCTTACTGGACATTTATTTTCAACGCTGAAAAACATTGAAATGGTAGGTGATGAGCTTTCATTCTCAAGATCAGGTGGCTGTGGTAAGGGGGGACAAATCCTTATAAAATCTGGAAAGGGTTCAGTTCCTATCAAAATCAAAAACATGGGTATTGGAGGTAAATAATGAAATCTTTAATAGAAAAAGCGCTTAAAGTATGTGATGCTGCTGAGCTATATGAACGTCGTGTTTTTAGTACCTCAGTTGCAATGCTCATGGGTGAGCTCAATGGTATCGATGGCGAAAAGAAAACGGAAATTTCCATTAGAATAATCAAAGATGGCAAGATGGGTGCAGCGATTGCAACGGATATAGAGGATGAAAGCTTAATTGACCGCGCTTTAATTTCATTAACACAGCAAGGGACAACCGCTGAACCATTTGAGGTACATGAACCCGCAAAGGTTTTATCTTATTCTGAAGCAGTCGTAGACCTTTCTACAGCGGATTTGGTACATCAAATAGAGGCTTTAAATGAAAGAATCCTTCAGTTAGATGGCCAAGTAAAATTCGGCATAGAGGTTAACAAAACGCTTACTGAGATCTATATGGAAAATAGCTCAGGATTTTCAGGAAGCTATAAAAAGTCCATTTATGAGCTAGGAATCTTTACACTTAACGATAAAGGCTTTTATAATGCGAGTCTAGAAAAAGTTGGTTGCGAGATTTCAGATATAACAGACAGTGAACTAATTGCTTTGTTAGAAAAGCATAAGCTAGAGCAGCATCCTGTAAGTCTAGAAAATGAAAAATTACCCGTTATACTAAGTGGTAGTGTTATGGGGGCTATGATGCTACGCGTTTTAGGTGGCGTAAATGGTGGTAATGTCTTAAAACATATTTCACCAGTAGAAAATAGAATGGGTGAAAAGGTATTTTCTGAAAACATCACCATTCGCGATGATGCAACCTATGCCTATGGCGTCAACACAATGGCCTTTGATGATGAGGGAACAACTGCTCAAAACACGGTTATCTATGAAAAAGGTGTACTTAAAAGCTTTTTGTTAAGTCAGTCACAGGCAAAGAAATTAGGTCTAAAGCCAACAGGAAATGCCATTAAAAGAGCTTTGTTCTCAAAGGAAATTGAGGACGCACCAACCGTTTTTGAGTCAAATATGATCGTTGAAGGCAATTGCATATCTGACGAAGGCTTGATAAGGAGCATCAAAAGGGGATTGCTTATCACTGGCGTAATGGGTGCACATACAGGCAATATCATACAGGGAGAATTTTCTTTAAACGTATCGTCTGGCTTCCTTATTGAGGATGGGAAAATGGTTGGAAAAGTTAAGGGTGCAATGATTGCTGGCAATGTTTATGAGCTGTTTAATGATATTGAAGCGATCGGAACCGAGCTTGAGCCGATGAGAGGTATTTTCTATCATTTGGGCTATTCACCAATGGTTAAATTTGGTGGTGTCAATATAGTGGGCAAATAAACTAAATTTGCAAAGCTGACAAATGAAAAGAGATGTTCTAAACTCAGTGTAGTTTGGTAACATCTCTTTTAATGATTTATTCGAAAATGATCTTGGTTATTGTGAGATTTTGCTTCTCAAACATATTAATATAGCCTGCATCACTGGTATCAAGCTTACCGTTCTTAAATAACCTTATTACAGGTCTGAGTGGATAGGACCTGTTATTTTTTAGAACGACTGCCCTTTGATTGTTTGATAATAAAACGTGAGTTCCTGCTGGGTAGGGAACGATACATCTTGAAAACGCATTTGCAAGGTTGAAATCAAATAATCGACCCGCATTTCCCATAATATACTCAAGTGCCTCATTATGAGGATAGGCATTACGATATGGCCTATCTGAGGTCATCGCGTCATAGACATCGGTTAACATGATTATTTTTGCAAGTGGATGTATTTCATTTTCTTTTAATCCATTTGGATAACCTGAGCCATCAATTCGTTCGTGATGCTGCATAACAATGGTCTTAATATGTGCATTTAGACTGGTGTTATTGGTTAGAATATCATAACCGATTTTTGGATGCTCCTTTAGTAGCTTCCAATGCTCAATGGTCAGTGGATCATCGCTCTCAAAAATCTCCTTTGGTAAATCCTTATATCCAATATTTGAAAGGAGTGAAGCAATTGCTACGTTTTTCATATCCATCATCGACAATCCCATCTTTACACTAAGCATTATTGAGAGCACAGCAGTATTGATCGCATGCTCATATTGATAATGGCTATCTGTTTTAATGTCCATAATAGAGATGGTTAAATCCGTAGAATTCAATATTTCATCGATGAGACTTTCTGATACTCGATCGATGCTACTGATTAATTCACGTCCAGAGTCACCATATACGAGCTGCTGTTTTTGCTTATTTATTTCCTGATAAAAAGTATCCATACAGTCTTTAACATCTGATATAGTACGTTTTCGAAGCTCAGGATTGATGATGTCTTTAACTTCTTCCTCTAAATAAGCCTCTTCCTCAGCATTTTTTATATAGAGTGATTTGAAGCCCATGTTTTTTATTCTCTGTGTGGTTTTATCATTCAAAGTTGCGTTTTTCTTTAGCAGTATTTGATTGTTCAGATTAACCAAGTTTTCAGCTAATACTTCGTTCTCTTTTAAGTTATCTAAAGGTTTAAATCTCATAGGATATACCTCTGTTGGTTATATAATTAAAATTATTCTATAAAAATTATACGGTAAATCGTCTGTTAAAACAATTAACAACTTATAAAATTTATACCCAACTTTATAAAAAAATACTATATATGTATAATTCAGCGTTACACAGGTGTTAAAATTCCTTTAAAAATGAGGGAGCTTGCGCCTAAAGCGAATGAAATTATGTTACAATAATAGAGTCGTTATAATTAGTCATACAGGAAGGAATTATCATGCAAAATACCATGGATTTACATACGCATACGATTGCAAGCGGTCATGCGTACAGTACGTTAACAGAAAACTTAAATGCAGCAAGAGAGAAAGGGCTAAGAATCATTGGGATTTCAGATCATGCGCCTGCGATGCCAGGTAGCACTCACGAATATTATTTTAGTAATTTAAGAGTAATTCCCGAATATATTGATGGCATTAGAGTCTTAAAGGGTGTTGAATTGAACATTCTCGATGGTGAGGGACGTATTGATCTCGATGAGAGAACCCTAAGCTTTTTAGATTATGCGATCGTCAGCTTACATCCACCGTGTTTTGATGGGGGTAATGCAGAGTTTAACACGGACGCGATTTTAAAGGCATGCGAACATCCTCTTGTTAAAATAATCGGTCATCCGGATGACTCACGCTACCCGCTAAACTATGAGCGCTTAGTAGTGGGTGCGAAGGAAAGAGGGGTATTATTAGAGGTTAATAACAGCTCGCTCTCACCAAATGCATTTAGAGAGAATGCTAGAGAAAACTATTTAGAATTATTGAAATTTTGTAAGCTTCATGAAGTGATGGTCATCATCAACAGCGACTCTCATTATCATCAATACATTGGTGAGGATGGATTTGCTAAAGCGCTCCTCTCAGAAACAGAATTTCCAGAGCATTTAATTGCAAATTATACCCTTGCGGAGGAAGTTGCGAATTGGCTGTCTACATTTGAAAAAAATCGACGTTAGACGTCGATTTAGAATTCTGATTCAAAGCTGTCTTTTTCCTTAGATTTAAAGAATGGGACACCATTTCCTCTTGGAAAGGAGCCACCAGCAGCTAGCTCAAAATGCAATTTGGCAATTCCTAGATCTACTAGATCAGTCGCTTTTTTATCTGGTGTGTGAATACTAACTTGACCTTCTCTAAGTTCGAGATAGACCGGCTGAGAATTAACCGCTGAGGGTGCGAGCATGATTGATTTTATACCTGCTGAAAGCCAGTCAGGAAGTTCAGTAAGATCTCTGTTGTTGATAAAACGCTCATATGGTTTTGATTTTCTATGTGAAAGAGAACGAATGATTTTTTCTTTTGTGGTTGCTTCAGTTGGACTATTACCTATGGGAATCACACAGATAAGAGACTCGTTTTCATCACATTTAAACATTGACTCGGTTTTATCAAAGGTGCCAGCAACCCAGCAGGTGCCAAGCCCAAGTCGTGTTGCTTCTAGGACAAGCCTTTCACCAAAATAACCACATTTTTCTTTAAGATAAAGATCATTAGTAGCACCTTTTAACACAATTAAAGATTTTACTCCAGAAAACATACCATAGCTTTTTCGCAAGCCATTAAAGGCACGACCAGCGTCTTCAATAAGCTGAATGCTTAAGCCTGATTCGTGATTGTAGGCGACTATTTTATCACCTAAATGTGACATGAGCTCTTTCGATAATGCCTGACCATCAAACTGACGTCTAGAGATTCTAGATTTTATTGCATTGATTTCATCCATTTTATAAGTCATATTTATACCTCATTTCTGTATAAGAGAATAGCATATATTTTTAAAATGGTAAACTGAATAAATAGATCACAAAGGAGACTTTATGAAAAAATTAATATTAAAATGGATTATTGCTGCCCTAGCCATCTATGCAACTGGTTATATCCTCGATGGTTTTACCATCAGTTCTCCAGAAGCTGCGGTAATTGCAGCCTTTGCACTGGCTGTACTAAATGTATTTTTAAAGCCAATTTTAAAAATCCTAACCTTTCCAATAACTCTGCTTACTTTGGGCCTTTTCTTATTTGTAATTGACGGCGTATTGTTATTGATATTGGATCAATTTATAACGGGCTTGGTCATCGATGGGTTTATAAATGCAATGCTTGCTTCAATTGCAATTTCTTTGATTACAATGGTATTAAATGTGGTGTTTGGATTAAATAAAGACTGATCGCTGAGGTGAAGTTTATGGAACACACAGTCTATCTAACTGAAATTATCAATTTAGAGGCTATAGAGCAAAATCATATCCCAGTTAATTATCCCAAAACAGTCTCATTGATTAAGGAACTAAAGCGGTTTGAATTTACCAATCGCATTACTATTATATGTGGTGATAACGGTAGCGGAAAAAGCACTTTGATAAAAGGCATCGCAGAACAGCTAAGTGCCTATAAAATTGATGGCTTGAATTATCAAACTGAAGAAAGAAGCTATGACTTTTTACAGCTAAAAACACGTAGAAAGCCTAAGAGGAGTTTTCATTTTACGGGTGAGGATTTTATAAGGTATATTGAGTGGCTTGAAAAGACAAAACAGGAATCGCGTGAAGCGATCGAAGAAATCAACGAGACCTATGGTGCCGGCTCATATAGCGCAATGCTTGCTAGGCAGCCACATGAACGAACCATTGGCGATATTAGACATATGTACGAAGGAAGCTTGTCTCAGCAGTCTCATGGTGAGGGCTTTTTAAATTTCTTTAGATCGCGCCTAATTAAGGATGGCTTGTACCTCATAGATGAACCAGAAAGTGCCCTTAGCTATGAAAATCAGTATGTTATTTCAATGCTGATAAGGGATGCAGCAAATGAAGGCGCGCAGTTTATTATTGCCACACATTCACCCATTATTACCGGCATACCTGAGGCTGATATTTTTGAAATTAAAGAAGGAAAGCTAATAAAGACGGACTATGAAAATTTGGAAAATATCCAATTTTTAAATCTATTTATTAGAAAAAGAAAGTACTTATTTGAATGATAATTGGATTCAAGATATTGATTATAATTTCGAGTCCATGGATACCCCTGCTTAATTAGTAATTTAAGTAGGGGTATTTAATTGAAAAAATTAAAGTGTTTTACCTTAACGATACATCAAAAACATATATTTAGTTTAAATATTGATGTATAGTATAATAAACATGCATACACGGAGGCAAGTATGAGAAATTTCTATGTCATTACTCATGGCGCTATGGCAAACGGCCTAGCAGAAACGATAAAAATGCTGATTGGAGATAAAAAGTCCATCACGCCTATTACAGCTTATATTGGTAATCAATTACTTGAGGATTTAGTTTTAGATGTGATTAGAGACATCGAGTCTGGCGTTGAAGTAATTGTATTTACAGATATCGCGCATGGTAGTGTAAATCAGTATTTTGTTCCCTATTTAAAGTATGCCAATTTTCATCTGATTACTGGAATCAACATAGCGATTGTACTATCCATAATGCTTTTAGATTCTGATGAGCCAATTTCAAGAGAGAGTATTCTAAGGGAAGTTGAGTTCTCTAGAGAACAAATTATTTATATGAACACGCATATTATTAAAATTGATGATGCGGATGAACTGTAACTCAACCCACTAAACACGATAAGAAAGAGGCTAAAAAGTGTCTATTATACACGTGAGAATTGATGATCGTTTGGTTCACGGTCAAGTTGCAATGATTTGGACCAATGTACTGAGTGCGACTCGTATTATGGTTGTAGATGATGAAGCATCTAAATCAGATATTAAAAAAATGTCTTTAAAGCTAGCGACACCAAATGGCGTAAGCCTTTCTGTGTTGACGATAGAGGCTGCTTCAAAGCGAATTCATGAAGGTGTATATGAAGGTCAGCGCGTCCTCTTGGTTATCAAATCGCCTGAGAATTTACTAAGATTGATCAAATATGGCGTCGATATCACTGAAGCGAATTTAGGTAATCTTACAGCAAAGGATGGGCTTCATCATTTTAGCAATACAATTATCATGAATGATGAGCAGGTTAATGTCTGTAAACAGCTGAGAAAGCTAGATGTAAAGCTAACGATGCAAGTACTACCTACGGATGATGCCTCGGAAGTGATCATATGATTAATCAACTTGGAAAGCGTGAAATACTGATTATCAAGCATTTGATCAATGCGAAAAAGCCTTTAAGTAGTGATATCTTAGGGGTTATTCTCGGTACTTCTCCTAAAACCATCCGATCAAGTATGACCTTTATTGGGGAAATACTTAAAATCGCTGGTGGCGCAAAAATCATTTCTAAAACTGGGAGTGGTTATGCGATAGAAGTAGAGGATGAAAACGAGTTCAGGGTATTCATGCAGACGTTTAACGCCAAATATTTGGATGCCTACTGGATACCGACGCATACCTCATCTCGAGTAGCCTATATTATGCGAAGACTATTAATGGCGCGTGAACACATTAAAATGGAACAATTGATGGAAGAGCATTACGTCAGTCGAGTCACCCTATCGAAGGACTTAAAGGAAGTAAGAAAGCTACTTGTAACCTATCATTTGAGACTTGAGCATCGTGCCAAATATGGACTTATGATTATTGGCAGAGAATTTCATATCAGAGTTGCTTTGGTAGATTATCTTGATGTAGATGAGGATGCCAATGCATCCATACATTATGATGAAAGAACCCTTTATCTTAAAGATCCTAAAATGCTAAATGATGAAACCATTCGTGCATTGATAGACTATCAAATTTCAATTTCAAACAATTCACTTCGTAAAATTATAAAATACATGATTGTTACTGAGTACAGACTTAAGAGCAAGCATTTTCCAGTTATTTTGCCAGATGATTTTGTCAATATCAAGCAAAAGGTAGAATATACGGTTGCTACAAGGGTGGTTAAATCATGTGCGCTTAATTGGAATGAAGACGAAATCGGGCTACTGGCAGTCCTTTTTATCTCACGAAGAAACATCATGAAAAACGAAGCATTTTCGTTTCGATTGGACACACAGGCAATCGCTTATAGTGAGGGGATTATTCAGTTTTTAAATGAATCTCTGTCAATTGATCTTTCAGAGTTTGACTCCTTTAGAGATGAATTGGCAAAGCATCTCAGAGGCATGATCTATAGAATTACCTTTGGTATAGAAAAAAGAGATGTGGGAATCTTGGAAAGCAAAGGGAGTAATCCTGCATTTGAATATGCGGTTGTCGCTTGTAAATGGTTGAGCGAGGTACTGAATCAAAGCATACAGGAAACTGAAATTGCATTTTTATCCTATCGATTTTATATGTTCTATAGACTTTTAACGACAAAAGAAAAATCGAATGTTTTGATTGTACTATCTAGTGGCAAGAATGCTTCAGACTTATTTATATACGAGCTTTTAGGGAATTTTGGAACCTTTATTGAGACCGCTGATGCTGCGGAGTTTTATGAAATTCCCTTTATCAATATGGAAAAATACGACCTCATATTAACCGATATTCCTGCGATACAATTCAATGTAAGCATACCTGTTAAGCGGGTAAACTATATATTCGATGACAATGATCTTCAGAAAATAAAGAGCTTTTTTGTACATTCTCAAATCAATTCGGAACAATTCCTGTCTTACTTTTCTGAGGAACATTACTTTAGAGAAGTGGACTTGGAAACAAAAGAGGAAGTAATTGAATATATGCTTCAAAGCATGTCCATAGAGGATGTAGATACTAGACGAAAAATTCTACAAAGGGAAAAGACTTCTTCTACTGAACGTGGCAACAGTGTGGCAATACCGCATACCAATTATTTGTTTATTGAGTCACCTAGGATTGCAATTTGCTTACTAAAAAAACCGATCATCTGGCATAGAGAGTACTGTCAATTGGTGTTTTTAGTGCTAAATGGCAAGCAAGAGAAAGAACCCTTTATCGCTCTTAGCATCGCTAAAGCGGCAACGGGTAATATACAATTTGTTTACGATATGATTCGAACTAAGAATTTTAAAGAAGCGCACGAGGTTCTTGAAACGTTTATTGAATCATTTGAGTTATATTAATAAAGGGATGGGGAAGGAGTTTTAAAATGATTAAAGGGATTGCAGCATCAAAGGGCTATGCAATTGGTAAAATTAAAGTGATGCGTCACATAGAGTGGACGGTAGATTTAACGCCTGCGGTTGATTGCGAAAAGGAGTTAACTGAACTTAAGAAATCGGTTGAAGCTTCAAGAGAGCAATTGAAAGCAATTAGGGATAATACGGCTAAAAATATTGGTGAGCATGAAGCAATGGTTTTTGATTCACATATGATGTTTTTAGACGATCCTGAGTTTGTAGGAGCTATGGAAGAAGCGATCAAATCAGAATCGAAAAGAGCGGTTGCAGCGGTTGAGCAAGTTAAGAATTTCTTTAAATCGATGTTTGAACAAATGGATAATGACTATATGAAGGAAAGAGCGGCAGACATTGTGGATGTTTCTAATAGATTAATTAAAAATCTACTAGGGCTTCCAACGGATAATGGCAACCTAGAAGCGAACACCATAATCGTAGCACATGATTTAACACCGTCTGATACGGCTCAGTTAGACAAGACAAAAGTAATTGGCTTTTTAACCGATATCGGTGGTACGACTTCACATAGTGCAATTATGGCTAGAAGCCTAGAAATATGTGCAGTTGTCGGATTGGGTGATATCACTGATAAAGTAACGGATGGCATGGTTTGCATCATGGATGGTGTTAAGGGTGAGGTTATTTTAAGTCCATCCCACTCACAAATAGAAGAATATGAAGCACTTGCTGAAGCTTATAGAAAGAAACGTGAAGATTTAAAGAAATACAAGGACATTAAGCTTTCATATAAAGAGGGTAGAGAAATTTTAGTTGCTGGTAACATTGGTTCTGTTAAGGATTTAGATACGGTTATTGAAAATGGTGCTGACGGTATTGGCTTGTTTAGAACGGAGTTTGTCTTTATGGATCGTGCTTCAGCACCTACAGAAGATGAACAATACGAAATTTACAAAACGGTCGCTGAAAGAATGAGCGGTAAGCCAGTGGTGATCAGAACTTTAGATATCGGCGGAGATAAGCAAATCGATTACCTAGAAATGGAACCAGAAATGAACCCATTCTTAGGCCTAAGAGCCATTCGCCTGTGTTTTAAGTATGTCGATTTATTTAAAGCACAAATCAGAGCGCTATTAAGAGCGAGCGTACATGGTGATGTTAATGTTATGCTACCAATGATTGGCGCAGTAGAAGAAATCAAACAAGCCAAAGCAATCATAGAAGAATGCAAGGCTGAGCTTAGAGCTGAAGGCATTGACTTTAATGAAGAGATGCCAGTGGGTATCATGATTGAAATACCTGCAGCAGCGGTTGCAGCTGATATATTAGCTGAGGAAGTTGACTTCTTTAGTATTGGAACCAATGATTTAATTCAATATACACTTGCTGTAGATAGAATGAATTCAAATATCTCTCATTTATACAATCCAATGAATCCATCTGTATTAAGATTGATCGAAATGACAATAAAAGCTGCTCATAACGCAGGGATATGGTGTGGAATGTGTGGTGAAATGGCTGGGGACTTACGTGCAACAGAAGTATTGCTCAGTATGGGCTTGGATGAGTTTTCTATGTCTGGATCATCTATTTTAGATGTAAAAGAGAAAATTTTTACGCATTTAAAGTAGGACGTATCTAAAAATTAATTGGATTAATTTCAAACATATTACAAGGACTTTGGCCTTCGGGACCAAGGTCCTTTTTAATTACAAATTCATCACAAGTCCGTTACATTGCCACAATTCTAAGGACAAATGTGCTATTATAATTTTACATTTAATATAGTATTGTAACGATTCAAAATATAAAATTATTTAGCAGATAGATCGACTCAATAATAGGTTTAATTAAATGACAATTTAGAGTAAAAGGCTGTTAATTTGTTAAACATTTGGATGGTTTTGAGAAAGGTTGGATGAATTTGATTATTAAACTAAGGAATATTGCGCTAGCTGGATTGGTTTTTGTTGCTTTAATTACAACTGGAATGATGCCTTCATTTGCAGATGCTAAATGGTATGATGCAGATATACAAGATGCAAACCGATGGCTAATAGTCCCAGAAAGTATGCAACAGGAATCCTATGACGGGTTTATTACTAGAGGTGATTTTGCAGAAATTCTTGTAAGAGCCTATCTGAGCAGTGGTGGCAATTTTGATGACTTGAACTACAAATCGTACTTTGAAGATACAAATACCATCTATCCTGATTTGGTATATTATCTACAGATGGTAACAGGCTATCCTGATGGTACGTTTAAACCAGATGGAAAAATAAAAAGAGAAGAAATGTTTGTAATGATCGATAGGTTCACTCAATTGATTTCACGACAAGAACCGCAGGAAGTAACAGAAGCATCACTTCTTGCAACCAAAGCATATTTAGAAACGAGAATTATTGATTCTAAATCGCTCAATGACTGGTCGGTACCAGCTGTTGAAAGACTACTGAAACAAGGGATCATCAGTGGTGGTGGAACCGGTTTAATTTCTCCAAAGATTAGCACCACAAGAGCACAAGCGCTTATCATGGTTAAAAAAGCAATTGAGCTGTACCGTTATTCACCTATTAGTTCTAGACAAATGTCCTACCGATTAAATGAGGTTGCCTATCTTGAGGTTTATAATGATCCAAGTCGATATTTCACATCAAGAGGCAGCTATTCAAGAGGGAATTGGAACCGTTTTAATGATGAAAATAATGATGGCAGCACCCGAAACTATCGACCTAGATCACTTGAAGAAATATATACACCTGAACAGCTTCTTGTCATGCTTGGAAACAATTCTGTAAAATACGCGCTTGTTTTTGGCTCGGCTGATGCACAGCGGTATCAAACTGCTGAAGAAGCACAAAAACATATGGTTAGTATTGCGGTTGATGTTTGGATACTAAATAGCAATGGAACAAAATCTAAAGGTATAAAATACCTAACTGTAAATGAAAGTATCGCAGGCATAGTAAAGGAAGTCTTCCAGGATATTTTCGATGGGCCAGAAAAGTTTCCGATTAAGAATGTGGGTGGCTATTCGTGGCGCGTGAGTGAAACCTCTGAGCATCGATGGGGACTTGCCATTGATATCAACTCAAATGAAAACTACATGATTAAGCCTGATGGAACTGTGGTCGCTGGCTCTTATTGGAAGCCTGGGCTAGATCCTTATTCTATTAAACCTGATGGAGATGTGGTTAGAGCATTTAAAGCGCATGGGTTTACATGGGGTGGTGACGCATGGTCTTCTAGCAATGACTACATGCACTTTTCGTTTTTAGGTTGGTAAAAAAAATAATTCAATTTTCAGATAATTATGTTAAAATACCCTTATAGGAATAATTGCGGGTGTAGCTTAGTGGTAGAGTTCTGGCTTCCCAAGCCAGCTGTGTGGGTTCGATTCCCATCACCCGCTCCAATTGAGGGGACAAATGAAAAAACATCTGAGTATTTTGGCAGCTACGTTAATTATTTTTGCAATTGCTTTTCAATTATTTAAACCGAGTGAGGTTTTACCAAATGCTGTCGATCAAAAGCTTGTTGAACAGATAGTAGCAAACTTATCAAGTGATACATACTTTGGTAGAAAAGCTGGTACTAAAGAGAATGAAATGGCATTGGACTATATTGAGTCACAATTTTCTGCGCTTGGGCTGTCTTCTTATAGACAATCCTTTGAAGCGTTGATACCTGAGACTGAAAATGAGTCCAATTTTTCTTTTTTTGATCCTGTACTTCAAGAGGAAAAGATACTAAAGCATCATATCGATTATAAAATGCTGAGCTGGGGACCTGCGGGAAGTCTTAACTATCAGGGCGATATTGTTTTTACAGACAACAATGTCTATAAAGTCGATCCAGCTCAATTGAAGGGAAAATTAGTCGTTACTCAAGGTACTCCTTATATAGGGGATAGCTTGGAGCAAATTATCAATGCTGGCGCTGTGGGTGTCCTTTATTATTTAGGAAACAATGAGACTGATGTTATTGCCAATAAAAATTTAGATTTGGGAGATAAAACTGGTGATCAATTTGCGCTAGGCTTTATAAGTAGGGATCTGTATTTTCAATTCAAACAGATTGCGAATCAAAACAAGATTATTTCTAATGAAATCTTACCCTCAGGAACGATACACGGTTTAATTAGTGGTGTTAATTTTAATCATCCAATCACATTTAATCCAATTTCTACTGAGAATATGTATTTTACGTTTGATCAAGATGAAGGAACTTTAAAGGATTATTTCAATTCACATAATGGTGAAACGTTTGTAGTATTACAAGCATCTATAGATCATGTTGGAGGTTTAAGAGAACCAATAGAGGAGAGATTTTTTTATCCAGGAGCTGCTCATAGCGCTATAGGAGTTGGTCTTTTACTTGATGCTGCGAATACATTAAATGATAAGGACTCTAATGCGAATATTATTTTTGCAATCACCAATGCTGATGATACCGGTATGCAAGGTATCAACCAAATGATGAAGGATTTTGCGCCAGTTCTTGAGAATACACTATTTGTAAGTCTACTTGATATCGGTGGAGTAGGATCGAGTACGACCTATCTCGGTGGTGTCGGTGATGGAAATGATATTTTCCTATCAAAAGTGGTTGCACTAGGTTCAAAGGAAGCAATACCAACTCTTTCGTATAGAACTGCCTTATCTACAACTAATCCAGACATCTCATTGGTTTTAGTAAGTCAAGACAATAAGAATGCGTATACCGTTTTAGATGAAGCCAATTCAATCAATTATGATAGTGTTAATAATGTAAGTCGACTTATATATAAATGGCTTGGTACAACCTATTATAAATACAATGCCTTTAGCGGCATACCTATTTTCTTCAGAAGCCTATTTATCGCGATATTGTTTATTCTTCTTATAAACTTTATCTTAGAGTCATATAAAGAGGATTACTTAATTTTAAAACGAATTTCTATTTCAAGAGCCTTTCTTCTTGAAAAATGGCTTTTAAGTCTATTAACCGCACTTGTCATCATTGTACTTATGATTTTTGTTACCATGCTGCCTCGTGATTTAAACTACGGAGTTTATGGGGGAAGGCTGACAACTAATTTTTCATTTGAAGTTATGATACAACAGATGGGTGATTTTATCTTGAACTTCAAGTTTTCAGGCGTAAAGGATACGGCATTTGTACTTAGAACCTTTAAAAATAGTTTAATCTTATTATTTGTTGCGTCCTTACTAGCTTTTGTACTTGGTAGCTTGAAGGGACTATTTGACGCTTATAGTAATAAAGAAAATACTGAGGTTAGAAGCTTTACAAGTCTAGTCGTTATGTCTGTTCCTGACATAATTTGGATTTTAATATCACATCTTATAATTATTGCAGTTGGAAAACAAATAGAACTACCAATATTAAGGCAATTGGTCTTTCCAATTCTCACACTTACGATTATGCCAATGGTTTACTTAAGTCGTATTGCTTATTTAGGATTTATTGAGGAGAAGGGTAAGCCTTATTATACTGCGCTATTATCAAGGGGCATTAAGAAAAAATCAATCTTCTTCAGTCATATGATCGTACCTGCATTGCAGAAGGTTTTTACATCTTTTCTAGGTATTTTACCATTGATGATATCGAATATGATCATCATTGAATACCTATTTGATTATAAAGGACTTGCAAACTTCGTTTTAATAGCAGATCGAACACAGGATCAGAATACTTTTATTGTCCTTCTAATAGGAATAAGCGTACTTTATCTTATTTTTGCATGGGTGACAAAGCTTGGTATTTACTCACTCACAGCTAGAAGAAGGAGGCGATAATTATGTTTAAAAAGATACAATTTTTTATCAGCCTTACAATCGTAATTCTTATTATACTGATGATGTTTGTTCCATCACTTTTTACAAATATAAATCCTTATGCAACTGAAGGTCTCAGATCATATGTTGATGACGCAGGTACTTTCCATCTGGAAAAAGCACCCTTTAAGCCGCAAAGTGACATATGGATGGGAACCGATGAGCTGGGCAGAAGCATATGGGCCTTGATAATTTACGGCACTAAATTAACGATATCTCTTGCAGGATTAATTGTTATATTTAGGTTTTTAATTGCTGTTCCCATCGGTATGCTTGCGGGATTTGGTTCTTTAAGTGCGCATAGTATCATAGACAAGATGAATCGATTTTTAGGGACGATACCAACGCTATTGTTAAGCATTCTGATTCTCAGAATGGATTTTTTTACGAATCTAAGTAAAACGCAATCGGTTATTTCTTTTGTTATCGTTCTCAGTATCATTGGATTTGCTAAGCTAGCGGTTGTTATTGAGGAACGCGTAAAGGCGATTAATAGTGAACCATTTGTAACTGGAGATATTGCACTTGGTAAAAAGCCACTTCAGATAGCATTAACCACTATACTTAGACACTTGTATCCAGAACTCATAGCCATGTTTTTTATGGAGATTGCCCGTGCTTTGACCTTGTTATTACAGTTGGGATTGTTTGCAGTTTTCGTAGGAAATGTCAAATTTATTGAGGACAGCTCAAATGGTAATATAAAAACGATGAATGTTTCTTACGAGCCCGAATGGGCGAGCATGCTGGGGGCTGCAAGAATTCATTTGCGTTCTGCTCCTTGGATTGTATTTTTTCCTTCCCTTGCTTTTTTTATAAGTGTTCTAGGCTTCAATGCCTTTGGCGAGAGTGTTAGAAAGCTTTTAAAGGGAGAGATGAGCATCCTTAGAATTAAGCCAATATTGATAAGCTTGAGTGTATTGCTTATCGTATTTATTTCAGGTTATCAGCTGGTTGATTGGGTTGGCGTTCACACTGGATACGCCTCAAAGATCCTTTCTACTGAGCGGCTCATGCTTGAACCTGGACCTATTCTATTAGGAAACAGCAACGCTTTAAAAGCTGCAGATTGGATAAGCTCTGAGCTAGATACTAGGGGCTTTACTCCCTTAAAAGGTAATAGCTACATCGATTCTTATACCATAGACAGTGGTTATTATGCTACCAATGATGAGGTAGAATTGAATCAGGTTTCGTTTAAGGGAAATTATGAATGGGTGGGCTATGGCAATTATGACCTAACCTCTGAGCTCGTCGATTTAAAGGATCTTGATGTGCTTAACCTAGGGGCGGAAGCACTTTCAATGTACTCGGATAAAATCATTTTATTAAATGGTAATTTTTATAGTCATGAAGCGATTGTCAAAATGACGGAACGCATCCTATCAAGGTCAAATGTAGACGGAATCATCTGGATGAAGCCGCTTGACGAAGTTGAAATCAAATGGGTATCCAAACAAACCTTTGCAGTGCCAGTTTTATATGTTTCAAATGAATTCGAATTAAAAAGTGGCGATCAGCTACACGTAAAACTTGATATGGGAACATTAGGTAGCTCGGGTAACAATATTTACGGCATACTAAAAGGAACCAACACAAATTTAGGTGAAGAAGCTTTGATTTATGGTTTTGGCTATAATGCGATGGATGAGAAGCGCTTTTCTGAGCAGATGTCCTTTAATCTTTCACTAATAGATGCTTTGATTAAGGATGATGCCAACCGAAAAAGAACCATTATCGTATTGTTTTTCGATGGTGGCTCCAACTATCAATTTGATGGTAGAGTCAGCTATGCTGAGCAATCCTTATATCCTCAAAAGGATATTTTGCTGTATTTTGATTTGACGCATATTGAAGCTGGTGAAAGAGGAACCATATTTTTTAATCAGGATCAATCACCAATATCGAGATACTATGCCTATTCTTTTGCAGTCCAGCTTGAAGCAGCATTTAATGGCATCTCAGATTCTGTGATTAGAAATCAAAAAAATTGGAAAAACGATGACCTATTGTATTTGTCCAAGGGGATTCCAACTTTGACGGTAGGCTTCACTCAAAACGAGAAGGGTGAAACCTTATCTAACCTTGGAAGTATTCTTTCAAGGGTAATTCGAAAAAACAATTACTAAGAGGTAATCATGCTAGAAATAGAGAATCTTAAAGTTAAATTAAATCATACTGAAATCGTAAGAGGCATCAGCTTTAATCTTGAAAAGGGAAAGATTTTAAGTGTTCTCGGCGAGTCGGGCTCTGGGAAAAGTGTTACTGCCACGTCTATACTCAGGCTTTTCGATGAAAATAACTCTGAAATAACTGTTGATTTGATGAGATTTGATGAGCAAGATTTAAAAAATCTAAATAAAGGCCAGCTAGAGGCAATCAGAGGTAAGCGCATAGCCTATATTTTTCAAAATCCAATTGATGCCCTCAGTCCTTATCGTAGAATCGGCAAACAATTTAAAGAGGTTTTAAAGTCACATCAACTTGCATATCATAAAAATGAAGTGCTCAAGTGGTTAGAAATGGTTGGACTGGAGAAGGAGAAGGAATATATATTAAGAAAATATCCACATCAATTGAGTGGTGGGCAGGCTCAAAGAGTGACCATTGCACTTGCGCTTTGCTTAAATCCTGAACTTATCATTGCAGATGAACCGACTAGCTCGATAGACGCTTCATTAACCGATACCATTATAGAACTTTTGATCAGTATTAACCAAAGAATGAAGATATCCATTCTATTTATTACTCACGATTTTGATTTAGCAACTCGAATCAGTGACGATATTCTTATACTTTATGGTGGGCTCGTAATGGAATATGGAGAAAAAGCGAATATCGTCAATCGACCTAAGCACCCATATACAGAGGAGCTTTTCAAATGTGTTAGCTCCATTAACAGCAGAGAGGAAAGGCTTTATGCACTTTCCGGATATGCACTAGATCCTAAAGCTTTTAAAAATGAATGTCCCTTTGCAGATAGATGCCCTCAAGTGAAAAAAGACTGTTATCTTAAAATTCCACAAATCACATTTGATTCATATGGGACTCAAGTTAGATGTGTTTTATACGACGAGGTATTGAATGAATAATAATCAGGTAATAATGTCAGCTATAAATGTGAGCAAATCGTATTATACGAAGGTGAGCGCACTAGGGAAGGCAGTTGAGATAAAGGCGGTAAATCGCGTTTCCTTTGATTTACATGAGGGAGAAACTTTAGGATTAATTGGAGAGAGTGGAAGTGGAAAAACAACCTTGTCACATCTTTTATTAAAGCTCATTCCGCTTGACTCTGGTGAGTTTAGGTTTAGTGAAGAGGTTAACTTACAATTTAGAAAGTCGGTTCAAATTGTATTCCAATATACCTATGGTGCTTTGGACCCTTTAAAAACAGTTAGACAGTTGATGATTGAACCCTTAAAGGTTCATAAAATTTGTAATAGTAGTGCATATGAGCAAACGAGTATGACCCTGTTGAATCGCGTAGGTCTTTCTGAAAAGATGTTGGATCGTAGAATTTCAGAGATTAGTGGCGGTCAAAAGCAACGTTTGGGCATTGCACGTGCATTGGCGACCAATCCGAAAATTGTTGTTTTAGACGAGCCTGTATCAGCCCTTGATATCTCTGTTCAAGGTCAGATTATTAATCTGCTGCAGGATCTGAAAAAGGAATTGGGGCTAACGTATTTGTTTATAACGCATGACTTAAAAATAGCAAGACATCTTTCTGATCGACTTGCAGTAATGAAGGATGGCGCAATTATTGAGATTGGTAAAACTGAGTCCATTATCAATGAACCAAAGGCAGATTATACAAGGCAGTTAATAAAAACCATAAACAGAATATAACAAAATATTCCGAGACCTTCATATACAGAAGGTCTTTTTTATTTTATTTTAAAGAGTGTGAATAAATTTTAAATAAATTTTGTAGTATTTTGTAACATTTTGTAGGATTGTGTAGGGTTGATGATATAAATAGTCGAATCATGTATTTGTATGCGTACATGAGTTCTTTGGGGAGCATACAGGGTTAGGTTAATAAAAAAGTTGAGCAGGAGGAAATTATGAAAAAAGCAATATCGTTATTATTGGTTTTACTATTAATGTTCACACTTGTAACAGGCTGTTCGAATAACGAACCAGCTACTACAGAAGCAACTACTGCAGCTGCAGCAGGAGAAACAACAGCTGCAAGTACCGAAGAGCAAGTATCATTTGACAACATCTTTGTTAATATTGGTACTGGTGGTACTGCAGGGACATATTTCCCACTTGGCGGTGCTTTTGCTGAAATCTGGAATAACAATATTAAAGGCATTAACGCAACTGCACAATCGACAGGTGCTTCTGTTGCAAACATTAACCTTTTAATCGATGGTGAAGTAGAGGTTGTAATCGTTCAAAATGATACTGCTTTATATGCACATGACGGCGTTCAAATGTTTGATGGCCAACCTTTTGAAAAATTAAGAGGTCTTGCGACTCTTTACAGTGAACCATTACAAATCGTTACAACAGATCCAACGATCAAAACTGTAGCTGACTTAAAAGGCAAAAAAGTAGCTGTAGGTGCAATTGGTTCTGGTGTTGAAGCCAATGCTAGACAAATTATCGCTGCAGCAGGTATGGATTTTGAAAAGGATATCGATCCTAAATTCTTATCATTTGCTGAAGCATCTTCAGGCTTAAAAGATAAACAAGTAGATGCTGCATTCTTAACAGCTGGTATTCCAACAGCTGCAATTCAGGACCTTTCAGCACAAAATGATGTGTTTATAGTTGCAATCGATGGCGATGTAGCAGAAGCGCTTAAATCAGATTATAAATTCTTTACTGATTATGTGATTCCTGCAAACACTTATAAAGGACAAACTGAAGATGTACCAACTTTGACTGTTAAATCAATGCTTTGTGTATCTGCTGATATGGATGAAAAATTAGCATATGAATTGACAAAACAAATTTACGAAAACCTAGATAGAGTTGTTTTAGCTCACAACGTAGGTAAATATATTACAAAAGAAACTGCTCAAGATGCAATGTCAGTACCATTACATCCAGGTGCAGAAAGATATTTTAACGAATAGAGAGTATATTTAATTAGGTAGGGTCTAGTTAATCTCCCAAGTTTTCCCCAAAATATAAAAGAGAGAAGGGAAGCTTTGTTAAGAAAAGTAATCATCGGATTGTTAAGTATAATTCTATTGGTGATGTTGGTTTTTACAGGTCTTCATGAGCGGACAGTAATTATAATTGAAGACATAAAAACTGGTGAGCAACGAGATTTTTTTCCAAAGGATGATCAGTTTATCCTTGGATATACACATTCTGTCTTATTGACACCTGTAGAGGAATACTTTGAAGTCGATAAAAATAATAACCTTATACTCCAAAAGACGATTTATGAGTCTTTTGGAGTAGGGCTTCCTTATGAACAGGATACTGATGCGGATTTTGAAATAGTGGATGGTAAGTTTATTTTATATTTGAATCGGACGTTTGAACAAGTCAATATGATCGCTTCACCAATTCCAAAGCATTTGATTAAGGTTAATGGTGAAAGCACCTATATCGCTGCAATGTTCAGTAAGGAAGATATAGACGTAACGAGTGATGCTTTCAAAGCACTTATTAAGGAAGACGAGGAACGAGAAAAGTACACGCACGATATAAAAATATATGCAATTAAAAAGAAAGTATTTGAAATAGGCAACTATCATGTTGTCTTATAGGAAGGATCGGTGTCATGTCTGACTTAAAAGATAAAAATACGACAGCAGTACCATCGGAAGTTAATGCTGATGAACTGCTCAGAAAATATGACAAGGGATCAGATTACCGAGTATTAAGTGGTGTTCAAAATAAGATGATAATAATCTTACTAGCTTTGTTTTCATGCTTCCAGCTATACACAGGTATTTTTGGTGTGTTGGATGCGATGCTACAAAGATCAATACACCTTGCTTTCGGATTAACATTGGTTTATTTGTTGTATCCAACTTCAAAGAAATTTTCAAGAAGCAAACTACATCCATTAGATGTCTTTTTAGCAGTTTTGGCTGCTGGCGTTTGTCTCTATGTGTTTTTTAACTACAAACAGCTCGTTTTACGTGCGGGTCGCGTGAGTACGACGGATATGATCGTAGGTTTGATCGCTATCTTCTTGGTTTTAGAGGCGGCTCGAAGAGTAATTGGTTGGCCAATGGTTATTATCGCATGCGTGTTCATCGCATACGCATTACTTGGACCACATATTCCTGGGCCACTTGCTCACAGAGGTGTAAAAGTAAGCAATTTAGTACAGCACTTATACTATACGACTGAAGGGATTTTTGGTTTACCAATTGGCGTATCTTCAACCTTTATATTTATGTTCCTATTATTTGGTGCTTATCTCGGAAAAACAGGTATGGGAGAGTTTTTTATAGACATCTCTAACTCAATAGCGGGTAGTGCACCAGGTGGTCCTGCAAAAGTTGCAGTTATATCAAGTGCGACAATGGGTACTCTTTCTGGGTCTTCTGTTGCAAACGTTGTTGGTACGGGTAGCTTTACCATTCCAATGATGAAAAAACTTGGCTATAAGCCTGAGTTTGCAGGAGCTGTAGAAGCGACTGCTTCAACTGGTGGACAGCTAATGCCTCCGATTATGGGAGCAGCTGCGTTTCTTATGGCAGAGTTTACAAATATTCCTTATGTTCAAATAATAGGGGCAGCAGTTATTCCAGCATTACTTTATTACTTTGGTGTATGGGCTGGTGTACATTATGAAGCAAAAAAACAAGGCTTAAAGGGCTTGCCTAAGGATCAAATTCCTAAAGCGGGTAAAGTAATGAGAGAAAGAGGACACTTGATATTACCTATTATCGTAGTTATCTATCTTTTGGTAAGTGGCTACACACCAATTAGAGCTGCATTAGGTGCAATACTATCCTCAATTCTTGTCGCTGCTATAAAAAAAGAAACCAGATTATCACTCCGCGATATATTTAATGGATTAGTAGAGGGTGCAAAAAGTGCGTTAACTGTGGTAGCAGCATGTGCAACTGCTGGAATTATCATTGGCGTTGTAACTCAGACCGGTTTGGGACTTAAGATGGGATCATTACTTGTTAGTGCAGCATCTGGGAAATTATTCCTAACCTTGGCATTTACTATGGTTACATCGTTAATTTTAGGTATTGGGGTTCCAACCACTGCCAATTATGTTATCACCTCCACAATTGCAGCACCCGCTTTATTAATGCTAAATGTTCCAATTATAGCGGCTCATATGTTTGCGTTTTATTTTGGCATCATAGCGGACGTTACACCACCTGTAGCACTTGCAGCTGTTGCAGCATCAGGTGTCGCCAAATCAGAACCGATGAGAACTGGTATTCAAGCCTCAAGGCTTGCAATAGCAGCATTCATAATACCGTATATTTTCGTTTATAGTCCTGAATTACTTTTGGTTAATGTCACACCACTTTCACTTGTATTTATACTTATAACAGCAGTTATCGGTATAATCGCAGTTGCTGCAGGGTTAACTGGATATTTCCAAACCAAGATGAATGCAATTGAAAGAATTTTATTTATCATTGGTGGTATTATGATGGTAACGACTCATTTAACATTTAACCTTATAGCAGCAGTGGCATTATTAGGAGTAGGTATACTTCAGTTTAGAAAAAAAGGCTTGCAAGACAAAGAAATTGTAAGCGCTTAAAGTTACTAGAAATTCCCCTTCTTATAGACAGAGAGTTGACTACCCACAATGGTCAACTCTCTGTATTTTTTGAATCAATAAATATCATTATTCTTTTTGATAGTTGAAGCTCCATGAAACGCCAAATTTATCGGTAAGTGCACCATAGATCGCGCCCCAGAAGGTATCCTGTAGCGGCATTTTAATGGTTGCACCCTCAGACATTTGTTCATATACTTTTCGTATAGAATCCTCGGTATCCAAATTAAGATTAACTTGTACATTGTTGCCTATGATTGGATCGTTATTTCCCATCGTATCTGAAAAATAAAAGAACTGACCATCGACCTCAAGCTCAACGTGTAGAATTCTGTCTCTTAAATATTCAGGAAGATCAGGATCAGATTGATCTTTATAACGCATAATTTCGCTGATTTTACCGCCTAAAATACCATGATAAAATTCGACAGCCTCTTCACATTGACCGTCAAAATATAAATAGGGAACTACTAACATAAAGGTCTCCTTTCATGATTTAAGTTGTTAAGTATTTATCCAAATGTTGGCTTTGGAAACATTTAAATCATCATTTGATTATTTTAGTAAATAAACTTATGAAGGTTATACAAATGTATTTTAATGAGGGTTTTACTAAAAAATAACAAATTACTCTAAAAAAAATTCTGAATATTATGATACCAATTCAAATTGCAATATAATTAACGTAACCTTCACAAAAGTATAAACTGATTTTAATGCGGACTTTATATGCCTCTTCTAGAATGTAACTATAGGAGGAAGCATAAATGATAAAAACGATTATATTTGATTTTGATGGTACGATTATAGATACGAACACGTTAATTGAAGAAGGCCTAAATCACTTTGCATTAAGATATAGAGGGTCGACCTTAAATAAAAATGAACACAAATTTCTAGTAGGAAAAACGCTAGAGGATCAAATGAGCTTTATAAGTGAAACGCATAAGCATAGTATGACGGAACAATTTAAAATTTGGTATAAGCATCATCACAATCAAAAGGCAAAAGCCTTTCCACAAATGATAGAGCTAATTCACGGGCTAAAGCAGCTGGGTTATCAGCTTGCAATCGTAAGCAATAACAGTACACAAAGTGTTTCGCATGGCCTGAAGCACTTGAAGCTAGATACCTATTTTGACTATATCTTGACTCGTGACCACGTATCGGAGGTTAAGCCATCTCCCGAAGGACTTGAGGTCATTCTCACATTTACAGAGTCTAGAACACATGAGGCTATATTTGTTGGTGATGCAGCTACTGACGTACAAGCAGCTAAGTCAGCCGGATTAAAGAGTGTACTTGTTGGCTGGAGTCATCTTGATGTGGACGATATCCATAAGTTAGAGCCTGATTATGTAATTTCTTCAGCGCTTCAGCTTTTAACTGTGATAGAGTCAATCAACGAATCAAATAAACAAATCTATCAAAAAAGAATTGCAGTATAGCAGTTCTTTTTTTGTTTTTTGAGATGTCATTCCCTAGAAGATTACATAGACATAAATAAAATTTAAAGCCTATAAAATGAGACAAATGCCTCATAATTGGGTATAATAGAGGATATGAATTTATGTGGAGGCTTTAAATGATTAGAAAAAGAGTTTTGAAGACAATTGGGATTTGTTTGATCATGACAATTGCTTTATCTGCCTGTCAAGCTGATGAATCACCCAAAGTGATAGATAAGGTTAAACAAGTAACCGTCGTAACGCTTAAAGAAACTGCCTTAAGAGAGACACTCGTTTATGATGCTGCAGTTACAGCTGAGCAAATTACACCTTTAAATCCTAGTAGGGATGGTGAAGTGGAGGCAATCTTTAAACAGGTTGATGATAAAGTTAAAATGGGCGATAAGCTACTGACACTTAAGGCATACGCTCAGGGGGAAAAGAATTTAGATATTTATGCACCTTACGAGGGGGTTGTTGCAAGTGTTTTAACCACAGAAGGTAGCTTAGTCTCCTCAGCTTATCCTGCAATAATTATTAGAAGTAATTCTCAAAGCTTAAAATTTGCAATAACACTTGGGGACGTCAAAAAGATACAAAAATATGGTGAGCCACAAGTAGAAATTCAAGCTGACGATAAGATTTATGAAGGAAAATTTGAACAGCTTAGCCAGCTTCCAGACAGTACATCGTTGATGTACCCAATAGATGTTTCAGTAACCGATACTCATCAGTTTAAAATAGGTGAAATCGTCAAAGTCAATTTATTACTCTCAAGGGTAAATGGGATCTGGTTACCGATCCCTTATATTCAAAACGATGGAGATGACTATGTCTATATAGTAAATTCAGATTCTCGTGTGGAGAAAAAGAATATCACTTTAAAAGAGGTAAATGACGATTTGGTTCATGTAATTGGTTTAAATGATGGCGATCGTGTGATTACAATTGGAAATGCCTTTGTAAAAGAAGGACAATTGGTAAATGCTAGGGAGGCAACCAATGAATAGATTAATAAAAGCTGCCATTACAGAGAGAAAGGTGACCTTTCTTTTGGCAATTATGATCTTTTTTTACGGTATGTATTCCTATTATTTTATTCCTAAGCAAGAGAATCCAGATACTTCAAGTCCAGCAGCACAGATCGTAACCATCTATCCAGGTGCGACTGCTAAAGAGGTCGAAGAACAGGTTACAATAAAAATTGAAGATGAGCTCTCGGCATTAGATGGTATTGAAAACATCGTTTCCTACTCAAATCCAAATGTTTCGGTCGTCATCGTCACACTGAATTATGAAGTTGATTATGATGAGCAATGGGCAAGAATGCGTGTTTTGCTTGATAAAGTAAAGCCTGAGCTACCATCAAATGTATATGATTATCAAGTTGAAACTGAGCTAACTAAGTCAGCAGGTATCATTTTAAGCTTATCTGGTGAGCATTACACCTATGAGCAGCTTGCCGATTATGCAGAAGCTTTTAAGTCTGAGCTGAGTTCGGTTGATGGTGTCTCTCGAGTCTATGTGGAGGGTGCTCCAGATAAGGAGCTAAAAATTAATCTACATTTAAATCAATTAAATCAGCTCCCCTTGTCTATAAAAGATGTTTTTGATTTGATATCTGCACAGACTGTAAATATTCCAGTTGGAGAGTTAGATACTGCCTATGGTGCAATAGGAGTAAAGCATAATATAAAAAATGATCAAAAATCAGCTTATGAGTCAATGATCGTGTATGGCTCTTCCGACTCGGGGAGTATGATTAAGCTAGGTGATATTTCAGATATAGAAATGGGCTATGCGAGTAATCAACACAGCTTTAAGCATGGTGAAGACAACGCAGTGCTAGTGACAGTTTATTTTGATGCCAATCAAAATGTCATTTTAATTGGTGATGAGGTTAGAGCTGTTATAGATAGTAAAAAGAGTCAGTTTCCATCAGATTTAAAAGTGAGTGAAGTATTGTTTCAACCGGAAGAGGTCAGTCGATCCATAGACGGTTTTTTAATTAACCTACTTCAAGGAATTGGCTTTGTTGTCATCGTTGTTTTAATTGGAATGGGCTTTAGAAATGCTTTTGTAGTATCGGTTGCAATTCCACTGTCTGTAACAATGACCGTTATTATGATGAAGCTTATAGGCGTTGACATACAACAGATGTCAATTGCTGCTTTGATCATTGCTTTAGGGATGCTCGTAGACAACTCTATCGTAATAAGTGATGCAATTCAAATAAAGCTGAACGAAGGACTACCAATAACTCAGGCCTGCTACGAAGGGACAGTTGAGCAAGCAATTCCCGTACTAACCTCAACCTTGACAACAGTCGTCGCATTTGCGCCATTAATTATTTTACCAGGTGAAGCTGGCGAATTTGCAAAATCTTTACCTCAGGTAGTCATTATTGCATTAATTGCTTCATATATTGTCGCAATGTTCGTGACACCAGCATTAGCGAGTCTAGTGTTTAAGGCGAATAGAACCTCTCAGTATGAAAAGCATCGATTGAGAAAGATTTTTGAGTCAGGCCTAAGAGGCTCAATGCGTATGCCAAAGTTTTCTTTATTCATTATTTTGATGATTTTGGCTGCCACTGTCTACGGCGCAACCCTATTGCCAATTGAGCTCTTTCCATACACAGATAAGGATTTAATTTACATTGATGTTTTTTCTGAAAAGAAAGGAGATTTGGCGTATACTCAATCTCTATCGGATGAATTATATGCCATATTAGTAAAGGAACCGGGCATTACGGATATTAATGCTTCAATAGGTGGTGGATTCCCTAAATTTTACCTTACAGTAGGGGTAAGACCTGAGTCAGCAGATTATACTCAAACACTGATTACTTTTAATCTGAGCCAAACTGAGGGCTATGACAGTAGAGAAGATTTTGCCTATCATCTACAAACACTTTTAGATGAACAGCTAAAGGGGGGATTTGCAACCGTAAGCTTATTAGAAATCAATCAGCCTGGTCCTTCTTTGGATATTCGTGTCTCAGGAGAGTCTTTAGACGACGTTAGTAAGGTTTCCGACGATATTTATGGCGCTTTGCTCGCACGAGAGGAAACGATTAATGTTCAAACGGATAGCGCAAGCTACAGATATCAATATCAATTGGATGAAGATCTGTCAAAAATGAGTCAATTTGGTTTAAATGCTTATGATGTACAATTACAAACCGCACTGGCTGTAAACGGTATGACGGTTGCAAGTATTCCTTCAGATAAACCAATATCAGTAGTGCTAAAAGGTGATATAAGTACCATTACAGATTTGGAGAATTTTTCGATTAAATCGAGTGCAACTGGCGAAAAAACACTGATGAAGCAGTTTTCAAGTGTTTCACTAAAAAGTGAACTCAATACGATTAAGCGCTATAATCGACAGCCTTCAGTTTCAGTCAGTGCAAATGTGACGCCAGGCTACTCAGTTGGAGAGCTACAAAGCTGGGTTCAGAATTCTTTAATACCTTCAATTGACGTTGAAGGCGTCCAAATTAGCTATGGTGGCGATCAAGAAATCTTTGATAAATACATTTCTGGTTTATTAGGCGCAGCAGCTGTAGCAGTCGTGATTATTTATATTATTCTGCTCATACAATTTAACTCTTTGCAGCAGCCATTAATTATTTTAATGACGGTACCGCTCTCTATTATTGGATCGGTGGTTTCACTCTTGATTTTCAAGCAAAGTGTAACCTTTACAGTTGGATTAGGGGTTGCCAGCTTAATAGGGGTAGTTGTTAATAACGCAATTTTATTGATTGAGTACATCAATAGAGAACGCAAATTAGCACATGACGTCTATAACTCATGTTTAAACTCAGTTGGAAGAAGGTTTAGACCTATTATGCTCAGTACCATTACCACAGTTATTGGCCTGGTTCCTATGGCGCTCTCAGGCAGTTCATTCTTTAGTCCAATGGCAATGGCGTTAATGGGTGGATTAATTGTGTCTACCTTGTTAACGTTAATCGTTATTCCGTTGATTTATTATCAGCTTCATAAACGTGAAGATATAAAAAATGTTGAATAAATTATTTCTTGAATGATGCGTAAGAATGTGTTAAACTCCAAGTATACCCCCTACCTAGGGGGATGGAGGATGAACAATGGAAATACTAATAGGATTAACGATGCTATATTTGTTATTTGTTGGATACAACAAAATAACTGCACCAAAGGTGAACCAAGTTAATGGCCGTCAATTATCAGAGATGCTTGAGGATAAGAAGGCTAAAAGACAATACATCGATGTAAGGACGACTGGCGAATTTAACTCAAGAAAAATCAAAGGATTTAAGAACATTCCGCTGGATCAATTGACCAAGAGAAAGAGTGAAATTGATCCAGAAATGGAAGTCGTAGTTATGTGTGCTTCTGGTAGTAGAAGCATGAGAGCGGTTAAAATGCTCAATAAAATGGGTTATAAAAATCTAACCAACGTCAAGGGCGGTATTTCTTCAGTTCAGCTGTAAACGCTCGACAAATAAAATTATTTTTACATTTAAGTCCAATCTCTCTGCTGAGCGATTGGATTTTTATTTTTATTAGTCAATTCTAAATAAGTGAACTCAGACGGCACAAATAATTATGAGTTTTATAAATTATTTATTGATGAACCTAGATAATTCATATATTATAGGTCTATTATCACTATTACTAAGCTAGGTTGTTGAAATTAAGGAGTTAAGTTATATGTATACGGATGAGTTACTAGAAATTGCGAACACTTGTATTGGATGTAAAACTGCCAAATGTCAATTTGGATGCCCGGTTAACACGCCAATTCCCAGAGTCATTGAGCTTTATAAATCAAATAAATTCGAAGAAGCTGGTAAGCTTCTTTTTGAAAATAATCCTCTTTCCTTAATTTGTGCAATGGTGTGCGTTCATGAGGAACAATGCATGGGCAACTGTGTTTTAAATAAAAAAGGGACACCTGTTGAGTTTTATAAGATAGAAAAAGAGCTTTCGGAGGCTTATTTAAAGAATACGCATTTGAGTAAGGGAAAAAATAAATTAGGTAGAATTGCTATTATCGGAGGTGGACCTGCTGGTATTACAATTTCATTTATACTAGCCAATTATGGGTATGATATAACATTGTTTGAAGCGCATAATCGAATAGGCGGCGTCATGCGTTACGGTATACCTGAGTATCGCTTACCCAATCATCAGGTTGATCTAATTGAGTCTAAATTAGTTGAGGTTGGTGTTAAGATTAGACCCAATACGCTGATAGGTCCTGTGATCACACTAGATCGATTATTAGAGGATGGTTATAAGGCTGTATTTATAGGCACCGGGGTATGGAACCCAAAGCCGCTTACTATAAAGGGTGAAACCTTAGGTAATGTTCACTATGCAATTGATTATTTAAAATCACCTGAGACCTATCATTTGGGCAAGACAGTAACTGTAATAGGTGCAGGGAATGTTGCATTGGATGCGGCAAGAAGTGCTATGAGAAACGGTGCTGAAAAGGTAACCATTGTCTATAGAAAGGGCTTTGAGGATATGCCGGCCACTGATATAGAAATTCGTGACGCTTTAGATGATGGGATTAGCTTTGAGCTTTATAAGTTTCCGGTTGAGATTCGAGAGAATGGGATTGTTGTCGGGAAAATGACCAAGCATAATGAAGAAAATCAGAAAAGCTATGAGGCAGATGCAAATCAAACCTCATTTATCGCATCAGATGCAACGATCATTGCAATTAGTCAGACAGCTAGAAATAATATCGTAAGGAGCACAAATGAGCTAAATACGTCTCAAATGGGGCTAATCATTACAGATAAAGAGGGAAGAACGACAAAACCGGGTACATTTGCATCAGGAGACGTTGTCACTGGTGCCAAAACGGTTGTTGAGGCAATCGCCCATGCTAAAGTCGTTGCAGAAACCATGCATCATTATTGCATGTCTCTAAATACATGTATATTAGACTTTTGCGAAGACGATTCCTGTTCTGAGGATGTCGTATCAAAATGCAGAGAGCAATGGTATTTTGAAGGGTAGCTATAATTCTAGATTTGTTTTATAGCACCATTCAAAATGGCTGCAGCAGCTTCAAGTCTCGTAATTTGTTTTTCATAGGAATAGGAATCAACGGTTCTTGTCGCTTGAGACTCTGAGATATTAAAATCCGCAATCAAATGCCACTTAGCAGCATCTATGGCTCTAATTTCGTCGATCATAGAAAGGACCTCTATATGGTCTCGTTCCATAGCATTGATTTTTATTCTTGTATTTTCGACGATTTTAATCAGCTGACCAAAGGGCTTAACTGCAACTGGTTTTTTTATACACAAAACACCAAAATGAGTTAATTGATTTTTTGTTTGGACGTGTGTGGACTCCCTAGCAATGAACAAAATAGTCGTAGTCGTTCTCTGCGCTGCATATTTAGCAAGTCGATCGCCGAGCTCCATGCGCATAGGCGCGTTAATTATAACGAGATCAAATTTGTGAACCTCTAGTAAATGCGTTGCATCTGAATAGTTATATGCAGTGAAGATTTTCCCATATGAGGTGTTCATAAGTAGTTCCTTGATAAATCCCTCACTTGAATCGGTATTTGTTACTAATAAGATATCTTGCATGAGTACACCTCCATTTTTTACATTTTTAAAACATATTATATTTTTATTCAAGCGAGCTGTCAATAAGTGTATGATTATTATATACAAATAATTATAGGTGGTAGTTAAAATGATGAAAAGAAAACGATTTTTTGCACTGTTTTTAGTATTTTGTTTCCTATTTCAAATTAGCTCCTTTGCTCAGATTAATTTTGATATTCAACCAGCACAGTTTGATGAAAGAATACATCAGCAGGTAGAGGCTGGAAGCATTCCAGGGATATCAGTACAGATTTTTAATCGAGAAGGGGCTATTTATACATTCAATGATGGAAAAACAGGCAATGGCAATGAATTGGTTTCTCAAGAGACGCCATTTATAGTTGGTTCGATAGCAAAGTCATTTACATCACTTGCAGCTCTTAATTTAATTAATGAGGGTCAGATAGATTTAAAAAGTCCAGTTGAGGTATATATACCATGGTTTAAGCTAACAAAACCAAATGGACAGTCTATTTTAATAAAAGATTTAATCGAACACACCAGTGGTCTTACAACTCTTGCTGGTGAACAAGCCTACACGTATAATCAGGATTATGATTTAGAAGACTTAGTTAAAAAAATTAATGAAACTGAGAAAACAGCATATTTGTACAATTCAAATGTACAATATTCTAATTTGAATTATATAATTTTGGGATACCTAATCGAGTTAACCAGTGGCATGTCCTATGAATCCTACATTCAAGAGACTATTATAGCGCCATTAAATTTGGAACATACTGGCTTTAATCAGCTGGTTGGCAATAAAGCACAAGGCTTTAGACGTATTCTTGGGTTTAATCTGAAGACTGAGGTACCATATCCAAAAGGATTAGCTGCATCCAGCTATTTATATTCCAGCACAGAGGATTTAGTGAGCTATGGTATGCTGCTACTTAATAATGGCTATATCGATGATAAGAGTTTGATTACAGGTAATGAAGTTGATAAAATCAATACTGAACTAGGTGCAAATCAAGATTATTACTCAGCACTTTGGGAAGTCACTAATGGTGCCACTGAAACAGATTATAATGGTTATTTTGGTGTAATTGGGACAAATCCTAATTTCAATTCTGCATTAATATTGAATCAGGATACTGGCTTAGGAATTATCGTCTTAATCAATCAAAATAATGCATATCAGTCACCAGCAGTAACGGCACAGACCATTGCGAATGATTTAACTGACCTCATTATTGGGAAGACGCCTTATGAAATGAATAGTAAAAATAAAACAGGTCAGTGGCTCATGGTATTGTTTGCATTTTTAATTACCATTTATTTAATCAATGAGAGCATAACCAGCTATAGAATGATTAAGGATAGAGCTGTATCAAAAATGAATTATCATTTAAAATATCTGAACTATCAAGAGCTAATAAGACTCCTGTTTAGTATTGCTGTTTATTTTGGTTTTCCGATGTTTTATGATAACTCCTGGCGTTTCTTTACAGCAGCAAATCCTGAATGGGTCTTACCGATTTTATGGATAGTGGTCATCAACTTACTTCAAGTAATGCTCGTTATAATGATGCGCGTCAAAGCCTTTTCAAAGAAATAAAATTAATATTAGGAGGAACATTATGAATAAAATAAAAAGTTTCACAGTTGACCATATTCGGTTAAAAAAAGGGGTATATGTTTCAAGAGTTGATTATTTAGGCAATGAAGTGGTAACTACATTTGATTTACGAATGAAGCTGCCAAATAAAGAAACTCTTGAAAATGAACCAATTCATACGCTTGAGCACTTGATCGCTACCTTTGTAAGGAATGATGTTGAATTCGCTGATAAAGTGGTGTATTTTGGACCGATGGGTTGTTTAACCGGTATGTATCTAATCTTGCATGGTGAATATACCTCTGAGGCAGTTTTGCCATTATTGAAAAGAGCCTTTGATTTCGCAGCTCAATATGAAGGAGATATTCCAGGTGTAAGCGAGATCGAATGCGGTACCTATAAGCTTCACAGCTTAACCAAAGCAAAGGTTGAGGCCAGTGATTATTTGGAGGTTTTAAACCAAATACAACCAGACCAACTGGTGTATCCTGAAAAAAAGACGAGGAGTTAGCTAAATGAAATATGGAATTATTGGTGCAATGGATCTTGAAACTAAGTTATTAATTGAGGCGATGGATACTGTAGTTGAAAAGACAATCGCTGGAATGACTTTTTACAAGGGTAAATTAGGGCAAAATGAAGCGATTGTTGTGACAAGTGGTATAGGGAAGGTAAATGCAGCAATGTGTGCTCAGATCCTAATAACTTATTTTGAAATTGATGCCCTAATCAACACGGGTATATCTGGGGCAATTGATGAACGACTTGAAATTGGTGATATTGTCGTTTCTACTGATTGTATAGAGCACGACTTTGACGTCTCTGCATTTGGATATGCACCAGGCGTAATCCCTAGAATGGAGAGCTCGATCTTCATAGCAGACGAGTCGTTGATTAATAGAGCCTTTGAAGCTGGTATTGCCGAAATGAATGACAATAAAATTTATAAAGGTAGAATCGTTTCAGGCGATCAATTTGTATCGTCTCACGATAAAAAAGTATTTTTAGAAACTGAGTTCAAGGCGATGACGACAGAAATGGAAGGTGCAGCGATTGCACATGTAGCCACCCTGAATAAAATACCTTTTGTAATTATTCGATCGATGTCAGATAAAGCGGATGGCAGTGCAAGTGACAATTATGACGCCTTTGCAGATGGTGTCGCGCATCATTCGGCGCACATGGTCATGAGTCTTTTGAAGTGATAATAGGAATAGGGTCGTTGCTAATGTAACCGAATTGAATTATTTTAAGGTTTGCGAACATGCATTTTTAAAATGACGTGACGCTTTAAAGCGTAATAGTGTATAATATATACAATTAAGACCATATAATGGTCTTTTTTTATTAGACACAATCTTGCTTATGTTAAAATAAGAGTGCATATATTTCTATAATTTTTATTGAATCTAACAATTAGATTAAGGAAGGTACCTATGAGAGCAGAAAATTTTTTAGAGCATACGCGGCAAACTTGGAAAAGGCAGTACTTAATAATTGCACTTATTCTATTGTTTATAGCCTTCATTTTTATCTTTATAGGTCGTGAGTCAGTTATTAGAGTTCTCACTACTCCTGAATTCAAAACCTATGATGAGCTACTTGTTGCATCTACATTAGATAGTAAAGGGTTATTTCAGACCGCCATTAGCTATGATGATATGTATTATTTTAATACAGCTTTTTATGGTGAGAATGATAATATTGAGAGCTATTATGCTGCGCTTATTAATGCAGATGGAAATTTTACACTTGCCGAGATACCGGCAGTACTTGCTGAGGATGAAAATACGGCAAGAATCGTAGGAACCTTTGTTGATATACCCTCGGATTTATATGATTATATCACTGAGGAGTTGATTGAGCTTGGCTTTACAGAGTCTGAGGCCGCTGAAATGATGCCAATAAATTTGTATTTGGTAAAAGATAATGAAGTTGAGGGATATGTATTCATTGCGATAGCGCTTCTACTTATACTAGCAATGCTTTACTTTATCCTAAGAATATTCCAGGTAAGCAACGGTTCTCTTATCAATAAAAGACTCTCCAAATTAGGTGATGTAGATCGTTATCACCTTGATTTAGAAAGAACACCAGTATCACTTGCTCATCCTAATTTAGCAATTTCAGGGACAAATTATATATTGTTATCAGACAAGAAGCTTAATTTTATTCCGATTACAAATGTGGTTTGGGCTTATGAGTACGTTAAAAAAAGAAAAGCTTATTTCTTGATAACGGTTTCTAAACAGCATTATCTTGTTATAGCAGATCACAAAACCAAGCATTTTAGTCAAATGAAGGCAACAGAGGTGAATGCCTGCTTAAATTTGATCAATAAAATCTCACCATGGGCCATTGTTGGTTTTACTAAGGAAACCGATAAGCTTTATTCTAATTCAAGAGAAACCTTTATAAACTCGGTTTCAACTCATAAAGAGTCGATAAACGTCGATGAGGGATTTGATTTAGAAGGGAAGTACTCATGATTTATGACTATAAGCTCAACGATAAAGCCATTTATTTACCTAAAGCAGAACCTGAAATAATCGTTATTCCCAAAATGAGTTATATTTTGATAGAGGGTGAAGGCTCTCCTGATGCAAGCGAGTTTTCTGAAAGAGTGGAAGCACTATATGCGATAGCGTATGCAATTCGTATGTCGTATAAAACTGAAAACGTGCCGAAGGGCTACTTTGAGTTTAAAGTATTTCCACTTGAAGGAATTTGGGATTTAATTGATTATTCGAAAGGTGCAGAGGATAAGCGTAATTATAAATACACACTTATGATTCGCCAGCCTGAGTTTGTAGATTTGGCAGTTTTTGATTATTATAAGAATGTCGCTGCAAAAAAGAAAAAAACCAACTCCTTTATTTCTGAAGTCGGTTTTAGAGCGCTTGAAGAAGGTAGCTGCTGTCAAATGATGCATATTGGACCATTTGCTGAGGAATCAAAATCCTTTGAAATAATGGAGACAGCAGTAAAAAACTTAGGATTTGAGAGAAAATCAAAGCTTCACAAGGAAATTTATCTGAGTGATCCAAGAAAAACTGCGCCTGAAAAAATGAAAACCGTACTTAGATTTGAGGTTATTCATCCTCAGAAATAGCTTCAGGTGCTGCTTCGAGAGCAATTTTTTCAAGCTCTTCCTCACTAATAGGGTCCTTAGCTTCAAAATAGGCATCTAGAATTTCCTTTGCCTTTTCAAAATCTTGATCTTCAACATAAAGGTCTGCGCCAAACATAGACATACCAGCAGTTATCATCAGATAATCACCGGTTTCTCTATGCTGTGCGAGTAAATCGATGCCGTTGTTTTCGAGCATTTCACGTAGCATGTCTATTTCATAGTTTTCATCAAATGTAGTTAAATAGGTCATAATATACTCCTTTAATCGTTTAACTATATTGTACCCAGTTTTATAATAGTTACACAGACAGAAACAAATTTATCAGTTAGGATAGGAGACATCATGGAGATTTTAGAATTATTAAAGGCCTTATTTTTTGGAATTGTAGAAGGTATTACTGAATGGCTTCCTGTAAGTAGTACGGGACATATGATTTTGTTGGATGAATTCATTAAGCTAAATGTATCTGCTGCATTTTTAGAGCTTTTTTTAGTGGTGATTCAGCTCGGCGCAATTATGGCAGTAGTGACTATTTTTTGGAGCAAATTGTTTCCATTTAAAAAGGGTCAAGGTCTTAAGATCGATCGATCTATTATGATGATGTGGGTTAAAATTGTCGTGTCTTGCATACCTGCAGCTATTGTAGGTCTTAAATGGAGCGATGAGATTGATGCGTTATTCTATAATTATTTTGCTGTTTCAATTGCACTAATCGTATTTGGTATTGCCTTTATTATTATCGAGAATAGACATAAGGATAAGACCTATAGAATTAATTCAATAGCAGAAATTGATTTCAAAACAGCTTTTTTAATAGGTATATTCCAGCTTGTAGCAGCGGTTTTTCCAGGTACTTCGAGATCAGGTGCAACGATATTGGGTGGTTTAATCTTATCATTAAACAGAACTGTAGCAGCAGAGTTTACTTTCTTTATGGCGGTACCAGTTATGTTTGGTGCGAGTTTGTTAAAAATCATAAAATTTGGATTGGCCTTTTCCCAAAGTGAGCTGTTGATTTTATTGGTTGGCTTAGTGACTGCTTATGTCGTTTCGGTACTTGTAATCAGATTCTTAATGTCGTATATTAAAAAGCATGACTTCAAGGTTTTTGGATGGTATCGTATTGTACTTGGCATAATAGTTTTGAGTTATTTTTCAATATTTTAATGGCTGTAGGCGTCATATATAAATGGATGGATAGAAGTCGTGAAGATGTCTCTAGAAGAGGCATCTTTTTTAGTATAGAATAGGAGTAAGATATTTACATAAAAATAAATAGATTAAACTTGATGACTTGAAATGATGTAAAGGAGGCAATAGCAGAGCTATGACAAAATGGTGGCAAGAAGCAATTGTTTATCAAATTTACCCTAAAAGCTTTCAAGACAGTAATGGCGATGGCATCGGTGACTTAAAAGGGATAATAAGTCGTTTAGATGCTCTTGCCGATTTGGGCATTAACGCGATTTGGTTAAGCCCCATCTATGAATCCCCAAATGTGGACAATGGCTATGATATCAGCGATTATAGGGCGATTCATCCTGATTATGGTACGATGGAAGACATGCATCAGCTAATAGAACTTGCTGGTGAAAAGGGAATAAAAATCATCATGGACTTGGTCATTAATCACACCTCAGATCAGCATGAATGGTTTATTAAGAGTAAAGAGCCAGATAGTGAGTACCGTGATTATTATTATTGGAAGAAAGGTATTGAAGGCAAAAAACCAAATAATTGGACGAGTTTTTTTGGTGAGGATTGCTGGGCCTATGACGTGCAAACCGATGCTTACTATCTGCACCTTTTTGCTAAAGAACAACCAGATCTTAACTATCATAATCCTAGGGTATTAGAAGAAATAAAGCAAATTATGAAATTTTGGTTAGACAAAGGAATTGCTGGATTCAGATGTGATGTTATCAATATAATATATAAAAATGCTTTGGATAATGGCAGGAAACGATTGATATTGACTGGACGAGAGCATTATCTGTCAACTGAGGGCATGCATACCATTTTAAAGATGTTGAAAAATGAAATATTAACTGAATATGACGCCTTTACCGTTGGTGAAACGGTGTTTGTAACACCACAGATGGGGAAGGCGCTTTGTGATGAAAGCCGTGGGGAGCTGGATACCATATTCTATTTCGAGCATATGGAAACTGATCGATGGTTTGTGAAGTGGTTCAAAAGAAAATTCAGCCCAAAGAGATTATTCAAGGTATTAACGAATTGGCAGCAAGCCCTAGAATGGAATGCCATCTATCTAGAAAATCATGATCAGCCAAGAAGTGTAAATAGATTTGGTGATACTGAGGCTTATTGGGAGGCTTCAAGTAAGCTACTAGCTACCTTGCTTCTAACACTTAAAGGTACCCCGTTTATTTATCAGGGTCAGGAAATTGGTATGACTAATTTTGATTTTGTAGACATGAATGAGTTAAGAGATGTTGAATCATTTAACATTGATAGTTTAGGTAAGAAGCTACATATTCCAAAATCCTATAGATGGTATATGATGAAGCATTGCTCAAGAGATAATGCTAGAACCCCAATGCAATGGTCAAGAGAAAAAAATGCTGGCTTTACAGATGGAACGCCTTGGATTAACCTGAATAAAAATCATATAAAGATTAATTATCACGAGCAAATGCATTCACCACATTCTATTTTGAGCTATTATAGGAGGCTTATTCTTTTACGAAAGGCACATAAGGCTCTAATCTATGGCGATTTTGAGCTTGTCAATCAGCAAACAAATGTGTACATCTATAGACGAAGACATGAAGAAGAAACCTTAACGGTTCTTCTCAATTTTAGCAATAAATCGCAAACGCTATCCACACTTGGACCAATACTACTGTCCAACTATGATAGAGAGTATTTTGATGGTTTAATGTTACCATATGAAGCAATTATTTTAAAATAATGGAGGCAATTATGGAGACTGATTTTAAAAGAAACAAGTGGACTTTTGGTCTTGGAACCATCGGTCGAGATATGGTTTACTCTCTAATTAGTATGTATCTCGTTTTCTATTTGACAGATATTCTTAGTCTTTCCAATAAAGCAATGTGGTGGGTTACAGCAATTATGCTATCAGCAAGGGTTTTTGATGCACTTAATGATCCCATTATGGGCGTTATCGTAGATAATACAAAATCAAAATATGGCAAATTTAAGCCGTGGATACTAATAGGTGCACTAGGCTCGGGAGTATTGACAATTTCGATATTTTTTGATTATAAGGTGAGTGAGTCTGCTTTTATACCTATCTTCGCTGTTTTATATTTGCTGTGGGGGATTCTTTTTACTGCTAATGATATATCGTACTGGTCAATGATGCCTTCACTTACAACTGATGCGCATGAAAGGGAGGCAATTGGTTCTATTGCAAGAATTTGTGCCAATATAGGTCTTTTTGCTGTAGTTGTTGGCATCATTCCGATTACAGAAGCATTATCTGGAACCGGAAGTGGTGGATTCTTTGTTTTTGCAATAGGTGTAGTCGTAATTATGTGGGTGGGTCAGTTAATTACCTTACTTGGTGTAAAACAGCCAAGGTTGGTCCTAAAAACACCAGAACCTACAACCTTAAGTGGTATGGTAAAGGTTATATTTAAGAATGATCAATTGCTGGTAACTGCGATTTCCATGGCATTATTTATGATTGGCTATGTCACAACGACGAGCTTTGGACTCTATTTTTTCAAATATGCTTATGGTGATGAAGCCATGTATTCGATATTTGCCTTAATATTAGGTGTTTCTCAAATTGCTGCATTGGCAATCTTTCCTAAGGTTGCAAAGAAATTTGTTAGAGCTAAAATATATAAGAATGCGACTATTGTGGTTGTAATTGGTTATGTGATTTTCTTTTTTGCACCTATGAATATGCTTTATATTGGGATCGCGGGTATTTTACTTTTTGTTGGACAAGCTTTTATTCAAATTCTGATGCTGATGTTTTTAGCAGATACAATAGAATATGGACATTATAAGCTGGGAAAGAGAAACGAGAGTGTAACCTTCTCTATCCAACCCTTTATAAATAAAATGGGTGGTGCTGTTGCCAGTGGAGTGGTTGGGGCAACTGTAATTCTGTCGGGTATAAATGATGCGAAAACCGCATCAGATGTAACTTCTCAGGGTTTATTAATGCTCAAAATTGCAATGTTAATTTTTCCGCTAATTTGCATTATTTTGGGGTATATTTTGTATAGTAAACGATATATAATTGATAAATCACTTTATGAAGACATCATTAAGGCATTAAAAGATAAAGGTGAGATTGCTTAGAGTGTGCATTTTGATTAAAGGTTAGGAGACATCATGATCAGGTTCATAATAGTTAAAACGATTAAGGATTATAGAAATACTGACAAACCAAGTGTTAGAGAAGCCTATGGTGTTATGTCGGGAATTGTAGGTATTTTCTGCAACCTATTTTTATTTGGACTAAAGGTAACCATTGGGCTTTTAACTGGAAGTATTGCTATATTATCTGATGGTGTCAACAACCTTTCTGACACAGGCTCATCGGTTGTGTCAGTTATAGGTGCAAAGCTAAGTGGCAGAGATGCCGATGTTGAGCACCCATATGGACATGGTCGTTTTGAATATGTTGCATCATTAATCATTTCGTTTTTAATAATGATGGTAGGATTTGAGCTTTTTAAGGAGTCTATCAGTAAGATACGAAATCCTGAAATTATTGTGATTAGCATTAAAATGGCACTTATACTGGTTTTATCTATAGGGATAAAGGTTTGGATGTTTTCATATAACCACTACATTGGGCGTTTGATTGACTCGAGTATGAATCGTGCTGCGGCTGCGGATAGCTTAAACGATGTGATTGCTACCTCTGCGGTAATTATAGCAACTTTGGCTGGCGCTTATTTTAAGGTGCCTTTAGATGGCTATGCTGGCATCATCGTCTCATGCTTGATTATGTATACTGGATTTGGTGTCGCAAAAGAGACGGTTAGCTTACTTTTAGGTATGTCACCAAGTGAAGAAACAGTCGAAAAAATAATGACGATTATTAAATCCTGTGATGACATTCGTGGTGCTCATGACTTAAAAGTGCACGACTATGGACCAGGAAGAAGCATCGCTTCTATTCATACAGAGCTTTCAAATAAGACGGATATTGTTAAGGCACATATGATAATAGATCGTTTGGAAAAGCAGGTGATGAAGGAGCTAGGCATTGAGTTAGTGATACATGTGGATCCAATAGGTGAAGGTGAAATTGGTCCAATTGATTAATTAATATCTGTGAAAATGATCATAGTCATATATAAAGGCCCAACTTGTTTCAACTAAAACAGGTTGGGCCTTTCGTCTGACATTTGAAAGAATAATTAGCTGACAAATCCACTGATTAATTCATTTAGATCAATAACAAGGCGTCTTAAGACTTCATTTGTATTTGCAACCTCATTAACTGTAGCCAGTATTTCTTCAGCTGAGGCTGATGTTTCCTCGGTAGAAGCAGCATTTTCTTCTGCAATAGCAGAAAGAGAATAAATAATGTCAAGTACATTGGTTCTATTAGATTCCATCGAAGCGCTGATCTGGCTCAGACTCTTAATTTCGCTTTCCATATGATTTAAGACACCTACAATTTCATTGTATTTTAGCTCAGTTTGATTGACGTTGTTGCCTTGAATATGAAGGGCGTTTCTAACAACATCGCTCTTCTGTTGTGCCGTCTTTACATTTGAAACAAGGTCATTTAGCATCGTATCTATAATGGTGGTTGAGTTTGCAGTTTGCTCTGCTAGCTTTCTAATTTCATCTGCAACCACTGCAAATCCACGACCTGCTTCACCAGCTCTTGCTGCCTCAATCGCTGCATTGAGTGCCAATAGATTGGTCTGATTGGAGATCTCTGTGATCAAACGACTGGCTTCGCTAATTTTCTCAGTGCTGTCCTGAGTTTGATTGATAACAGAGAAAATATCTTCAAATAAAACCGTATTTTTTGATGTTTCTACACTTAGATGGTTAACTAAGGTTAAGCCCTGTTCAGTTAACTTAGCAATATCATTACTCATATGATTTAATCGATTGGTGTTGTCTGAATTATTTTGAATCAAATCACCTAAAGCAGTTACATTTGCTGTGGCATATTGGGTGTCCACTGCCTGTTTTGTTGAAGAGGTTGCAATTTCATTGACTGCTTCTGAAACCTCTCCCATGGCAATGTTTATTTCATCAGAACTAACCTTTAAAAAATCAGAGGTTTCATCTAAATTAGTCACTGTATCATGTATGGTTCGTACGAGATCCGTTAGCATACGATCCACACTATGTGCAGCGTTGGTTAATACACCAAATTCGTCCTTACTTTTCAAACTTGCGTCATCGTATGAATTATTGAGTTTTTTTGAAGAAAGGTTGCCAAGCGAATCAGTAATATGTGCAATGCTTTTTCTCATGACTATAATGATAAGAATCATAAAAATGGTAATGCCAATCAATGCAGCGACGCCAATTAAAACCATTACTAAAAGTGTTGATCTAGCATGATCGGATAGTTCCTTTGATTTATCTAGCCCATAGCTTTCTAGTATTTCGGTTAAGGTATTAATTGACTCTCTTGCTATCGAGAAATTTTCTGAAGCAACTGCTGCGTCAAGTACCTTTGTATTTGGATCAAAAGCATTTAACCATTTGTCAAAGGCGGTATTAAAGGTTTCGTGAAGCTGTGCCGCATTTTCACCAGTAGTTGGATGTTTTCTATCATTATATAGTTCAGAATCTTTTTCAATGATTGCGAATGCGTCGTTGACTCTTGTGGTTACTTGATCAGCGTTCTCTATAAAATCATTGGCTAATGATTGCTGCTCTTCTGAGGTTAAACCAGTACTAAGCACCAATTGCTTTTGTGCAACATCAGCTTGATAAAAGTCACGGTCGGCATTTAATATGAGAGCGGTACTGACAAAGGTCGTGTCATAAATAATTGCTTTATTATCACGATTGATTTTGTTTAACTGTAGGGTGGAAATCGTGACAAAAAGAGCGAATACGATAAAAAGCGGAAGAACCATAACAATCATTTTTTTTGTAATGCTCATGTTCCGTATCATAAAAAGCCTCCTCAAAAAATCAATTATGCCTTATCAATACCCCTTTACAAAACGGTTAACCAGTTTCTGTATTAGTAGATATTACAAGATAAAATGAACTTAATGAAAGAGGCTATTACGATCTCTGTTCAGAAATTTGAAATCAAAGTACTGTCTTAGTATGAGTTTGTTTGATGAAAATCCATGCCAACAAATAAGCAAACGCAGTAAAAATAAATGTCACTTTAAAATTGATTAGGTCAATCAAGCCACCTAAAAATAATGGGCCGGTAATGGCAGCAAGTGAGGAGCTGAAATAGTAAAGTCCTGTATATATGCCAATCTTTGCCTCGTTGGTACGTTCTACAACCATTGGATACGAGTTAATATTGATTAATGCCCAGAAGATACCACCTACGAGCATAAGCCCCATCATCAATACTTGATTGAATGGGAAAAGGGTACCGACGGTAGCAAGCAACAAAAATACAATTATATCGCCAACTAATCCAATTAGGATCGTTTTTCTTTTTCCTAGCTTCGTGCCGATAAAACCAGCAGGAATTGCAAAAATTAAAAACGAAAGAGCAAAGAAACCCAGTATTAAAGAAGCATCTGAGGCTTCTAAGCCTAAAAAGTGGACGCAATAGTTACTAAAGGTTGCTTCAACACCTTGATAGCCAACAAACCAAAAGAAAATCGCCAACAATATATAGAGTGTCGTTCGATCTGTATCTTGTACGAGTTCCTTAACGGATGAGATTAGGCTTATTTTTTCTTCAGCTGATTTTTCTCCAATGGATGGCTCCTTTATAAATCTAAGTAGCATCAAAAGGGCAAATAGCATCATAATTGCTGTGAAAACAAAAGGATAATTTGGATTTGCCTTATAAAGCATCGCACCACCTATCAGAACAAAAACTGAAGCGAGTCCGCCCATAAAGTTGATGATTCCATTTGCTTGGCTACGAAGTGGTGCTGGGGTTATATCTGGCATTAAGGCTACCGTTGGCGCTCTAAAGATTGCCATAGCAAAATTTAATACGGTGATGATTAGCATAAAGCTTAAAAAACTGGTATAGTTAGGTAAAAGTATGAAGGCAGCTGCCGATAGTGGTATCCCAACCATAAGATAGGGCATCCTGCGACCAAATCGGGTATTCGTTTTGTCACTCATAGCTGCGATAAACGGAATTAGACTGACAGCTAAAATGTTGTCTAGGGTCATAATTGCATTGATTTGAAACTGACTGTCTAAAAAATCCCTAAGAAAAAGGGGAACGTAGACATTGTAGAGGGGCCAAACTAAACTAACAGAGAAAAATCCAAGTCCTAGTAAGAATGTTTTTTTAATATCCAGTTTCATAAGGTTCTCCTTTTTTGATATTTAGTTAGGATAAGTGCGATATTCATTTATTGATATTATAATTCAAATATAATTAAAATGCATCTTTAAGAAAATTGTAAGAATTTAATCCATATAATGTTAAGACTCTTTAAGTATACTCTCATTAAGATTCTGAAAGGATAATAAAAATGTCTCAAGAAAACATATTAGTAGTAGATGACGATCCAGAAATTGCAAGGGCTATTTCAAAGCTTCTCTCAATTGAAGGTTACACACCTTATTTGGCTTATAATGGACTAGAAGCACTCGATATCATTATGACAGAGGAAGTTCAACTCATAATTTTAGATGTGATGATGCCAAAGCTAGATGGTTTATCAACAACGATGAAAATTAGAGAAAAAAAGAACATCCCAATTATCATTCTCTCAGCTAAAAGTGAAGAGTCCGATAAAATTCTAGGGTTGTCAATGGGTGCAGATGATTACATTACCAAACCATTTTCGCCTCCTGAGCTAATTGCAAGAGTGAAGAGCCAATTGCGTCGCTATTTGACATTAGGTGATGCCAATAGTATGAGTCTTGAGCAAATCCTAATAAATGGTTCGCTAAAGCTCGATTTAGAAGGGATGCAGCTTTATGTAGATGGCGAGCCGATTAAGCTAACTGCTAAAGAGCTCAAAATCATGGAATTGCTCATGTCGAACGTTGGAATCGTCTTTTCAGCCGAAAAAATTTATGAGCGTGTTTGGAATGAAAAACCGTATGCAGCTGAAAATACTGTCATGGTTCATATTAGAAGAATTCGTGAAAAGATTGAGATTAATCCTAAGGATCCAAAATACTTAAAGGTGGTGTGGGGGATTGGATACAAAATTGAAAAGTTTTAAGTATGCGATGACTTTTAAGGTGATTGCCTTTTTACTCATTGCAATTTCATTAACAACCATCGTTTTAGAGTTTCAGTATTTGCTATTTTCAGATATTCCACTTGAATCAATACTCGTATCTAGATATAAGGATAGCAATGAGTTTCTTCAAAACGATGCACGCAGAGCGATTATTTTGGTGACTGATTCGATTTCTGATAAGCAGTCGTCATTGGCAAACACCCTTGGAGAGGGTTATTATTATTATATTTCCAACGGTGAAACAGTTATTACTAATCTGGCTGATGGCACCGCGGATTTTTTTCAATCGAATAAGGATACCTTTCTGATCAAAGAAGGCTATTGGCAATATCAGAATAATACCTCCTATTACTATCGTCCAGATTATATTCCAGATAACGTAAGTGGCTATATTGCATTTTCTAACGATTATCTAGTTAATAAACAGAACGAATGGAATGGTTATAGAAATGAAGTCTTGCCAATCGTTTATGGAGTATTTGGAACGTTAGCGGGAAGCTTATTGTTGTTAATTTACTTGACGGTGGTTGTGGGAAAGTCGCATCGTCAAGGAGAGCTACATTTAAACTGGTTAGATCGAATTCCGTTTGATGTTCTTAGTCTTATATACCTGATGATAGCCACGGGCTGCGCACTGGTTATTTCTAATGCGATCCCATATCAATATGCTTATGTAAGTTTAAAGCTTACATCTATGATCATTATAGGAACAGTGACCTTTATCTTCTTGATTTTTTCAGGTATATTTTATCTAACACTTGTGAAAAGAATTAAAGGCAAGACACTAGGAAAAAATACGATAGTTTTTAAGCTGTTGTTTGGCATTTTTGATTACTTTAGGAGCCTGTTTGACGGTAGACAATTCAAAGCTAATAAATTAACGGAACAGCTCTTTTATAGACAAATGCTGTTCATTACACTCTCTTTTTTAATGGTGCTCTTAACTTTCATATTCTTACTTGTACCACCGCTATTCCTATTTCCGCCGCTTGCTGAAGTATTTCTTATTTACTTTTATGTCAAAGGAAATCGCAAAACCTTTACAGCAATTGATCGAGGGTTTAATGAGAGTATTGAGGATCAAATGAGGGCTGAAAGGCTTAAAATTCAACTGGTAACAAATGTGTCACACGATCTTAAGACCCCTTTGACTTCGATTATCAGCTATGTGGATTTGCTTTCTAAGGAGGAAGGGTTGTCTGAAAACGCTATGGACTATGTAAGAATATTAGCAGACAAGTCTGAGCGTCTCAAAAATATCGTTTCTGATCTATTTGATTTAGCTAAGAGTACCTCTGGCAACATACAATTGCAAATGGAAACCATCGATATTAAAAGACTAGTTGAGCAAACCCTTGCAGATATGTCAGATGAAATAGAAAGGTCTAATTTGCAGTTTAAAACAAAGCTACCAGGCCATGCGGTAATGATAAATGCCGATGGACAAAAACTGTATCGGGTTTTACAAAACCTATTAGGCAACACGCTGAAGTATGCCTTAGCAGGTACTAGAGTGTTCGTAGAGCTAGATGAAATGGAAGGGAAGGCAATAGTTACTTTAAAAAATACCTCTAGCTATGAGATGAATTTCAATGAGGCAGAAATCATGCAAAGATTTACTAGAGGAGATGACTCAAGATCTACTGAGGGTAGTGGACTGGGATTATCTATAGCAGAAAGCTTTACCCATGTATGTGGTGGTGATTTTAATTTGCAAATTGATGGTGATTTATTTAAGGTTAAATTGACGTTTAATACATTAGAAGTGTGAGATTATTAAAAGGGAGAGGTTGCATATCATTTCGAAAGAATGAGCAATTTCTCCATTTTATTTTATAAAAATATTCAGATGTATTTGTATAAATTTTATAAATTTGGTGTAATATATAGATATAAGCATCTGGATGGAGGACAAGGTTATGGTTAAGCATGCTAAGATATGTATCCCATTAATGGCAACTAATATTGATGTACTAGAAAATGAATTAGAATATGTAATAAGCAAACGACCTGACCTAGTTGAATGGCGTGTTGATCGTTATCTAGCGACGCATGAGAACTGGACCTGCGAGGAGCTTAATGAGCCCTTAAAGCTTATAAGAGAAAGGCTAAGCGATTATGATATCCCAATGATATTTACGTTTAGAGGTCAGCGCGAGGGTGGTTTTCTAGTAGTTTCTGATGCCGTAAGATTGAATTGTATTTATGACATACTCAATCAATTTAGACTTGATTATGTGGATATAGAGCTTGATTTATATGAGCATTATAAAGATGTAGATGAAGGGGATACCGTTACTTCGTTGTTCAAAAATTGTGTGGATTTAGCAAGGACAAAGGGAACTCGATTGATCCTCTCACATCATGATTTTGATAAAACACCATCCTTTGATGAAATGATTGCGACGATTAAAAGAGGCCAAAGCCTACGAGGTGATTATATTAAAATGGCGTACATGCCTCATTCTGCAAATGAGGTATTAAAATTACTTGCCGCATGTGATTATGGTACCAATGTACTTAATCAAAAAATGATTACACTTTCAATGGGCGAGCGAGGTAGAATTTCTCGAGTAATCAGCGGAGAGTTTGGCTCAGAAATAACCTTTGTCAAAGGCTTTGAAGCCTCTGCTCCTGGTCAAATGACCATAGATGCACTTAAAGAAAGCTGGGAATCAGTTTTAATGGGTTAATAACGCTTAAAAAAATCCTACAGACAGGTCAAAATATTCATTTAGAATAAAGACTTGCTTGTAGGATTAATTTTATGCAATATCAGCTGCGTAAATGGCAAACTGGCTGTTGTACATTTCAGCGTAAAGACCGTTTCTTTTAAGCAGTTCGTTATGAGTACCCTGTTCAACAATTTCACCGTGGTCTACTACCACTATTACATCGGCATTTTGAATGGTTGAGAGGCGATGGGCAATTACAAAACTCGTTTTTCCAACCATCAAATCGCGCATCGCGTCTTGAATTTTAATCTCAGTCTGCGTATCGACATTAGAGGTTGCTTCATCTAGGATTAGAATTTTTGCATCAAGAAGCATCGCTCTAGCAATTGTCATGAGTTGTTTTTGACCTTGTGAGATGTTAATTCCTTCCTCAGTTAACAACGTTTCATATCCATTTGGGAGATGCGTGATGAAGTTATGAATCTTAGCTGCCTTAGCTGCAGCTACGACTTCTTCTAATGATGCATCTGGCTTTCCATAGGACAAATTTTCAAATATGCTTCCTTGAAAAAGCCATGTATCCTGTAAGACCATTGCAAAAATCTTTCTAAGAGAGGTTCTTTTATAATCTTTAATGTCTATACCGTCAATTAGGATTTGTCCTTCATTTGGATCGTAAAATCGCATAAGTAAATTGATTAAAGTGGTTTTACCAGCACCTGTCGGTCCTACAATGGCTACTAATTGTCCAGGACGAACCTCTAAATTAAGTGCTTTTATAATCATTTTTTCTTTTGAATAGCCAAAGGTCACTTGTTCAAAGCTGACGTGTCCATTAGTAGAGCGATCAATTAAATCGATTGCATTGGCAGCATCAGGCTTTTCAGGAAGCTCATCGACAACTTTAAATACTCTCTCAGCCGCAGCCAATGCGGATTGGAGTTCACTAATAATGTTTGCCATTTCATTAATTGGACCAGAAAACTTTCTAGAATACAGTACAAAGGAAGAGACATTACCAATGGTTAACATGCTATATAGATAGAGTATCGCACCAAACATACTTACTAAGGTTAAAGACAAGTTGTTGATAAAATTCACAGATGGGCCAACCGTGCTGCTGTAATACTCAGCATTATAAAAGGCTTCAATGGCTTCATCGTTTTTATGATCAAATCTTCTAATCATTACATCCTCTTGATGATATACCTTGATTACTTTTTGACCAGAGATGACCTCCTCAACAAATCCATTGAGTTCACCCAGCTTTGCAGATCTTTTTCTAAAAAGCGGTCGCGTTTTTTGGCTCATAAAGCGCGTGAATAAAATGGATATAGGAATGGTAACTGCAAACACGAGTACTAAATAAGGTGAAATTGCAATCATCATAACCAGTGACCCAAATACTGTAATGATACTTGTAAGGACTTGAACTACATCATTAGACAAAGAGGTATTCACTGTGTCAATGTCGTACGTAAGCTTACTGATGATATCACCTGTCTGCTGTGTATCAAAATAGCCAATCGGTAAATTGGAAAGCTTATTAAATACGTCAGTTCTCATTCTCTGAATGACCTTTTGACTGATTTTAATCATTAAAATTGCTAAAAGGTAGGAAAATAATGAAGCGAGCGCATATAAAATAAGCATTTCAATAATGTACCTAAAGACCAACGTAAAATCCACATTTCCTTTAGAAGTACCATACGCATCTATTGCTTTACCAGCTAATGAAGGGCCGATCAGTGAAAGAATATTACTGCTAAAGGTGAGTAAAAGAGCAATGAACAGTAAACTTCTATATTTGAGTAAATAGTTACCTAAACGTCTTAACGTTTTTCTTCGATTCTGCGGCTTTTGAACGCTAGATTTAGATGGTGTGGGTGATTTATCAGACCGCGTCATATAAGTCACCTCCTAATTGTGTTTGACATATTGCACGATAGCTATCATTTGTTCGTTTTAGTTCCTCATGTGTTCCAGAAGCTTTGATTTCACCGTCTTCCATAACGATGATTATATCTGCATGCATAATGGCGCTAACCCGTTGGGCGATAATTATGCTGGTAGTTTGTGTAAAATGCTCAGACAGGGCTTTTCTAAGATTAGCATCTGTTCGATAATCAAGCGCACTAGAAGAATCATCCAATATTAGTATCTCAGGATGAGAGGCGAGCGCACGTGAAAGTAAAATTCTCTGCCTTTGACCACCACTCATATTCATTCCTTTTATGCTCAACCTATGATGCCAGCCCTCCGCAAGTGAATCAATGAACTCAGCCGCTTGTGCAGCTTGTGTTGAGAACAATAAATTTTCTACTGGAAGCTCTCTGCCGAAGTCAATATTTTCAACGATGGTATCTGCAAATAAAATATCACTTTGAAAGACGATGCCAAAGAGCTTGTGTAGCTTACTGCGTTCTATGGACTTAATATTGGCACCGTTTATTTTAATCTCGCCCTGATCAACATCGTATAATCGTAATAATAGCTTTATAATGCTCGTTTTTCCACTGCCAGTTGGACCAATAATGCCTAGTGTTTGTCCTTTTTTAAGCTTAAAGCTAATATGATTGAGATCAGCTTGATTTTTATGATATGAGAAAACCACATCATTGAATTCGACGTGATAATTTGATGACTCGACTGGATATGCTTCTATACATAGCTCTTCAGGCGTATCTATAACCTCAACGATTCGTTGGAAAGAAGCTAGACCTTTTGAGGCGAGTACAAAAATTCTACTAATTGAGAGCATTGCATTTAAAATAATAGTGAAATAGGTTAAAAATGCGATAACCACACCTGGCTGAGAAAGGCCAAGATTCACTCGGTAGGCACCGACGAGTATAACGCCTGTAAGTCCGAGATTTAAATAAAGATTCATCATTGGGTTGGTAATCGCCATGGTATAACCGACTTTTTTCTCTTGTTTTACTACATCGCTGCTATAACGACTAAAGCGGTCTCGTTCTGAACTCGATTTACCAAGTGCTTTTATAATTCTTATACCTGTAATGTTTTCGCGAATAACTCGGACCATTTGATCTACAGTTTTTTGAAGTGATTTGTAAAGTGGAATTCCCTTTTTTGATACAATATAGACGGTAGCAAAAATAAAAGGCTGAACGCCGATTAAAACCAGTGCAAGAACGGGATCAATAGTTATGGTCACGATAATTCCACCAAGCAGTAGTATAGGTGCTCTAACGCCTAAACGCTGCATCATTCCGACCATATGATGTACGTGGTAAGTATCCGATGTAAGTCTAGAGACTAAGGAAGGTATTGTAAATTTATCAATTTGACCACAGGACAAATAAACAATTTTTGAAAACAAATCATGTCGAATTCGACGAGTGGTTTCGGCTGCAACTCGAGTAGCCATTCGATTTGCTGTAATATTAGCTATTATGGCTATCGCAGCGCATAAAACCATTGCGCCACTCCATAGGATAATTGGATGGATTTCTCGTGTTGGTACAATGTCATCAATGATATGCGCAAGAATCCAAGGTATTAAAAGATCCATAATAGTTCCAATAAACTTAATGGTCAGTCCAAGTGACATTCGTGGTAAAAAAGGTTTTAAATAATCAAAAAAACGTTTCATAGCATCACCTTTGTTGTTGTTAAATGATCAAATCATTTAAAGATAAAAAAATATTACCATACCCGAAAGATTATGTCAAAGCACTAAAAGAGGCAAAAATCCCCTCGTATTAATAAATGAAATAAAGTATAATTATGACTAGAACTAACTTAGGAGACAGTGATGAGGGTCAATTCGAGAAAAGACAAAATTAGAAAATTTATGAGATCTAAGTATTTGATGAGAAGGTTAATCATTATTGGCGTTGGCTTAATACTTATTTATATTTTAATCTCCGGACTATTGAAGGGATTATTTCCATCTAAGGATTCGAATACGAAATATCCTTTGGGAGAAACTGAAGCATCAGAAATTAATTCTCAAGAGAGTACCGACCAGAGTGAAATCAATTCTGAAAGTACTGAAATCACCAATGATCAATCAGACGGACAGCTAACCACAGAGACTCAAGAAAGTACATCTATTGGCTCTGAAACTCAGGAACAACCTAATACAAATGAAACTAAATCTGATACTCAAGGAGAAAATATCATGTCATTTAATTCAGTTGCTTATAGCCTATCATCCTATGATGCTAGATACACAGCGTACTCTAAAGCTCATCCAGAGCTAACAGCAGAGCAGGTTGTTTTAAGAGTAAATACGAACTTAGATCAAGAGTTTTACACGAATATCACAGAGGCTATTGATCCTAATTCTATTGAAGTTCTGTGTAATAAATTTTATCAGCTATCTAGCTCCTTTGAACCTAGTGAGCTTGTCAGTGTGAAGGATGGCTACTATGTTCAGGATGGTAAATCCTATTTATTGTCGCAGAGCGCATTATCTGCTTTCATAGAAATGTCAGATGCAGCCAAAAAAGAGGGCGTTTCCATCAAAATAATTTCTGCATATAGAACCTATAGCTATCAAGAAAACTTGTATAATAAATATACTGCGAACAATGGAAAAGCAGCAGCAGATCGTTTTTCAGCAAGACCAGGTCACTCAGAGCATGAGACTGGCTTTGCCATCGATATAAATGATGTTGCTCAAGCCTTTGAGAATACTGAAGCATTTCAATGGCTGTCTAAAAACAGCTACAAATACGGTTATATATTGAGATATCCCAAGGGTAAGGAGGATACAACTGGGTATATGTACGAGCCTTGGCATTATCGATATTTAGGTGCTGATTTGGCTACGAAGGTTCAAGAGTCAGATTTAACCTATGATGAATATTATGCGAAATATTTGCTTAAGGATCATGTTGATTAAGTTTATTTTAGACACGTATTTAAGAGGAAGATTTATTATAATGAGTATCATTTTTGCTCTGAAAGAATAGAAAGAAAAGGGAAGCGTATGCAAAGAAAAGAGTATGATAAAATGAAAAATGAAAAAAGCAATCAAAATTCGATTAATGAAGACCGCTGTGATTGCAATGTTATGCATCAAGAAGCAATTGATCTTGCAAAAAAATATATGCCTGAGACAAATGTATTAGCTTCGATGGCAGATTTTTTTAAGGTTTTTGGTGATCCTACAAGAATTAAAATATTGACTGCACTTACAGAGACAGAGCTTTGCGTTTGTGATATTGCATTTATATTAGGGATGACACAGAGTGCGATTTCACACCAGCTTAGAGTTCTTAAGCAAGCAAAATTAGTCAAGTCTAGAAAAGAAGGCAAGGTCGTCTATTACATGTTAGATGATGAGCATGTAAAGCAAATAATTGATTTAGGGACAGTACACGTCGTTGAATAGTATTAAATAATTAAGAAAGGAAGAACTAGTTATGAAGAATCGTATGAACCATTTTACTAGAACAGCAGTCTTATTATCTTTAGCACTTATCTTTCAAATAGGGTTTAATCAATTTGCGCAGCCTGCGGTTGGTCCACTTGTTAACATGACCTTAATTATAGCGACATTGATCGTTGGTCCATTATCAGCGATTTTGATTGGCGTATTAACGCCATTAGTTGCCTTTTTACTTGGAATTATGCCTCTGTTACCGATCGTTCCATTTATCATGATTGGAAATGCAATCTTTGTTTTTTCCTTTTATCTTGTTTCGAACAAGCGCAGCTTTATATTTGAGGGAATTGGTGTCGTTGTAGCTGCATTACTCAAAACCGCATTTTTAGCTTTTTCGGTAAGGTATTTGGTAACCAGTTTTGTTGCAAAGGTCCCACCCAAGCTCGTAGCTGCACTTTCGATTCCACAGCTATACACGGCTTTGATTGGTGGATTTTTGGCGATAATTATAGGCCGATATTTGATCAAAGCAATGAAATTAGAGAATAAATAATAGAATAAATATGAATAAATAATAGAGAATTGTCAATAGAGAATTGTGATGTTTTTAGCTAATCCCGCTTTCAGTGGTCATGAAAGCGGGATTTTTATACTCATAATTCTTAATAGGGTAAGAATTTAAGCTACTAAGAGGGAGGCTTTTTTATTATATGCATCAAATTCACGTATTAAAGTGATCGCTTTAACTCAAGAGTGATTAGAAATTACGTTTTTGAAGTCGAGGCATCTGTATAAATGAGGTTCATTATGTTATAATAAGATGTTTATTAAATGCAAATGAAAGGCGTGTGACGTATTGAAACTATCAGATAAAACTATAAAAAGAATAAATATATTAATGCTGTTAGGTCATACTGCAGTTTTGATTTACTATATTCTTTTATCCAATAAAGTGGTTCAAACGATTAAACCTCTACCTACAAGTGATTTCATCTATTATTGGAATCTGGCTTCTGATTTATCTATCTATCATAAAGGTGGCATTATTGGATTTATTTATGCACCATTTAAAGCCCTCGGGATAGCGCCCTATAATGCGGCATGGCTAGTCAATATGCTTTTTTTAATCTTAGTTTATTTGGTGACCTGGTTTGGTTTAACTAAATCAACCATAAATCAATCAGACATAAATCAATCAGACATAAATCAATCTGTAATAAAACAAGTCCTTATACAAATACTTTCAACTTTTGGTTTTACGGTTTTTGCACTTTGGAATACTGGCTACTCGGGAATGGTGAATGCTGATTTTCCAAATGTGGCTCTAATCTTAGCATTTGTCAGATTTATGAGTCTTTATTTTGAGTCAAAAGATAAAAGAATGGCTATTTTGAGTGGTTTATTTTTATTTCTCGCGGTTGCACTTCGCGTTAAAACGGGATTAGCGCTTGGTATCATGACTGGGGCCACAATTGTCTTTTATTTTGGTGCTTTAAGAAGAGACATTCGGGTGAGAGTATTGATACTTACCATATGTGTGGCAGTTGGTTTTGCAGCAGTAACGGAGATTATGCTGAGAGCACAATCCGATCGACCACTTGATGTGGCTAGACAGGGCAGATTACAGTTATACACCGGACTATTATATACCGAGACCGGCAATATGTGTGGCAGATGGACGAGAGAAGCTTTTGATAAAACACTTGAAGAAATTAACGAGCCTCTTTTAACTGTTATCAATAGGCATTTAAGTGTAAAAAGTAAAGCTTATCTATTATCCATCGTTGGCTGTAAGCTTCAGCATGTTATCGAATATGATGAGTTTTCATTTAGAGAATTGCTGGCGTTCGGTGTGAAACATAGAAGCTATACAGAAGCAGATCTAGAAATTGTTAGAAAATATGAGAAAGTGGAAGAAAGTAGAGTCATTTGGTTTAAGTGGCTGACGCTGATCGTTAGTTTGTTATTGATAATCCGCCATAAATTTAAAGGTAGAAACTTAAGCTATTTACCTGTTTTTATCTACGGTGCATTTATGATACTTCACAGTGTTTTTGAAATTCAAGCGAGATATATGGTCGAGCCTTTACTTTGGACATTCTTTGTCGCAATAATCATTTTTAAATATGAAACAAAAGAGGTAAGTAAACTTGGAAAATAACCTTAAAGAGGAGTTTAATTTAAAAAAGAATCTAAATAAGAACCTAAATAAGAACCATATAGAGAATCAAATAAAGAAGGTTACTAACGGCTTTAATTTGAGGATTATTTTATATGCATTGATACTGATTAAGGTTGTGAGTGCGATCTTATTAATCGATAACAAAATGATGACTACGGTCGCATCATTTGTGTCTCACTTTTCAATAAGTGAGAATCCATGGGATTTCTATTTAAGTGAAGGCAATTTATCTATGTTTCCCTACCCATCTTTAATGCTCTATATTTTTAAAGTCTTCTTTTTACCAGCAGAACTATTGAGAATTGAGAATAAATGGCTTCTTAATGGTCTATATTTGTTGCCAATTCTCATAGCCGATCTTTCTATTTATTTTAACTTAAATCGATTGTTTCCAAATAAAAAGGGGAGGCTGTTGTTCTTTTACTTTGCTTCTCCAGTGGTGTTTTATGCAAGTTATATTTTGGGGCAGCTCGATGTTATCGCGGTTGCGTTTATTATAGTTGCACTTTGCGAGCTAAAAGAGAAAAGGTATTTAAGACTCGGGATAATCTTAGCGCTTGGTTTTGCCGTTAAGCTACCGGTTTTATTTTCTTTACCTCTGGTTCTTATCTATCTATTTAGAACGCTTCAAAGGGATCGATACAGAAGAATCGCTGAAATGCTGATTGCATTTGTATTGACGAGCATAATGGTTAATTTACCATTTCTATTCAGTGAAAGCTTTATAAAAATGGTTTATTTCAATCCTGATCAAAGCTTGTTGTATCATCTCTATCTGCCTGTTGGCTCATTTAAAATCTATATTGCTTATTTGGCAATCCTAGTGATTTACGCAAGGTTTTTAATGTATGAAAAAATCAATCGTGATTTACTGCACAACTTTTTAGCGGTTGTGTACACGGTTTTTGTTCTATTAGTACCCCCTTCGGAGAGCTGGTATGTTTGGAGTTTTATCTTGTGTGCTGTACTTTTCGTAAGTCTCCTTGACAAAGTTAAAATATCTTACTTGCTTAGTCTTGGTTTTTCATTATTATATTTATTGACCTTTGTTGGTGGCAGCTATATTCATAATGACAATATATCAAATTTGATTTTTACGACATTAGAAGGCGCTTTGTTCTTCATAGTCTATGTTTTATATAAGTATGGCATTAAATCAAATCGCGTCTATAAGAAAAAGGAGCATGCGACTCTGATTGGCATCGGTGGCGACTCAGGTGTGGGTAAGACGACTGTAAAACACTGTATTGAAGCCTTAATTGGTCATGAAAATATAGTTCCTATTGAGTCCGATGGTGATCATAAGTGGGAGCGTGGCGATATCAGTTGGAATACCATTACGCATTTAAACCCTAAGGCGAATTATCTCTATAGGCAAGCGCAATATCTTAAAGCACTTAAAAATGGCAGTGCCATCGAACGCGTGGAGTACGATCATGATACTGGCGCATTTACAGAACCAATCAAGGTTTATCCAAATGACTTTATCATCGTTGCGGGACTTCATCCATTTTTCCTACCACAAACTAGGAAGCTAGTGGATCTTAAAATTTATATTGATACGGAAGAGTCTTTAAGAAGACACTGGAAAATCAAGAGAGACGTTGCATCGAGAGGTTATTCTATCGATCAAATCCAAAAGCAGATTGATGCAAGAGTTGAAGATGCACAAAAGTACATTACACCTCAAAAAAATTATGCAGATTTGATCATAAGATATTATTCTGAGGATGATTTCGAAATGGGTGGCTGTGTTGATCCTTCGTTAAAGCTTGAGCTTATGATGACGTTAGAAGTTGATGTTGAACCACTTTTGGATCATTTTACTTTAAACGGGATTGATGTCGTGCATTATTATGATGCAGACTTAAAATTCCAACATATACATTTTAATCGAGAGATTGAATCGATGTTAATAGCTCAGTTTGCTGAGAATTTCATCGAGAACATTGAGGAAATCGTCAATGGCCATAAGATTAGATGGGAAAATGGGTACCATGGCATCATTCAATTGTTTACTTTAGTTTGGTTAAGTCATCAGTTTAAAAAGGGAGAAGAGAATGAACTATAAAGGAATATTATTGGATCTAGACAATACACTTTACAATTATGATCAAGCTCATGAAATTGCGCTTGAAAGTGCTATGAGTTTGTTCGCTGAAATGACTGCTCTTGACGTTCAATTCGCATATAAACTCTACAAGCAAGCTAAATCTTCAAGTCATATAGAAAGAATTGGTCAAGCGGCTTCACACAGTAGAATTTTCTACTTTCAAAGAATGCTTGAGATGATCGGTGCGTTTGATTTTGCAAGTGTAACCAAGTTGAACCACAATTATTGGGACGTATTTTATAAACAAATGACTTTGGAGCCTTTTGTCTTGGACTTTTTAAAGGAGATTAACGTTCCTAAGTGTATCGTTACAGATTTTACTGCATACGAGCAATATCGTAAAATAGAAAAACTAGGGATTGGTGACTGGATTGACTTTTTAGTTACTTCTGAAGAAGCTGGCGTTGAAAAACCACATCCATACATCTATATGAAAGCACTCGATAAAATGCAGTTAAAACCAAATGAAGTCATTATGATCGGTGATTCTCTTAAAAAGGACTGTCTTGGTGCAAGTCAACTTGGTATTGATAGCATCTACTATAAAGGAGAGAGAGAGTTTGAAGATTTAAGCAAAGGCATTCATCCTTTGAAATCTTTCTTTGATATTATTCATTGGTTGGAATAGGGGATTCTAATGTGTCATAATAAGGATGGATTGATAAATAAGCATACTGTAAAACAAGAAAATTTAATGCATGATGACACTTTATAAATAAGTATGACCATAGAGGATGTTAGTATATGATTAATACGAAAAAAGATTTTGAAAAAAAATCAACTTTAAAATCACTTTGTCACCTCTACGCTGATAGATTGGATCAAATCCAATCAGGAGGTGGTAATGCGTCGGTTAAGTCGATGGATGAAGATTTATTATACATTAAGGCATCTGGTTATCTAATGAGCGATGTAAGTAATGAGACGGGATTTAGTGTGCTTAAACTCAGTGAAATCAATGCATTATTGATGGATGTAAAAAATGGCATCGTCGATTTGAACGATGAGGGATTACAAAATAGCCGCTTAAGTCTAGCGAATCAGTCTACACTTAGACCTTCCATAGAAACATACCTACATGCAATGCTTTCTAGCCGTTTGGTTTTACACGTACACTCGTTTGCAGCGATGTTTTATGCGTCTTCAAAAGACTTTAATAATCGCTTGGATCAGGGCGAATTAACCGCAACATTTTCTGATGCTGTATTATTGATACCGTATCATAAGCCTGGTATATCGCTTGCTTTAGCGATGCTTGAGCAGCTTGAAAGCTATAGAATGAAGTTTAAATCCGAACCAAAGTGGATCGTTCTCCAAAATCATGGCTTGATCATAATGGGTGATTCTGTTGAACAGATTGAACAACGTAATCTCGAGTTTGAAAACTTACTATTAGAAGTGCATCCTGCTTTAGTCAAAATGATTTCTCCTTATCAGATGGTGACCGATATTAAAAACGCACTTCATCAGATAGACACATCAAATGCGTATTTTGTTAGATATTCAGGCATTCAGCTTCCAGATTCTATGAATCGCATCGCTTTTTCTTTTCCAGATGCAGTGGTATTTTACGGTCCAGAAATATTATATGTAGATGATAGCGCTAAAATGAATGAAATGCTTAGCGCGTTTTACCGTGAAAACGGAGAGGCACCTAAGGTTTTGATCCTTTTAAATGAAGTCTATGTGATAGGCTCTGACCTAAGAAAACTATACGAGCTTGAAGATGTTCTCAAGATTCAAATGAAGTTAAATGAAGCCTTAGGAGACGAAATCTTTGGCTTGAATGATTCTGAAATAGAGACTTTAACCCACTGGGAAGCAGAGAAATACAGAAAAAAATTAAAAGTGTGAGGCAGATATGAAAATCGTAATTCCTATGTCCGGAAGAGGACAGAGATTTATCAATCAAGGCTACAAGGAACCTAAACCCTTAATTGTGATGGATGGTAAGCCAATTATAGAACACGTAGTGGATTTGTTTCCCGGTGAAAATGATTTTATCTTTATTTGTGCCAATGACCATCTTGAAAATACGGATATGCGTACGGTTTTAAATAAAGTTGCACCTAAGGGTAAAATAGTTGGTATTGAGCCTCATAAACTTGGACCGATTTATGCGGTGCAACAGGTTTATGATTTGATAGATGATTCTGAAGAGGTAATCGTAAATTATTGTGATTTCGGTGCATACTGGGATTATGATGATTTCTTAGCACACACGCGCAATAGAGGTGCTGATGGTGCGATTCCTGCATATAAGGGCTTTCATCCGCATATGCTAGGAACAACCAATTATGCTTTTATGCGTGATGACAATCAATGGATGCTAGAAATTCAAGAAAAGAGACCGTTTACAGACGACCGCATGTCAGAATATGCTTCTTCTGGGACTTATTATTTTAAATCCGGTTCAATTATGAAACGCTATCTAGATCGAACCGTCGAAAGAGCGCTTGATTTGAATGGTGAGTATTATGTTTCAGTGGTTTATAATCTTTTAATAGAAGATGGATTAAAGGTTTCCATCTATGAAATTCAGCATATGTTGCAGTGGGGAACGCCAGAGGATGTGGCAGAATACAATTATCACTCTGAGTATTTTAAAAAAATGGTAACGCATGTACCTTTTTCTGCGCCAGATCAAAACACGGTTAATTTGATTCCACTTGCTGGAGAAGGCAGCCGTTTTAAAAATGAAGGCTATATCACGCCGAAGCCTATGATTGAGGTATCTGGTAAGCCTATGATTATCCAAGCCTTTGATAGTTATCCGAAGTCTGAGTTCAGCCGTTTTATCGTTTTGCAGTCGCATTGTGATGCTTATGGCATCGACGAGCTCCTTTTAAATAAAACGCCTAATCCAAAAGTGATGGTCCTTGATCATGTCACTGAAGGACAAGCAATTACAGCTGCTTTAGGTGTAGATGAAGCAATTATGAACTCACCGCTAATGATTGCAGCTTGTGACAATGGACTGCTTATCGATCAAGTCGAATATGAAGCGCAACTAAATGATCCAAATTGTGATGTAATTTGTTTGACCTTTAGAAATAATCCGACTGTGGGCAAAAATCCAAATGGGTACGGCTATGTTTCAGTTGGTGCAGATGGCTATATCAGTGGCTGTTCTGTTAAAAAGCCAATGACCGATGACCCGATGAATGAGCATGCCATCGTGGGTGCCTTTTATTTTAAAAAAGCGAGTGATTTTATTCGAGGTGTCAAGTATATAAAGACAAACAACATTAGAGTCAATAATGAATTTTACATTGACTCAATCATGGGCATTTTAGGTGAGTTAGACTTGAAAGGACGTGTGCTCGACTGTCTTTATGAAAGCTGGGGAACGCCGAACGATTATAAAACTTTTGTTTATTGGCAAAGCTTCTTTTCAAAAGCTCAGTTTCATCCTTATGAACTTGAACGGGATCCTTTTGTGAACCCAGATCGATTAGAAGCCTTGAAGAAGCAATTTAATACATTTCAGCAGGAAAATCTATGAGAAATTTGCTAAAACATGAAGGCGTAAGATATTTAATATCGGGCGGAAGTGCAGTATTCACAGACTTTCTAATCTATTTTCTTTTATTTAAGATGCTGTTGATTTCACCATCCGTTAGCAAAGGCATCTCGTATATTAGCGGTGCAATTGTCGCATATTTGATCAATCGACTATGGACGTTCGAGGGTGGTAAATCGCACTCGGTTTCACGTTCGTTTGCTAAATTCAGCATTCTTTATTTAGCGACTTTCTGTTTAAATATAATCGTTAATAAGGTTGTATTAAATATCTTTGGTTGGGCGATTTTGGGATTTATGGCAGCGACTTTCGTCACAATCGTTTGCAATTACTTGGGACAAAAATTCTGGGTATTTAAGAAGACCGTTTAAGCAAATACTGTAAGTAGATCATATAAAATAAGAAATAAAGGCTGTGAGGTTATATGAACAAGAGTTTATCAATAGTAGTCCCTTGTTATAATGAGAAAGACAATATACCATTGATCCTCGAAAGATTTGATCAAGTGATAGGCAATAGAAACATCGAAGTCGTTTTAGTGGATAATGGTTCTACAGATGGTAGTGCAGAGCTGATGGATGCTTTATTACCAAGATATACATTTGCCCGAAAGGTAACTGTAGAGGTGAATCAAGGGTATGGGTTTGGCATCGTCTCGGGTTTGAAAACGTGTCAGAGTGACTATATCGGCTTTACACACGCAGATATGCAGACGGATCCAAATGATGTGAGTATCGCTTACGATAGAATTGATCAAACGCTGAAATATATTAAAGGAAATAGAAAGGGTAGACCTTTTTTAGATGTTTTTTTCACCATTGGCATGAGTTTTTTTGAAACGGTTTATTTTAAAAAGAGGCTATGGGATATTAATGCGCAGCCGAATGTATTTCCTAAAACATTCTTCGAAGATTTGACGGAGATACCAAAGGATTTTTCTTTGGATTTGTATCTTTATGTGATGGCAAAAACAAAACAGCTTCCCATTCTTCGTTTTGATGTTAGATTTACTGAAAGAATTCATGGCTTTTCTAAGTGGAATGATGCTACGTTTAAGTCAAAATGGAAGTTTATCAAACGTACGACTGCATTTAGTAAAGAACTCAAACGCAGCATAAATAGAAAGGAACGATAAGGAGAACATATGCATTTTATCAGTCATAGAGTCAATACGGTTGAAGAACTTAAACAGCTACCTCATGAGTATGGCGTGGAGATCGATTTACGAGATGAGGGCGGAGAGTTGATCCTATCGCATGATCCCTTTCGCACAGGCGATCGATTTGAGGATTATCTAAAAGAATATCACCATGGCACAATGATTTTAAACATTAAGAGCGAGCGTATTGAGCATAAAGTTAAAACCTTACTGGATCAATTTCAGATAAAGGACTATTTTTTTCTAGATTCTTCTTTTCCAATGATCTTTCTTCTTGCTAATCAAGGCGAAAGACAAGTCGCTCTAAGGTATTCTGAGTTTGAAGGTCTAGATACCATAAGAACCATGGCTGGAAAAGTGGACTGGGTTTGGGTGGATTGCTTTACCAAACTACCAATCAATCATGAAATCTTTCTAGAATTAAAAGCACTTGGCTATAAGCTTTGTCTTGTTTCACCAGAGCTTCAGGGTAGACCAGAAGATATTGAAGCTTATAAGCAACAGTCCTTTGATGAAGCGATTGAGTGGGATGCAATTTGTACGAAGCGTTATAATATTGAGAGATGGAAATCACTTTGATAATTGGTTCAAGACATAAATGAGCACTGAGTTTATTTTTTACAACCCTTGCTATTAATAGCTGGGGTTTTTCTGTTTTTATATATAAGTTGGTTGTCATATGAATACTTTATTACAGTAGGATTAAGTATTGTTAAAGTACCTTACAAATGGAACTAAATCGGATAAAATAGAGTCAAAGTTAGGTAGTGGAGGACATAATATGAAGACAAAAATTAGCCTATTGTTAACCGTCATACTATTAATGACGTTATCTTTGAGCTTTGCAGATGGTTTAAGTGATGCGCAAAAGAACGAAATTAATGGATCGTTTAAAGGCCTTTGGGTGGCCACGGTACTTAATTTGGATTACCCAGTTAAAGCAACTACAAATGTAGATACATTAAAAAAAGAAGCTATTGAGATTTTAGATAAAGCGCAAAGTATGGGACTGAATGCAATTGTTCTTCAGGTTAGACCTGCAGGTGATGCTATCTATTCTTCAGCCTATTTCCCATGGTCTAAATATTTAACTGGCAAGCAGGGGACTGCGCCTGCTGACGGGTTTGATCCACTAGCTTTCTGGATTGACGAAGCTCATAAACGAAATTTAGAGCTTCATGCATGGATTAATCCATATCGAATTACTCGTAAGAATGCCTCAGATCCATCATACGATTATAGTTCGCTTGCTGCGAATCATCCTGCAAGACTTCATCCAGACTGGGTAGTAGAGCATACTGATGGTAACTTGTATTTTGATCCAGGCAATCCAGAGGTAAGAAAATATTTGGTTGATAGTATTAATGAGTTAATCACAAAATATGATGTCGATGGCATTCATTTTGACGATTATTTCTATCCAGGAACGACTTTTAATGATGATAAAACCTATGCAAAATATGGATCGAAGTTTAATTCGAAGGCAGATTGGCGAAGAAACAATGTTGATCAACTCATAAAAGAGGTTAAATCATTAATTGATACTAAAAAGCCAATAGTACAGTTTGGTATTAGTCCTTTTGGTATTTGGGCGAATGCAAAAAATAAATCGGGTGGTAGTGACACCAGTGGATTTGAGTCCTATTTTAATCAATATGCGGACACAAAAAAATGGGTTGAAGAGGAATGGATTGATTATATTGCACCACAACTTTATTGGGAAATTGGATATTCTGTTGCAGATTATTCTAAATTAGTAAAATGGTGGTCAAATGTCGTTGATGGCACTGATGTGCATCTCTATATCGGACAAGCGGCGTATCGGACAGGTGATAAAAGTAGCTCTAGTCCGTGGTATGGAGTTGATGAAATTGCAAGACAGCTTCAGCTAAATGAATCTTATGATGAAGTGAGTGGCAGCATTTTCTTTAGATATGCTTTTTTCAAAGCTTCCCCAACCTTAAGTGCATTGTTAACAGATTATTATAATGGCACTTTGGCTAATGCAACCATAAACACTAAGCTAACCATCGGTCGTCCAGTAAAGGACGTTTCAACAACAAGTAGTTACTATTTTGTTGGTGGCGCGTCTAATCCTAATTCGCCATTGTACATTAACGGAGAAGAGGTGATTATTAGAACCAAAGATGGTTATTTTGGGAAATATGTAGCTCTGAAATCAGGTAAGAATACTTTTGTAGTGTCTCAAGATGGAAAGACAGCAACTCGGGTTATCACAAAGGTTGGTGCAACACTTGCGACGCCAATGACAAAGGCAGAAATAATAGCAGGCTCAACATGGCCTCAATCTGCGACGATGATTAATGAGACTGAAGAATTTAAGTTTTATTGTAGAGCGCCAATTGGAGCCAAAGTTACGGCGACACTTGGAGGCAAAACATACACTTTAACTCCAGAAACAACTAAGAATGCGTCCAATAAACTATATTCAACCGCATATTCTTTAAAAATAAAAGCGCCAGTTCAAACAGGTTCAGCTAGAATTGTTGATTATGGCAAGCCAGTATATACCATGAGTTATAATGGTGTAACGAATACTCAGTCTGGTAATGTAAATGTACGTGTGATTATGAAAAACGCCCCGTTTATAGCCACTGTTTCAAGTACAAATGTAGATTCATATCAGTCAGCCTCAGCATCAAACGGCGCTCATTATATTTTACAAACAGGAATGACGGATTTGGTTACTGGCATTAATGGTGATTATATTAGGTTATCTTCAGGTATATGGGTTAAATCTAAATCCGTAGAGCTAAAAGATCAGAAAATGCCATCTATTCAAATCAAATCAATAGCCAATACAGTAGCAGCTAGAACTGAAACCTTAAAATTTGAGTTATCTAGTTTACCAATTGCCTCAGCAGAGTTTGATGGTGAAAAACTTAAAATTACGATTAACAAAGCAAGTAATTCAGTTCAAATTCCTTTAAAAAGCAATAGTATGATTAAGTCAGCAGTGTCAAAATCTGATCAAGATAAAATCACTTATGAACTTACATTCAAAGATGCCAAAACATTTGCAGGTCATAATCTAGAAGTTTTAGGAAATCAAATCATCATTACTCTAAAAACAAAATTTGTAGCAAGTGGGGAGTTACCACTTAAAGGCGCTATTATCCTTCTAGATGCAGGTCATGGTGGCAGTGATACGGGTGCAATTGGGTTGTTAGGATACGAATATCCCGAAAAAATGGTTAATTTCAACATTGTTAAACAGCTAGAAAATGAACTTAAGCTAAAAGGTGCAACTGTGGTTTTAACACGTACTTCTGATGATTATGTAAGCTTGGATACGCGTTTAAGCCAATCGATGAAATTAAGTCCAGATATGTTGATTTCGATACACGCTGATAGTCTTGAGGACACCGCAGATTTGACTAAAACCAGTGGTTTTACAGTTTATTACAAGGAAAGCTTGTCAAAATCGTTAGCTAATAATTTGTCAAAGGCCATTGATACCGAATTTGATCTCTATAATAGAGGGGTTAAAAATATGAATTTCTATATTGTAAGAAATACTTGGACACCTTCAGTACTGATAGAAACAGGATTTATGCCTAGTCCATCTGATTTTCAAATTCTGAGTAATTCAATTGATCAGAAACGATATGCGAAAACCTTGACCAATGCTATCGTTAATTATTTTAGCGGAGAATAGTTGAATTTTTGTTAAACACCAAGACAGATACGACATCTGCTTGGTGTTTTTTTTTGCATTAGTATCGTAACAAATTGTTCACATAATATTTGAATTCTATTATCAAATAGATATTTACAGTGATAAATAAATAGAGTAATATATATTTCGTACACGAAGCTTCGTATGCGAAGTATCGTACACGAAGTAATTTATTAAGAATCCAAAATTTAGAGCTAAGTGAATTTATGAGAATTGTTTATCTGAAATGACTAAAGAGTTGTCATAAATAGACTTGTGTATTTAAGGAAAGGAGTGAAATCTATGGACCCTTTTGAACGAAGCTATGAAGTTGTGCGAAGAGTAAAAAAATTAAAGGACTCCTTACACGGCAACATGAGTAGGTTATTCAAGGAAGGCAATCTGACTGGACCACAGGGAATGGTCGTCGGTTTGTTGTTTAGAATGGGACCACTAAAAATAAGTGAATTATCGCAGCAAATGGGTTTGTCAATGAGCACGGTATCAGGCATACTAGATCGATTAGAACGAGATAACATTGTCTATCGCGAAAAGAGCGAAACTGACGGTCGTGTAATTCTAGTAAAGATAACGGAAGAGTTCAAAAAAAATTCAAAGCATTCCTTCTCAAATATGAATCATCGTTGGGATAAAATACTTGATTTAGCTACAGATGAGGAGATTGATCGAATACTTGAGGCTCTGGATATTTTAGAGCGTTTGGTCGAAGAATCGAGAAATCTATAAGCTTAGTAATTAACGAATAAAAGAGGAGACAATTTATGACGAAGTTAATTAAGTTCCTAAAGCCTTTTACGTTGCTGATTCTATTAGCCGTAGCGCTTTTATATGGTCAAGCGCAAGCAGATCTTGCTTTGCCAGACTATATGTCTAATATTGTAAATATTGGTATCCAAAGCAGTGGTATGGATTCAGCGACACCAGAGGTTTTTACTGCATCCGACCTCGGTAATATCATGTTATTTATGTCAACAGATGATAGAGAAATCGTTTCTGCTGCCTATGAGCCCATTACGCATGATCAGTCCGAATATGCGGACTATGCAGATCGCTATACTAAACTAAATGGTGCAGATATCTATGTACTAAATAAGGATAAAGTAACGGATGCCGACCAGCTTGAGCTTATCATGTCGAAAAACATGGTTGAAATTGGGGCGAAAATGGGCGGTAAAGAAATCGACTTAACTAATCTTGAGGATGCTTTAATCGTTCAAATGGGTCAGGATGCCAATATTAAGTACTCAGAAAACTTAGGCCTTGACGTTGCTAAGATTCAAAAGAATTATATTCTTAAAACAGGTGGCATAATGCTCTTGATTTCGTTGTTAGGTGCACTTGCATCCATAACTGTCGGTCTCATTGCAGCAAGAGTTGCAGCTGGCGTTGGACGTAATCTTAGAAGAGCTGTTTTTACTAAGGTTGAGAGCTTTTCAAATGCAGAGTTTGATAAGTTTTCTACAGCCTCATTAATTACAAGAAGTACAAACGACATTACTCAAATTCAAACCCTCATGGTAATGATGATTCGTATGGTATTTTATGCGCCTTTAATGGGAATTGGCGGTGTAATAAAAGCACTAGATAAGAGCTCACATATGTCATGGATTATAGCAATAGCAGTTATCGTTTTACTTGGATTTATTATGGTTGTATTTTCTATCGCATTACCTAAGTTTAAGGCGATTCAAAAGATGGTTGATAAGCTTAACTTAGTTGTTAGAGAAAATCTTACAGGTATGATGGTTGTTAGAGCCTTCAATACACAATCATTTGAAGAAGATCGATTTGATAAGGCCAATCAGGACTTAACTAAAACGAATTTATTTGTTGGAAGAACGATGTCCTTTATGATGCCAATAATGATGCTGATCATGAATGGTGTAACACTTACGATCGTTTGGATTGGTGCACATCAAATTGCTGATGCAACGATGCAAGTCGGTGATATGATGGCATTTATGCAATATGCAATTCAAATTATAATGTCCTTTTTAATGCTTTCAATGATGTTTATTATGATTCCTAGAGCATCTGTAAGTGCAGGTCGTGTGGCAGAGGTACTCGAAACTGAGTTGACCATTTTAGATCCAAAACAGCCTAAAGCCATCAATAAAAATGGTAAGGGTGAGGTTGAATTTAAAAATGTCTCTTTTAAATTTCATGGCGCTGAGGAAAACATGATCAAGAATGTATCCTTTAAGGCTGAAGCTGGTAAAATGACCGCTATTATCGGTTCTACTGGTTCAGGTAAAACGACATTAATAAATTTAATTCCTAGATTCTACGATGTAACAGAAGGGCAGGTATTGGTAGATGGGGTACCTGTAAATGAAGTGAAACAGTCTGATTTGAGAGCAATTATCGGATATGCGCCACAGAAAGCATCTTTATTTAGTGGTACAATTAAATCAAACCTGTTATTTGCTGATGAAACTGCAAGTACGGCGAGTTTAGAGGAATCTTTAGACATTGCACAAGCAACTGAGTTTGTGTCTGAAAAACCTGAGGGAATCGATGCCCCTATTTCACAAAGTGGTGGAAATGTCTCTGGTGGACAAAAGCAAAGACTTTCAATAGCTCGTGCCATAGTTAAAAAACCTAAGATCTATATATTTGATGATACCTTCTCAGCACTTGATTATAAAACAGATGTCGCATTAAGAAGTGCATTAAAGCAAAAAACAGATAATGCAACGGTCATTCTTGTCGCTCAGAGAATCGCAACAATCAAAAATGCCGATCAAATACTTGTATTAGATGAAGGTAAACTAGTTGGCGTCGGAACACATACTGAGTTAATGCAGTCTTGTTCAACTTATCAAGAAATAGCACTTTCTCAACTTAGCATGGAGGAATTGGCATGAGTGAAAAAAATAAAGATATGAAACCTTCTCAAGGTAGAAGGGGTCCTGGCTTTGGCGGTCCTCATGGTGCAATGATGGGCGGAGCGAAAGCGAAGGACTTTAAGGGCACAATCAAACGCTTATTAAACTATTTAGGTGAATACAAATTAAGAATTATCATTGTCATTATTTTCGCAATAGGTAGCGCATCGTTTGGTATCGTTGGACCAAAGCTTCTAGGTAAAGCAACCACTAAAATTTTTGAAGGTATCCTTTCTAAGGTTACTGGTACAGGTACTGGGATTGACTTTGGTTACATCGGCGGTATAATTTTAACGTTAGTTGGATTATATGGCATCAGTGCGCTATTATCTTATATTCAAGGGTTTATAATGACAGGTGTCGCAATGAAGGTCAGCTACAATATGCGACGTGATATCAGTGCTAAAATCAATCGCATTCCACTCAAGTATTATGATGATACCAATCATGGAGAAGTTCTTTCTAGAATTACAAATGATGTAGATACTGTAAGTACAACTCTAAACCAGAGTATGACACAGTTAATTTCATCTGCTACAACTGTATTGGGTGTATTGGTCATGATGCTTAGTATCAGTGGTTTGATGACATTAGTCGCTTTAGCAATAATACCGATTTCTATGATCTTGGTTATGTTGATCGTTAAGCAATCTCAAAAGTTTTTTAAGGAGCAACAAAAACAATTGGGTCACGTTAACGGCCATATCGAGGAAATGTTCGGCGGTCATACTATAATAAAAGCATTCAATGGTGAGAAAAAAAGCATAGAGCAGTTTGAAAACTACAATGATGCACTCTATAAAACGGCATGGAAATCTCAATTCCTATCTTCAATTATGATGCCTATGATCAATATTGTTGGAAATATGGGATATGTTGCAGTCTGTGTACTTGGTGGTTCTTTAGCAGCTAAGCAAGCTATCGAGGTAGGGGATATACAAGCATTTATTCAATATGTTAGAAGCTTTACTCAACCGATATCACAGCTAGCAAATATTTCTAATATTCTTCAACAAACTGCAGCAGCAGCTGAAAGAGTTTTCGAATTCCTAGATGTAAATGAAGAGCTGGTTGATACAGAAAACCCTGTTAATGCATCAAATATTGATGGCGTTGTTGAGTTTAGAAATGTCCATTTCGGATACAATGAAAATCAAACGGTTATTAATGATTTCTCAGTAAAAATCGAAAAGGGCCAAAAAGTTGCTATCGTTGGACCGACTGGTGCTGGTAAAACAACTATGGTCAAATTACTAATGCGTTTTTACGATATTCAATCAGGAAAGATTTTGCTTGATGGAAAAGAAATTCGCGACTTCAAGCGTTACGATTTGAGAGATCAATTTGGCATGGTGCTTCAGGACGCATGGCTGTATAATGGAACAATAATGGAAAACATTCGATATGGTAATTTGGATGCAACCGATGAAGAGGTTATCGCTGCTGCGAAGGCTGCTCATGTTGATAGCTTTGTTCATATGCTTCCAGGTGGCTATAATATGATATTAAATGAAGAAGCAAGCAATGTATCTCAAGGTCAAAAGCAGTTAATTACAATAGCTAGAGCCTTCTTATCCGATCCAAAGCTGTTGATACTTGACGAAGCGACAAGCTCGGTTGATACAAGGACAGAGGTTCAAATTCAACAGGCGATGAACCTATTAATGGAAAATCGCACCAGCTTTATTATTGCGCATAGACTTTCAACGATCAGAGATGCGGATATGATTCTCGTTATGAATCATGGTGATATCGTAGAGCAAGGGACACACACAGAGCTACTTGCACGAAAAGGCTTCTACGCGGATCTTTATAACAGTCAGTTCGAAACCGAAGCAGCAAGTTAATTAAACAAATAAATATGAAGTGGTTGCAATCTCAAAATTTGATTTGCAACCACTTTTTAATTTATATCTCAATATTGCGTGGTCACAAAGTGTTAATCCCTTAATGGTTGAAAAAGAAAAAATGATATAAAAAAAGAGAAATGGGTAAAAATAATAAGAGTCATGTTTGGATAGTCATACAATCGTGCTATCGGTTGCACGGTTGATTAAGAAAAGATTAGAAAAACGTGAATAAAATGTTGCCAGAAAATCAATAACGTTGTATAATGAGCGTAATTGAGGTTATTTTTTTAAGCATTTTGTGCAAACGCATGCACATTATGAGACACTGTTTATGATAAAATTAAGCTCAATTACTAAAGATGCCATAATGGCAAAGTGATTTAATGGGAGATGTAGGAGGATGAAAATGAAAAAGTTAGTAAGTTTATTGCTAATCATGGTTATGATGTTTTCATTAGCTGCTTGCGGCGCAAAAAATGATGTCGCAGAAGAAACAACAGCAGCAGTATCAGAAACAACTGAAGCAACTGAAGCACCAAGTCTTGATGCAACTATCTCTGTTCAAGTAGAATCATCTTGGTTAGCGTATTACCAAGCAGCTGCGGATAGAGTAAAAGCAGAAAATCCAAATGCAACAATTGACTTTATCGAAGTAGGTTCTTTCGATCACTTAGATACAATCGATAAAACTGATATCTCTAATGCAGACGTAGCTGACGTATTTGCTATTCCTGCTGATAGACTTTACGGCTTAAACGATAACCAAGTTTTAGCTGCAATCGATGGTCCTGCTATGGCAGCTAACGTAGGTGGCTTTGCTGACTATGAAGCTGGTTTAGGTGGAAACTTCAAAATCGGTGATGATTATTTAGCATTCCCAATGAATATTGAAACATTAATCAATTTTGCAAACACTGCTAATGCAGCTACTGCTGGAATTGATTTAACTCAACCAATTGAATTCACTACATTAAAATCTGAAGATATGTTAGTTCCTTTCTGGAACGCATGGTTTGGTGTTGCATTAACAAACGCTGCTGGTATTGAATTATTAGGTAAAAATGACGATGGTACATTCTTCTCAGATTTAACAGAAGATTGGGCTAATTTACCAGCTGAAAAACAAGCATTATTTACTGCATTATTCAACTACTGGCAAGCACATGATAAAGCTGGCACACCAATGTTCGATGAAAACGCTGCATGGGGCTACATGGATACAGCATTCACAACAGGTGGTCAAACTTCTATCAGACTTGAAGGACCATGGTCAACTGGTAGCTTATCTGCATTAGCTGGCGATGGAAAAGATTTAGCAATTTTACCAATCAATCAAGTTACTGTAAATGGTCAACCACTTATTCACTGGAAAGGTGGATGGGGTCTTGCTATTAATGCTAGAATCGAAGAAGATGCTGACAAAATGGCACTTGCACAAAGAATGATCGAAGAATTAATGAATACAGATTATGCAGTTGATTTCTTCACAGCAACCGGCAAAATCATGGAAAACGTAGATCCATCAGTTTACGCAAACTCAACTTTATCTGATTCAGATAAAACTGTAATCGCTGCTGTAATCGCTTCTTATAAAGACGCACCTGCTAGACCATTATTCTCTGAATGGGGTCAAGTATGGGATACTTGGAAAAACGGCGTTTTATCTTGGGCATCAGTAAAACCTGCTTCACCAGAAGCTGCTTATGCTGAAGTACAAGCTTCATTCAAAGCAATGATGTTAAACTTCTAAGAACAAACAAGAAGAGAAGAGAGGTTTATCCTTTCTTCTCTTTTCTTAAAATAGCATAATATCTTCTGAGGTATTATGATAGGACTTATGATATGATAAAATTCAAGAACAGCTTGTTCTAGAATTTTTTTATGTGAAAGGAAGTAGCATGAATTCAAATTCCGTTAATACGAATCCAAGATTACCAGTAAAGCAATTATATATTTTTCTTGCAGCTTGCGCACTTATCATTTTATCTTCATCTATAGATGTTATGATTCGTGTTAAGGATTTGGATCTATTTGATCAATGGCGTTTGGCTTCAGGAATAGAGGCAGATGTAAATGATCTCTTTAATGCATATGTGACAATAAGCATGAGCATCTATTTTTTTAAGATAATTGTTCCTATTATCTTTGGAATATACTGTTTTTATGCCTATAAAAAGATACGCGTTAATCATCTCTTCGTATTTATATGGACAGTATTGAATTTAGGCGGTCTAGCCTATGTTTTAGTTGAAAGACAGCTTGGATCGGTGTTTTTCTATCTAAGTGCAGTTGGCTATCTAATCAACGTGATAATGTTAATTTCCTTGATGGACGTTATTAAGTTAAAGAATTCAAAGTAAAGGTGGGACGATCTTGGGAAAATATAGTGAATTACTTTATGATGACATTGGGACATCGTATGAAAGAAAGAACAAGTATTTGCTAGAGCTGGCACGTTTGCAAAAGCGTCTTACTCAAAATGACAGCCAAGCAGCAGAATTAATTAAAAAGCATAAGTCAAATAAGAAGGTTCATCCTTATAATGTTGCACTTAAGGCATTTAAAAAAGAAGAAGCCAATTTTTTAAAGACTTTAAATGCTAAGAAAAAAGTATATTCAAATGAGATTAAATCAAAGAACGATCGAAAATCGCTTCAAATGAAGGTTCAGCTTTTTGATGCAAACGAAAAAATTAAGTTTTATGAAGCTTATACGAACTTGTCTTACGAGGCAAAGCTTGCTTATGAGGCAAGTAAAATAATCTCAAATCAGCTACCTGAGATAATAGAAACCTATGAGGTAAATCGCAATCGTTTGGCTGAGGTGAATGAACAGCTTAAGAATGTGTCAGGTGATGCAGAGTCAAAAGCAAATGCATCTTATAATGAATATAAGTCTCAACAAAATGCCAATTTGAAGGAGCAAAAAATTGCTTTAAAAGAGAAGAGAAGAAGTCGATTAATCTCAGAAAAAGCACTTAAAAACGGAATTGTTGCACTTAAAAGAACAAGAAAAGACGAATTGGGGCAAAAGAAATTTGAATCGATCAGCTATTCATTAAAAGAAGAAAAAGCAAATTTAAAATTTGTCCTTAGTAAAGGGATAAAAAGAGAAAGAAATGTACTTAAGTCTAATATTTCTGATTTAAGAAGAAAAACACCTATAGAAATAGAAAGAACCAGTCCGTTTGTTTCAAAATTGACGGCCGTTTTACCCGGGTTAGGTCAATTTTTAAATAAACAATATTTGAAAGCAATCCTATTCACTTTAGCAACCCTATTTATATATGTAATTGCAATTCCATACGCCCTTGGATTTGGTAATTATCAAGGTCAGGGGATAGCTGGCTTAATTTCACTTGCAGAAGGTGGTCCGAAGGTTGCTAAATCGTTGATTTTTATGATAGAGGGTATCGTAGCAATATTACTGCTTGTGTTTGCTGTGTCGTTATTCTTACTTTCGTATTTCGATGTAAGAAAAGTTGAAAAAGATTTGATTAAAGGCACAAGACAAAGAAATTGGTTTGAGACAATAACAAAAATTAAACAAGATGGCTTCCCTTATTTGGTTTCACTTCCTGCTCTAATGGTCATTATATTTATTGTAATTGTTCCGATTATGACTACAATTTTGTTATCCTTTACTGGTATGGACCCAAAACATCAATCGAAGTTTACCTGGGTTGGTATAGATAATTATAAACTAATTGCCACAGGAACTGGACTTGCTGGTTCTGTATTTTGGTCGATATTAGGTTGGACATTAATATGGACGTTAACAGCGACAACACTTGCGATACTTGTAGGCTTTTTGCTCGCAATTATAGCAAACAATGACAGAATAAAAGGTAAAACCTTCTTCAGAGTGGTCTACCTATTACCTTGGGCGGTTCCAGCTTTTATTACAATCATGTTTTTTAGTATCATGTTCTCGGCAGATGGCTCTATAACACAGTTAATCGAAAAGATATTTAGGGTTCATCTAGAGGTGAAAAACGATCCGTTTTTAGCAAGAGTCACATTAATCCTGCTGCAAACCTGGCTAGGAAGCTCCTATGTATTCTTATTATCAACAGGGGTACTACAAGCTATCCCAGGCGATTTGTATGAAGCTGCTCAGATTGATGGTGCAACAGAATGGCAAAAGCTAAAACGAATTACGCTACCTATCGTATTGTTCCAAACGGCGCCACTGTTGGTTGGACAGTATACGTTTAATTTCAATAATTTCTCAATTATCTATTTGTTCAATAGTGGTGGTCCATTTAATCCTTCGAAATATGGTAACCTAGCGGGGACAACTGACTTGTTGATATCATACATCTATAAGCTGACTATGGAAAATCAGTATCAATCCATTGGTGCAGCAATCACAATTGTTATTTCAGCAGGTCTGATGATATTTGCATTTATTGGATTTAAAAATTCAAAGGCATTTAAGGAGGAGAGGTTATAATGGTAAAAACGAAACGAAAAGAAAAACTATATCTCTCTGATAAACAGCCACTCAGCTTTATGGGTGTGATTATGCTCATTTTATCATATATCGTACTCGGTTTATGGGCGCTTGCAATTATTTTACCATTGATCGATATGATTGTTTCAGCATTTAACGGCAGACAACAACAGTATATTATGCTCAACAGCAATTTTGAGTTTTCACTCAGACATTTCGATTATTTGTTTAATGAAACCCTGTATTTTTCATGGGTGAAAAATACTATTTTCATTGCGCTAACTACGGCGGTATTAACCTTAATCATCGTTAGCTTTACTGGTTTTGCTTACTCAAGATATCGTTTTAAAGGAAGAAAACCATCTTTGATGGCAATTATGTTAATACAAACGATTCCAGCATTTGCTGGGATTACAGCCTACTACACAATGCATTCGGTTATTTCTTCCATCGCACCATTTTTCTCAAGACAGATGATGTTGATACTCATCTATGCGGGTGGTGGTATTGCAAGTAACACGTTCATATTAAAAGGCTATATCGATTCGATTTCTACTGAACTTGATGATGCTGCAAGAATGGATGGCTGCTCAAGTATGCAGGTGTATCGTTTGATTATTATGCCGATTGCTCGTCCTATGCTTGCAATTATTGCTCTTTGGTCGTTTATAGGTCCATTTATGGATTATTTATTACCGAGAGTTTTGTTAACAAGTCCTGAGTCATATACTTTGGCAGCTGGTCTGTTTACTTTAATCAATGACTTTAGAACATTAAATCAACCGGCATTTGCGGCTGGTGGTTTACTCACTGCGGTACCAATCGTTGCCTTGTTTATCGTATTACAAAAACAATTGGTATCAGGCTTATCACAAGGATCAGTTAAAGGATAATTTAGATTGTATAGGAGGATTCGATGAACGTCGTACTCAATAATATAGGAAAGAAATATGAAGGCAGAGAGGCTTTCACTTTAAAAAACATTAATTTAGAGATAGATGACAAAGATTTTTGTGTTATACTAGGACCATCGGGGTGTGGTAAGACGACCTTACTTCGCATGATTGCAGGGTTAAACTCAATAACAGAAGGTGATTTGTTATTTGATAATAAACGTATGAATAAGGTGCCCTCTAAAGATAGAGACATCGCAATGGTGTTTCAATCTTATGCACTTTATCCTCATATGACCGTTTATGACAATATGGCATTTTCTCTTTCTATGAGAAAAGAAAGAAAAAACATTATTCACGATCGTGTTATGGAAGCTGCTGAGCTTTTACAAATTAAAGAATACCTTTATTCTAAGCCATCAGATATTTCTGGTGGTCAGAGACAACGTGTTGCATTAGGTAGAGCAATGGTTCGTAAACCTAGTGTTTTCTTGATGGATGAGCCTTTATCAAATCTTGATGCAAAGCTAAGAGAGCACATGCGTGTTGAATTGGTTCGACTCCACAAGGCTTTAGGAACGACCTCGATCTATGTTACACATGACCAAACAGAAGCGATGACCATGGCTACAAAAATCGTGTTAATGAACGATGGTAAAATTCAGCAGGCAGGGAAGCCAGACGAGTTTTATAACCGCCCAGCGAATATCTTTGTTGCGAAGTTCATTGGTTCGCCAACGATGAACATCATTGATGGACAAATGGTCAAAGGTAAGTTTGTTGCAAATCACGGATTAATCACTATAACGCCAAGTAAGCAAGATGCAAAATCACTTGAAGCATTTGAAGGTAAACCAGTTTCAGTTGGTATTAGACCTGAACGCTTTGAAAGTGGTGGCGAGTTTGGCGATACCTTTAGTGCAACTATAGAAGTCGTAGAGATGCTAGGGAAAGAAAAAATTCTGTATGCAAAGCTTGAAAACGGCTCTGAAATTATTATTTCGACGCCGGGTCACTACAAATATGCAGTAGATGAAGAACATAATTTCGGATTTGACGTGGAAGCAATTCATTTCTTTGATACAGAAACCGGATTAAGAATCAATTAGTTATAAAATCATTTAGTTATAAAATCTTTGAATAAGGATGTGATTATTATATGGCAGTAACAATCAAGGATGTAGCTAAGCTCGCAAATGTTTCTCCTTCAACGGTCTCACGGGTGATTTCAAAAAGCCCACGAATAAGTGAAGCGACAAAAAAAATCGTCTATGATGCAATGGATGAACTGAAGTATAAACCAAATGCAATTGCAAGAAACTTGGCAAATGCTTCTACAAAAACGCTCGGGCTAATCATACCAAATCAAGATGAAAACCTTTTTAAAAATCCATTCTTTATTCAAGCGATGCGTGGCATTAGCATATACGCACAAAAGAAAAACTATAAAATTATGTTCAACTATGGTGCAAGTCCTGAGGACGAGCTAAACTTTGTCCATGAATTTGTTAATTCAAAGTGGGTTGATGGGATTATTCTTTTAACGGCATATGAAAATGATATGTGTATCGATTATCTTAATCGTGAATCGTTTCCATTTGTCGTAGTGGGTAGACCTTATAATATCCATGATATTATGTGGGTCGACAACGATAATTTTCAGGCGACCTATAACTTGGTGAATAACTTAATCCAAAGAGGCTGTCAAGACATCGCCTTTATAGGTGGCCCTCAAAAATATATCTTTTCTAAAGATCGTTTGGAAGGGTATAAGCGTTCACTTGAGCTTCGCAATCTCAATCTAAGGGATAAGTTGGTTATTGAAGCGAAGGATTTTACAGAGCAGGACGGCTATAATGCTATGGCCCAAATTTGTTCTATAAAAGTACCGCATGCCGTCGTTACAACGGATGACCTTTTAGGGTTTGGTGTTTTGAACTATGTAAGAGAGCATCAGCTTAATGTTAAGGTAACCGGCTTTAACAATATTCCTCTTTCTGAGTATCAAATACCTTCTTTAACTTCAGTAGATATTAAAGCTGAGGATTTAGGATACAACGCTGCAAAGCTTTTGATTAAGCATTTAGAAGGGATTGACAATCCAGTGAATCATTATATAGTTGGTACTGAGTTAATTGAGAGAGAATCAACTAAATAGAGTAAGATTATACATTAATCGATGGAAATTGAATGTAAAATTTTATTCCAAGCAAAATTGTGGTAAATAAAAAAGTTGAGGAGATGTTTCCTCAACTTTTCATTTTGTGATTCAAAATTTATATTTATCCGCGTTTCATTAGCTTTTCTAATGTTAGCATAAATTCATCTACAACCTCTGGCTCACCATCTTGGATACGATCGATGACGCAAGTCTTGATGTGTCTTTCTAAAATAACCCTTGAAAGCGCATTTAATGCAGATTGAGCTGCTGCTATCTGATTAAGAATGTCATCACAGTACACATCCTTTTCAAGCATCCCTTTAATGCCTCGAATTTGACCTTCAATTCTAGAACACCTATTAGAAAGAGATTTTACCTCGTCCTCGGAACGATGTGTGGTTCTGTTACAGTTACACTCAGACATTTATTTCACCTCTCGTTTTAAATGATTTTAATCGTAATGCATTGGTTAATACGGATACTGAACTCATTGACATTGCAGCTGCAGCGATAACAGGGTTGAGCAGTGGACCACCAAATAAGTAGAGAACACCAGCAGCTACAGGAATGCCGATTACATTATAGATAAACGCCCAGAACAGATTCTGCTTAATGTTTCTAATGGTTGCTCTACTGAGTGCAATCGCATTAACGACATCAAACAAATTGTTTTTCATCAATACAATATCTGCTGATGCCATTGCTACGTCAGTTCCTGATCCAATAGCGATACCAACATGTGATTGAGCAAGAGCTGGCGCATCGTTGATGCCATCACCAACCATTGCGACAATTTTACCTTCAGCTTGTAGTTTTTTTACAGCTTCAGATTTCTCACCTGGTAAAACCTCAGCGACAACTTCGTCAATACCAGCCATTTTGGCGATTGCTAAAGCAGTTTGCTTATGGTCACCCGTAATCATCATCGTCTTGATGCCCATATCGTGTAGCTTTTTAACAGCAGCTTTTGATTCTGGTTTAATGACATCAGCAACAGCAATAATACCAGCCATTTGCCCTTCGATGTTCAATAATACAGGTGTTTTTCCTTCGCTAGCAAATCTTAGTAGATCTTTCTCATACGTACTAGATGATGCGTCGGAGTGGTTCTTTATCAGTTTTTCATTACCGAGTAATACTTTTTTTCCATCAACTTCAGCGATAATTCCATGTCCTGAAATCTCATCAAAAGTAGAGAAGGTGAGCAAGTCAATTTGTGCTTGTTTTGCTCTAAGTGTTATTGCTTGTGCGATTGGATGTTCGCTACCGTACTCTAGTGAAGCTGAATATTTTAAGAGTGTTTCAATATCGTAATTACCGTAAGGTAGTACATCAGTAACTTCTGGTTTACCAGTCGTTAACGTTCCCGTTTTATCAAACAAAATAGTATTCACTTTATGAGCCGTCTCTAAAGCTTCACCACTTTTTACAAGTACGCCAAGTTCTGCACCTTTACCAGTACCTACCATTATCGCTGTTGGTGTTGCAAGTCCAAGTGCACATGGACATGCGATTACTAAAATTGCGATAAATACTTTTAAGACGAATACGATATCTTGACCTGCCAATGCCCATGCAATTGCAGATAATACAGCTATAACAAATACAATAGGAACAAAATAAGCTGAGATAACATCTGCCATCCTCGCGATAGGTGCTTTCGTTCCTTGAGCTTCTTCAACGAGTTTGATAATTTGAGCAAGTGCTGTTTGATCGCCAACTTTAGTTGCTTTGTACTTGATCACACCTGATTTGTTGATACTAGCACCATATACTGAATCGCCAGCTTTTTTATCGATTGGCATACTTTCACCAGTTAACATAGATTCGTCTATCGTCGTGTAACCATCGACAATTTCACCATCAACTGCAATTTTACTACCTGGTTTTGAGAGAACAACATCGCCAATTTCAATTTCTTCAACTGGCATTTCAACTTCTTTACCTTCAATGATGACAATTGCAGTTCGTGGTGCAAGTCCCATCAATTTCTTAATTGCATCAGAAGTTTTACCTTTAGAGATCGCTTCCAATGTTTTACCAAGAAGGATTAATGTTAAAATGACACCCGCACTTTCAAAATACATATGTTCTACTGCCATATGATCACCAGAAATGATTTGTAAAACAGAAAATCCACTATACAGTAACGCAGCGGTTGTACCTATAGCAATCAAGGAATCCATATTAGGTGACCGATGCCAGATTTGGCGATAACCGACGACGTAAAATCTCCTACCTGCCCAAACGATTGGGATGACTAAGAATATTTGTATGATCGCATAAATAAGTGGCTGTTCCATAGGTGAAATCATATTAGGAAAAGGCAGACCGATCATTGGCGCCATAGCGATATAAAATAATGGAACTGCAAATATCGCTGCAAGCTTGAGTTTGAAAATCATGCCCTTAATTTCTTTTTCTTTCTTTTCTTGATCTTCATCAACATTGCGTTTAAATGCAACTTCCTTAGGTGTATAGCCTAGTTTAATGATAGTGTCCTTGATTTCAGAGATTCTGATTTGTTCTGGATCATAGCTAATAGATGCGACTTCAGTCGCTAGATTGACACTGATTTTAGCCACACCAGGATGTTTGCTCAGTTTTCTTTCAATAGCAGCAGAACAAGATGCACAGGTCATACCGTCAATCGGCAATAAAATTTCCTTTTCAGACTCGTGTTTTTCTGCTTCATAACCAGCTTTTTTAACAGAAGCAATGATATCGTCTGGCGTCATTTTATTTTCATCATATTGAATGGTTAATTTTTCAGTAGATAAATTAACGACTGATGTATCAACGCCATCTAATTTTTTTGTGACTCTTTCGACAGCTGCTGAGCAGGCTGCACATGTCATACCCTTAATGTCATATATTTCAGTTCTCATAAAATCTCCTTTTTTTACGGAAAAGTTTTGCCTACAACATACCCCCAAGGGGTATCTATAACAATAATATACCCCCAAGGGGTATAAAAGTCAAGTGAGATCTTATAGATTTAATAAAATTTAATCCTTCTGTCATTGTAAATAGAAGACGTTTATAATATCATATTACTAGCGTATAAAACTATTGCTCAAGAGGTGTAAAATGAATCGATTAGCGATTAAAATTAAAGAAGCAAGATTGAAAGCAAAAATGACTGAGAAGGACCTTGCAAAGGCGATTGGTCAAAATATAAATTATATCATCCAAGTGGAATCAGGAAAGAAAATTATCAATGAGCAGGTTGCTGAGCAAATCCTCAAAACACTGGGTGAGAAGATGGAGAATTTTCAGGATGTACCATCAGAGCCAGTAAAACCTAAAGTAATGCCTGCTACAGCAGTAAAAAAAACACAAGAGCCACCACAAAAGGCGATTACGCCTACAGGTAGATGGGCAGACGCTCTTTCTGGTGTGGTGAGAAATTATGATATCACAGATGAGAATGGTAAAGTCCTTGGACAAAAAGAGCATTCAATCATAAGTAAAAAAGTGGATCAGATTCCATACGATAAGGTCTTTTTCGTACAGCTGACCGAGTATGCGCTCAATCAACATCATATTTATCTAAAAGACATCATTAGCTTTGTTTCCTGTGAAGCCTTTAGTAGCAATGGTATCTATTATTTACAACTCAATCAAAAGAAAATGATTCGCTATGTAGAAAAGACAAGCAATAAAACGGCTATTGTATCTACAGGAAAGTCTGAAAATGAAGTAAATGTAGAGTTAGCTGATGTTAAGTTTATAGGTAAAGCGGTTAAGGTAGAGCGATATCTGTAAATCAGTAATCGATAAATTAGTTATAAATAATTCACATAAAGAAGGAATAACTCATCTAGATTCTCAATACAGCGCTAAGCTGTATTTTTTCTGAAAATAGTTCAGTGTTTCTATATGAGATTATGAAAGGGTTTATTATGATATTTTCATCGTATAGTTTTTTATTGTTTTTAGTAATCGTATTTGCAGGGTATTATGCACTGAATTATTTTGAGAAAAAGACATTATCCAAAGTATGGTTGGTAGGTGCTTCCTTTTATTTTTACGCACAGGGGAGTATGCGTTTTCTACCTTTCTTTGTGTTCACTGTTTTTTTTAACTACTTTATCGGTACAGGGCTCGTTAGAGCAGAGAGTGTTGCCAAAAGACGGGTTCTATTTGCTTTAGGCTTATTGGAAAATCTAGCTTTACTCGGTTATTTTAAGTATGCAGATTTCTTCCTTGAGAATGTTAATTTTGTACTTGGAAAACAGATCACTTTGATTCATCTGGCGCTACCGATTGGGATATCGTTTTTCACATTTCAACTCATTGCTTATATTGTCGATTGTTATCGAGGAGAGACACAAGAGTATTCACTGATCAACTATCTACTATTTATTACTTTCTTTCCACAGTTGATCGTCGGTCCAATCATCCATCACAAGGACGTCGTTCCTCAGTTTGAAAATCCAAGTAATCAAAGATTCATTAAAGAGAATATTATGCTGGGCTTATTTGTGTTTGCTATAGGATGTACGAAGAAAGTCATGCTAGCAGACCCACTGACCCACTTTGCTCAAAGCTATTTTAGCAATGTTCATGAGGGTGGCTTATTTATGGCGCTCTTTTCATCGCTTTCCTATACTTTTTCATATTATTTTGATTTATCAGGCTATGCTGATATGGCGATTGGTCTGGGATTGTTTTTTAATATTAATTTACCACAAAACTTTGACTCCCCATATAAATCACGTAATTTTAGAGATTATTGGCGTCGCTGGCATATGTCACTTTCCAAGTTCCTATCCGATTATGTCTTTCGATCGGTTTATAAAAAGGGAAGTGGTTCGGTAAGGTTTTACGCTGCGGTAATGGCGACGTTCTTGGTTTCAGGATTTTGGCATGGCGCAGGCTGGCGATTTGTTTTATGGGGCGGCATCAACGGTATCTTCGTTTGTATGGCACATTTTATGACCAGAAGAAAATGGTCATTGCCGACGCCAATCGCATGGGGATTGACTTTTATCGGTATCGTTGGAACCCGTATTATTTTCGTTTCTGGTTCGCTTAAGGATGCGATTCACGTGATGAAAACCATCGTCGATCTTTCAGTGTTTAACGGCTGGGCAAAAACTGCGATTTTGGCTGAGCTGGGTCAATTTTTAATCGACAATATCTATATCATGGCACTATTAGCGGTCAGCATGTTTATTGCATTTTTCTTTAAAAATACGAGAGAAATTACAGAGAAGTTTGACAGCTCTTACAAATACGCTTTTATTACAGGCGTATTGATCGTCTTGTCACTGTTTCAGATGTCCAACGTGGCAGACTTCTTGTACTTTCAGTTTTAAAGAGGAGGCATTATGAAACCGTTTAAATGGGTAAAATTTTTAATAATCGGACTTGTATTTTGTACCTTAATGCTTTTTGCATTTAATATCATCGTCGATCCATTTGGTGTTTTCGGTGATCGCTTTATCAAATTCTTTGCATATGATATGAACAATAATCCGAGAGTTGCGAAAATCGCTTATCTCGATCAGCATCATGATGAGTATGATTCTTATGTAATAGGAGGATCGAAATCAAGCTCATTATCGCCAGAAAAGCTCAATCAGTATTTTGAAGGCGCTTCGTTTTATAATATGATGATGTATGGCGGCGATTTTTATGATTATGAACAAACCGTTCACTACTTGGTAGAGAACTATGAAGTGAAAAATATCATCGTTCATATGAGTATGCAGGAAATTGATCACTACAACCAATCGCCACGTAACATCAACACAGAGTTAAGTGGCAAGGTATTAGGAGAATCATCAATCAAATACTATACCAAATATCTGACATTAAATCTTGAACATGGCTTTAAGAAGATAGCGGGTTTAATACAAAGAACTCAAAATCCTATGGCATATGCAACCTTTGTCCCTGAGCTAGGGGTTTATAATAAAAGCGTTAGAGACAGTGAGGATTTAGGTACTTTAGAAGATTTCTTGGTTAAGTATCCTGAATTTAACGAGCCGTTGTGGCCACTATACGGAACTGCTATAGATGATAATGTCGCTGCACTCAAACGTATAAAGACGTATCTAGAAGAAAAAGGAATTAACTTTTACTTCGTGTCAGCGCCTACTTATTATAAAGAGATGGACCGCTATGAGACCGCAGACATTCAGAAGCTTTGGAGGGGTCTTGCCAGCGTTACTGATTTTTGGGATTTTACTGGCTATACAGATTTTTCATACGATGCTAGAAATTTCTATGATAGAATGCATTACCGTAACACACTTGGAGATCTCATGGTGGAGACGATGTTTTCTGGTGAGCAGCCTGTAAGTGATTTTGGTTATTACACAACTTCTGAAAACGTTGAAGAAAGATTAATGAGCATGCTTTCAGGAAGGTTAGATGTGGAAGCAGGGGAGCCAGTTGCCGTGCCTATAGTGGTTTATCATCACTTACTACCTGAAGCGGACGGCAGTGATAATATAACTGTAGAAAAGTTCAAGCTAGATCTTGAAGCGTATAAGAATGCTGGATTTAATACGATTTTATATTCAGATTTGATCAATTATGTCTATGATGGGATTGCGCTTCCGGACAAACCGTTAATTATTTCATTTGATGATGGCTATCTGAGCAACTATGAGCTGGCATATCCACTGCTAAAAGAGATGAATATGAAAGCAGTTATATCTATGATTGGCTGGTCGGTAGGACTCGACTATGATGAAGCAAATGATCGACCGATTATACCTCACTTTACTTGGGATCAAGCCAAGGAAATGTCTGAATCTGGGGTGATCGAACTCCAGTCACACAGCTTTGATCTACATGCACTTCAGAGTGACGAGGGGACAAGAGCTGGTGTTTTACAGCTTCAAGGAGAAGATGAACAGAGTTATATAAAGGTTTTTAAACAAGATAATGAACAGTTTCAAGCTGAGATGATACAGAATGTCGAGCAAAGAGCGACCTTCTTTACGTATCCATATGGTTATTATAATGCCTTTACAGAAGGCTTATTAAAAAACCTTGGTTACTTCGGCAGTGTGACTGTAGATGAAGGGATTAACTTTATCGATCGCGATCCTAATTCACTCTTTGGACTTAAGAGAATTGATGCTGCGGGCTATCTTACGCCTGAAATGATCGTCGATAAAATATTACAATTCCATTAAATGGATTGAAGAGAGATTCAACTTATGATATATTTTAGTTATAAATGGAGGTGCAAGATGAGATTACGTCAAAATAGCCAAGTTAAATTTAATAGTATTAAGGCCTAATGTAATCAAGTCAAACCGTTCATAAACTCGTTTTTTGAGCTGTAAGCTTTGTCTTACAGCTTTTTTTGTTGTCATAAACGTATTGTGAGTGTCATACTCATAATCTATAACATAGGAGGGTGTGTCATGTTAAGCTTTATCAAATTACGCCGTAGTACAAGTTTGTAATAACCACCTAAAAGCATCCTTTTAGGTGAATACCGAAAGGAGAATATGATGACTGAACAAATGAATGCCTATAATGAGAGGCAAAACTATAACCTTGAAACCGTAAATGCTGAAAAGGCAGTTGTAGTAGGGGTTAATATCAATAACAATCCACTTTATGAAAATTCGATGACTGAGCTCGAGAATTTAGCCATTGCCTGTCAAATACAGTGTGTGGCAAGAGTGGAACAGAATTTAAAACGTGCGACGACTCAATATTACGTCGGCAGTGGTAAAGTGGATGAAATTAGAATGGGTGTAGAAGCCTTTGATGCGGATCTTGTAATCTTTAATCATGAGCTGACGCCTTCACAGATGCGGAACTTAGAGAAAGCGTTAAGCGTTCGTATCGTCGATCGAACCAATCTGATACTGGAAATCTTTGAACGTCGTGCCCAAACAAGAGAAGCGAAGCTTCAAGTAGAAGCGGCACATTTGAAATACCTTTTGCCAAGACTGATCGGTTCATACGAAGCCTTAGGCCGTCAAAGTGGCGGGGTTGGAACGAAGAATAAAGGTGTCGGTGAAAAGAAGCTTGAACTAGACCGCCGTAAAGTGGAACAAAAGATCCATGATTTGAACCGTGAAATCGACCAAGTGGAAAAGGAACGCATCACACAGCGAAAGAAAAGAGCGGATTCAAGAGTCAAGGGCGTTGCCCTTGTTGGCTATACCAATGCAGGGAAGTCTACTTTGATGAATGCCATGCTCGATCTTTATTCTCAAAAGAAGGAAAAAAAGGTTTTTGAGAAGGATATGCTTTTTGCAACGCTTGAAACCTCAGTTCGTCAGATGAAGCTACCTGATAAAAAGACGTTTACGCTTTCTGATACGGTTGGGTTTGTCAGCGAACTGCCACATGATTTGGTAAAGGCGTTTAGAGCGACGCTTGAAGAGGTGAAGCAAGCGGATTTATTGTTACATGTGGTCGATCTATCTAATTCTGATTACAAGCATCAAATGAAGGTGACAATGGATACCCTAAATGAGATCGACGCGAATGAGGTACCTATGCTGACCATCTATAATAAGGCTGATATTTCAAGTGTTAATTTGAATGAGCTTGCAGATGGTATCGTTGTAAGTGCTAAGACCTCACTAGGAATAGAGCAGCTTGTTGATGCGGTAAAAGCGCATATTTTTAAGGATTTTATAGATTGTGAAGTGAGAATTCCTATTGATGACGGTAAGTTATTTGCATTTATCAACGAAAATGCAGGCGTTTATGAGATGCGATTTGAAGAAAACACAACCATTCTACTTATCAGCTGTAGTCCAGAAGTCTATGAGAAAATAAAAATGTACAGATCAGATAATTAAATTGTGAAAAAATGTAAAAAAATCGGTCAATTGTTCAGTCTGTTGACCGATTTTCATTTGCTAATAAACACAATTAAGTTATAATATTTATATAAGTTTTTATAAGCTTTTATAAGTTTTTATTCGCAATCAAGCAGATGGAGAAATTATGATAAAGCCTTTTAAACTCACGACGTTAAAAAAGAGCCTCATTTTATATATTACTGTTTTACTGGTTATCTCGAGTCTTTTGGTGGGGGTATTTGGATACTTCATTGCCAGAAATGCTCTTATTAATCGTGGGAAGATTACGCTTAAGAACGGTGTTAATTCAGCACTTATTTTAATTGAACAAATGAATAATGAGGTTGAGGCAGGTTTTATATCGCTTGAGGATGCACAGGAGCTTGTAAAGATAAAGCTTGTTGGACCCATGCAGCCTGATGGAACCCGTTTGATTACTACAAGTGTGGACTTTGGGAAGAATGGCTATTATATCGTTTATTCGACAGATGGAATTGAAATTCTACATCCTACCCTTGAGGGGCAAAATGTATGGGAGTTTATTGATAAAAAAAATACTTCAAACCCCTTTTATCTTGTACAGGATAAAATAAAAAAGGCAATTAATGGCGGTGGCTTTACTCAATACACATGGGAATATCCTTATTCAGATATTCTAGGTGAAAAAATCGTTTATTCTAAGCTTGATCCTAACTGGAACTGGGTCGTGACAGCGGGCTCTTACATCTCAGATTTTGACAGAGAAGCAATGACTATTCTTCAAATAACAGCTATTGTCATTCTATCGGTTGTTATGTTAGGTATTATATTATCTATCAAATACATCCATTCAATAACCTCGCCACTCTCTAATGTGGTTACTGGCATGAAGACTGCAGAGGCAGGTAAGTATACACGTGTGGATAGCTTTAGTAAAACAGAGGAAATTCTAAATTTAATCAATGGCTTTAACAATATGATCGAATCAATTGAAACCGCACAGATTAGTCTAGTAAAAAAAGACGATCAATTATTAAGATATGCTTATTATGATAGCTTAACTGGACTCCCAAATTCATATTATTATAGACTTAAGGTCAATGCTAAAATGCTTGAGGCACCTGTACCCGCAGCGATTTTACTCGTTGATATTAAGGATTTTAATTTTATTAACTCAGTATACGGCTCAGAATATGGTGATCAGGTACTAGCTTATATTGGGAATCAGCTTTTGAGTATATGTGATGAGGAAGCAATTGTTGCAAGAGTAGGTGGGAATGAATTCGCCATCTGGTATCCAAGTACAGACGAACAAACCATAGAAGCGATAATTAATGAAGAGTTTAATCGATTAAAAATTAATTTAAGGGAAAGTGGCCTAATCAACCATATTGAGTTTTATATGGGGCTATATGTAATGGATGGCAACCAAAGAGATTTTGACGTAGTACTCAAAAAAGCTACTATTGCACTTCAAAATGCCAAGAACAGTGGTATCGTCACGCCAAACCGTTACGATGAGCTAGTCCATCAGATTATTGAAAGAGAATCTAGGATAATAGATCAGCTGGAGGCTGCTATTGATAACTTTGAATTTAAAGTGTTTTATCAGTCAAAAGTGGACGCGTTTCAAAACAGAATAATTGGCGTTGAGGGCTTAGCGAGATGGCAGTCAAACGAGCTTGGCTTTGTTTCGCCTGGTGAATTTATACCATTGATAACTCGTGCGAACTTAATGTTGAGATTTACCAGAATGATTTTTACTATAATTTGTGAGGATTTTCAAAAGCTTCTTGATAAATACGGCAATGAGATTGCAGTTTCGATAAATATTTCGCCTGCACTTATGTTTGATACTGAATTCTTAGATTTTATGAGTGTAAAGGCTGATGAATATCAGGTGCCGAAATCTCAGTTGATATTAGAGATAACTGAAGACATTTTCATAAGCGACCTTGATCTTCTTCAAACACAGGTTCAGCGTTTGAAGAACTATGGCTTTAAGGTGGCATTAGATGATTTTGGAACTGGTTATTCCTCATTAAACTATCTTGCTAAGGTTAAGTTTGATGAAATAAAAGTTGATAAAACCTTCGTAGATCCGATTTTAACCGATCAATCCTCATACGACCTATTCAAATCAATCGTGAGAATTTCCGAAGCACTCGATTGTATCGTAATCGCTGAAGGCGTTGAAACGATTGAGCAAGTGAATAAAGTTATGAGCGCTGGTTGTCATTTGATACAAGGGTATTACTATTCAAAACCGATGCCACTATAAAATAAAGCCTGTCTACTCCTTTTCACAGTAAACTGATCAGTTAAGGAGAAATGACAGGCTTTTCTTTTTTAGTTAATTGCTGAATCTACAAGAATTTCAAATGCATAGGTTTGTGGTGGCAGACTTTTTGTCATTGCCAAACTATGATATACTTTGATCTGATTGCCAACTCTAAGGTCTTCAGTTGATATTGATGCGCCTGTTAGGTTGGATAATTTTGTATTATTATCAATATTAAACTGGATTAAATCATTGTTTGTCTTAACTAAAATTGAATGGTCATCTATGGATTGAATAGTGCCTTCATTATAAGCAACTTCATCAAGGACTTCAATTTCAAAAGCATTATACTGTGCAGGGTAGATGAGAATCATAATTGATGGATGGGTAACCTTTAATGTGTCACCAACCTTTAAGTCAGTTAATTTCAGTGTTTCACCAGTTTTGTGAGAGGTAATGACGGTGTCGTTATTTGGAATAACGTAAGCTTCACCATCTCCTTGTGAAACATGAATCTTTCCATCTTTAATTTCAGTAATTACAAATCCACCTGTGCTTATTTGATCTTGTATAGAAGCAAGCACTTCTATTGAATTGTCATTTACGAATGCATTTGCGTGCATAATTTCGTCGATAAAATCGATAGGAACATAGGTTGTGCCATCTGCGATGTAGGCTTGTGCAGAAAGCTGCATAGGTGCCATTTTACCAAAAGTAAAGTAGTTTTCAGTTGTTTTGATTGTGATAAATTGTGCGCCTTTAACGAGCTCAACATGTCGATCCGCTGGATACCACTTGACTTGATAGCCGAGAGCCTCTGACACCACTTTAACAGGTAGATAAACTTGTTCATCAAGCATTTTGTACTCTTTCTCTAAAGAGACACCATTCACGGTGATTTGATTTTGGATTGGATTTGCTGAGATTAAAACTGGGACAGCCTCGGTAGCAGCATATGCTGAACTTGAAGATGCGATTCCCATTGCTAGTAGCATTGCTAATGCTTTTTTCATAATTGCCTCCTTTTAAGTGTTATACCATTATGACGCGAGCTTATCTTATAAAGTTCCAGAAGATCATTAAAATATTTTAGGAAGTAATTTTGATCTTTAAACCGTTCCTTATTTAATTCAGATTTTAATGAAGTAACCTTGTTTTTTCTATAACTACTAATTAATCGGGATCGATTATTTAAAGTATCTAATTAACATAAATAAATTATATTTTGATATTGCCAAGTTAGATTAGTTATGGTAATATTAAATAGCTGTGAGCCGAAGTGGTGGAATTGGCAGACGCGCCGGACTCAAAATCCGGAGAGGTAACACTCGTGCGGGTTCGACCCCCGCCTTCGGCACCAAGTAAAAGGATACTATCATTTGATAGTATCCTTTTTATTTTACAACATTGTCTAAGATAGTTGGTTTAATGGTATTCATTTTAATGACTATACTAAATTAATAAGATATATGTATATATGAATTAAATATTTAAACCGTAGATTAAGAGTAGTAGTTATAATAACAAAGTAAAAGAGAGTTACAGAAAGTGTGAAGGTAGCATTGAGTTATTTTTGTTACGATAAAAGTTCCAACTGCAATCTTCTATCATAGAGCATTTAATAAAACGAATATGAGACGATAAGCGAGATGTGCAGGAAGGCACAAATTGGATGTCAAACGATAAATAAGGTCAAACAATCACTTGATGTGAACCTAGAATAAAGAAAAATTAGAGAATAAATTATATTTCAAGGCCGATGCGTGTGACTTATAATCAAATTATAGTATAATAGATTCAAGTTAAAATAGGAGGCAGCTATGAACACACAGAGAATTTCAAGAGTAAGAGAAGAAATGAAGCAACATAGTTTTGATCAGTTGGTTATCACTTCACCAGATTCCATTTTTTACTTAACGGGAATAGACATTCATCCTGGTGAGCGTTTATTTGCACTTTTGATTGATCAAGAAAGATGTCACCTTTTTTTAAGCGCTTTGTTTCCATTAAAAGAGGAGACATTACCAGTAACTTATTTTACAGATGATGTGGACTCGATAGAGCTTTTATCAAAATCAATTATTGATCAAGGCGTGATCGGCATTGATAAATTTTGGGAAAGTCACTTCTTGCTAAGACTGATGAAGATAAAAAACAATCTTTCTTATGAAATTGGTTCTATTGCGGTTGACAATTGTCGACTTACAAAAGATGAAGACGAGAGAGAAAAAATGAGACATGCTTCAAAGTTAAATGATGAAATTATGTCTGAAATCATTTCCTATATATATAATGAAGCACCAAATGGTAATTTAACAGAATTAAAGGTTCAAAATCAAATTAAAAAACTACATGAAGATAAAGGCATACATGAGCTTTCATTTACTCCTTCCGTCTGCTTTGGTGCAAATGGTGCTGAGCCACATCATGACTGTGATGATACCGTTTTAAAAGAAGGCATGGCAGTGGTAATCGATATGGGCGGTAAGGTAAATGGTTACTGCTCAGATATGACAAGAAGCTTCTTTTATGGTGATGCGACAGAGGCTTATACAAAGGTCTATAATTTAGTAAAAGCAGCCAATGAAGCGGCTATTAAAGCCGTTAAACCAGGTGTTAAGCTATCAGATGTCGATAAAGCAGCTAGAGAGATTATAGAAAACGCAGGCTATGGCGCGTACTTTACCCATAGAACGGGTCATGGTATCGGTATTCAGGTTCATGAGTTTCCAGATGTGAGCAGTGTGAGTCAAAATACGTGTTTGACTGGTATGACTTTTTCCATCGAGCCTGGTATCTATTTAAAGGATCAGTTTGGCGTTAGAATAGAAGATTTGGTGTTGGTCACAGAAGAGGGCGTAGAAGTGCTGAATCGTTTTATGAAGTAATTCACTCATATAAAATATATAACCTTTCAAAAAGTTAACAATTTTCTGTCAATTTCAGTTTGTATTTATTACAATCATGTGATAGACTAATTTATGTTGAATATGGTTAACATAATTTTATGTCAGGAGCTAAAATGGATCCACTTACACATGGTTTAGTAGGCAGTGCTATTTCTGCATTTTCAGGTACTGCAGTTGCAATAGACAACCCATTGACGATTGGTGCTATGTTAGGTGCTATGTCGCCGGATTTAGATTTTGTAATAAGGTTATTTAAAGATGATGCAGCGTATTTGGAGCATCACAGAGGCATTTCGCATTCAATTCCTTTTCTAATCGGCTTCAGTGTGGTGATCACACTTGGTCTTAGCTTTATGGGATTTGAGCATTTTAGCTTTCTACAGACTTTACTTTGGACGTTTATAGGCGCTTTATCGCACACGGGATTAGACATTTTGAATTCATATGGTGCAAGGCTATTTATAAAGAAGCGAAAAGCGAATTTGTTAACGTTATATGATCCTGTAATAACTTTAGTTGGGTTTTGGTTCGTGCTAAATGGAAAGAACACAATATATGAGCTTGTAAGTGGTACTTTGATTATCAGCATCTACTTACTTATGAGGAACAATTCTAAGCACAATGCGGGTAAACGCATTAACGCATATTTTTCAAAGCTATACCAAGTTTCAGATATTAGTGTCATGCCTTCGCTTAAGGCGTTTTATAAGTGGGATTTTGTTGTTCACACTACAGAATATGATTTCGTAGGTCAGTACAGTCCGCTTAGACTAAGAAATAAATTGCAAATTAGGCATAGGATGAAAATGGTAGATGAAAGCTATTATAATTTATTTAGATCTGCCATTGTAGGGGAAAAGTTTTCTGAGTTCTCTCCAAATCTACATCTTGAAGTGACTAAGGATAGTGAAACACACTTGATCATTATCAGAGCGATCGATTTGAGATACTTTGTTAAAAAGAATTTTATGCACCATGCGACTTTAATCGTCGATCATGACCATAAATTTGTTTCTTCTTTTATACACCCATATAATATGAACAAGGCGATTCCTATTTATCAATAAATATCTGAGCACATCGAGTCCTCAGATTTTATCTCAAGAAAGATTGTGACTAAATAAATATTGGCTATATCAGAATTCTGATATAGCTATTTTTTTTTATTTTTTTTGTTTAATGGTATAATTATTAATGGAACTTTTTTTATATTAACGCGTCATAATACTATACCTTTCATGAAAGGAGTGGAAAAATGGAATCAATGCTCATCGAAAAAAGCGTCCAGGGAGATGTTGAGAGCTTTGAAAAACTCATTGTTAAGTACAATAGATATGTTTATAATATTGCATTTAGAATGATGGGCAATGAAGAGGATGCTAAGGACATGTCGCAGGAGACCTTAATTAAGGCTTTTAAAGCGATTGGTCAATTTAAAATGGAATCAAATTTTTCTACTTGGTTGTACAGAATAACGATTAATGTTTGCAAGGATGAACTAAGAAAACGAAAAGAAACCGTTTTGTCTTATGATGCGCCTTTAAATGAAGATGAAGTGACTTTGAAGGATACGCTAAAGGATGAAACCTACAATCCATTATTGATTTATGAAAAGCTTGAGTTAAGGTCTTCTATTGAAAATGCTTTAAATCAGCTTTCTGAAGACAGCAAGTCCGTGGTAATCCTCAAGGATATTATGGGTTACTCTTATGAAGAAATTGGTGCTATTTTGGAGATACCAATAGGGACAGTAAGGTCTCGACTGAATCGAAGTCGAACCACCCTTAAGAATATCTTACAAATTCAACTATCAGAGAATTAGAAGGGAGGAGTTTATATGAAGTGTATAGAAGCAAGAGAACTTATGAATGCCTATATTGATAACACTTTAAGTGATAAAGAGCTAGCATCACTTGAAAGACACTTAGACTCCTGCGAATCTTGTACGGTTGAATTTGAAGAGTTCAAGTATATGGTTCAATTGATGGGAGAAATTGAGTTGAAAGAATTACCAAAGGGATTTGAAGAAGAGCTCCATGAAAAGCTTATATTGGCTTCTGGAGAGATGGTAAATCATAAACATCAAAATGAAACAGCAAAATCAAGTAATGTCATTTCAATTTTTAAGAATAACTTTATTAAGAAAAAGTATTATCGATATTCCGCGATTCCAGCTGCGTTAATTTTAGTAATTTTTGCTGCAAAAGGGTTATTTCCAAGCTTAAATATGGCCAAGAGTGATCAAAATTTTGAATCCTATGTTGCAGAAACAACAGCGGCAGCGATGATGGAAAATGATACGTTATATGGTGGTCTGGAAGAAAGTAAAATGGCGATTTCACCTAATGTAGGTGAAGTTAATGTAACGACGTCATTTACATCAAATCAAGATACAGCTACTGGAGAGGCCTTGCTTAAGAGTGCAGGTGAATCCAATTATGAGACGGGTCGTATGATTATTCAAACATCAAGTATTCAGATGGATGTGGAAGGCTTTGATGATAAAGTTACACAGATTAAGTCTTTGGTAGAGGCATCAGGCGGCTATATTGAAAACGAAAACGCCTCATATCGATTTTATGTTTCAGATGAAGACAATCTTAAATACGGTTATTTGACTTTACGTGTCCCAGAAGAAGGCTACACGCTTATTACAGATAGTATTAAGGCACTGGGTCGAGTTACCTCTGATGCAAGTAATGCGACTGATATCACTAAACAATATAGAGATACAGCCGCAGAAATCGAAAATCTAAAAGTCACTGAGCAGCGACTTCGTGAAATTATGAGTCAAGCTGTCGAGATTTCAGATATACTATCGATCGAAAATGAGCTAACACGCATTCGAGGGAATATTTCAAGCTATGAAAAACAAATGAAGGATTGGGAAAATTTAGTTAGCTTAACCACAATTACGGTTACTCTTAATGAAGTTAAAAATCTCAAACCTGTGGTAGAACCTATCGATAATAGTTTATGGAGTAAAGCCAAAGCGGGTTTTATTTCAACCATTAATTCAGTTAAAACATTCTTTGAAAATTTAGTGATATGGGTTATTGCCAAGTCACCTTACTTGGTCTCACTTGGTGTGATAGCCTTAATCATAAAACATTTCTACTTTAAAAGGAGGAAGTAACATGAAAAGCAAATTATTAGCAGGTATTTCAATGTTCTTAATCGTTGCTATGGCGTTTAGTTTCATAGCTTTAAATTCACCAAATGAACTTTCTGCAGCAGATACAACAGGAACTGATGTTAAGCTGGTAACGGTAAGTGGTGAAGGTAAAATTGTCGTAACCCCAGATCTTGCATATATCGATTTAGGTGTTCAAACTAAAAATGCTGATGCTGAGAAGGCTCAGCAAGAAAATGCAAAATTAATGACAGCAGTGATTGCAGCATTAAAATCTATGGGAATTGCAGAAGCCGATATTAAGACAACAGGCTATAATTTATATCAAACCTATGATTATTATCAAGACAAACAAAGTGATCCTTACTATGTAGCAAGTAATATTGTAAATGTTAAGATTAAAGATATTACAAAAGTTGGTTCAATCGTCGATGGTGCAACAAAAGCTGGTGCAAACAGTGTCAATAGCATTAGATTTACAGTTGCAGATGATAGTAAGTATTATCAAGAAGCTTTAAAACTTGCGATGGCAAATGCTAAGGGAAAAGCAACTGCTATTATGAGCACTTTTGGCAAGACACCTAACATGCCATATGCAGTAAATGAAACGAGCTACGGCGGTACATTATATCTTGACTACTCTCCAGCAAAAGCAATGAATGAATCTGCTGATTATTCAACACCTATTCAAACTGGTGAAATAACAATTACAGCAAATGTTTCAGTAGAATACGATTATTAATTTAGGATAAACACTTGTTTAAACGGAAGGCTTAAGCCTTCCGTTTTTATGTTATAATAAGAGTATCTGGAAAATGGCATATAAAACATAAGTTATAATATAAGGGAGTAAGTGATGGATAAAAAAATGGAACAAAAAATGATAATTATCGATGGCAATAGTTTGATCAATAGAGCTTATTTTGCTATGAGTGAGATGAAAAATTCTAATGGTGTTTACACTGGCGGTATTTATGGTCTTACAAATATGATATATAGTTTGATTGAACAATTTAAGCCTTCGCATTTTTGTGTTGCTTTTGATATGAAGGGTCCAACGTTTAGACATCAGAGCTATGATCAGTATAAAGGAACTCGCAAAGGAATGCCGGATGAGTTGGCGATGCAGATGCCGATTGTAAAAGAGATACTCGATGCTATGAACATCATGCGTCTCGAATTACAGGGCTATGAAGCAGACGATTTGATAGGTACTGTAGCAAGAGCTTGTATGGATCAAAACATCGTGCCACATGTCATCACAGGTGACAAGGATGCCCTTCAGCTCGTCGCTTTCGGCGCTAATGTCCATATCACAAAGAAGGGAATTACACAGCTTAAGCGTTATTCTGATGAGGATATTATGGAAGAATGGGGCGTACATGCCAACCAGGTGATTGATTTCAAAGGTATCAGTGGTGATAGCTCAGACAATATTCCTGGTATTCCAGGCTTTGGCCCTAAAACTGCGTCAAAATTACTTGAACAATTTGGTACGGTTGAGAATATGGTAGCTAATTATGACCAGATTGAGAACAAACGTTGGAAGGGCTTAGTTGAAGAATATGCTGAGCAAGCTGTTATGTGCAAAAGACTTGCGACCATTATGACCGAGGTGCCAATTGAGATTGACTTTGATATGTTTTTGCTTGAAGAGCCGTCTTTAGATTCACTAATAGGACTATTTAAGAAATACGAGCTCAACTCATTGCTTTCAAGAATCAAGGTTGAGGCTGTATCCGTTGAAACAACATTAAGTCAAGATCAAGTAAGCCTTAATACATTTATTGATTTAGCTTTAAGCAGGAAGCAGTTTAGTTTTTTAACTTATTGTGATGTTGATGAAATTGTCGTGAGAAAATTTAGGAAAGCAATTTTTAAAGTAGATGAAGCAATTTGCATTTTGGATGACATTGAGGATTTGAAATTGCTTAAGCCTTTATTTGAAAATAAGAGTATTTTAAAGAGTGGATATGACTTAAAGAAAGAATATCTTTTATTAATGCAGGAAGGTATAGATTTAAATGGCGTAAGCTTTGATGGCTTTATCGCAGCTTATTTAGTAGAGCCTGCTCGAAAAAATTATGATTTAGCTGAAGTGACCTTTGAAAATGTTTCCTATAAAATGGTTTCAGAAGAGGATTTGCTTGGTAAAGGCGCAAAAAAAATTGCCTACGGTCAGGTGAACAATGAGGAAATGAATCGATTCGTCCTTTCACAGATAGAGGGTGCAACAAGACTTCAAGCATATTTTGAGACTAAACTTGAGTCGATGTCACTAGTCAGTCTTTTTAAGGAGGTTGAAGTACCTCTTGTAAAAATACTATCTGATATTGAATTCACTGGATTTAGAGTTGATAAGGTTCAGATTGATCAATTAGATGAACAGCTGATTACTAAAATTGCAGAAATTGAAGTATCTGTTTATGAAATGGCAGGAGAGAGCTTTAATATTAATTCCCCTAAACAGCTTGGGACAATTTTATTTGAGAAGCTTGGACTGCCTAGTGAGAAGAAAACAAAGACTGGATATTCCACCAGTCATGATGTACTTGAAAAGCTTAGCAATCAGCATCCTATCGTCAATGAGATTATTGAATATAGAACCTATACTAAGCTAAAATCCACATACATTGATGGTTTGAGATTGGTGATTACTGACGGAGATCGCGTTCATACGTCTTTGAATCAAACGATTGCTGTAACTGGTAGATTAAGCTCAACTGATCCTAATCTTCAAAATATTCCTATCAAGCTCCCATTCGGTCGTAAAATTAGACGTTTCTTTATAGCAAACCAGGATTCGGTCTTATTGGATGCCGATTATTCACAAATTGAGCTTAGAGTTCTCGCTCATTTGTCAGAGGATCCAAAGCTAATTGAAGCATTTAAAACTGATATGGACATTCATACATTGACGGCTTCACAGGTTTTCCATGTAGCTGAAGCAGAAGTTTCATCCTTACAAAGAAGTCGTGCTAAGGAGGTTAATTTTGGAATAGTTTACGGTATGGGGGATTTTGGACTTTCGGAGAGTTTAGGAATTTCAAGAAAGGATGCGAAAACCTATATAGAAAACTATTTCGACAGCTATCCACGGGTTAAGGATTTTATGGATGAAATAATAAATGCTTGTAAAGATAACGGCTATGTTGAAACCATCCTCGGAAGAAGAAGAGAAATCGTCGATATTAATAATAGTAATTTTATGCTGAGGTCCGCTGCTGAAAGAATTGCAAGGAATACACCAATTCAAGGGAGTGCAGCAGATATAATTAAGCTTGCAATGATAAAGGTTTTTGATGCACTTAAAGCGAGCAAATTGAAATCAAAGCTAATATTACAGGTACACGATGAGCTCATTCTCAATGTACCACTGGATGAAATAGAACCAGTAAAGGCACTTCTAAAATCATGTATGGAAGAGGCCTATCAGCTTATTGTACCTCTTAAGGTCGAAATGAATACAGGAGACAGCTGGTATGATGCACATTAGCCATCCATATAAAGTAGGCATTACAGGTGGCATAGGTACGGGTAAAAGTACAGCAGTTAATTATTTAAAGCAAATGGGCTACTATATCATTGATGCTGATACTATCGCAAGAGAGGTTGTTGAAAAGGGAACCGATGGATTAAAATTAATTGTATCAACCTATGGACAGGGAATCCTAAATGAAGATGAAACATTGAACCGAAAACGGTTAGGTGAAATTGTTTTTTCATCTAAGGATAAATTAGAAGCCTTAAACAAAATACTACATCCTTTGATAAGAGATAGAATAAGCTTTTACGAGAAGCAAAATGACCACTTGGACGTTATTTTTTACGATGTTCCATTATTGTTTGAAACCAAGCAGCAGCATCTGTATAATGAAGTATTATTAATTTATGCTTCTTCATCTATATCCTTAGACAGAGTTGTAAAAAGAGATGGGATTTCCGAGTCTCTAGCAAACAACAAAATCAATGCTCAGTACAAAATTGATGTAAAGAAGGACTTGGCTGACTTTGTTGTAATTAATGATGAGAGTATAGAAGCATTAGAGGAAAAGATTGAAAATTATGTAGAAAATCTCAAGGTTAGAATTCAAAATTGGCAAAAAAATAACGAATATTGAACAAGAACGGCAAATCACTTATAATGTAAAGGACTATTGTTAGGAAGGATGATCCATTATGAAGCAATTGGATACCATGCACGATATCAAAGAGATTAAAATAGCACCTGATCGTTTGATGCACAGTGCAACACATGAAGAAATCATTAACGGACATACTACAGACGTGTATTTTTTAAGAACGTTGGATATCTTAGGAGAGCTTGATTTAGCAGAATCTGAGGTAGTAGCCGAAATATTCCCAAGAAAAGCTGGAATGCTTGCAGGGGTAAATGAAGTTATAAATCTTTTAAAGGGTAGAAATCTTGAGATCTGGGCAGTAGATGAAGGTGAGCGGTTTGAGCCTAAAGATACTGTTATGAGAATAAAAGGTAAGTATAAAGACTTTGCTATTTTTGAAACAACACTATTGGGAATGATGGCAAGTGCTTCTGGTTGGGCAACTGCTTCGAGCATCATAAAGGAAGCCTGTGGTGACAAGTTTTTCTTGTGCTTTGGCGCTAGACATGTTCATCCAGCGGTTGCACCCGTTATGGAAAGAGCGGCAATTGTTGGCGGTGCAGGTGGTGTAAGCTGTATATTAGCCGCTAAGCTTGGTGGTATAGAACCATCGGGAACAGTACCACATAGTGCAATGCTCGTAGCAGGTGACACCGTAAAAGTTGCAGAAACTTATAATAAGCTAGCAGCTCCTGATCATAATAGAATCGTTCTGGTAGATACTTTTAAGGATGAAGTTGAAGAGGCTATTCGAGTTGCAAAGGCACTTGATGGAAAGCTTTCAGGAATTCGTTTAGACACTCCAAGTGAAAGAGGCGGTGTAACCCCTGGGCTCGTTAAGGAAATGAGAGCAAAGCTGGATCTTGAAGGTTTTAATTATGTTAAAATATTCGTTTCAGGTGGTCTAACACCAGAAAAGATAAAAACACTGATTGAAGCTGGTGCGGATGCCTTTGGTGTTGGCAGCTATATTTCAGCCGCTTCACCTATTGATATGACTATGGATCTAAAGGTTGTAAATGGTAAATCGGTTGCGAAGCGCGGTAGAATACCAGGCCTTGTAGAAAACTCAAAACTAAAAAAAGTTGAGGTGTAATTAAAAGCCTACTGTTTTTCAATTTTATTGAGTAAACAGTAGGCTTTTTCAGTATTAACGTTATAAAGTTTAATTGTATTTCGAAATAAAAAAACAACCTATAAATAGGTTGCTTTTAATGGTGCAGATGGCGGGACTCGAACCCGCATGAGCTATGCTCGCTACCCCCTCAAGATAGTGTGTATGCCAGTTTCACCACATCTGCATGTCTTGTTGCGACTTTCTTATTATAGTTTTTGTGCCATTAAAAGTCAAGCCCTTTTTAAAAAGAAATTTATACTTATAGTATTAAAATGTGCAAAAAAAGTGCTATAATTATTGAGTCAGAATTTTAGGAGGTCAGAATGACATTTGCTTTTGCAGCGCTGATAATATTAGTTGCATCGATAGTTCAGGGGGCAACGAGCTTTGGTTTTTCTCTCCTAGCGCTACCTTTGCTTAGTTTCTTTTTCGATATCAAGGTCGTTGTACCTGCATTGGTCTGCTTTTCCTTAGTCCTAAACTTAATGATTTTGATAAAATTGAAGCTAAAACCAGATATTAAACTTTTGCTTCCTCTTGTTATATTTGCAACTCTAACGATCCCTATTGGTGTAAAAGCATTAATTTTAATAGATGAGCATTTGTTAAAGCAGTTGGTAAGTGGTATATTGTTAATGGTCTCGCTATTAATGTTTTTTGGTGTAAAGATCTATTTTAAGAATAAATGGATTACCTATAGTATTGCAGGAATCATCTCAGGTGTCCTTAACGGCTCTGTATCACTGAGTGGCCCGCCGATCGTTGTTTTACTTAGTAATGAAGGCGTTTCAAGAGATGATTTTCGTGCAACCTTATCCTCACTTTTTTTTATACTTAACATTATTACGATAGTAATGTATGCTCAAGGTGGTCTTTTGATTAATCTACAATTATATAAATTGCTATATTTAACACCAATAATGATTGTGGGAACATTTATGGGTATATATCTAGGAAATAAAATTAATGAAGTTTTTTTTAAGCGATTAGTTTTATTGATGCTAATGGCTATGAGTATAATCAACCTAATTTAGTTGGAGGTATTAAAATGGCGAAGAAAATACTAGTTGTGGACGATGCGATGTTTATGCGAAAGCTTTTAAGTGATATTCTATCAAAAGCGGGATATGAGGTTGTAGCAGAGGCGGGAAATGGTGAAGAGGCCTACCAAATGTTTAAGCAGCATCACCCTGATCTAGTGACGATGGATATTACAATGCCAGAGGTAACCGGAATTGAAGGTGTAAAATTGATAACTTTAGATTATCCTGATGCAAAAATTTTAATGTGTAGTGCAATGGGTCAGGAAAACATGGTTATAGATTCGGTTAAAGCAGGTGCAAAGGGCTTTATTGTGAAACCTTTTGTTGCTGAGAAGGTAATCGCAGAAGTGCAAAAGCTGATCGGATAGATGAAATTAAGCTCTATAATATCAACGACAAATGAACATTGAGTTATAATTGATTGGTGGCTGATTATGCCACCTTTTATTTTGATACAAGTTATAAAGTATAAATCAATAATTTCAAAAAAAATAGTAAGCTTTATAATAAAAATATAAAATTTTAAGTATCAGATGATATTTGGTTAACAAAATATGATACAATAGTGAAGTAAAAGTATTAAGAATTCATTACAAAATGGCTATTTTCAAGCACTGGGACGTTTTTTGACTTTGATATTTTTTTAACTTTTAATCGCTTTAAAAGGTTGAAATTTCAATAGGTCGTGCATTGACCAATAAATCGATTTATAGTATTATGTTAGTGGTGAGAAAAGATATTGTATACAGTATAATTAAGGCGATTTCATATTATTTCTGTATCATTCTTTATTCATAGAGGTATTATTAAATTTCTAAAGGGGTGAGTATATATGGGGCTTTTAACTTTTAAAGGAGGCATTCATCCTCCACACGCTAAAGAGTCAACCGAGCATTTGCCAATCGTAGACTTTTTAGGCCCTAAAGTTGTTGAGATTCCCTTAAGACAGCACATTGGAGCACCTTGCGAGGCAACCGTCAAAAAAGGCGATGAAGTAAAGGTGGGACAATTGATTGGTGCTGCAGGAGGATTCGTCTCTGCAAATGTTCACAGTTCTGTATCTGGTACTGTACTTGATGTTAAAAAACAAAACACTGCGTACGGATTTGATACTTGCGTTATTATCGAAAATGATGAACAATATGTTCTACATGAAACGGTAGTTCCAAAACCTGATTACAAGACGTTATCAGGTAAAGAAATTGTGGATATTATTAAAGAAGCTGGTATCGTCGGTATGGGTGGTGCTGGTTTCCCAACACATGTTAAATTATCTCCACCACCTGAAAAACCAATTGATACAATTGTTTTAAATGGTGCTGAATGTGAGCCTTATTTAACTTGTGACCACAGATTAATGCTTGAAGAGCCTGCTTCGATTATTAAAGGTCTTCAAATTTTGATGCATGCACTTAATGTTAAAGATGGTGTAATTGGTATTGAAAGCAATAAACCTGATGCCATTGAAACCATGACTAAGGCAGCTTCTGGTACTGGTATTAGAGTAGTTGGACTTAAAACCAAATACCCACAAGGTGCTGAAAAGCAATTGATTTATGCTTGTACAGGTAGAGCGATTCCATCAGGTGGTTTACCTATGGATATCGGCGTTGTGGTTAACAACGTGGCGACAGTTGCTACAATTGGAAATTTATTTGAAACTGGTCTACCACTTGTTCAAAGAATCTGTACAGTAACTGGTAAAGGCATTAAGTCTCCAAAAAATATCAGATTTAGAGTGGGAACACCATTAAAACAGTTAATCGAGTTTTGTGATGGCTATAACGGTACGCCTGGTAAAATCTTACTAGGTGGACCAATGATGGGTGTTGCTCAGTTTTCAGATGAACTTCCTGCTATGAAAAATACATCAGGCGTTTTAGTGTTTAGTGAAGAAGAAGCTAAATTACCTGAAGCAACTGCATGTATTAAATGTGGTAAATGTGTTTCAATCTGTCCTATTAATCTCGAGCCAATTCAGATCAGTGCCTATGCATTGATGCATGAATATGATAAAGCGGCGAAGTTCAATGCATTGGATTGTATTGAGTGTGGATCATGCTCATTTATTTGTCCTGCGAAGCGTCCTTTATTACAATCAATACGTGTTGCAAAACGCGAGATTTTAGCAAGAAGAAAGAAATAGGGGAGGTTGATTATGGAAAATAGATTAACGGTTTCTTCATCGCCTCATATTCGTTCAAGTGAGACGACACAAAGTATCATGAGAGATGTTACCATTGCATTAGCGCCTGCTGCTGCATTTGGTGTTTATAATTTTGGTTTGCGCGCACTTTTAATTCTTGTCATTTCTGTTGTAACGGCAATGCTTACTGAAGCACTATGCCAAAAGATTAGAAAACAACCGATCACGGTTAATGATTTTAGTGCGGTCGTAACGGGTTTATTACTTGGTATGAACTTACCGGTATCAGTACCAATTTGGATTCCTATCGTTGGTAGCTTTTTTGCTATCGCAATCGTAAAACAAGCATTTGGTGGGTTAGGACATAACTTTATCAACCCTGCTTTAGCAGCAAGAGCTTTACTCGTTGCATCTTGGCCAGTTCAGATGACGACTTGGACAGCAGTAAAGCCGGATGCACAAACAAGTGCAACTGTACTTGGTATTTTAAAGGAGGGTCTAGACCCAAGTTTTATGCCATCTTTAAAGGATATGTTATTGGGTAGCATCGGTGGATGTATTGGGGAAACTTCAGCGATCTTATTGCTACTAGGTGGTATCTACCTTATTTATAGAGGTGTAATTACTATTAAAATACCTGGAATTTATATTGGGACTGTAGCAATTTTAACGCTTTTAATTACTGGCTTTGATGTTCAATTAACAATGATCCACATATTATCAGGCGGTTTAATCTTAGGTGCTTTCTTTATGGCAACTGACTATGCGTCGTCGCCAATAACACCAAAGGGTCAAATTATCTATGCGGTAGGTATGGGTCTATTGACGACGATTATACGCTTCTATGGTGGTTATCCAGAAGGCGTATCCTATTCAATTCTATTAATGAACGTTGCAGCTCCGTTAATTGACAAGTATTCTAAACCAAGAGTATTTGGAGGTGCAAAATAATGAAGGATATATTAAAAACAGGCCTCATATTATTTTTAGTAGCAGCTATCGCTGCACTTGGACTAGGTCTTACAAATGAAGTGACAAAGGAACCAATTGCTGAGCAAAGAAGAATTGCGAATGAGCAAGCTAAAAAAGAAGTTTTACCTGATGCAGCAAGCTTTACAGATGCAAGTGACGCTGATATTGAAAAAATTGCTGCAGATTTTGCACCAGTCATTGCAGTTTATACAGGACTAGATGCGAATGGTAACGTGATTGGTTATGTGTTTAAGTCAACCCCAATCGGTTTTGGCGGTAATGTTGAAGTTGTAACTGGTATTTCAGTTGAGGGTCAAGTGACCGGTTTAAGAGTGGGCAGTCATAATGAGACGCCTGGTCTTGGCGCAAAAGCAAAAGACGCAGCATTCTACGAGCAATACGCTGGTAAGTCTGCAGATGAAGCTATTGGCGTGTCAAAAACCGCTGCAAGTGGCAATGACATTCAAGCAATAACAGGTGCTACTATTTCAAGTGCTGCTATCACAAGTGGTGCGAATGCTTCAATTGATGCTTTCCACTGGATTCTTGAGAACGGGGGGTTAGGAAATTGAAATTAAGCAATTTAACTAGAGGTATTATTAAAGAAAACCCAACTTTCGTTCAATTGCTTGGTATGTGTCCAACTCTTGCAGTTACGACGTCAGCCATCAATGGGATTGGTATGGGACTTGCAACTACAGCTGTACTTGTAAGCTCAAACGTAGCGATTTCACTCCTTAGAAAAGTGATACCTGCTCAGGTTAGAATTCCAGCATTTGTTGTTGTAATTTCAACATTTGTTACAATAGTTGGTATGTTAATGGAAGGGTTCATTCCAAGCTTATTTAGTGCTCTTGGCTTATTTATTCCTTTAATCGTTGTAAACTGTATCATTTTAGCTCGTGCTGAGGCATTTGCTTCTAAAAATGGTATTGTAGATTCTGCATTTGATGGAATTGGAATGGGTCTTGGCTTTACGCTTGCATTAACAATCTTAGGCTCTGTTAGAGAGCTTCTTGGTAACGGCAGTATTTTTGGAACGATGTTATTAGGTGAAGCTTATAAACCAGCATTGATTATGATTCTTCCTCCTGGTGGATTCTTAGCATTGGGTTTATTATTAGCACTTTATAACAGCTATCAAATAAAGAAAGCGAAGTAGGAGGGTGACTTATGGAAAATGCAAGTATTTTTGTCATAATGGTCAGTGCCATTCTCGTTAATAACTTCGTACTTTCGAGATTTCTTGGTATTTGTCCATTTTTAGGGGTTTCAAAACAAGTTGAAACAGCTTTTGGTATGGGTATGGCGGTAACTTTTGTTATCACAATAGCGGGTACAATCACTTACTTTGTTCAATACTATATATTAGTTAAGTTTCATTTAGAATATCTACAGACGGCTGCTTTTATTTTAGTAATTGCTTCGCTAGTACAGTTTGTAGAGATCGTTCTACAAAAGATGAGCCCAACGCTATATCAAGCGCTTGGCGTATTTTTACCATTAATTACGACAAACTGTGCAGTACTTGGTTTGGCTTTACTCAATATTCAGTATAAGTTTAATTTGATACAAACAATTTTCCATTCGTTTTTTGCAGCGATAGGATTTTCACTTGCAATTGTTTTATTTGCAGGTATTAGAGAAAAATTAGAAACTTCAGACGTGCCACTTCCTTTTAAAGGATTCCCAATCGCACTTATTACTGCGAGTCTTATGTCGATAGCCTTCTTAGGCTTTACCGGCTTAGTTTAGGAGGTTAGCATGGATGTTAATTCATTAATATTGGCAGGAACGAGCTTAGGAATAATGGGCTTAGTTTTCGGTGCATCTTTGGCTTTTGCTTCTAAGAAGTTTGCTGTAGAGGTTGATCCAAGGGTGATAGAAGTAAGAGAAGCAGTTCCTGGCGCAAATTGTGGCGCATGTGGTTACCCAGGCTGTGATGGTTTTGCTAATGCAGTTGTAAAAGGCTTAGCACCAGTTAATGGCTGTCCAGTTGGTGGCGCGCCAGTTGCTTCAAGAGTTGCTCAAATTATGGGTGTTGAGGCTGGTGCTACCATTAAGAAAGTGGCAAAAGTTAAATGTGAAGGTCATGAAGAAAACTGTAGCAACCGTTTTGACTACGATGGACTTGATAGCTGCGTTGCAGCGAACATGCTAAACGGTGGACCAAAAAGCTGTTTGTATGGTTGTATGGGTCTTGGGTCTTGTGTGCAAGTATGTCCCTTTGATGCGATTCACATCAATGATAAGGGTCTTGCCGAGGTTGATCCAGAGAAGTGTACAGCATGTAACAAGTGTATCGATATATGTCCTAAGATGGTTATCAGCTTAATTCCTTATAATCAATTGACTATTGTTGAATGTAATAATAAGGATAAGGGTCCTCAAGTTAAGAAAAATTGTAATGTAGCTTGTATTGCATGTGGTATTTGTGAAAGAAATTGTCCACATGATGCCATTCATGTTACAAACAATCTTGCTGAGATCGATTATAATAAATGTACAAACTGCATGATTTGTGTTGAAAAATGTCCAACAAAAGCAATTAGTGGAGATTTATCCAAAAGAACGGTAGAAGTTGTTGCTCAAGCATAGGCATTATATCAATCGAGTTGATGTATAAATTTAAACGGCCATCTGGCCGTTTTTTTTCGTTTTAACGGTTAACAGTATTTATATCAGTGGCTGATTATTTAATAAAATTCATGATTTTGTAACGCCCTTTTCCTTGTAATTGACAGCAACCAATGTTAAACTAGATTTTAGATTAGACTGTACTTTTAGTCTGCCATCGCTATGGAAACATATGGAAATATATGGTAAAATTAAGAGGTAATTCATGAGAGTAAAAAGTAACGATGGAGTTGTTCTTCTTGTATTACTGTTGGTTGGTGCTGTATTCGGGAGCTTAATAGGTGCTGCTTTAGGAGATATAATCCCAATTTTAAACTATGGAAAAACAATTGGGGTAGACCCCTTTGTAGTAGATTTAAATGTGATTATTTTAACCTTTGGCTTAAAATTAAGTCTTAATCTTTCGGGTATTTTAGGCATTGTGATTGCTTTTTTTATCTACAAAAAATTATGAGGATCATATTAGCCTCGGGTTCACCGAGAAGGGTAGAGCTTTTAAAGCAATTCGTCAATGCAATAGACATTATACCTAGTAGTATTGAAGAAAAAATTTCATCAATTGACCAGCCAAAGCAAGCCGTTATGGCGTTAGCATATGAAAAAGGAATGCAGGTTGCTCTTAAATATCCGGATGCACTTGTTATTGCAAGTGATACAGTTGTTTATAAGGATGTAATACTTGGTAAGCCGGAAGATTATGAAGACGCAAAACGCATGTTAAAACTTTTAAATAATGCAACTCACGACGTTTTTACTGGGATTGCACTCATCTGTTTAGATAGAGGTCTTAAAATCGTCGATTATGAAAGGACAGGAGTAACCTTTAATGAACTGTCTGATAACATGATTTGTGATTATTTAGATACAGGAGAACCCTTTGATAAGGCAGGTGCTTACGGGATCCAAGGACATGGTGCGTTACTGGTAAATGGGATTGAAGGTGATTTTTTCAATGTCATGGGATTGCCACTCTCAAAATTAAACACAATGCTAATACAGCATTACAATTTAAATTTGATGAAGCGAGGCGACTAATGATAAAAAATATTCCTGCTACTGAGCAGCCAAGAGAACGTATGTTAAACTATGGTGCAACCGCACTTACTATTTCTGAACTACTCGCTATTTTACTTAGAACGGGTAGTAAAAAGAAATCAGCTTTAGAACTAGGTCAATACATGGCAAGTCAATTTGAGTCTAATTTGTCTGATCTGTCTCAGATTACAATAGAAGAGCTTTGCAAAATTGACGGTATTGGGACGACTAAAGCCACACAGATTATAGCCGCCATAGAACTTGGTAAAAGAATTAAGCAATCAGCAGGAATTAAGGGCTTTAAGCTCACTTCTCCAAGTGAGGTTACACATTTTTTTTATGCAGAGCTTGCACTTGAAAAGGTTGAAAAATTTGTCGTCGTCATGTTAAATACAAAGAATGAAGTAATTAATTGGGAAGTGATTTCCATTGGTAGTTTAAATGCCTCAATTGTTCATCCAAGAGAGGTATTTAATAGTGCTATAAAAAGAAGTGCAGCATCTATTATTGCAATTCACAATCATCCATCTGGGACCGTTTCACCCAGTAAAGAGGATGTGCTTATAACTAAACGTTTGGAGGAATGTGGTCAACTATTGGGAATTCCGCTTATTGACCATTTAATTATCGGAAAAGATAACTATTTTAGCTTTAAAGAAAGCAATCAACTATAAATGAATTGAGAGGAAAGTTACAGATGAGATTTGGATTATTTTATAAACAACTTGGAATTGATTTAGGGACTTCAAACACGCTTGTATGCGTTAAAGGAAAGGGGATCGTCGTAAGAGAGTCATCCGTCGTTGCCATCAATGATAAAGGTCAAGTTCTTGCAGTGGGTAGAGAAGCAAAGGAAATGATCGGTAAGACACCAGGTCAAATAAGAGCAATTAGACCTCTTAAGGATGGTGTAATCGCGGATTTTGATATTACTCAAAAGATGATTAAGTATTTCATTCATAAAGCGGTTCCAAATATTAATATGTTCACAGGCGCAAAGGTTGTTGTCGGTATTCCTTCACAGATTACAGAGGTTGAAAAGCGTGCGGTGTATGAAGCTTCTTTATCAGCAGGAGCAAAGGATGCTTTTTTAATTGAAGAACCAATGGCAGCAGCAATTGGTGCTGACTTACCGATTACTGAACCAACAGGTAGTATGATAGTTGACATCGGTGGTGGTACGACAGAGATTGCTGTAATTTCCTTAGGTGGTATCGTAACTAGTCGTTCTATTAGGATTGCTGGCGATGAACTTGATGATTCTATCGTAAATTATGTAAGAAAAAAATACAGTTTAATGATTGGCGAAAGAACAGCTGAAAACATTAAGATGAATATTGCATGCGCAATGCTTCCGGGGCAAGAAAGACAGATGGAGGTTACTGGTAGAAATCTTGTAACTGGTCTTCCAAACACATTGTTATTACAATCAAGCGAAATTTTTGAAGCAATAAAGGAACCGATTCAATCTATCGTTGAAGGGATTAAATCAACGCTTGAAAAAACGCCTCCAGAGCTCTCATCTGACATTTATCAATCTGGTATCGTGTTAGCAGGCGGTGGCGCTTTATTAACAGATCTAGATAAGCTTATTAAAAAAGAAACAGGTATGCCTGTCAGAATCGCTGAAAATCCACTCGACTGTGTAGCTATAGGTACGAGCAAGGCAGTAGAAAGCTTTAATGAATTAAGAGAAGTGTTTATTAGCTCTAGAAACTTATAACATAGATCGAGGTAAAGATGGATAATCGCTTAAAGAAGTTTGCGCTGATTTTGATTGGATCTTTACTTATCCTGATGATGATTTTGTCATTTGGCGGTAGGGATAGAATTACTTTCATCGAAAGTAAGCTCGGGTCATTACTCATGCCGGTTCAACGTTTTTTTACATCTATCGGTAATTTTGTAGATGAAAAGACAGAACCGATTATCAATGTTCTTAATTATAAAGATCTTAATGAGAATCTTGCGCTTGAAAATGAAGCCTTAAAGGAGCAGATCGTCAATCTAACGATGTCACAAAAGGAGCTCGCTGAGTTAACTGAACTCAAGCGAGCGCTTAAGTATGTCGATTCTGATGCTCAAATAGGATATGTTTCCTGTAATGTTATTTCTAAAGATGTCGGCAATTGGTTTAACATGTTTACTATTGATGCTGGCGTCAATCAAGGAATCAATAAAAATAGTACGGTTATTAATGGCAATGGCTTGGTAGGTCTCGTATATGAGGTTGGGGATAATTGGAGTAAGGTTATCTCGATCGTAGATCAAAAATCCTCTGTCGGATTTGAAATGCTGAGAGTTACAGATGACTATGATGGCGTCCTAAGCGGTACGACAAATTATGAGCTTATTGGTGAATTATTCGACCCAAAAGCATCAGTTAAGGTTGGTGATTATATCGTCACCTCTGGATTGGGAATGTACCCTAAGGGCATTTTAATTGGAAAGATCTATGAGGTCGTTGTTGATAAAGATTTAATCCTCAACAAAATAAAGGTAACACCAGTGGTTGATTTTAGAAAAATTGATAAAGTTATGGTAATTCCATATGTTGAAAAAGAAGTTGATCAAGAGGGTGGTGAATGATATGAAGTATCGTTATATCATCCTCCTTGCACTTGTAAACTTTATTTTGTCGAGTACTTTATTTCAGCTGTTTAGAATTAATGGCGCTATGCCTAATTTTACCATAGTGATTGCAATAATTTTAGCCGCTTTATCAACTTCACAGAATGCGTACATTTTTGCATTTATATCGGGAGCGATGCAGGATATATTTCTTGGAAGAATGTTAGGTGTCAATTTTATGATTTACGGATTAATCGTCTATCTAGTTTTGTACCTAGTTGAAGTTTTGTTTAAAGGTAATTTTATGACGCCCTTGTTTTTAATGGCTATAGGAACGATAATCTATCATTTTGTATTTTATTTAATCATGTTTTTTATACAATCAACGATTCCATTTTCGCTTATGTACTTGAAAATTGCCACAGAGATTGCTATGAATGTACTAATCGGGTATTTCATATATGCTTGGGTATTTAAGAGAGTTCATGGTTACAAGCTAGGAGACTTCAATGCTTAATTTACTTAAAGATCGAAAAATACACATTATGATTGGCTTGCTCATTATTTTTGCGCTTTTAGGCTATAGCCTATATGATATTACAATTACGCACGGAGAAGAGTATTATCAAAAATCGATCAGCAATAGAATTAAGAAAATAGAGACTCAAGCAAAACGAGGCGATATTTACGATCGAAATGGTCAATTACTTGCAACTAGTGAGGTCGGGTTTGCCATCGAGCTTAATAGCAGTATTGTTCCAACGGATTCGTTCTCACAAAAAATGATAGAAATTTATGATTTTCTTGAAGAACAAGGCGAAGAGCACCTTGAATTTCCCATCTATATTGACAACGGTGTCTATAAATATAGGTTTGATGAAAGTATAAAAAAATGGCTTTATGACAATGGATATGATGAGAGCTGGACAGCACAGGCTGTTTTTGACGATATTCGATCTGCCAATTATATCGATCCAGAGCTTAGTGATTATGAAGCCTACAGAATTTTATACAATCAAGGTAAATATTTACCAATTTCAACCTCTAAAATGCTTTTTTTAGAACAAATTTATAAGACTACCTTTTTAAAGATGTATGGCTTAGATGAAAACATTTCAGCTAAAGAGGCATTTCAAAAAATTAGGTCGAGGTCTGAGTTCAAAATTAGTGATGATTATTCTGATGAGGATGCTTATAAAATTCTTATTTTCAGACATACGATAAAGGAACAGGGGTATTTGAAATATGAGCCAATAACGGTTGCTGGCTCTGTATCTAAGGAAACTGCAATCTTGGTACAAGAAAAGGGATATGATTTACCTGGAATATCTGTTAATTATACGACGATTAGGACGTATCCAAACAGCTCTACTGCTGCGCACATATTAGGGTATATGGGGAAAATAGCTACAGATGCTGAAATTGAAAATTACATTACCCAAAAAGGCTATAATAGAAATCAAGTGATTGGGAAAACTGGAATTGAAGGTGCCTATGAGGACGCACTACACGGCGAAAATGGCTATAAATACATCGAGGTAGATGTGTATGGCAAGTACGTTGCTGATGTGGATGAAGCAGCCTACGGTCTTGACAGTAAGGATGCAAAGTCTGGTGAAGATATTTATTTAACCATTGATTTGGATTTACAAAAGGTTTTAGAGCTAGGGCTTGAAAAAGCTTTAACAGCGCTTCAAACAGGAGGCGTCTACGAAAGTCCATGGGGAGATTACAAATACGACCAATATGCAAATGCAGAAACTGCTGCAGGCGTCGTCGTAGATGTAAAGACAGGTGAGGTGCTGGCTTCAGCAAGTTATCCTTCCTATGATGTTAATTTGTTCTCTACTGGTATTAAGCAAGAGGATTGGAATGCACTCAACCCTGTTAACAAACGCAATCCACTTGCAGCTCGTCCACTTTACAATACAGCAACTATGATGGCGGTTCAGCCTGGATCAATCTATAAAATGATGACTGGCTATGCTGCTTTACAGCAAGGTCTTGATCCTTATCAAAAGCTCTACTCTGATGGCTATGTTGAAATCGGTAATCAGCGCTTTGGATGCTGGTATTGGAATGATTACGGTGGTAAGCATGGTCCAACAGACTTCTTCAAGGCGATTGAGGTCTCTTGCAACTATTACTTTTTCAACATATCAAATGGAAAAGACTATTATCGAGGGGTTCCGCTTAATTTTGAGATGAATCCAACTATTATGACAGAATATTCTAAGCTATTTGGTTTAGATCAAAAAACGGGTGTTGAAATTAGCGAAGTTTCAATGGGACTTCCTGAACCAGAAAAGAAAAAGAAAACAATAATGGCACTCTTATCCAATCAGCTTCACTTAATTGCCAAAAACTATTTTCCTGCTGAGCTGATAGATACTGAAGATAAACTGGATGCACTAGTTGATACCATTGTGGGATGGTCGGATGATAATCCCGGTAGAGGCGAGCTCATCAATCGTTTACTAGAGCTTGGTAGTAATCCAGATTACTATGTTACTGAGGAGCTAGCCGATATTATTAAATACGACTATTTCAACTTGATGAAATGGTATGAAAGTGACACACTAAATCTTTCAATCGGTCAAGGGGACCATACGTATACGCCAATGCAAATTGCAAGATACATTGCAACTATTGCTAACGGTGGATATCTTAATGAGTTTACCCTAATAAAAAAAGTAGGTGACATAGAGCAAAATAAAAATGCGGATGTTACTGAGAGTTTTGATACTAAAGGCAACTTAAATTATGTTAAACAGGCAATGCTGCAGGTAACTAAAGGCACCTCTTCTTCTGTCTATAAGATTTTTAAAGACATGCCACTAAATATTGCGGCTAAAACAGGTACGGCACAAAAAGAAGGTTTAATACCGCCGTTAGACGAAGTTGCTTATTTAACTGAGTATCTTAATGAGCTGGCGCCGAGTCTCAAAATTGAGGATGTAGAGGACAAGACAATTGAAATCATCAAGCAGCGTAGTGAAGAAATGGCTGTTCTTGAAAAGCAAAGAGATGAAGCTACCTCAGATGAAGAAAAAGCGATCAAGGATGAGAAACTAGAATCTTTGATTCAAAAGGATTATCTTAACAAGGGCTCTGCAATGCGTGAAGCGATAAAGGAAATGACAAATTATACTTTAACGGATGAAGATTTGAATCAGTTCCGCCTGCCGTATGATAACTATTCCTGGTTTGTTTCATTTGCACCCTATGAGGATCCTCAAATTGCAGTCGTCATTTTTATTCCACAAGGTGGACAAGGCTATTATTCAGCACCTGTGGCAAGGGATGTCTATGCGCAGTATTTTGGTTTAGAGCCGGCTACTGAAAGTAATGAAGTAATTGAAGTTCCTAAAAACCAAGATTAACTGTTAGTTGTGAAATCTGTTAAAATAAGTTAAAATAATTATGATGCAGTAATAACTGTAAAAATACGAGCTGGTGGTGATGAAATGGCCTCAAAGGGTCCAGTTGAATTCAAAGGAAAGCTAAATGGACTTTACTTGAATATTGACACCAACGTTTCTTTTGATATTGCGCTCAATCATTTAAAAGCTTTATTAGAAGAGCGAGGTGACTTTTATAAAGGCTCCAAAATAATCGGAATCAATGGCGCTGAGCTAAATTATAAGCAAAAGGCTGCAATTGAAATGCTAGTCTTTGATGCATATGGCATCGAGATTGATAGTCTTGAAGAAGTTAAAGAAATAAGCCCAAAATCGACTAAATTATCTAATCATACTGCGGAAAATAGTGAGTCACAGGTAGAAACAAAGGTTGAGACAAAAATTATTGAGAAAATTGTTGAAAAAATTGTTGAGGTTCAGGTCCCAATACCTACACAGGGTGAAACGCATATGATTTGCGATACACATTTTGTTTTTGGTACGATGCGCTCAGGCAAATCCGTTCATTTTCCGGGACATGTCATTGTAATTGGCGATATTAATCCGGGCGCTGAAGTTGTTGCTGAGGGGAATATAATCGTTATGGGAAGAGTTTTAGGCTTTATACATGCTGGTTCAGCTGGAAATGATAAAGCTGTCGTAATTGCAAACTTGTTGAAGCCGACGCAAATTAGAATTTCTAAGTATATTTCTGTGCCTCCGAGTGATGATGAAACTATCCACACAACCATACCTGAAAAAGCAACTGTTAGTAATGGATTTATAAAAATAGAAAAATGTCATTAAATAAGGCTTTTGATGGATTGTATAGACGTACAACCAGTGCGATAATAGTAAAAATAGACTAGTAAGTTTTTGGAGGGTGTAATATAATGGGCGAAGCAATCGTAGTAACATCTGGAAAGGGCGGCGTTGGTAAAACTACAACTACTGCAAATATAGGAGCTGCTTTAGCATTACTTGGGAAAAGAGTATGTGTTATCGATGCAGATATTGGACTTCGTAATTTAGACATCGTTATGGGTTTAGAAAATAGAATAGTTTATGATATCGTTGATGTTGTTACTGGTGTTTGTAGAGTTAAGCAGGCTTTAATCAGAGATAAGAGATTTGAGAATTTATCACTGCTTCCTGCAGCTCAAACAAAGGATAAAAACGCAGTAAATCCGGATCAAATGAAAGAGCTAATTGAAGATTTAAAGAAAACACATGATTATGTATTGGTGGATTGTCCAGCTGGTATAGAGCAAGGCTTTAAAAATGCCATCGCTGGCGCAGATAGAGCCGTTGTCGTAACGACACCCGAGGTCTCAGCAGTAAGAGATGCAGATAGAATTATCGGTTTACTTGAGGCTGCTGAAATTAGCAATCCAAGATTGATCGTTAATCGTCTAAGAGTTGATATGGTCAAAAGAGGCGAAATGATGAACGTACAAGACATCGAGGATATCTTAGCAGTTGACCTAATTGGCGTTGTACCTGATGATGAAGAAGTCGTAATGAGTACGAATAGAGGAGAACCAGCTGTATTTAAAGATCAATCCTTATCAGGAATGGCTTTTAGAAATATAGCTAGAAGAATAACTGGTGAAGAAGTGGCGTTTTTAGAATTTGACGTTCAGGAAAGCTTTTTGGAAAAAATCAAAAAAGCGTTATCATTTGGCAAATAGGAGGGGTTTATGTTTGATTTATTTGGTTTTCTAAATAGCAAACCTCAGAGTAAAAATGTGGCCAAGGATCGCTTGAAGCTGGTCTTAGTCCACGATCGATCGAATTGTTCGCCTGAGTTGCTTGAGCTATTAAAGAAAGATATATTGTCATCAATATCGGAACATGTGGATTATGATCCATCAGATATGGATATTAAAATTACGAGAACACATGATGACGAATCCGGAAAACCGGTTTTAGTCGCTAGTATTCCGATTAAGAATTTGAAGCGTTAACCAAAGGTCCTTCGGGACCTTTTTTAAATGAGGTGTTTAAGTGAATTTAAAGAGAATTGTTACGAGCTTTGACTATATTTTAATGGGGATTGTTTTAGCCTTGTTTACGTTAGGGCTATTGGCCATCGCCAGTGCAACAGATGTTATGAATGTCGGCATGACGAGGCAAGTACAATTACAGGCTTTTTCGTTTATCTTTGGACTTGTACTAATTGGAATTTTGCAATTTATCAATTATGAGGTTGTTGGTGAGTTTTATTGGTGGCTTTATGGCATAGCGATTTTACTTTTATTGATTATCTTTATTCCAGGGGTTGGCGTTATACGAAATGGATCGCGTAGCTGGATTAACTTAGGTATTATCGATTTTCAAACCAGTGAAATATCCAAAATTGCCTATATTATATTCTTAGCGAAGTTCGCTGAAAAAAATGGCGGTATGCGTTCCTTTAAGTCTGTTATCAAAGCGGGGATTGCCCTTGTACCTATCCTTTTACTCATTCTCAAACAGCCTGATCTTGGATCTGCGCTGGTATTTGTATCCGCAACCTTTGGAATTCTTTTGGCAAGCGGTATGAGATACTGGCAGATAGGTGGCGGTCTCTTAGGGGTTATTGGTTTAACGCCTTTAATTTATCCTCACCTGGAGGCACATCAAAGAGAGCGGATAGATGCATTTTTAAATCCTAATGATTTAACCTTGCCTGGTAATTATCATGTTATGCAGTCAAAGATCACCATAGGCTCTGGTATGATGTATGGACGTGGCCTATTTGAAGGTGTCTACCATAGATTGAATTATTTACCAGTTCAAGAATCTGACTTTATTTTTGCAGTTTTTGTTGAAGAAACAGGGTTTGTAGGTGGTATTGTCGTTATAGCACTCTATTTGTTCTTTTTGCTACGAATGATAAGCTTAAGTAGACGTGTCAAGGATGAATTTGGATCGAACATTATTATTGGTGTTATTTTTATGTTTGCATTTCAAATTATTGAAAATATTGCAATGACTTTAGGTAGAATGCCAGTAACGGGAATTACATTACCGTTCTTTAGCTATGGATCGACTTCCATTGTTTCAAGTATGCTTGCAATTGGAATAGTCGAATCAATATATATTAGAAGAAAGAAAGGCACTTTCTTTAACACTTAGTACTAGGAGGAACCATGAATTTAGAAGCTTTGCTTCACAAGGTAGAGAAGCCATCTCGATATATTGGTGGCGAGTTGAACACATTCAACAAAGAAATTACAGAAGAAATGATTAGGTTTTGTTTTGCTTTTCCCGATGTTTATGAGGTTGGGATGAGTCATTTGGGCATGCAAATTATATATAATTTACTCAATCAGCAAGAGGATGTATTTTGTGAGAGAGTCTTTTCACCATGGCCAGATATGGAAAAGGAAATGCGTGATAGAGGGCTTAAGCTGTTTTCACTTGAGAAAAAATCGCCACTTTCGGAAATGGATGTCATTGGCTTTACGCTTCAATATGAGTTAAGCTATACCAATATTTTAAATATGCTGAACCTTTCTGGACTAGAGCTTTACTCAAAGGATAGGCATTCAAAGGACCCAATCATTATTGCGGGTGGACCTTGTGCTTACAATCCTGAACCGATTGCTGAATTTATTGATATGTTCTTTATCGGTGAAGGGGAAGAGGTGTTGCTTGAGTTTGTCGACGTTTATAGAAGCTATAAGAAGGGTGAAATTAATAAGGATGAGCTATTACTTGCATGCGCAGGGATAGAGGGGATTTATGTTCCTAAATATTATGAGCCTGAATATGATAATAATGGCGTAATGCTTGGATATACACTAAAAGCAGAGGTTCCAAAGGTGATTAAAAAGCGTTTCTTGAGAAGCTTTGAAGATGGCTTTAAGCTTGAAACGATGATCGTTCCATTTGCTGATATCGTTCATGATCGTGCGATGGTAGAACTTTTCAGAGGCTGTACAAAGGGCTGTCGATTCTGTCAGGCTGGTATGCTCTACAGACCAATTAGAGAAAGGAAACCAGAAACTATCGTTTCAAACATAGATAAAATTCTTAATAATACAGGCTTTGAAGAGTTTTCTTTAACTTCTTTAAGCTCAATGGACTATAGTCAAATTGGTCCCTTGGTGACGGATTTAGTTAAGAAGTATGAAGGCGATAATATTGCTGTTTCACTACCTTCTTTAAGACTGGACAGCTTTTCTGTAGATGTATTAAAGGAAATACAAAAGGTAAAGAAAACTGGTCTTACATTTGCGCCAGAGGCGGGTACACAAAGATTAAGAGACGTTATAAACAAGGGCGTTTCAGAAGAAAACATTTTAGAAACCTATAAAAGTATTTTTTCTTTGGGATGGCATCGAGTTAAGCTTTATTTTATGATTGGCTTACCAACTGAAACCTTTGAAGATTTAGATGGTATAAGTGAAATTGCTAATCTTGGTACTTACACGTTCAAGCAAGTTAAACCTGAGTTTATGAAAAAGTCTGTACAGGTAACTGTAAGTACGTCCTGCTTTGTACCAAAGCCATTTACACCATTTCAATGGATGATACAAGATGATAAAGAATCCTTTTACAAAAAAATCCATCATTTAAAATCGAAGTTGATCAATAAAAAAGTAGTCTATAACTATCATGAGCCTGAAACAAGTGTCCTTGAGGGCGTTTTTGCTAGAGGTGATAGAAAACTAAATGCAGTTGTTAAAAAGGCCTATGAAATGGGTTGTAAATTTGATGGCTGGGCTGAATATTTCGACCATGACTTATGGATGAAGGCTTTTGAAGAGACTGGTATTAACCCTGATTTCTATACGCGTAGAGAAAGAAGCTTCGATGAATTTTTGCCTTGGGATCACATAGACGCTGGTGTTTCTAAAGCATATCTAAAAAGAGAATTTGATAATGCTGTAATTGCTAAAGAAACTCAGGATTGTCGTCAGGGCTGTACAGGCTGTGGCTTAAATGTAAATCTTATAGGTGGTGACTGCTATGATAACGCTTAGAATCGTTTATACAAAGGAAGGGTACATGGCTTTCTTAGGTCACCTTGAGATGATGAAGCTATTTGAAAGAGTTTTTAGATTTAATAAGGTACCATTAAAGTTTTCTGAAGGATTTAATCCAATTCCTAGAATGACATTCGCAGCGCCTTTGTCGGTAGGGTATTCAAGTAAGTATGAGGTTATGGAAGTACTTCTTGAGAAGGAAATACCGATGGAAACTGTAAAGAATATTCAATTTCCTGAGGGAATTAGTGTTATAGATGCAGCCTATGTTGAAAGTAAGAAATCACTTATGGCGGCGTTAACACACGCTGAATATTTAATTAAGGTTGAGTTCAATTCTAATATTGAAAGACTTCCTGTTTCAGAATGGATTGATGCCTTTACTCAGAATAAAGAGATCGTTTATGAAAAGAAAGCAAAAAACGGTAAGATGAAGCAAGTTAATATCAATGAACAAATTGATTCTTTTAAAATGGTATTTCAGTCTGAGCAAGAAATATTGTTCAGAGCAACCCTACAGTCAGGAAGCCAAGGCAGTTTAAACCCGGAGACTTTGGTCAAAGTCTTGTTTGAGACCTATAAAGTGCCACAAACCATAGAAACAATCCGAGTTGAAAGAATTGGTTTGTTTTTTGAAAACGATGGTGTCAAACAATCTATCTTTAACTTGAGTGAATAGTATGAAAACGTTAATAATCGAGGAAAGTAAAGCTTTAACTTTAGTGGCAGTTGCAGATCTAAAATCAAAAGAAATTTATTCCTTGGATGTGTTTAACCACTTTAAGAAAACCTATGAAGGCAATTTATATACAGGTAAGGTTGTACAAATTGTCGAAGCTTTAAATGGCATTTTTATTGACATTGGCTTAAAGGATAATGCTTTTATTCAAAAGAAAGAGCTGATTAGAGCACTTGGCATTTCCTATCACGATCATAAGGATTTGCCAATTGGACAATTTGTAAAAAAAGGTCAGATGGTTCTTGTTCAGGTTGAAAAGGAGCCCTATCAGACGAAGGGTGCAGGTTTAACAGGCGATTTTTCATTGCCTGGTGAGTTTGTAATCTTAATGCCACGTGTTAAAGGTATTAAAGTTTCAAAGAAAATCAGACAGCGAGCTGACTTAGAACAACTTGTCATTGAAGTGGAGCAAGCTTCATCAGGGTATGGTGTTATTTTGAGAAGTTCACTTGAAAACGATAGGATTACTCTGGAGATGATTTTAAAGGATCTTAGTCAATTAATTTCCATATGGAAGGACATTGAGTTAAAAAGTAGATTGTCTTCAAAGATTATGCTACATTTTGAAAAGAACAAAATAATTGGTAAGGTTGAGACCGTTATTAAAGCATTTGTTCCACAACAAGCGATAGTGAACGAAGAGAAGTGGCTTCCACAATTGAAAACTCTTGGGTTTACAAAAGAAAGTGTGAACCTCCTCGCCACTTATTCTATTTTCAATGAAAATGGCATCAATTTGAATCGCTATATGAATCATAAAATCTTTTCCTTTGAAAATGGTATTTGGATAACGATTGAGGAATCAGAAGCTTTTACAATAATTGATGTCAATTCTGGATCATATGACTCTAACAAGGACAAAGAGTCACATATTTATGAAGTCAACAAGATAGCAGCTGCAGAGCTTTTGAAAATTCTTCAGCTTAAAAATCTAAGTGGCGTCATTTTAATTGATTTTATAGATATGCTGGAAGCGCAAAGAATTGCATTTATAAAAGAACTTCAGGAAATAGGTTATAATAAGTCAAATGAAGTAACTATTTTAGGGTTTACACGACTTGGTATTTTAGAGCTGACAAAAAAAAGAGTAAGTCCATCGTTGATGGATCTCTTGAGTATGCATCATAGTAAACAGGATCTCAATTATTATCATTTGCATCAGTTAGAGCTTGAACTAAATGGAACAGCTTCAAATACCAATACCAAGCGCTTAAGAATAGACCTTGATGAGGATTTATATCTTCTTTTAAGACAGCATGATGTGTTAAAAGAGATTAAAATAGTATTAGATTTAAATTCAATTCCGATAAATGAAAAAAAATATAAATTGCATAGTTTAAAGCATTGACTTTACTAGGCAGGTGTGATAATATTTATCGGGTAGCCGCACGATAGTGGGTTTTTAAACATGCAAATGTACCTACATTGGCGAGAATGGATAGAGGAGGTGCGATATGTACGCAATTATTCAAACTGGTGGAAAGCAATACAAAGTTCAACAAGGAGACGAAATTTTCGTTGAAAAATTGAATGTAAATGAAGGCGATTCAGTAGACTTCACTTCAGTATTAGCTGTTTCTACAGAAGAAGGCTTACAACTTGGCGAGGCGCTAGCTAACGCTAAAGTTACAGCTTCAGTTGTGAAGAATGGCAAAGGTCCAAAAGTGATCATTTTCAAATATAAGTCTAAAAAAGACTATAGAAAAAAACAAGGTCACAGACAACCTTATACAAAAGTTAAAATTGAATCAATCAGCTTATAATTAAGCAAACTCAAAGATATGATTAGAGTAGAAATCACTCGAAAATATAACCACTATAGTACAGTTAAAGTGACTGGTCACGCCTTTGCAGGTGAGCCTGGAAAAGATTTGGTCTGTGCTGCGGTTTCAACTTTGGCTCAAACCTTGGCAAACTCAGTTGAGGAAATTGGCCACATTCCGGAAGATGCAATTGAGCTTTCAATTGACAGTGGTTACTTTGAACTACGATTACAAAATGAAGACTTAAATGATATCGTTGATATAATTTTTGGCACATTTAGAGTCGGTATTGAAGGTATAGAACGAACGTACAGTAAGTACATTAAACTTATAATCAAGGAGGTGCAGGGGAAATGTTAAGAACTTTTGACTTACAATTATTTGCAAGTAAAAAAGGTGTTGGTTCATCGAAAAATGGTCGTGAATCTGCAGCAAAAAGACTTGGCGTAAAGAGAGCTGATGGACAACCTGTTAGCGCTGGTAGCATCTTGGTAAGACAAAGAGGTACTAAGATTCACCCTGGAATTAACGTCGGCATAGGTGGAGATGACACCTTATTCGCTAAAGTGGATGGCGTCGTTAAATTCGAGCGTAAAGGTAGAGACAAAAAACAAGTAAGCGTTTATGAAGCTTAATCCCAGAAGCCCATCGTCAGATGGGCTTTTTTATGTAATAGACATTTCACAACAAAAGCATTATGATGTTAGTGTGAGAGAGTCTGTTTGACGAGGTGTTATAATGTTAGTAGATATAGCTAAAATCACCATTAAAGCTGGAAACGGTGGTAATGGTAGAGTTAGTTTTAGAAAAGAAAAATATGTGCCAGATGGTGGTCCAGATGGCGGTGACGGTGGTCGTGGCGGAAGTGTAATCGCCCTTGTCGATGAAGGCATGAGAACACTGATGGATTTTAGATATAAAACAAAATATGTCGCTGAAGTCGGAGAAGACGGTGGCAAGAAAAAAATGAGTGGAAAGTCAGGAGAAGACCTTATCATCAGATTACCGCAAGGTACGATCATTAGAGATCTCGAGACGGGTAAAGTCATCGCAGATTTAAAGGAAGTTGGACAGCGTGTTGTCATCGCTCAGGGTGGTAAAGGTGGTCGTGGTAATCAACATTTTGCTACGCCAACAAGACAAGCCCCTACTTTTGCTGAAAAAGGAACCTCAGGTGCTGAGAAGGTTGTAGGTCTTGAGCTAAAAATGTTAGCTGATGTTGGTCTGCTCGGCTATCCTAATGTCGGTAAATCAACATTTCTTGCAACTACCACAAAAGCAAAGCCTAAAATTGCAAATTATCACTTTACAACACTTCAACCGAACTTAGGTGTTGTTGAAGCAATAAAAGGAAAGAGCTTTGTCATAGCAGATATTCCTGGACTTATCGAAGGCGCTAAAGAAGGTGTTGGTCTAGGTTTAGACTTTTTAAGACATGTTGAAAGAACTAAGGTTTTGATCCATGTTGTCGATGTTTCAGGTATTGAAGGCAGAGATCCATACGTTGATTTTTGTAAGATCAATGAAGAGGTTTTTGGCTATAATGAAAGACTATCCACTAGAAGACAGATCGTAGCAGCAAATAAGATGGACTTGGTTTTTGAAGAAGATCAATACAATGACTTCGCAGAAAAAATTAAAGCAGATGGCTATGAGGTTTATCCTATTTCAGCGGCGACAGGTGAAGGTGTTGACGCACTGCTACTTAGAGTCACTGAACTACTTGATACAATCGAAGACGAAGATTTATTTGACGTTAATGACTATTATGTTGAAATGATTGATAAATCAAATGAAAAAGACATTAAGTACTTTATGGATGGAGATGTTTACTGTGTTGAGGGCGATTATATCGATCGACTTCTATATTCTACAAACCTAGAAGACATAGAATCACTTCGAAGATTCCAAAATGCACTCAAAGTAAACGGTGTCTTTGATAAATTAAGAGATATGGGTATCGAGGATGGCGATACAGTTAGAATCTTTGAATTAGAATTTGAATTCTATGATTGATGAGGGAAAAATATGTTAACAGGAAAACAAAGAAGCTTTTTAAAGGGTTTATCACATTCGTATAAGCCGTTAACTCAAGTGGGTAAGGAAGGTATTTCTGAAGCGTTTTTAACGCAGCTCAGTTTGTTACTCGACCAACATGAGCTCGTTAAAATCAATATTTTAGATAACAGCATGGAATCTGCTGACTCAGCTGCTAGACAAATCTGCGAAGCGTTAAATGCTGAATTTGTTCAAGCAATGGGCAATAAATTGACGATCTATCGTCAGTCTAGAAATAACCCAATGTTAGAAATCCCGGGCGCTGATAATACAAGAGTTAAAATTAATCGTCAGAACAAAGAAATGATGTCTAAAAAAGCGACCACAAAAAAAGGCGGCGTTAAATCTAGACCAAATCAAGGAAAGCGTTCTGTTGCTAAAGCAAAGCGTGAAGAAGCAGAAAAACTCGAGAAAGAACAAGCAATGGCAAAGTTCAAGTACAGCTACTCTAAAGAGCAGTCAAGTAAAAGTAATCGGTCATCAGGTACTTCTAAAGAGCATGGTTTCAAAGCTTCACACTATAAAAAAGCTGGAAGAGGAACTTCTAAATGATTCAACCAAACAAAGGTAGAAAAATTGGCATAATGGGTGGGACATTTGATCCGATCCATTATGGTCATTTAATGCTTGCTGAACAGATAAGAACCAGCTTTCATTTGGATGAAGTGATTTTTATACCAGTAGGTAAAGCCCCACATAAAACATTGAGTAACGCAGCACAGAAAGAACAACGCTTTGAGATGGTAAAACTCGCAGTGGCGTCTAATCCTTATTTTACTTTATCCGATATTGAGATAAAGCAATCAGGTACGACGTATACCATAGATACCATTACTGAACTTCAAAGCCAACTTTCTAAAGATGATGAACTGTTTTTTATCACAGGCGCAGATGCGATACTCTTACTCGAATCGTGGAAGGATTATCAAACATTAGTAAAAAAGGTTAAATTCATTGGTGCGACACGCCCAGGCTATGAAAAAAAAGTACTCGAGGATAAAATTAGGGTGCTTGAGGCTAAATTTGGTGCTCAGATAGAGCTTTCAGTTGTACCTGCACTGGCAATAAGCTCAACGGATATTCGCGAACGAGTTGATACTGAAAAAAGTATAAAGTATTTACTTCCAGAGGTAGTCGAAAGCTATATCCATGAGAATTTTCTTTATAAAAAGCATCATGAACGTTTTTTTGAGTTCAAGCAAATACTCGAAAGTACGTTAAGTAAAAAAAGATATATGCATTCTTTAGAAACAGCACATACGGCAAGAAAGCTTGCTTTAATATTTAACGTTGATCCTTTAAAGGCAGAGTTTGCTGGCCTATGTCATGATTTCGCAAAAGAAATAAAAGGTAAAAAGATGCAAAGTCTTATAATAGACTTTGGAATATATCAAGATCCAAGTATTATCGCAACGCCCAATATCGCTCATGGTGAGGTTGCCGCTGGGATTCTAAAAAAAGAATATGGCGTCATGGATGAGGACATTCTAGATGCTATTAGATGGCACACCTATGGTAATAAGGAGATGTCTGACTTAAGTAAAATTATTTACATTTCAGACATTATTGAACCAACAAGAGATTTTGAAGGCGTGGAAGAAATTCGTAAATATGCTTTTATGGATTTGGATTTGGCTATCGTTAAATTTTTCAGTCAATGTACACCACATCTTGAAGACAAGCACCTTAAAATGCATCGATATACAACTGAAATGGTAAAACAAATTCTCGATTCACAGGAAAGGAATTAGTTCATTAATGGATGATATTTTAAATTTGTCAAAGGCAATCTATAAAGTTTTAGATGATAGAAAAGCTCAAGACTTAGTAGTCCTATCTGTTAAAGGTATAAGTCCAATTTCTGATTACTTTATAATTTGTACCGGAACCTCGACAACACACATGAATGCCCTTGCAGATCATGTTCGAAAAGAATTAAGCACAATTGGTGTTCAATTGAGACATAAAGAAGGTAAAGAGACCGGCGGCTGGTTGTTAATGGATTATAAAGACGTAATAGTTCATATTTTTAGTAGAGATATGAGAGACTATTATGGGCTTGAACGGATTTGGAGCGATGCGACCTTAATAAATTTCTAATAATTTGTATGAATATTATTGAGTTTTTATTTGAATTAATATACAATAGTCAACATACAAAATATTGAGAGGAGAATATTATGGACAAGCCAATCCATCCAAAATTACTATCGATTATTCCAATTGCAAAAGCTGTTGCAGAAACATTTGGCTCAAATTGTGAAGTTGTCATTCATGACTTTAGAAATATGGAGAATTCTATTGTAGCGATATTTAACGGCCATGTAACCGGTCGTACTATAGAGACTCAAATGTCTGAACCTATCCTAAGCAAAATTAACAAGCATCAGGAGGGTCATGATGTCTATAACTACACAGGTAAGAGCACTTTAGGCAGAGAGTTAAAATCAACGACAACCTTTATGAAGGATGACGATGGTGAAATAGTAGGGTGTATGTGTATTAATTTTGACATTACAGATTTATTAAGTGCTAGAAATGTTATGAATGAGCTATGCAAGGTTGATGAGAAAGAAATTGAAGTAATTGGAGAAATCAATAAGGTAAACGATGTTCTTTATGATATTGTAGAAGGTACAATTCATAAGTTTGGTCGTCCAGTGATTTATTTGACTAAAGACGAAAAGGTAAGTATTGTAAAAGATCTAGAAGAGAAAGGTGTCTTTTTAATTAAAGGCGCGATTGACTATGTTGCAAATTCTCTACAGGTATCTAGATACACAATTTACAATTATTTAGATGGCATTAGAGAAGGCAAATAAATATTAGGAGGCTTTAACGATGTTAAAGATAATTTCAACTGAAAATGCACCTGCTGCAGTTGGTCCATATTCTCAAGCGATTGAGGCTGCAGGATTTGTATACGTATCAGGTCAATTACCATTAATTCCTGGCAAAGGCGAGTTAGTGAAAGGCGATATTAAAGCTGCTACCAAACAATCACTTGAAAATGCAAAAGCTATTTTAGAAGCTGCTGGTTGTACTTTTAGTGATGTCGTAAAAGTGACAGTTTTGATGAATGATATTACACAATTTGCTGATATGAATCAAGTTTATGCTGAGTATTTCACTGAGCACAAACCAGCAAGAGCAGCATATGAGGTTGCAAATTTACCTTTGCTTGCAGATATTGAAATCGAAATGATTGCTTATAAATCAAAATAGTAACTCAAAATTTAATGCGAAGAGCTTCGTTTAGAAAAAAATCCCACTATTTAAAATAGTGGGATTTTTTTGTTTCAGCCAGGTAGTTATGATCTTGCGGTTTTTCGTCTTCTTAGACGTTGAACGCGTAATGTTGTGACGATGGTTCGCCATAATAAAAGTGCTATCAATAGTCGAGTTAGTAGATTAAAAAACCAAGCCTTAGAAAATAGGGGGCGACTGTTAATGAAAATCATGTTTGTAATATCATTTAAAAGATCCTCACCGTCAAAATCGTCACTTGAAATCAATGGTACGGAAACCAATAGTTCATCATTTAAATAATAACCGATACTCCCTAATACCTCACCCTTAAGTACAGGTAATTCGATAGAGCTGTTGATATTAACCTTCTTAACCAAGGATGTAGGATCAATATCAGATTCTAGATCAATAACGACCTCATGCTCTGGATAAAGTGGTATCTTAGTTTCTTTCTTATTGTTTATTTGTAAAGTTTCTATTACTTCCTCTTTTTGATTAAGAACATGCGTTGATAATCCAAATAATCCAAGGTCAAGTAAAAGTCTAGTATCTTGATACATCGCATTGCCATTTGATTTTAAAACAACTGCGATATAGGCTTTGTCATCTTTTTCAGCCGAGGTCACGAGACAATTCATGGCCTCATCCGTATAGCCTCTTTTTATACCAACAACGTATTCATACGCAATTGGTACCTGCTTACCTCTAATCGTAATCAATTCGTTAGAGCCTTCTATTCCCTGGTAAAAGCTATTTGTACTATTTAAATAACGCGTGTCCTTCTTCAGGTTTGTCGGTGGAATTTCATATCTTTTTGTTGTAACAATTTTTCGAAACATCTCATTTTGCATGGCATATCTAGCAATCATTGCTAAGTCGTAGGCCGTCGTAATATGATCATCATTGGGTAAGCCGTGAGGTGTTACAAAATTTGAGTTTATGGCTCCCATTTCAGCAGCACGTTCATTCATAACCTCAGCAAAGGCCTCAATACTACCTGAATGATAGATTGCCAATGCTTCAGCGGCATCATTGGCGCTGGTGATCATCAGTCCATAAAGCAGTTGTTCAACGGTAAGCTGTTCACCAGGCTCTAAGGCAATTGAGCTTCCACCTGCATAAGGTGATTGATTATCTATCGTTATCACTTCATCCAAGGAGAGGTCCTCTAGAATAATGATCGCAGTAAGAATTTTTGTTGTACTAGCAGGATAAAGAGGTAGGTTTGCATTTTTATCAAATAAAACCTGTCCAGATTCTTCATTAATTAATACAGCACCCTCAGCTACTAGATCAGATGCGGATATATCATATTCAGATGCAAAGTTAACCGAAGATATTGTATTGAGGATTAGTAACATTGCAATCATAACCATTTTAAACTTGAATTTCATGTAGCCTCCAACTGTAATATAATTCTGCTCTTTCCATTATAAAAGAAAATGTCTATTTTTTAAATGTTAAAATTGTGGTAATCTTGAAATATACCATAATATGGAAGTTTAGGAGGATTATGAAAAAGTATTACTTTATTCTATTAGGACTTTTAATTATTTTATTGATGATAAGAATCAATGAACAAAAGCACTCTTCGCAGATAACTAATTTAGTTCAAGAAGAAGAAATAATAGCGATAACAGAAATAAAGGAAACGATAGAACCGTTGGTACAGGGTGAAATTGAAATAGGTGAGGCAGTTACTGACAACTCTAGTCAAAATGATTTAAACTCACTTTATGCTTTTCAAAGAGATGGCACTCAAGTGTCAATAGAGCAGTTTAATAAAATGACGCTAGAGGAACTCAAAAATTTCACAGGTATAGGAGAGGTCACTGCTCAAGCTATTTTAAGCTATCGAAATGAAAAGGGTCAGTTTGCTAGTTTTGACGAGCTAATAAATGTTAAAGGTATTGGACAAAAGAAATTGGACAAGCTACTTAATCCAAGTTTTGATTAATACTTATACGAAAAAAATGTTATAATAAATCAAAATAGAGAAAGGAGGCGTAAGGATGGTAAAACTAACCGCATATAGTAAAAGCGCTGGTTGAGCAGCTAAAATTGGTCCTGAGACCCTCGCACAAGTTTTGTGCGATTTACCAAAAATGAATCATGAGCAATTATTGGTTGGCTTTGAATCCTCTGATGATGCAGCGGTCTATAAAATAAATGATGATCAGGCCGTCATACAAACACTTGATTTCTTTACGCCAATCGTTGATGATCCATATGATTTTGGTGCTATCGCCGCTGCAAATGCATTGAGTGATGTTTATGCCATGGGCGGTACGCCGACACTTGCAATGAACATTGTGGGTTTTCCAAATTGCTTATCACCTGATATTCTAAAACAGATTATGCATGGAGGAGCCGATAAAGTTATCGAGTCTGGTGCCCTATTAATTGGGGGCCATTCAATTGAGGATGAAGAGCCTAAATACGGACTTTCAGTAATGGGTATGGTTTCTCCTGATGCAGTGTGGAAGAACATTGGCGCTCAGCCAGGTGATACACTCGTACTTACAAAGCCACTGGGTATAGGCGTATTGACGACCGCTTTAAAAGAAGGGTTAATTGACGATGAAACAATCCGTCAAATTACGATACAAATGGCCACACTTAACAAATTACCTTCTGCTCAGGCGAAGGCACTGAAGCTTGACGTCCATGCGTGTACAGACATTACTGGGTTTGGTTTAGTTGGTCATGCCCTTGAAATGGCAGTAGGAAGTGAGGTCAGCATTACACTAGTCTCTGAAAGCATTAAGTACATTACAAAGGCATATGAGCTTGCAGAGATGGGGATTATACCAGCTGGAGCTTATAAAAATAGAGCGCATGCCAACAATAAAGTCAGCATTTCAGAATCAGCATCTGAAGTTGTAGTTGACCTAATGTTTGATCCTCAAACCTCTGGTGGCTTACTGTTTGCTTTGACATCAGAGGATGCTGAGCGGCTATTGAGAAGCTTGAGTGAGGTTTATCCTCTTGAGGCGTATATTGTAGGACAGGTAATGCACAAAATGGATAAAGCAATTTATATTAAATAGGATCTGTGTAAGCACATAAAATTCGAATGTTGGAGGTAATGATGCAATCACATAGTGATATCTTGAGACAAATTCCCAAGGTGGACTTGATTTTGAGTCTATTACCTGAAACTTTTTTTGAACAGCTTGATGACAGTATAATCAAGGAAGCTATTGCACAAATTTTGGATCAATTGAGATATGATATAATCAACGATCATGTTAAAGAAGTCGTTGTAAATGAGGTTATTCTAGACATCATTGAGACACTAAATGCAATGACTACTCATAGTTTAAAGAAGGTAATCAATGCTTCTGGAATTGTTCTTCACACGAATTTAGGAAGAGCCGTAATTTCGGAGCAAACACTAGTGCATTTGTGCGATACAATGTCGGGCTATACTACCTTAGAATATGATGTGTTTGAAGGTAGAAGAGGAAGCCGATATGAACATGTTGAGGCATTATTATGTCGACATACAGGTGCTGAAGCAGCAATTGTTGTCAACAATAACGCCGCTGCAGTATTGCTGGTTCTAAATACTTTTGCAAGGGAAAAGGAAGTGATCCTATCGCGTGGCGAAATGGTAGAGATTGGTGGCTCCTTCAGGATACCTGAAGTAATGAAAATGAGTGGGTGCCAACTGATTGAAATCGGTACAACGAATAAGACACATTTAAGGGATTATACTTCTGCGATAACTGAAAAAACAGGTTTACTATTAAAGGTTCATACGAGCAATTATAAGGTCGTTGGCTTTACACACTCTGTTTCAAGAGAAGAAATTCATCAGCTTTCGTTGCAACATAGTATTCCATTTTACGAGGATTTAGGTAGTGGCTCCTTTGTGAAAATAAAACACTTAGAAGAGGAGCCAACGGTTTCTGAATGTATATCTAGTGGCGTAGATATCGTTTCATTCTCTGGCGATAAGCTACTTGGAGGCAACCAGTCAGGTATAATTGTTGGGAAAAAGAAGTATATCGATCAATTAAAGAAAAATCAGATGTTAAGAGCTTTAAGAATTGATAAGCTCTCACTTGTTGTACTTGAGGACTTATTGATTTCGTATCTTAATACTGAAAATGCAATTGAAATCAATCCAACGCTTAATATGCTATCGCTTACTCAGGATGAAATATTTGAAAAGGTCACAAAATTCGTTAAAGTTGCTCAGAATGTTTTACAGGATCTAGAAATTAGATATGTTATCGAACCGATACAATCTCAAATTGGCGGAGGCGCCCTACCGACCTCGGAGCTGCCGTCCTATGGTCTATTTATCTCTGGAAATTTCAATCCAAATCAGATTCAAGCAAAGCTTAGACTGAATCCAGTGCCAATTGTATGCAAAATCGAATCAGATGCCCTTGTATTTGATTTTAGAACGATATTTGAGAAAGACTACGACACTTTGGCTAAGGGTCTAATATCGAGTTTTAGGAGTATATAATGCATAGTCATATAATCGTGGGAACCGCTGGTCATATCGATCATGGCAAAACTACTTTAATTAAAGCTTTAACTGGTATTGAAACCGACCGATTAAAAGAGGAAAAGGCAAGAGGCATAACCATTGAAAATGGTTATGCCCATTTAACGTTACAGGATGGTCGTACGATAGGGTTTATAGACGTTCCAGGACATGAGAAATTTGTGAGAACGATGATTTCAGGTGCGATGGGAATTGATGTTGCCCTACTAATCATCGCGGCGGATGAAGGCATTAAGGCTCAAACCATCGAGCATATGAATATTATTAATCATCTGAACATTAGAAAAGGATTGATTGTATTATCAAAAACTGATTTGGTCGATGCGATGAGAATTGATGCGCTTAAAAATGATGTAATGAAGGTTATACTTAATACCGCACTTGAATCATATCCAATTTTTACTTACAGCGCATTTATAGAAGCCTCTTTACTTCCAATACGCAATTATTTTCAAGAGCTTGAGGCGTTTGAGAATAAAGATAAAGAAGATGCTAACCCAAGGCTGTTTATCGATCGAAAATTTACTAAAAAGGGTTTTGGTACTATTGTTACTGGGACATTATTAGATGGTTCTGTAAAGGTAGGCGATAGGCTTTTTCTTTATCCTTCTGAAAAATCACTTAAGGTTAAGGGCATACAAGCCTACGGTCTTGACGCAGAATCCGCTTCCTATGGTCAACGCGTTGCAATTAATTTAAGCTTGGATCTTGATCAAATCGATAAGGGCAATTTGATTACAGGTATAGAGCATCTGAAACCGACTATGATAATTGATGCAAAGATTGATTTTGATAGCAACGTTTCACATTGGCAAAGGCTAAGACTCTATCATGGGACGAACGAAATCCTATGCAGGCTTGTTATTAAAGAGGATGATATTCAGGATCACTTAGATTCCCAGACAAATGTTCAGCTAAGATTAGAATCACCAATTTATGCTCGTACAAATGATCCTATCATTTTGAGAGCCTATTCACCTATTTATATGGTGGGTGGTGGCATCATCACAAATCCTTATGGTAGGAAAGGTATTATAGAGGATCAATTTAAGGGTACAGCAGATCAAGTTTTCTCCATTTTCTTAAATGAAGCACACATAACAGACAATCTTGAACCGTTACACTTACTGAGTGGTTTGAGCGTCGATACATTTAACAATGCAGTTCGTTCTCTAGTCGAAACACAGCAGCTTATACAGTTCAACGATTTGTATTTTACCAGTATCACCTATGAAGCAATAAAAAGCTATACATTTGAAACCGTTCGAAATTATCACTTAAAAGAACCGTTAAGTAAAGGAATCAATAAGGAAACCTTATTTTCAAAATTGAATGACCGATTTAGATCAAATGGGCTTCATAGAAAAGCATTTTCACAATTTATAGTATCTGATGATAGTTTGGTTATTGAAGGTGAATACATTCGACTTGCTACGTTCAAGGTTGCATACTCACAAAGGCAACTGAGTGTAAAAAATGATGTTATTAAATTTATAAATGAATATCATCAACCCATTGTACCTATAAGTGAGCTTTTACTCTTAAATTATGACAAAAATATTATCAAAGAAATGGTATATCATTTGATTAATTATGAAATTCTTGTTAAAATTAATGATGAAAACGTAATGGGTATGGAAATTTATAACCAGAGCTTGTCGCAGTTATATACGTATTTCAAATCGTGTAAAGAATTATCGGTAAGTGATTTTAAAGTATTGACTGGTTTTTCAAGAAAAGCGACAGTTTTGTTATTAGAGCATTTCGACAATAAGATGATAACTAGACGAAATGAAAATACAAGGATACTACTTAAGAGATGAATGGAGTGAAACTATGGCAGAGAGAATTTTAGTTGTAGATGATGAACCGATTTTATTAAAGGGTTTAAGATTTAGCTTAGAGCAAGAAGGATACGAAGTAGAAACTGCTGTTGATGGAAAGGAAGCTTATGATTTAATTCTTTCAAACACTTATGATGCTGTAATTTTAGACTTGATGTTACCGGGTATGGATGGTCTTGAGGTTTGCAAAAAGGTAAGAGAGAAGCTAATGGTGCCTATTTTAATGCTAACTGCAAAGGATGATGACTCTAGTAAGGTTTTAGGTCTTGAATATGGTGCAGATGATTATATCACAAAGCCATTTAACATGCTCGAGCTAAAAGCCAGAATTAAAGCGATCCTTAGACGTGTACAAGTGAGTGATCAAAACATTTCATCAAATGTGTTAAATATTGGCGACTTCAATATTAATACTTTAGGTAGAAAGGTTACTATAAATGGTCAACAGGTAAACTTAACTGCTAAAGAGTTTGATTTACTTTTGTTGTTAATTCTGAATGAAGAAAAGGTATACTCGAGAGAAGAACTACTTGAAACCATATGGGGATATGAATACTTCGGTGATGTTAGAACTGTAGATGTTCATATTAGAAGATTAAGAGAAAAAATTGAAACCAACTCATCACAACCAGATTATATTTTAACGAAATGGGGCGTTGGCTATTATTTCAAAAATAAAAAGAAAAGAGTTCTTTAAAAGCATTAGGTGGAAACTTGTTTCCACCTATTTAATATTGATTACCTTTGTTATGCTATTGACTACTTTTTTTGTAAAGGACTCTTTGGTTAAAAGTAACGTCAGTGAGGCTCAATCCAACTTACTGAATTATAACTCAATAATTGCTAATCAAGTAGCGCCTTTTATTTCCAATATTGATAATGAATATACTTTTAAATATGTGGATGATATTATCAAACAAAATAGTCTTGAATATGGAGCGAGAACGCTTGTACTTACCACGGGTAATCAGGTGATAGTGGACTCATACGATTTATTAAGGGCAACTAGCATTGATAATCGTGAAACAGATGCTGCATCTACTGGCAATGATATATCAAATATATATGTGTACGGCGATGAATACTTATTATATGCAGCTGTACCAATTATAGATCGAGATGATATTGTGGGTGTTATTTTCACCTCGATGGAGGCTAATTATATTTTTGATGATATCAATGCATTTATGGATAAATTGTTTATCATTTTTTCAATGGCAATCCTTGTTTCAATTTTTATCAGTATGCTATTTGCAGATATTATTTCTAAGCCTATTGAAAGATTAACGGTATCCGTAAAAACCATAACTCAAGGAAAATATGATACTAAGGTTGAAATTCATGGTAATGATGAGATCGGAGAGCTTGGAAAGGCTTTTAATATTATGACGACTAAGCTTTATCAGGTGGAAGAGAGAAGAAAGAAATTCGTTTCAAACGTATCGCATGAATTAAGAACACCAATGACAAGTATGAAAATTGTTTCAGATACACTTTTATCTGCACCAAATTGGGATGAAGGAATTTATAGAGAGTTTATGGTGGACATCAATTCAGAAATTGATCGATTAAATAAGATCATTGATAGTTTGTTGTACCTTGTACGAGTTGAGAAGGATGAGCTTGAGCTTGATCTCAGCATGACCTATGTCAATTATTTATTAGAGTGGGTAATAAAAACGCTTAATCCAATCGCTTTAAAAAAGGACATTCAACTAACGCTTACCGCAAATAATAAAATTCAAATTCAATTGGACCAAGAAAAAATGCAGCAGTGTTTACTTAATATAATTGGTAATTCTGTTAAATACACACCTGATGAAGGTAAGGTTTGGGTTGAATTAGAAGAAAATAGGGACCATATTATAATAAAAGTAAATGATACAGGGATTGGTATTCCAGAAAAGGATCTCCCGTTTATCTTTGATAGATTTTATAGAGTAGATGAGGCAAGAGCAAGAAAGACAGGTGGTACAGGTCTTGGTCTATCAATTGCACAGCAAATTATTCAGCTACATCAAGGGACGATATCAGTTACCAGTGAGCTTGGTGTTGGTACCCAAGTTGCTATCACTTTACCAAAAAAGTAATGGAGATTAAATATGAAATTTCCCGTTAGTGTCATGGTATTGTTAATTGTTATAACGAGCATAAGCTTAATTGCCCTTAATTCTGATATAGCTTATGATTCTTTAGAACCTCAAAATTTTATATCTCCAGAAGAGGGTGCGATTAAAATAACAACTAAGCTATATTTTGTTTATGACAAGGCATTAAGAACCGAATATAGAACATTAACAATTTCAGATGAGAATTATGGTAAAGCGGTTATTGAAAATTTGTCCTATGGTGCTGAGAATAAGTTTTTTAAAACGATTTATGATCTCGGTGTCAAGGTTAACTCTGTTGACCTGATCGATCAAACCTGTTTTGTCAATTTAGAAGGGTCAGATCGACTTGCGATGCTTTTTGCCAGTGATGACGCATCATTATATCTATGGTCGGTAGTGAACAGTTTAACTGAGCTCAGCCAAATTAAAAATGTTCAGTTTTTAGTTGACGGTAGACAGTTAACGCGAGCTCTTTTTGGTTATAACTTAAATCAGCCACTTCCAATGATTGAATCATTGGTCTATAGTAAACAACAGACCTCAGCCGATGTCGTTATTGATTTTTTAGAAAACCTATATAATAGAAGATATGATTTAGCTTATAATCTTCTTTCAAAGGCTTCAGTAAACAACTACTCCTATAGCGCTTTTATTGCATATGCGGATCGCTTTTTATCTGAGCATAAGGATTTTAACAGAGACACATTTTATACAAGAGTTTATGACAACTACGAAGAGGTTTTTGTTAAATTTACAAAGAAGTTTCAGTCGGATGGGTTTATGTTAAATGCTTATGATACTTGGATCGTAATAAAAGAAGAAGAGGTCTATAGGATTAACTTAACAAATGCATATCAAGACTAAAATTGATTCATCATGAACATTTAAAAGTATTGTAATCCCACTGTCATGGTATTTTATTATTAAAGGATTATAATTAATTCAATAGACATACATGAAAACGACTTTGATAGTGTGGAAAGGATTTTATATGAAACGTAATATTGAGATAATTAAAATAAAATGGGTTGCATTGCTGTTGGTTTTAGTAATGGTTGTTCCCATTGGTTTTTCAGATGTTGTAAAATTTAGCGATGTCTCAAGTAAGCATTGGGCCTATAAAATGATCCATGAGTTGAATGATGCTGACATTATAATGTCAGCAGAAACATTTGGACTTGGTTCAAATATAACTGAAAGTAATCTGGTTGAATGGTTGGGAAAAATAAAGCTCAACGCAAATTATCAGCTTATTTTTGAGCAAAAGCACAATCTGACAAGAATAGAAGCTATTGAAGTTTTTGCGACGTATCTTCGTTTGAATAAAGGTATTACACTTTTAGGTGAGGTTCCATCCCCGTTTGTTGATACTGATGAGAGTAGTGCGTTGTTGTCCTTTGCGTCAAATGTTGGCTGGGTTTCAGTTAATTCAACTCAAACCTTTAGACCAAATCAATTGATAAAAAAAGAAGAAGCGACAGCGATTCTTTATAAAATTTATAGTCAATTAACCACACCTTTATCGGAGCTCCACACGTACTATGCGATTAGCTCTTATTCTCAAGCGGATTTAACAGATGATGTTGATTCCTTGAGCTATGGATGGGCAAGATTGGAATTTGATAAGACAAAGCAGTCAGTTCTATTGAATATGACGAGCTCAAATAGTAATGAATATCGTGTGCCAACAGGCTACGCAGCAGCTTTAGATGCGACTTCTAACAATGATGCATCAAAGCAGCTGATGGTTTTTGTTAAGGATGAGACAAGAGTTGACCCCGTTTCTGGAAAATCGGTCAGCTTAGCAGAATCCATTTTATTGAATGATGCATTAACACAGTCAGCTGTTGACCAAATTATTGATTCAGTTAAATCAAATGTTTATAACATACATTTTAATGGTGTTGTGCTTGATTTTGAAAATTTAAAAGGGGATGCGGTAGCAGAGGCGTACAATAATTTTGTAGCTGAAATTTCGAAGAAATTAAAGGCAGAGAATTTAACCCTGTATATTGCCGTTCACCCTGAACGAAATGATTCTCATAGCTATTTTGACGGCTATGACTTTAGAACTTTGGGAACTTACGCTGATCATATTATATTAATGGCACATGACTACTATGCTAAAAAGCTTTCTACTACTGATATGCAATTGGGCTACACAGTTACACCACTTTCGCCCATCGACGAAGTTTTTTATGCGCTTGAAGCTGTAACCAATCCGAAAGATGGCGTAGAGGATAGTTCAAAGGTTCTTTTACAGGTTTCCTTTGATACCGTTCAATGGCAGAGTAAGGAGGGGGCTATTATAAACAGCACACCTTATCATCCTAGCTATCAATCCGTCTTTGACAGGGCAGCAAAAACAGGTACAGAGATTAATTATTCGATTAATTTAGAAAGTCCATATCTAACCTTTACCGAAAATCAAATTCGCAATATTATTTGGTTTGAAGATGAGAAAAGCATTCAAGCTAAGATTGACCTTGCTAAAATCTTTAATACAGGAGGTATTTCTGTTTGGAGATTAGGTACGATTCCTAATTTTGATAGTAGTGAAAATGATTTGAGTCAACTGGAAAACATTCAGCTTAATGTTTGGCAGCAAATTCTTAAAAATTTCTAGAAACTTATCTAGAGTAGCATAATGTTCGCTAATTTTGATATTATTATGGAACTAATAAAGGCGGTATACAGCTAAGTATACCGCCTTTTTTATTATTGAAATCAATTTGGCGAGGGTATGTGGGAATCGAACCCACCCGAGCATCTCTTAAATACTCACACTGATTTTGAAGATCAGAGGGCACACCAGAACCCATCTACCCCCAAGTATTTCTATTTTAGCAGATTAAACCTTATTTTCATAGAATATTAACATAATTTTAAGTTATGTTTGGTATTCTTGTGACAGAGTTACAAAACATAGCACAATATATTATATTTCGATTTTATCTATTAAAAGAATTTCTAAGATTATGGAGGTAATTATGATCGTTACAACGACACCTACAATTCAAGGCATGAATATAGTTGAGTACAAGCAAATCGTCTTTGGCGAAGTGATCAATGGTGTGGATTTTGTTAAAGACTTTGCAGCGGGTTTGACCAACTTTTTTGGAGGAAGATCCAATTCATATGAAGGCGAGCTAATCGATGCAAGAGAACAAGCGATGAATGAAATGATACAAAGGGCAAAGGCAATAGGTGCAAATGCAATCGTAGGCGTTGACATCGATTATGAAGTGCTTGGCCAAGGCAACAATATGTTGATGGTAACCGCGTCAGGAACTGCAGTTGTTTGTGAATAAAAATAAAAACGTCATAGGTAGTTATCTATGACGTTTTTTAATTAATTTGTCGTCTTTTTTTTAATACTGAGTTTGCTTTCTGTTCCGTTTAATAAACGCTTTAAGTTGGTTCTATGTCTATAAATGACAAATGCACCTAAGAGAAAGGCAAATACAGTCATTGTTGTACTTTTAGAGAATAAAATTGCATAAATCGGTAACATAACTGCACTCAAAATTGATGCTAGGGACATATATTTAGTTAAGCCTATGATTATAAATTGGCTGATTAATAAGATTACAAAAATGTCTGGATAGAGAACAAGTAGGATTCCAGCAGAGGTTGCAACACCTTTACCACCTTTAAATTTGAGCCATACAGGATGACAGTGACCGATTACAGATAAGCCACCACCTATAACCCCACCAATTTCACCAAACCAGATTAGTCCTAGCAAAGAAGGGGTAATCCCTTTGAGAAAGTCGCCAATAAATGCGATAACACCGACCTTCATACCTAAGGTTCTGATAACGTTTGTTGTTCCAGTATTACCACTGCCATGAAGTCGGATATCTATTTTCCCCATCCATTTTGGTATTAAATAAGAAAATGGAATACTGCCAATAAAATAACATAAAACCCCAAAAATATAAATCATGAATGCCTCCTAATTAAAATTGCATGTTCATTTTAGCATAAATTTGAATGGCTTAAAATACCAAATGCAAAGTGTTATAATATTATTATAATTAAATACTTACGGAGGCAGTAATGATGAATCCATTTTCATTAAAGGCGTTTGATGGTTTTGATATTAAAGGTTATTATTGGCAATCAGACAATGATTCAATCGCAATTTTAGTTTTATCCCATGGAATGGCAGAAAATATAGAGCGTTATATTGCTTTTGCCGAATTTTTAAATACGCACAATATAGATGTGATTGGTTTTCATCAGCGTGGTCATGGTCCAAATGCCGAGATGCTGGGTTATCTTGGCGATAATGGCTGGGATGCGATGAAGGAGGATTTGCGGTATGTGATCAACTCCTTAAAAATCGAACATGAAAACAAGCCCGTTATTCTTATGGGGCATAGCATGGGCTCATTTTTAGTAAGAGATTTTCTTAAGACATACTCGAGTTTGATAGATGGTGTTATTTTATCAGGTACCGGTTTTTATTCAAGGTTGACCTTGAAGCTAGGTAAATGGTTAGCTGAAAAAGATGTAAAAAAACACGGCGACAAACACATTTCCGAGCTCGTTCATAAAATGGCCTTTGAATCCAATAACAAAAAAGTAAAGTTACCGAGAACGGATATGGACTGGCTCACACGCGATTCAAAAATTGTTGAGGACTACATTAATAATCCTCTTTGTGGACAAAAGCATCCATCTTCATTTTACGCTTTATTTTTTAATGGATTGGAGGGTGTATTCTCTCAAGCGGCCGAAGTAAACTTTAAATCAGATCTACCCATGTTTATTTTTTCGGGTGATTCTGATCCTATAGGGAATTATGGTAAAGGGGTTCAGCAAACCGTTAAATATTATAAAGAACACGGCTATAGGGTTTCGCTGAAGCTTTATAAAGATGGCAGACATGAGATGCTAAATGAGATCAATCATGATGAAGTTTTTGAGGACATTTCAAATTGGATTATTAGTCAGGTTAAATAAAAAATAGGAACAGCTTAATCATAACTTGATCAAAGCTGTTCCCATATTATCATTATACATTTTCGATTACTATAACTGACGACTAATTTGAGCTTCAAATGCTTCAATTAAAGCTTCTAAATCAACTCGTTCGGTTGTCCCACCCTGCGCAACGGTTTTACTACCTCCGCCACGTATGCCATAGGTTCCTGCGATTTCCTTAAATAGACGTCCAATATCGATATTATCAGTGATGTTATCTGACTTTGCAACGACTAAGTGTGATTTTCCATCTTCATGACTTGCGCCTATAACGATACGATTTGGTACTGAGGTAATTAATCCTACTTTATACCTCAAATCTACCATTGGTAGATCCACCTCATTTAGCGTGATGATTTTTATGGTTTCAGTATCATCCTCTGACTCCAAACCTTGCATGAGAAGTTCAACCTCGTACCCAATTAATTTCTCCTTGTAGAGCTGAAGCTTTGCTTTATCCTCTTTTTGTTTTTGTATCAACAAGTCAGAGAAAGACAAAATCTCATTATCTTTTACTGAGAACAGTCTCATTAACTGATTGATGAGCTCGTTTCTTTCATTCATGAAATTCAATGCAAAATAACCACAGCCGAATTCAATTCTAACGCCTGTTTTATAGGGTTCAACACGCTTTATTTTTATGACACCGATTTCGCCTGTTCTTTTTAAATGCGTTCCGCCACATGGTGAAAAGTCAGCGCCGACAATCTCGATTACTCTTATATTTTCAGTAACCTTTGGTTGCTTACGAAGCGGCATCTGCGTTAGTTCTTCTGAACTTGGGTAATGTGCTACAATTTCTAGATTTTTATAGATAAGTGCATTTGCTGATTTCTCAAGTGCTCTTATTTGTACCTGATCTAATTTTTGATCAAGGTCAATGGTAATATAGTCATCACCAATATGAAATCCAACCGTATTTGCATTGTAAAGCTTTTCTGCACAGGAAGAGAGAAGGTGCTGTCCACTATGCTGCTGCATAAGGGTCAATCTTCTGTTTTCGTCTATTTGTGCTTCAACAATTTCACCTATCCCAATAGAAACTAGCTCTGATGTAATATGTGAGATTACATCATTGGAGATCTGCACATCTTCAATTTTTATGCCGTTAATGGTTCCTAAATCGCACGGTTGACCGCCACCTTCTGGGTAAAAAAAAGTATGATCGAGTACAATTGCAGTTCTGTTATTTATGGTTTCTATGCCGATCACTTTAGCGTTGAAACGCCAAGTGTAGGCATCGGTTAAAAATGATTTAATGGTCATGTATGCCTCCTAAAGATTCGTGACTGGAATATTTACTCAAATAGTATATAATAGTTAAGTAAACTTTGAAAGAGGAGACCCCTATGAACTTAGAATTATTGGATGAAATTTATAATGAGCTTTATGCGTATATTAGTTTGCCGATACATGAAACCGCTTTTACAAATGGAAAGAGTATCTTTGTCATGAATGAAGATGGTTCAGATACAGATGGTTTTGCAGAATGGTTAATTTTTAATTATAGAAATACAGATCAAAAGAGAATGATCGATTTATTTCGTTTACCATCTGAGGATGAGATGAACTCAGTTTTACTGAATGCTTTAAAAAAGAGCTTTAGAAGCATTTTTGATGTAAAAATTGAAAGAGGTCAGGTTTATTTAAAGGATATATTTACAAACGATGATTATTTGGTATCAAGTACTTTATTAGAAGCAGATCGGTTGGTTAGTGCAAGATTGATAACCGTTGATGGCGAAAATGCAATAGTCGGTGATACTTTTGAAATGGACACATTTTATCTTGAAAGTGTTCGAAAATACCTTTTAGATCAATACAATCAATTTGTTCAAACCAATGGGATGATGTCATTAACCGATTTTTTAGATCTAAATGGCCATTTGTTATATAAAGTAATGACCATACTCACACAGGTGGAGGAAGAAAATTCAGATAGTGATGAGCTTGTGTTATATCAAGCAACGTATGCATTTAATTGTCCAATGGATATTTTATATGATAGGCTGTTAAATTTATCTCTTCCAGTATTTTCTGATGAAGATGAAGAACCAATATTGAGAGTAATGAAGGAAGATGATATTGTCGCTGAGATCGAGATTACAAATGGTCAATTTTACGTTCTATGTAATAATGCATCACATCGTGAAATGATGCATGGTGTCATTTCAGAAATATTAGATGAAACAATTGTTTTTCTAAAGGATGATGTTTTTTCACTTGAGGATCTTTTATAGATTATGATCATTTAAGGCGGATAGGATTTATAACTCTATTATAGGTGGTAATACAGTGTCAAATTATTCGGACTACCGACAACTTTATAGTCATGAAAGTGCGCTTTTTAGTGAGAAAAAGGATGGTATCGTATATACGCCAGATTGGTTGGCGCAGGAGATGCTCTATCATCTCTTGGATGTAAGGCTTTTTAGTACTTGTTCCTCTCATGAATATAGGGTACTGTTTGCTAATTGTTTCAAACAGGTGGCAGGTGATATACCTTCTGCCTTTTTTAATTGGCTGCTAGAAGCCATAAGACCTTTGAAAATTTTAGATCTTTCCTGTGGTTCTGGCGTATTGCTTTTGACCTATCTAGATTTTTATAAGCGGGTAATTGGACTTAGTGATTACCACTGTGATGAAAAAATTTTGTTGGAGGAAGTGATTGATCATTGTATCTACGGAGTGGATATCAATCCTCAAGCAATTGGCATTTTGAATGAAACCTTGACTTTATTTTGTGAAAGTAATACTCTTGAGGTTAAAAAATTTAATCTATGGATCGCGAATAGCTTAATAGCACCAATACTTGAATGTTCATATTTTGATCTAATTATTGGAAACCCGCCCTATATTGGAGAAAAGTATCATACGGATATTTTTGCTGAGGTTAAGGCTACTGAATTTGGAAGTAAGTATTATGAAGGCAAAATGGATTATTTTTACTTTTTCATCTACAAAGGCTATGAATTGCTGAAACCAGATGGTGTTTTAACCTATGTAACGAGCAATTATTTTTTAACAGCTGATGGAGCAATTGGTTTGAGACAATTTATCAACGAATCATTCTTTCTACATCGATATGTTGATTACGAAGAAGCTCGTATTTTTCCCGAAAAAAAACTGCATGGGTGTACTTACTGTCTAACAAAATGGCCGATTGAGATGATTGAATATTACAAAATTGGCTTAGAAAAGGTAAAAGCCTTTAATAGTGAAGCCATTTTTAAATCAAATGGCTCAATTCGTTTCGTGTTATCGGATGAAGCCAATCACAGACTAAAAAAACTTGAACAATTAAAAATTGATGATTTAGGCGTCCTTTATAGTGTTAACCAGGGCATCGTATCAGGTGCTGACAAAGCCTACGTTATTGATCAAGAGGCGGTTTCTCATTTGCCGGCCACATTACAAGCTAAAACGGTCAAGTTTTATAAAAATAGTGATATTGGACATTTTAAGGTCAGCGGCCAAACCCATCGGCGTTTAATCTATTTTACCGATGAGCTTGATGACGAAGCAACACAGTATTTTGAACCTTTTAGAGACATCTTAATTAAAAGACGTGAAGTGAAAAAGGGGATACGAAAATGGTATCAGTTAACATGGCCAAGAAATAAATCTATGTTCGAGCTCCCCAAAATTGTTGCACCTCAAAGAGCCTCAAGCAACCGATTTGCCTATGTTGAAGGAGCATTTTATGCTTCGGCAGATGTCTATTACATTTCGGAAAGAGATCATTCTCCGTATTCCTTGAAGGTACTTGCATTATTATTAAATTCAAGTGTTTACAAAGAATGGCTGTTACAGCTGGGAAAAAGAAAAGGAAATTTGCTAGAGCTTTATGCGACACCGTTAAAAGCATTACCGATTATCAAGCTAAGTGCGACAGATGTTCAAAGCCTTGAGCTATTAGCAACAGACTTGGACTTTAGTAATATAGATGTTAACGATACAATTTTAAAAATCGATCACATTTTAAATCACTATTTATAACACCTCTTATTGCCATATTATTCCAATTTGATATAATGGAAATATATGGGGGGTTCTATGAAGCGTGGTTTTTTCTTTTTTGTACTTTGCATATCCCTTTTAATACTTGGTGATCAAAATAGCCATTATATGGCGATGATTTCAAAGGCTCGAATGACATATCCATCAAATGTTAAAAGAGAGGTTATAGAGGTCCCAATTAGCGGCGAAATTGTGGAAGGTAGCTGGTCAGACGACTCATTGGTAGTTTACATCAAAGAGATAGATGGACAACGTGTTAATTACAAGTGGCAGGTTTATCCCAAACTTGAATTAACAAATTTGGAAAACAATTATGAAAAGGATACTTCGTTTTCTGGCACAGTAAATATTAATATCATCCCATTTTCAGCAGCTAAGAATAAACTGGTTTTTGACTATGATAAATACCTATATTCAAAAGGAATAACAGGGAAATACACGATACAGATTAGTAGCATTTATCGTTCAAGGGTATTGAGCATAAATACGATTATCGTCGAATTACGTGGTGAAATTAAGACCCTCATTCAATCTGTATTTCCAACTAAGCATGTACAGCTCATAAATGCTGTTTTATTTGGTGAACGCGATGAGCTTGAAAATTACGAAGCCTTTAAAAAAATTGGGCTTGCACATCTTTTTGCAATTTCAGGCTTACATTTTGGTGTTCTATTTTCAAGTGTTACATTTTTTACGAGAGGAATGCCAAGAATTCCTCGATTTACAATAACAACCTTAATTATGACCTTATTATTACTGCTTATAGGCGCGCCATATTCTGCGCAAAGAGCCTTTTTTATTATACTTTACAGAGAAATGGCAAGATTATTTAAACGAAAGAGCGATGTCCCAATGAGTATAGCATTTAGCGTGCTTATTATACTGGTATTACAGCCATATGCAATTCTTTCGACCTCACTCTACCTTTCCTATTACGCCTATATTGCCATCGTCATCATTTATCCAGCGCTACCAATTCCTAAATATAAATCAAAAATAATTGAAGGGATAAAATTTAGCATAGCTGTACAGCTTATCTTACTTCCGATAAGTATTTACTATTTCAATACGATAAATTTACTCAGCTTCATTGCTAATCTGGTTTATATTCCTTTGATTAGTATATTTCTACCTACATCAATACTTACAGTAATTTTTATTAAATTTCCAATTATAAATATTATATTGAAGGTAATTGTCATTGGAATTTCTTCAGTAATGCAATACATTGTCTCTGTCATTCCATATATAGAAAGTAACGTCCATCTCTATTATATGAAGGACTTCAACTTGTTTTTAATAGTAATTATGACCTTGCTATTGAGCTTTGTATTTTGGAGGCTGCATGTTCATAGACGCAAATGGTTAGTTTTAGTTTCATGTATACTGATCACTTTTGCTATAGTACCTTCAAAAAAAATGACACAGGTTGTATTTTATGATGTGGGCCACGGTGATATGGTCTTAATTAGAGATGGCGATTTTACTATGCTGATCGATACTGGTGACGGAAAAAATGATCCAACGAGTTTATTAAGAGCAAATGGTATCACTCAGCTTGACTATCTTATACTGTCGCATGATCATAATGACCATACGGGAGGCTTTGATGCCTTGATTAGCAATATTACGATTACAAATATAATAGCTACTGAGTCATTTCATAATAAGTATGTAGCCAATACTCCAACTAAATCTGACCTTAAACCGATAGCGTTAAGCCAAAGTATAAAATTTGAGCATGATAATATTAAATTACAGCTAAGCCCGGTTAAGGGAGCCAACTTTATGGAGGATCCAAATGAAGCCGCTATCATAACTAGACTTGAGGTAAATGGTGAAGTAATTTACTTTTTGGCTGATATATATGACGATATGATTGATTCGGTAGAAGGGATAGAGGAGGCAACTATCGTAAAAACAGCCCATCATGGTTCAAAAACCTCAATTAGTAATCGATTGTATAAAAGTGAGTCGTTAAAACTTGCGGTATCTTCGTGCAATTATAAATATGCTATGCCGGCAAAGTCACTTGAGAGTCTTTTACAAGATAATCAAATAACGCATATGACCACCTATACCTATGGACAGATTATTTTGAATTTTGGTTATCAGGAATATAAGATAGATACTTATCTTAATTAATTCTATGTAGTGTATTTATTTATTTTATTATTCTTGTTATGATAGACGTTGGAGGTAATCTATGGATTTCATGACGTACTTTAAAAAAATAAAAAATGGTGATTTAGACAGAATTACTTTAATAACGGGTGATGAAGTTTATTTAATCGATAATTTGATAAAATACATTGGAGAAACTTATTTAATGCCATCATATTTGGACTTTAATTATTCTATTTATGATCAAATCACTGATATGGATACGGTTGTAGGAACGGCAAATACCTTACCATTTTTTGATGATAAAAGGATTGTTCTTTTTCAAAACAGTGGCGTTTTAAAAAGCAGTAAAGATGAGCAGGAGGACAAGCTATTAGACCTACTTAAAAATATACCAGATCATTTATATGTTATTTTTGCTGAGGTTGAGATTGATAAAAGAAAAAAAACGTATAAGTATCTTTCAAAGCATAGTCAAATTGTTAATGTTGAAAAACTGTCAAGACAAGAGCTGGTTAAATGGATTTCTAAACGCTTTAAGACCTATGAGAAGGACATTTCTTTGCATATTCTCAATTATCTTATCGAAATGATCAATTATTTAGAAGAATCCAGTGACAAAAATTTGTATGATGTCGATAATATCATTAGAATGCTAAGTGGTTTAGACTCAGAAATTACTGAAGAAGTGATCAATCAATATATTGAAGTCCCGATTGAACAAAATATCTTTAAAATGATGGATGCAATAAGTACCAAGGAAATTACCAATGCTATTCAAATATTAAATCAGTTAATTAATAATGGAGAAGCTGAGATTAAAATTTTCTTTTTAATCAATCAGCAGTTTAGGAATATTTTAAAGACCAAATTATTATTATCTGAAGGGCACAGCAGTTCAACCATTGCTTCTAAATTAGAAATACATCCTTTCGTTGCAAAAAAAGCAGGGCAGTTTGCATCACAATTTTCGGTTAAGCAGCTGACTGAAATAATTAGTATGTTAGAAGAGGTTGACACATCCATGAAATCTAGTGGAACAGCACCAACCCTATTAATAGAAAAGGCGATTTTTGACATCGCCTTAATCAAGTAAATTTATAGCAGAACCCAATAGAATAAAACGCATCAAAAAAAGAAGAAAGCGTACTTAACTTGTACGCTTTTTTAATATTTGATCAAATATTAAATTGACACGGTCTCTTAAATTCGGGGAATCCTAAACTAAGTCAAATTAAACGACTATTCAGCCGCAGCGTTTAATTTTTTTCTTAATCTAGAGATTTTTCTAGCAGCTGCATTTTTATGGAAAAGACCATTTGCAGCGTTTTGAGCCATCTTTTTCTCAAAGAAATTGAATTTCTCTGTAGCTAAAGCGATGTCACCAGCTTCTAATGCTTCAGTAAATCTTCTTTCAGCAGTTTTGATTGCAGATTTTCTAGATTTATTGATTGCAGTTTTTTTGTTGATAACGCTAATTCTTTTTTTAGCTGATTTTATATTTGCCATTCTTTCACCTCCCCAGAATTTTTCAACAGACTTATTTTATCACTTCAAGCGGCTGTATGCAAGTTTTTTATTTGGCTTGATAGAATTATTTGAGTGTGGTCAGCGTCTATGGTATAATTTATAAGCTAGTCAACTGTTTATAACTTCGAAAGAAGAGACTATAAATCTAGCTTCATAGTATAAGGAGGCATATTAAATGTCAAGTGAAAGACAAAAGTATATTAGAAATTTCTCCATAATCGCACATATTGATCATGGTAAATCGACATTGGCGGATAGATTGATTGAAAAAACTGGACTTTTAACACAACGAGAAATGAAAGATCAAATCCTTGACAGCATGGATCTTGAAAGAGAACGTGGCATCACGATCAAGTTAAACAGCACACGTTTGGTTTACAAAGCAAAGGATGGTCATGAGTACCTTTTAAATCTCATCGACACCCCTGGACACGTAGATTTTACGTATGAGGTATCAAGATCGTTAGCTGCATGTGAAGGGGCAATCTTAGTCGTAGATGCGACACAGGGTGTTGAGGCACAAACATTGGCGAATGTGCACTTAGCAGACGAACAAGGCTTAACCATCGTTCCTGTTCTAAACAAAATCGATTTACCTAGCTCTAGACCAGAGGAAGTTATTCAAGAGATCGAAGATGTTATCGGCATCATCGCAGAGGACGCACCTCGCGTTTCAGCAAAAGAGGGCTTAAACATTGAAGATGTGCTTGAAAAAATTATAACTGATATTCCAGCACCTGAAGGTGATGAAGAAGCACCGCTAAAGGCACTCATCTTTGACTCATACTATGATAGCTATAAAGGTGCGGTTGCCTATGTCCGTATCGTAGAAGGCTCAGTTAAAAAGGGCGATAAAATCTTAATGATGGCAACCGGTAAAAAATTTGAAGTGGTTGAGGTCGGCATTAGCGTGCCTGGTCCGCTTCCAGTTGATGAACTTAAAGCCGGAGATGTTGGCTATATTACAGCTAGCATTAAAAATGTTAAAGATTGTCGCGTCGGTGATACCATTACCTTTAGTGAGCGAAAGACTGAAACGGCATTACCGGGCTATAAAAAAGCAACGCCTATGGTTTATTGTGGTATTTATCCTGCTGAAGGACAAAGCTATGATGAAATTAGAGATGCACTTGAGAAGCTTCAATTAAACGATGCGGCTCTTTCATTTGAGCCTGAAACCTCTGTCGCTCTTGGATTTGGTTTTAGATGTGGATTTTTAGGTTTATTGCATCTTGAGATAATTGAGCAGAGGATCGACAGAGAATTTGATCTAGATATCATAGCAACTGCACCAAGTGTAATCTATCGTGTGACAAAAACAGATGGTGAGGTTTTAATGATTCAAAATCCTACCAATTTACCTGCTGTCACAGAAATTAAAATGATGGAAGAGCCTATCGTAAAAGCCAACATTATCGTACCAAATGAATATGTTGGTAATATCATGGAGCTTTGTCAAAACAGACGTGGCGAAATGATCCATATGGATTATTTAGACCCAAAAAGAGTTGTGCTTCATTACGAACTGCCACTCAATGAAGTTATTTACGATTTCTTCGATGCATTAAAATCTAAAACACGTGGCTATGGCTCACTCGATTACGAGTTTTTAGAATATCGCGAATCTGATCTTGTTAAGCTTGACGTATTATTGAATAAGGAAATGATTGACGCATTCTGTATGATTGTTCATAGGTCTAAGGCTGAATCAAGAGGTCGCGTTATTTGTGAGAGACTAAAGGAAGTAATACCAAGACAGATGTTCCTAATTCCAATTCAAGCTGCAGTCGGCAATAAGGTTATTGCTAGAGAGACCATCAGTGCGCTTAGGAAGGACGTTCTTGCTAAATGCTACGGTGGTGATATTACTCGTAAGAAAAAACTACTAGAAAAGCAAAAAGAGGGTAAAAAGAAAATGAGACAGCTGGGTAATGTTGAAGTGCCACAGCAAGCCTTCTTATCTGTTCTAAAATTCGAAGAAAATTAGAAAGTATGATTTTATGAGCTATTGGAGCAATCTTCGGATTGCTCTTTTTATCCCTATTATTAAGGAGGGCATATGAAAGAAAGATTAGGTATTTACATCCATATTCCATTTTGTGCAAGCAAATGTGCCTATTGTGACTTTGTATCTCATAGAGTCGCTGAGTTTGAAATTAACAATGGTATAGAAGCGTATTTTAATGCTTTGTCACAAGAAATAGAGTTTTATAAAGAAGAAATTCAAAAATACGAGATTGGTTCGGTTTATTTTGGTGGCGGGACACCAAGTATCGTAAATGGCAGCTATATTAGTCGAGTTTTAAAGCAACTTAGAAGTGTCACAACCTTTACAGACGATGTTGAAATCACATTAGAAGTGAATCCTGGTACATTAACAGAGGAAAAACTCAATTATTATACGGCTTCCGGTGTTAATCGTATTTCAATGGGTCTTCAGACAACCAACGATGTTTTGCTAAAGCAAATTGGTAGAATTCATTCGACCAACGACTTTCTAACTTCTTATGATGCAATTAAAAGATCAGGAATAGATAATATTAGCTTAGATCTAATGTTTGGGTTGCCGAATCAAACAATTGATGATGTTAAAAAATCCATTGAGCTAATAAAAACACTTTCACCTAAGCATGTTTCTACGTATTCCTTAAAATTAGAAGAAGGAACGCCGCTATATGAAAGGTATGTAAATGGTAAGATTGATCTTCCTGATGATGAAATTGAGAGAGAGATGTATCATACGATAGAAAATGAACTTGCAGATCTTGGTCTAATGCAGTATGAGATAAGTAATTTTTCATTACCGGGATATGAATCCAAGCACAATCTAACATACTGGAAAAACAAACCTTATTTGGGATTGGGACTATCATCGCATTCGAAAATTGGACATAAAAGATTTGCAAACACTGCTGTGATGTCGAGCTATATTGAGCAATGGCAAGCTTTTAATCCCCAATATGCCGATGAAGCCCTTTTAGATGATAAGGAAGAGCTGTTTGAAACGATAATGCTTGGTTTAAGACTAAATGAAGGGATTTCATTTGAGAGAATTAACAAAAGCTATAATATTAACTTCAAAGAAAAATACGCAGTGGCATTACATGAGCTTAAAGGCTATGAGCTGATTGTTGAAACTGAAACACATCTATTCTTAACCCCAAAGGGGAGAGATTTATCCAATCTTGTCTTTTTAAAGTTTATGGATTAGCTGATTCAAACAAAGAGCATCTTGTCTTACAGATATAAAACAAAATTCAAGCCTGTTGATTAGGGGTTACATATAGCCCTTGAGAATACAGGCTTTTTCAATTGTGAATAGAGTGTAAATAGAGTTTAAAATGAAAAAAAGTCACTTGACAGATAAAAGGTGCTGCTGTAAAGTAAATATAGAATTAGCACTCGGCAATATTGAGTGCTAACAAAAGGCAGGTGAGTCAATGTTATCTGATAGACAGTTGAAAATACTTGAGGCCATTATAAGTGACTTTATTGATACCGCACAGCCTGTTGGGTCAAGAACCATATCAAAAAAGTATCCACTTGGAATTAGCTCAGCAACAATAAGAAATGAAATGGCTGATCTTGAAGAACTAGGTTATCTTTTACAGCCTCATACTTCTGCTGGTAGAATCCCTTCTGATTTAGGGTATCGACTTTATGTTGATTATCTTGTTAGGGAAAACAGTATTTCGATAAGAGAAAAAGAGGTTATTCAAGCTTTATTACTCAATCGTATTATTGAGGCAAGTGATATCGCGAAGCAAGCGGTTAAGTTACTTTCAGAGTTTACAAAATTGGTTGCAATCGTTTCAATTCCGAAATTTAACAAATGCAAATTGGCAAACCTCAAGCTAGTTAAGGTTTCTGATTCAAAGGTGTTGTTAATTTTAGTGACGGATACTGGGATTGTAAAAAACATTCAGTTGGCGCTTACCAATACAGAGCAGTATATTCTTGACAGAATATCTGACACTATGGTGGATCACTTAAGTGGTGAAACTATTGAAAATATCGATGTGAGGTCAATTTCTAAAATCAAAGAAAAATTAGCTGCTTTTGGTGGTATTGTTGATTATTTAATTCCGATTCTGAGAGATGCGCTTAAAGGATTAAATGGAACCGAGCTATATGTTGATGGTGTTTCCCATTTATTATCAACCTATGAGTTCTCTGATACTGAAAAGGCTAAATCAATTTTTGAGTATCTAAAGAATGAAAGTCAGTTGGTTGAGCTTTTAGATGAACTTCCTGAAAACAAGCTTACAATAAAAATTGGTAATGAAATTGGTATTGATGCACTTGACGACTGTAGTATTGTCGCATCCTCATATCATGTAGATGGTAATAATGCCGGTAAAATACTTATACTTGGGCCAAAGAGAATGGATTACGGTTCAGTGGTATCGACGGTTAATTATATTAGTAACACATTGTCAGATGTTTTTTCAGGCATATATTTATAAACTAGTTGGAGGAACTTATGGCAGGCAAGAAAATGAGTAAAAAAAAGGTAGATGATGAAATGAGCAAAAAGAAAAGCCATGAAGAAGAGGTCGTAAAAGACGAAGCTGCAGAGGCAACACCAGAAGCTGTAGAGGATACAGGAGCGGATGAGCTAACAAAAATGCAGGAAGAAATAGGACAATTAAACGATAAGTATTTAAGATTAAATGCTGAGTTTCAAAACTATCGCAAACGTGTAGAAAAAGAAAAAAGTGATATCTTTAAATTTGGAACTGAAAAGCTAATGATTGAGATGCTTCCTATTATGGATAACTTTGAAAGAGCACTTCAAGCAAGTGCAGCTGAAAACATGGATAGTAAAGTTTTAGATGGCATCATCATGATCAAAAAATCACTTGATGAGTTCTTTGACAGAAATGGTGTTAAAAAAATTGAAGCGTTGGGAATGCCTTTTGATCCAATTAAGCATCACGCCGTTATGACAGTTGAAGCTGAAGATGGTAAAGAAGACCATGTAACAGAGGTTTTCCAAGATGGGTATGAACTTAACGATAAAGTGATCCGACCAAGTATGGTTAAAGTATCACATTAATAAAAAAATAAGGAGGATAAAATATATGGCTAAAATAATTGGTATCGACTTAGGTACAACAAACTCATGTGTATCAGTATTAGAAGGTGGGGAGGCAGTAGTAATCCCTAATGCAGAAGGTAATAGAACTACGCCATCTGTAGTTGCATTTACAAAAAATGGCGAAAGATTAGTAGGTGAAACTGCTAAAAGACAAGCAATAACAAACCCAGATCGTACCATCATCTCAATCAAAAGAGAAATGGGTACGGACCACAAAGTAAAAATCGATGATAAAACCTATACACCACAAGAAATTTCAGCAATGATTCTTCAAAAATTAAAAGCAGATGCTGAAAGCTACCTTGGTGAAACTGTAACTGAAGCAGTAATCACGGTTCCAGCTTACTTTACAGATGCTCAAAGACAAGCTACAAAAGATGCTGGTAAAATTGCTGGTCTTGAAGTAAAAAGAATTATCAATGAGCCAACAGCGGCTTCATTATCATATGGTCTTGATAAAACGGATAAACAACACAAAATCATGGTATTTGACTTAGGTGGTGGTACATTCGACGTCTCTATCCTTGAAATCGGTGATGGCGTGTTTGAAGTATTAGCAACAAATGGTAACAACCATTTAGGTGGCGATGACTTTGATAAAGTTGTAATGGATCACTTGGCTGAAACTTTCAAAGCAGAACATGGCGTTGATTTAAGACAAGATAAAATGGCGCTTCAAAGACTTAAAGAAGCTGCTGAAAAAGCTAAAAAAGAGCTTTCAAGTACACAATCGACTAACATCAACTTACCATTTATCACTGCAACTGCTGAAGGTCCACTTCATATGAATTTAGATCTTACGAGAGCTAAGTTTGAACAATTAACAAAACATTTAGTAGATATGACCATGGAACCATCTAAAAAAGCATTAAAAGATGCAGGTTTAAATCCTAGTGATATCGAGCAAGTTATTTTAGTAGGTGGTTCTACTAGAATCCCAGCAGTACAAGAAGCGGTAAAAAGATTCACTAGCAAAGACCCACATAAAGGTGTCAATCCTGATGAATGTGTTGCACTTGGTGCTGCAATTCAAGGTGGTGTATTATCTGGTGATGTTAAAGACGTATTATTATTAGACGTTACGCCATTATCACTTGGTATCGAAACATTAGGTGGCGTATTCACTAAGTTAATCGAAAGAAATACAACAATCCCTACAAAAAAATCTCAGGTGTTCTCTACTGCAGCTGATAATCAAACAGCAGTTGACATTCACGTCTTACAAGGTGAGCGTCAAATGGCAAACGATAACATCGCATTAGGTAGATTCCAATTAGATGGTATTCCGCCTGCAAGAAGAGGCTTACCACAGATCGAAGTAACATTCGACATCGATGCTAATGGTATCGTAAATGTAAGTGCGAAAGATTTAGGTACTGGTAAAACACAGCACATTACAATCACTGCTTCAACTAACTTATCTGACGCAGATATCGAAGCAAAAGTAAAAGAAGCTGAGCTTCATGCTGAAGAAGACAAAAAACGCAAAGAGTTAATTGAAGAGAGAAATAAAGCGGACAACATGATCTATGAAATTGAAAAATCATTGGATGAAATTGGCGATAAGGCATCAGATTCTGAAAAAGCCGATGTAAAAGCAAAAATTGAAACCTTGAAGGCTTCTATGACAACTGATGACGTAGAAACAATCAAGAAGGATTTTGAAGCATTAACGAATGCGTTCCAACCAATTGCTCAAAAACTATATGCGCAAGAACAAGCAGGTGCACAACAAACGACTCAAGATGGTGGTCAAGATAATGTTGACGAAGCAGACTACGAAGTGGTAGACTAAATTTCAGGACATGACAGTAAAAAGGGCATCTAATGATGCCCTTCATCAATAGAAAGGCGGTTTGAGGTGTGAGCAACAAGAGCGATTATTATGAACTACTGGGAGTGGAACGAAATGCTGATGAAGCTCAATTAAAAAGCGCTTATCGAAAACTCGCAATGAAATATCACCCTGATAGAAATCCCGACGATAAAGAGGCTGAAGCAAAATTTAAAGAAATCAACGAAGCGTATGAAGTCTTAAGTGATGCAGAAAAACGTCGTCTTTATGATCAATTTGGGCATGCAGGCGTCAACCAAAATGGTGGTGCTGGTGCAGGATTCGGAGGCTTTGAGGGATTCGGTGGTTTCGAAGATATTATCAACGAGATGTTCGGTGGTGGCTTTGGTTTCGGTTCTTCTTCAAGAGGTCGCAACAGTGCAAGAAAAGGTAAGGATATAAGAGTTGACTTAACACTTGAGTTTGAAGAGGCTGCATTTGGTAAGAAGCAAACGATAGAATACCTAAGAACAGAAGATTGTGATGTGTGTCACGGAGCTGGAAATGAGCCAGGCACTGATACACATAAATGTAGCGCTTGTAATGGTACAGGAGAGATTCGATATTCGCAAAGATCTCTTTTTGGCGAGTCTATTAGTGTCAAACCTTGTCCAACCTGTAAAGGGAAGGGTGAGACCTTTGATCAAGCATGCCATCAATGTAAAGGTCATGGCATAATCAAGAAAAGATTTAGTAAAGAGATTGATATCCCTGCAGGTGTTTTCCATGGTGCGCAAATGCAGCTAAGGGGTGAAGGTGACTTAGGTCAAAATGGTGGCCCAAGAGGCGATGTTATAATTGTTTTAAGAGTCAAACCACATAAGCACTTTACAAGAGATGGCAACGACATTTACTATGATCTTTGGATTACTTACCCTCAAGCGGTTCTCGGTGCTGAGGTAATGGTGCCGACTCTAGATGGGAAGGCAAAGTTCACTATCCCTGAAGGGACACCATCTGGCAAACAGTTTAAGCTAAAAGGTAAGGGAATTCCTGTACTAAACGGGTATGGTAGAGGCGATCAGTATGTAAAAATCAATGTTGAAATTCCAACAAAGCTTAATAAAAAACAAAAGGAAGCTCTGATGCAATTTGACATTGAGCTCACTGGTATTAAAACTTCTACTGCAGATTCAGAAGAAGATACAAATTCGAAGCCAAATACTAAGGGAAAAAAAGGTAATGATAAAAAATTTTTCGATAAGCTAAAAGATAATTTTAGTTAAATAAATTTGTTTTGATAGTCCTGCTATGCACTTGTTTGAAGTGATAGCAGGATTTTTTCACGATAGACGATACCGATGAATTATGATATATTATTTAGGATATCTTAGTATTTAAATAGGGTTTATTTTGAACATAAATAAGGAGTTAAGTATGAGCTGGTATGAAATTAATATTAAAACGTCTGAGGCTGCCATAGATGCAGTTACTAATTTGTTATATGGATATGGTGCTACAGGTGTCATGATTAATAATCCAAATGATGAGGACTTCACAAACCAAGAGTTAGGTAAATGGGATTATTATGATCCTCAGAATTTAAAATTAGACTTTGAAGGCGTTCTTATTACAGGATATTTTGACGATTGTAACATCGAAGAGGTGGCAATTAATTTAAAAGAGAGCATTGATAACTTAACTGATTTTAATATACCGATTGGATTAAATGAAGTTACTCACAAAGCAATTTATGCCTCTGACTGGGAAAATGAATGGAAAAAATACTTCAAGCCCTTTAGACTTGGAAATCATATCGTTATTAAGCCTTCCTGGGAGACTTTTGAAACCAAGGATGAGGATTTGGTAATCGAAATTGATCCCGGCAATGCATTTGGCTCTGGAACGCACGAAACAACTTCTATGTGTATCGAAATGATAGAAAAATATATGAAACCTTCTGATACGGTAATCGATGTCGGCTGTGGCAGTGGTATTCTTGCTATCGCAGCTGGAAAGCTTGGAGCTAAAGAGGTTATTGCTGTAGATATTGATGAAAATGCCGTTCTTACTGCGAGAGAAAATCTAAAGCTGAATGGCTTAGAAGAAATCTCAGATGTAAGACATGGTGATTTAATCAAAGTGGTTCCAGAAAAAGCTGAATTGGTTGTAGCCAATATTATAGCGGATATAATCGTAAAGTTTTCAGATGATGTTGAAAGCATTATGAAGGCAGATGCATTATTTGTTAGTTCAGGCCTAATTTTAGATAAAGTGGATTGGGTTATTGAAGAGCTAATGAAAAGACAGTTTGAAATTGTTGAAGTAATGAAAAAGGGTGAGTGGGCAGTCGTCGTCTCTCGAAAGGTTAAAGGATAGTATATGCATCGTTTTTTTTTAGAATCAGAAGATAGGATTAGTAGCAATGAGGTTATACTTAACAACGAAGAGAGTGTAACCCATTTAATTAAGGTTTTAAGAGCTAAGAATGGTGAGTCTATAGAGCTTATTTCAGAGACAGATCTCATAATAGCTAAAATAAATGTGATGAATACTAATTCTGTTAGTTTAATAATTGAAAGCATACAGACTTTATCTAATGAGTCAGCAGTTCAAGTAGACCTTTTTCAATGCTTGCCCAAAGGCCCAAAGCTAGAGCTGATTTTACAAAAAAATGTTGAACTAGGCATTCACGACTTTTACCTGGTTCAATCAAAACGATGTATTGTTGATTATAAGCCTAAGGATGTGCCTAAAAAGCTTGAACGACTAGAACGTGTGATTAAAGAGGCTGCTAAGCAATCAAAGAGAGAAAGAATTCCAAGCCTGCATGGCATTATGAAAATTAGTGAGATTGAAGAGGTGATTACGAGTTACGATGCTTTTTTTATCTTATATGAAAAAGAAAAAAACGCTTCTTTAAAGCAACACATGCAGACTTTTACTGGTAAAAGAATTGCAATTTTAGTAGGTCCTGAAGGTGGATTTGAAGCATCTGAGGTCGAGAGGATAGTTATGGCTGGCGCCAAATCAGTTACACTTGGAAGCCGTATATTACGTACAGAAACCGCTGGATTTGTTGCGACAACATGTATCCAATATGAAATCGGCGAGTTAGATTAAGGAGTATTTGATGAATAAAGTTGCATTTGTCACACTTGGTTGTAAAACCAACCAATATGAAACAGATGCCTTAATGGATCTTTTTTATAAAAATAGATATGAAATTGTGGACTTTGATGACTTTGCAAATGTGTATGTAATTAACACATGTACTGTAACAAGTATCAGTGATAAAAAGTCACGACAAATGATTAGACGTGCAAAGAAAAGCAACCCAAACGGTATCGTCGTTGTCGTTGGCTGCTACGCGCAAATTTCTCCTGATGAAGTTAGTGCAATAGAGGATGTTGATATTGTCGTTGGAACAGATGCAAGAACATCCATTCTCAGTTATATTTCAGATTATATGAGTGGGATCACACCTAAACCTTACGTTATCGTAGAGGATATTTCAAAAATTAAGGTTTTTGAAGAAATGAGTGTTTCCAACATTACCACACATACAAGAGCTTTTGTTAAAATTCAAGAAGGATGTAACCAATTCTGTACTTATTGTATTATCCCTTATGCAAGAGGTAGAGTAAGAAGTAGAACGCTTTCACATGTTGTTGAAGAAATTGAGCAGTTGACGAAAAAAGGTTATGTCGAATTTGTTTTAACTGGCATCCATATTGGATCGTATGGTCTGGACCTAGATCATGTCGCCCTAATTGATTTAATTGAATCCATTCACGCAATTGAAGGGGTTAAACGTATTCGTCTAGGGTCTATTGAACCAAGGCTTATTTCTGCTTCTTTTGTCGAGCGTCTCGTCACACTTGAGAAGGTATGCGATCATTTTCATCTATCACTACAGAGCGGTTCAAACACAGTCTTAAAAAGAATGAACCGTAAATATACATCTGAAGAATTTTATGAATCGGTTGAAAGGTTAAAATCGATTTATAACGCACCCTCTTTAACAACGGATATTATAGTTGGCTTCCCTGGAGAAACTGAAGAAGAATTCCTCGAAACGATGGCGTTTGTTGAAAAGGTTGGCTTTAGCGAGATTCATGTATTTCAATTTTCAAAGCGCGAAGGAACACCTGCAGCTGACATGAAGGATCAAATCGACGGAAAAATTAAGAAATCTAGAAGTGAACAGTTAATTGCAAAAGCTAGTCAGCTAAACCGAAATTATCAAGAGCTATTTATGAATAAACAGCTCGAGGTCCTTTTTGAGGAGAATAAAGACGGGCAATCACAAGGGCATAGTACCAATTATCTTAATGTTATGGTTAAGGACCAAGTGAAACCGGGTACATTACTAAAAGTTGTCGTTACTGATATCTCTGAGAATAAGCTGATTGCTACAATTGAGCTTTAATATTTATTTGTAAGAATATTTACTTTATTTGGTTTTTACACTTAATTTTGAGTAAAAAGTTTGATATAATAGTTTAGTATTATGATTGCATGAAAGGAGGTGTTAAAAGATGGATTGTATATTTTGTAAGATTATAAACGGAGACATTCCCTCGACGAAAGTCTATGAGGACTCACAGGTTTACGCATTTAAAGACATCAATCCCGAAGCGCCTGTTCATGTATTGATAGTACCTAAACAACACATTGAATCGGTCGCTCATCTAGATGACACTCATAAAGATTTAATAGGGCACATACATTTAGTTGCCAAGCAATTAGCAGAGGAAGCTGGCATTGATCAAAGTGGTTACCGTTTACTTACAAATATCGGTAAGGAAGGTGGTCAGTCAGTATTCCATTTGCATTATCACATGCTTGGAGGACGTCAACTAAAATGGCCACCAGGCTAAAAAATAGTAAGTTTATTATTGCTTTTTAGCCGTACCTAGTATATAATAACAAGGTATGTTCTAGGTACATTCCTCTGTACTTAAAGAATCTAATAACGGAGGGAGGGAATGTGAATGTCTGGCATCAAAGTTGGAGAAAATGAAAGTATTGATAGTGCTTTAAAAAGATTTAAAAGAGAAACATCTAAAGCTGGCGTAATGGCTGAGATTAAGAAAAGAAGACATTACGAGAAGCCTAGCGTAAAGCGTAAAAAGAAATCTGAAGCAGCTAGAAAGAAAAAGAAAAAGCAGTTTTAGTGAAGAGGTGAAAAGATGTCACTAAAAGAGTTGCTCATGGATGATTTGAAAGTAGCGATGAGAGACAAGGAAACGGTTAAGAAGTCTGTAATCACGATGCTTCGTGCTGCTGTTAAGCAAGTGGAAGTAGACGAGAGAAGAGAGCTTGACGATGAAGCTGTTATTGAGATCATTACGAAACAAATCAAACAGAAGAATAATGCCATTGTAGAATTCAAGAATGGCGATCGTCAAGATTTGGTTGAATTGACGGAAAAAGAAATCGAATTTCTTATGAAATATATGCCTGAACAGCTTTCAGTTGAAGAAGTTCAAAAAATTGTTGTAGATGCAATCGCAACAGTTGGCGCAACATCTATGAAAGATATGGGTAAAGTAATGGGAATCGTTTCGAATGCTACTAAAGGCAAAGCAGACGGCAAGCTAGTTGCTGATCTCGTTAAAAAAGGTCTTTCGTAGATTTTAACCTAAAGTTAAATGGCACACCCTGCGGTGTGTCATTAATTTTTTTTGATACAATTATAACCTGGATTGAGTGATTTAATGATTAAATTATGTTAAAATAAATGTAACTTTCCCCAAATGGAGGATCTATGACAGCTAGCACAGTAAAAAAGGTCATTTTAAATGATTTCAGCGCATTCCATCTTTTGTTTGGTAATTTAGATGAAAACATCTTATTACTTGAAAAAGCATATCATGTTAACATTACCTCTAGAGATGGTGAAATTAGCATTAAAGGTGAACCTGAACAGATTAAAAAAGTAGAAGAGGTCATTTCAATATTAATTAAAAATATCCAAGCTGGTGAGATAGTTGATAAACAACGTGTTAACTATGTAATTCAGTCTGTAGAAAATGGCGTAGGCAATCAGCTTGATGATCTAAGCAAGTCATTTATATGTGTCACAAACCGTGGAAAGTATATTAAACCAAAGACGATTGGTCAGAATAACTATATAAAAGCAATTCAAAGTAGAGATGTCGTGTTTGGAATAGGGCCAGCTGGTACTGGTAAAACCTTTCTTGCCGTTGCAATGGCAATTCGAGCGTTTAAAAATAATGAAGTCTCACGTATTATTATTACGCGACCAGCGGTTGAAGCAGGGGAAAACTTAGGCTTTCTACCTGGTGATCTTCAAATGAAGGTAGATCCATATTTGAGACCACTTTATGACGCGATGTTTGACATACTTGGTGTTGACACCTTTAATTCATTTAGAGAACGGGGCCTTATTGAAATAGCGCCACTCGCCTATATGAGGGGCAGAACCCTCGATAACGCCTTTATTATCCTAGATGAAGCACAAAATACCACACGAGAGCAGATGAAAATGTTTTTAACGCGATTTGGCTATAATTCTAAAGTTGTAGTTAATGGAGATACAACTCAAATAGATTTACCAAATGGCAGAAAATCTGGATTGATACATGCAATAGAAGTCTTAAGAAGTGTAGAAGAAATCGGTTTTGTTTACTTTAATGAAAAAGATGTTGTTAGACACGAACTCGTAAAAAAAATCATCCTTAGTTATGATCGATACGAGAAAGAGAATAAGGACGTGAAACATGGCTCAAAGCAGGAATTCAAGCAAGAAAACAAAAAAGACGACCAAAAAGAATCGTAAGCGCTTTGGAATTGAAATACGAAGCAAAAACCTTTTAGTAAATAATTTAATCATGCTAGCATCCTTTGTTATCATCTTCTTAATGATGAACAATGCCTCTTTTTATGGGATATATAATTATTTACCAGGCGATCTGATTAAAGAGGATATTTTTTTAAAAAATGACTTAATCGATTATGATGCGACAGATGCACTTAAAGAACAGAAGACTTTAGAAATTGAGCCTATAATGTATGTTGATTTTTCAAAGCAGGTTGAATCTAAGAAGAATCTGACAGAATTTTTTTCACGCCTTGCTGAAATTAAGACAGATTATGGTAATGATGTTGAGTTGATGAAAAAGGTTTATGCTGGAATTGAGAGACGAAATACCTATGGTCTTGACGATACAGAATTAATGAGTCTCGTTGTATTATCAAATGAAAAGCTAAATCTAATTCAAAATTATGCAGTAGATATAACTGTAGAGAATATGTCCAACGGCCTAACCGCATCAGAAATCACTACTGCAATTCAATCAATAGAAACCTATATAGCATCTCAAACAGACATTAATGACTTTGAAAAGAGCATCCTTTTAAAATTGATTAGTGGTGCTGTTGTTGAAAACAAGTTTGTCGATGCTGCAAAAACACAAGCTAAGATAGATAATGAGCTTGCTAAAGTAGACGACGTCACATATAACAAGGGAACTTTGTATCTAGCAAAGGGCAACACACTTTCACAAAGTGATTATGAGCTGCTTAAAAGTGGTGGTGTCATTTTAGAGTCCAAAATGGATAGCTTAATTATGAAGCTTGGACTAGTCGTCCTATTAGGATTGCTATGGTTTATTCTTCATATTTATTTGTGGTATTTTGAAATTGATATCATCAAATCGAACAAAAAATATGGTATCTTAATGAGCTTGTTTTTAACCTTTTTCGTTAGCTCAGGTTTCTTTTATGAGATATCACCTTATATAATACCATTGCCAGCGTTTTCTATACTCGCTAGTATCATGCTAACACCGACCATTGCTTTGTTTTTTGGGTCGGGTCTTTTGATACTAGTAAGCTTACATTCAGGAATTGATGGTTTTACCTTAATTGCTTATCTATCAACAATTATGATTTCTAGAGCGCTTGTTAAAAATATTAAACAAAGATCTCAATTAATCAGTATTGGTCTTTATGTGTCGTTGGTTTTAATGATCTTCGTTCTTTCTGAATGGCTAATTTTTAAAACAGAACCAACAAATTTAGCATATGACCTTGCTTTTTCAGCTTCAAATGGCGTACTTAGTGCAATTCTTACAATTGGTATTATGCCATTCTTTGAGAGCTTCTTTGTGGTGTTAACGCCATTTAAGTTGCTTGAGCTTTCCAATCCGAACAGACCTTTATTAAAGCGGTTATTGATCGAGGCACCTGGAACCTATCATCATAGTATTTTAGTTGGCAATTTAGCCGAAACTGCTGCACATGACATTGGAGCAAACAGTCTACTAACAAGAGTTGCCGCCTTCTATCACGATGTGGGGAAGCTTGAGAGACCATACTATTTTAAAGAAAATCAGGTTGGTCATGATAATCCACATGATAAACTCCCACCTCAGGTTAGTGCTAATTTCATAAAAAATCATATGACAGTGGGTGCTGAGCTACTTGAAAAAAACAAGCTACCAAAGGAAATCATAGATGTTGTAAAGGCGCATCACGGGACTTCTCTTATAAAGTATTTTTATCACCGTGAACAAGTCAATAATCCGGATGTAGATGTCACAAAATTTCTTTATACCGGCCCTAAACCAGATACGAAAGAAGCGGTCGTCCTCATGCTGGCTGATTCTGTTGAGGCTGCAGTAAGAAGCCTAGATGAACCGACAAAGGATTCTATAACAGAGCTGATTGACAAGATATTTAATCAAAAAATTTCTGAAAATCAATTTTCGAATGCAAACATTACATTTAAAGAACTTGAAAAAATTAAAGCCTCATTCTTAAAGGTTTTGAGTGGGATTTTCCATGAGCGTATCGCTTATCCTGAAGTAAATCTAGATCAAATCTCCAAGTCGGCATTTGATCAATCTGAAGCAAAGGAGAACTAATATGCAAATTGAGATACTCAATGAAACAGATATTGAATTATCAGAAGAATTAGAGTCATTAATCGTCAAAGCAAGTGATAAAGTTCTTGAATATGAGGACTTTGATATTGAGGGAGAGGTAAGTGTCCTCTTTGTAAGTGATAATAGAATTAAAGAGCTCAATAGAGAATATAGAAATAAAGACACAGTGACAGATGTCTTGTCCTTTCCTCAGTATGATTCAATCATTGAAAATGGTGTAAATGATCCTTTTATTTATCTTGGAGATGTTGTGATTTCACTTGAACAGGCACAAAGACAGGCTGAGGAATTTGGACATTCGTTAGAACGTGAAATCGTCTATTTGACCGTACACAGTATGCTTCATCTATTTGGCTACGACCATATGACTGATGAAGATAAAGGCGTAATGCGATCAAAAGAAAAGCAGGTCCTAGGAGCATTAAAAATCTTCAAAGGCACATCTTTAGGAGATGTGATATGAATAAAAAATATATAGCAGCAGCTGGAATCGTTGGTATTATTGTTCTTTCAGTTATCATCGGCATCGTAATCAAAAAAGCTTCTATTGATAAGGTACAAGCGACAGAAGAAACAACTGTACTTATCACAACAGAGGCTACTGAAAATACAATTGAAACTGAGCAAGAAGAAACAACAGATGGCGTTAAATACGAAAGTCATTTTAACCCGTATACTGGCTTATACTCAGACTCAGAGCTCACAGATCGAAGACCTATCGTCGTCATGTTAGACAATCAATATCTAGCAAGACCTCAGGCTGGTTTAGATGAAGCTGATGTTATATATGAAATCCTTGCAGAAGGACTAATAACACGTTATATGGCGGTATTTTATGGTGATCTTCCCGATCATATTGGTCCAGTTAGAAGCTCAAGACCTTATTTTGTAGAAAAGGCATATGAATTTGACCCGTATTATGTGCATGTAGGCGGTTCGATGCAGGCTTTATCTGATATTCGAAAATATAGTCTTGCAGATATTGACGGTTTAACAAGTGGCGCATTTTGGCGTGAAAAGCACAAGAGCATACCACATAATATGTATACCTCAAGCGAAGCCATTATTAAAGATGGCAATCGGTTAGGCTACAAAACTTCAATTAACCCTAACTTCATCAAATTTAACGAATCTTTTACCGAACTAAAGGGTTCAAACGCAAAGGAAATTACATTTGTTTACAAAGACCCTGTTAAAACCGACCCTACAGGTTATTACACTTCGTATATATATAACGATGAAGAAAAAGTATATTATCGATATACTAATGGTAGTCCCCATAATGATGAGGATTCTAAAACTCAATTGACCTGCACAAACATTTTAGTTCAATACGCCAAAACAGCTGTCATTGACAATGAAGGTCGACTCGATATTGATTTAACTACCACTGGAACGGGTAAGTACTATACAGGTGGCAAGTTTATCGAGGTTGCTTGGTCTAAAAAAAGTGTAGATGCATTGACTGAGTTCTTTGATTTAGATGGCCAACCCATTCAACTCAATCCAGGTAAAACTTGGATTCAGGTTATGAAGATTGGCAGGGAAGAAATAATTAAATAGCGAGGTATAATATGACATATCATGAACTAGTTGAAAAAGCTTATGAAGCAATGCAATTTTCCTACTCACCATACTCAAACTTTAAAGTAGGCGCTGCATTACTTACCACTTCTGGAAAAGTTTATACCGGATGCAATGTCGAAATTGCTTCTTTTGGTGCAACAAATTGTGCTGAAAGAACGGCAATTTTTAAAGCAATATCTGAAGGCAATCACGATTATTCAGCGATAGCTGTTGTTTCTTCAAGTAGAGATTTTACGTATCCATGCGGGATCTGTCGACAAGTTATTGTTGAGTTTGCTAAAGATATTGACATCATCGTCGCTAAAGACTATGATTATGAAGTCTATAAAATAGACGAGCTATTACCAAAATCATTTACTCAAATTGATCTAAAGTAGGATCAATCTAGATAGTATTTTTAGAAATGGAGGCGCTATGCAGTTTAAATCTGGTTTTGTGACCATTATAGGTAGACCGAATGTAGGAAAGTCAACATTGCTAAATCAGATCGTCGGTGAGAAAATTGCCATAATGTCGAGCAAGCCACAAACCACTCGTCATAAGATATCAGGGTTTTATAATGATGAGGACAGCCAGATAATTTTTGTAGATACGCCTGGTATCCACAGACCCAAAAACAAACTTGGTGACTTTATGGTTAACAGTGCTAAGAGTGCTGTAAAAGATGTAGATGTTGTCATTTTAATGGTTGACCACTCTTTGAAAATCGGACCTGGGGATGAGTATTTAATTGATTTTATTAAAGAAGCTAAGGTAAAGGTTATTTTGGCAATTAATAAAGTTGACTTAATTAGTCCAGATGAGTTTAAAATGATTTATGATCGCTATATGACATATGATTTTATTGAAACTGTCATTGGGTTATCTGCAATCAACTCAAAAGGTGTAGAGAAATTATTACAAGCGATTAAGTTGAAATTACCTTTAGGACCGGCCTTTTATCCAACCGATCATCTTACGGATCAAACTGAAAGAACCATTGTATCAGAAATTGTTCGTGAGAAGGTTTTACTTTATATCGACGAAGAAATACCTCATGGTGTTGCTGTGGAGGTACAGAGCTTTAAGAAAAGAAACAATAAGGAGCTGTATGACATTGAAGTAGATATTATCTGCGAAAAGCAATCTCATAAAGGAATAATCATCGGTAAAGAGGGCAGAAAATTAAAAGGGATAGGCAAAAGTGCGAGACAAGATATTGAGAGATTATTACAATGCTCCGTTAACTTACAGCTTTTTGTCAAAGTAAGAGAAGGCTGGCGTGACAATCAAAACTTCTTAAAAAGTATTGGCTATAAGGAGTAATTTGTATCGTAACCAAAAGGTAAGTGACAACACTTACCTTTTTTTAGTATTATCGGCAAATGGAGGTAGCCATGAGCTTACTTATGTTTTACGAATATCTGTCAAAAGTTGAACGACTTCTTGAAGAAAATAATGAAGTTGAGCTTCATGTCTATCTTGAAGACATGCATGCTGCAGATATTGCAGAGGTTTTAGAAAATCTTGAGGACGATCAGCAGGAAATCGTCTTTGGACTCTTATCGACAGAAAAAGCGACCGAAGTTCTTGAGGAGATCAATTCAGAGCAATTCAGTGATATCTTGAAGAATTTGACATATGAAAAAAAGGTCGAACTGTTGGAAAATATGTCGCAGGATGATATCGTCGACAAGCTTAGTGAACTCCCTGAAAGTCGTCAACAGGAAATCATTGCATTTTTGGATTACGAGGATGCTGCTGACGTCAAAGAGCTACTTATATACGAAGAGGGAACCGCTGGTCGTAGTATGACGAAGGATTTTGTTTCTGTTAGAAAAAATTTCTCTGTCTACTATGCTATAGAAACGCTTAGAGCAATTGCGCCTGATGCAGAAACGATATACTATGTCTATGTTACAGATAATAGCGATCGATTGGTGGGCGTTATTTCTCTTAGAGAGCTAATCATATCCTCACCTAATAAGCCAATTGACGCCATTATGAACGAAAATCTTATAACCGTTAACGTACATGACGATCAGGAGGATGTTGCAAAAGTTGTATCTAAATACGACCTCTTAGCAATTCCAGTTGTAGATGATGATAACGTTTTAAGAGGCATTATTACCATTGATGACGTTTTGGATATATTAGAAGAGGAAGCGACAGAGGATATCTTTAAGTTTGCCGGAGCCTCAGAAACAGAGATGTATGAAAATGATGATACTTTGTTCGAGCGCGTTAAAAATTCTGTTGTATCTAGATTGCCTTGGCTAATTATAACCATCTTTGGCGGTTTGTTATCAGCAAGTGTTCTTGCAAAGTTTCAAGGTACCATCAGTGCGAACGCCACATTAGCCATGTTTATGCCACTATTAACAGGTATGGGGGGAAATGTAGGGACTCAATCCTCGACAATTACTGTAAGAAATATTGCAACTCACGTCATTGAGGGAACGGGTATACTAAGAACCTTAATACATGAGATATCAGTTGGTTTATTCGTTGGAATTGTCTGCTCCGTTTTGGTTGGAATAGCAGCAATTATAATGAAGGCAGAATTTCACATCGCGATAATTGTTGGCATTTCCATGTGGGCAAATATGACTACTGCGGCAACTATTGGTACAATTGTTCCGCTTGTATTTAAAAAAATTGGCATTGACCCTGCAGTTGCCTCTGCGCCATTTATCACAACAACCATTGACCTAACTGGACTTTCTATTTACTTTTCACTTGCTACGTTTTTAATGACTAGCTTATAACTGGATAGGAGATTCTATGTACTTTGATACAGATGCGTTAGTGATAAAATCAACAAAATCATTAAACAACGATATATTTCTAACCTTATTCAGTCGTAAATCAGGAAAAATGGAAGTCGTTGCGAATGGCGCTAAGAGTTCTAAATCTCAGCTGTCAGCAAGCTCCAAGCCCTTTGTATATGGTACATTTACTATTAACACATCAAATAAGATACCAAAGGTCATTGCATGTGAAATTATTGATTCTCATTTTAGAGTGACGAATGATCTTGAAATTTTGGCATACGGTAATTATTTTATTGAGCTTTGCAATTTGACGACGGTACCAAATGTAGTAGATTATCCACATTATCAATTAATCGTTGAATTGATTTCTATTCTTTCAAACGCTGGACGGGAAGTAGCTACTCTTGATTTGGATACACTTGATTTACTGAGAGCTGCCTACTTGATTAAGCTTTCAAGGATTACTGGTCATCAAGCAAATATTTCCTCTCATTGTACTTCATGTGGCTGCAATTTAGAAGAGACTATATATTTTTCACCTCATGCAGGTGGCCTGATTTGTGGCAACTGTGAAAAAAGTAAATATAGAGGCTACAAAATTAACCAAACGTATATTAATCTGATTCAGTATTTATTAATTAAGGATCCAAGGGTGATTATAAAGACTAAAATACATCCCAATTATATCCAGAGATTGTGTAGTTTTTACGAAGAATTAATAATTTACCATAATCAAATAAAGGAAATTAAGTCTAAAAATTTTTTAGAAGATATCAAAAAACATTAGCAATTCAAATACTTGCAAATCTACAATATTTTTTATATAGATTTTAAGTTGTAAATATATAGCTTTTGGTTGACAAGAAGGTGTCTATACACTTTCTTTTTTCTTGTCTAATTATATGTTAGAATAATACAACTGTGGGGGTATATTATACTTAGACTATTTGTTTTTGGGGAGGAAGGCTTATGAGAAAATTCAGTTTAAGAGCAAAATTGATTCTCGCTTTTATTCTAGTTATTACCATTCCGATGGTGACTCTTGGGGGAATCATTTACAAGGTTTCGAAAGATTCATATTACAACAATATGAAGGAATCATCTTTAGAAATTTCAGAACAGGTTAAAAATAGTGTTACCAATTATATGATGATTTATGAAAGAGCGACCAAATTGACGGGGAGAGATCCGAATTTAGGAACTGCACGTACCGATGAGCTAAGTCGTGAAAGAATGCTCGTTGCATTCAATAGCTTTATTTCAGAATATAGTGAAGTTAAAAATGTGTATGTTGGCTATAAAGATAAATCATTTTATATTTGGCCAGAGGTAGAGCTTCCTGCTGATTATGATCCAACTGGCAGACCATGGTATACAGAGGCTCAGGATAAAGATGGCTTTATTTGGACGCCACCATATACCGATGCAACAGACAAATCAATCATTGTTATATCTGCAGCGCTTCCAGTAAAAAGTCCGTCAGGTAGCTTTGAAGGGGTCATGGCACTTGATTTAGATATTTCGAAGGTAGCTGCTAGCTTGAATGATATTCTAATAGGTAAGTCAGGCTACGTAACCGCTATTGATAGTAACAATCTTGTAATGACACATCCAAATAGTGATTTAGTAGGTTCTGAAATCTCTGTACCAGAATTAAATACCTTTGTAAAAAGTAATACGACAGGCACGCTTGAATATTCCTTCAATGGTGTCAAAAAAATTGCATTTCTTACAACTATTGATTCCTTGGGATGGAAATTGCTTGCTGTAGTAGATGAAAGTGAAATTGCTGATCAAACAAGATCACTTGTGCTTACTTTACTTTTCTTCTCAAGTATATTATTAGCAATTGCAATTATCGTCGCTATAGTATTCTCTAATTTAATTCTCAAAAATATTAAAAAAATCAGTACATTTATTAGTGAAGTTAGCCGTGGTGATTTAAGCCATAGAATTCACATTAAAGCAAAAGATGAAATTGGTCTTCTATCACATGATCTTAATGATATGTTAGATAATGTCTCTGGGCTATTAAGAAATGTAGATGACGCAACTTCAAAGGTTCTTGAGTCCTCAACTGGATTAGTGGGCTTGTCTGAAAGGTCAACGCAAGCAGCTAGAGAGGTTGCTCATGCAGTAGAAGAGGTTGCTGTAGGTGCATCTAAACAGGCGATGGACAGTGAAACCAGTAGTAAGGTTGCAACTGAAATGGGTAACAACATCAAAACACTCACCGAGAACATTGTCTCAATGATTGACCAAACGACCAAAGCAAGTCAGATTAATAAGAGTAGTGTTGCTGCAGTAAATGTTTTAAGACAAAAGAACGTTGAAAATAATGACGCCACGCAAAAAACAGAAACTGCAATTTTAGAGCTTGCTAATCAATCTCAAGCGATTGGCAGCATCGTGCAAGCAATTAGTACCATCGCTGAACAGACCAATCTACTTGCACTTAATGCATCTATTGAAGCAGCTAGAGCAGGTGAGCATGGTCGAGGCTTTGCTGTAGTTGCAGATGAGATTCGTAAGCTTGCTGAGGAGTCAAGTAAAGCAGCTGATGAAATCAAGAGCATCGTCAATTCGATTCAACAGGGCTCATCGCACACAGTTACAATCATGCAAGAGGTTAAACTCCGCTCTAACGATCAAAATATTGCAGTTCAAAAGGTTGAAGAAGCATTCAACAGTATTTTTACAGCCATCACGAGCATTCAAAGTGTCATTGATGCCGTATCTAAGGATATTGAAGTCCTTGACGCTAGTAAGGTTGAAATATTAGATAGCATATCAAGCATCGCAAGTGTCTCTGAAGAAGCTGCTGCAGCATCTGAGGAGGTTAGTGCGTCAATGCAAGAGCAAACGGCTATAGTAGAAGAGGTTGCATCTTCAGCAGAAAAACTTAGAGAATTAGCGATACACCTCGAAGAAAATATTACTAAATTTACCATTTAACAAATGAAGGCTTTAAATTATCATTGATGATTAACCTAAACCCGCCTAATTTCGTCAAAAACGAGCTTTGGCGGGTTTTGTATTAACGTTAGAATTTAATTAAAAACCGGATATAAATCCGAAAAAACGAAACAAAGTTATAAATGTAGTGGTATAATATTTTTATAAAATTGAAACTTATTATATGATTATAAATATACAGAAGGGAGAGTATTATGAGAATCACTTTAGAAATGGTCGATGAGGTTATTAGTAGAACTGGCGCAACTTATAAAGAAGCAAAAGAGGCTTTAGAGCTATATGAGGGAGATGTCTTACAGGCAATCGTATATCTCGAAGAAAAAACTGCACCAAGAAGATCACCTGGACAAGATACAATTGAGAAGCTGAAAGCTTTAGTCAATGAAGGACTTGTTAGTCAAATTATCATTCAAAAAAATGGCAAAACGATTTTAGATTTACCTATCGTTGCAGGGGCAATAAGTGCAGTAATCTTTACCGTTCCAACGGTTGCCGGTATAATAGCTGCTATTGCAACCGGCTGTGAAATTAAAATCATTAAAAAAGATGGTGAAGAGGTTAATTTTAATGAAATGACCCAAACAAAATTTGAGGATTTTAAAAATTTTATCAATAGAGAAAAATCGAAGATGAATAGGGAAGAAACTTCACAATCAGCTTCAGAGGAAAACATTTTTGAAGAGGATATATTTGAAGAGGAAGACAAATACGAGAAATAGCGACATTCTTTCTAGGTTGTATGAAAATACTCTAGTTCAGCCTTTACACTATTTTATATTTGTGGTAAAATCAAAAAAAATATATACTGCTGCGATGAAAAAGAGGAGTAATTTGTTCTATTTTTTAGAGAGTTGATGTCAGGTGGAAATCAACATTTAGAATAAATGAAGGCGCTTTCGAGCTATGCATACTAAAGTGGGTCATTTTGACCAACTAGGGTGGAACCGCGGAATAATCTTTCGTCCCTTTTGGGATGAAAGATTTTATTTTTTTTGTCAATAAAGTTGACAAATGTAAGAAATTCACACAACAAGGTAGGAGGCATTATGGAAAAGGTAACGATGGAAAAGGTTGTTTCTTTATCAAAATCAAGAGGATTTATTTTCCCAGGTTCAGATATTTACGGTGGACTTGCAAACACATGGGATTATGGTCCATTAGGCGTTGAGCTTAAAAACAATGTTAAACAAGCTTGGTGGAAAAAATTTATTCAGGGATCGCCATACAATGTAGGGATTGACAGTGCAATACTCATGAATCCAGAGGTTTGGGTAGCATCAGGCCATGTTGGGGGCTTCAATGACCCTTTAATGGACTGTAAGTCGTGTAAAACAAGATATAGAGCAGATCAGTTAATCGAAGCACATATGATGGCAAAAGGAGAAACGCCAGAAGCTCTAGATGCTTGGGGCAACGAAAAAATGGAAAAATACATCGATGAAGAAGGAATTGTTTGCACAAACTGCGGAAAAAAGGATTTTACTAGCATCAGACAGTTCAATCTAATGTTTAAGACATTCCAAGGGGTTGTTGAGGATTCATCTACTGAAATTTTTCTTAGACCTGAAACTGCTCAGGGTATTTTTGTTAACTTTAAGGCAATCCAAAGAGCTGCAAGAAAGAAAGTTCCTTTCGGTATCGGTCAAATCGGTAAATCCTTTAGAAATGAAATAACACCGGGCAATTTTACATTCAGAACAAGAGAATTTGAACAAATGGAGCTTGAATTTTTCTGTGAGCCAGGTGAAGATTTAAAATGGTTTGCTTACTGGAAAGAGTTCTGCATGAGCTGGCTATTAAAACTTGGCATGAATCCTGCTAATGTAAAGTTCAGAGATCATGATGCAGAGGAGTTATCACATTACTCTAATGCAACGACTGATATCGAGTATAAATTCCCATTTGGTTGGGGAGAGCTATGGGGAATTGCTGATAGAACCGATTTTGACTTAAAAGCACATATGACACATGCTAAAACCGATTTATCCTATCAGGATCCGATTACTAACGAAAAATATGTCCCATACTGTATAGAACCATCTCTTGGCGCGGATAGAGTTACACTGGCATTTTTAGTTGACGCATATGATGAAGAAGCGTTGGATGATGGTACATCAAGAATCGTAATGCGCTTCCATCCAGCACTTGCACCTTATAAAGCTGCTATTTTCCCACTATCAAAAAAATTAAACGAAGGTGCAGAGAAAGTATTTGCTGATTTGGCTGAGCATTTTAATGTCGATTTCGATGACTCAGGTAGTATTGGAAAACGCTATAGAAGACATGATGAAATTGGTACACCTTTCTGTATCACATATGATTTTGAATCTGAAGAGGATCATAGCGTTACCATTCGTCATAGAGATTCTATGGAGCAAGAACGTGTAAAAATTGATGAGCTAGAAAATTATATCCGTACGAGACTCAAGTTCTAAAATATGATATAATATTGTTTGAATATTCGAACATTTCTGATAATTTTTTAGTTTTAGAAATAAATATTTGGATATAATTATTATGATGTACTAATTCTAGGAGGTTTCAATGGACAATCGGTATTATATATTTATCCTATCCGATTCGTTAGGTGAGACAGCTTCGCATGTTGCAAGAGCTGCAATGAACCAGTTTATCAATAAAGACTACGTCGTAAAAAAATACAATTATGTGAGAGATGCGGATGCCGTTGAGGAAATCGTCGTGGAAGCATCGAAGCATAAATCCATGATTTTATTTACAACCGTTATAGAAGAATTGACAAATAGCATTGTCTCTCTGTGTGCGAAACACAATGTGCTTTGCCATGATATCCTGTCACCAGTTCTGGGACAGTTTTCATCCTTCTTTGATGATTCTCCAGTGAGAAAGCCGGGAACGATGTATAAACTGGATGATGATTACTTCGAGAGGGTGGCAGCAATCGAGTTTGCTGTAAAGTATGACGACGGTAAGGACTTAAGAGGCTTAAAGTATGCGGATATTGTGCTTTTAGGTATTTCGAGAACTTCTAAAACCCCTTTAAGCATGTATTTATCCCATAAAAATGTAAAAGTAGCAAATGTACCATTGGTACCTGAGATTCAGGTTGCTAAAGAAATATTTCAAGTTCCAAAGAACAAATTAATCGGACTTACAAATTCACCTGAAAAGCTCAATGAGATTCGTATTGAACGTTTAAGAGCACTTGGTTTATCAGCCGATGTAGAGTATGCGAACTTCGATAGAATTCTTCATGAGCTTGATTATGCAGAAAAAGTTTATAAACAATTAGGATGTCCAGTTATCAATGTTGCGAATAAGGCAATCGAGGAGACTGCAAGTATTATTCTCGAAATTACTGGTCTTAATATCAAACTTAAGTAAGCATCATCAAATAAATAACTTTTAGGTAAATGACCCATAGTAAGTTTCGATTTACTATGGGTTTTTTATAAAATTCTTTGTGAGGGAAGGTTTTTATGATGAAAAAGTATGTTTATGCCTTTGAAGAAGGAAACAAGGAAATGAAAGCATCACTCGGCGGTAAGGGTGCAAATCTAGCTGAAATGAAAAAAATCGGCCTCCCTGTACCAGATGGATTTACTATTACTACTGAAGCCTGTAATCAATACTATGTAGATGGTAAAAAAATCTCTGAAAATATTCAGGGCCAAATTCTAGATTATCTCGAAAAATTGGAAGCCAAAACGGGCAAACTACTTGGTGATCCAAAAGATCCACTTTTAGTTTCTGTTAGATCGGGTGCTGTTTTCTCAATGCCTGGTATGATGGATACAGTATTAAATCTTGGCTTAAATGATGCATCTGTAGAAGGTCTTGCAATTCTAACGGATAATAGAAGATTTGCATATGACTGTTATAGAAGATTTATCCAAATGTTTGGCGATGTTGTACTTGAAATACCTAAGTACAAATTTGATAGAGTCTTAGATGGTCAAAAGGAAAAAATGGGCTATGAGCTTGACACACAGCTTAATGTTGAAGACTTTACACATATCATTCAAGAGTACAAAGCAATCGTAAAAAGAGAAAAAGGATTTGATTTCCCAATGAACCCTAGAGAGCAAATGATGTTTGCTATCGAGGCGGTATTCAATTCATGGAACAATGATCGCGCAAGAGTTTATCGTAATTATAACGATATCCCTCACGACCTTGGAACTGCAGTCAATATTCAATCCATGGTATTTGGAAATATGGGAAATACATCTGGAACAGGTGTTGCATTTACTAGAAATCCATCAACTGGTGAAAATGTACTATTTGGTGAATTCCTAATTAATGCGCAAGGTGAGGATGTCGTTGCTGGTATTAGAACCCCTCAAAAAATTGATGAGCTGAAGGATGTAATGCCTGACGTATATGTTCAATTTACTGAAGTTGCAGATAAGCTTGAGGCACATTATAAAGATATGCAGGATATCGAATTTACCGTTGAACGTGGTAAGCTCTTTATGCTACAAACCAGAACTGGAAAAAGAACTGCTTTTGCAGCAGTTAAGGTTGCCGTTGATATGGTTGAAAGTGGCGTTATATCTAAAGAAGAAGCATTACTACGAGTTATGCCGTCTCAACTAGATCAGCTCTTACATCCAATGTTTGACCCAGCAGCTATAAAAGGTGCTAGTCCAATTGCAAAAGGACTTCCAGCATCACCTGGTGCAGCATACGGAAAGGTCTTCTTCCATTCAGAGGATGTTGCAAGACATAAGGAAAATGGTGATGAGTGTATCTTAGTTAGAACTGAAACATCTCCTGAGGACATCGAAGGGATGGTTGCAGCTAATGGTATCCTAACAGCGCGAGGTGGTATGACGTCACATGCTGCAGTCGTTGCTAGAGGCATGGGAAAATGCTGTGTTGCCGGCTGTAGTGAAATTTTTGTCGATGAAGAAGAAAAATATTTTAGAGTGGGAGATGTCATCTATAAAGAAGGCGATTATATTTCATTAGATGGTAACTCAGGTAACGTCTATAGTGGTAAGCTAGACACGGTTGAGGTTGCATTAACTGGCGACTTTGCACTTTTATTATCTTGGGCAGATGACGTGAGAACGCTCGGCGTTAGAACCAATGCGGATACACCTAGAGATGCTGAGACCGCTGTTAAGTTTGGAGCAGAAGGTATCGGTCTTTGCCGTACTGAGCATATGTTCTTTAGTGAGGAAAGAATTCTCAACGTTAGACGTATGATTCTATCTGGGACTTTACAGGAGCGTCTAGAAGCATTAAAGCTATTGCTACCTTACCAAAGAGAAGATTTTATCGGTATCTTTAAGGCACTTGGTGAAAGACCTGTAACGATCAGACTTTTGGACCCACCGTTACATGAGTTTGTTCCTCATAAAGAAGACGAAATCAGAAATTTAGCTGAAGATCTCGGCCAAACCTATGAGTTCGTTAAGTACAAAATTGATAATCTAATGGAAATCAACCCAATGCTAGGTCATAGAGGCTGTCGTCTTGCGATGACCTATCCAGAAATCTATGAAATGCAATGTATCGCAATATTTGAGGCCGCTGTTCATTGTAAAAAGGATCTTGGAATAGACGTTAAGCCAGAAATCATGATTCCACTTGTTGGTCATATGAAGGAGTTCACAGAATTAAAAGGACTCGTTAAAAAAGTAGCTGATCAAATAATCGGCGAAACCGATTTAACTTTAGATTATAAGATCGGTACGATGATTGAAGTGCCTAGAGCAGCACTTATCGCAGACGAAATTGCTAAGGAAGCTGAATTTTTCTCATTTGGTACAAATGACTTAACTCAAATGACACTTGGTTTTTCTAGAGATGACTCTGGTAAATTCTTACCTGAATACTTGAAGAAAAATGTATTTGAAAAGGATCCATTTGAAACCATCGATCAAAATGGCGTAGGTAAACTCGTTAAAATGGCTTGTGAGCTCGGTAGAAATACAAACGCAACCTTAAAGCTTGGTATTTGTGGTGAGCATGGTGGTGATCCAAAATCCATTGATTTCTGTCATAAAACTGGTCTAAACTATGTTTCATGTTCACCTTATCGCGTGCCAATCGCTAGATTAGCTGCTGCACATGCGGCGATTAAAAACAAATAAACTATTAAATATATTACTATCGGTTTAACTATAGTTTATAAGTAAGACTTACTAAAAGGGTATTGTCTATTCTCCCATATAGACAATATCCTTTATGTTTGATAACTGTAGAAGCGTATACATATTATTTAGATTACAAATGAGTATTACCTTTGAAAGAAATTCTCATTTAACATATAATTAAAGAGTAATAAGCTTACAAGGTTCTAAAACAGATCTACCAAATAAAGATATAAAGTAAAGTGAGGTAATCAAAATATGAAAACTGAAAAAGAAAAAATGTTAGCTGGTGAGTATTACTACGCAAGTGATGAGCAGTTGACTCTGGATAGAGAAAAAGCAAGAATGTTGACGCATGAATTTAATCACCTTAAACCTACAGATATGTCTTATGGAAAAGAGCTTATTAAAAAGCTTATTCAAGCTAAGGGCGAATTTAACTTAGAACAGCCCTTTTACTGTGATTACGGCTATAACATCGAAGTGGGCAACCATTTTTTTGCAAATTTTGGTTGTACCATCTTAGATGTTTGTAAGGTGACGATTGGTGATAATGTCTTGTTCGCACCACATGTTCAAATTTATACTGCAACGCACCCTATAGATCCTATTGAAAGAAGTAGTGGTAAAGAATATGCAAAACCAATCACAATAGGAAATAATGTATGGATTGGTGGTAATGCAGTCGTATGTCCAGGCGTGACCATTGGTGATAACACAATCATAGGCGCTGGAAGCGTGGTTACTAAGGATATTCCAGCCAATGTTATAGCTGGAGGCAATCCATGTAAAGTAATTCGTTCAATTTACGAGTAAAATAGATGAATTCTATTTAGGAGGAAACATGGAAAATTATAGACTAATTCAAGAAGCTGAAGAATTTAATCGTTTAAGTCCATTCGCTCAAAAGGTTGCAGAAAGTAATGGCAGACGTGTATATGAAGAACCATGTCCCATCAGAACAGATTATCAACGTGATCGAGATCGTATTCTACATTCAAAATCATTTAGACGATTAAAGCATAAAACACAAGTTTTTTTATCACCAGAGGGCGACCATTATCGTACTCGGTTGACGCATACCTTGGAAGTCTCTCAGCTTTCAAGAACGATTGCTAGAGCGCTTAGGTTAAATGAGGACTTAACAGAAGCCATCTGTTTGGGTCATGATTTAGGTCATACACCATTTGGACATTGTGGTGAAGATCGTCTCAACAAAATCCATCCGGGCGGGTTCAAACACAATGAGCAGAGCTTAAGAGTGGTTGATTATTTAGAACGCCGAAAAAATAGTAAATTTGGTTTAAATTTAACTGAAGAAGTACGAGATGGTATTTTCCATCATGGCTCAAAGGGAACGCCTAGCACGCTTGAGGGTGCTATTGTAAGTAAATGTGATCGTATCGCTTATTTAAACCATGATATTGATGATGCAATACGTGCCAATGTGCTCTTAGCAAGTAGTATTCCTTCGGAGCTTGAAGCTATTTTAGGCGCATCTCACGGTGAGCGCATTAATACAATGATTATGGACATTATTAAGCACAGTGAAGGAAAATCATCAATTCTTATGAGCTCTGAAATTGAAGAGGCCTTTAATGCGCTCCGTGGCTTTATGTTTGAAAATGTTTATTATAATAAAGAAGCAAAAAAAGAAGAGGAAAGAGCGGAGTATATCGTCGAAACACTTTATACTTATTATAAAGATCATCCTGAACAAATGCCTGATGAACGATACGTCGACTTTAACAATGGCGATGGATTAAATGCAGTAAAGGATTTTGTTGCAGGTATGTCAGATCGTTATGCGGTTAATTTGTACAAAGAGCTTTTCATACCAAAATTTTGGGTTTATTAGGATATAAACTTTTGTTAATAAAGAAGGATTTTTCGAATTAATGTCGAAATAATTAGAGTCTCTTAATAATTTAAGAAAGGTGATGAAATGAGCATAAAAAATGATGGGAATATATTCGACTACATTCTAGAGCATGTCAATCTAGTCGATGTCATTTCCGGATATATTACGGTAGAACGTTCCGGTAGAAATTATAAAGCTTTGTGCCCATTTCATAATGAAAAGACAGCATCGTTTATTATTTCAGAAGAAAAACAGCTTTTTCACTGTTTTGGTTGTGGTGCAGCAGGAAATGCTATTGGATTCATAACTCAATATGAGAATTTAGATAGTATTGATGCTGTAGAATTTTTAGCAGATAAGTACAACATCGATATTTCACAGTTTGCACGAGGTGGTCAAAAAAACACTGGTCAATTAACAAGGTATTATGATATATTAAGAGACGCGGCTGTTTTTTATTATAAGAATCTTAGATCACACCCAGAAGCATTAAAGTACTTGGAAAATAGAGGCTTGCATTTAGATGTAATCAAGCAATTTGGTATAGGCTTTTCAAGTGATGCATGGGCAGATTTGTTGAAATCACTATCACAAAAATACAGTCAAAAAGATTTAGAAAGTGTCGGATTGATTATTCCCAATAAAGATCATAGTAGTTATTATGATCGATTTAGGAATAGAGTCATTTTTCCAATTATCAATCCGAAGGGGAAAGTAATCGGTTTTGGCGGTCGAGTTATGGATCAGTCCTTACCAAAATATTTAAATTCTCCAGAAACTGAAGTTTTTAATAAAAGCCAAACCTTATATGGATTAAATCTTGCTAAAAATAATTTGGCTGACAAAAAACAGTTGATTATCGCAGAAGGATATATGGACGTTATTGCGCTTCACACCTATGGTTTTACAAATGCTGTTGCGACTTTAGGAACAGCCCTTACGACAGAGCATGCAAGATTAATGCGTCGATATGCAGATGAAGTTATCATATGCTATGACTCAGATTTTGCAGGACAAAAAGCAACGCTACGAAGTCTTGATGTTCTTGAGGGCATCATCGATAAGGTACGAATTATTGTGCTAGGTGAAAATTTAGACCCAGATGAATTTTTAAAGAAATATGGCAACGACCGATTTAAAGAAAAAATCGATACTGCAATTACGGCAACAGAATATCGACTTAATCATTTAATGCAGGGCTTTAATCTAAATAATGATCAAGAAAAAATTGAATTTCTTTCAAAAGCGGTTGTAGTCATTGGAAAACTAGCAAATGCTTTTGAGAAAAATCTATATATCGATAATTTGTCCTCCCAGTTAAACGTCAGTCGAGAACTAATTGCCCAAGAGGTTTATAAGGACAATTATAATGCCAATATCCAATATGGGTTTAGGGGTAAATCAGTTGCTCAAGAGCCGATTACAAAGCTGACAAATGACAAGAAGGCTTATCTAGAAAAACAGTTAATCACTTACTTTGTCAATCGATATGACGAATTATCTGATATTCAAAAGAAGTTAATCAGTTCTTTTAGATTTACTGAAGATTTGCAAAACATTGTTGATACGGTTGTCACTTATTTTGAAAGAAACGAACAATTTTCACTTCAAAATATTATTGAAAATGCAGATATAGATGTATCAACTGGCCTAATTGATCTTATGAACAATCAATTGGAATCGTATGAACATTATGATATTGAACTTATCTTAAATAATCTAATAGCCTTAACACTAGACGAAGAAATTAATACGCTTAAATCGAGGTTAAAAGAATCAGAGGAGCCATCGAAGATTCAACAGCTGATTCAGCAAAAAATCATTGAAAAACAGGCAATAACATTAAAAATCAGAAACCATAAATTAAAAAATTGAAAGGAGGCAATTCAATTGAGCGAAAAATTGAATGCCAAAAACCAAGAATTAGTAAAAGCACTTATTAAAAAGGGAAAGAAAAATGGTAGCTTATCCTACAAAGAGATACAAGACAAGCTTTCAGAACTTGAAATCGATAAAGATCAAATCGAAGAAATTTACGAAGCGTTTAGTGCTATGGATATTACTATCATTTCTGACGACGATGAGGATGAAGACAGCTCTGATCAGGATGACGATATAGATGATATAGATCTTGATGATTTAGAAGAAATCGAAGATTTAGATGATTTAGATGATTTAGATGATCTTGATGATTTAGATGATCTCGATGATATAGATAATTTAGACGAAGATGAATCCGATGAGGACGAAGACGACGAGGATAAGGCAATCGATATTTCTGTGCCAAAAGGTATCAATATCGATGACCCAGTTCGTATGTATTTGAAAGAAATTGGAGAGGTGGCACTATTATCAGGCGATGAAGAGGTTGAACTCGCAAAACGCATGGCAAATGGCGATGAAGATGCTAAGAAGAAGCTTTGTGAAGCGAATCTTCGACTTGTAGTAAGTATCGCTAAAAAATATGTTGGTAGAGGAATGCTTTTCCTTGACTTAATTCAAGAGGGTAATTTGGGCCTTATCAAAGCAGTTGAAAAATTTGACTGGACGAAAGGGTTTAAGTTTTCAACCTATGCAACCTGGTGGATCAGACAAGCGATTACACGTGCAATAGCAGACCAAGCAAGAACCATTCGTATTCCTGTCCACATGGTTGAGACCATCAATAAATTAATTCGCGTTCAAAGACAACTCCTACAAGAGTATGGTCGTGAACCACTTCCAGAAGAGATTGCAAAGGAAATGGACATGACAGTAGAAAAGGTAAGAGAGATTTTAAAAATTGCTCAAGAGCCAGTATCTTTGGAAACACCAATAGGTGAGGAAGAGGATTCACATCTTGGTGACTTTATTCCGGATAATGACGCACCAGCGCCTGCTGATGCTGCGGCGTTTTCTATGCTAAAGGAACAATTAATGGAGGTACTTGAAACGTTAACGCCTAGAGAACAAAAAGTTCTTAAGCTACGATTTGGGCTTGAGGATGGTAGAGCGCGTACACTTGAAGAGGTGGGCAAAGAATTCGATGTAACACGTGAAAGAATAAGACAAATCGAAGCAAAAGCTCTTAGAAAGCTTAAGCATCCAAGTAGAAGTAAAAAACTCAAAGATTATTTAGAATAGATGCATCGACAATAGCTTTAATGATCAATAGAATTTGAGTTCGCTCAAATTCTATTTTTTTAAATTCATTAATACAATGAGGTGAAACTTGGAAAGAATAAAAGTATCTAATAGAATCAAAAAACTTGCCAATCAGATTGAACAGCTACCGATAACGATATCAAGATTTGCTGACATAGGAACTGACCATGGATATCTGCCGTTTGAATTGCTAAATAGAGGGGTAATAAAATCAAGTATTTTGTGCGATGTAAATGAGGGGCCACTTCAAAATGCAAAGCAAACCTTTAAAGGGTCGAAATCTTCAACTGACTTTCGACTTGGATCAGGGCTTGAACCATTAAACAAGGGCGAAGTGGATGCCGTTGCAATTGCAGGTATGGGTGGCGGTTTAATCATTGATTTATTAAGCTGTGATTTAGAAAAAACGAAATCCTATCCCATTTTGCTTTTACAGCCTATGACAGAGCAGGATCGATTAAGAGCATGGTTACTTGAAAATAGATTCATCATTTTATGGGATAATTTCTTTATAGATTTGAACAAGCAATATGAGGTCATCATGGTTTATAATCCCGATTGCACTCTTGAAGATGTTGGATCGAGCACAGCCAATATAAGCCTAAGTGCATCGCATTTAAGAACCGTTTTTAGTAACATCAATGACAATCAATTTAAAAATCCGACTGAGGATTTGGAATTTGGTTTTAGCATTAACTTGGCAGAAGTTGAAAACTATCGTAGTTTTTTAGTGTTTAAGAAACAAAAGTATTTCAATGTTCTCTCAAAAATATCAAAAGAGGAACATGGAGAGATATACACTGCTACTCAAAAGAAGCTAGATACGATCGACCAAATAGAAAAAGCGTTAGATATCATCAAAATAACTAAAGATGAATCCTCATGAAAAGGAGTATAATTATGAACGTAACTGTAGCAGACATATTAAAAGCCATCGATCAAATAGCGCCTTTTTCAACTGCAGATGATTGGGATAATTCAGGTCTCCTAGTGGGTGATCCAAATAAAATAGTCAATAACGTTCTTTTATCCTTAGACGTTACAGAGGAAGTCGTCAATGAAGCGATAACAGGCGGTTATGATTTGATCATCTCACATCACCCTCTTATATTTAAAGGGCTTAAGACGCTAGTTTCAACAACTTCGCCTGCCAATAGCATTATCAAGCTAATTAAATCAGATATTTCAATTATTTCAGCACATACCAATCTTGACCTTTCTTTTGAGTATGGAATTAACCGATATCTTGCTGATCAATATGAGCTGAAGGATTTGAGTCGGCTAAACGATGAACAAGGCTATGGGATTATCGGAGAATTCAGTAAAGAGATTTCAGTAAAAGTGTTTCTAGACAAAACAAAATCAATATTCAACATTCAGACGATCAAATGCACCAATCTAAATGCGACTGAGATTAGTAGGGTTGCTTTATGCTCTGGTGCTTCAGCTGACTTTATTTCAGATGCCATTCGAAATAGTGTCGATGCATATATTACATCTGATATTAAATATCACGAAGCTCAATCGGTTATTGGAACTAAGGTAGCTTTATTTGATGTAGGGCATTTTGAAAGCGAGTTTGTATACTTACATTTTTTAGGAGAAACACTCTCAAAGTGCATAAAAAATGTAGAGTTTAGTGTTACAACGGCAGAAAAACCATTATTCAGCTATTTGTAAGTTAATTTGTTGATTAATTGACAACAGTTATGGAAATATAAAAGTGTAAGGAGTAAAATCCCTATACTTTTTTTATATTTAAGGGTATTTCCAATTATCATAGTAATACCGAGATACGGATTTTTATATTAGAAAAAGCTTTAAATGCATATATAAACATTTTAAGGATATATATAGCTTAGAATAAGAAAGAGGTGACATTATGTCAAAAAAAATGTGTAAACTTTACTCACTTGCTGAAAAGGAGACTAAGACATATACAAAGTATGTATTGCCTGCTAAATATGTCTGTAAAAAATGTGGACGCGTTGCTAACTCAGATGGTTTGCTTTGCAGTCCTAAGGCGATAGAATTAAAAGAGCATAATGATCAGTCAAAAGATAAAGTTAAGCATAAAAAGACGAAAGACAAGGACGCCGAGGGATGCGATAGAAAGCACAAAAAACACAAAAAACACAAAAAACACAAAGAGGATAAGAAGCATAAAAAGCATCAGACTGATCTTAAAGTACAAACTGATATATCGCCTTCAGCACAACCAGCATTGCCTACTTCATCTTCATCAATAGAAGCAGAAGCTTTACACAAATATATCATCAAAGCGACATCGGGTCCAAACTCCAAAGAGAAGAAAAGAATAAAAGTGCCAAAATCCAAGGTTATAAAGTAAAATTTGTGTAAAGTGCTTAGCTTAAGATACTATTTGTATCAATATAAACGTATAATAGGTTTATAACAAGTCTCTCATATAGGAGTTCATTATGAATCATCTTTTCGCCGCAATCGATCTGGGATCGAATGCGTTAAAGCTTAAAATTGTACAAGTGATCAATAACCAAATGGAAACCTTGGAGGACATCTCTGTACAAATTCCATTAGGAGATGAGGTTTTTCTATCCAATACCATTCAACTCGAAACGGTTAAAGAAGCGGTAGAAACGTTGATTTATTTTAAACAGGTGATGGAATCCTATGGCATCGTCGCTTATAAGGCTGTGGGCACAAGTGCTTTTCGTGAAGCAGAAAATGCAAAGAATTTTATAGAAATCATACGTATGAAAACGGGTCTTGAGGTTGAAGTCGTAGAAGACACGATGGAGAAATTTCTTACCTATAAATCGATTAGAGATAATGTGTCCAATTATAAGGATATTCGAAAGAGTGCTTTACTAGTAGAAGTTAACTCTGGTAGCTGTGATGTGAGTATTTATAGTCAGAATAAGCTAATCAAAAATGATGAGATTCGATTGGGGACTAAGACACTTAAGTACATGCTAATTGAGCTTGAAAAACGTGCAATTAATTATCCTTATGTCCTTAGAGAAATTATTGAGACGCGTACCTCTCACATTTGGCCAAGTATAGAGGCTAAAAGAATTAAACATTTTATCGCTATTGGCGGAGAGGCTAAACAGGTTAAAGAGATTCTGTTTGGGTCTAAGGCTAATATCTCAATGCAAGATTTTAAAGCACTATGTGTGAAGGCGCTTAACAACGATTACGAGCTCCGAAAAAAAGTTGAAGCCAAAGCGGTAAACTGGTATGAATTTTTAGCGACCATGGTTTTATACGATGTATTTACTGACTTAGTTGATTCAGAATATCTAACTGTTCCCAATATCTCATTAAGAGATGGTATTCTGGCAGTGCTAATAGAGCAGGCATACGACTTAAATCGATATAAACACTTTAACAATGATATCTATCATCTTGCCTATGAGATCAGTAAACGATACAAAAGCAGCGAGAGTCATATTAAAAATATAGAACATAATGCCTTTATGCTTTTTGAAGGTTTGAAAAAAACGTTTTCATTTAACGAAAGAGATGAAATGCTTTTACGGCTAAGTGCTATACTACATGAAATTGGTAAATACACACGTATGAGAGATTATCTTATTACCAGCTATGAAAAGCTCAGTTCTATGGATATCTTTGGTGTAAAGCATAACGAAATGCTCATTATCGCACATATTTGTAGACTTATTTCAAGCTCTGAAACAAAGCTGTATCAATTGCCACCAAATAACTTAACTGAGGATGAGCAAATACGTGTTTTTAAGCTTGCATCTATACTATCCATTTCAGACTCATTAGATAAAGGGAAGAAGCAGCGTATTGAAGTTATTGATACTGTAATCAATGATGATTATTTTTTCATCAATGTAAAAAGACACTCTGAAACCATACTAGAGGATTGGAGCTTTGAATTTACTATAGACAATTTTGCTAATACCTTTGGAATAATACCAGAAATTAAGGATGTGGACTAATGTATTTTAATAGAGAGCTGAGCTGGCTTGAATTTAATAGAAGAGTGTTATATGAAATGGAGGATTTGAAGCAACCATTACTAGAACGACTTAAGTTTAGTGCTATTTTTTCAACAAACCTAGATGAATTTTTTATGGTCCGTGTTGCTGCGATTAAGAATCAAATTAGTTCAGGCTATGAAGATCCAGATCAAACAGGCTATACAGCAAAGCAAAAGCTTGATCTTATTAACGAAAAGGTTTCTGAGCTGGTCACTTTGCAATATGAAAAAACCATGATTCAGCTTGAAGCTCTAGCTACGAGTGGTATCAAAATCATTCATAAAACTCAGTTCACCTCAGAAATCATCACACAGCTTGAACAAAAATTCAACTTTGAAATTTTTCCGGTGCTTACACCTATGGCAGTTGACTTTTCTCGTCGTTTTCCATTAATTTCAAATAAAAGTATCTATATCGGTGTACGCCTTATGATCGGTATGGAATCTAAATTTGCCCTAGTACAGGTTCCAAATGTGCTTGAACGACTGATTAAGGTTACAAGCTGTAAGGAAAGCACCTGCTTTGTCCTTCTTGAGGATGTTATAGAAACATTTATCGATAAGCTATTTATCGGTCATCAGGTCATGTCAACCTGTCAATTTCGTGCAACAAGAAACGCAGATCTCAACATCGTTGAAGATGAAGCTGAGGACCTGTTAATGGTCATAGAAGAAGCAATTAAGCTCCGTAAGTGGGGAGAAACAGTTCGCCTTGAAATTACGGACAGTTCACAGGATCCTTGGTTAATGAAGGTGCTAGAGGATGCTTTGCAACTTGATCCAACTCAAATATTTAGAGTGAATGGCATGCTGGATTTAACTTTTTTGATGAAGCTAAAGCCGCCAAAGGGAAATACTGAGCTTATACGTATGCCCTATAAGCCTAAAAAATATCCACCTATTGATAAAAAGAATCTGTTTAAAGCGATCAAGGATAATGATATTCTATTACACCATCCATTTGAAAGCTTTGATTTGGTCGTCGATTTTATAAAGCAGGCGAGTAAGGATCCACATGTATTGGCGATTAAGCAAACGCTATATCGCGTCAGTGGTGATTCACAAATAATAAAGGCATTAGCAGAAGCAGCAGATAAAGGTAAACAGGTCACCGTTTTAGTTGAGCTAAGAGCAAGGTTTGATGAAGAAAATAACATCAACTGGGCTAAAAAGCTCGAGCAAAGAGGGGTTCATGTCATATATGGTATCTATGGCATCAAGACACATTCGAAAATCACACTGGTTGTAAGGCGTGAGAAGAACAAGATCAAAAGATACTTGCATCTTAGCACAGGTAATTACAATGATCAGACTGCTAAGGTCTATACAGATATGGGGTTATTTACTTGTAAGGAATCCTTTGGTACAGATGCTTCTATCTTTTTTAATATGGTATCTGGCTTTGTCACTTCAGTTAATACGAATATTATGAGCGTTGCACCTTATACACTGAGACAAAAATTCTATGATTTAATCAATCGAGAAATAGGGCATGCAAAGGCTGGAAATACTGCACGTATTGTTGCTAAGATGAACGCATTAGTAGATCAAGAATTGATCGCTAGGCTGTATGAAGCCTCGAGGGCAGGTGTTAAGATTGAGTTAATGGTGCGAGGTATCTGTACTTTAGTTCCTGGAGTGGTTGGACTTAGTGATAACATCGTCGTAAAAAGTATCGTAGGTGAGTTTCTTGAGCATAGTCGAATCTTTTATTTTCAAAATCACCGATCACCAGAAATCTATTTATCTAGTGCGGATTGGATGACTCGAAATTTAAGCAGACGTGTTGAATTGCTTTTTCCAGTTGAGGACCCAGTTCTTTTTAAAAGAATTTGGTTAACGCTACAGCTTTATTTTAAAGACAATCAAAAATCATGGACGCTCCTTTCAAACGGAAGCTATAGTAAAACGGTTGCTGAAAAAAATCCTGTACAGGTTCACGAAGTATTAAAGCATCTGATCTATGAGGACGATGCGGATTACAATAAAAAAATTCAAACTCTATTAGAAAGCTAGGCACTTATGAAAAAAACCATCGCAATTATCGACTTAGGATCAAACTCAATACGCATGAACATCATAGGCATTAACGAATATGGTGGTTATAGTATTTTCGATCAGGCTAGTGAAATGGTTAGGCTAAGCGAAGGAATGGGCACAGCGCTGATTCTTAGAGAAGAACCTATGCGTAGAACGATTGAAGCACTAAAATACTTTAAACAGTTAATCAAATTAAACGATACGAAAGAGGTATACGCTCTTGCAACTGCTGCCGTAAGAATGGCAAAAAATAAAGAAGCCTTTCTATCACTTGTTAAGGAAGAGGTTGGACTAGAATTCAAAGTTTTAACTGGTAAGGAAGAAGCCTATTATGATTATTTGGGCGTCGTCAACTCTATGGAGCTGAAAACGGCATTGCTGCTCGATATCGGTGGTGGTAGCACTGAAATTATATATATGGTAGATCGCGTACTAAAAGAATCTATTAGTTTGCCCTTTGGTTCAGTAACCTTAACGGAAAAATTTGCCGATCAAAAATCTAAGAAAAAGAGAATTGAAGCATCAACCAAATTTATTCAGGATCATTACGATAAGCTAAAATGGCTTGATCAAGTGAAAAACATCCCTATCATAGGGCTAGGTGGTGTCATCCGTACTATTGGAAAAATTGACCGTGATCGAAATGGCTATCCTATTGAAAATATGCACAACTACAAACTTCACGATTCAGAAATTGAAAGATTATTTGATCTGATCCTTAACACTGAAGAGAAGGATCTCGATAAAATCAGTGGTATCAGTAAAAAGCGTGCAGACATCATCACTTTGGGCTTGCTACCATTTAAGTGTTTGTTTGAACGAGTCGACGCACCTGAAGTTAGAATAAGTGGTAGTGGCCTAAGAGATGGCGTCTTCTATGAGAAATATTTTCCAAGTGTCGGTATGCCAATTATCTTAGAAGATGTCCTTATACAAAGTAAACAGAATATGATGCGTCGATTTGAGGTTAATGAAAAGCATGCAAGGCAAGTACAATCCTTGGCACTTGGTTTATATGAAGGCTTAAAATCATTGTTAAACGAAGGGCCATCAGATATCAAAGTTTTGAGTACTGCTGCATTGCTTCATGATATTGGGATTCATATAGAATACTACGATCATCATGTTCATGGCTTTTATCTCATTCTAAACGGTCGCTTGGAAGGGTTGACCAATACAGAGCGTATCTCTGTTGCCTATTTAGTTGGCTCACATAGAGAAGCAGGTATTAAAGCTAAAATGACCGATTTTGAAGGCTTATTATCAAAATCCGAGCTAAATCGATTAGGTCAGCTGGTTGTCATTATGAATTTAGCTGAGCATCTAGATCGTGCAGAGAATGGTGTCGTAAAGACCATTTCAGTCGAAATTTTTAAGGATGAGGTTGTATTACACCTTGAAGGCGAAGGAACATTTGAACTAGAAAAGAAATCGGTTATGAGATTTACAGAAAGATTTGAAAAGCAATTTTCGAAACGATTAACAGTAATTTAACACTTGAAACTACCTTCACATTTGTATATAATATTTAAGTCGCTTTTGACCTACGGATAGTTATCACGAGATGACTATCCTTCTTCTTTTGTGGAGGTAGTTATGAACGCAAACCAGCATCCCCAGTTTCATCAGGAAAGTGATCGACTGGACAAGACACTTAAACATGTGCATCTAACCATCGATGCTGTAGATCGCTTTACTGAAAGATCCAAAGACAATCTACGCGATGCGATGAGTGAAATTGATACGCAGGAAGCTTCTTCAAGCTATATTGATGCCATGATTTCAACTCAATTCATCGAAATTGCAAATCGTAACTATGACAGCCTGATGCGAGCAAAGGACAAACCGTATTTTGCGCGCATCGATTTCATTCAAAGTGGTAAGGAAAGTATTGAAAGCTTCTATATAGGAAAGACATCCATCCTTAAAGACGGTGATTTTACACCTCTCGTAGTGGATTGGCGTGCTCCAATCGCGTCTTTATACTATGAAGGTCGCATCGGTGATAATCATTATGAAAGTGAAGGTGACACATACAGTGGGGAATTGACTCTTAAAAGACAATTTGCTATTGAAAAGGGTGTGCTTGGAGATATCACAGATGTAGATATAACAACTAACGATGCATTTTTACAAGCCTCTCTTGAAGCAAATGCAGATAAGAGACTAAAGGATATCGCTTCCACCATACAAGCAGAGCAAAATAAAATTATACGTGCAAGCATGAGAAAACCTCTGATCGTACAAGGCGTTGCTGGATCTGGTAAAACGACGATTGCGCTTCATAGAATCGCCTACTTTATCTATACCTATGAAAAGACCTTTAGACCGGATTCTTTTATGATTATTGCTCCAAACCGACTTTTTATTAACTATATTTCTGAAGTTCTTCCTGAACTCGGGGTAGAAAATGTCAACCAAACAACCTATCAGGATTTAATGTTTTCTATCTTAGGAAAAAAATTGAAGCTACATGCTAAGCATACCGTTTTAGTCAACCTAATCAATCATAGTGATAACGCTGAGATTGAAGCAGAAGTCGCTAAAATCAAAGGATCAATCGAATTTGTCAAAGCGCTAGAGGCCTATTTAACGCTTTATGAAAAAGACATAACACCAACCGTTCATTGTGACTTTTTTGATGAAAGAGTCGCTTCAAGAGTAGAGGTTAGATCCTGGTTTCTTAGTCATTTTGCGCATTTACCATATTCGCAGCGTATAAAAGAAATTCAAAAATTACTTGAGAATAGACTTAAGTCCATTTATAAGGAGCGATTAAAGCAGCTTCAAGAAAATTATGACGCTAAAATTGATCATATCCTAAGAAAAGAAGCACCTTCCGATGAAAGAAGAGAAAAAGTTGTCAGCTTAATGATGAAAAGGGATCTACTTTTAGAAGAAACAAAACAGCTTAATAAATCGTTGATAAGAGATTATATGCGTTTGTTTAAAAAATCTGATCCATTCTTACTTTATTCAGATTTTTTAAAGTCAATCGATAATTATTTGGAAAATGTACCTAGGTTAAAGTCTGGTTTAACTAAAAATGACACCTTTGACCTTGAGGATGTTAGTCCGTTGACCTTAATAGGCTATAGATGTCATGGTTCTGTCGCAGATATCGATATCTCCACTGTTGTGGTGGATGAGGCGCAGGACTTTAGCTCTGCAGAATTTTACGTATTAAAAATGGTATTGAAAACAAGTCGAATGACTCTATTAGGTGATCTATCACAGGGGATATTGGCTTATCGAGGGACTCAAAACTGGCAAAAGATGATGCACGATGTTTTTCCTGAGGATGAACCAAACTACATGACTTTGGTACAAAGCTATCGAACGACAGTAGAGATTATGACTGAGGCAAGTCTTGTATTAAATCGTCTGAATCAAGAGGATTTGGTGACTGCCAAGCCAGTTATCAGACACGGTGAAGCACCAATAAAGTGTCACTTTCATAGTGAAAAAGAGCTTATAAAAGCTTCTATACTAAAGATTGAGGAGTGGCAGGCAAAGAAATTTAAATCCATGGCAATAATTGCAAAGACTCAAAATGAGTGTCTTCATATTCAACATGAACTAGCAAAGAGCAGCATCAAAACTGAAATACTTACGGATCAATCACTTATTTACAATGCAGGTGTCGTTATCGTGCCATCATATCTTGCAAAAGGTCTTGAATTCGATGCGGTTTTAGTGGTAAGTTTATCTCAGAGCTATACGGATTCTGAGCGTGATATTAAGTTGCTCTATGTTGCAATGACAAGGGCATTACATCAACTTGATCTTTACTATATTAAAGGTAACATTCAAGCGTTTGAATAATGGAGGCAAATATGAGAATCTTAACCAAAAAGAGAGTAGTCATATCCATCGTTTCTATTCTATTTATTGCAATTTTAGGAATGGGGGTATGGTTTACGAATTCTTACGCACCTGATGAGCAAGCTTTAGACGCATTAAATGGGAATTCTGAAATCACAGTTAGTGATACAGCGGATTACATTTATTTTAATCCAAATTCAGCACTGTCTAAAGGCATTGTGTTTTATCCTGGAGCAAAGGTTGCACCAGAGGCATACAATGTTCTTGCACTTGAAATTGCAAAGCACCATATCCCAGTTGTAATCGTTAAAATGCCCTTAAATTTTGCCATATTCGATATAAACAAAGCAGATGCTATTAAATCAAAATTAGGAATATCTCAGGATTGGGTATTAATGGGACATTCATTGGGTGGCAGTATGGCCGCTAAATACCTCTATGATCATCCCGAAAGCTTTAGCGGCATAATATTCTTAGCTTCATATTCAGCAAGTGACTTGTCACAAGCTAATATAGACGTGTTAAGTATCTGGGGTACTAAAGATGCATTTGTAACTCAGGAAAAAATTGAAGCTACAAAAGATAAGCTTCCTGCAGGTTCAATTTTTCAATCTGTTGAGGGGGGAAATCATAGTCAATTTGGTAATTATGGCTTTCAAAATGGAGATAATGAAGCAGATATAGATAGTAGTGAGCAAAGATCAATTATTGTAGATGCCATAGTAACCTTTATGACCGATATTATCAAGTAGGACGGTAGGCTATGAAAATAGGGCAGTTTGCGAAGCATAATAACGTCAGTATCGATACCATTCGACATTATATCGATTTAAACTTAATCTTTCCCGAGAAAATTTCAAGCTATTATAACTTTGATCAAGCTTGTCAAAATGATTTTGATGACCTCATCCATCTCAAAGCACTTGGATTTACATTAGGTGAAATTAGTAAAATTTTGCTCTATAAGAGAATCGGTAATTTAACGGATGTTGAAAAGAGAGATTCATTTCTGTCATTTTTTAAAACAAAATACGATTGGGTTAATAGAGAAATTGAATCCTTACTTACAACCAAGGAAGGACTTCAAGAGGCGATAGAGAAATTTAGTGAATCCAAGCCTTCCACAAAAAGAGTGAAGGGGCTGTCACTTCAAGGACTTGATCTGCTCTATTGTCCACACTGTCAGACAAAATTGATAACTGAGTCCGGTCAGATCGTTCATAATACAATTTTTAATGGCCGTTTGATTTGTCACGGCTGTGATGAAGCCTATCAGCTTGAAATAATCGATGGTATATTAATATCTACAGAGCTTATTCCAGACACAGCCATAGACTTAACTCATTTAGCTTCAGATGCAAGCGAAACCTATATTGATCAATATTTGAGATCAACTGATTCGGATTATCTTCAGAAGCTTTATGCCAGTTTGCAGTGGTCCGCTAGACACAATTGCTTTGATCATCTAAAAGATGGAGACGTCTCTCTAGAGCTAGGTTCAGGTCACGGCTATTTTCTCAGATATCATCTTGAGCTTTTTAATAAAGATATGTTCTATGTAGCGGTGGATCACGATATTGAAAAACTCATTTGGTTAAAGTCGATATTGGATCAGCAAGAAACTAGGCTCAAAATCCTCTATATTTGCTCTGATTTCAAAGAAATTCCCTTAGCCAATCAATCTGTCGATCTTTTACTAGATATTTCTGGTTCGAGTAATTACGCTTTTGATCACACTGACTTTTTATTAAACGATTTAGTGCCTATGCTTAAAAATCAAGCAATGTTTCATGGCTATTATATACTTTTTGAGAAATTTGCAAAAAATTCTACGGTTGCGCTCGCAGCTAGATCAAACTTTAAGCTTGAATCCGTGAAATTGGCATTGGCACAGCTTAATTTGGATCTTATTAACGAATATATATCTCCACCCGTTACAAAGGGTGGACCAATGGAGAATTACTTTGTGTCAGGTGAAAGTGTATTTACTTATATCGTTAATGGTAAGTTTAAACCATTGGGTTAGCCCAATGGTTTTATTATTTATGTCATAAAAATCTTAATTATATAGCTTGCCATCGGTCATACGCCATCCTTTACAATAATTATAACGAGGTGATTATGATGAAAAAAAATAAATTTGGTAAGTATAATTTAAGCCTATTCTTCATGGGGAAGGGTGTTTCTGTAATTGGTTCTTCTATCTATAACTTTGCCGTCGGTCTGTATGTGCTTAAGCTGACGGGTTCAGCTTTAAATTATGGGATAACCCTAATGCTATCTATTTTGCCACTTATTCTAATAAGTCCCTTTGGCGGTGTAATAGCAGATCGGTTTAACAAAAAGATAATTGTCGTCAGTATGGATATCATCAATGGGTTGTTGTTTATCGCCATCTATCTGCTAACAGAAAAAATGAATTTTTCTCTAGGTCTGGTCTATCTGACGACAATTCTGCTCAATAGCTTTGGTACTCTGTTTGCCATTAGTATTGAAGCTGCAAAGCCAAATCTAGTAAAAGAGGACAGGCTTATAAAAATCAATGCATATAGCAAGCTAATCGATTCTATATCGTCTGTTTTGGGTCCAATCGTTGGTGGTATTATTTATGCACTATTTGATATACGCGCTTTTGTTTTATTCAATGGTATTTCTTTCTTAATTTCAGCATTGAGTGAGTCCTTTATGGATTTTAATTATTATACTAAAGAATCTCATGTAAAAATAAACACATCCTTTAGAAACGATTTTAAAGAGGGGATACATTATTTTTTTAAAAATAAAGCAATCGTCGAGTATTTCTTTATATTTGCTACCCTAAATTTTCTACTCGGCTTTTCAGTTAACGTACCGGCACCTTATTTGATTAATGAAGTATTCAAGCTTTCGTCTGCTCAGTTTGGGTTAATCAATGGCCTTTTTCCAGTTGGATTGATTATTGGTTCATTGACCATTGAGTCACTTTTAAAAAAATTCACATATAAAAAAGTATTACTAAGCATGAACTTATTTTTGGCCATTTTGGCAGGAATGATTGGCTTGCCATATCAGGTTTTGACAAGTTCAGTTCAATTGACAATTTTTTATGGTTTGAATTTTTGTCTTATGGGGCTTGCAATTGCATATGTTGATGTCCCAATTACAACCCTGCTTCAGCAAGAGGTTCCCTCACACTTATTGGGACGAGTAATGAGTATACTAATGAGTCTCGTGAAGGTTGTATTGCCTATTGCATTGGTCGTATCTGGAGCAGCAATTTCGGTAATGCCAATTAAGCTGATACCTATAATAGGTGCACTTGCTTCTGCAGGGTTTACCTTATATCTTATGAATAAGGAACATCAATTAAATAAATTGAATTTTGAAAATATTGAGTAGTATTGAATGATTTGTTGCACAATTGTTCGAATTTTCATACATTTATGTTTTGATTTTTGTACAGTTTATGGTACACTATATCTAGTGGGACTTGAAACGACCTAATTATCCTACTAATAATCGAAAAGGAGACTTTATATGCACAAAATGGATTTATTCTCAGCAATTTTTGATTACTATGAACATTTGTTTTCTAAAAATTTGAGCGACGCTGAAAAGCAATCTATTATGGAATCGTTTGAAAGAATGGATATTGAGGATGGCATTGAACGTGCAATTCGTTCTATAGAATCTGGATTGCATATCAAATTACCCTATGATCTTTTCGTTGAAACTAGAGGCTCATATCACGATGATCCAATAGACAGGATTTTACATCGATTCAATTTTCAAGCTTCAATGTGGACAAATGAACATTTGAAGGAGAACTTTATCAATGAGATGGCCTAAAATTCAATATATAAAAATCGGTCATAATTCCCTTTATTTAAAATAAAATAGAGGGAATTTTGGTTTTTTGGTGAATAATTACATATGAATTAATGAAGGAGGCTATATGAATCGATATGAACTAAAAATGAGGGCAAAGGAAGCGCTTCATGGCAAATGGATAATCGCCGTTGCTGTAACTATTATTGCACTGATTCTTAACAACATCCATTTATCCACTGGTACGTCTATTTTTAGGTTCAGCAGTGGTTGGATGACGAATCTCAGAGTCTTATCGCCTTTAAGCTCGGCTTCGTCCAGCATTTCATCTTTAATCAACTTTATATTATCAGGACCAGTCGCTTTAGGCATCGCTTTTTTTTATTTAAATCTTCTTCGAGAGGATGAGGCTAGGGTAGAGTCACTGTTTCATGGATTTAAAAGATTTTTAGATGCATTAATCTCGCATATCTTAATTACTATTTTTACATTTTTATGGTTTTTGTTACTAATTGTACCAGGAATTATTGCAGGATTGAGCTATTCCATGACCTATTACATTCTTATTGACCATCCAGAGCTGTCTCCAATTGAGGCAATACGTCTAAGTAAGGAACTTATGAATGGACATAAGGGTGAGCTGTTTATATTATGGTTAAGCTTTATTGGCTGGTTTTTCCTTGGAATAATTACCTTTGGCATAGGATTACTTTATGCAATACCTTACTTTAATACGACATTGGCTGAGTTTTATCTGAATATTAAAGGCGAATAGAATGTAAATGGCTTTCGAAACATCGTTTAGGAATTATAAGACGTTGTTTGGGAAGTCATTTTTATTTACGCTGCTTAATTGTCGTATAATAAGCTATCAACCACATATATAGGAAGAACAAAATAGATATTTATTATAAACAGTCTGATCCATTAATCAATATAGATTTCTACCATTTTGTTTCTACCATTTCAGTTTTCTACTTTAAAAGGAGTGATTTCTTGAGATACTTTATTACATTTGCTTTATTTACTATTATGGCATTTACAAGCTTCTGGGGGTTAACCAACGTTCATGGTCTATTGGTCTGGTTCGAAAGACGAGTTGAGAGATATAGCGCTACGTATTCCATGTATTTACATAGTTTTCAGTTTACGGTTATACTTAAAACCATATTGTTCTTGATATTTTTTGTTAGTTTATTTACTTTATTGACACTAATTATTTTATAGGAGGTAAAAAAAGTGCTATCAATTCCAATGCTTATAAACTTAGTCAATCTATCAACACTATTGGCCATTATTTTTGGTGTGCCTTATTTGCTATATCGATTACTACAATACATATTAAAAACAAATTCAAAACTGAAGCGTGTTGAAAGAGACATAAGGCTGCTAACCTTGGAAAAGGAAGTTGCCGTCTCTAAATTGAGAAACAGCTTAAAATGAAATTCGTAAAAGGCCACATTTAGTGGCTTTTTATTTTTGTATCTTGTTACATTGTCTCGGCTAAGGGTACTTATGATTTAAAGGAGGTAAGTATGGAAAAATTTGAAAAAATTACGATTTCAACCGTAATAGATGCAACTCTAGAAACGGTCTGGCAAGCTTTTACCTTGCCAGAGCATATAACAAAATGGAACTTCGCATCTGATGACTGGCATTGTCCAAGTGCGATTAACAACCTTGTAAGCGGGGGCGCATTTTCGTATAGAATGGCTTCAAAAAAAGAAGATATTGGTTTTGATTTTGGTGGTACTTATTTAAAGGTTGAACCACTAAATCATATCAGCTATGAGCTTGGTGATGGTAGAGTTGTATCTATTGATTTTAAGAGTCTTGATGCTTCTAGCGTTCTTGTAGAGGAGACCTTTGATGCTGAAAAGCTTAATCCCTTAGAATTACAAAGAAACGGTTGGCAGGCCATATTGAATAATTTTAAAAGTCACGCTGAATCGTTATAAATTTAAAAAGAGAGCAGTCACATATCTGATATAGATATCGTAACCGCTCTCTTTTGATTAATAGATGAACCTATTTAATTATGCAAAGGATACATTGTCAGCAACAATTCTTACTAAGTTACAGGAAAGATCTGAAATCCTTTCAAGATTGTTTACCATTTCTAGATAATAAACACCAGCTTCTGTACTACATTCATTTGAGTTAAGTCTTGAGAAATGATCACGACGTGCATCTCTTTGTAATTGATCCATTTCCTGTTCGAGACTGATAACTGAATCTATCATTTGTTGATCTGGTTTTTCTAAGACCTCTAGTGCCATTTCATAGGTTTCTTTAGTTTTGTTATACATGATTAACAAAGCTTTTTTAGAGACGTCTGATAAAGCAATACGATTATCATTCATGGTCATTACTAGCTCAGCTATATTATCCGCATGATCACCAATTCTCTCAATATCATTTACACTATTAAATAAACCATCAAGATATTTTCTATCTGTATCCATTATGTCTCTATTCGAGAGCTTCACAAGATATTCAGTAATTAATTCTTCAAGCTTATTGACATCTTTTTCATATTCAAAGGTTTTCTTTACTTTATCTAGCTGATCCTCAAATAGTCCGTCCATGGCAGATACAAGACTTTTCTTAGCGATATCACCCATATTGATGGTCTCGTTGATAACACTTTTAATTGCAATTGTTGGTGTTTCAAGTATACGCTCATCAATATATTTGGTTAATTTGATTTGTTCTTCACCTTTATCAGGAATAATCCACATCGCTATTTTAATCAAAACAAAAGCAAATGGAAACTGAAGTATAACGTTTGTTACGTTAAAAATTGTGTGCGCATTAGCAATTTGTCTGCCTACGTCTGTTGGATCAAGCTTGGTTACAATAGAAGTAATCGGATGACTTAATACCAGGACAAACAGAAGGGTACCAATCGTATTGAAGGATAAATGAATAATTGCTGCTCTCTTAGCATTTTTACTTGCACCGATTGATGATAGTAGAGCAGTTGTACAGGTTCCAATGTTATCACCATAAAGAATTGGTAAAGCAGCTGCAAGTGGCAAAGCACCTGCTGATGCCAATGCGATTAACATACCAATAGATGCACTCGAGCTTTGAACGATAAATGTAAGGCCAAAACCAACAAGTACACCTAAAATTGGATTGTGACCGATACTTGTCATCAAATCTTCAAAAGCCTGAAGCTCTCTAAGAGGCTTTAATGAATCCTTTAAAAACTCCATACCAATAAATAGGATACCTAAACCTATAAGGATTTCTGCTAAGTTTTTATGGGAGCCCTTTTTAGATAGCATCCAAATAATCATACCAACGCCAACCGCAATTGGAGCGATTTCATCGATTGATAATGAAACGATTTGACCGGTTACCGTTGTACCTATATTTGCTCCTAAAATGACGCCGACAGCTTGTGAAAGCTTCATAATACCTGCATTTACAAATCCGACAACCATTACTGTCGTGGCACTAGAGCTTTGAATTACACCTGTAACGATGACACCCACTAAAACGCCCATAAAACGATTAGTCGTTAAAATTTCAATTATACGTTCTAATTTTTTACCAGCGGCTTTTTGCAAACCAGCTCCCATCAGCTGCATTCCAAAAAGGAAAAGCCCAAGACCGCCTAAAACACCAATTGCTACTGACATTATTTAATGCCCCCTAATTTTAAAGATTTTTAAAAATTGTATACACGATAAATTCCTATCCTATTCTAACATAAAATAGATTTTACAATGTTAAATCTATGTAAAGTCGACGTAATTTAGATGTAAAAGTGGCTTGAAATCCTTACAAAAATGAAACTGACTGTATTCTACTTAATTTTATGCTAAAATATTATAAGGGGGAATTAATATGATATTAAGCATAAGTAGACGTACCGACATACCCGCATTTTATAGCGAGTGGTTTTATCAGAGAGTAGAGGAGGGATACCTCATCACTCAAAATCCAATGAATCCAAAACAGAGACGTAGAATTGAGCTAAATGATCAAATTAGTTGTCTCGTATTTTGGAGTAAAAATCCTGAACCAATGGTTGAAAGGTTAAAAGAAATTGATCATTTTAACTATTATTTTCACTTTACATTAAATGCATATGGTACAGATATAGAGCCAAATTTACCATCATTAGATAGTAGAATAAAAACTTATATTGATTTGGCTAGAAAAATTGGAAATAAACGAGTTATATGGCGCTATGATCCAATATTGTTAAATGGTCAGTATAGTACTGAGTTCCATATAGATAGCTTTGCAAAAATAGCAAAGTCATTATCGCCTTATCTTTCGAAATGTGTTATCAGTTTTATCGATACATATCCAGTAAATAAGAAAAAACTGGAGCAGCATAGCATTCATGCACCAAGTGCAGATGAAATTAAAACGATTGTAAATGAATTAACTAAAATTGCATTTGAATATGATTTCTTAATAGAAACATGTGCTGAACAATCGTCACTTGAAGACTTTGGTATCTGTCATGGACACTGTATTGATAAAAAATTAATAGAATCAGAATTTAATGTAAAGCTAAACGAAAAAAAAGACAATTATTTGAGAGAAAATTGCGGCTGCGTACAAAGTATAGATGTTGGTGCCTATAGCACTTGTTTAAATCAATGTATTTACTGTTATGCCCAACATAACCAAAACAAATCAAAATATTGCTTTGTAGATTCACCATTAATGTGTGGCGTAGAATAATCATACAGAAAAAAGAGAGTGCTTATCGCACTCTCTAACTATTTATATTAGTTTCCTTTAGTATTTCCTTTAGTGTTACCTTTATTAGTGTTTTCCTTATCACCCTTGTTGTTCTTTGGCACTATGGGTTTGCCTGATGGGTTTTTAGTTTCTGGCTCAGTTGATGGCTCTGTGGTTAACTCAGAAGGAGATTCTATTGATTCACTTGTTGGCTCAGTGGGTTTAACTTTATCCTTATTTTCACTATTATTCTTACCATTGCTGCCGTTATTTTTGCCTCCGCTATTATTGTTATCATTATTATGCTTCATATTATCATTTGAAGTTTCAGGACTTGAAGGTGACACATTTGTTTCATTTTCTTGCTGTTCTATAAAGCCCTTTAGCTCCTCAATCAATGAATCATAGTTTACATCAGCTAGAGCAAGTTTAGCTCTAAAAGCTGATATATCAACATTTAACGTTTCAAGTGTGTTTAAAAGTTTGTTAATCTCATTAACCTTAGCTTGATCACTCTTTTGAATGATGGTACCAAATCGTTCAAACTGATTAATCATAGCTTCTTCAGAGAAATATTCTTTAACATTAGTCTGATCTGAACCCTGATCTAAAACATATAGTCCAACAGAAACTGATTTATCTTTAGCAGCTTTTAAATCATCTTTGGTTGCTTTATTATATGCAACATTTACTTCTTGAAGAATTTCTGAATCAGTAATCTTTTCTTCTAATTTACTTTCAATATTTGAAACTGTAACGTCATTTTTTAGACTACGTTTTACTGGTATCGTGGTTACAAGTACATAATCATCTATTAAATCCTCAGAATCGATAAAACCGTTTTCAATTGCTAGTGAAACGACAGTCTCAACAGCGTCCTCAACCGACATCCCCTTAATGGCCTCTAGAGCTAGAGAGGCAGCGTCCTCATTAAGAGCAGTATACCTTAACACCTTATCATTTGCATTTAACTCAAGCTGAACACTTGGATTAATATCAATTGTGACCACCGTTGCCGTCGCATAACTCATTTGATATAGATTAAGTCCAAAAAGACTCGAAAAAACAATTGCAATTAAAGCTGCCGCAGCAACTATCGATCTTCTATTAAACATGGATATAATGTTATTATTAGCTGTATATAAATCTTCACTATTCACCCAGATTTTTTGACCGACCAATAAACCTGCTTTATTTTTTATCCTTTTATATTGATTATCATTTGTTAAAATAATAGAATAGTTTTCATGAACACTTAAAACGATTCCTTTGTATAACATCGCCGCACCTTCTTTCTCTTATGTAATATTATACGATTTTTCTTCAAAAATTAGGTGACAAATCCTTATTTTTTTATAGTTTATTCCATTCATTTTTAATCTTAAGAAATGATATTATTAATTATGGGTAACTATATATTACTAAATTATATATAGGAGGCTTACATGAAAAAAATTATACCACATATTTGGTTTGACAAAGAAGCTCTTGAAGCAGCTCAAAGATACGTATCAGTTTTTGAAAATGCTGAAATTAATCACACAACTGTACTTGAAGATACTCCGTCAGGCACGGCACATCTCGTAGAGCTCACATTAGCAGGACAGCCCTTTCAGTTCATCTCTGCAGGTCCTTTCTTCACACCAAATCCAACAATTTCCTTTCTCATCAATTGTATAACGAAAGAAGAGGTTGATCGGTTTTACAATTGCTTTATCGAAGGTGGATTTGAGCTAATGCCTTTGGGGAACTATCCATTTAGTCCTTATTATGCGTGGGTTGAGGACAAATTTCATGTGTCGTGGCAAATCATGCTTAACCATGCGCCTAAATCTGACCAAAAGATAATACCAACACTAATGTATGTTGGCAAACATCTCGGAGAATGTGAGCAAGCTATAACTCATTATATAAACACATTTGATGGTTCACTGAAAGGTGAAATAACTCGTTATTTCGAAGAAGCACCAAATCCAGACAACAGCGTCAAACACGTTAATTTTATTATTGACGACTTGATGCTTGGTGCCATGGACAGTGGCTATGATCATAACTATCAATTTAATGAAGGCGTTTCATTTATAATCCCTTGTGATACACAAGAAGAAATCGATCATTATTGGTCAAAATTGTCTCATGATCCTGAAGCTGAGCAATGTGGCTGGTGTCGAGATCAATTTGGTGTCTCTTGGCAAATAGCACCTACTATAATGGGTGAACTATTAAATACAGATAATCAAGAAATAAAATCTAACGTAATTCAAACCTTTTTAGGTATGAAGAAATTTGATATTAATCAGTTAAAGAAGGCAGCTGAATAAAAGCTTCGATTGGAGGAATGTAATGTTATCAAATGTACTATTTTTGCTACTCTTTGTTTTGGTTGGAAGCGTGATAGGTGGCTTCATAATAAATATTCGTCACCAAAAAGCTTTAAAGAAGATGAATCATTCCTTAGAGCTTCTAACTAAAGGCAACTATAAAGTCTCTTTTGATGTAAAGAATAAGCTGATAAAGGAGACAAGTGCATTATTAACGCAGTTAAGCGAAAATTACGAACGCACATTTGAGGAACTTCTCATTACCTCTTTAAAAACTAACACGCTTTCAGATGAGCTTACAGAATTCATGTCAAAAAATGCAAGCAGAATGAATGAAATGGTAGAAAATGTCGATACGATTTCAAATTCTTCTCAAAGTTATCTTTTGAATATTACTTCAACTAACGATGATATTACAAGTGTTGCCAATTATGTAAATGAAATCACGGACAGTATGAAGCAAGCAAAAATTGCATCCGGTGAGACCTACAATCGATCAAAACGATCTATGGCTGAAGTTCAAGCGACTATGAGCACTGTTGAGACAATGGCTGAATCAACGAACCGATTTGTAGAACAAATCGATAATTTAGTAACCTTTGCAAATGCAATCAACCAAATTACCGATACAATTGAATCGATTTCATCTAACACCAGCTTGCTTGCACTTAATGCGAGTATTGAAGCTGCTCGTGCTGGGGAAGCTGGTCGAGGCTTTTCTATCGTTGCTGATGAGATTAGAAAGCTTGCTCAAAGTACTTCTGAGTCACTGACAGATATCGTATCAAGCGTGTCGGCTATTACTACAGCGCTTAAAGCGACTGAACAAGAGACTGAGAAAAGCTCAGAAATGAGTGAGTCTGTTAAAACACAAGTCTTCGGAACAAGTAAAATCTTCGAAGCAATTTCATCTGATTCTAAATTGACTGAAGATCGCGTTGAACATGCCTTTACAGCTTTAGACAGACTTTCGAATGCCGTACATGCAATTGAAAAAAAGATTGAAGCGATTTCTGAGCATACATCGACTAATAATCAAACGGTTTTAACCACCAAAGCAATTGTTACAACCATGCGTTCTGAAATCGATAAGCTTAAAACATCTGCTTTAAACCTAGGCGACATAAACGAACGCTTTTATCAAACGATTTCTTCTAAAAGCATTGATGTGATTTTAACACAGCAGCTAGAGTTCTTAATAAAGGAATACCAAGCAAAACGTTCGGTCGAAGAAGCTAAGAGCTTTGCAAAGCAACACAAAATATCGAATTATCAAATACTCGATCAAACTGGTAAAATAATTACGGCAACTGAGTCTGAAAGTATTGGACTCAACTTATTTGATATATATCCACCATATAAGGAATACTATAATTCTAAATCAAGTTCCTATCTACTAACACCTATTGTAAAAAGATTAGATGGCTATTATGCTAAATTTGCTGCTGTAAGAAAGGAGAAGGCTCTGATCATTATTGAGTACTCCTTTAACATTAAATAAATATTTAGTAATGAAGGGAATATGCGGATTCAATAGTGAATTCGCATATTTTTTTATATTCACCACATTCTCATTTGTAGTATTATCTGATAATTTAACCTATATAGATTTTTAATTAAAGGATTTTAACAGTGAATGTAGAAGTTATAATAGGGTAAGTATAGAAGGACAGTTTTTCACATATAAATACAGGAGGCTTTATGACACAATCAAAAGTTGTCGTATATATTGCGATGTCATTAGATGGCTTTATCGCAAAACCAGATGGAGATTTGACTTTTTTATCATTGGTTGAAAGGGAAGGCGAAGATTATGGGTATCATCAATTTCTAACAACCGTCGGCTCTGTGCTAATGGGCAGAAAAACTTATGAAAAAGTCATGTCCTTCGGTATACCCTTTCCACATCAGGATGTGCCTTGCTATATCATTACATCAAAAGAGAAGAATACAAGCGATGGCCCAGAGTTTTATAATGGAGACCTTAATGCACTGATTCAAAGGTTAAAGACTTTGGAGGGCGATGTTTTCGTAGATGGTGGTGCTGAGCTAGTGAATACACTTCATATAATGGATTTGATTGATAGATGGATCATTTCTGTAATTCCAACCTTTATAGGTGAAGGCGTTAGATTATTTAAAGAAAAATCCATGGATCAAGTTTTAAATCTCGTCAAAGTAGAATCCTTTCAGACAGGATTGGTACAGCTCACATATGATAGAAAGGAGAATCAATATGTCTAAACCCTTTAAAACTGGCTTAACCGTTGGCAAATTCGCACCCTTTCACAATGGACATCAATTCCTTATAGAATCATCCCTCAAAGAGGTCGAAAAGCTTTTTGTTATCGTATACGATGCGCCAAAACACACGCACATTCCGTTAACGGTTAGAGCAAACTGGATCAGGATGCAATATCCAGAAGTGACTGTTATAGAAGGATGGCATGTGCCTACTGATGTTGGCTGGACAGATGAAATTCAACAAAAGCATGTGGATTTTATCATAGAACTATTAGCTGGACAAAAGATTGATGTTTTCTTTTCAAGTGAAGCGTATGGCTTTAGAATGAGTCATGCTCTAAATGCAGAAAATAGAATCGTAGACATCGACCGTAAAGAAATTCATGTAACCGGAACCGATATAAGAAGCAATCCTTATGCCAACCGTAACTTTGTACCACCAGCGGTGTATAGCGACTTCATTACAAAAGTAGCATTTCTTGGCTTCAATCGTGAAATGACATTTAGATTGGTTAAAAAGCTTAGCGAAATTTATCAGACAGAGCTAGTCACCCCTTATAATAACGTCTTTGAAATAGAAGAAATAGGTTTGGCCATTCATAAAGTTGCCACTGAAATAAGGTCTAAAACCAGCGATGCCAATCAATTTTTATTTATACAAGCTGGATTGTATGAGCTTAACTTGATGTATCGTCAAAAGCATCATGTGGATCATCCAGAATTCTTAAGCATTCAAGCGGATCATATGCTACAGCCGGATGTTGTATTTATCGTGATGAGTGAAGATACCATAGAAAATCGTAAGTTGATAGGTGAATTTCAGATGCGCAATTTACCTTATATTGCGTTAGTTGGGAATATGGAAAACCAATTGGTCAAAGTAGATAATATCCTGAAACTCTATAAAAAATTTACCAACCCATTAACCATAGAACTATAGAATACTAAGTTGGGGGATCATATGAACGTAATCGAACTGAATCAACTTACAAAATACTACGGAAAATCAAGAGGCATCGAACAAGTCACTTTGGATGTAAAAGAAGGCGAGATTTTTGGATTTATCGGCCCAAATGGCGCTGGAAAGTCTACCACTATTAGAACCATGCTTGGATTATTATATCCAGACTCTGGTACGGCGAAAATTTTTGGTAAAGACTGCTTTATGTCTGGACCAGAAATACGTCAGGAAATAGGTTATTTGCCATCTGAGGTTTTCTACTATGATAAGATGAAGGTCATCGATTTACTGAATTATACCGCAGGCTTTTTCAAAAACAAAAATTCTAAAGTTAAAATGCGCGAGCTTGCAGAAATCATGGAGCTAGACCTTAAAAAGAGAATTGAGGATCTTTCTTATGGTAATAAGAAAAAAGTCGGTATCGTACAAGGACTCATGCATTCACCTAAACTGATCGTCCTTGATGAACCTACGAGTGGTCTCGACCCCTTGATGCAGCAAAAATTCTTCGATATCATAAAAAAAGAAAATCAAAATGGTGCGAGTGTCTTTTTCTCATCGCATATTTTAGCAGAGGTTCAAAGTCTATGTAATCGAGTTGCGATCATAAAAGATGGTCAAATTATTAAAGTGGATGATATAAAATCCATGAGAGAGGACAACTATAAAAAAGTAACACTAAAAGGCAATCAGATCCCATCAGATCAGTTTATCAACCTTCAAGGTGTAACCAATATTCATCATGTTGATCGCGAACTTAAATTTTTCTATAAAGGAGATATCAATCAATTAACGCATCTCGTCAGTCAAAACAGCCTCAAAGACGTTCTAATAGAAGAACCGACGCTTGAAGAAATCTTCATGCACTATTATCGTTAGGAGGCACTGATGTTAAATATATTAAAATATGAGCTTAAGCTGCATTTGAAATCACTCATTATATGGGGCATCTCATTAGTCATTTTAGCAGCTTTACTTATGCTGTTTTATCCAACATTTGGTGACGACGTGGCACTTGTTGATAAGATGCTAGAGAACTATCCAAAAGAGCTTCTACAGGCATTTGGAATGGGTGGTCAATTATCACTTGCGACGGTTCCAGGCTACTTTTCATTTGTGTTTGTCTTTCTTCAGCTCATGCTTGCTATCCAAGCCTCCAATTATGGATTTTCCATACTTTCCGTTGAAGAAAGAGAGCTGACTGCAGATTATTTAATGACCAAACCGGTGTCTAGAAGCGAGATTTATATCTCTAAGTTCTTAGCATCCGTTATCATCATGATTCTATCCAGCGGTATCGCAATTGTTGCATCTTTGATTTCAATAGAGGCGTTCAGAAACGGACACCCTTATGATCAAGAGCGTATGGTTCTATTACTTTTAACATTATTACCACTATCACTATTGTTTTTATCTCTGAGTCTCTTTATTTCAACACTACTTAAAAAGGTGAAGTCCGTGCTTAGCTTATCACTTGGTTTGTGCTTTGGCCTTTACATCGTGAATAGCGTTCAAACCATCGTCGGTGGCAAATGGGTGAGTGGACTGATTCCATTTCATTATTTTGAACCCAATTATATCCTAGAAAATGGGGAGCTTAATACTAATTACTTTATGATGTACTTTATCATCGTTGTCGTTTCAATTGTCGTTTCCTACAAAACGTATTTGACCAAGGACATTCATTCTGTATAAACAAAGGGGCAAAGTATGCACATATTAAAATGGGAAATTAAAGCACAGTTTAAAACATTGCTCATCTGGAGTGTGGTCTTTATCGTCTTAATTTTTATGATGACCTCTGAGTTTTCTGCGTATTATGATAATCCAGAGATGAGCGATGTTCTCGAAGCCATGCCAGAAGGGATGCTCAAGGCATTTTCTATGGAGAACGCCAACTTAACCACTACGACAGGCTATATTAGTTTGGTGGCACTTTACTTCTATATTATGGTTGGTGTTTACGCTGTACTGCTGGGAAATGGCATTATAGCAAAAGAGGAGAGAGATAAAACGGCTGAATTTCTACTTACTTTACCCGTTTCCAGAAGGAAGCTACTATTTATAAAGTGGCTTGCAGCACTTATCAATACGATCCTCCTATCATTGGTTATTTTTGCCGCAACCACTGCAGCAATGCAGCCCTATGATCTCGATCAAGCGTTTTTCAAATTTTTAACTCAGATTACGGTTTCTTGTTTCATCATCATGCTGATATTCTTATCAATAGGCTATCTCATGGCAAGCGTCTTAAAGCGATATAAAAGTAGCGGAAAGCTCTCAGCAGTGCTTGTTTTTTTCTTATACCTCGCTAACGACATTATGGCATTAAGCGACAAGCTAGAATTTATGAAGTACTTAACACCGTTTAAATATTTTGAAGCACAGAAGATATTAAAAGAAGGCAGCTTAGACACGACCTATCTCATAATTTCAGGTGGTATCGTCATAGTTTCGATGATAACTGCTTTTATCATTTATCCAAAGCGAGATATAAAAATATGACTCAAAACTATACAACTTCAATTACTACACTCTATATTTCATATCCACTTTAATATGTGTGATAAACATAATTTGTGCTAAATTTATTAGTTGACAGTGTAGAAATAATCGATTATTATACATGTAATAGACATAGAGGGAGTAACGACCGTAAAGGGACTGCTATCGTCAATACGACGAAAGTTCGGTAGTAGTGATACATTTGTGTATTCAGTGAGACTCAATGGAAGCCAAAGGCTTTTATTGAGTCTTTTTATTTTTTAATTTAAAGGAGTGATAGTTGATGAGATTTTACAAAGAAGATATTAATAATGTTATTAGAGTATGTAAAAGTAATCTTTCAGGTTTAAATGAAAAAGAGGTACTGAATAACCGAATTGAATTTGGTTTGAATCAATTAGAAGAAACAAAACAAATACCTTGGTATATTATTTTTATCAATCAATTCAAGGATTTCCTTGTTCTATTGTTAATTATTGCAGCATTCGTATCTGCAATGATGGGAAAATTTGAAAGTACAGTCGTCATCTTTGCGGTACTGATTCTAAATGCTGTTTTAGGTACGGTTCAACATATTAAAGCTGAACAATCATTAAAGAGCTTGAAAGCACTATCAGCGCCAACAGCAAAGGTGCTTAGGGCTGGAATTGTAACACAAATTCCCTCTATTGATGTTGTAGTAGGAGATATATTAATCATCGAAGCTGGTGATTTCATATCTGCTGATGCAAGGTTGATTGAAGCTAATAGCCTGCAAGTGGGAGAAAGTGCATTAACAGGTGAATCTACCAGCGTTGATAAAACAATTGATACAATAAATGAAATCGAAGTTGCAACTGCTGATCAACGCAATATGATATTTTCTAGCAGCCATGTTACCTATGGTCGTGGAAAGGCAGTTGTGACACATGTAGGCAAAGAGACTGAAATTGGAAAAATTGCTACTCTATTAAGTACTGCAAAGGAAAAAAGTACACCACTACAAGAAAACTTGGACGATTTTGGAAAGAAACTAGCTCTTATTATATTGATCATTTCATCTTTTGTATTTATATCAGGAATAGTAAAAGGAACGCCAATTATGGATGCCTTAATGTTTGCAATATCATTAGCAGTTGCAGCCATTCCTGAAGCTCTTAGCTCAATTGTAACGATCGTTCTCGCATTGGGTACGAAAAAAATAGCAGATAATAATGCAATCATAAGAAAACTCCACGCTGTGGAAATGCTTGGCACTATTTCTGTCATTTGTTCAGATAAAACAGGTACATTAACTCAAAATAAAATGACTGTTCAAAGCATATACACGGATCATCTCTTAGTAAAAGTTGATGATATTGATATATCTAACAAACTACAACATCAAATAGTACTTTCAGGCTTATTATGTAGTGATGCTGTAACCGTTCAGGATAAAGAAATAGGTGATCCAACAGAAGTTGCACTCATTAATTTAGGAGAAAAATTTTCTATGGATGAGTTGATTCAGAGGAAACAAACTCCACGAATTTCTGAACTTCCATTTGACAGTGATCGTAAACTAATGAGTACGTTACAATTCATTGGACATAAAAAAACGGTATTCACTAAAGGTGCATTAGATGTACTAATTAAACGATCAAAATATATTGAAACCTCGGATGGCGTAAGAGAATTATCTGATGCTGATAAACAAAAATTCTATGATATAAACTTTGATCTTTCAAATCAAGGACTGAGGGTCTTAGCTTTTGCGTGGAAAAATATCGAAGAGAATGCGTTGAGCTTAAATGATGAAAATGAGATGACAATTTTTGGATTAGTTGCAATGATGGATCCACCAAGAGTAGAGTCTAAGTCTGCAGTCCAACAGTGTATTAATGCAGGTATTAAACCAGTTATGATTACGGGTGATCACAAGATAACTGCATCAGCTATTGCACGAGAAATTGGAATTCTAAAAGAAGGTGATTTGGCAGTTGAAGGAATTGAAATAGAAAATCTTACAGAATCACAGCTTCAGGAGTTAGTACCGAAAGTATCTGTTTTCGCTCGAGTTTCTCCTGAGCATAAGATAAGAATTGTAAGTGCTTGGCAAGACTTAAATCATGTTGTTGCTATGACAGGTGACGGTGTAAACGATGCTCCAGCTCTTAAACGTGCTCATGTAGGTATCGCCATGGGAATAACTGGAACAGAAGTTGCCAAAGATGCAGCAAGTATGGTATTAATGGATGATAATTTTTCAACTATTGTGAAAGCCATTAATAATGGGAGAAGTATTTTTAGTAATATAAAAAATGCCATCCGATTTTTATTATCTGGAAACACCGCTGGCATTATGGCAGTTTTGTATGCTTCTATTGCAGGACTTAATGCACCTTTTTCGCCAGTTCATTTATTATTTATTAATTTACTCACAGACAGTCTGCCAGCTATAGCGATTGGACTTGAACCTGCTCATGGCAACTTAATGAATAAAAAGCCTAGAAACGCAAAAAAATCAATAATTGATCGACATTTTATAAAAAGTATTCTATTTGAAGGTTTCATTATTGCATTTGCAACCATGTCTGCCTATTATATAGGCCTTTCACAAGGAGATCATCATGTCGCTAGTACAATGGCTTTCATAACACTTAGTTTAACACGTTTAATACATGGGTTGACCTGTAGAATGGAGGAGCCACTTAATATGAAAAATATTATGAGCAATCCATGGATTTTCATAGCATTGTTTACAGGTATAATATTACTTGGTTCAGTCATATTGATTAAACCCTTACATGCTTTACTAGAAGTAAGTGTATTAACCTTCAATCAATTACTTTCAATTATAGTTATTTCTGTTATACCTCTGATTTTATTTCAAATTATTAAGCGAGTTGAAAATTATATAAATGTAAAAAATGGTAAAATAAAATAATAATTAACGTTTTATACATGAAAACAAATCTACCTGTATATTAAGTATAGTAGTTAAGTAAAAATTTTGAAGCTGTCATAGACAGCTTCTTTTTTTAATCAACCAACACATCAAATTTCTTAACCAACTCTATGGGGTGGTAGGATTGTTTTGCCTTTCTAAGCCCTTCTTTTCCCATGTCTTGCTCTCGATTAACGATACTGGCTTGTCCTAAAACTTGATTGACTAAGGCATGGTTAATTGCCGTATAAGCACCTGTTATATCCGCATCCGCTTTCTCGATATGACATAAAAAAGTGTCGTTTTGTATCCGCTCACCAAATGACATTGCCACTGGACGATCATCTACATAGATAAGACTTCCGATTAAGCCTTTTGTCGCATAGCTTTCCCACTGTGTTAAGACGGTTTTAATCCCTGCAAACTCATGGCAAAGATCGTAGGTGTCACCACAGCCATTTGCTGTGCACCAGTTTTGAGCAACGGTAAGTGCATCGTTTGAAGATTCAGGAGTAATGGTTTCAATTCTATATCGATCCACATAGTACTTTCTGAATTGATTCAAATGATTTTTCTTTTTGTGATAGGCATTACCCGAGAGAGTAGCGAGCTTTTCTAAATCATAGCAATAATCATAGTAATCTTCGGAGGTAGTAATATTTAGGGTATAGCCAAAGGCTCCAAGCTGGTCTTTAAACGACTCACTGATACGTCTAAATCTAATTGGGTTATTTTCAGCTCTAAGTAAGGATAGAAGTTCTGAAATACTATCTTTTAGTGCATTTATTTCTGTATAATTGCCAACCGGTTCAGATATCATTCTTTCAAAGACATTATTAGGATGATAAATGAAATAGAGATAGCCACCAATTTCTAAAGTGTGTAGCTCATGGCTTTCATGCCAAATATCGAGATTGGTTAAATTTAAATCGTGCACCTTCGAGGTATAGTTTGCATAGTACTTAATATAATCTTGATACAGTGCTGGATCATAGGGTTTAATCATTTCGCTAATCGTATTCATCATATTTTTCACCTCAGTGCGTTTATACCCATGAATCTTACTAAATTGACTAATATTTTGTGTTCACTAAAATCTTCAAGCATCGAGTCTTTAGCTTTTACACAAGTGAGATTATGACTTAATTATAAAATTTGAAGTCGCTATTAATTTTGACCAAATATAAAAGCAATTGTAATCTTAAGTCGATTACAACTGCTTTATCATTTTAATTATGATCCCGTAGATTTATAATGCTTAACACCAAATTGCCAAAAGAATAAGGCAGGAACGATAAAAAAAACACCAATGTAGGGCATAAAAGCATATAAATCACTTTGATAGCCAGGTTTCTCAAGTAAATAGCTCAAAGGCACGACATTGACAACTGCAAACGGGACAACAAATGTAAAAAACCGCCTTACACTTTTCGCATAGATAGAGAGTGGATACTGCGATAGCTCTCTGCCGCCGTCTGTAAAGATATTAGCGATTTCAAGTCCTTCTATGGTCCAAAATGCTACCGTGGCGAAAATGATAAACAAACCTGAAAAGATAAAGATGCCACCAATTAGCATTCCTGAGATGCAAATGACTTTTAACAGTGTCCAGTGCAATCCAATTTTTGAAAGTGCCCATGTAAAAATCAAAACCCCTTGTAGCAATCTTCCGATGCGTGTAAATTCAAACTTCCAGCCCAGTACCTGTAGCGGTGTGCTCACCGGACGCAGTAATAAGCGGTCAAAGTCACCAGACTTAACTAAGTTTGGAAAGGAATCAAAGCCTCTGACAAATGCCTCAGCAAGTGCAAATGCCATATGGGTGATTCCGTAAAGAAGGGCAACCTCTGTAAAAGACCAGCCTTGCAAGTTTTCAAACCGATCAAAAAGAAGATACATACCGATAAAGACGAAAAAGGGAACGAAAAACTGACCGATGCACAAAAGAAAAAAAGACAGTTTGTAAACCATCTGCGATTTGATGCCCATCTTGACGTAATGTAAATAGAGTCTCATATTAACCCCCTTGAACAACAAGGTGCTTGAGTGCCTTGTTGAGTAGAAAATTACCAAGGAGCGGCAAGAATAGTAGCCAGAAGATTTGAATGCATATGCCAATCACCGCATCAGTGATGCCTACATTTCCTGAGTAGATTCTAAAGGGAAGATCCCCAGTATATCTGAAGGGTAGACACATCAATACCTTTTGTAAGGTGTCTGGCATAAGTGGGATCGGAATTACCATACCAGAAAAAAACTCACCTACAACGCTAAAGATGAGGAGTGATCCAATCGGTGAAAGTGTTATAAATACTGAGATGTAGATAAACATTGAGATCGCAACGTTGATCATAACCCCTAAAACCAATGCGACGATGAACAGTAAAAGGGCAGTGGGAGAGGCAGGTAGCTCTAGCCCATATGGCTTTGGAAAGAAATAAGCGAACACCAAAATGGGCAAGCATCTTAAAGCAGCGCTTGCGAACCTCGAGGATAGAAGCTTAGTGTACCAAAAGCTATATAGGTTAATCGGTCTGCACAGTTCGTATGCGATGTTGCCTGTTCTGATAAGCTCAAACAGCTCTAAATCACGAATCCAAAGTGCGATAAAGACCAAAAATGCCTGTTGTAGCCAAATATAAGTGGTCAGTTGTGATTTTGTAAAGCCGTCAACAGATGTCTGACTACCGTAAAATGCAGTGAACATCATGATTAAAATCATACCCCAAAAAAACTGTGTCGCCACTCCTGCAGCTGCAGCCGTGCGATAGGTCAGCCCCTGTGCCAGCCTTAGCTTAAAGATAGCCGCTTGATAGGATGATCGTAACTTTTTCATATTGCCATCTCCTTATAAAGTGCGACGATCATTTCTTCTATTGCTTGATTTTCCACAGTGATGTCTTTGATCATCAATTGGTTCGTCAATTGGTGGATGACTACTGGAACACTCGTTTTTGAAAGGTCGATGGTTAAGAGTGCACGTTCGTTTGATTTTTGAATGAGTGTCGTACCTTCAGGGCATAAAAAATCACTCGCTTCGTCAAAGTCAACGGCGATTCGCTTTTCTTTAAGATATTGGGCTTTTAAGGTATCCAGTGCACCATCGTATAGCTTTTGGCCTTTTCCGATCAATAGGATACGATCCGCTAACGCTTCAATATCACTCATATCGTGCGTTGTAAGTATGACGGTGACACCCCGTTCTTGGTTAATTTTCTTAATGGTTTGACGGACTGCGATTTTAGATACCGCATCCAGTCCAATAGTGGGTTCGTCTAAAAAAAGGATCTTGGGTTCGTGGAGAAGTGCTGCCGCAATTTCACATCTCATTCTTTGACCGAGACTGAGTTGTCTGACAGGCACGTGTAGTAGTGATTCTAATGACAAGGTGCTCACCAGTTCATCCAGTGAACGTTTGTAGCTTGTAGGTGACATCTTGTAGATGTCCTTCAAGAGATTAAATGAATCCAGTACAGGGACATCCCACCAAAGCTGCGTACGCTGACCAAATACCACACCGATATTTTGAACGTGCTTGATACGGGACTTCCAAGGTGTCAAACCAAGGATTTGACATTTCCCTGAACTTGGAACCAGAATACCGCTCATGATTTTGATAGTGGTGGATTTACCGGCACCATTGGGTCCGATGTAACCGACGATTTCGCCAGAATTCACCTTGAACGATACATCTGTTAACGCATGAACGGTTTCGTGCTCGCGCCGAAGTAGAGATCCGTTCTTGCGTTTGGCAACTCGAAATGCTTTTGAAAGATTTTCAATTTCAATCATTGTGCCTCCTAAGATAATATTTAGTTTTTGTGGAAAGGATTTTTATTATATCACTGTAAAGATTTAACTGCAAGTTAGTAATACAACTGTAATTGAGCGTATAATTAACTTTTTCCAGAGGACTGGTCGTAATCTTCGATTACTGCTCGTCTATGCATCCTAGACCGGTCCTCACTTCGTTGCGGAGCCTCCTCCAAAAGTTATTTATACACTCAATTACGACATATGATTCCTTGCAAATAGTTTGACAATGTATGACTGATAGCCACTCATTATTAGAAATCAATTGTAATTTCTAAGTTTTATAATTAAACTAAAAAAACCTCCAAATAGAGGTATTAATTAAATGCTTAATTAGTTCCGCTTAATTGGAGGTTTTAAATTATTTTATATTGCTATTGCTTTAAGACTATTTTAAATCTTCTGCAGCAAAGGTGCCGCCTAATCTGCCTGATGTGAATGAGTAGCCGATGCCGACGCCGTTTCCAACGTAGGTGTCATTGAATAAGACGCCTTCTGATTCTAAACCAACTGCATATAGACCTTTGATTGGGATTCTGTTGTCATTTAATACTTGGAATCTAGAGTTGACGAGTAAGCCGCCAACTGAACCGAGGTTGTTGATTTCTGCTTTGATTGCATAATAAGGACCAGTTTCACCCATTGATAAAAGGTAGTCTGCTGATTTACCAAAAGAAGTATCGACGCCTGTATTGATCGCTTCTTGGTATTGATTAAATGCCGCTGCGAATACTTCAGCATCCATTCCCGCATTTTCAGCTAAAGCTTCTGGGGTATCACCTTTGAAACCATCGCCGTTTGCAACCATTTGATCAAACACAGCATAAGCATCTGCCCATGGTGTATCGAGTGTAAATTGAGCTGCAAAATCTGCATAAAATTCAGGTGGCATACCTGGTAATCTCGTTGCGCCAACACCGGTCATACCTGAAGCCATTAATGCATCAATTTGAGATTTCGATACGATAACATAGTGATATGGACCGTTGAAAGCACTTGTATTAGCTGCTGCTACAGCAGTTAACGTCGCTGCTTCATCTCTAAATCTTGCACCTGATGGGCCAACATTCATGAAAGTAGGGAGGTAAGTTAACATTAGTGGGTAACTTGCTTCAAAGCTTTCGTATGACTTTTTAAGATCAGCCGTTGCAGAAGCTAAGGTTTGGTGAAGCATTTGACCACCGATATTGTCTGGTACTTTTGCACCGATTGCCCAAGCCATTTCTAAACCTTCGCCAACGTTTTGACCCAAACCACCGTTAACACCTTCAAATCCAAATAATTCTTTAACCATTTCTGCATTAGCAGCGTATCCACCAGTAGCAAGAATTACTGCATTTGCTTTAATTTCTAAAACTGTACCATCTGCTTTTTCACAGATTGCACCTGTGATGTTGCCATCTGCATCTGTTACCAATGATTTACCTGTCGTTTCGGTTAATAACTGTCCGCCGTTTGCTTCAACAGAGTCACTGATCATATTTCTTAAAAGTCCTTGACGCGTTTCATATGCCGGTAACATGTGAAGCGGTTCACCAAAGAAATTAATAAACGTCGTTGTATAACCTTTTTCATTTAACCAATCATAAGTTTCGCCAGATTTAACCACGTATTGACGAATTGCAGACGCATCTACACGCCAGTGATTGTTGACGATCCAGTTTGCAATCTCATCTTCAACAGCGATGTTTAAGCCCGCCGCTACTGAAGCAGAGGAGTTGTAGAATTTACCTGCCCAAGAAAGGTTACTCGCGCCACCAACAGTAGCTGTTTTTTCAACTAAGATTACCTTTTTGCCTTCATCCGCAGCTGAAACTGCAGCTGAAACGCCAGATGCACCAGCACCGATAACGACGATGTCCGCTTCTAAGGTCTCTGTCACACCTGCATTGCTTTTTTCTATAGCAACTGCTTTTAAAGCGTCAACATCACCACCAGCAGCTTTTACAGCTTCTGATACTGCCATTAATAAAGCTTCACTGGTTTCAGAAGCACCTGATACCGCATCTAATCCTAATGATTGATAAGCAACGATATCTGATTTTAATCTTTCAATCGCCTCAGCACCAATACCAGCTGTTTCAGTTTGGCTAACGATTTCAATCGATTCAATTTTATCTTCAGAGAAGGTAACCGAAACCTCGATGACACCTTCTTTTCCTTCCGCTTTTCCTGTGTAAGTACCTGCGTTATAGTGAACGCCACCTTCAGCGACAGTTGTCTCTGCTGTCGTAGACGCTTCAGTCGTAGGTGTAGTGTCATTTGCACAACCACTAAGTGAGCCCAATACGAGCATCAAACTTAAAAGTAAGATTAACCCCTTTTTGCTTAACTTTTTCACAATATCCTCCTGATATAAATTTAACATATTCTCTTAGACGGCCGTCTTTTTCTTAGAATAAACCTTGGTGTAACACCAATGTCAAGAATTTAACAAATTATTTTTTTCTTTCTCATATTGCATTGAAATTCTTTAAAGTCTTCGCTAAAATAAACGAGGAGGCAAGTATGAAATACACAATTAAAGCATTTTCTGAAAAAATAGGCTTAACCCCAGATACCTTACGACTTTACGAGAAATATGGTGTCGTCGAGCCTAAAAAAGACGAAAACAATGGTTATCGATATTATGACGACTTCGATGTGAGGGAGCTCCTATCTTGCAGAAGGTACAGAAGTCTTGATTTTCCTTTGGATCAAGCTGCAAAGCTGTCACTAGGCATCGAGAAAAGCGACTACCAAACGACTTTACAAAATCAAGTCGAACACATCACATCTGAACTCAAAAGACTGGAGCAAGTTCAAAAGCATTTACAGAAACTTAATCGCATTATCGGCTCTTCTCAGATCTATAAGCTCTCTGATTTTAACCTGCCGAACATTCCTTTTGAGCCTGAAAAAGTGACACAAGGTGCACTCTATCGAATGATTCAGACCGATGAAAACCTATTAATTGATGAAGTTGAGGACATCGCCTTTTGGATGAGTCAGCTACCTGAAGTTAGTTATAGCTTTAAGCTGAGCTCAGATGATCCTTCACATTTCGATTGGGGAATTGCCATCACAGAAGAAATGCTTAATTTATATCCCCATAAAAGCATCACTTCATTTGACGTGATACCTGCCTCAGATACGCTCAAAATGTACGCTCTATCGAATCAAACAAATTTTGATTTTAATGCAATTATCAAACGATTCGAAATCTATACAGAACAGTTTGGTTACGTCTCTAGGAATCTATTATGGGGTAGAATTTTAGGCAACTATGTAGAGCATAATGAAAGGTTTACACTATTAGAGATCTATTATCAAGTAAATCCTACAGAAGATTAACTTGTCATAAAATAGAACCACATGCTATAATAAGGCGAATTTAATAATTCGGGAGCTCATATATGGGCTGAGAGGAAACTGAGAGTTTCGACCGTACCTGATTTGGATAATGCCAACGTAGGGAAGCGACATGAAAGATTGAATGGGTGCACCTAGTTTTGGGTGCACCTTTTTATTTTGCCATAATCTTCTTTGTGGTAACCTCCGAGGACTTATGTCCAAAGATTTTTATGTTGTCTCAGACTTACATGTAAGCAGCTAGACATACAGCTGTTTGGTTACATCTAGTATCTGACGAAATTTAACCGTTTCTTCCTTTCCCGTAAAAGGAGGAAGAATGACACACAAAGCATCACTATCTAACTTTAATCTAAGCATCCTTTGGTTTGGAGCAGCAGTTTCTCTCGCTGAAATCCTTACAGGCGCATTACTTGCACCACTTGGACTTGGAAAAGCACTTCTCGCTATCATTATAGGACACCTAATTGGTGGTGGCATCTTATGGCTCGCAGGTGCCATCGGCGCACATGAAAACCTCGCTGCAATCGAGTCGTCTAAACTCAGCTTTGGAAAATACGGCTTACCACTATTTGCAATCCTCAACGTGGTTCAACTCATTGGTTGGACAGCGGTAATGATCAGTAGCGGTGCAAATGCACTTGGTGGTGTACTGACAGCAATGCCCACACTGACTTTTATTACATCAAATGGTTCAACGCTTCAAATTCTACTTTGTCTATTTATCGCCATTTTAATAGCGATTTGGATTGGCATTGGATTTGATCGACTAAAAAAGCTCAATCTTATTGCAGTTACAGGACTTTTTTTAGTGAGCATCTATCTAGGCTTTAAAGCCTTTTCCGGTGGTGTAACACCAATGCTCTCAGAGGAAACGCTCTCCTTTGGTTTGGCACTTGAACTCAGTATTATTATGCCACTTTCATGGCTGCCTTTAATTTCTGACTATACGCAGTATGCAAGCTCAAAAAAATCAGGTCCAATCGCAAGTGCCTTCGGTTATACCGTGGGGAGTATTTTTATGTATGCCATCGGCCTTGGCGCTGCGCTATACGCGGGGACAAGTGATATCGGTGAACTCTTAACTGCAGCGGGATTACCTGTTTTAGCGCTTCTCGTTATTTCGCTTTCAACGGTTACAACGACATTTTTAGATGTTTATTCTGGTGCGATTAGCTTTATCACACTAAAAAAAGCAAACGAGAAAACCGTGGCACTGATCATCTGTGGTATTGGGGCACTTTTAGCGATTATGATTCCAACCACATACTATGAGAGCTTTCTTTATTTAATTGGATCTGCATTTGCACCTATGTTTGCCATCCTTCTAACAGACTACTTTCTACTTAAGAGAAGAGGGGGAAGCAATCTTTATAGCATTCAGAACTTGATTCTTTGGGCGCTTGGTGCAGGTCTATATCAGTATTTCTTAAAACTAGATACGCCTATTGGCAACAGTTTGCCGATTATGTTAATTTTAATGGCGATAAAGTTGATCATCAGTCCGATTCAGAATAAAAAGTCTATAAAATAAATTCAAAGGAGATTAACAATGAATCTTTCAAATAACATTAAAAACTCAGCTCATACACCAATCAATGTGACTAAAGAAAATATATCTGAGGTACAATTGACCGAACTACTTACACCTATGACAAACGTTAGACTTAAGCATCCTTTAGTACACAACATCACCAATTACGTAACCGTTAATGATTGTGCAAACATTCTCTTATCAATAGGCGCTTCGCCAATCATGTCTGACGATCAAGCAGAAGTATCTGAAATTACAAGCATCTGTAACGCGCTGGTCATCAACATTGGGACATTGAATGCAAGAACGATTGATTCCATGTACCTTGCAGGAAAGACAGCGACAGAGCTTAAGCATCCAATCGTTCTAGATCCAGTAGGTTCAGGTGCATCTAACCTTAGAACGGATACTGCAAGAGGCTTACTTGAAGCATTAAACATCACAGCCATTCGAGGCAATATCTCTGAAGTAAAATCACTTACTGCGTCACATATGAAAACGCAAGGGGTTGACGCCAATGATCTCGATGCAATTACAGAGGCTAATTTAGAACAGAACTTAGCGCTACTTGGTGAGATTGCTAGAACACTTGCAACCATATTAGTTGTAACAGGTAGAATCGATGTGATTACAGATGGTCAGACGGCTTATACCATTAAAAATGGTCATCAGAACATGAAAAACATTACAGGTACAGGTTGTATGCTAAGTAGCGTCTTAGGCGCATTTATCAGTGCAAATCCAGACCAAATGCTCGAGGCAAGTGTTTGTGCCGTGGCGATGATGGGGATTTCAGGGGAAAAAGCAAATGCCTATTGCGAGCAACACAAACTAGGTACATCAAGTATGCGCACACGCTTAATCGACTTAATGGGTACTGAAACCATAGATGCCTTTAAACAAGCCGTCAAAATTGAAAAATACACCTTAGATTAAGGACAATCACATGGAAAATTCAAATAAAAAATCAAATAACAATCAAACTGCAAATAACATTCAAACTGCAAATAACAAACAATCGGCTATTAACAATCAATTAATTCAGACTGCACCCTCATCAAATTTATCCAAACTATGGGCACACAAAAAATACACACTCTATCTGGTAACGGACGATCGTTGGAGCGATCAGTATCCTCTGACCGATCAAGTGGAAGCAGCGATCAAAGGCGGCGTCACACTGGTTCAACTGAGAGAAAAAAATCTCAGTACAACTGACTTCATTGAGAAAGCTAAATCGATTAAAGCCATCACAGACCGATATCACGTACCACTCATCATCAACGATAACCTTGAGGTCGCTATGGCAGTGTCAGCAGAAGGCATCCACGTCGGACAAAGTGATGTCTCCTGTAAAGAGATTAAAGATAAACTCAAAGCACCTATGCTAATTGGGGTTTCGGTGACAACCGTTGCAGAAGCCTTAAAAGCTTATGAAGAGGGTGCTGACTATCTTGGCGTAGGTGCGATTTTCCCAACGGGTACAAAACTGGATGCAGATTATGTTTCTCACGATATGATCAAACAGATCACAAGGGCTGTGCCTATACCGGTGGTCGGTATCGGCGGCATCTCTGAAACGACTCTACCTAAACTTAGGGGAACGGGTCTTTGCGGGATCTCTTTAGTATCGGCGATTTTGGACAAGGCATCACCAGAGGCGATTCAAACTATTTCGAAAGTTCTCTATGACCAGACTTGTGAAACATTAGAATTGACAACGCCTAAGCTGGATACGGTGATGACCATTGCGGGATCAGATTCAAGTGGCGGTGCGGGGATTCAGGCAGATTTAAAAACGTTCACCGCACAGAACACCACAGGGGTCACAGGAATTTTTCCTGTAAGTGCGGAGTTTGTTAAAGCACAGCTCATCGCAAACCTTTCAGATATACCACCTAAAGCCATCAAGATAGGCATGGTCAATAACATTGAGGTGATAGAGACGTTGGCGCATACGCTTAAGGATTACCCTGAAATTCCTATTGTGCTCGATCCAGTGATGGTTGCAACATCAGGCAGTCGCTTGATTGATGAAGAGGCGCTTTCTGTGTTAAAATACAATCTGATGCCAATGGCACATCTCATAACGCCTAATCTACACGAAGCGGCACTTTTGGCTGAAATGTCAATTGACGATGAAGCGGATATGATAACAGCGGTAGCGCGCATCCGAGAATTTTATAGTGGGCATATCCTAATAAAGGGCGGCCATCTCGGTCATGTTTCAGATGATTTACTGGTAGAAGCCTCAAGCGAGGGCGACCGCTATCACTGGTTCACACAGCCAAGGGTAACGACAGAAAACACACACGGAACAGGCTGTACACTGTCTTCTGCCATTGCTTGCGCACTCACAGAAACCGCTGACATCAGCATGGCAGTCACTTTTGCAAAGGACTATATCACAGGTGCGTTATATTCTGGTTTGGACTTAGGCTTTGGCAGTGGACCACTGAATCACATGTGGGCGACGCCTTTCAAATTTTTTAATAACTAAGGTCAAATTTTTTAGTTTTAGAATTGACTTTTTAAAAAGAGAAGCGTATAGTAACTTTAACAAACACATCGAAAAGCTTTGACGAGGAGGAGTACAGTTCATGCGTAGCTTTAGAGAGAAGGCGGTTGGTGAAAGCCTTTGCGACAGTGATCTGGAAGTAGCCTTTGAGCTTTGGTTTGAAAGATGCCTTACATCAAGTAGACGCCAACGGATTTCCACCGTTACAAGGAAGCTATATCGGCATTTGCCCGTATAGATCAAGCGCAGAGTTTTCTCTGAATTTAGGTGGTACCACGGACGCAAGCCCGCCCTAAGCATTATGCTTAGGCGGGCTTTTTTTTATCCACAATCTAGCCTTTGGTTATATTTGTGGACTCGAGGTCTTAAGATTTAATTCAGTAATTTAGAATCATATATAAATCTAAGGCTTTGAAGTAATTGCATATCCGCTGGTCAATCTCATTTACAATCAACTTTTTGATGTCGTTTTAAATCCTAAGGAGGCAACTATGAAAAAGAAATACAACTTTAGAGAAATCGAACCTCAAATGCAGACCATTTGGTCAGAAGAAGCCCTTTACTCATTTGACGAAACATCAGAAAAGCCCTTATACAGCATCGACACACCACCGCCAACCGTAAGTGGTAGCCTACACATCGGCCATATCTTTTCCTACACACAGGCTGAAATCATCGCGCGTTTTAGACGCATGACGGGCTATAACGTTTTTTATCCATTTGGATTTGATGACAATGGACTGCCTACGGAACGACTGGTTGAAAAATCACTCGGCATCCGTGCAGCGGATCTCTCTAGGACTGAATTTATCCAAAAATGTCTAGAGACGACCCAGTCCTACGAGGCAGAGTTTATGTCGCTCTGGCAATCGCTTGGTTTTTCCTGTGACTGGTCACTGGCTTACCAGACAATCGGCTCAAAAGCTCAGAAAATCAGCCAAGCCTCTTTTATTGAGCTCTATCACAAAGGAAAGGCATATGCTAAAACGGCACCGGTTCTATGGTGTACCGAATGTCAAACCTCAGTTGCACAAGCTGAGATCAACACAGAAACACACGATTCACTCTTTCACACGATCCACTTTGAAACCGATCATCCTGATTTCCTAACACTTGAGATCGCAACTACAAGACCTGAGCTTTTAAATGGCTGTATCGCACTCTTTATTCATCCTGAGGACAAACGCGCCGAAGCTTTAAAGGGACATCATGCCATCGTTCCGCTCTTTGAATATCCCATCCCAATTCTACTAGAAGAAACGGTAGAAAAAGAGAAGGGCACTGGCATCGTTATGTGTGCAACATATGGTGATCTTACCGATACGCAGTGGCAGGAAAAGCATCAACTGCCATATCGAGATGCCATAACTTCAGATGGAAAAATTGCGATGACCACGCCATTCATCGGTGGCTTAACCATTAGAAAAGCACGAAAAGCCATCATTGAACTTTTAAATGACGCAGGTAAACTCTCAAAGAGTGAGCCTTTAACACATACCATTGGCACCCATGAAAGATGTGGCACGCCAATTGAGTATCTACCTTCTAAGCAGTGGTACATCGACATCTTAACCGATAAGGAACGCTATCTAAAGGCTGCCGATGAGATCAACTGGTATCCGGAGACCATGAAGGGCCGATATCTCCATTGGGTAACCAATCTCAAGTGGGATTGGTGCATCTCTAGACAGAGGTTTTTCGGTGTACCCATCCCGATATGGTACTGCAAATCATGTGGCGCAACACATGCTGCCGATGAACAGGCTTTGCCAGTTAACCCCCTAGAAACAAATCCTTCAAAGCCTTGTCACTGTGGGTGTAATGACTTTATCCCTGAAACGGCAGTATTGGACACTTGGGCGACGTCTTCTATGACGCCTTTTATCAACACGAAACAGCTACCGATGAGCATGCATACGCAAGCGCATGAAATCATAAGAACTTGGGCATTTTATTCCATCGTTAAAAGCATTTATCATACTGGAGAAATACCTTGGAAGGACCTTATGATCTGTGGGTTCGTACTTGCGAAAAAAGGGGAGAAGATTTCTAAATCAAAGAGCAATACCTCACTTGAGCCCTTTGAATTGATACAATCAGAATCTGCTGATGCGCTAAGATACTGGGTTGCTTCTGCAAAGCTCGGGACCGATACTTTCTTTGATAGAGACGACCTCGGCAGCGCAAAGCGCACCCTTAACAAACTGTATAATGCAGCGAATTTTTGTCTGATGCACCTTGAAGCAAATGAAGACCTCAATAACCGAACAGACTTGTCAGATTTACTGCCTCAAGACAATTGGCTGCTCATCAAGCTTGAAAACACCATGCTTGAAGCAAAAGGTGCGCTTGATCAGTACGAGATTGGACTGGCAAGACACCATATCGACCGTTTCTTTTGGAGCGATTTCTGTGACGATTATCTTGAGCTGGCTAAAGAGCGCATCTATCAGCCTGAAAAGCATGGCAAAAAAGAACAGGCTTCAGCGCTAAAAACCATCTATCATGCGCTCTTAGGCATATTAAAGCTGTATGCACCTTATATACCACATATGACAGAATCGATCTACCAATCTTACTTTATACGTTATGAAAAAGAAAAATCGATCCATATTCTGCAGTGGGATAGCGTTGAAACCAGCTGGTTTAAACCCTTAGATTTTGAAACCAGTATGTTTGAACTCGAATTTGATAATACTTCAACGTCGATTTCAAATCCTGAGCAAATCGCAAAAGCCAAAGAAAATTTTCTCGAATTTGGCGACCAAATCAAGCAGGCAATTTCAGAGGCGAGACGCTATAAGTCAGAAAATAATCTTTCGCAAAAAAGTGAGATGCCACTTCTTACGATTATAGGCACTGCGCCTTATAAACACTGGTTTGAAGCGAGTTTAAACGATTTGTACGCTTGTACTCATGCTTTAAAAATCGAATTATTATAAAATTGTCACCTTTTAAAAACTGTGGTACGATAAACGGTGAAAATTCTATCTAGTATTTTGGAGGGATCGGGATTATGAAAAAAACGTTTATCGTACTGATGCTAATCGTCGTCGTACTTGTCGGCGTGCTTATAAATCAAAGACACATCATGACGCAGGATAAAACGGAGACGGTATTGCCACACACCACGGTTTCACTTGAGGGAACCTCGCTTGAAAACTTTGTTTTTCCTAAGGATTTCGATCTTAGGAAGTATGAAGGAATCACTTTAAATTTCATCGTTGAAAACAATCTAGGCGCGAACGTTCTCTCACTTGAAACCGAGGAGTTTACAAAGCTCACAGGAATCAATATCAAGATTAGACCGACAGATTACGATACCTTTATACAAAAAATCAACCTCGATTTCATCTCTAAAGCAGGGGATTACCAGTTGATTTACTCAGATCCTTATCAGACGCTCAACCGTTTTCATAACGATTTAGAACCACTGGAGAACTTTATTCAGAATCCAGATCTGCCATCGCTTCAGGTTGGACTTGATGACTTTTTTGAAAATCAGCTTAAAGTTTGCTCTTATTTTGAAAGCTCAGATCATCTGTACGCGATTCCCTTTGACTCTACGACGATGATTCTTTACTATCGCAAAGACGTCTTCAATGACTTTAAAACCCAATTTTATAACAGTATGGGCTATGATTGGACACCTGGTGGTCCTGATTTTACATGGGACAGATATATAGAAATAGCGAAATGGATCGACACCTATGTGCCCAATGAGATCGTAAAATACGGTAGTGGTCAGATGGCACAAGCGCACAACGCCATCTTTTGTGAGTTTTCAAATATCCTAGCCTCTAATGGTGGCGATTACTTTAGAGACGACAACATTAGCACCTATGGCTTATCCAGCTTCTATAAGATAGACGTTATGAGCGATGCCTTTATAAAATCGCTTTATGATTATAAAAACGTCATAGCTGCAGCGGCACCGGATAGCGTGAACTGGAACTGGGAAGACTCTGCCGATGCTTTTAATAAAGGCGAAATCGCTATGATGGTGAATTGGGATGAAAACTATGCCACGCTAAATGCCTCTAATAACTTTAGAGTAAGAAACAATGTGGGCACAGCAATCTTACCTTACGGCACTGAAAGAAGCGCCAACATATTTGGTGGCTCAGGCATCGGTATCAACCGATATGCGTCTCAGGAAGAAAAGGAAGCCGCTTGGTTCTTTATCGCATGGGCAACCTCTAAAGAAATGCAGCTTCGCATCCTAACTGAACCCACTGGTGGCGCACTACCGACGATAAAATCTGCATACGACGCTATCGATCCTGATTTTAGAGCCTCTCATCCACAAATCGATACGGTTTTAGAAGCATGGCAGCCTGAAAATATATACCTTAGACCGAAGCTTGCCAACTTTTATCCTATAGAGCAGGCGATTATAGAAGCGCTGCACAATATGGTGACTGAGGATTTAAAGCCAGAGGACGTCGCACTTGAGCTCTATAAAAAAATCAACGAGGAGAGATGACCATGAAACGGCTAAAATTTTATAACCGACTGAGATTTCAGCTTGTGGTCATTGTCATCTTCTTTATCATCATACCGATTGTATGGCTATTTATGCTGTTGTCCAACACCATCAAAGATACCTTTAATGAAAAATACAGCACCGTTGCACAGCAGTCCATTGCAGAAACAGGGGATAAAATCAATTTCCTGCTAAGCGATATCGTCGACTATACGACATCCATCCTCTCAAACAGAACCTTTTTAGAAATGGTATCCAACACAAAAACACCGGATAGCGATATCAATGAGCTGCTTCGTGGCTTTTTAGCTTCAAGAAGTGACATCGATGGGATTTCACTTATTAATGCCAAAAGCACCTATGCCATCGGTACGAATAAAACCACACCGCTGATTTCCATCCAGCAAATGTCCAGTGAGCATCACGACAGTAAACCGATTTGGCTCTCAACGGTTAAGCAAAACATCAAGATACTATCTGGGATTTCGACGCGCTATTACTTTTCTGTGGTAAGAAACATCATAGATTTCAATACGCTTGAGTCCTACGGTACGTTTGTGGTCGATATAGAAGAGGTCCTGCTGGAGCAAGCTTATACGAATTTAGACGCAGATGGTGGCGAGGTGTTTATCATCGACCAAACGGGCACCATCGTTTCACATCCAGACAAATCCTTAATAGGTACCTCTATTTCAGAGATGCCTTACTTTGTTGAACTGATGTCTGAGTATGACCAGACTGGAGCCATCTCATATCAAAGCGACAATCAAGAAAAAATCGCTTTTTTTAGTTTGCTTGAAACCAATGACTGGCGCATCGTTAAGACGATTTCTAAAAATGAGCTCTACTTTGAAGTCGATCAGATTCAGAGGATCTTCTTTATCGGTGCCGGTATCTATACTGCGCTAATTTTGATGTTCGTCTTAGGATTATCTTTACAATACACAGAACCAATGCTTAAAATTATCAGCGATCTGAAGCGCGTCGAGCAAGGGGATTTATCCGTTCGGACAAAAGTATCTGCGACGAATGAGATGATGGAGCTTAGCGATAGCATTAACAACATGGTCTCTGAAATGGAAGTGCTCATTGACAAGCTGGTCATGGAAGAGCGCATGAAACGAGAAGTAGAGCTTGAAGCCCTACACGCACAAATCAACCCACACTTTTTATACAATACGCTGAACACCATAAAGTGGATGGCGAAAATACAAGGGGCAAATAGCGTAAGTAACGCCATCGTGGCACTGGTCAAGCTTCTGCGCATCAGCATCAACATCAGTAGCGACTTTATTACGCTGAATGAAGAGCTGGAATATATCCAAAACTACGTGGTCATTCAAAAGCTGAGATTTAACGAAGACTTTGAGGTCGAATATGACATAGATCCCGAAACGACACCACTTTTGATTCCAAAACTTATCCTTCAACCCATTATTGAAAATAGTATTATCTACGGCATGGAGGCTTCAGAGCATCTAACGATTGCCTTTGAAAGTCACTTTGAAAATGAAGGGGAGGATTTAATCATCTCAATTAAAGACAATGGTCCAGGCATCTCTGAAGATGTGCTCGGAAAAATTTTCAAGGATAATACCACTGGAAGTAAGCTAAGTAAAGCGGGGCTAAATAACGTCAATCAAAGGATTCAGCTATTCTGCGGAGAATCATATGGCCTAGAAGTCTTGACAAGTGAAGGAACTGGCACTACAGTATTGGTTAGATTACCTGTAAAAAGAAAAACCAATGACGAAGAAAATGGAGGTACCGATGTATAAGGTCTTAATCGTCGACGATGAAGTCCTCGTGCGTATTGGACTTAAAAACACCATCGATTGGGAAGAAATTGGCTTTACAGTTGTAGGGGAAGCCTCCAACGGTGAACAGGGCTATGCCCAGTTTTTAAAACTCAATCCCGACGTTGTGATTACCGATATAAAAATGCCGAAGCAAGATGGCCTTTGGCTAACCGATAAGATTCACAAGGAAAACAAGGACACGAAAATCCTAGTTCTAACTTGCTATGATGAATTTCAGTTTGCACGAACAGCGCTTAAAAACGGCGCAACTGACTATATGCTTAAATCAGAAATCGTGGATGATGAGCTCATCGCCTTGATGAAGCGATTCAAGACCACACTAGATGACAGTTCAGCGGGACAATCGGTTATTCCCAATAAGCATCACAACCAAAATGCGATTAAACGTTCCCTTTTAAACGATCTGATAAAAGTTAAGTTCAATTTTGATGAAAAGTTGTTGTTCCGATTTGAAGAGCAAAACTTTCAGCTGAGCAATACCAAGTATGCCTTTATCAACCTTGAACTCAAACTTAAGGATCAAAAAAACGCCAAGCAAATTAGTGAGACAACCGTTAACCTGATCATAGACCAGCTCAACGAAAAGGGGATTCAATACCTTTTCAATGGCTATATGGACGAGCATCTCTTTTTAATCTCGTCCGCTGACTTGACCCTTTCCACCATAAGTCGAATGGCGTCGGCTGTTCAAAACGGTGTGGTTCAGTACTTTGATATCGCCATCAACCTCATCTATACCAACGCTTTTACTGAGGCTGATGCGCTTTTAAGTCATTATGCACTATTGATGGAAAAATCTGAGATGCTCTTTTATGTCCCAAGTGGTGAAAGCTTAATAGAGAATACCGACCACATCAGAGTCCTATCTGGAAATACGCATGAACTCAAGCTTAAAACCACTGCTCAGTTCGTCGATAATATCGGTCAAGAAAACCTCGAAGGGATACTTCATACCATCGACGAGGTGCTCGATCTGTTCCGACAAAAGTGCTATCCACCGAGGATTGCAAAGGTGTTTATGACTCAGCTTGTGGGTGAGCTTTATAATGTGTTTCAGTATCTCTTTGATGCACCTGAGGTCGCTTTTAGCTATAGTGCTTTTCATGAATCCGTTATGAAATCCAAGCATGTGAGCGAGCTTAAAAACATTGTCACCGACCTGTTTAAAACGTTGATTAATGAGCTGAGCTATATCCGCGATCATCAATCGAGATACATCATCAAGCAGGCGATTAATTTTGTAGAGCAAAATTACGATCAAAACATCTCACTTGAGGATGTTGCAAAGGAGCTCAGTTTATCAAAGCAGTACGTCTGCAGCGTCTTTAAGCGTGAAACCGGTCAAAATTTATCGACCTTTATTAATCAAGTACGTATCGATAAAGCGAAACAATTCCTAGTCAATCCAGCCTATCGCAACAAGGACATCTACGCTATGGTGGGCTACTCCAATCAACAATACTTCACTCGCGTCTTTAAAAAAATGACGGGGATGACGACTTCAGAGTGGCAAAAGCACGATCGTAAAGAAAACTAGTGCAAAATTTCACTCAGCAGAAGAATCTAGTGCAAAGTTGCATTAATATAGTGCAATGCCGATTAAAATTTTTATAACTTCAACAAAAATTAAATAATATTGTATTAAATCTTGTGAATCGAGGGCATTTTTTAGCCCTCGATTTTGTTTTATCCTAAATACATGATTAAGGGAGGCAATACAAATGAGTCAAGACGTCAAATTGAAGGTATTGGGCATCGAGAAATCCTTTCCTGGGGTTAAGGCATTGGATCAAATCGAGTTTTCAGTACGAAAAGGAACCGTTCATGTATTATGCGGCGAGAATGGTGCAGGAAAGTCCACTTTGATGAAGATCATCAACGGAATTTATCAGCCAGATGCTGGTCAAATTATTATAGATGGCGTTGAAGTTAAGATTAAAAATCCAATTCAAGCGAGACAGCTTGGTATCGGAATGATTTTTCAAGAACTCAACTACATCCCTGAAATGACCATAGAAGAAAGCTTATTTGTGGGCAACTGGCCACTGGATAAAGCCGGCAAGGTCGATTGGAAAGAGATTAGAAAAAGAACGCTTGCTTTGCTTAAAGCAGAGAACCTCAATTACAGACCTGATATGAAGCTTAAAGATCTAACTGTATCAGATATTCAGATGCTCGAGATCCTTAAAGCCATTTCATATAACTCAGACATCATCATTATGGATGAGCCAACTTCTGCCATTACAAACAAAGAAGTTGAAGTCCTCTTTAGCAAAATTTTTGAACTCAAGGCAAGAGGTGCAGCGATCATCTATATCAGTCATAAAATGGATGAAATCTTTAGAATTGCTGATGACATCACCGTGTTTAGAGATGGTAAGGTTATAGACTCTAAGCCGAAAGCTGAACTGGACATCGAATCGGTAATCGCTTTGATGGTAGGTCGAAAGCTGGGCAATGATTTTCCAAAGGTAGAAGTTCCAATTGGCGCACCGATTCTTAAAGTTGAAGCACTTAACAGTAGTAAATTCAAAGATATTAACTTTGAGATTAAAAAAGGAGAAATCGTTGGTTTTGCAGGTCTTATGGGCGCTGGTAGAACTGAGGTAATGCGGTCAGTATTTGGACTTGATCCTTATCGTTCGGGAAAAATCATTAAAGATGGTAAAGAAATCAAAATTAAAAATGTTAAAGACAGTATCGATCACAAAATCGTCATGCTGTCTGAGGATAGAAGACGCTATGGTATTTTACCGGTTAGAAGTGTTAGAGAGAACATCAGTATCACCAATCTAAAACGCTTCATCAAAAAAGGTAAGCTCCATGCAAAAGAAGAGTTTGAAACGGTTAAGTATTACTGTGACAAGATGAAGGTAAAAACGCCAACTTATGAAACGAACATTTCGAGCTTAAGTGGTGGCAATCAGCAAAAGGTACTTCTTGCAAAATGGCTGATTACAGACCCTGAGGTTTTCATTGTAGATGAACCGACAAGAGGCATCGACGTTGGCGCTAAATATGAAATTTATAAACTGATTTCAGATTTGGTTAGCGAAGGTAAAAGCGTCATTATGGTTTCATCAGAATTACCAGAACTGATTGGTATGTGCGATAGAATCTACGTTATGGCAAAAGGTGAAATCATGGGTGTCCTAGACAAACCTGAATTTACACAAGAAAATATCATGCGCCTTGCAACAGGCACTACATCAAACAATTAGGAGCTTTATCATGAACAGTTTACTTCAGAAAATAAAAAAATCTAACTTAATGGCGACGTTCAGCATCTATTTTGTCTTATTATTCTTGTTTTTAATCAGTATGATGGCAAATGAAAACTTTGCAACGATCGGCAACTTATCCAACATCTCAAGACAGATTGCAGTTGGAACCATCTTGGCATTTGGGCAAACAATTCTCATTATTAGCGGTATGCTGGATTTATCCTCAGGCTCTGTACTTGCTCTAGCGGGTGTCCTTTCAGTAGATGCTTATCTTAAAACAGGCTCACTGATTGTGTCCTTTTTAGTAGGAATTATCGTTGCTGTAATTTGCAACATTTTAAATGGTCTTATGGTAACAAAATTTAAAACGCCACCCTTTATCGCAACTCTTGCAATGATGGCGATGGCTAGAGGAGCAGCGCTCCTATATACAAACGGACAAAATATCTACCAAATCGGCGATTATGTCATCTTCGGTCAAGGCTCTTGGTTTGGTGTTCCTAACCCAGTTTGGTTCTTAGTGATCACAATGACAGTGACTTGGTACCTTTTAAAGCACACGGTATTTGGACGCTCTGTCTATGCCATCGGTGGTAACGAGGAAGCGGCAAATGCTTCTGGTATCAACGTCGATCGCGTTAAGATGAAAGCATATATCATCAACGGTATCTTCGTCGGTCTTGCAGGAATCATCTTCATGTCGAGGGTAAATGGCGGTTTACCAAATGGTGCCAACGGCTACGAATTTAAAGCATTAACAGCTGCTGTCATCGGTGGCACATCGTTCTCAGGTGGCGTAGGTACAGCTTCTGGAACACTTGCTGGTGCATTCATCGTCGGATTCCTAGACAACATCATGGTACTCGTAGGCGTCAATTCTTACCTACAACAAATCGTAAGAGGCGCAATTATTGCTCTTGCCGTTATCTATGATATTTATTTTAAAACAACACGTAAGAAGAACAAAGCAGCAAAGGGTTAATTCTAAATCATGTATCATCTTTTATCTATCATCTTTAATGCAACATCATTCATTCACATGAATCAAAGTATGTATAAGTCAAAAGTATGTTTGGTTATATTCTGAAGCGAAAGGCATAAGTGGTTTTTACCTCTAAAAACGATTTATGCTATGGCTTCAGGTTTAACATATAAGATGATTAAAAATCATAGGAGGAGAAAATGAGAAAGGTTTTAGCATTATTATTAGTATTTGTGCTGGCATTGGGGATGCTAGCAGGCTGTAGCTCAAACACAAGCACGTCTACAACTGAAGCGGCAACAACAGCTGCTGCAGGTGGTGAATCAACAGATAAGGTATTCAGAGTAGCATACATCGCAAGAGCACAAGCAGATTCATTTGCTGCATGGCTTGCAAACGCAGTTATGGAAGAAGCTGACAAGTATGACAACATCACTGTAGATGTATTTGATGGACAAGCAAACGACGATATAGAAAATGGTCTTATTGAAAATGCAATCACTAACAAATACGATGCAATCATCGTACAACCAAACAATGGTGAAGCTCAAAGACCATACGTTGAAAAAGCAGTTGCTGCTGGTATAGTAACAATCACTACAAACGCTAGAATCTCAGGTATCGAAGGCGCATCTTCAGTTGATGCTGATCCATACCTCCAAGCAAAAGTTAACGCTGATGCTGCAGTAGAACAAATTCCACAAAACGCTAAAGTTGTCGTATTGTTGGGCCCTCCAGGAAACTTCCATGCTGATGCAAGACGTGACAGCTGGCAAAAAGAATTCTTTGACAAAAGACCTGACGTAACAATCGTTGGCGAAGAAATCGCTAACTGGAACAAAGATGAAGCTATGAACTACATGGAAACTTGGGTACAAGCTAACGATCAAATCGATGCAATCATCGCTATGAACGATAATATGGCTGCTGGTGCACTTGAAGTTATCAAAGATAACGCTAAATTTAGCAACATCTTAGCTTACGGTGTTGACGGTACTGCTGAAGCTTGCTTATTAATCCAAGAAGGTAAATTAACTTCTACAAGCTTACAATCTGCTTATGCACTTGCAGAAGGCTTACTTGACACAAGCAACAAATTATTAACTGGACAAGAAACTCAAATCGATATCGATATCGACTGTCCACTTATCACTAAAGATAACGTAGCAGAATATATTGAAATGCACAAGAAAGCTGGCGCTATCCAGTAATCTCCCCACAGTAAGCGGCAATATGCCGCTTACATTACATAATCTAGACGAATGGCCTTGGCTATTCTTACATATTTGAGGATGTTTCCAACCTTAAAGTTGTTTACATTTTTAAGGATGTTTTCAGCTTAAACGATGCTGCCATCTTCATGTGTGCCATTAAACTGTATAATTCAGCTTATTGGTTAAATGAATAATGATTTATATCTATAAAATTTATTAAAAGTATCATTTTAGGAGGGCAATATGAAAAATTTAGCGGCATTTATGTCAGGCACAAACAATATGATTTTCAAAGAGATTCCCGTTCCAGAGCTTGGACCAAAAGAAGTTTTAGTAGAAGTAGATGTGGTCGGCATCTGTGGTTCAGATGGACATTATTACCAACATGGCAACATCGGTGATTTCGTAGTTGAAGGTGATTTTATCCTCGGTCATGAAAGTGCAGGCTATGTAGCAGCAGTTGGCAGTGAAGTTAAATCACTTGTTGTGGGTGATAGAGTAGCGCTTGAGCCTGGTGTGGTATGTGGTACTTGTGAGCAATGTTTATCAGGGAAATACAATCTTTGTGAGCACGTTGAATTTTTCGCAACTCCGCCATATCATGGCACCTTTGCAAACTATGTGAAGCACCCAGAAAACCTTTGCTTTAAATTACCGGAGAACGTATCCAATGCTGAAGGAGCACTTGTTGAGCCACTTGCTGTCGGTCTTCACGCAGCCGCACAAGGTGACGTCAAGCTTGGTGACACTGTAATCGTATTTGGAGCTGGTTGTATCGGACTTGTTTCTATGCTTGCAAGTAAAGCAAGAGGCGCTTCAAACGTCTATGTAGTGGACATCATCGATAAAAGACTTGAGTTTGCTAAAAAATTAGGCGCAACTGAAGTCATCAATGCTAAAAATGAAGATGTCATCGCTAAAATCAATGCGCTTACTGGTGGCAAAGGGGCACATGTTGTCATCGAAACAGCTGGCTCACCAATCACAGTCGCTCAAACTGCAAGTGTCGTTAGAAAAGCAGGAACAGTTGTTTTAGTTGGTATGACTGTAAAATCAGAAACTAGCTATGACTTTATGAAATTAATGGGCAAAGAGGGTACGCTTAAAACCATCTTTAGATATAGAAATCTTTATCCAGTTGCGATCAATGCCATCAGCAGTGGCACAATCGATGTTAAAAGCATCGTTACACATGAATTTGAGTTTGAAAATATCAAGGAAGCGTTTGACTTCGTCGCTGCAAATCCAACTGACGTCGTAAAAGCAGTAGTAAAAATTAAGAAATAAGTCTGTAAGTGTTGAAGTATAGATTTGTTGAAGTATAAAATTGTTAAAATATTGAATTGTTGAAGTGTAAAAGTGTAGAAGCATAAATCGTAAAATGTAAAAACATAAAAGCATAACTATTAATCATTAATCAACCTAGAAATATAATAATAAATATTAGAATAAGTATAAATTAGCACTATAAACAAATGGTTCGTTTATAGTTATGAACATGTGAGGTAAAGTATGTATTTTATAGGCGTTGACTTAGGCACATCATCGGTTAAGATACTGGTAATGGATCAAGAGGGCCAAATTATCAGTACGGTTACTAAGGATTATCCACTTTTCTTTCCAAAGGCACTTTGGTCAGAGCAAAATCCTCAGGACTGGCTTGAGCAATCATTATTGGGCATCAAAGAGGCACTAAACGGACTCGATGCAAATGCTGTAGGTGGAATCGGTTACAGCGGACAAATGCACGGGTTAGTGATTCTAGACGAACACGATAATGTCATCCGTCCTGCTATTTTATGGAACGATCAAAGAAGCGTAAAAGAAACTAACTATTTAAATGAGGAAATAGGTATAGAGAAGCTGACTGAACTTACTGGAAACATAGCGTTCCCTGGGTTCACAGCGCCAAAACTCCTTTGGGTTAAGGAAAATGAACCTGAGAATTTTAAAAAGATAAAAAAGGTGATGCTGCCAAAGGACTACTTAGCTTATAAAATGACAGGCGCTTTTGCAACTGATTTTGCAGATGCATCTGGCGCACTTTACCTTGATGTTGCAAATAAAAAATGGTCACAAGGGATGCTGGACATCATCGGCATCGAAGAAAGCGTTCTTCCAAAACTCTATGAGTCTTATGAAAATATAGGTTCTCTATCAAAAGAAGTCTCTGACTATTTAGGCATCCATCATGAGATAGCAGTCGCTATTGGTAGTGGGGATCAAGCTTGCGCCGCTGTGGGTGGTGGTGTTGTCAGTCCAGGATGTTGTTCGATTTCCCTCGGCACCTCTGGAGTGGTATTCGTTCACAGCGATACGTTTATCAAAGATCCAAATAATGGCCTCCACGCCTTTGCCCACGCCAATGGTGCGTATCATTTAATGGGCTGCATGCTTTCAGCTGCAGGCTCATTAAAATGGTGGGTTGAAGAGATACTAAAATCAAATGACTACAATCGTTTGATGGATGCTGCTAAGGAAGCACCACTGGACAATGGCCTTTATTTCTTACCCTATCTTATGGGCGAAAGAAGTCCACACAATGATCCAAATGCAAGAGGTGTCTTCTGGGGTTTAAATCTTTCCCACGGACAAGGCGATATGACGCGCGCAGTAATTGAAGGGGTTTCATTTGGTCTTAGAGATTCATTTGAAATCGTCAAATCACTGGGTCAAGAAATGACAGAAATCAGAATCAATGGTGGCGGCTCTAAAAATGAATTTTGGTGTCAAACCATTGCCAATATTCTTGATACAAAGGTTGTTAAGCTTGAAACAGATGCTGGCCCAGCCTATGGCGCGGCTATCCTTGCAGCTGTCAGCGCAGGTGCATACCCATCAGTAAAGGTCGCTTGTGATCAGCTTATAAAAACGACAGAATCCTATCAACCAATCCCACAACTGGTTGATGCATATAATAGAAAGTACAACTCCTTCTCAAAGCTTTACCCAGCTCTAAAAGCACTATTCCCAGAAATAGAATAGTCTAGATTGCGTGGTATCAAGCGCGGCGGTCTTTTGACCGCCTTTTTTTTTGATTAGTATTATATTTTTATCTTTTTTTATTCTTGAATATGTCTTTACAGAACGGACTTTATTCTTTATAATAACCTAGAGTAAATCAGATGATCGCGTGCTTCGGCACGAGGAAAGTCCGAGCTCCATAGAGCAGGGTGCTGGGTAATCCCCAGTGGAGGCGACTCCAAGGATAGTGCAACAGAAATAGACCGCCTCGCAAGAGGTAAGGATGGAAAGGTGAGGTAAGAGCTCACCAGCACATAGGTGACTATGTGGCTCTGTAAACCCCATCTGGAGCAAGACCAAGTAGGGTGTAAAAAAGAGGCTGCTCGTCTCTCCCAGTGGTAGGTCGCTTGAGCGTTTCGGTAACGACGCGCCTAGATAGATGATCATCTAATACAGAACTCGGCTTATAGATTTACTCAATACATAAGCAAAAAACATTCGCAAATGCGGGTGTTTTTTATTTTTAGTAGTCAATACATATTGGTCAATCTATTACTAGTCAATCTATTACTAGTCAATCTATTACTAATCAATTCGTTAATATGATAAACTGTAGTCGGCTAATGGATAAATATTATATTGAAAAGAGGCGCTTATGAAAATCAATTTAGATACTATCAAAATATGGCTACGTCATGTAAGTGTTTTGGGGCTATCACTGTTACTTGTTGTCGTCTTAATCAATGCATACATATTATTTAGTACGCAATCGAGTATCTTTACCTTTGACGAGTTTGAACGCTCTCAAACAGATGCGTCTATAAAATACGATGCAATCCTCGTTCTAGGCGCTGGTGTCAATCCAGATGGGAATCCCAGTCTAATGCTAAGGGATCGTCTTGACATGTCGATAAAAATCTATGATGCTCAGCTTGCGCCTAAGCTGCTAATGAGCGGTGACCATGGCAATGTGGCTTACGATGAGGTAAACGTCATGAAAAGCTACGCACGTGCTGCCAATGTGCCATCTTCTGATGTTTTTATGGATCATGCGGGATTTTCTACCTATGAGAGCATCTACCGTGCAAAGGCTGTGTTCGAGGCAAAAGCCTTAATTATCGTTACACAGCACTATCATCTTCCAAGAGCCGTTTTTATCGCTCGATCGCTTGGTATAAAAGCCATCGGTATCGCAGCTGAGGACATCGGGTACAGTGGACAAATGATGAGAGAGGGAAGGGAAGTACTCGCTAGAGTTAAGGATATGGGAACTACTATTATTAAACCATTGCCAACCTATCTAGGCGATGTGATCCCCATCAGTGGTGATGGTGATCAAACCAATGATTAATATTACAAAGAGATATCACCTACATCACAGTTTGATTGCAGAAATGTTACTATTTTTCCGTTAGTTGGACATAAGCATTGGGTATCTGTTAAACTAGTTGTAGTCAATCATTAGTTAAACGGAGGCCTTATGATTATTAATAATATAATAAATAGTTTTGGACGTAATTTTTTTAGTAAAAAATCCAATTTGAACAAGGGAATATTCTTTGCTGTCATTCTTGTTTTTGCTTTTTCAAATTTAACTTTTGCCGCAGACGTGCCACAGGATACCTATGGTGATGTGCTCTTCGATATTGGGATTATCACAGGCTATGATGGTGATCTGATGTCTGACAAGGCTATAAATCGCGCGGAAATGATTGCCATCATAAGTAAATTTTATCCGAATGCTTTTGAGGCATATACACCACCAAAGACTGCAACCTTCAAAGATGTACCTACAACACATTGGGCATATAAATATGTAGAATTTGCATATGAAAATGGGATTACAGCTGGTAAAGGCAATGGCATGTTTGGTGTAACCGATCCTATCAACTACAATCAGGCTAGTATTTTCATAATAAAAGCACTTGGTTTTGTTCCCGAGGGATTGGTTTACGATTCAGCCGCTCTACAAATTGAAGCTGAATATGGCTTAAAGCTTACTATTCCAACACTTGGTAGTTCGTCCTTGATTCGATCAGATGTATTTGAATTACTTGGCAAATCTTTAGTTATGAAGGATTCATCTGAGTATATGCCGATTTCTAGATTTGTTGCAAGCGGGGCTGAAGTGGATGCTTATTCTAGTAGAATCACACAAATCATCAATACGCCTGTGGCAGTTTATTTAACTGGCTCATTTTTCAATATCTACTATGCAAATGGAGATGTTTACACAGGTGAGTTCGATGGATCACATTTAACTGGTAGTGGTATGACACAGTTTGCAAATGGCGATCTTTATATCGGTCAATATGCAAACGACTTCTTTAATGGTTATGGACTCTATATTTGGAGTGATAATGAAAATTACGAAGGCTATTGGCTCGATGGCAGATTCCATGGACTAGGCACTTATACGTATGTGGATGGCGCCTATCAGTACGGTGAATGGGAAAACGATGCGCTTGTAACGCCTATCGAGGAAGTTTCAGATGTGGACGTGGCAAATGGCGTCGTACAACCGAGTGAGTTTTTAACGGTTATTTTAACCGATGCAAACGGCAAGCCAATGAAAGGAATTGCGATTTCAGTTGAGGATCAGTTTAGTGAGATCGCTTATAATCTAGTATCCAATACCGATGGGGAAGTCGTTGTACCTCTTACAGGTCAATTTTCAGTTTTAAGCTTAGTGCTACCTGACAATTCTGCCTATAAGTTTGAGGTGACAGGTCATCCATTTGCTGCTACAACTGCAGGGATTTATAAAACAAATGTTACTTTTGTTCTTTTAAGAGATTAATAGACCCCATAATCTACAATAATTTTACCCCCAGCTGTTATTGATATCTCAAGTTGACAGATCTGGGGGTTTTTATTTGTTATAAATTCATTTTGTATTTCTAATCATTTAATTAAATATAGTTTGTTTATATTAATTGATTATCTAAAGCTTGTATTAAGCGCTTTGAGTAGTGTGCGAACATCGTAGTGATGTGGGGTTACTGGATTGATTTTTCTGGAGCTTTCAAGAAGTGTGTAGACTGCAATTCTTGCTGCTCTGATTGAAAACTCTTCTGTAAACACCATATCCTCAGGAATTTCTACAAACTGGCTGATCATCGCAAAGTTAGTTGAACCTGCTGGAACCACCTCTGGACGATCTTTAATTGCCCTTGGTTGGAACATGGAGATGATATATGGCATCATACATGGAATGACGTTAATTACTGACCCCATGATCTCATCCATTTCTTCTTCCATGTGTAGATGGTGGAGGAGCTCAATTAAGATTTCTTCGCCTGTGCAATCCTTCATTGGTTTTTTTACATAGTCGCCGAGTTTGTCTGTATAAAGTCCGTAGCCCCAGAAAATGGTAACGTCTTCAGGTTGATTTTTAAAGTGTGGCTGTTTGGCAACGACGATTGACATTAGCCAGCTTGATTCTTTAAAGGTCATTAACGCGCCACTACCTGGTTTATTTCTAGCGTATTTTTCAATCTTTTTAAGTAGATCGTTGCCTTTCATTGTTACAGTAAAGGATTCCCAATTGGTCTCTGCTGGATTGCCAAAGAAAGATTCTGGATTACCAAGACCTTGTTTTTTAGCTGCGATATTTCTCCAAAAAGTGCCTGAAAGTGGTGTTTCTGGAACAAATGGTGCTGGTTCTTTAAAGCTACCAAGTGTTGCGTTATCTGTCATACTACCGTTAGTTGCAATACAGATATCATTTTCACCTAGTTTAATAACGCCTTCTTTTTCAGCAGCTTTGTATTGGATTCCCGTTACGGTAATGCCGTCATGATCTGCGAATTCAAGGTCAGTTACTGTGCATTTTAAGCTGAAATCCACACCTTTTTCTTCAAGGTAAACCTTCATAGGGTGAATGATGGAATCGTATTGGTTATAAGGGGTTCTAGTAACGCCTTCTAATGTCTGAATACGTGAAAATTCAAAGACCATACGTTGCATGTAGCGTTTAAATTCGATTAGGCTTGACCATTTTTGAAAGGCAAATGTGGTCTGCCACATATACCAAAAGTTTGTTTCAAAGAAGTGTGGTGTTTTAGCGAACCAATCTGATATTTTTAGCATTTGTATCTTTTCTTCAGGTGCGATCATGAGTTTACCTAGCGCCATACGGTCCGCCATATCAAATCCCATAGACATAACATCTAAGATTTCGCCGTTTTTATCGATTAAGCGCGCATTGGCATGTGTTGGATTTTCATGGTCAAATGCTAAAATTTCTTCGCATAGACTCATTTCTGGTCGGTCAAGGGAAGGGATGGTACTGAGCAATTCCCATGTGTTTTCATAGGTTTCTTCGTTCAGCATACGTCCGCCACGACAGATAAAACCGTTGACAGCATCGCCTGCGCCATCGTTGCTACCACCTAATATCGGTAGGCTTTCTAAGATGTGAATTTGTTCGCCTTTAATTCCAAAATCTCTGATTAAGTAAGTTGCGCCTGCAAGTGATGCCAAACCACCGCCGACGAAGTAAACGTTCTCTAAAGCTTCTTTTTTCATGGTTTTCTCCTTATTCTTATCTGATTTGCGACATGATTTTTTTCGTTTATATCGCAATTTCTAATAATAAGTTACATCAGTTAAAACCGCATAAAAATAGACAAACGAGGTGAAATGTCTAATGTTATGACATTTTCACGTGTTTGTCTAAATCTAAGGAACGTACTTCCATATATTTTTTTAAAGCTTTGTATACTTTTCTATTGCGCGACTGATTTCGCCGTTAATCAGCTTGTCCAGTTTATCGATAATGACTGCTGGCGCCTCCTTTGCACCTGATTTGAGCCATTCTAGCATCAGTGCGACGAAGCCGTAGGTGTAAAACTTGGCGATAAAGGACTTGTCAGACTCAGAAATCTGAAAGCCTACGGCAACTTCTTCTACCACCCCAATTAAAAGGTCATAGGTGAGGCTATAAAGAAACTTTTCTAGGTGATCACGTCCTAGTGAATTCACTGTACAAAGGCAGAAATCGCGATTGGCTTCTACATACTGAAATATTTTAAGAAAGCCAAGCTGCCAAGTCTCATAGGTTTTGAAGGCATCGATGGACCCAAGTGCCTCAGATTTATAGATCCAGCCAAGCAGCTCGTAGATGTCTTGAAAATGGTAATAAAAGGTTTGACGATTAACGCCACACTCCGTGACGAGCTCCTTAACTGTAATATGCTCAAGGGATTTCTTTGTCATCAAATTTTTTAGGGTTATGCCCAATTCACGCTTTGTTCTATTTTGCATTTTATCCACTCCAAATCATAGTTACATAAGTATTTTAGCAGATTTCTTCACACTTTTTAATTCACAAAACCATAATTTTTATATATAATGAAATAACGAAGGGATTTCATCGCTCTTATTACAATTATATATAAAGATTCGTTTTAATATATCTATCAATTCATTTGTAGGAGGACAACATGCTCATTAAATGTGAAAAGTGTGGTCGTTTTTTTGGAGATGATGGCAATACGCTTTGCTCATCTTGTCGAATCACATCTAGAAAATTCAAAAGCTCGGGCGATCCTGAACGCGATAAATTTCTTACTGCTAGAGATTTGGTTTATGATAACCCAGATATATCACCTCAAGGCATAATCGATCTTATGGCAGAGATGGGGATAGACATCACTATAAGAGAGATTATGAAATACGTCGATGAGGGTCGTTTAACCTTAAATACCATTCGAGATGGCAACCATTGTCAACGCTGTGGTACGAAGATCGGATTTGGGAAATACTGCGATCGCTGTCGTTTTAAGATTGAACAGGAGGGTGGTGCTTCAAATGCAAACGCACCTGATATTGATACCTCTGGTAGAGTAAAAATGCACATTTCAAAAAAATAGGCTTCAGCAAAACACATCTCAAAATGATGTGTTTTTTTATACTTTACAAAAGAACGTATGTTCTGTATAATTAAATCAAACGTATGTTCTGTTTTCTGTAGTCTCTTTTTCGTACACCCGCATTCGAAAGGTCATTTCAGTAGCAGGACATACGTCTTTAAAATTTTTCTCTCTTTAGAAAGGGGGATTGCGTGGAAAAAATAATTTTTCACATAGATGTTAATAGCGCTTATCTTTCATGGGAGGCAGTTTATCGTCTTCAGCAGGGCGATGAATTAGATTTAAGAACGATTCCATCAGCTGTTGGCGGCGATCCCGTTAAGCGTCATGGCATTATTTTGGCAAAGAGCCTTCCAGCAAAGCCGTATAAGATTCAAACGGGAGAAAGTCTTATGGCAGCCTTTCAAAAATGTCCTTTTTTGACCGTTGTTCCGCCACACTATGACCTTTACCTTAGGTCAAGTAACGCTCTAATCGAACTCATAGGTGAGTATTCTGCTCAGATTCAAAGATACAGCATCGATGAGTGCTTCGTAGATTTTACGGATATGGTGGCGTTATTTGGCGATCCGATAGAAACAGCACATGTCATTAGGGAACGAATTAAAAGAGAACTTGGTTTTACTGTGAGCATAGGTATATCGTCTAACAAGCTACTGGCAAAGGTAGCAAGTGATCTTAAAAAACCAGACGCAGTAACGACACTTTTTCCTGAAGAAATCGCCACTAAAATGTGGCCACTTCCTGTGGAAGAGCTCTTTATGGTAGGGCGAGCAACCGTTCCCAAGCTAAACTTTTTAGGCATTGAGACCATAGGAGATCTGGCAAATTATGACCTTGAGGTATTAAAGACTGCTCTTAAATCTCATGGGGTACTGATTTGGAACTATGCCAATGGCATCGAAAACTCAGATGTTAAAAAGAGCAATCGATTGGCGATTAAGAGCATTGGCAATTCATCCACCATTCCGTTTGATATTGATAATCGAAGGGAAGCTCATCTTATGCTCTTAAGCCTCTCTGAAATGGTGGCGATGCGTCTTAGAGATAGCCAATATCTTGCAAGGCTTGTCAGCGTAAGCTACAAAACACATGCGTTTAATAGCACTGGGCATCAAAAAAAATTTGAGATTCCCACAGATCACACCTCCGAGATCTATGGTTATGCAAAGAAGCTGTTTGACGAGATATGGGATGGCACACCTATACGTCATTTAGGCGTACGCGTTTCTGAGTTTTGTGAAAATGATTTTGTTCAGCTTCATCTTTTCGATGAATTTACGACACAAAAAAACAATCGTTTAGATCGTGTGATTGATGAGCTGAGAGGTAGATTTGAGCCAAAGGCAATAATGCGTGGTAGCTTCATAGGAAGTGGCATAAAGCCCATGACAGGCGGTGTAGGGGAAGATGATTTTCCACTTATGAGCAGTATTTTGTGAGTTTTAAACAGATGTATTTGGGGAACTGAAATTAATATTTTAGAAAGTAGTAAGGCGTATGAAGGTTGTTAGAAAAGAAATCGATGTACTCTGTTGGTTCGACCAGCAAGGCTATCCAAATCCAGTCAGATTTCGAATTATCGATGAAACCAAATCGCAGCAGGTGATTAAAATAGATAAAGTCGTTACTCGTGAATTCGAAAAATTAGCGGGTAATAAAATGTTTGTATTCACCTGTCAATGTGTGATTCAGGAGATGCTTCGAACAATTGTTATCAAATATGAGCTTGAAAGCTGTCGCTGGATTTTATTCAAGTATTGACCCCACTCATTTTGTTGTATTTTACTGTGGAGATATGTTATAATTTACAAGTATAAAACTAACTATTACCTCATATCAAAATTTATGAGGTAACAACAAAATATTTATTTAATTAGGAGTGTGGTTTTTTTTGGAAGCAGGCGCGAGTTGGCAGTTTATACTATTAGCGGTGTTGATTGGGATGTCCGCATTTTTCTCAGCATCGGAAACAGCATTAATGTCACTCAGTAAAATCAGAATCAGGCACTTGATGGAGGAAAAAGTCAAAGGAGCCGATGTCGTCAATCGATTGGTTGAAAATCCTAACAAATTATTGGGATCTATCCTTGTAGGAAATAACATCGTTAATATCGGTGCATCTGCACTGGCAACCTCTTTAGCGATACAATATGCTGGTAATGCCGGCGTTGGAATAGCTACTGGAATTATGACTTTGTTGATTCTCATATTTGGTGAGATAACACCGAAATCACTTGCGGCACAGCATTCAGAGTTTATATCTCTTAAAATTGCCGGTATTATTAACTTTGTTGTCGTGTTTTTCAACCCAGTTGTCTTTTTACTGCTTCTTCTTACAAATGGCTTGATTCGCTTGCTAGGTGGTAAACCTGCAGGTTCACAACCGTTTATTACAGAGGATGAGCTTAAAACAATTGTAACTGTAAGCCACGAAGAAGGGGTTTTAGAAGTTGAAGAAAAGCAGATGATTTATAACGTGTTCGAATTTGGTGATGCACAGGTTAAAGATGTGATGACGCCTAGAACGGATATGATTTCACTTGAAGTTGGTGTAAGTTATGAGAAAATCATCGAAACCTTCAGAGCCGAGCAATTTTCAAGAATTCCAATTTACCAAGAAACAACTGATAACATCATTGGGATCCTTTATATTAAGGACCTCATATTTAAGGCAAACGAGAATAATGCATTTGTCATTCAGGATTATATGCGAGAACCGCATTTCACATTTGAATTTAAAAAGACCACGGAGCTTTTTCAAGAGCTTCGAGTAAAAAGAATTCCTATGGCCATTGTTTTAGATGAGTATGGTGGTACTGCTGGTATTGTAACGATGGAAGACCTTATTGAGGAAATCGTTGGCGATATCAGAGACGAATACGACGATCATGAAAAGGATATTGAAGTAATCAAGGAAGACGAATACGTCGTAGAAGGTAGTACGCGCATAGATGAGTTAAATGAAATGATAGGCGTTCATATTGAATCAGAAGACTTTGATACCATTGGTGGCTTCATCGTTGGCGAATTTGGCTATATACCTGAGGTTAATGAAATAATTGAATACGACGGTATCCGATTTGTAGTCGAAGAAGTCGATCGAAACAGAATTGAAAAGTTAAGAATTCACACATAGTTACTCATTAAATCATTAATGAAGAGTCCTCTTACTGAGGACTCTTTTATATAGTTATGTAAGTATCATTAGGAGGAAATTTAGTGTTAAATCAGTTTTCAAGAACAGAATTATTAATAGGGGAAGACGGGATAGATAGATTAAATGAAGCATCCGTCGCAATATTTGGTGTCGGTGGCGTTGGCTCATTCTCAGTGGAAGCGCTCGCTAGAAGTGGTGTTGGAACGTTCTATCTATATGATGATGATAAGGTTTGTTTAACGAACATCAACAGACAGCTAATTGCAACACGTAAAACTGTAGGAAGAGTAAAAGTAGAGGTTATGAAGGAAAGAATTTTAGAAATCAATCCAGCTGCAAATGTCTATGACCATAGATGCTTCTTTGGCGCTGAAACGGCTGCAGATATTGATTTTACAAAATTCGATTATATCATAGATGCTATTGATACGGTTTCCTCTAAGCTTTTGCTAATAGAACTCGCAAACCAATCAGGTGTTCCAATCATGAGCAGCATGGGAGCCGGTAACAAGCTAGATCCAACGCGTTTTGAGGTAACCGATATATACAAAACATCCGTTTGTCCACTTGCGAAGGTTATGAGAAGAGAGCTAAAGGCAAGAGGCATAAAAAAACTTAAAGTAGTTTACTCTCAAGAGCCTGCTATGAAACCTATTGAAAAGGAAGAATCAAGTTGCAAAACCAACTGCATTTGCCCTAAGGATGTTCAGAGAAATTGTAGCACTAGAAGACAGGTTCCTGGATCAATTGCATTTGTTCCGTCTGTAGCTGGGCTTATAATTGCGGGGGAAGTTATAAAAGACCTAATCAAGACAAAGCCAGTCAAAAAAGAAGTGACTGTAACGGATACGATATCAGATATTAAAGCATTATAGCCAGTTGTTTCAACTGGTTTTACATATATAATAACTGCCATGTGCCACTCTCATCCTAAATTTATTATCACAATAAAGGGGGAAACATGCTTAAAGTCATTCTTAAAAGAATCCTACACACTTTGCCCTTGTTACTTGCGATGACAATTGTCGTCTTTATCATCGTCGATGCCATGCCCGGTGATGAGCTTTCTGCTTACATTAATTCATTGCCAGAAGGGACACCTAGGCCTTCCTACGAGCAAATCAGTCAAATGAGATCGATGCTAGAATTTGATAAACCATGGATTAACCGTTATCTCGATTGGCTTTCAGATGTACTAAGTGGGAATTTTGGTAATTCACTTTACTATAGAGCCCCTGTAGTCGATATTGTACCCAGTTTAATTTGGCACACGTTTATGATCAATTCAATTGCACTTATTTTAACTTTCTTACTTTCTATTCCAATTGGTGTTCGATCCGCTGCTCATAAGAATGGTTTTTTTGATCGCTTTATGACAACCTCTACTTTAATCTTAGTTTCTTTACCTTCTTTTTTTATCGGTCTTTATTTAATGCGCCTTTTTGCTGTTAAATTAGGTATAACGCCTGCTACCGGGATGCACTCTGTGCTTTCTGTTGTCAAAGGCTATGAAAGTAAGCAAGCAGAAATTATAGATGTATTACACCATATGATTTTGCCTGTTATGACCTTGACCTTAGTAGAGCTTGGAACCGTTTCAAGGTATGTACGTAATGCTATGGTAGAAGTTGTTCATCAGGACTACATTAGAACAGCGCGTTCTAAAGGCTTAAAGGAAAGAGTTGTCATCTATAGACATGCCTTTAGAAACGCATTAATACCTGTTATCTCATTATTTGGTATCTTGTTTCCAACACTTTTTGTCGGTAACATCTTTGTGGAAGCAATCTTTTCATGGCCAGGTATTGGGCTTGAATTTTTAGCTGCAGTTTACAGACGCGATGCGTCAATGATATCTATGTTTATCTTATTTTTCTCGATTGCTTCAATTCTTGGTAATCTTCTAGCCGATATTTTATATGGTGTTGCAGATCCAAGAATAAAAGTAGAGTAGGAGGTATTTATGTCCGAATCCCCTTGGAAACAATCCGTTAGAAGATTTTACAAAAATAAACTCGCCATCTTTGGCGGAATTATACTATTATTTATTTTTGCTTTCACCTATATTGGCCCTTACTTTTCACCCTATCCCAATGATGTAATCAATGTTGTTTTAAGATATAAAGAACCCAGCCTGAGCCATCCCTTTGGAACAGACCGATTAGGTTTTGATATGATGACAAAGATTATGGAGGGCGGTAGAATTTCACTTGCGCTAGCAGCACTTTCTGCAAGTGTTACCTTGTTTTTCGGGACAATAGTCGGAACTTTTGCAGGTTATTTTGGGAAATGGCTTGATCGTTTGTTAATGCGTATTGCTGAGTTTATCTATGTGCTTCCATTATTACCTATGATTATTGCTTTTACAGCAATTTTCACCTTCAATGTAACCCCAATGAAACGAATGATTTTTACAATGATTATCTACGGTTTTTTAAGCTTTCCTAAACTGGCTCGAATGATTCGTGGTGAAATTTTGTCCATCAAAGAGTTAGAGTACATTAAAGCTACTGAAGTCTTAGGTTTAAAAACCCATACTCGTGTTTTTAGGCATTTATTGCCCAATACCATAGGCGTAATCGTTGCTTCTACAACAGGTATTATTGCTAATGCTATTTTGCTTGAACTAACATTGTCCTTTGTAGGCATGGGCTTTCCAGCAGGCGTTGCAACCTGGGGAAATCTCATTCCTAATATACGTGGTGAAAGTTTGGTTACAGCAGGTTATTATTGGATGTGGTTTTATCCAGTCACCTTTATTTCCCTTACGATCATTAGTATAAATCTTTTAGGTGAGGGATTGCGCGACGCACTTGATCCAAAGGGTGAAGGACAGTAAATTAAATCTATGTTACAACCCTTACAATAGCCTTCTTTTAAAATTAGTTTATGTTAAACTAGGACTATAATCATAGCATAAGGAGGTTATTATGACACAATGGATTGAAAAGATTAAATCACATTCACTTTGGCTTATATTTGCTCTTATAATTTCAATTTTGATTCTAGTGAGTCTTACAATATATACTGTAAATTTAAATCGTGACTTAAATAATTCTAGCGATGAAATCAGCACGCTCAATAAATCGATTGAAGAACTTAATCTAAATAATGACACATTAAAAAGTGAAAAAGAATCCTTAATCGGTCAGCTTGCGCAATCAGCTTCCGATTATGAGGCTCAGATTAGCGAGTTAAAAACACAACTAAATGCACTTGAGGGTAATAATTATCATTACCCAGATTATTTGGTAAGCCAGTTTAACTCAAATGGTTTTTCAGATATTCAGCAGTTTTTAAATACACTGACGGATCATCCTGAATTGATACCGACTGAAGGCATACTCGGCGGTACAATGAGATGGTATCCTGAAATGTCAATTGTATTAGATGACAAATTTGTTTATGCTTATTTTGAGGATGGTCATATTTCTGGACACGCTATACTACAGTATAAGCTTTTAGGCAATAGTGAGGTTGAATGGCAAACGAGTCAGACTTTTATGGATTAATTTTATTAATTTATGGGGTGAGGAATGCAATCATTTAAATTTATAGTGAAAGATCCAGTTGGTTTCCATGCAAGACCTGTATCCAAATTAGTACAAGAAGCACTAGCCTTCCAAAGTAATATAACACTTAAATTTTTTGACACCTCGGTTAATCTAAAATCAATTTTCAGCGTCTTAGCCTTAGCCGTTCCTACTAATAGTCAGATAGAAATTATAGTGGATGGCATAGATGAAGCATCAGCAATAGATCATCTGAAGAAAATATTGGAATCTTTATGAAGTAGGAGAAAACTATGGAATTGGTTACATTGGTCGATAATTTGGTTTATGGTGAAGGCTTAATTGGAGAACATGGTTCTTCATTCTTAATAAAAATTGGTTCAAAAAAAATCCTTTTTGACACTGGTCAAACATCGGCACTTATCAATAATGCCATGTATATGGCGGAAGACCTAACCGACGTAGATTATGTTGTTTTAAGTCATGGTCATTACGATCATTGTGGTGGTCTTGAAGCCTTTCTGGCGATCAACCACACCGCTAAAATTTATCTAAAACCCAAAGCATTTAGTGAAAAGCTCTCACTTAGAGACAATGTTGAACACTTTATAGGCTTTAAACTAAAAAACCCAATTCAAGATTATACTAATGAGTTTATATTAATTGAAAAGGATACGAAGCTTACAGAACACATTGAAATCATAACTGAAATACACACCTATACACATGACCTTGTCGATACTTCAAGGTTTTTTGTTAAGGATACAATGAATCTTGTACAAGATCCTTTCAATGATGAATTGTTTTTATTATTACATGAAGGGAAGCGATCCTTCTTATTTACTGGCTGTTCTCATAAGGGGATTCTCAACATCTTAAAAACAGCATATGAAAAAAACGCACACCAGCCCATCGATTATGTCTTTGGTGGCATGCATTTTAGTGGTGAACTTTTACGTCATTTAGATCAGTACCTGATGCAGCTTAAACATTTTGGAATCAAAGCGTTCTATATCAATCACTGTACTGGAATTGACGGCTATTTTAGGCTCAAAATAAAATTCCCGCAAAAAGTGTTTTATGCTTTTACGGGCTTTCATGTTGAACTATAAAATTTTCACTTTATTTTCTAATTTAATTGAATAATTAAAAAGAGTGGGGGTATATAGTCGATAGACTTGAGAAGACGATTTCTTCATAGTCTAATATATATTTCCCCCCTATTTCCTCTAGTGCAGCTAGGGGATTTTTTTTAGCCACAATTATAAATATGATGAATTATGTGAACTCGAAGAACAATGCTTTTACTATACTAATCATCATTTATATTAAGATACATAATTTTATAGTTTTGTAAGTTTAAGTTTATATTTGTGAAACACTTATTAATAATTACTTCAATTATATAGTATACAATAATGCCAGTATGCTTAAAGTTCCTCGTTGTAGGGAACTATAGGCTTTCTTTTTAAAGGACTCGATAGGATAATAGAGGTTCTTGTATCACCAATTCTTTGAATTTTGTCGAGCAACGCCTCAAGCTTGTGTGTGTCCTCACAAACGACACGAACGGTCATGCAATCCTCACCGGTAACATGATGACATTCAACAATCTCTCTCTCATCGTAGGCCAGCTTTTTAAACCGCTCATGTGAACTGACCTTCATGGCAACGTGAATGTATGCTTCTACATGTAATTGAAGCTTTTTAGGATTAATAACTGCTGTATAACCTTCGATAACACCACTTTCTTCAAGTCGTCGTATACGTTCTGATACGGCAGGTGAGGTAAGGTTAACGCGCTGTCCAAGCTCTTTCATTGATACACGAGCTTCCTGTTGAAGAATCTTTAAAATTCGAAGATCTGTTAAATCCATGTTAAACTCCCTAATTATATTAAGTCTAATTCAAAATATATTTATTTAATTAACCAAGATTAGTCTATCACTTTTCCAATCTCCTGTACAGTTATATGTACAAATGTTAAACTTTTGATGAATAAGCGTAGGAGGGTTCATTATGGCCACTATAAAAATTACAGAGACAATTTTAAGAGATGCACATCAATCCTTAATTGCGACTAGACTTAAAACAAATGAAATGATCCCAATTTTAGAAGATTTGGATGCAGTGGGTTATTACGCCTTAGAGTGCTGGGGCGGTGCAACTTTTGATGCATCTTTAAGATATTTAAACGAAAATCCATGGGAAAGACTAAGAATAATTAGAAAGCACGTTCAAAATACGAAGCTACAAATGCTTTTAAGAGGACAAAATCTCTTAGGCTACAAGCATTATCCAGACGATGTCGTTTCTGAATTTGTAAAAAAATCAGTTGCCAATGGAATTGATATCATTCGAATTTTTGATGCTTTAAACGATATAAGAAACTTAGAAACTGCTTTATTAACCACTAAGAAGGAAGGTGCTCACGCGCAAGCGGCTATTTCATATACCATTAGTCCAGCACATACAATTGAAAAGTATATTGCTCTTGCGAAGGATATGGAATCATTAGGTGCTGATTCGATCTGTATCAAGGATATGTCAGGTTTATTGACACCATATGAAGCAGAAAAATTAGTAAACGCATTAAAGTCTAACATCCAAGTCCCATTAGAGATCCATTCACATTATACCAGCGGACTTGCATCAATGACCTATCTAAAAGCCATTGAAGCAGGAGTAGATATTATAGATACTGCTATATCACCATTTGCACTTGGAACTTCTCAGCCTGCAACTGAGCCTATGGTAGCAGCCCTCTCTGGCTCGCCATTCGATACGGGTCTCAGCTTAAATAAACTTGATAAAATTACTCAATATTTTACTCCAATCCGCGAGAAAGCAATCGATACAGGATTACTAGATCCCAAAATGCTCGGCGTTGATATCAACACCTTAGTTTATCAAGTACCTGGCGGAATGTTGTCCAATCTGGTATCTCAATTGAAGGCTCAAAATGCACTTGATAAATATGAGGAAGTCTTGAAGGAAGTCCCAAGAGTTAGAGAGGATCTCGGTTATCCACCACTTGTAACGCCAACCAGTCAAATGGTAGGCACACAAGCAGTTCTAAACGTCATCACAGGCGAAAGATACAAAATGGTTCCTAAAGAGATCAAAGAATACGTTCGTGGTATGTATGGTCGTCCGACCGTTGAAATAAAAGATGAGATTGTCAAAAAAATCATAGGCAACGAGGAAGTCATCACTTGCAGACCTGCTGATTTACTAAAACCAGTAATTGCACTTGAAACAGAAAAGATAAAAGAGTATATTGAAGAGGACGAGGACGTCTTATCTTATATTCTTTTCCCAAATGTTGCTAAGGATTATTTTAAATTCAGACAAGCTCAGAAATACAATATTGATTCTGATTTGGTAGATAAGGAAGAAAAAACGCATCCCGTCTAATTCAACGTTGGAGGCATAAATGTTTCAAAAGAAAGAAAATGCAGTGGATCGAGCAACCAAACAAAAAATGAGAGAAGCTGAAAACGAAAAATTAATCTACGATACTTGGCCACAAAGCCGAGAAAATGGGAAATTGAAGTTTGTAATTAGATTTGGCGCTGTTACTTGGGGATTACCAACTTTCTTAATTTACTCTGTTATTATGATGGTTTTAAATTTCTTTGTTAAAGATAGTGTCAAGTATGATTTTGCTCAAGCCATCATTGCCATTTTATTCTTCGTGATATTTGGTACCATTTACGGCCATTTTATCTGGAACAAGAATGAAAAGATCTATAGAAAAAAATTCCCATATAAAAAGAAATAAAGTAAGTAGCACCCTTTGATGTCTCAAAGGGTGTTTTTTATTTTTTGTATTGCAATTACCATTATATGGAAGTATAATAACAATATCCATTATTTTACAGTTGAGGCTAATATGATCTATTTACTAAAAAGTCCCTATACAGAAAAGCTCTATCATAAAATAAGAATGTCAGTTGTTAATCTTTCATTAATCACTAAAGAAATGCTTGAAGTCTTCCAAGATGATGACATTTTAGTTGTGGAGGATGAAAATAAGGCTCTGCTTGAGGGAATAGCTATAAATCGCAAGAATATAATAATCTTAGGAGAGGCCGACGAGGATTATCGTTCTATTACTAAATTCCAAAGCATAGAACAAATAAAAGTCTTACTTTCTGATCAATTTTTTCCTTTATATTTCTGCACAAGTACAGATGTCTTTTCCATAAGCGAGACACAGATGTACACGATTGGCAATCAGTATGAAATCGAATATTTCATTTGTCTAAACTTTAATGCCAATTCAGCTTTTTCTTTATTCAAATGGAGTACAGATCATCTCACTAAACTACCAAATAAAGAAATGTTATACGTAATTAACAACATCAATGATTTGAAAAATGAACCTAGCTCAGAAATACTTAGCTTAATTGAATCGAGTCGAAGAAAGGGTAATACCATGGTCTTCAGCTTTCCATTAAAAAGCAAACTAGATTTTCAGATTCTAGAGTCCACAAATTTCCTTATAACTCTTTTTAAGGATAAGTTAAACGAACGAGCTATTTCGTATGGCAATAAGTGTTCTCAGATCATTGATGTGATTTTGAAGGATGAGGAGATAATATACTGTGATCGTAAGTGAAATAGTTGAACAATTAAAGATAGAAATTTTAGAAGCGTCTCTAGGGGATGATGAGGATGCGCTAAATCGTTTTCTAAATCATAGAGTAGATTTAGAAACTCAATTAGGCGTACATGAAAAAAAATCACTCCTACAATGCCTTAAGCAGGATTTGTTTGGATATGGTATCATTCAACCACTTTTAGATCATCCAGAAGTCACAGAAATTATGATCAATGGATTAAACAGTATTTTTTATGAATCAAATGGTCTTTTACACCTTTCAGAAATTAATTTTCATACGCATGATCAATTGATGCAACTGATCTACAAGGTTGCAAATGAAGTAGGGCGAGAGGTTAATCTAACTCATCCTACCTTGGATGCAAGGCTAAAGGATGGTTCAAGAGTAAATGTCGTACTTGATCCAATTGCGCTTAATGGTCCAATCGTCACCATTAGGAAATTTAAGAAAGCACTGATTCGAACACAGGACTTAATAGATAACGAAATGTTTGATTCAGAGATCGCACTGTTTATGTCTAAAATAATAAAATCTAAATACAATTTATTTGTTTGTGGAAGTACAGGTTCTGGAAAGACAACGCTATTAAATTGCCTTTCAGACTATATTCCAACATATGAAAGGATTATAACTATAGAGGATGCAGCTGAGCTTAAATTATTAAATCATAAAAATTTGGTTTCTCTAGAAACGAGATTGTCAAAAAATGAAGCAAGTGTATCTACCAGTCATTTAATAAAAAACGCCTTAAGGATGCGACCGGATAGAATCATTGTAGGTGAGGTACGAGGAGAGGAAATCATTGATATGCTTCAAGCCATGAATACAGGACATGATGGCTCTTTATCAACTGGACATTCTAACTCTGCCTTAGATATGCTGGTTAGACTTGAAGTCATTGCTTGCAGCCATAGTGAGGTCAATGCAAGTTTAATTCGGAGACAAATCATATCCGCAATTGATTTTATAATCTTTGTTGAAAAACTTCCGGATGGAAAACGATGTGTTACTGAAATTTGTGAACTGCTAAAAATACCAGATGATTATTCTATTAACGTGCTCTACACGCTTTCTGATTTTAACAGAATTAAATGCGATGATTTGCTGTCCACTATCGTAAACAACACTAAGCTACGGAGATATCAAGAATATGATAAATCAAATTAAAGAAATTAATAATCGATTTCTATGCAAAATTCATAAATTAAGAACTGAACTTAAAAAGCTTCCCTTCCAAAATCCAAAGAGGAACATTGATCATACACGATATTTGCTTGACTTGAGCTTTTACTTACTCAGTGCCTGGGCCTTTTGGAAAAGCATAAGTCTTTGCCTCTTAATGCTTTTCATTTTTATAGTACTTCCTAAAATAACAACACGTTATGAAAAAAATATGAATGGATTTTACTTAGATCAATTTATTGATTTCCTAAATCTAATCAATACCAATTTATCTCTTGGCTATGGATTTGAGTCCTCTATTACTTCCATAAGTAAAGATATAAACTTTGATCACAACTATTCTTCAAAATGTATACATCAGCTTAATAATGCTATTCAAATTGGCATAGAAAGAGAGGTCATTTATCAGAGACTCTATTCGTATTATCCAATTTCTGAATGCAGCTTATACATTAAAATGATTCGTGCAGCAAAAGTATCCGGGGCAAATCTAAACCGAATTACTGATGTCACTTTAGACAAACTTCATATGAAATATAAGGTGAAAAATGAAGTCAAAACTATCTTGTATCAAAAGGTTCTTGAACAAAATATATTAAGTTTAGCACCAATTTTCATAATACTATTTATTGACAATACTTCTAGAGGATATTTAGACATTATGTACACGACCATAGTTGGACGCATAACGATGACATTTGCCTTTATCTTGATTTTTATAATGAATTTAGTTGCTAAGCGAATCGTCAATTTTGAAGTATAGACAAACCAATTAATAAAAAAACATAAGGAGGAAAGTGTAATCGAACATATAAAGCAGTGGTTAAAAGAAAAAAATCGAAGACTTGATTCATGGCTTGGTATTACAAAATCACCAAATAAGAAAACCATGTTTGATAAGCATCTACCCAGTCTGATACAAGAATTTATTATCACTTATGAAACTGGAGTGAGTTTAGAAAATGCATTAAAACAAGCATTTGAGACTTTTAACATGGATGAAGTTTTTAATGCGCAAAAAAAAATATCAACTAATTATATTGAGCTTTTCAATCATTATGCATTCAAAAGAGATGATAAAGAAATTTGGCGATTTACTAGGCTCATTTCACAGCTAAAGAAAACTGGTTCGCAAACGGCTGCAACCGCACTGGAAAAATTTCACGACGAACTATGGCAAAATCTTTCTGTTAATGCAAAGCTTAAATCTGAAAAGGTGACCATTCAGCTAACGTTTATACTAATGCTTTCTTTAATCAGCGTAATTACAGTGGTCATCACACCAATTTTATTAATATTATAAAGGAGAATACACATGCTAAGATTATTATCAAACTACATATCTGCCCAGTTAAATCAATTATTAAGAAATGAAAAGGGGATGGGAACCATTGAAATTGTTATTATCATAGCGGTTTTGATAGGATTGGCCTTTCTATTTAGAACCTTTGCCGTTGATTTCTTTACTAAGATAACGCAAGGCATCAGCAATAATAATGATATAGACAGCTTATTTAATTAGTTATGGAAGAATTATACTATTTGTCCTCAAAAATTAATACATTTGAAAAAGACATGGTACAAAAAACAAGTATGAGGCTTCTACTACCTTTACAGGTAAACCCAATAGGTGAGGGTGATATTTCACACATTAGCTGGCAAATTGATAAACCCTTACTTCCTTTAACTCAGCTTGTAAAGGCTGAGGTTTTATCTATTAATCTAATCACACAATTAATTGACGACCTCTCTACTCTAGAAGAGGTGTTAGAGCATCATTTACTAGATTATAGAAACATTAATTTTGCACCAGATGCTATTTATTATGATAATGCACATAATCACTTTAAATTTTGTTATCTGCCTGTAGAATATTCAAATAAGGAAATACTATTGGAATCACTGATTTACTATCTCGTTAATAGAAATGAGACTTCAATTCAACTAGAACAATTGAAGAACCTCCCAAATACGCCAAAATCAATTTCAACCTGGTTTTATCAAAACATCAAATCACAGAAGCAGTCCAAATGGTTTGACCGATTTAGACCAAAGGAAATAGAAAATACAAAACAAAAATTATCTGCTTCTATCACTAAACATCCGTCATGCACTTCAATGCTAATGGATAAAGCAAACCCACAAAAATTCTATAAACTCTACTTTGATAACAATGTCGTAGGGAGAGATGATACTTCAAATGTTCAATTATTAGAAGATTCAATTAGCAGAAAGCACTGTGCCATCTTTATAGAAAATGCCAGCTTTAAAATCAAAGATCTAGAATCAACCAATGGAACCTGGCTCAATGGTGCGCCATTAAATGGAAGTGAATCACTTGTCAATGGTGATATTATCCAATTAGGTGAAAAAGAATTTATATTTATCAGGTAGTTTTTGTGATATTATATAATTTGTGATTATATTATTTACAAATTAAGGAGTGTATCATGAAAAACGATGTTAAATCTGTACTGTATTCAGAAGTTCAACTTAAAGAACGTGTAAAAGCAATTGCAGATCAAATTTCTGCTGATTATAAAGACAAAGAATTGCTATTAGTGGGAGTTTTAAAGGGTGCAAATGTATTTATGTGTGACCTAATGAGAGAAATAAGCTTTCCAATTCAAATTGATTTTATTGCGGCTTCAAGTTATGGACATTCTACAGAAAGCTCGGGTGTCGTAAAAATTCTTAAGGACTTGGATTTTGGCATCGAAGGCAAACACGTTTTGATCGTAGAAGATATTATTGATACAGGATTAACTTTAAAATATCTTACAGAAAACTTCCATTCCAGAGGACCAAAGAGTTTAGAAATCTGTACATTGCTTGATAAGCCTGAAAGAAGAATCGCTAAGCTCGATGTCAAATATGTTGGCTTCGAAATTCCAGACGAGTTTATCGTAGGTTATGGTATTGATTATGCTGAGAGATATAGAAATTTACCTTACATCGCAACATTAAAAGAATCCGTATATACTAAATAAACTCGTTGTTAACTTATTATAAAAAATAGGTTTCTTGTTTGACGATTGGGTAAGTATCAAGTATGATTGAACTGAAATCAAAAAAGAGGTGATTCTATGAATATTGCTAAAATGATTGATCATACGATTTTAAAACCAAATGTAACCGATGCTGATGTTATCAAAGTTTGCGACGAAGCTAAGGAATACGGATTTTTCTCAGTATGTGTCAATCCTTATTTTGTACCCTTAGTTGCCAAAGAACTTAAGGGAACAGATGTAAAGGTTACTTCAGTCATTGGCTTCCCACTAGGTGCCAATACAACTGAAATGAAAGCTTTTGAAGCTAAAAAGGCTGTAGAAGACGGTGCAAATGAAATCGATATGGTTATCAACGTATCCGCTTTAAAGGATCAAAAATATGATTTAGTTAAAACAGATATTGCTGCAGTCGTTGAGGCAATCAAAGGTAAAGCAATCTTGAAAGTAATTCTTGAGACTTGTTTGTTAACAAAGGATGAAATCGTTAAAGCGAGTGAGCTATCTAAAGAGGCTGGTGCACAGTTTGTAAAGACTTCCACTGGTTTTAGCACTGGTGGTGCTACTGCTGAAGATGTTGCTCTTATGAAAAAAACAGTTGGTGACGCATTAGAAGTAAAGGCTTCTGGTGGCGTTAGAGATTTTGCAACAGCTAAAGCTATGGTTGATGCTGGTGCAACTCGAATTGGTGCTTCTGCTTCTGTGGAAATTGCAACAAACAGTGGTACTAGTAATTCTGACTATTAATTCAGTAGGTTGTCGTAATTTAATTATGACAACCTATTTTGTTTTTTGATTTACCTTAATATACTCATTTTTTATAAGCTTAATACAAGAACCCATATTCATAGGTAAGACAAATAACTCATTTTATTATTAAAACCTTATTTTAATACAAATTAAGACTTAAATCAGATATAATGTAATTAACAAAATCAAAATTGCCATGAGGCAGGAGAGTTATATGAATCTAAAAGAAATTCGTTCATCGACATTTGCAAAGCTTATTATTATTGCGACGCTTATTATTATTATTATGACAAAGACAAATTTGTTACCGATTATTACCTCGGCTATTTCTCCTGTTTTACTCGCATTTGTTATTGCTTATTTTTTAGATTATATCGTCAGATTTTTTGAAAAAAGGCTACATTTACCTCGGTTTCTTTCTATAATTATTACCTTCGCCATTTTTGTTACTTTGATTGGATTATTAGGGGTCGTTGTCATCCCTGGCATCGTTGATGCAGTTTCTTCATTGATAAAGGCAATCTCTGCAATTGATTATAAAAATTCCTTTGATTTTTCATTTTTAAACAGAATCGATTTTAACAATATTTACTTAAAGCAGCTTCAGCAAACCTTAATTGATACACTTACACCATTTCTACAAAAGCTTACAAACTTCACTGGCTCTGCTGTGCTGCTTATTGTCACTCAGCTTCAACAAATTACATCTGGCTTGATTTCATTTGTTTTAGCATTGGTAATTGCCATTTATATGTTGGCTGAAAAGAAGGATTTAGTTGCTAGAATAAAAAGAATGATTTATGCTTATTTCAATGATAAACAGGTCAATTGGATATTTTATGTAACTAAAAAGAGTGATACGATTTTTAAAGATTTTGTTATTGGAAAATTCATCGATAGTACCATAATCGGATTTTTATCGTATTTCGTTTTTACTTTTTTCCATTTCGAATATGCCATGATTATTGCACTTATAATAGGAATTACAAATATGATTCCATATTTTGGACCATTTTTGGGTGCAATACCTGCAGGTGTTATTACATTAATTGCAAGTCCAACACATCCAATAAGTGTCGTTTATATTTTACTACTTGTGCTAGCAATTCAACAGCTTGATGGTCTTGTCATCGGACCTTTTATTTTAGGTGATTCTGTCGGTGTTTCTGCTTTCTGGATAATTGTTGCGGTTACTGTAGGTGGTGCCGCATTTGGTATTGTTGGTATGTTTATGGGGGTTCCGGTTTGTGTTTTAATAAAAACACTCCTAGAAGAGGATATTGAACGTAAGCTATCTTCTAAAGGATATGAGGGACTTGAGGAAAGTCAAATTAGAAGCAGAAGAAAAAAGAAATAATTCGCTTAAGGAGGGCCAATGACTCATATAATGGTAGTTGATATCAATGCAACAACTGCGTACCGTATAAAAAAGATACTCGACACTGTACCAGTTGAAATTGTAAGTGCCTCTACAATGTATGAAGCCATTAATAGAGTAGGAAGCTTACAGTCTGTTTTAGATATGATTATTATAGATGTCAATCTAGGCTCAGAGGATGGTTTTGAGCTTATCGGTAAGCTTCGTGATATTAATCCAAACCTTGTCGTGATAATCGCTACGAGCTTAAATACCAGAAAATCCTTTGTTAAAGCAATACGAGTAGGCGCAAATGATTATGTATTAAAGCCCTTTGACGATGATTATTTTAGAACCAAGCTAACTGCTCATATTTCTCAAATTGATGAGGCTAAAACCTTACCAGTAAGTTCGACGAAGCAAATTGACGTCTCTATTTATAACGCTATAAAGAAAGCAATTAGAGAAAATCATGAGCTTTTGATTGGTTTAATTCTCTTCTATAATAAGCAAAATCCAGCTATGACCATATCAAATGTCAGAGATTTGGCACTGTTAAAGGGACTTGGTCGCGAGCTTGAATCGGCTTTAAATGCCGACGATGAATTGTTTAATCACGATAGCAATGGTTTTGTCATTGTATTACACAAAAAGTCACTTAGTTCAAAACCGCAGGTGATTGAGTATTATAAAACACTTTGTACCGATTATCTTTTAGAAAAGAATCTTGAAACCTTTGATTATGAAATTGCATTTCTGAATTTACCTAATGAAATTGATCCTAGACACAATGCTCTAAGTGTTTTAATGCAAAGAATAGAAAAGAATCTTAAATAGTCAATGAAGTAAACTCCATATAAGATAAGTTTTATAAAGCAAAAGATATGCCAAAATAGACGTGAATGTAAAATTCATGTCTTTTCTTTTCCTAATTTTAATATTTTTGCTATTTTATTTTAAATAAAAAGTATTATAATAGATATTAGTTTGAAATTAAAAATACTCTTTTTTGACCGAGGTGTCATATGAATCAGACTTATAACGTTGGCGTCGATGTTGGCTCTACCACTGTAAAAATGGTAATTCTCAACGAAGAACGCCAAATCATTTTTAAGGAGTATAGACGTCATTTTTCTGACGTCAAGAACACCGTCAAAGCTTTATTTGACGATGCGAAAAATGTACTTGATAGTGCTGCTTTAAAATTAATGGTAACAGGCTCAGCTGGCCTTGGCCTTGCTGAAAGTTTAGGGGTTAGCTTCGTACAAGAAGTAGTTGCATGCTCAAAAGCGATTAAGAAATTCGCACCACAAACAGATGTTGCAATAGAGCTGGGTGGAGAAGATGCTAAAATTATGTATTTTGGTACTTCAGTTGAGCAGCGTATGAATGGAACTTGTGCCGGTGGAACCGGTTCTTTTATAGATCAGATGTCATCTTTATTAAAAACAGATGCAGATGGTTTAAATAAACTTGCAATGAACCATCGTGAAATTTATCCAATAGCTTCACGTTGTGGTGTTTTTGCCAAAACGGACATACAGCCTTTACTTAATGAAGGGGCTTCGAAAGAAGATATTGCAGCTTCTGTATTACAAGCTGTCGTTAATCAAACCATAAGCGGGCTTGCTTGTGGTAAACCAATACGTGGAAAAGTTGCGTTTCTAGGTGGGCCATTGTCTTTCTTACCAGAGCTTAGAAAAAGATTTGAGGTCACACTTAATCTTTCTGAGCAGGATATCGTAACGATTGATAATCCACAATATTTTGTTGCTTTAGGTGCAGCGCTTCAATCTGAAACGGTTGATTCGCTTGAGCCACAATGCATCTACGATAGAATGCCAAACATCTACTGCGAAGGACCAGATTCTGAAGGTCATTTGGATCAATTATTTGTAGACGATGAAGATTTTAATGCTTTTAAAGAAAGACATGCTCAGCATAAAGTTAAAAGAGCTGAGCTTCAAGCTTCAAAGGGACCGTTATTCTTGGGTATTGACGCAGGTTCAACGACGACGAAGCTTGCCGTTGTTGATGCTGATAAAAAACTAGTCTTTAGCCATTATGGTTCGAATGAGGGCAATCCTTTATCTACGACAATTTCTGCTTTAAAAACGCTTTACAGTCAAATGCCAAGCGATACATTTATTGCCTATTCTACAGTTACAGGCTACGGTGAGAGTCTTATTAAAGCCGCGTTAAAAATCGACCATGGTGAAATTGAGACCGTTGCACATTATAAAGGTGCGGATCACTTCTTGCCAGGCGTAGATTCCATACTTGATATCGGTGGTCAGGATATGAAAAGCCTTAAGGTTCAAGACGGCGTCATTCACTCTATCATGTTAAATGAAGCGTGCTCTTCAGGCTGTGGCTCATTTATAGAAACGTTTGCCAATTCCGTCAATCATACGGTCCAAGACTTTTCTAAATTGGGTTTAATGGCTGAAAACCCTGTTGATCTTGGTACTCGCTGTACTGTATTTATGAATTCACGAGTAAAGCAAGCGCAAAAAGAAGGCGCAACCGTTGGCGATATCTCTGCTGGGATATCAATGTCAGTAGTTAAAAATGCGCTCTTTAAAGTTATTAGAATGCGCTCGATTGAAGACCTTGGCGAAAAAATAGTCGTGCAGGGTGGTACTTTCTATAATGAGGCGGTATTAAGAGCACTTGAAAAAATGTCAGGAAAAGAAGTGGTTCGCCCAGATATCTCTGGTATCATGGGTGCATTTGGCTCTGCTTTGATTTCATTAGAAAGATATGAGTCAGGCTATGTCTCCAACTTACTTGACAATGATCAAATAGACGCATTTGGTACAACTACAGAAACGCGCAGATGTAATCTCTGTACCAATCATTGCCAGCTTACCATCAATCATTTTTCTGATCAAAGACAGTTTATTACTGGTAACAGATGTGAGAGAGGAGCGGGAATTGAAGTTGCAGAGAATACTTTACCGAACCTATATGAGTATAAGCTTAACCGAGTATTTGATTACCCTGTTTTGAGCCGTAAAGAAGCAACGAGAGGTGTCGTAGGTATTCCTAGAGTTCTTAATATCTATGAGGATTATCCGTTTTGGGCAGCATTTTTCACATCTCTTGGTTATAGATTAGAGCTTTCTTCACGTTCTTCAAGAAAAGTTTACGAGATGGGGATGGAAACGATTCCATCTGAGAGTGTTTGCTACCCAGCAAAACTCGTTCACGGACATATCGAGGACTTGATTAATCGAAAAGTAGATAAAATATTTTACCCATGTATTCCGTTTAACACAAAGGAAGATCAAGGTGCAAATAATCATTATAATTGTCCAGTTGTAACGTCTTACCCAGAGACCATTCATACAAATGTGGATCATATTAGAAATAAGAATGTTCATTATTACCATCCATTTTTACCAATTGATGCACCAGATAGAATGAAGAAGCGTGTCTATGATGAACTTAAATCATGGGGCCTGTCAAAGGAAGAAATCAATTCTGCAATAGACAAGGGCTATGAAAGCTTAGAAAAATACCGTTCTGACGTTAGACACCAGGGCGAGCTAGCACTTCAATATATTGAAAATCATAAGATAAAGGGCATTATCTTAGCTGGTCGTCCATATCATATCGATCCAGAGATCAACCATGGTATACCTGAACTTGTTAAATCTTATGGTTTCGCCGTGATTTCTGAGGATTCGATTGCGCATTTAGATGACATCGATCGTCCGCTGCGCGTTGTCGATCAATGGGTCTATCACACTAGACTTTACGCAGCGGCTACCTTTGCCTCTAAACGTAAGGACATTGAACTCGTTCAGCTGAATTCTTTTGGATGTGGCTTGGACGCAGTAACCTCGGATCAAGTACGCGAAATATTAGAAGCAACTGGTAAAATTAGCACACTGATTAAGATAGATGAAATCAACAATCTTGGTGCAATTAGAATTAGAATACGGTCACTCATTGCAGCGATCAGCGAAAGAGATAAGCAGTGCTTTATTCCAGAGGAATTTAAAGCAACTGAAGAACGTGTTATCTTTACTGAAGAAATGAGAAAGACACATACCATATTGGTACCACAAATGTCTCCAATTCACTTTCAGTTTATGGAAGCTGCATTAAAGCCAGAAGGTTACAACATTGAGGTTTTACCATCGATAGACGTTAGTGCTGTAGATGAAGGCCTCAGATATGTGAATAACGATGCATGCTATCCTTCGATTTTAGTCGTTGGACAAATGATGAAGGCACTTAACTCAGGCAAATACGATCTCGATAAAACCGCACTCATTATTTCTCAAACTGGTGGTGGTTGTAGAGCTACTAACTACATTGCTTTCATCAGACAAGCACTGAAGAGTGCAAAAATGGCGCATGTGCCAGTTATCTCTTTAAATGCACTTGGTCTTGAAGACAATCCAGGCTTTAAACTGACAAAACCAGTAGTTGAAAAACTGGTTCAATCCATCTTATACGGCGATCTATTTATGCGTGTACTATATAAAACAAGGCCATATGAACTTGAAAAAGGGTCGGCAAATGCTCTTTATGAGATGTGGGTTGAAAGGTGTAAAGACGCCATCGTTAAAGGGGATCGTAGAACCTTTAAGAAAATGATAAGTGGTATCGTTACTGACTTTGATAGCTTACCATTAAACGATGTGATAAAACCAAAGGTAGGACTAGTGGGTGAGATATTGGTTAAATTCCATCCAACTGCTAACAATAATATCGTTGATTTAATAGAACGTGAAGGCGCTGAAGCCGTAATGCCTGACTTGGTAGACTTTTTCTCATATACTGCTTACAATGGCGTTTTGAAAAACAAGTATCTTTCAGGATCGATGAAGGCAAGGTTAACCAGTGAAGTCTTAATTAGCCTAATTGAATATTATAGAAAACCTATGGTGAAAGCTTTGGAAGCAAGTAAACGCTTTGAACCACCTAAGCATATCAAAGCTTTAGGTGAGCTTGCCGAGCCTCATCTCTCACTTTGCAATCAAACTGGTGAAGGGTGGTTCTTAACTGCTGAAATGGTTGAATTAATTCATAGTGGCGTCGATAATATCGTCTGTATGCAGCCATTTGCGTGTCTACCAAATCACATCACTGGAAAAGGTATGATCAAAGAGTTGAAACATAGCTATCCAAGCTCAAACATCGTTGCTATCGATTATGATCCGGGTGCAAGTGAGGTCAATCAAATCAACCGTATTAAGCTTATGCTGGCAACTGCTCACGAAAAGGTTAATGCTACGGAATAGAAGTATAATGACTACTAATAAAATGAATAATAAAATCAAATTGTTAGTCCTTTATTTCTATTTCAATTAGAATTCGTTAAAGTGAAATATTTGCTTAAATTAGAGAACCTTAGGGTTCTCTTTTTATGTTCTGTTACCATATAAACAGCTCAATCATACCCACTTTTCTCTCATTTGCTATGAGAACCTTACATGGCAAATAGACTGAAAATCTGATATAATAAACATGATTATAAATGGAGGTGTTAAATTTGAGTACACATATTAATGCTAAACTCGGCGATATCGCTGATATCGTTTTATTGCCTGGCGATCCACTAAGAGCTAAATATATCGCGGAAACATTTCTGGAAAATCCAGTTTGCTATAATGAAGTAAGAGGGATGTATGGCTTCACAGGCACTTACAATGGTGTAAGGGTCTCAGTTCAAGGAACTGGAATGGGGATGCCATCTTTATCCATCTATGTAAATGAACTTTTAAGATTCTACGATGTCAAAAAACTGATCCGCGTTGGTTCATGTGGCGCTATGGTACCACAAGTGAAAATTAGAGATATTATACTTGCACAAGGCGCTAGTACATCATCTAATATGAACAATCGTCGTTTTCCAGGACTCAATTTTGCAGCTATATCTGACTTCAGCTTACTTCACAAAACTTACATGACAGCGCAATCACTTGGCATGAACGTTCATGTTGGCAATATTCTGTCTGAAGATAGCTTCTATGAAGATTTTAATGCAAATAGAAATGAGAAGTTAGTGGAGTACAATATCCTTGCTGTAGAAATGGAAGCAGCTGAGCTATATACTTTAGCTGCACGTTATAAGGCACAGGCATTGTGTGTTTTAACTGTAAGTGATTCATTGGTAACTCAAGAGGAAACAACTGCTGCTGAAAGAGAACGTACTTTTGGAGATATGATTAAACTTGTCTTAGACACAGTAACTAAATAGTTGGCATTTTGCGCCATATTTAAATTTCTTAGGATGCTTAGGCATCCTTTTTTATGTTATAATGTTGGTTGAATAAGATATAAGGAGGAACAAATGCCATGGAAGATAAAATACTCATTTTTGGACATAAAAATCCCGATACCGACAGTGTTACCTCCGCGATAGCACTTTCGTATCTCAAAAATCAAAATGGACTTCAAACTGAACCTTGTGTTCTTAGCGAAATTGCAAAAGAAGCAGAGTTTGTTTTGGATTATTTTAATGTAGAAAGACCAAGAATGCTTGAAAATGTCAAAATTCAATTAAAAGACTTGGATTTTGATAAAATCATGCCCCTTGAACCCTCAAATTCCATTTTAAAAGCATACAACCACATGAATGCCTATAAGATTAGAACGCTTCCTATCGTCGATCAAGAAGGCTATTTAATCGGTATCATTACAATGAAGGATATTGCAATGAATGCCATCAATGGTGACTATCACGCGCTGCACACGACGTTTAATAACATTCGTCAGGATTTAAATGCAGACATTTTAAATTATGGTCATAGCGATATTAACGGCCACATCATCATCACAGCCTTTCATGAGACTACAATTATAAGACAGCATAGAATTGAAAGCGATTCCATCGTTATTACAGGTGACCGCTTTGATATAATAGAGCATGCTATCTCTAAAAAAGCGCAAATGATTATCGTTACTGGTGATTTACAGATTCCTGAAGTGCTTATGGATAAAGCGAAAGTGTCAGGTGTCAACCTTATCCGAACACCTTACGATACCTATTCGACTTCAAAGCTCATCAACCAAACGAACTTCGTAAGTACGATTATGAAAAGCGATCGTTTGATGAAATTCAAAGTAGATGAGTATCTTGAAAATTGTCGTGAGATTATTCAGACCTCTAAGCACTCAAAGTTTCCTGTGGTTGATGAAGCAGGTAAGTACTTAGGCATTATTGGTCGTACACACTTTTTAAATCCAACAAAAAAAAATGTCATACTTGTAGATCATAATGAATATTCTCAATCAGCAAATGGATTAAACGAAGCCAATGTTCTAGAAATTTTGGATCATCATAAGATAGGGGACATCAGCACCAGTCTACCTATAACCTTTAGAAACATGCCTGTAGGTAGTACGAACACCATCATTTTTCAGCTCTTTAAAGAAGCTCAGATCGAAATACCTAAACAAATTGCAGGTCTTATGCTTTCAGGAATCGTATCTGACACGCTTTTGTTAAAGTCGCCTACGACGACCTATTTTGATGAGCATGCGGTTTCAGTATTAAAAGAAATTGCTGAAATAGACCTTTCTAAATACGCTCTTGAAATGTTTAAAAGTGGTACTTCACTAGACGGTAGAACGGTTAATGATGTGTTTTATAACGACTTTAAAGAGTTTGTTATAGACGGTTATAAGCTTGGTATTTCACAAGTGTTTACCCTCAATTTCGAAGAGATAGCCTCACAAGAGGACGCCTATCTTAAGCTAATAAGAAAAGTACACGACGGTAGAGATCATTACCTAACGCTAATGTTAGTGACAGATATCATCAAAGAAGGTTCTTACACCTATTTCGAATCCAAGCACGAACGTTTGCTAAGTATGGCATTTGAAAAGTCGGTTGATCAGGGAACCTTTATCGACAGCATCGTTTCTAGAAAAAAACAGATTATCCCTATGCTAATCAATGCGATTAACATGATTAAATAAATTAAGCTCACCGGAGGCAGCCTTGACTTATAACAAGCTCAATTATTATGATGCACTTGGCATCAGCTCTGATACGCTAGCATTTATCAATGAGCAAGAAAGACAAATCCAAGATCAATTTTTAAATATAGACGAAATTGCACAGCACAATCAAATGAAGGTGCTACACGCAATGCAAAAACATAGGCTTTCAGATATACATTTCAATTGGAATACAGGCTATGGATATGATGACATCGGTAGAGATGCCGTGGAAAATATCTACAGTACCCTTTTTGGAGCTGAAGACGCCATCGTACGACCTATAATCGTTTCTGGTACACATGCATTAACGCTGATGCTCACTGGTGTTCTAAGACCCAATCAAAGGATACTTAGCATTACAGGTAGACCTTATGATACGCTGGAAAAGGTCATAGGACTATCTAAATCAGAGTCTATGTCACTTATGGATATTGGTGTCAGCTATGACGAAGTCTCTTTAAAAGAAGATGGTGGTTTTGATTTTAAAGCCATCGATTCAAAGCTCAATGAAAATACTAACGTTGTTTACATTCAGCGCTCCGCGGGATACTCGTGGAGAAGAGGATTAACTATAAACGAAATAGCAGATGTAATTGCTCATGTCAAAAGCAAATGCCCACAAGTTATTGTCATGGTTGATAACTGCTATGGAGAGTTTTTAGATTACCTAGAACCGACGGAGGTTGGTGCCGATTTAATGGCTGGGAGCTTAATTAAAAACCCTGGTGGGGGATTAGCGCTTAGCGGTGGGTATATTGTTGGCAAGAAACACCTTATCGAGCAGGTTGCTGGACGTATGACCTCGCCAGGAATAGGAAAAGAATGTGGTTTAACATTTGGTCAAACAAGACCTATTCTTCAAGGCCTTTTTATGGCACCGAAGGTTGTAAGTGGTGCGCTAAAGGGTGCAATTTTATGTGCCAAAGTATATGAGCATTTCGGTTACAGAGTCAATCCTAGCCCTGAGTCGACACGAAGCGATATCATTCAAGCCATTGAATTTAAATCACCGGAGAAGGTCATCGCTTTCTGCCAGGGCATTCAAAGTGCTTCACCTATCGATAGCTTTGTTTCACCTGAGCCATGGGCGATGCCAGGGTATAGTAGCGATGTAATTATGGCAGCAGGAGCGTTTGTTCAGGGTTCTTCTATAGAGCTCAGCGCTGATGCGCCTATCAGAGAACCGTTTATTGCTTATTTCCAAGGTGGCTTAACCTACGAACATTCAAAATTTGGCGTTATGAAATCCTTGCAGTTTCTAATAGATCGAAGTTTAATCACACTCAAGTAGTTGCTATTCCATTTTGCTAAAAGCAAAAAATCAAGGAGGTAATATGAACTATAATCAATTAGCACTTGAGCTACATGAAGCTAAAAAAGGTAAAATCGAGGTTACAAGTAAAGTAAGCCTAGAGACAAAGGTTGATTTATCTACAGCATATACGCCTGGCGTAGCTGAACCTTGCAGAAAAATTGCAGCTAATCCTGACGACGTTTATAAGTACACATCAAAAGGTAATTTAGTCGCAGTTGTTTCTGACGGATCTGCGGTTTTAGGATTAGGCAATATTGGTGCAAAAGCGGCTATACCAGTTATGGAAGGTAAGGCAATTCTTTTTAAAGCATTTGCCGGTGTTGACGCTTTTCCAATCTGTGTAGAATCGCAAGAAGTCGATGAAATCGTAAATACTGTAGTGCAAATTGCACCCGTTTTCGGTGGTATCAACTTAGAGGATATTTCTTCACCAAGATGCGTTGAGGTAGAAAGAAAGCTTAAATCGTTACTAGATATTCCGATTTTCCATGACGATCAACACGGAACAGCGATCGTCGTTTGTTCTGCGTTAATTAATGCTTTAAAAATCGTAAATAAGAAGATTGAAGACATTACAATCGTTATCAACGGTGCTGGATCGGCAGGGAACGCTATCGCTAGAATGTTAGTTGATATTGGTGCAAAAAACATACTCTCATGCGATCGTAAGGGCATCTTAAATAGAACTGAAACACAAAAAAACTGGGTACAGGATGAAATTGCTCTTATCACAAATCCAGAGCTTAGAACAGGTACTTTAGCAGATGCAATGGTTGGTGCAGATGTTTTTATCGGAGTTTCGTCAAAGGATGCCGTTTCTCAAGATATGGTTAAGTCTATGAATACTGATGCAATCGTCTTTGCAATGGCAAATCCCGATCCAGAGATTATGCCAGATCTCGCAAAAGAGGCAGGGGCGAGAATCGTTGGAACTGGTCGCTCAGACTTCGAAAATCAAATAAATAATGTATTGGCTTTCCCAGGTATCTTCAGGGGTGCACTGGACGCTAGAGCTTCTGATATTAATGAAGAGATGAAAATTGCTGCTGTACATGCAATTGCTTCTTTAGTTGCTGATGATGAACTAAATGAATCCTACATTATCCCATCTGCACTTAACAAATCAATAGGCGATAGAGTAGCAAAGGCAGTGTATAAGGCTGCAGTTAAATCTGGTGTTTCTAAATTATAACCTTAACTTCAAGTAACTCTGTTTGAAATTCCTGCTTGTTTATTGTTTTTTAATAAGGAGAAGTATTATGACTATGATTACAATACCAATGATAATACTTATTTGGATCATATATGGATGGTTCTTAAAAACTAGTAGTAATAAAGCTTTTAATTGGTCAAGTTGGATTTTCCTCTTGTTAGTATTATCGATAATACTAAATATTGATTTTTCTACAAATTATACTGCTTCTTTGAACTTGGTCGCAAATGATGGAATTTCATTACGAGGCGTTTGGAGTCATTTGTTTATTAGTGACAAAAATTGGTCCGTATCAACATTTTATAATTATTATAGATTATCCTCATATACTAGTCTGACACTAATGTTTTTACTTATAGTTTCATTGATCTATGATCGATACAAAAGCAAAGATATGTGAAAAGATGATCAGAATAATGCAGTATTTTTCTAAACCATGATCTTATATTGAAATAACATAGACTCTGATTTGGAAAGTACAATGACTTTATAAAGTGTATCGTAGTCTCAGAAATTAAAAAAATGCGTAACAGCAGGAGCAGTTACGCATTTTTTATTGCTATTAGATGTCAAATTCAAAATATTATGGTTTTCAATATAAGAACTTCAATTTAATCATCTTCAAACCCATTTATATCTAGATTTAGTAATCACCTTGAGCTAACATCGCATCAGCAACTTTTATAAATCCAGCAATATTTGCACCTGCTACAAGGTTATAACCAAAGCCATAAGTTTCAGAAGCTTTAGCAGAATTATTATGGATATTGATCATGATATCTTTTAATTTAGCTTCAACTTCTTCAAATGTCCAAGAGTATCTCATCGAGTTTTGGCTCATTTCAAGAGCTGAAGTAGCAACACCGCCAGCATTTGCTGCTTTAGCAGGAGCTAGTAAGATGTTTTGTTCTAAAAAGTATTTAATTGCTTCGTTTGTACAAGGCATATTAGCGCCTTCACCAACAGCAGTAACGCCATTTGCAACTAAGATTTTTGCATGCTCGAGTGTAATGTCATTTTGAGTTGCACATGGAAGCGCGATATCACATTTAAGTGACCAAACAGCGCCATGACCTTCAACAAACTTAGCTGATGGATGATCTTTAAGGTATTCGTTGATACGTTTTCTTTCAACTTCCTTAATTCTTTGAATTGCAGGTAAGTCGATACCATTCTCATCATAGATATAGCCACTAGAATCAGACATCGCTACAACTTTAGCACCCAGCTGAGTCGCTTTCTTACATGCATAAATGGCTACATTGCCTGAACCCGATATAATTACAGTTTTATCTTTTAAATCTTTACCATTATGCTTTAACATTTCTTCAACGAAGTAAACCAAACCAAAACCAGTCGCTTCAGTTCTAGCAAGCGATCCACCATAAGTTAAACCCTTACCAGTTAAGACACCGTTCTCAAAAGCGCCTCTGATTCTTCTGTACTGTCCATATAAGAAGCCAATTTCACGACCACCAACACCTATATCTCCAGCAGGGACGTCAACATCAGGACCAACATGACGATATAATTCAGTCATAAAGCTTTGGCAAAATCTCATTACTTCAGCATCAGATTTGCCTTTTGGATCAAAATCAGAACCACCTTTACCACCGCCTATAGGTAGTCCAGTAAGTGAATTTTTAAAGATTTGTTCGAAACCTAGGAATTTTACTATACCAATATACACAGAAGGGTGGAAGCGCAAACCACCTTTATATGGGCCAATCGCACCGTTAAACTGTACTCTGAAGCCTCTATTAACGTTTAGGTTGCCTTGATCGTCAACCCAAGGAACTCTGAAAACTATCTGTCTTTCAGGCTCTGTAATTCTTTCTAAGATATTAGCTTTTTCATACTCTGGATGTCTAGAAATTACTGGCTCTAGAGACTCAAAAACCTCTTCAACAGCTTGAAGAAATTCCTTTTCATTAGGATTTCTCATTTTAACACGATCAAAAACTGATGATATATATGACATACAAATCTCCTTTAAAATATTTTGTACTACTAAAATAATATCACTTTTTTGGAATCAATAAAATAACCATTTTATAACATAATAAAGGATTTTATCACGATAGCTGTCATTATACGGCAAACGGGTCAAATGAAAAAACGATAGGTCGACATAATATTATTGCGTCAACCTATCGTTATTAATTTAATGTTATAGACCATAAAACAAAACGTTTACATTACATTTTTCGAAAGACACCTTTTACTTTACCTAAAATCTGAACATCATCTACATAAATAGGTGACATAGTTGGATTTTCAGGCTGTAATCTAACTCTACTTTTTTCTTTATAGAAAGTCTTAACGGTGGCACTATCATCAATCATAGCGACGACAATATCACCGCTAATTGCGTCATTTTGCTTCCTTACCAAGACCAAGTCTCGATTAAAAATACCAGCCTCAATCATACTATCGCCCTTGACTTTTAGCATAAAATAGGTACCTTCATCTACAAAATCAGAAGGTATAGGGAAGGTTTCTTCAATATTCTCAACTGCAAGAATGGGTTGACCTGCAGTAATCTCACCGACAATTGGAATAAATTGCGTATCTCTGGCCATTGAAACAACATTTGAGACTGGTTCGTGATCCATATCAAAAATTTCTATCGCTCTAGGCTTGGTAGGATCTCGTCTTATCATTCCAAGCTCTTCAAGCCTTGTTAAATGAGTATGAACTGTTGAAGTAGACTTTAAGCCTACAGCCTGACAAATTTCCCTTACTGATGGTGGATAACCCTTTTTTGAGACTTCATCCTTTAAAAAGTCTAAAATCATTTGTTGTTTTTTTGATATAGAAGCGCCCATGATACCCCCTATAGATTTAATTTATTTATCAAATATAACTCGCAAAAAGATGCGACTAATAATTAAAATTGATTAAACGCCTGTATTTATGCTGATTATAACACAATGGCAAAAAAAAATCAAACATTAGTTCTGTTTTCCTCTTTACAAGGAACATGCGTTCGTATATAATATCATTAAAAGAACGCATGTTCGGAAACTCGTCCGAAAAGTCGTAGGAAAGGAAGTTGAATCTTATGAAAGTAGATAAAGATGTAATGCATTACGACTACCTTAGACAACCAGGTCATAGCTATAAAAAAAGAAAAAGACTATATATTGTAAACAGAACACGTTTTGTTATTATGAGTTTAATTACGCTGATTATATTAAGTACGCTCATCACATATCTAGCAGGGTTTTTTATGTCTGAAGCAACTACAAACCACGAGCCACTTAAAATTGAGGTAATGCCAGGAGATACACTATGGGACATAGCTGCTTCACATAATTACTATGAAGAAGATATTCGAGCTGTCGTCTATCGCATTAAGCAATTCAACGACCTCAATGATGGTACCATTTACACTGGTCAGGTCATCTTAGTACCAACATCAAATCATTAGCAAAAGCTGGAATTTAACCTAGCTTTTCAATATAATAACTTTACATCCTTCTTATTAAATCTAGCAGAGTTTATGCTAGATTTTTTTTAAACATAGATAGAAGTAATTTGCATTAGCCTCTAATTATGAGCTAGTCTCATCATCACGGTCAGATTTAGTTGGTACTAAATTGTCATTTTGATCACCGGCTTCAAACTCATCCAAAAGCTCATATTGTGAGATAACATCACGTTTCGCATTTTTACGATGAGCAGAATACAGCTGTGTAGTTGTGACGTTATCATGATCAAGAAGATTCTGTACGTCATAGATTGAGAAACCAAACTGGATCAGAGTTGAAGCTGCTGTCGCGCGAAGTTTATGTGGACTGTAGCCTTTATCACGAGAAGTCTGCATCGCAATTGAGGTATATTTCTTAACAAGTTCTCTTATAGCTCTAATCGTCATCCTAGTGCCTTGTAGGGATACAAAGAGGGGATCCTCCTCAATAGATGGTTCTATTCGCTCAATATGAATATATTCATTTAATACAGTGAGAGCAGATTTGTTTAGTGGCATTAAGACCTCCTTGCCACGTTTTCTATATATTTTAAATTCTTGTCGAGTATAATTAAAGGAACTCAAATTAAGCTGTTGAATTTCACTCACACGAAGCCCATAGGTTGTAAATAATACAAGCATGGCTTTATCTCTAAGCTTTGTTTTTTCCCAATATTGTATTTCTTTGGGCGTTAATCCATATCCAGATTCAACTGCATTTAGCATAACTTGTATTTCTTCAATTTCCAATCTTTTAATTGCATCAGGTTGAGGTTTTGGCAGCTTTATCGGATTAAATCCATCAATAATATTGGTTGACATAAGCTGCTCGCGATATAGAAATTTAAATAATACACTCAATGATGATCTTTTTCTAGCTAAGGCGCGATTATGATTTTCCATAATATAGTCAGCGTGCTCAGTTTCTACGATATATCGTGTACAATAGTCACCAAGAAAGAGATTGATATCTTTAGCCGATAAGCTATAGAATGATTCAGATGATATGGAATGAGAATTTTTACCATCGCCAAATTGAAGTTCATTAACCAAATACTTACAAAAGAAAAGAAGATCACTGAGATAAGCCACGCGTGTACTGATAGCAACTGAATTTCTTAAATATAAAAAATAGTCAGCTAAGAATCGAGGCAACTCAGATTCAAGCTCTCGACATTTTTCAATTTGAATATTTTGTTTGATAACGATGTTATCGGGTTTATCAGATTTATTGTGAATCTTCAATTGTTTGTTAGCAGCGTTAGTATCACTGGGGGAGCTTATTTTTTTTTTTGCCATAATACCTCCGATTTTAACTCTATTAAACTATTCCCTAAATATACATTTGAGGAATAGTTGATACACGAATAGTATAACATATTAAATCAACGTATTCCAGTATTTCCGTAAGACCATGATCGTATTCTTAATTTTATTTTAACTTCATCTTATGTTTGCTTTGCTTATAAATTTCTATCGCCGTGAGCAGCGTCTATTGAGTTAAATCTACATCGCTTTTTATATATTTTATTCTACAACTTTATCAAGTCCAACAGAATCAGAATTCTATAAGGTTTCACTTAACTAAAATCAGTTTTTAAAAATAAAAAGCTCAGCAATTTTGCTGAGCTTTAATGACGAACTATTATTAAACCCTTTCTTTATCCGAAATGAATTTTCTGACCGGTTTTAAAGCATTTAATAAAATCATACCAAAACCTAAGACAGAAACAACTTCTCCCATAAAAACACCACCCATAAGAACTAAAAGACCATCTGGAATTCCATAGGCATATTTTAGTACAAAGCCAACCACAACCGTGTTTATCAATATTGGCGGAATTGGAACAAGCCATTCTTTCTTACTCAACTTGTATGACAAGTAAGCAGCTGCCAAAGTCGCTAGGCTACCAAAAATTGTATCCCAAATAATAGCGCCTCCTAAAAAGTTTGCCACTAGACATCCTACAAACAATCCTGGTACGGCTGCGCCAGTAAAAAATGGTAGAATTGTCATTGCTTCAGCAACTCTAAATTGAATTGGCCCAAAGCTACTAAAGCTAAATATCATCACTAAAACCACATAAATGGCAGCAATAACACCAGCCTTAACTACATAATTAACCTTCTTATTCATTATTCCTCCTAGTTTTGTTTAATGACAGGATGGTTGCGAACTGTCATAATAAATTAAAAAGCCCCTTTTCCACATATGAAAAAGGGGCATATTAATTCATCGATTCGTTCCAATAAATCTACTCCCCTTGATTTTTTTAGTGGGTTCCAAGGAAACACTTTTACCTTGCTAATTATAACACAATTTAATAACATGTAAACTATGATTGTAGCTATTTTACAAATTATAAATAATTGAATCTTTTAAGTAGTCTTAATGCGTCTAGCGTTAAAATACCAGACCATTCGCGCTTTGCAGTCTCCCACTCTTCATTATATTGCCCCCACGTCCACGTTGGGGATACATGACCTACAAACGAAATCTTATCTCTTAGAAAGTTTAAATTTGCTCTTAACAGTTCATCAGATACCTCGAAAATAGAATCTTCAGTTAATCCTATAAATTTCAGAGGAAAGGGTTTGTACAAATGCCATTCTTCAGGATCCGTAGAGACAAGTAGCTGATACGAGTGAACTAAGTTAGGCCTTATCATGTCTTGTTCGATGTCTGACAACGTATTGTAGAATTTAATATAACAGAATAAACTGTGTTCTTCTTCTATACCATTTTCAACTATATAGTCAATATATTTATCTTTCAGTTGTTGGACATTCAATTTTTCTACATATTCATTATACTTAATCAAATATCCTACGAGTTCTACAGTTGGATTTATTTGCAATCGACTGTCTAGTTCCTTATAATGCCACCATGGTGCATGCGGAAACAGGTTGACCATTTTACTGGTTCCCTCCCAGCCACCAATCGCATCTAAAAAGGTGTCTTCCAAATATCTAACGGCTAGCTTAATTTGATTGATTGCATAAGGATCATTATCAAATGGTGCAAGCATCCCAAGTGCAACACTTGTAGCCATTGGTGAAGAATATGACATTCTGAAATCAGGCTCGATGCCATTCCCATAGCCACCATCTTTATTTTGATACATCTTAAGTGCTTTAACAATTTTACTAGAACAAGGCTGTATAAAATAGTGACCAAACAAGACTTTTTCTAAATATCTACCATTGTTCATAATGTAGCTAGATGCAGAATCAATCGCCATTTGATTAATTTTGTTCATAAGCACCTCCGAAAACTAAATTACTATTAATATAACCATTTTTTAATAAAATAAGCATGGTTAATCAATTTTATTACCAATATTTTTTTGTTGTCAGTTGTCATACATTTAGTATTACTTAGTATTAAACTAAATTTCAAATTAAAACCCAGCTCTGATCAATGTTAATTCATCAAAGCTGGGTTTGCTTTTTTATTTACACTTTAAGATCTACTTCTCTACCTAATACTGAAGCATTTTTTTCTCTTATTGGCATTACTAAAGACTCAATAAATTCTTCAACTTGTTCTGAGCTTCTACCGATATAGGATTCTGGCTTTAACAAGTCACTTAAATCAGACTCACTTAAATTGAATGCAGGATCGCCAATTATTCTTTGTAAAAGATCATTTTCTTCACCATGGATCTTAACCTGCATACCAGCTGCCATTGAGTGAACACGAATTAGCTCATGCATTTCTTGTCTGTCTCCACCCTTTTTAACTGCTTCCATGATAATGTTTTCTGTTGCCATAAATGGAAGCTCAGCCATTACATGCTTATGAATAACCTTCTCATAAACAACCATTCCTGAACACACATTATTTGCTATATCAAGACAAGCATCTAAAGCTAAAAATGCTTCAGAAACCGCTAGACGTTTGTTTGCACTATCATCGAGTGTTCTTTCAAACCATTGAGTTGCAGCAACAAGCTGTGGACTACTTGTCAATGACATAATATACTTACAAAGCGAAGCAATTCTTTCACTTCTCATAGGATTTCTTTTATATGCCATAGCCGAAGAGCCTATCTGTTTTTTCTCAAATGGTTCTTCAAGCTCTTTTAGCGATTGAAGCATTCTAATGTCATTTGTCATTTTATGAAGAGAAAGTGCGACACCATTGAGTACATTTAATACCTTTGCATCAATTTTTCGAGTATAGGTTTGACCAGTTACAGCGAGTGTATCTACAAAGCCCATTTTATTAGATACCATTTTATCAAGTTTTTTAACCTTTTCATGGTCGCCATCAAAAAGACTTAGAAACGAAGCTTGCGTTCCAGTGGTTCCTTTAACACCTCTCATTTTAAACTGTCCAATTAGTATCTCAAGATCTTCGTAATCCATAACTAGATCCATCAGCCATAGCGTTGCTCTTTTTCCTACAGTTGTTAATTGTGCAGGCTGATAATGTGTAAACCCTAAGGTAGGAACCGCTTTATATTCTTCTGCAAAGGTTGCAAGTTTATCTATTAAAATTGATAATTTTTCTTTTACTAACCATAGCCCCTCTCGCATAACGATTAAGTCTGTATTATCACCCACATAAGCACTTGTTGCACCTAAGTGAATAATAGGTTTTGCATTTGGGCACTGCTCACCATACGCATGAACATGTGACATAACATCATGTCTAACTTCTTTTTCAATTTCTGCTGCACGTTTAAAATCAATATCATTTATATGTGCTTTTAATTCATCTATTTGTTCCTGTGTAATATTTAATCCAAGTTCCTTTTCACTTTCAGCAAGCGCAATCCATAGTTTTCGCCAATTTGAGAACTTATTTGCTGGTGAAAATATTTTAAGCATCGCTTCACTAGAATATCGCTCAATTAATGGATTTTGATACACTTCGTACATTGAATTCCTCCCAATATTTAAAAAATACGAACATTTTCACTGTTTATCAATTAATCATACACGTTCTGTTTTATTATAATACAATATCATTTTTTTTACAAACAAAAAGAGCCTTATCGGCTCTTCTTTAACTTTATTTAAAATTATGATCTTGGTTGAACAATAAGTTTAATTGCAGTACGTTCTTCTCCGTCAATTGTAATATCTGAAAAGGCAGGAATACATACCAAATCAATCCCTGAAGGAGAAACAAATCCTCTTGCAATCGCAATCGCTTTAATGGATTGATTGATAGCTCCAGCACCGACCGCTTGAATTTCAGCACTACCATGTTCACGAATTACACCAGCTAATGCACCTGCTACAGAATTTGGATTAGATTTTGATGAAACTTTTAAGACTTCCATTTGAGAACCTCCATTGTTATAAAATATGCTTTTGGACAATTAGTTTAATTGCTGTTCGTTCTTCACCATTTATTTCTACCTCGGTAAAAGCTGGAACAAAAACCAAATCGATCCCACTTGGTGCCACAAATCCTCTTGCAATTGCAATTGCTTTAATTGCTTGATTTAACGCACCTGCTCCAACCGCTTGAATTTCAGCATGTCCATGTTCTCGGACAATTCCAGCAAGCGCTCCAGCAACTGAGTTTGGATTTGAATGTGTTGCTACCTTCAATACTTCCATTCTTACGATCCTCCTTAGTGCGAACTTAATTAGATAGAAATTATATACCCTTGATTTTTCACGTTAAACATATGTAAAAATCCAACCCATTTATTTAAGAAGGATTGATGGTGGTCAAGTTCATTTATACACTATGTTATATATTAAGCTATACATTAAGCTATACATTATGATAAATATTATGATAAATATTATGGTAAATATTATGGTAAATTAAAAAGAAGAATTCACGAATGAATTCTTCTAATTTCCAAGATAGCTCTATATTATTTTGCATAGTCGGTTACTCTGGACTCACGAATAACATTAACTTTAATTTGTCCAGGATAATCCAAATCAGCTTCAATCTTTTTACTAATCTCTCTAGCCAATAAGAACATATCGTCATCATTTACCTTATCTGGTAATACAACAACTCTCACTTCTCTACCTGCTTGAATAGCAAAAGATTTTTCAACACCATCATAACTATTAGCAATATTTTCTAATGATTCCAATCGTTTGATGTATGTGTCTAAAGTTTCTCTTCTTGCGCCCGGTCTAGCAGCTGATAATGCATCTGCAGCCGTAACTAAAATTGCTTCAATTGATTCCGGTTCATAATCACCGTGATGTGTACTCATTGCATGAATAACTGCTTTTGATTCACGATACTTTCTTAAAATTTGCATACCCAATTCGATATGTGTACCTTCTAAGTCATGATCAACCGCTTTACCAATATCATGTAATAAACCAGCACGTTTTGCTACTTTTACATCTGCACCAATTTCTGCAGCCATTAACCCAGCAAGATGTGCAACCTCGATAGAATGCTTTAAAACATTTTGTCCATAGCTTGTTCTATACTTCAATCGACCAACTAACTTGATCAATTCAGGATGTAAATTGTGGATGCCTACTTCAAAAGTAGCGTTCTCACCTTCAGTTTTAATAATCTGCTCGATTTCTTTTTTTGATTTCTCAACCATTTCTTCAATACGAGCTGGATGAATTCGACCGTCGATGATAAGTTTTTCTAGTGCCATACGAGCTACTTCTCTTCTTATTGGATCAAAAGAAGATAAGATAACTGCCTCTGGTGTATCATCAATAATTAAATCAACACCTGTTAATGTTTCAAGGGCTCTGATATTTCTACCTTCACGACCGATGATTCTACCTTTCATCTCGTCATTTGGAAGATTGACTAATGAGACTGTGCTCTCAGCCACATATTCAGCAGCACACTTTTGAATTGCATAAGCTAAAATGTCCTTAGCCTTTTTGTTCGCCTCTTCACGCGCTTTACTTTCAATGTCTTTAATAAGAACAACCGTATCATGCTTAACTTCTTTTTCTACGTCTGATAATAGTTGATTTTTAGCATCTTCTATTGTTAACTGAGAAATTCTTTCAAGTTCTTTGATTTGTTGAGCATACAATTCTTCAGCTTCTTGTTCTCTTGTTTCAACAGTTTTAATCTTTTGTGCAATTTTTTCTTCTTTTGTCTCAAGATTTAAAGCTTTCTTATCGAGTGACTCTTCTTTTTGAAGATTTCTTCTCTCTAATTTTTGTATCTCAGCACGGCGGTCCTTAGTTTCTCTATCAATTTCTTTTCGAATTTGGAGAGCTTCTTCTTTTGCTTCTAGAACCTTTTCTTTTTTAACAGATTCAGCTGCTTTAGAAGCTTCGGCAATTATTTCTTTCGCTTTGAACTCAGCACTTAAAATTGCTTTTTCTGCTGTATTTTTACGAACGATATAGCCGATTCCATACATAATAGCTCCAATTACTAGAACTACTGGTACAACGATATATACTGGCACGTTGTCGTTCACCCCCTTTTGCTTAAATTTTAAGACCAGATGACTGGTCTTGTAGGATTGCATGTTTCAATATACAATCATACAATTAATTTTATAATTTTTCCAGTGTATTGTCAAGTAACACACAGGCTGAAAATACGTCAACACCTACATTTCAGCAAATTTATATAGCGATTTTCATTCTATATAAATTAATATTTCATATTAGCTTATACATTGAACCAACAAAACGACTAAGAATCACTTAACAAACCTTTATGAGTATATAAAAGGTTAACAGCTTCATAAAAAAATACTCACTTTTATAAGTGAGTATTCTATAATTACAAATATTTTTTCGAAAGTTATATAATTCTTCAAAAGTTATGTTAATCGCCGAAGATTATACTATTCGTGATAGGAATAGTTCCGAATTGTTCTTCGTTTATAGGTGCTCTTTCTATTCTTCAACGCTTTTCTTTACAGCACCTGTCAGATTAAAATGAAGACGAACTGCTTTTTCAATTTCAAAACAAGCTTCAGGATTTTGAATTAAATATTCTTTTGCATTTTCGCGGCCTTGTCCAATTTTATTACCTTCATAACTGTACCAAGAGCCAGATTTTTTTATGATATCCGCATCACAGGCAACATCTAAAATACTGCCTTCCTTTGAAATTCCCGTTCCATACATAATATCAAACTCTGCTTGCTTAAATGGTGGTGCAACCTTGTTTTTAACAACCTTGACACGCGTTCTGTTACCAATAACATCAGAATCCTTTTTAATTGAATCCACTCTTCTGACATCTAAGCGTACAGATGCATAAAACTTGAGTGCGTTACCGCCAGTTGTCGTCTCCGGATTACCAAACATTACGCCAATTTTCATACGCAATTGATTGATAAAAATAACCGTACAATTTGATTTATTTATTATTGCCGTCAACTTTCTCAACGCCTGTGACATGAGGCGCGCTTGAAGACCCATGTGAGAATCACCCATTTCACCAGTGATTTCAGCTTTAGGAACAAGTGCTGCAACTGAGTCGACTACAACGATATCAACAGCCCCACTTCTAACGAGCGCATCAACTATCTCAAGAGCTTGTTCACCGGTATCAGGTTGTGAAACTATTAATTCTTCAATATTAACACCAATTGCTTTTGCATAAACTGGATCAAGTGCATGCTCAGCATCGATAAACGCAGCAGTACCTCCTGCTTTCTGTACTTCTGCAATCATGTGTAAGGTAACTGTTGTTTTACCTGAAGATTCAGGACCATATATTTCTACGATTCTTCCCTTTGGAATACCGCCGATTCCTAAAGCTATATCTAAATCTATAGAACCTGTAGGTATACTTTCAACATTCATTTTAGCAGATTCATCACCGAGCTTCATGATAGAACCTTTTCCGAATTGCTTCTCAATTTGTCCAAGTACACTCTCTAGCGCCTTTTGTCTTTCACTCATAGTTTCATACACCCGCTTTCATTATTAGAACGTTTGTTCTGTTTTATTATAACATATATTTTAATTTATTCAAATACTTTGATTCAATTATATAGTCGAAATGTACGATTGTCAAATTTTTACATTTTATCTAAAAAATCATATACTATTTTTAATGCTTTTATAACAGTTCTATTTTGAATCAATTCACGATCACCAGTGAACTTATTTTCAAAGGTAAATATTTCACCACCAATACCGATACCGATATATACTAACCCCACTGGCTTTTCTGTTGTACCACCATTTGGTCCAGCAATTCCTGTGACACTTACTCCGATGTGGGTTCCTGTCCTTTCAAGTAGCCCCTTAACCATTTCAAAGCAGGTTTGATGACTTACAGCGCCATAGGTTTGTAAAATTTCTGAATTAACATTTAGCTCTCTTATTTTAGATGCATTGCTATAGGTTACAATTCCTGTTTCTACAACATCCGACGCACCAGAATACTTGATTAGTGAGCTGACCAGCTTTCCTCCAGTACAAGATTCTGCAAAGGAAATCGTCATTCTTTTCTCAATTAACTTATTAAGTACAACTTGATCTATGTCCTCACCAGTATATGAAACTATATGCTGACCTAATCTATCATTGATAATTGCAGTATACTGATCACATAAGGCATCATTTTCATCACTATTAGCACCAGAGGCAGTGATCCTTAATATAACCTTTCCATCTCCTGCATAGGTTGCAAATGTAGGATTGGTTTGTCCATCTATCAAATCAATTAGGCGCTCCTCGACCGCTGACTCACCATAATCGTAGATACTCAGAAAACGACTAGATAGCTTAATATCACTTTTATTTGATAAATAGTCTTTAATATAAGTTTCATATATATATTTCATCTCTCTAGGTGGTCCTGGTAAGACAATGATACACTTATTGTTTGCAAGTTCAATGATACACGCAGGCGCGGTTCCCATTTTGTTATCCAAAATAATTGCGCCTTCAGGAAAATATGCCTGTCTGACATTACTCTCAGGCATTGTTCGATTAAACATTCTAAATCTTTCTTTTATCAATTCCAAGCTATGCAAATCTAATATCATTTTCTTATCTAAAACTTCAGCAATCATCTCTTTTGTAATGTCATCTTGCGTTGGTCCAAGACCTCCAGTAGTGATAATAACATCAACTCGCTCAAGTAACTCAGCTATGGCTAGCTTCATACGTTCCATGTTATCCCCTACAGTTTGTTGGTAATACACGCCAATCCCCAAAGTAGCAAGTTCACTGCCGAGGTAAGCCGCATTTGTATTGACCGTCTGCCCAGTTAATAGTTCAGTTCCAATTGCTAAAACACCAGCTCTCATATAGCCTCCATTAATAAAACAAATACCTATTCTTCAAACCTTAATTTGTCTCTCACTTCTAACTTTTAGCTTGATCAAATGAATAAAAAGAATTCGGTTGACATAATATATTTACGCCAACCGAACTGGTTAATCCTTTAAAACTTGTTTATTTTTTACAATATAATCATAGCCAGATATAACGGTTAGTATCGTTGCTACATAAATCAAAATCTGATCCATTGGAATATGCAACCATTCAAAAGGATAATTACCGAGTAATAGAACTATAACCATAAACATTTGACTAATCGTTTTTGCTTTTCCCCACCAGCTTGCAGCAATAACAATCCCTTCAGCTGCTGCAATTGCTCTAAAGATACTTACGATAAACTCTCTTGACAATATGATAATAACAACCCATGAATTTAATAATCCCAATTGAACAAAGCAAACCAATGCAGACGTAACCAATAGCTTGTCTGCTAAGGGATCCATAAATTTACCAAAGTTTGTTATTAGGTTGTATTTTCTAGCTAGGTAGCCATCTAAAAAATCTGTAAAGGATGCGATTGAGAACATTACAAAAGCTGCAATGGTATAATCCTCTAGTAATAGGTAGATAAAAATAGGAATGAGGATAATTCTTAAAAGTGTTAGTTTATTTGCGATATTCATCTTCATTTTCAATCACTCCAATCAAATCGTATTCTAAGGCATCGGTAATTTTAACATTTACAAAAGTGCCAAATTCAATTGGTAAAGCAGTGTGTACATAGACGACACCATCAATATCAGGTGCATCAAAGGCTGTTCTACCCACTAATATTTTACCTGCTTCAGCTACTTCTTCGATGACGACTTCGTATACGCTTCCAATTTTTTCGTAGGATAGTGATTCAGAAATAATCATCTGCTTTTCCATTAGTAGCTCACGTCTTTCTTTTTTAATTTCATCAGACAAGTGGTTTGGTAATTTTGCGGACGGTGTATCTTCTTCAAAAGAATATTCAAAAGCGCCTAATCTATCAAATCTAACCTTCTCTACGAAATTCATTAGAATATCAAAATCTGCTTGCGTCTCACCTGGGAAACCAACTATGACCGTCGTTCTGATAACCGCTCTAGGATCTCGAGATCTTATTTTAGATATGATTGCCTCAATATCCTTTAAAGACGTACGTCTATTCATTAATTTTAAAATGTTATCACTTGCATGCTGAACTGGAATATCAAAATAATTGACCACTTTCTCGTTATTGAAAAAACCGTCTAATAAACGATCATCTAAAATGTCTGGATATGAGTAGTGAACACGAATCCATTTGATGCCCTCAATTTTTGACAACTCAGCTAAGAGTACATCCAGCTTTGCTTCTTCATAAATATCAATACCGTATCTAGAGGTATCTTGGGCAATGATCATAAGCTCTTTAATTCCCATACTAGCGAGATCTTGTGCTTCCTCAACGATATCCTCAATTTTTCTTGAGCGATATTTACCTCTGAGCTTTGGAATAATACAATAGGTACATTTATTATCGCAGCCTTCAGCGATTTTTAAATAGGCGTAATGTGACGGTGTCGTTAAAATCCTTGGTAATGCTTCAGGAATTTCAATATCAACGTTTTTCATGAACAATTTATTATGATGATGCGAGTTTTTTTCGTCATATAAGACATCTAAAACTTCTTCTATTTCATAGAAATTACTTGTACCAATAACTGCATCAATTTCTGGAATTTCTTCAAGTAATGTTTCAGGGTACCTTTGTGATAAACAACCGGTAACGATGAGCTTTTCACAATTACCATTTGTTTTTAATTTTGATAATTCCAAAATGGTTTCAATTGATTCTTCCTTTGCATCGTGTATAAAAGAACACGTATTAACGATAACGACTTCAGCCTCAGACACATCTTCACATAAAGTGTAATGGTCATCTAAAATGCCAAGCATGATCTCACTGTCATTAAGATTCTTAGAACAACCTAAGGTCTCAATAAATACTTTTTTCATATTTTCCTCACTCTAATTTACTCTTCATTTGAGTACGCATCATCCTCATACTCGTAATTGGTTTCTTGATTATAATCAAACGCTTCCTCAGTATAGGATTCTTCATTTTCTCCTTCTGAACTAAAAGCATCTAACTCACTTCTTGTTATTAATACTTCTCTAGGCTTACTGCCTCTATGCGGCCCAACAATTCCACGCTCTTCCATTGACTCGACTAATCTAGCTGCTCGGTTATAGCCAACTCTAAATCGTCTTTGCATCATTGATGCAGATGCTTGACCAGTCTCCACGACAAAGTTAATTGCTTCCTCAAGGTATTCATCCACATCATCCATGTTCGTTGAAAATGATTGGACCTCGTCAAGTATTTCTTCGTTGTACACGACCTCTTGATTTTGTTCTTTAATATAGTTCACTAATGATTCAACTTCTTCATCTGAAACAAACGCACCTTGTGCACGTTTTGGCTTGGACACACCATTTGGATAGAATAGCATATCCCCTTTCCCAAGGAGTTTCTCTGCACCACCCATATCAATAATGGTTCTTGAGTCCACCTGCGAAGATACAGAAAAAGCAATTCTAGAAGGAATATTGGCTTTTATTAAACCAGTGATAACATCTACAGAAGGTCTTTGTGTAGCTACTATAAGATGGATGCCGGCTGCTCTTGCCATTTGAGCCAAACGACAAATTGCATCCTCAACTTGATTAGGTGCTACCATCATTAAATCAGCTAATTCATCGATGATAACAACAATCTGAGGTAGCATCTCGAGTCCATTTGCTTCTGCTTTTTTATTATAGCTTTTCATATCTCTAACCACTTGTTCAGCGAAAAGCTTATAGCGTCTGGTCATTTCATTTACAGCCCAGTTTAATGCAATTGAAGCCTTTTTTGGATCTGTAACAACGGGTAAAATTAAGTGTGGTATGCCATTATAATTGCTAAGCTCAACAACTTTTGGATCAATCATTAGGAATTTTACTTCATCTGGCTTTGCGTTGAACAAAATACTGGTGATAATGGTATTTACACAGACTGATTTACCAGAGCCAGTTGCACCAGCAATTAGTAAGTGTGGCATTGTCGCCAAATCGCCAATAATTGCATTGCCCGAAATGTCTTTTCCCAAACCAACTGTCAATTTGGACTTCTGTTTTTTAAACTCGGCAGAGGTAATAACCTCTTTAAGTGTAACCATTGAGGTTGTTCGATTTGGGACCTCAATCCCAATCGCTGCCTTGTTTGGTATAGGCGCAATTCTAACATTTGTGGTTGCAAGATTAAGTGCGATATCATCTGATAAGCTAACGACCTTACTGACCTTTACGCCTGGACTTGGCTGGACCTCAAACATCGTAATAGATGGCCCTCTCTTCACTGAAATAACCTTTGCGTCAACATTAAAATTATTCAAAGTATCCTCGAGTTGCTTTGCCATCTCCAAATATTCGTTTTTATCTTCTGTAGCTGCAGGCTGTATGCCTTGGTTTAGCATGTCAACTGGCGGTAAGGTATAAGTATCAAACACCTTTCCGTTATTTAAAGCGATCTGATCATTAACCAACTGTCTCGTTTGAGGATCTATATCAGACTCCTTAAATTTTTCCTGCTTTTCAGAGTTTGCTGACTGTGTTGGTTTCTCAACAGGGATTCTACCAGTTGATTCATTTTTTGCAACCAAATCACTCTTTGAAACTGCTTCGTTCTTTATTAAAGCTTCATTCTTATTTAAATCTGAGTTTTTATCTGCATGATCCTGAAATACAATTTTTGAAGTATTTACATCATCTGTCTTCACTGTTGATGTTAATTTTTCTGCTGCACTCAATATAGTGTTAGAAGAGGCAATCACATCAAGCTCCTGATAGGGATCTGCAACAACACCCACTCGATTCATTTTTTGCCTTGCTTCAATTTTTTGTTCATCATTTACAGGTGTCGCTTTGGGCTCCATATCATAAGAATCAAAGTCAAAATTCTTAACGTCTTTTTTTCTGGATTTCCGTTGATTTTCAAGTGAGCCTAAAAAGCCCATATCTTGATCCTCATCTGCTACACTTAACTTCATTTCTTTTCGCTTTTCACTTTCAAGCTTTTCAGCTTTTTTATTTTCGATAATACCAGCTTCAATTTCTCGCTCCTGCTCTTTAGCCAATTTCCGTTCTACACTACTTTTTTTCTTCATCTCCCACAAATCCTGAAGTGAGACACGCGTAAAAATAATGAATCCAGCGATAAACGATACAATAATCGCTATATAGGCACCAAAAATGCCTATTAACTTGATCGTAGAAATGGTTAAAGCATCTCCAAATACACCGCCCCCATCTAACGCGACGCCTAATTCATAAGCTTGCTTTAAGCCTTCACCCGTTAGATAATCATTTCTTAATATCAGCTTCTGTTTTTCTATACCATCATAAGCAATTAAGGTTGATAGTAACAAAAGTCCAATTAATACAAGTGCTAGTGCAGCATTGATTCTAAATCTTGCCGGTCTGAAATTTGGATTAAGCTGAACAAAAATAATAACGAAAAAAACGATTGGAAAACTATATCCTACAAATGAAAAAAGTCCCAAAACAATGTTGGTAATACCATGGCCAACTACGCCAACTGCAGTCGTGTATAAGCTTAACATCATAAATAAAGTTACTGCAATCAACGCTATCATTTTAAGCTCGTATTTGATTTTATAACTACGTTCTAACTCTTGTTTGGTAGGTTTAGCAGGTTTTACTGTCTTGGTTGTCGTACGCTTTGTACTTGAGCTGGTTCGTTTTTTCGGATTTGTTTTTGGCACTTTATATCACCTCGTTTATACGCCAGTTGAGCCGAAGCCGCCTTCACCTCTATGTGTTTCATCAATTTCTTCTGTCTGTTCCCATTCAATTTTTTCGTATCTTGTTATAATTAATTGTGCGACGCGATCTCCTTTTACAATTGTAAAGCTTGAATCACCAAGGTTAATTACTGGGATTTTTAATTCACCTCTATAATCGCTATCGATCGTACCCACGCAATTAACAAGCGTTATGCCGTTTTTAATTGAAAGGCCACTTCTAGCTCTTACCTGTCCCTCAAATCCAAACGGAATTTCGACAAATAGTCCCGTAGGCACTAGCTGCCTTTCCATAGGCGCTATTGTGATAGCCTCCTCATTGTTTGCAAGTAAATCCATACCTGAAGCACCATGTGTTTTATACTCCGGAAGTGGATTACCTGATTGATTCACAATACGAATTTTCATATATCCCCCTAAATTCTGTAAATTCACTTATAATTTTTCTTAAGCTTATACTAAAAATTTTTACTTTAAATTTAACATTGAATTTTAACTTTGATTTATTTATTTTGAAATTCTACTTACAAAATTACTGTAAAGCTTTTCTATTTCTATCCTTTCAACGTCACCAACAACCGCCATTGCAACTTTTGTTGGCGATAAACACATTGAAATTAATTCATTGACACCTGCCATGCTAATATGATTAATTTTATCTAGCATATCATCAATGGTCTTTTCTTTATGTGCAAATAACTCTATACGACCAATTAAATCCATTAGATTCTCACTACCCTCTAGATTTAGAAAGAAGCTACCTCTTAGATGGCTTTGAGCATGTCTAAACTCTTCTTTTGAAACCAAATTCTTCTTAATTTCGACAATTTCTGTCGCTATTAATTCCATAGTTTCTGAAAGATTTTCCTTAGAAACCCCAAAACCAATCGTCATCGTTCCAAGTTCATCATAAAAATTTGGTTCTGAATAAATGGAATAGGTCAGACCTCTATCTTCTCTAATAGATTGAAACAATTTAGAGCTATTTGTTCCGCCAAGAACATTGTTAAGTATCATCATTTCATAGCTTAAAATGTGATCAAACTCAATTCCAGGGAAGTTTATAGCAACCTGAACCTGTTCAAAATCCTTCTTTTTAACAATAAGTCCGCCATTAAATTTTGGAGTTTCAAGCTTACAAAATTCGCTTGTCTGACGTCTAGCAATACCGCCAAAGGCATCTTCTATTACCTTTATTAGCTCATTTTCATCAAAAAAACCCGTTACTGAAATCACCATATTATCAGGACGATAAAATTTATTAAAATAAGTGATTAAGTCTTCTCTTGTAAATGCTGATACGGTTTGTTTAGTTCCTAAAATTGGAAAAGATAACGGATGTCCTTTAAATGTAATCTCATTCAATACATCGACGACAACTTCCTCAGCTGCATCCTCATACATATTGATTTCATCTAAAATCACCGTTTTTTCTGTCTCTATATGTTCCTCATTAAAGCTTGAATTACAAATCATATCAGATAATACGTCTATTGCAATTGGTAAATCTGAACTAAGGGTTTTCGTATAATAGCAAGTGCATTCCTTTGCTGTAAATGCGTTTAACTCACCACCAATTCCATCAATAATATGCGCAATATCTCTTGCACTTCTTTTTGAAGTGCCCTTAAAAAGCATATGCTCGATAAAATGTGAAAGGCCGTTTTCTTTAGCCGTTTCATATGAAGATCCAGTTTTAACCCAGACACCAACTGATACAGATTGATACCCTTCTAGCTTTTCAAATACAATTGTTAAACCATTTTCTAATTGCAGCCTTTTGTGCAAATCACACCTCTTATATTATAACACATACATATCAAACCCTAGGTAATAAATACCTAGGGTTCGTTATCCTTCACATTAACTTGTGATTACTATAAATTATTTACTTTCTTCTAAAAGAACTTTTCTTGAAACATTGATTCTGCCTTGATCATCAATCTCAATTATTTTAACGGTTACTTCATCACCAATGTTAACAACATCTTCAACCTTAGCTACTCGCTTATTATCAAGTTGAGAGATATGGCAAAGACCTTCTTTTCCATGTCCTAATTCAACAAAAGCACCGAATTTCAAAATTCTAGTTACTTTCCCTGTATAAACTTGACCCACCTCAGGCACTTTTACGATACCTTGAATTTCAGCAAGTGCTTTTTCACCACTGATACCATCATTTGCTGTTATTAATACAGCACCAGTATCTTCAATGTCAATTTTAACATTGTAGGTTGATGTAATTCTTGTAATTACTTTTCCGCCTGGTCCAATTACATCTCTAATCTTATCTGGATCAATCTTGATTTGGAAGACTCTAGGCGCATATTGTGACATTTCTGCTCTTGGCGCATTGATGACTGCATTCATCTTTTCTAGAATATGAAGTCTACCCGTTCTAGCTTGCTCCATAGCTCTTTCAAGAAGCTCTTTATTTAAGCCATCCACCTTAATATCCATTTGAAGCGCTGTAATACCATCTTTAGTACCGGCAACTTTAAAGTCCATATCACCAAGTGCATCTTCCATACCTTGAATATCGCTTAAGATTTCAATCTTACCATCTTCTTGAATAAGTCCCATTGCAATACCTGCAACCGAATCCTTAATTGGTACACCAGCATCTAGAAGTGATAATGTGCTACCACAAATACTTGCTTGAGAGCTTGATCCATTACATGTAACAACCTCTGAAACCAAACGAATCGTATATGGGAAGTCTTCTTCTGAAGGAATAACTGGTAATAACGCTCTTTCGCCTAACGCACCATGACCAACTGCACGTCTGTTAACTCTACTCATGCCAACCTCACCTACTGAGAAAGGAGGGAAATTATAGTGATGCATATAGCGTTTTGTATCTTCGAGATCTAAGCCATCAATTCTTTGCATTTCACCTAGAGCACCTAAAGTTGTAATGGTAAGTGCTTGAGTTAAACCTCTTGTAAATAAGCCTGAGCCATGTGTTCTCGGCAATAAACCAACCTCACATGAAATAGGTCTGATTTCAGTAGGAATACGACCATCAGGTCTTACGCCTTCATGAATAATCATTTTTCTCATCGTTGTTTTTTCAATAGCTTTAAATTGACCTTTTAAATAATCCGCGCTGTCTGGATAAGACTCAGCAAAATGCTCGATCAATTCAATTTCTAAATCTTCTAAAGCTGCATTTCTATCATGCTTGTCAGTAATTCTTACCAACTGGTTCATTTTATCAGATAAAAATGCAACGATCGCATCTTGGAATTCAGTATCCACTTCTGGTAATACGATTTCAAACTTAGCTTTACCAATTTCAGCTGAAATTTTGTTGATAAATCTACAGATTTCCTTAATTGCATCATGACCGTACATAATTGCACCCAGCATGACGTCTTCAGGAAGAATATCTGCGCCTGCTTCAACCATTACCACAGCTTCTTCAGTACCAGCTACAACAAGGTTTAGCTTCGATTTTTCTTTTTGTTCTACAGTTGGGTTGATTACATATTCCCCATCAACATAGCCTACTGTAACCGCTCCTGCTGGACCATCAAATGGAATGTCCGAAAGTCCAAGCGCAATTGATGCACCGTTCATTGCGACAGTATCAGGCGAACAATCTTGATCTACTGATAAAACAGTCGCAACTACTTGAACTTCATTTTTAAGACCATCAGGAAATAAAGGTCTAATTGGTCTATCGATTAGTCTAGAGGTAAGAATCGCTCTTTCAGAAGGTCTACCTTCTCTTTTGATAAAACCACCTGGGATTTTTCCAACTGAATATAATTTTTCTTCAAATTCTACTGTTAAAGGGAAAAAATCAATTCCAGCTTTTGGTTTTCTTGATGCTACTGCAGTAACTAAAACAACTGTTTCTCCATATGAAATTAAAGCTGAACCATTTGCAAGATTTGCAACTTTACCAACTTCTACTTTAAAGGGTCTTCCTGCTATTGTCGTTTCAAATATTTTTACTTCTTTAATTTTGTCGCCACCTACAGCTTGGCAACCATCATTTTGACTCATAAGGCCTCCTATTTTTTTTAATCACCTTACGGAATTTATCCTACTTATTTCAAGTCAACACTTAAAAAAAGCATTCACTTCAAATAAGTAGGATTTTAAGATAAATTCCACTTAGTGTATGATTAAGTCTATTATATTATACTAAATATCTACTTAAATTTAAAGAGATATTTATCGACTGGGACTTCTGTTGTCCACTTTTCAGCCTTGGAAATTCAAGTTTTCATCACATTACTTCACTTGAATACCTCAAGAACCGTTACTAAGATGTCCCGTAAGAATGAAATAGAGCTTGACATCTGTCAAGCTCTATCATTAAACTTATTTTCTTAAGCCAAGTTCTTTAATTAACTCTCTGTACTTGTCAAGATTGTTGTTCTTTAAGTAGTTAAGAAGACTTCTTCTTTTACCAACCATTTTTAAAAGACCTCTTCTAGAATGGTGATCTTTTTTATGAACAGATAAATGCTCATTTAATTCGTTGATTCTTGAAGTTAAAATAGCGATTTGAACTTCTGGAGAACCAGTGTCAGTTGGATGTGTCTTGAATTTCTCAATTACTTCGAATTTTTTGTCTTTTGAAATCATAGTTTCCTCCTAAAATAATATAAATATGCCATCAGCCTAGTAAATCGGTGGAGTACCGGTTAACAACGCTGAGGTAAACAACAAACGTATTATATCACTTGTAACTACTAAAGTAAAGCTATTTGTCTAAACCAAAATAAGCCTTTGTATTCATTAAGTCCTTATTCATGGCTTCAATCAATTCATCTAGACTATTAAATTTCAGCTCATCTCTAAGTCTTTTTAAAAAGTGAACTTCGATTACCTCGTCGTAAAGCGGACGGTCAACACCTAAAATATAAGTCTCTAAATGAATGCCTGTTTGTTCAAATGTTGGGTTAAATCCAACATTTGTCACCGAAGGGTACGATTCCCCCCTTAAAATAGTTTTACTTACATATACACCCGGTTTTATGGTACTAATGTTGTCTTTTATCCTAAGATTTGCCGTTGGAAACCCAAGCTTATGCCCAACGCCTTTGCCTTTAACAACTGTCCCTTTAATAAAATGCTCCCGACCTAAAAAGTAATTAGCCTCTTCGATTTTGCCATCAGTAAGTAGCTCTCTTATAAGCGACGACGATACACGAACATTATTACGCATGATGGGTTGAACGATATGGTAGGTATAGCCATATTTTTCCGAAAGCGAAATGAGTAAACTGGTATCACCTTGGGCAAATTTACCAAACTTATAATCGTATCCAACTGTTAAATGCTTCATATTTAGTTTTTTAATTAAAATTTCTGAAACAAATTCCTCAGGGTCATAATTGGTTTGCTCTTGATCAAATTTGATCAAGGCCAAATAATCAATATCAAATCTTGTAAAAATTTGAACCTTTTCTTCAATGTCCATGATTTTTGAAGGTACATTATCTGGTGATATAACCTCTTTGGGATGATTCGAGAACGTATAAACGAAGGATTTAAGCCCCTCATCTTTCGCAACTTTTTTCATTTCATTCAATACTTCAGCATGACCGATATGTAATCCGTCAAAAGTACCTAGTGCAACTGAAGTAGGCTCTATATTTACATCAATTTCCTCAATTTCAAAATATATTTTCATTCTTTCACCCTATTAATTTTTACTTATGAACATGAAGCTTATACTTTCATGTTTTTACTGAGTATAAGCTTTTGCGCTTCCGCTTCACCAATTCCCCAGAAAATATCATCTATAAAAATTCTATAAAAGCCATCATCAAGGCTTAGACTAAGTCTATTATTTAAATCTAATTTAACACCATTGTTAAGCAGTTCAATCATTTTCGGATTGCCCACTAATTCCACCTTTGGCATAAAAGATAAAGCAGCTTCAATTTCAACCAATGCTGAGGTTACAGACTCAACAGTGACATCTTCAATAGAGATTGCGGTATCTAAAGAAAAAGGTTCAGAAATCGTACGTCTAAGACTCGTCATATGCCCGTAGGTGCCAAGCCTCATACCAATATCATGGCATAGCGTCCTTACGTAGGTCCCTTTAGAGCATGTAACATCAAAAGATATTGTATGATGTCTGACTTCTAAATTCTCTATAGAATAAATGGTTCTTCTTCTAGCTTCTCGCTCGACAACGATCCCTTTTCGTGCAAGATCTACCAATTTTTCGCCACCGACCTTTAAAGCGCTGTACATTGGTGGAATTTGATCTATATCACCGAGAAAAGAAAGAACGACTTCCTTAATTCTAATAGCATCTGGATACTCTCCATCAAACTGCTCAATAACTTCTCCCCACGCATCTTGTGTATCAGTTGCACTTCCAAGCTGCATTTCACAGGAATAAGCTTTACGTCTTTCAGTTAAATAATCGACAATCTTTGTTGCTCTACCAATACAAATAGGTAATACGCCTGTTGCCATTGGATCTAAGGTGCCAGTATGTCCTATTTTCTTTGTATTTAATCGTTTTCTCATTATCGCAACTACATCATGAGAAGTCATATTTTGAGGCTTGTCGATGACAATTACGCCATTTATTTCATTTGACAATTTAAAGCTCCTTATATCACTTTTAAAAGCGCTTCAACAACTTTTGCTTCAATCGAGTCAATACTAGCATCCATTTTAAATCCCGCCGCCTTCGTATGGCCACCACCATGGAAAAGCATTGCCACCTCACTTACATCTACGTTGTGCTTAGAGCGCATAGATACTTTATGTGCTTCACCACCTAAATGTCTAATAAAGACGACGACTTCTATCCCCTTTATGTCTCTAACGAATTCAACGATACCATCTGTATCATATTCACTTAAATTTAAGCTTTTAATTAATGCTTCAGATAGCTTAACCACTGCAATTTTATGATTACCATATAACTCAAGTGTATCAAAAACCTTGTTTAATAAAAGCACTTTTTCATATGATTTATTTTGGAAAATCTCAACGTTTAAACGATTAAAATCAAATCCTGTTTGAATTAATTCACTACATGCCACAAAGGTCTCGCTTCGAGTATTTGAATATCTAAAGCTTCCTGTATCTGTTACTATGGCAGCATAAAGACCTTGACCTGCAATTGAATTAATATTGCATTCAAAATTTTTCATCAGTTGATATACAATTTCACCAGTCGATGAGGCTGCCACTTCAACAATATTTATTTCAGCATACATCGAGTTTGTTTTATGATGATCAATGCAAACGGTTTTATTTGAAGCTTTAAATGCTTCAAATCGATCTTCAAATAGCTTTGTTTCTCCAGCATCTACCGCAATGCTTAGTTCAAAGTGAATGTCTTCAATCTCGCTAAGCTGATAACACTTTACCTCCTCTTCAAAAAGGAAGGATAAATTAGAAGGTATATCGTCATTTAAGACGATATACCCCTTCTTGTTAAAATGCTTTACCATATAGTATACGCCAATACACGAACCCAACGTATCACCATCTGGCATATTGTGCGGCAGAATCAATACATTATGAATTGCTGGATCTTCTAAAAGAGCTTTTAATTCATATATTGATTCCATATTATTCCTCTTCTTCCTCAGATGATTCATCTGAATCGTGTTTAATATCCAGTTTACCTAATATATCGTTGATATGCATACCGTGTTCAATAGAGTGATCTGGCTTGAAGATTGGTTCTGGCGTATAGTGCAACTTGAGTTGCTTACCAATTTCTTTTCTTATAAAGCCTTTAGCACTGTTTAAACCATCTATTTGTGTTTCAACATTGTGCTTAGGATCAAATACACTAATATAGATTGTTGCATATCTTAAGTCATTGGTTACATCGACGTGAGTGACGGATGATAGATTTGAAACTCTTGGATCTTTAATTTCAAACATCATAATATGACTCACGATTTTTTTGATTTCTTCAGATATTTTTTTAGTTCTTGAAATGGACATAACGTCACCTTCCTTACTTAGCGAAGTTATCTTTTAACTTCTTCCATGATGAATGCTTCGATTTCGTCAAACTCTTTCAAGTCATTGAATTTCTCAATACCGATACCACATTCATAGCCTTGTGCAACTTCTTTGACGTCGTCTTTAAAGCGTTTTAACGAACTGATTTTACCTTCATTTATAACGATACCTTCTCTAATAACACGCACTTGCGCATTTCTAGTTACTTTTCCTGATGTTACATAGCCACCTGCAATAACACCTGAAGGAATTTTAAAGGTTGCTCTAACTTGAATTCTACCAAGAATAACTTCTTTGTAAAGCGGGTCAAGCATCCCCTTCATAGCAGTCTCAACATCATTAATCGCGTTATAAATAATTTGGTAAGTTCTTATGTCAACGCCTTCATTATCAGACGTTGTAGATACAATTGCCGAAGGTCTAACATTAAAGCCAATTATGATAGCGCTAGATGCAGAAGCGAGAATAACATCTGATTCTGATATTGCTCCAACATCAGCTCTTATGATGTTGACTCTAACCTCATCGTTAGATAGCTTCAGTAACGATTGTTTAATCGCTTCAACAGAACCGTGAACATCCGCTTTTATGATGATATTTAAATCTTTCATACCACCATCTTTAATTCTTGAGAATAAATCTTCAAGTGTAACGCCTTGATTTTTATTAAGTGTTTTTTCTCTATATGCAAGTGCATGACGATCTGCAATTGTTCTAGCAGTTTTTTCATCTGGTGTTACATAGATTTTCTCACCTGCTTGAGGAATTTCACTTAAACCATCGATTTCTATAGCAGACGATGGACCTACTTGTTTAACTTTTTTACCTTTATCATTGTACATCGCTTTAATTCTACCTGAAGTCGTACCAGCAACAACAACATCACCAACTGTCATCGTACCATTTTCAATAATAATTGATGCAACTGTACCACGGCCTTTTACAACCTTAGCTTCAATGACCGTTCCAACACCAGGACGATTTGGGTTCGCCTTTAATTCAAGAACCTCTGAAACCAATAGAATCATTTCTAACAAAGTATCAAGACCTTCGCCAGTTTTAGCTGAAACTGGAACTGCGATAACATCACCGCCCCACTCTTCAATAACAACGCCTCGCTCAGATAATTCTTGTTTTACTCTGTCTGGATTTGCACCTGGTTTATCCATTTTGTTAATAGCAACGATAATTGGTACATTAGCAGCCTTACTGTGATCGATTGCTTCAATCGTTTGTGGCATTACACCATCATCAGCTGCAACTACAAGGATCGCAACGTCAGTGACCTTAGCACCACGCGCACGTAAAGAGGTAAACGCCTCATGACCTGGTGTGTCTAAAAACACAATTTTTTCGCCTCTGTGAACAATTTCAGATGCACCGATATGTTGTGTGATACCACCAGCTTCACCACTCGCTACACCTGTATTTCTTATAGCATCTAGCAATGAAGTTTTACCATGATCAACGTGTCCCATAACCGTAACAACTGGTGCTCTTTTCTTAAGATCCTTAACTTCATCAGGTGTGTCTAAGTCAAAGATTTCAAATTGATTTTCCTCTTCAACTACTTCCTGCTCTATCACAATACCATAGTCTATTGCCAGCGCTTCAGCAGCAGCAAAGTCAAGTAATTGATTTAAGGTAGCCATTTTACCTAATGCCATTAATTTCATAATGACATCAGTTGAAGGCTTATTGATGATTTCAGCAAATTGCTTAACGGTCATCTCTTCTGGAACATAAACGATATCTTGTGTTAATTGCTCATTAAGCTTAGTTGTTCTTTCTTTTTCAGACTTTTCTTTGTAGATAACCCCTTTTTGTTTTTTCTTCTTACCAAAGTCAAACTGTCTTCTATTTTCTGCATCTGTTACACTTAACTCTTCTTTTAGTAATTTTTTTGTTTTCTTTGATTTTGATTCTAATTTATCCGTATCAAAGGTAACAACAATTTTATCTTTCTTTGGCTTTCTTTTCTTTGGTGTTTTTTCAGCAATTTCAGTTTCAGTAAAAGTAGTTTTCGTGTTGTCTGTTTTTCTACCTTGACCTGGTGTATAATCCTTGTCCTTATTAAATCCACCACCAAATGATTTTGGCTTATTATATCCACCTTGGTCATTTCTTGGGCGGTTAGAGTCATATGGCTTTCCATCTGGGCCAGTTCTTGGTTTATTGTAGCCTCTATTTTCATAGTTTGGCTTCGAACCATCATTTGGTCGATTTGGATCATATGGTCTTTTTTCATAAGGACGGTTATAACCAGTACCATCATTTTCACGTGGTTTTCTGTCTTTAAAATCCTTATTGTATGGTGGCTTCTGACCATCTTTGTTGTAAGGTGGTCTCTGTCCATCTCTATTGTATTGCGGTCTTTCGCCTTCTTTATACTCACGATTGTATGGTTTTTGACCATCTCTGTTGTATTGTGGTCTTTCACCATCTTTATTTTCACGATTGTATGGTCTTTGACCCTCTCTATTATACTGAGGTCTTTCACCATCTCTGTTTTCGCGGTTATATGGCTTTTGATTATCTCTGTTATATTGAGGTCTTTCACCATCTTTGTTTTCATCGCGATTATACGGCTTTTGATAATTACTTCTTTGGTTATCACCATATGGACGATTCGTATTCTCACGAGTTGTATTATCGCGATTTTCTTCGCCATTTGCACCCGTTCTGTTACGATTGTCGTAGTTTCTATTATTGTTGTACGGCTTTCTTTCACCCGTATTATTATAATTTCCACTTCCAGAAGAATTTCTATTATTGTTATTTGAGTTCGCATTATTGCTATAGCTGTTATTTCTGTTGCGATTGTCATAGCTACGGTTATCGCCACTTCTGTTGTCGCTACTTCTATTTTCATTGCTACGATTATCGCCATTTCTGTTATCGTAGCTTCTATTATCACTATTTCTATTGTCGTAGCTCTTATTTTGTCGGCGATTTTCTTCTTCACGAATTTCTTTAGTTCTATCGTAAATAATTTTATGGTGTTTTTCTGGCTTCGCTTGATCCTGTGATTTGTTTTCAGCTGAAGCTTGTGGTTTATCTTGTGTGTTTTTAACAGATTCTGTCTTGTCTACAGAAGCACTCTTCATAAATCTCCCTTTTAACTTACTAATTTCTTGATCTTCTAAAGTACTCATATGGTTTTTAACATCTAAACCCATTTCATGAGCTTTGTCGATCAGATCTTTGTTTGCAATATTCAACTCTTTTGCGAGTTCATGGATTCTGGTCTTTGACATTGCTTCACCTCCGGTTTATAGAGCGTCAATTTTTTCAATTAATGCTCGTGAAAATTTTTTGTTTGTTACACCGAACAATCCATAATTGTCTTTACCAATTGCGTTTGATAAAGTTGTTTTGTCTGAGATAACTCTATAAGCGACACCTTCGGATTCACACAACGTGATTATCTTGCTTTTCGTCGATTCATTTAAATCAGTAGCAATAATCAGTAATGAAATTTTTTTGCGTTTTATTCCCTGTTCGCAAAGTGTCTCGCCTGGTACTAACTGCCCAGCTTTCCTTGCGAATCCTAAAAGTGATAAAACATTACTCATGTTCACTTAACCTTTCCTTAAGCTTTTCGAACACCTCATCATCAATCTTTGTTTCAAGTGCGCGATTGAAAGCATTCTTCTTAATAGCAAGATCAAAGCAAGCCTTGTCATTACAGATATAAGCGCCTCTTCCGTTGGCTTTACCTGTAAAATCCACAGATACTTCGTTCTCATTATTTTTTACAACCCTGATCAATTCTTTCTTAGGCTTTTGCGCACCACAAGCGATACATTTTCTCATGGGTATCTTTTTCATATTTATTCTTCATCTCCATATACTTCTTCATACTCGCCAATTTCTTTCAAGTAAGCTTTGTATTGAGTTTCATTTTTGATATCGATTTTCCAACCAGTTAATTTAGCAGCCAATCTTGCATTTTGACCTTCTTTTCCAATTGCAAGCGATAGCTGATAATCTGGAACGACGACTAAAGCTGAATTATCATCTTCATCAACCTCAACTCTCATAACCTTAGCAGGACTTAATGCATTTGAAATAAGGATAGCTGGATTTTCATTCCATTCGATAACATCAATTTTCTCACCTTGTAATTCATCGACGATGTTTTGAACACGGTGTCCCTTTTGTCCCACGCAAGATCCAACTGGATCTAGGTCGGGATTTGGTGCATAGACTGCAATTTTAGTTCTCGAGCCTGGCTCCCTAGAAATGCCTTTAATTTCTACTTCACCATCGAAAATTTCTGGTACTTCAAGTTCAAATAATCGTTTCACTAAAGCTGGATGTGTTCTAGAAACATAGATTTGTGGGCCTTTAGTTGAGTTTTTCACTTCAGTTATAACCGTCTTAATTCTCTCTCCTTGGATGTAATCCTCATTAGGAATTTGCTCATTTGGTTGCATTAAAGCTTCTGTTCTTCCTAAGCTAATATATACGATTCCTTTTGAAACTCTGTGGATGACACCATTTACAATTTCACTTTCTCTGCTAGAATACTCGTCGTAAATAACGCCTCTTTCAGCTTCGCGTATTTTTTGAACAACTACTTGCTTTGCAGATTGAGCAGCAATTCTTCCAAAATCCTTTGGCGTTACCTTTTCTTTAACGACATCGCCATTTTGAAAATTTGGATCGATTTTTTTGGCATCTTCAAGAGAAATTTGAGTAATGTCATCAATGACTTCGTCAGCTACTATTCTAACAGAATACACGTTGAATTCACCATTTTCACGATTGATTTCAACTTCAACATTGTGCGAAGCACTAAAGTTATTTTTATAAGCTTTGACAACAGCATCTTCTATGACATCAAATAGCATATCAATTGCTAATCCTTTTTCCTTCTCAAGTTGCTCTAATGCAAGCAATAATTCTGTTTTCACCGGTTATCCCTCCTATTCAAATTCAACGACAAGCTTCGTTAATGAAACTTTACTTTTCGGTATCTCAATTTTTCCCATCTTTTCATGTTCAATCACGATGTGATCATCAATTAAACCAACGAGCTTTCCATTCAAAACTTTTTGTCCTTCAAAAGCTTGAAATAACTTGAGTTGAACTTCTCTTCCAATAAATTTTTCAAATTCTTTTTCTTTTTTGAGAACTCGCTCAACTCCTGGAGAAGATACTTCAAGAAAATATTGCTCTTCAATAGGATCAAGCGCATCTAATTTGGCATTTAAAAACTGGCTTACCATTTGACAATCATCAAGTGTTACCGGTTCTTCTTTGTCAATTGTAACTCTCAAATATCTGTAAGGACCTTCCTTAACAAACTCAATATCAACAATTTCCATATTATTCGTCGCAACAAAAGGTGTCAGAATTTCTTCAACGACATCTACAACTCTTCTTTTTTTCATCTTACGCACCTACTTTCAATTCTATGTAGTCTATATTCAGCGATAATGATTAATCGCACAAATGCCCTATCAATAACAAAGAGTGGGAAATCCCACTCTTGCTGTCAACTACTATTTACTACATTATTATAACACACCCAGCCCAGTTATGCAAATGAGAATAGTGATAATTGATTGTCCTCAGGCATATCTTCAAAACAACCATGTTGTTTTAAAGTCTCAATTACCGTCTTCGATACTTTCGTCAATCTTTGGAAGTCCTCGATCGACATAAACTCATCTTGCTCTTCCCTAGTTTTTACGATACTAAGAGCCGCAGATTCACCAACTCCTTGAAGTGCTAAGAAAGGCGGTAAAATCTTACCATCTTCAATCTTAAACTGTAATGCATCAGACTTCATAAGGTCGACCTTCAAGAAATTAAAGCCCCGACTATACATTTCATCTGCAATTTCTAAAATACCCTGTAAATCCTGTTCCTTTTTCGTCGGCTTTTCTAATGCATCCAATTCTTTCATTTTAGCACGAATTACCTCAACACCTTTACAAATCAAATCAGCATCAAAGTCGTCTACCTTTGTAGAAAAATAGGTTGCATAGAATGCGAGCGGATAATGCACCTTAAAATATGCAATCCTAACAGACATCATGACATATGCAACCGCATGAGCCTTAGGAAACATATACTGAATGGTTTGACAAGAATTGATGTACCAATCAGGAACATCATTTTCTTTCATGACCTTGATCTCATCTTCCTTTAGTCCCTTACCCTTTCTTACGTTTTCCATAATCTTAAATGAGGTAAGCGGCTCAAGTTTCATTTGAATCAAGTAGTTCATAATATCATCACGTGTTGCAATAACTTCCTTAATGGTAACTGTATTATTTCTAACCAAATCCTGAGCATTATTTACCCAAACATCAGTACCATGAGAAAGCCCTGAAATACGAACTAGATCAGAAAAAGTTTCAGGATTAGTATCTCTTAGCATCTGTCTAACGAACTTTGTACCAAACTCTGGAATACCCAAGCTGCCAATATCGAGTGAATAGGATAAATCCTTAATCTTCAAAGTTTCAGCAGAAGTAAAAATTCTCATCGTGTCCGGATCACCAAGTGGAATATCAAAAACATTAACTCCTGTTAATTGCTCAAGATATTTGATGATCGTCGGAACGTCGTGTCCGAGGATATCTAGCTTTAAGAGACGCCCACTGATAGAATGATAGTCAAAATGGGTCGTTATAACATCTGATGTCGTATCATTTGCAGGATATTGAATCGGACAAAATTCATGAATATCGCGATCGGCTGGTACTACCATAATACCACCAGGATGCTGTCCAGAAGTTCTTTTAACACCTGTCAAGCCCTGTGCGAGTCGTTCTATTTCATATCGATGCATATCTATTTCTCGTTCTTCAAAGTACTTTTTAACATAACCATAAGCAGTTTTATCTGCTATAGTGCCAATCGTACCCGCTTTAAAGGTCTTTCCCTTCCCGAACAGAACTTCACAATATTTATGTGCATTAGCTTGATAAATACCTGCAAAGTTTAAGTCAATATCAGGTTCTTTATCACCATCGAAGCCTAGGAAGGTTTCGAAAGGTATATCAAAGCCATCTTTGAAGTATTTTTCACCGCAGACTGGGCAATCTTTATCAGGCATGTCAACACCCGCACCATAGACGCCATCTGTGAAAAACTCTGAGTTTTTACAATTCTTACAAATATAATGAGGGGGTAATGGATTAACCTCAGTAATATCACTCATAGTAGCAGCAAATGAAGAACCAACTGAACCTCTTGAACCAACAAGGAAACCATCTTCAAGAGATTTTGTAACCAACTTTTGAGCGATGATATACATGACCGCATAGCCGTTTCCTATAATTGAGTTAAGCTCCCTCAATATTCTTTTTTCGACGATTTCTGGTAAAGGATTGCCATAAATTCGCTCAGCCTTAGCCATACACATGGTTCTAAACTCTTCATCAGCACCCTCTATAGACGGAGGAAACGTACCTTTTGGCACAGGTCTAACCCATTCACACATATCTGCGATTTTTAGGGGATTATCAATAACAACCTCTTCAGCGCGATCTCCTAAATAGGCGAACTCCTCTAGCATCTCATCTGTCGTTCTAAAATAAAGTGGCGCTTGGTTATCAGCATCACTGAACCCGTTGCCAGCCATAAGGATCCTTCTGAACACTTCATCCTCAGGGTTTAAAAAGTGAACATCACAGGTAGCAACAACCGGTTTACCTAAAGCATCCCCCATTTTTAATACCCTTCGATTGAGGTTTCTTAGCTCCTCTACTGACTTAATCTTACCATTTTCTAGCATAAAGGCATTATTATCAATCGGTTGAATTTCTAAATAGTCATAAAAGGTTGCAATTTCGTGAACCTTTTCTTCAGGCAGATTATTCAGCATGGCTTTAAAAACTTCACCTGCTTCACAGGCACTTCCAATCAAAAGCCCCTCTCTTTTGCTTCGTAAAAGTGACTTTGGCACTCTAGGCTTACGATAAAAGGTATTAAGGTTTGAATGGGATACGATTTCATAAAGATTTCGTAAGCCAGCTTGCGTTTGCGCCATGATAATAACATGGTTCATCTCAAGCTGACTATAATCATAATTTAGCATAGCATACTTATTCAGCTCTATTAAGGTATGAACCTCAAGATCACTTAGCATATTGATAAAGTGAATGAAAACGCGAGCAGTTGCCTCAGCATCAGCAACAGCACGATGATGATCATTTAAAGCAATCTTCAGATGCTTAGTAATAGCCTTTAAATTATGCTTTTTTATACTGGTTAGCAACAATCTACTTAAAGTTAATGTATCTAATATTAAAGATGTAAATGGAATACCATAGAGTTTGCAATAGTGTCGAATAAAAGAGCAATCAAATGTCGCATTATGAGCAACCACTGGCACACCATCTACAAATGCCATAAATTTTGGCAATACCTCTTCTAATGTTGGCATCTCTGAAACCATTGCCTCAGATATACCCGTCAACTCAACTATATTAGGTGGAATTGGTCGATTTGGATTAATCAGTTGACTGAACTGTTCAGTTACGACGCCTTCAACAACCTTAACCGCGCCAATTTCAATAATGGTATCTCCATGATACGAGAAGCCCGTCGTCTCAATATCAAATACAACGTAAGTTTCATTTAATCTATAGTCAGTAGCATGATCAATCATATTCGCTTCATCATTGATTAAATAACCTTCAACACCATAAAGCACCTTAATTTTATCTCCAGCAACCTGAGCAGCATCAGGGAAGGCCTGTAAAACGCCATGATCAGTTATTGCAATTGCAGGATGTCCCCAATCAATCGCAGCTTGGATTAGTTTCTTAACTGGCGTCATTCCGTCCATTTCACTCATATTGGTATGAAGATGCAGTTCAGCTCGTTTTCTTTTTGCTGTATCCGTTCTAGGAACAATTTCCTTTCCTTTGTTGATTGAGGAAAATAACAGTACAGATTCTTTGTCAAATTGATCAAAACGATTGACGCCCTCAACAATATACCAATTGCCTTTTTTAAGATCAGGCAATAATGCTTCATATTCACTAGGCTTTAAAAACTGCTTACAAGCAACGGCATTTGACATGTCAGAAAGAAAGAGTTTAAGCAATACTTTACCACCACGTAGCTCTCTGGACTCAAAATTTACCAGTTCACCCTCTATGGCATAGGTTTCTTCCTCTTGTGTAATATCAATTATCTTAGTAATTGAACGCTTTATTTTGTTTCTATAGATGACCTCAGGCGCATTTGATTTAACTGCCTTTTCTGGATCTCTTTTGAATGTTGAGGGTTTGTTGGATGGCGTTACTTGAGCGGATTGAGAAGCACTTTTTTTAATTTCTTCATCACTAAAGCCACCCGTTGTAGAAGCGACAATAGATGCAGCCGCTTCCTCCTGCTGTCGATCAAACTCAACCAAACCTTCTAGCTCATTTTTTAAGGACTCAGTGGTGATCTCATATGTTTTTTTCAAATTTTGTTCGCAAATCATACGAATCATTTCATCAGTTTTATAATTGTGAAATGTGTTTTCTAAGCCTTTATCTTCAAAAATTATGTGTATTCGATTATGATCAAAATTTATCTTCGATCTTCTCAATATACTTGCAACTGCAGGATTTTTTCTTTTTACTACAAGTAAAATATTATCCCAGTTATCTCCAGCTTCATTACCAACATTTGCGACTGTTGGTATTGGACTCGATTTATCAGTTAAAGAATTTTGAGTCTCCGGATGCGTTTGATCTCCGCATTCAATACAAAAATTCTCAACAAAGCCTAAATGTGACTTGAGCTTTTTTTCAAGCCTTAAAATATGATCTGATTGAATCTCTGGATGATAAGCCATCTTAATATTGAGTAACGATTCATTTTTAAGATATTCAATTTTTTTAATTTCTACGTCGTTAATTCCCAATGCTTCGAGAATTAACTGATTAAAGGGCATTTTTTCCATTTAATCACCTTTCATTATAAGCTATCGATTTCCTTAAGCACTGCCTCAATGACTTCGTCTTCTTTAAGTTTTTTTATAACAGTACCCTTTTTAAACAACAAAAATTCATTTTTACCACCTGCGATTCCAAGGTCAGCTTCCTTCGCCTCTCCTGGCCCGTTGACTGCACACCCCATAACAGCTAGTGTAATTGGCTTATCAATGCCACTTACTCGTGCCTCAAGCTGCTTTGCAATATTAACGAGGTCAACTTCGGTTCTACCACATGTTGGACAGGAGATGAGTTTGACTCCAAAATTGCGTAAATCCATGACCTCCAAAATTTTTTTTGCAGCCTTAACCTCTTCAACTGGATCATCTGTTAAAGAAACACGAATGGTACTGCCTATGCCATCAAACAGTAAAATACCTATACCAATTGCAGATTTAATCGTTCCAGTATAATTAGTTCCAGCTTCAGTAATTCCTAAATGTAACGGGTAATCGACTTTTTGACTGAGAAGCCTATAAGAATCAACAGTTAACTTTATATCAGATGCTTTAAGAGATATAATGATATCATTGAAATTTAAGCTATCAAGGATTTCAACATGACCTAGCGCACTTTCTACAAGTGCTTCAGCCGTTACACCACCATATTTCTGATAAATTGCCTTATCTAAAGAGCCACCATTTACTCCTATTCTAATTGGAACACCTTTATATTTTGCCAGCTCAACGACCTCTTTTACTCTGTCAATGCTACCAATATTTCCAGGATTAAGACGAATTTTATCTACACCGTTTTCCATAGACTTTAGAGCAAGACGATAGTCAAAATGTATATCGGCAACTAACGGGATATCAATCTGAGCTTTAATTTGTTTAATTGCTTCTGCAGCACTCATATTGGGTACAGCAACCCTAACGATCTCACAGCCTGCCTCTTGGAGTCTGTGAATCTGTGAAACTGTCTCTTTTACGTTTTCAGTTTTCGTATTACACATAGATTGAATGGCAATTGGAAAACCACCACCAATAAATCGGTTTCCTATTTTAACAACTTTCTCTCTCATATCATCCTACAATCTTTGAATATCCTTAAATACTAAGAACACCATAAGCGCCATTAATATCGCAAATCCAACTAAATGGACATAACCTTCTTTTTCTCTGTTTATTGGTTTTCCTTTTATCATTTCGATTAAAACGAATATAATTCTACCACCATCTAAAGCTGGAAACGGCAATAAGTTAACGATTCCTAAATTGATTGAAATATAGGCAGCTAAGAAAAGAAGGTTCATAATGCCAGTTTTCGATGCCTCACCTATAATACTGACCAATCCAACAGGACCTACAACCTCACCTTCAACCTTACCGCTTCCTATTTGGCTAAAGAATCTAAATATGTCGGTGAAGAATGTTCCAAATTGTTTTCCTGCATTGATAAAGGCAAGGTCAATTTGCTTGACAAATTTTGTTTGAATCCCAACTTGATAACCACCACCTTCACGGGCCTGTGGCACAATATCAAAAGTCATTTCTTGACCATCTCTCAAAACCACAATAGTCAAAGTTTGCCCTTCACTGCCATTGATACTCTCAATGACTTGATCCCAATTCTTAATTTCAACGTTATTAATTGAGACAAATTTATCATCCGCCTGTAGACCAGACATTTCTGCTGGGTAGCCTTCAATTATTGCACCAATTGAGTTTGAGGGTGCTCCCATACCAAACATGATAATAACCAGCAATACATAGGCAAGGATAAAATTCATAATTGCCCCAGCTGCTAGTATAATTAATCTTGGTAAACGTTTTTTACTTGAAAAGCTTCGCGGATCCTCTGAGGCTTCATCCTCGCCTTCCATTTTAACATAACCACCAATTGGAAAGAGTCTAAGTGAATATAAAGTCTCTTTACCTTGTTTTTTTAATATGCTAGGACCCATTCCCAGGGCAAACTCTAGAACCTTTACACCACTTAATTTCGCAGTCGTAAAATGTCCAAGTTCGTGTGCAAAAACAATCATTCCAAATACAAAAATAAAGCTAATTGCTGTCAACATAAGCTACTTCCTTTCTATCTGTCTCACTTTATAGCAAATTATTTATATAAGGCTTTAACAATTTTCCTCGCTTCTTGATCTGCCATAAAAATATCATCCAAAGTTGGTGATATTATGTTATTAAATTCACCCATCGTACGATTGATAAATTCAGATATATCATAGAATCCAATTTTATCATCAAGATAGGCTTGTACCAACACCTCATTTGCTGCATTCATTACTGTAGGCATAATACCGCCTGATTTTAACGAATTGATTGCAATTTCCAAACACGGAAAGCGATCGAAATCTGGCTGGTCAAAGGTCAATTCCGATAGACTAGCAAAATCAAGTGGTGCAACAGAGTTAGGGTACCTCTCTGGGTAGTCCAAAGCATAAATAATAGGTACTCTCATGTCTGGCACACCTAATTGAGCCATAATGGCATGATCCTTAAATTGTACCATTGAATGTATGATACTTTGAGGGTGCACAACAACCTGAATCTGCTCGATGGACACATCAAAAAGCCACTTCGCCTCGATAAATTCTAGTCCCTTATTCATCAACGTAGCGGAATCTATGGTAATTTTCCTTCCCATCGACCAGTTTGGATGTTTAAGTGCCTCCACCGCTTTTTTATGTCTGATTTGATCTTTAGTAAAGCTTCTAAATGCACCACCTGAAGCCGTCAATAATATTTTATCAATTGCTCGATGCGATTCTCCGTTCAAACATTGGAATATTGCACTGTGTTCAGAGTCAACAGGTAATATAATACTTCCGTATGCCTTTGCAAGTGGCATTATAATCTCACCAGCAGTGACTAATGTCTCTTTGTTGGCGAGTGCAATAGTTTTACCCTTCTTAATAGCAGCTACTGTCGGCTCTAGTCCAATATTACCTACCACTGAGGTAATCAAAATGTCTACAGCATCAGAGGTTGCAATACTTATTAGTCCAGCCATTCCAGACATAACTTTTATTGAGGTATCGCTAAGCGCGCTTTTAAGTGCAAGGTACTGTGCCGCATCATAAACAACGACTATTTCAGGATTAAATCGTCTTGCCTGCTCAATTAATGGTTCTATGCGGTTATTACAGCTAAGCGCATAAATTTCATATCGATCACTCTCTGAAATAATATCCAGCGCTTGAGTTCCAATTGAACCTGTAGACCCTAATATGGTGACTTTCTTTTTAATATCTGAGTTTGAATTCATGTTTTCTCCATATAAAAACGAGCATATTTCTATGCTCATAATTTTCTATATTTGATTGATATAATTAAATAATACCATAAAATAATACACAAGTGGTAATACGATAATCAAACTGTCAAAACGATCTAGAACACCACCATGTCCTGGCATTATTTTACCGAAATCCTTGATGTCAAATATCCTTTTCATTTTAGATGCAATTAGGTCTCCTATTTGTGAAAGGATACTTCCTATGAGTCCTAAGAAAATCGCATAAAATTGGAACTCAGGCATAAAGGTATTAGCATAAAAATAACTCAAAACTAGACATGCAATAACACCACCTAATGAGCCTTCAACTGTTTTGTTAGGGCTAACAGATGGAATCAGCTTTGTTTTACCAAGTAGTTTTCCAGTTAGATAGGCAAAGGTATCCGTTGAGAATGCAATTATAAATGGAAACCAAATAAAAAACACCTTATTAAAATCTGAAATTAATATCAAATGTGACAACATATAAGGAACATATAGGAATCCTAATATGGTTGTCATTGCATCACCAATTGCCATTTTGCCAAAAACAACAAAAGAAAGAGATACAAATATCAATAATGCTATGATAACTCCAAGAGCATTTAATGAACTCGTAAAATAAAGATTAACATAGAGCGCAATCGTCGCTAAATAACCAATGGTTCTTGATGGCATATAATCTCTTGAAAATGCTTTATAAAATTCGTGCAAACCCACAAGGCTAATGATGAGTACTGCAGCATACAAAAGCTTACCACCTAAAATTAAGACAGCTATCAATATCGGTAATGCTACTAATGCAGATAATGTTCTAACTAACATGATTGCTCCTTATATCGCGCCATAACGCCGATTGCGATTTTGATATTCTATAATTGATCTTTTAAGAGCGGCCTCGTTGAAATCTGGCCAATAAATCGTTTCGAACTTAAATTCGGTATATGCCACCTGCCAAAGTAGGAAATTACTAAGTCTAAACTCTCCACTCGTTCTAATCAGTAGGTCAGGATCAGGCATTCCAGCCGTATACAAATATGACGATACCATTTCCTCATCAATCTCGTCAATTTCAAGCGCACCTGAAACACAATTTTCTGCAATTTTCTTTATTGCCATAACAATTTCGTCTCTTGAGCCATAATTAAGTGCAATATTAAATTGCATGGATTGATTGTCCTTTGTTAAATCAAGTGCATACTCAACCTGCTGCCTTGCATATTCGGGAAGTCTATTGATATCGCCTAGAATATTGATTTTAATTTCGTTAGAGTGAATTTCATTAATTTCAGATTGAATATATTTAACCAATATATTCATCAACCCGTTAACTTCATCAGTAGGCCTTTTCCAGTTTTCTGTTGAGAAAGCGTAAAATGTGATATATTTAATGCCAAGCTTTTTACTCTCCTTGACAATACGTTTAAGCGTCTCCGTACCAGCGTTGTGCCCCACTAATCTCGGCATCCCTCTTTTTTTTGCCCATCTCCCATTGCCATCCATGATAAATGCAATATGTTCAGGTAAATTATTCAAATCAATTTCTTGCGGTCGCTTATTAAAAAGCATTTTGCACCTCATTGGCTTACTATGATAATTGTAATTGTACACTACTTAATAATTATTTAAGCCCTCCATAGGGAGGGCATTAAACGCGAATTAAACTTCCATAATTTCTTCAGCTTTTTTTGTTACCGTTTGATCGATTTTGGCAACGGTTTCATCGATCATCTTTTGGACTTCTTTTTCTGCTGACGACAATTCATCCTCAGTAATTTCTTTGGATTTTTCAAGTTTTTTTAGATGATCAATTGCATCTCTACGTTCATTTCTTAACGCAACCTTTGCATCCTCACCTAATTTTTTGATATTTTTTTGTAAATCCTTACGTCTTTCTTCAGTGAGCATTGGGATAACAAGTCGAATCATTTTACCATCATTACTTGGATTGATTCCCAAATCTGCTATTTGAATCGCTTTTTCTATCTCTCTCAAAATTGAGGTGTCATAAGGCTGAATTTGAAGAATTCTTGGTTCAGGAACTGAGATACTTGCCAATTGCTTAATCGGTGTTTCAGAGCCATAGTAATCCACTTTAACCTTATCAAGAATTAGAGGATTCGCACGTCCAGCGCGAATATGATTTAATTCCTCTTTAAGTACGCTTAAAGTTTTTTCCATTTTTTCGCCTAACGTTTCATGAACATGATTTCTCATTGTTTCCTCCTAAAAATTTATTATTCACCGTAAACTAATGTTCCAACATTTTCTCCGGCACATGCCTTCATAATATTTTCTGGTTCATTTAAATCAAAGACTTGAATCGGAATATGATTGTCCATACAAAGTGTAATCGCTGAAAAGTCCATAACAGCAAGTTTTTTATTTAAAATTTCACTGTATGAAAGCGAGCTATATTTCACTGCATTTGGATTAACCATTGGATCGCTGTCGTAAACACCATCGATTCGCTTTGCTAATAAGATGAGCTCGGCATCCATCTCAGCTGCTCTAAGTGCAGCAGTTGTATCCGTTGAGAAAAATGGACTCCCCGTACCTGCTGCAAAAATAACCACTTCACCAGAACTTAAATAATTTACAGCATTTTCTCTATTATAGTTCTCAGCAAGCTGTGTCATTGAAATGGCACTTATTACTCTAGATTTAACCTTTAAGAACTTTAATGCATCCGCCATCGCTAGGGAATTCATAACAGTGCCCATCATTCCCATATAGTCTGCAGTCGTACGTTCCATATTTTTAGAGCTACGGCCTCTCCAAAAGTTTCCTGCCCCTATAACAACGCCAACCTCAATTCCAGCATCAGCCATTTTTTTAATATAGGTTGCAACATTTGATATGACCTGATCGTCAATTCCAAATCCCTTTTGTCCGGCGAGAACCTCACCACTAAGCTTCAGTATAACCCTCTTATACTTAAATTCCACTGAACATACCTCCGTTCCCTTCTATTCTACAGCAATTTACAATGCCATTCAAATATTTTTTAGTTAATAGAATTCTTTGTACAACTGTATAGAAAATCGTTGAACTTATACATAAATCCTATTCTTTAAAAAAGAGAACACAGCAATGTGTTCTCTTTGATTTAACTAGTTTAATTAACCTTGAAGTGTTTTTGCTACTTCTTCAGCAAAGTTCTCTTGTTTTTTCTCTAAGCCTTCACCAACTTCAAAACGAGCAAATCTTCTAATAGAAAGATTTTCGCCGATGATAGCGATTTTTTCTTTTAATAATTCACCAACCGTTTTGTCTGGATCTTTAATGAAAGGTTGCTCAAGTAAGCATACTTCTTTGTAATATTTTGCGATTCTACCTTCAACCATTTTGTCAACGATTTGAGCAGGTTTGCCTTCGTTAAGCGCTTGGTTTCTTAAGATTTCTTTTTCTTTTTCAATAGCATCAGCAGGTACTTCTTCAATTCTTACATATAAAGGATTTGCAGCTGCAACTTGCATCGCCACATCTCTACCAAAATCTTGGAAGTCTGCGTTTTTAGCAACGAAGTCTGTTTCACTATTGATTTCAACGATAACGCCAATTCTACCACCATGAATATATGAAGAAATAATACCCTCAGATGCGATACGATCCATTTTCTTAGCAGCTTTAGCAATACCTTTTTCTCTTAAGTATTTCACAGCTTCATCAATATTACCATTTGTTTCAACAAGCGCTTTTTTACAATCCATCATACCAGCGCCAGTTGTTTCTCTTAATTCTTTTACCATTGAAGCAGTAATTTCCATAGGTTCCTCCTCATGTACTTTTCTACATTATTTAGAATTTTGGACTTGTCCAAAATAATCTTCATCATTAATTCTTAATTTATGACCTTAAAAAAGGCAAGAGCCACACTCTTGCCTCTCAGTAGTATTATTACTCAGCAGCTTCTTCTGTTGCTACAGCTTCAGAATCTGTTAATTGCTCACCTTGTTTAGCTTCGATGATTGCATCTGCCATTTTACCAGCGATTAGTTTAACTGCACGGATAGCATCATCATTACCAGGGATTACAAAATCAACTTCGTCTGGATCACAGTTAGTATCTACGATAGCAACTACAGGGATACCAAGAACTTTAGCTTCTTTGATAGCAATTCTTTCTTTTTTAGGGTCAACAACAAACATAGCACTTGGTAATTTGTGCATGTCTTTGATACCACCTAAGAATTTTTCTAATTTTTCTTTATCAGCTCTAAGCTTGATAACTTCTTTTTTAGGAAGTGCTTCGAAAGTACCGTCGATTTCCATTTTTTCAAGTTTGAATAAAAGATCAATTCTTTTCTTGATTGTTTTGTAGTTTGTTAACATACCGCCTAACCATCTTTGGTTAACGAAGTACATACCCGCTCTTCTAGCTTCTTGCTCGATCGCTTCTTGAGCTTGTTTCTTAGTACCTACAAACAAAATAGTTCCGTTTTCTTCAACGATGCTTTTGATGAAAGAGTATGCATCTTCAACTTTACCTACAGTTTTTTGAAGGTCGATGATGTAGATACCGTTTCTTTCAGTGAAGATGTATTCAGCCATTTTAGGGTTCCATCTTCTTGTTTGGTGTCCGAAGTGTACACCAGCTTCTAGTAATTCTTTCATTGAAATTACTGACATTTTAATTCCTCCTTGTTTTTTCCCTCCTCGCTTTTCATCTTTCAAAGGGACTAGATAGCAACACCTTTAAAATTGAAGCGAGTGTGATTTAATAATTACCTTGGATATTATAACATAGTGAAATATAAAGCACAATAACAAATGCACTTATATTACTTATTTTTTCAGTGACAATAACAGCTGTATTTCTCCCATCCCAACACCTAGTTCTTTTGCGATTTGTGTTAGTGACTTTCCTTGGCTTCTTAAAAGGATGATTTTATCAATTGTTTCTAACTCTTGGTTTTCGTACGGCTGCATCGTCTTGTTCATTTGATTAGAAGGCACCTTAAATGAATTCTCAACAACATCACTCTCCTCAAAACCATCTGAAAGCCATTCCGATGGTTCAAAATCACTGTCTAAATGGCGGTTAGGATGCTTACCCCTATTTTTTTGATCAAATTGCTGCTGCATTCTACTTAAACTCGTTTGGATATCTTTTACGGTTTCATTAGGAATTGCTCTCTCTGCATCTAAATAGGTTGAACTTTTCATATCCTCTACCTTACTTATCAAATCATTAATTTCCTTTTCATGAGTACTATACTTACCTTCTAAATCGTCTGCAATTTCATAAAAGGCGCGATTCATTTCATCGATAGAAATCTGTAACGCTTCTAACAGATTAAAAAGATCCCCTTCCTTATAAAGTTTTGTTTGTTCAACTATCTGTTCCTGTTTTTTGATTGCACGATTGAGTTCGTTTCTCATCAAAAAAAGGGAACTGATAACTATTATCAGCCCTATTGTAAATGAAACCATATACATTATTAAACCCTCATATCAAAACGTCCACCAGCAACGTTAACCTTTTTATTTAATTCTTTATCTTTTTCGTTTACTTCTTCTTCCTTTTGGGATTTGCCTTGTTGGTATCTACGGCGTCTTGATTCATGCTCGTTCTCATCTTCATCAGTGACACGTCTAAACTCTCCCTGCTCCATTTCATTGACAGTCTGAGTTCTTCGAATATCATCTTGTCTAGATTTATCTTGAATTTTAGCAAGTTCGTTGTCCATTTTGCTGACGACAGTCTGCTTTGCTTGATGAATTTCTTGAGTTTTGTGTATAACGACTTGCATGTCTACAGGACGTATAGACATAAGCGCCTCCTTGTCTAATAGCCAATTGTCACAATATCACCTTTATCCTTGGTAATAATCGTATATGACAATGCATATTTCACATAATAACTCGTACTCCCTATTTTCACCCTTGTTCCAGGGTAAATTGTTTTCGCTTTAAGCTGTGCACCTCTTATATTATTAACTAGCTCATTAATCATTTTTAAACGAACTCTCTTTTCAGATAATTGTACATCTAAATCAAGAAAGTTGCTACTATATTTCTTTAGCATAAAGATTGATCTTTCATCCTCAGGATTTTGCTCAACCTTTAATTTCAATATCTTTATGGATTTATCAAGCTTATCATGCATTTCCATTAATTCTTTAACTTCTGTCGTTAATGTTTTTAGCTCCTCTATCACTTCCACATCAACTCCCATTTTGATGGAGGTGATAATACCCATCTCAGAACCAACGACATTCGCTTCAATATCACTTTTACTTGTGATCTCTCCACCGACGATCAAGCCCTTCTTGCCTTTAACGACAATCTTTCCATCTGACTTAACGATGCTATTCATAATAGCACCGGTTTCAATGTCCCCTTTACAATTGACATTGGCACTGTTAATAAAATTACTGGTCAACTGACCCTCACAGGTTATAAAAGCGGCATCATGCCCTTGTATACCTCGCGAAATGGTTATGTTACCGCGAGAGCTTAACTCCGCGCCTTCAACTACCCCATTAACGGTTAAGTCCCCTTCACAGGAAATTTTGTAGCCAGACGTAACGTTACCATTAACGACTACTTCCCCTTGAAAATCAATATTACCTGTTTCAACACCAACATCACCCTTAATTTCAAGAAGTTTCACTACAACAATTTTATCCCCATCAAAGGTTACTGTCCCATCAACCTCTGCGATTATCTTCATCCCATCAGGTGACAGCTTAGCATTTTTACCTATTTTAAAAACGGCCTCTTTGCCATCGCGTGCTTTTATTACTTTACCAGTTACAGTGGTTCCATTTTTACCTTTCGTAAGAGGGTGCTTAACGGCTAATAGATCGCCCTCTTTTACCATCTCAACAAAGCCCATGTTTTTAAAATCAACTCGTCCATCGTCCAAAACTTGCGGCTTTGCTTTGTGTTCTTTATTTACCAAATGCTCAATACTTGCATCTTGTCCATTTTCATGTGGAATACCTTCAGCAATCACTTCATTAAATACAGTTTTACCATTATGACAGATTGCTTCAATGATGTTATATTTTAAACCAAATATAACATTTTTCTCTTTAAGCAAACGAATAACCTCTTCTGGTTTGACCTTTACATCAGAAGAAAAGAATTCTATAGAAAGATAAGCTTTATAGTAGTCGTCTGAAATCTTAACGGCTATATCAAACTTCTTTTTATCCTCGCTCATTTTTTCCCCCTTAATAGACTATTTTAAGTGAACAACTTATATTTATAGTATCGGCATAAATCTATGTTTTTATAATTAAATTATATCATAAATAGTATTTTAATAATATTTAAATATTCAAACAATTCAGAACCGCTAGTTGAGTGGTCAAAATAAATATAGTGCATTTGCGAGCTTCTCAAAATGCACTAATACAAGTCGTTTAAAGTAAGTTTAAGTTTTGCAATTGCCTTTGTATGAATCTGTGAAACTCTTGATTCTGATATGCTTAAGATTTCCGCAATTTCCTTATAGGTTAAATCTGAATAATAATATAATTGCATGACTTTCTGTTCTTTTTCAGGAAGGTTATCAATTGCTTTAATTAGCAATCGCTTCACCTCTTTATTAGTAAAATTATCTTCTGGCTGAAAATCAACAGAATCAGAAGCGATATCAAAATTTGAATTATCTTCTAATCGTTCTTCCAGTGAAACTACGGAATATGTCGTAACTTCTCCCATTAGCTTATTGTACTCATCTAACGAAATCTCTAGCTCTTTAGCTATATGCTCGTCCGTCATTTCATTGCCATATTTTTTTTGAGCGTTTGCAATTGCTTCTTCAACCTTTTTATACTTCTGCCTTGTGCTCCTAGGAATCCAATCCATGTGTCTGATTTGATCAATAATAGCACCTCGTATGCGTATATTGGCATAGGTTTCAAACTTAATTTGCTTTTTATGATCAAATTTCTCAATTGCATCTATAAGTCCGATGATTCCGTACCCAAGCAAATCATCAAACTCAACATGGGCATTATAGCTGGAATACAGCCTACCTGCAATAATTTTGACCAAAGCAACATAATGGATGATAAGTTCGTCCTTAGCTTCTTGAATGTTACGTTCTTTGTAATTAATCCAAAGCTGCTCTGTCATTTTATACACCTTCATTTTATAGTTCTTTAATTCCTTTACCCGCCGTCTTGATTAACAGCTTTCCATTATCACTAAAAAACTCTATTGTTCTGCCAAAATTGCCGCCGGTGTCATCTGCTTTTATTGGTATACCATACTCTTTAAGAATTTCTCTTACAGCTTCCGCATTTCTTTCGCCAATTTTCATGGTATCGTTTTGAGATGTAAAGGAGAACATTTGCGCACCACCAGCGATTTTTGCAACAAACCTCGCACGTCGTCCACCAAGCTGCTCCATTTGGGCAATTAATTCAACAATTGCTGTGTCCGCAAATTTAGCAGTATTCTCATTTTTTCGAATAGCTTTACTGGATGGCAGCATAATATGTGCCATCCCAGTCACTTTTGTAGTTGTGTCATATAGGCAGATTCCTACGCATGACCCTAATCCCAATGTTGTTAAAGCATCAGGATATACAACGGCCTTCAAATCTGCCATTCCTACTTTTACCATGTTGCTCATAAAGTCACTCCCAGACTCCCAAGTAAAACCTCATACGAATCTAAGTCCGGTATTAAGAAGAAGTAGCCATCAACACTTTTTGCTTCAAGAACTTCTATAAACTCATTTTGTATGATTAGTACATTATCGCTTAACTGACCAAAATGTATCGCAGGCACACTCAGTATTGCACCAGCCATATCAATTGCAATTGCAGGTATTGATATCTTGATTTTTAAATTTGTCAAACCAGAAAGTGACGCAATATAAGACCCTGCAAGTATATTCCCAATTTCCTTTAACGCTGAAATTGTAAACTCATCAAACTCAGCCACGTCCCTAGGCATTAATAAATTAACTAGGTTACTAGCAGATTTTTGATCGAGGACGAACATGATACTACCTGTCATGTCGCCTTCGATTTTAAAGAATATACCACATACGACATTTTCTGGACCACCTAATAATTCTGGTACTTGTTCAAAATCTAAAAGTTTGACAACGGGTACCTTCATATCAATTTTTTTATCAATCATTTTAGCTAAAGAAGTCGCAGCATTACCAGCACCGATATTCCCTATCTCACGTAATACATCTAGTATAATTGTGTTGTTCATTTTATCAAACTGAAAACTCATGTATGACTCCTATTCGATGTGCTCGATATTTAACACTTTGTATAAATCAATTAACATGATAATACGACCGCTCTTCTTGCCAATATTTTTTATAAACTCGTTATTGACCTCTTTTTTTACATTTGGGGCAGCATCGATATCTTCGTCAGTGATTTGTAAAACCTCTGACGAGGAATCCACAAGCATGCCAATTTTGTTTTCATCTAAATTGACAATGATAATTCTAGTTTCTTCAGATACAGGTTTTGGATCTAAACCAAATCTTGCTCTAAGATCAACAACAGGTACAATTATACCTCTTAGGTTAACAACGCCCTTAATGTAATTATGTGTATAAGGCACTCTTGTAATTGGTAATACTTTTTCGATATTCTCAACATTTTGAATGTTGATTCCATAAAACTCTTGATTGAGTCTAAAAGTTACAAATTCTCTAAATTCACTCATCTTATCACCTCTACTAGAACAATTGGTTTGGATCGACAATTAATGCAACGCTACCGTTACCAAGAATAGTCGCGCCTGCAATAGCTTTAATACCAGTAAGGTATTTGCCAAGTGACTTGATGACGATTTCTTGTTGGCCGATTAAACTATCTACAACAAGACCAGCTTCCACATCGCCTTTTTTAACGATTACTACGATTAACTCATCTAATTCTTCATGACTAGTTTCAATATCTAAAACTTCTTTCATCCTAATAATTGGCAACGTTTTGTTTCTATATAGAACAACTTCCTGATCCTGTACCATTGTGATTTTATGGGTATCGATAGTCGTAATTTCTTTAATATTATTAAGAGGAATCGCGAACTTTTCTTCATTAAGGTTAACCATTAACGCTTGAATAATTGCAAGTGTGAGTGGTAATCTAATGACAAATTTACTACCTTGACCGAGATTTGAAATGACCTCAACGGTACCATTAATCGCCTCAATTTTAGATTTAACAACATCGAGACCAACACCACGACCAGATAAATCAGTCACCTTATCAACTGTACTAAATCCAGCTCTAAAGAGAAGATTGATTAAATCTTTGTCAGTCATAGCATCCGCTTCGTCTCTAGTGACAATTTTCTTTTCAATTGCTTTACGCTTAATGACTTCTGGATCAATGCCCTTTCCATCATCCTCAACCTCGATAACAACTGTATTGCCATCTGGATAAGCTCTTAATGCTACAAAACCAGACTCATCCTTACCAAGCTTAAGTCTTTCTGCTGGTGATTCAATACCATGATCAAGTGAATTTCTAATTAAGTGAATTAACGGATCGCCAATTTCATCTATAACGGTTCTATCGACTTCTGTCTCTTCTCCTGACATAAATAGCTTGATGTTTTTACCAAGGTCTCTAGATAAATCTCTAACAAGACGTGGGAATCTATTGAATGTTCGTTCTACAGGAACCATCCTTACTTTCATGACTGCATCATGTAGACTAGTTGTAATTCTCTCTAGATATTCAATGGCTTCATTCATATTATTTTTGTTGCCTTGATCCTGTGACTTGTGATTGGTTGTATCTAAATCCTCTAGTCGAGTTTTGATAATAATTAATTCACTTACAAGGTTCATAAGATTATCAAGACGACCAATTTCAACTCTAACCGTTTTAGAGGTCTTCCCTTTATCACCTTTATTTTGGTTGTCTTCTTTGGCTTTTAATTCATTTTCCTTAACTTCAACCTGCTCTAAGTTTACTTCAACATCTTCTTTTTTCTCTTCAACTGCAAATTCAACTTCTGCAAGTGGTTTCACAATTACTTCTGATATTTCAGATATTCTCATAAGCTCTGTATGGGTATAATGCTCATCCAATTTAGTAAAATAAAGAATTTCAAATGATTCATCGAATTTCTCATCTTCAATTTCTTCAGCCAACGGGAACGACTTGAGAATTTCTCCAAATCTTTCAAGCGTATTAAATACAATGAAGGCTCTAGCAGCTTTAAGCATACAGCCTGGATCCAATGTAACTTTAATTAAATATGGTTTAACGCCTAATTCAAATGCCTTTGTAATTACGCTATCAATGTCATTTAATGATATATGGAAATCATCACCAAGGTCAGATGTGATTTTTTCTTTAGGTGCTTCTTCCTTTTTAGAGGTGTTTTTCTTAGAAATAGTTCCATCAGTACTCTTATTTTCAGCTATAAGAGCTAATTTCTTAACGAGTTCTGATGAATCAAGGTCGCCTTCTTTTCCTGTTTTTTCAAGATTTTCAATGTACTCCTCAAGCGCATCAAAACACTCAAATAAAACGTCTACGATCTTACCGTCAACCTTAAGTGCACCATTTCGAACGAAATCTAATAGGTTCTCCATTTTATGAGTTAAATCTGCGACTTTTGTAAATCCCATCGTCCCTGACATACCCTTCAAAGTATGGGCAATTCTGAAAATCTCCCCAATGTACGATAAATTCTCAGAGTCACCTTCTAAGACGAGTAAAATTTCATTCATCGTCTGTAAGTGTTCTTTTGATTCATCGATAAATATTTCTAAATATTGACTCATATCCATATAAATCACACCTCCATGGCTTTTACTATTTCATTTGCTATATTATTAAGGCTGACCACCTTATCAACAACACCTAGCTTTATGGTAGATTTCGGCATTCCAAATACAACACACGAATCCTCATCTTGAGCTATGACATAACCACTTTTGTCCTTAACCTGCTTAAGTCCATCTGCACCATCTGCTCCCATACCGGTCATAATGACACCAATTACATTTTTATCATTTAATGCAGCTATTGAATACATCATAGCATCAACAGATGGCTTATGTCCACTAACTCGTTCACCATTATCTAATTTTATCACAAATTGGCCACCTTGTTTAGTCACTTTTATGTGGCTATCTCCAGGTGCTAAGTATGCAACACCAGCATAGATGACATCGCCATCCTCAGCCTCTTTTACCTGTATCTGACTCATACCATCAAGACGCTCTGCTAGTGATTTTGTAAAGCCTGGAGGCATATGTTGTACAATAAGAATTCCAGCATCGATCTCTCTCGGAATCAAAGGAATTACATCTTGTAATGCTCTTGGTCCACCCGTTGAGGTACCAATTGCAATCAGCTTTTTAAATTTAGTTTTCCGATTTGTTATAGAAGGTGAACTATACTCATCTCTCTGTATAGATGCAGTTACCCTAGGCTGTCTAATTGTAAAGGTAGGCTTACTAATTTTAGTTCGGCTCGCAATTTTAATCTTTGATATAAGCTCTTCCCTTATCTCTGGTGTGGACACCTTAATAAGCGAGGTTGGCTTTGTAATAAAATCAAACGCACCGTAATCTAATGCCTTTAAGGTTTCTACAGCGCCATTTGTGGTTAAACTGCTCAACATTATAACAGGCATAGGACTTACTTCCATGATTTGCTTTAATGCTGTGAGCCCATCCATTTTAGGCATTTCAACATCCATCGTTACAACATTTGGTTTAAGTGAAACAATCATCTGGAGTGCATCCTCACCATTTTTGGCAGTTCCCACTACCTCAAGCTCTGGATCACTTGATATCATATCCGATATCACCTTTCGCATAAATGCTGAATCATCCACTACTAATACTCTTATTTTCATCATATCAAACCCTTTTTAATCAAATTTCGTTCAACTTCAAAGACATAAGAAACAATTTTAGATTGAGTCGATGCATCTAATTCTAAGAACTTAATACCCACTTCGTAGCGTTTATTATCTTTTTTCTCAACTCTTACAACTTCGCCTTTAAAATTAACCCAGTTTGAGGCAATTTTAAATTCTCCTGCTATAAAATCCCCTAGCTCAAATGTGAGATTTGTGTAGACTCTTAATCCACCTCCACTGATATCTAGGGTTTCAAATCCTACCTTTTCATTAATCGTCTCTTCAATGATAAATTGAGATTCATCCTTATATTTTTTAAGAAGCTTTTCACGCATATTTTGAATTTCAACTGGATCGAGTTCTCGTTCAAATAAAAAATTGCCTACAGAATTTAAGTTAACTCTGAAAAATTTTCTTCTTTGAACACGTTTGATATCAGAAACTAGCTTTACCTTAATACTAGGCAAATTATCATAGCTTAATCGTTCAAGTACCTCACCTTTGAATAAGTACATTCCGGAATTTTCTATATAAAATCTAAAGTAATATGTGTACGTTTTTTCTAATGGATAGTAATTGCCATCCTTAATTGGGTTTGACACAATAATATGCTCATCATTTGTCACTTCATAAACAAATACAGACAAAGTCAAAGACTCATTATTATTTTTAAATATCATTATATCTATCTCATCTGCGATATTTAGAAACTTTGTAAAACCATCCATAAATCACCCATTTATATTTTATTCATTAATTTATTGAGAAACATCCTAAAGCTTGTATTATTTTTTGCATATTTGTGGTTATTGATTAGATTATACGCGATGTTCTCTATTCCCTTGCTTGCAATTGCTCTTGGATATGCTTCAAGCAAAGGTATCTGCTTACGTACTGACCTTTTCAAATTAGCATCTTCAAATATATAGCCTAAATTCTCCAGCTCTCTTCCTAAGAACTTAGTAACTGCCTGCTCAAGCTTATTATATACCTCATCACCCTCTTCGTTGCTTTCAACACGGTTAATTATGAGTTTGATTTTTTTCTCTTCATCATTAGCAATGTTTTTTATTAAAGCATAAGCATCCGTAATCGAAGTTGGATCTGGCGTTATGATTAACACAACATCTGAAGCTGCTTCTACAAAAGATAGCACAGATTTGCTTAGTCCAGCACCCGTATCAATTAAAATATAGTCTGAAATCGTATTAAAATAGCTAAGTGTATGAATCAATTTGTCCAGTTGGTTATTGTCCAAATCGATTAGATCCATAATCCCAGATCCACCAGAAATGATATTAATATCATGTGGTCCCTTGACGATACAGTCCTGTACTGAAATCTCTCCCTTTATTACATTAGACAAATTATATTTTGTAACAATTCCAAACAAAACGTCGACATTTGCTAATCCTAAGTCAGCATCAATTATAGAAACACGTTTGCCTTGTTTTGCTAAAGCAATGCCTAAATTAACTGTGAAATTAGTTTTTCCAACGCCACCCTTGCCACTGGATATGGTTATTATCCTAGAATCGGATACTTCCGGTGCGGTTTCACCTATAATGTCCCGCAGCTTTTGTGCTTGATCCATCTCAATCCCCCGATTATTTATGTTGATCAAATATATACTGGATAATTCTCTCTTTATCAGCTACCTCAATGTCATCAGGAACACTTTGACCAATGGTGAAGTAAGAAAGTGGCTTACCAGTTAGCACTTTTAAATTTAAAATATTACCAAAATTACTGGATTCATCTAGCTTTGTAAATAGCAATCGATATTCCTTCAGAAAATTATAAGAATCAATTATACTCTTCATATCTTTAAAGCTCGTTGTCATGCTCATAACTAAAAAGATCTTATAATCATCTAAATATTTGACCAAGTCGTCATAATCAGATTTGAGTTCTTTACTTTTGTGACTTCTACCCGCAGTATCAATCAAAATATAATCTTTGTCCTTGAACTTCTCTATCGCATCGTGAAGCTCACTTGCTTCATAAATGACTTCAAGTGGAATTCCCAATATTTCACTATATGTCTTTAGCTGTTCCACCGCGGCAATTCTATAAGTGTCAGCTGTGATTAAGCCAATTTTCTTATTATCAATTAAGGATAGCCTTGCAGCAATTTTGGCTAAGGTCGTTGTTTTTCCAACGCCTGTCGGACCAAGAAAGATATATACATTGGGTTTATTCAGCATATCTGTATCAATGGTTTTAATTTCGCCGAGATATTCGCGTGCAATTACTTTCATTGCATTTAAAATGGTATCGTGATTTTTTTCATGAATGTTTATTTGACGCTGCACGATTTCGATGATTTTTTTAGCAATGGATTCCTGTATATCTAGTCCAGTTAAAAATTCAATATACTTTTCCTCTGCAGATACCGTTTTTTGCGGTGACATATGTTCGATGGTTTCTACCTTTTTAATCAAATCTGAAACCATAAGCTTAAGCTCCTGAAGCTCGTTGTTGTCGTTTTTTTGCATTGACTCAGTTAATTTATCTGCCTGATTAACTAGAGGCTTCTCAGCTATAATTTCGGGCTCTCTGACTACAGCTTCCCTGTCAGTCTCTCTTTTGGGTCTTTGAATTGGCTTTGTAACGACCGGCTCGTCAACGGCTGCCACTACCTCCAATAATGGTTTTTTGAAAAACTTGAAAAAACCGCCTGCTTTTATTTTTCTAGTATTTAGGATGACTGCATCTATCCCTAGCTCGCTTTTAATTTTTATCATTGCTTCGTTCATATCATTGACTATATAACGTTTAACCTTCATTAGATGCTCACCATCCCCGCCGATTGAATGTCTATATCTGATTCAATTTCATTATAAGATAAAACGATTAAATCTGGTATAGCCTGTGCTGCCATTTTCTTAAAATAAAGCCTAACTATAGGTGCAGTTACGACGATTGGAAGTTCCCCCATTTGCATCAGCTTTCTAACTTCACTTGCTAGGCTTGCAAGTATGCCTTGTTGCTTGATGGGATCAATTGACAAATAGGTGCCGTTTTCATTTTGATCAATTGCTTCCATTAACATGTTTTCTAAGGTTTGGTCCAAGGTTACAACCTTAGCTTGTCCAAATGGAAAATACGCCTTTGATAGCTGCTTGGATAATTTTTGTCTTGAATACTCCGTTAAAATATTGATATCACGCGTACTTCTCGCATGATCAGCCAAGGCTTCTAATATCGATACCAGGTTTCTTATAGAAACACCCTCAGATAGTAAATTACTCAAAACTTTTTGAATATCGCCTAAAGCCATCAATCCAGGAATTAGCTCTTCAACTAACGTCGGATTCGATTCCTTCGTATTTTCTACAAGCTGCTTAACATCTTCTCTGCTTAAAAGCTCAAAGCTATATTTCTTAATAACCTCAGTTAAATGAGTAGAAATAACTGACGAAGGGTCTACTACCGTATAGCCTAAAAGCTCAGCCTTCTCTCTTAAATCTGCTCTTATCCATTTAGCAGGTAATCCAAATGCAGGCTCAACCGTGTCAATCCCTTCGATTTCCCCCTCTACAGATCCAGGACTCATAGCCAAATAGTGATCAAACACGATGGTTCCCTTAGCCATATCATTGCCTTTGATTTTAATCAAGTATTGATTCGCATCTAATTGTATATTATCTCTAAGCCTTATGATCGGGACAATTAATCCCAACTCTAAAGCAATTTGTCTTCGAATCATAACCAATCGATCAAATAAATCACCGCCCTGATTTGGATCTGCCAGTGGAATAATACCATATCCGAACTCGAGCTCAATTGGATCAACCTGTAGCAACGGCATAATATTCTCAGGTCTTCTCATATCATCCTTGCCTGCTTCAGGCTCTATCTCCTCACGTTCAGTTTCAATTTCTTCTTTTTTCTTTCTAGATTGTACCGTATAGCCTGCAAATAGAACTGCAGTTCCAATTACCATAAATGGAAAATTTGGAAGAGGCGTTGCTGCTCCAAGCAAAATTACAGTAATACCTACAATATACAATACCTTGCTTTGAGCAAAGAGCTGGCTGATAACATCTGTACCTAAATTTGAATCAGAAGCAGCACGTGTTACAACGATACCCGTTGCAACTGAGATCATCAGGGCAGGTAATTGGCTTACCAAACCATCACCTACCGTTAAAAGTGTAAACCTAGATAACGCTTCTTGTATCGTAAGTCCCATGGTCATCGCACCAAGTATAAAGCCTGCAATGATATTGATCATAGTAATCAAGATACCAGCAATTGCGTCCCCCTTTACAAACTTACTGGCACCATCCATAGCACCATAAAAATCAGCCTCACGTTGAATTTTCCGTCTTCTAATTTTTGCATCTGCTTCTGTTATTAAGCCTGAATTCAAATCGGCATCAATTGCCATTTGCTTACCAGGCATTGCATCTAATGTAAATCTTGCAGCAACCTCAGAAACACGTTCAGAGCCCTTTGTAATAACTAAGAATTGAATAATCATAATAATAACGAATATGATGAAACCTACGATTGCATTTCCACCAATAACGAACGAACCAAAGGACGCAATTACTTCACCAGCGCCACCAGTTGACAGGATACTCATAGTCGTTCTGATGTTTAGAGCAAGTCTAAACAAAGTCGTGACGAGGAGAATGGATGGAAAGACACTAAATTCTAAAGGTTCTTTAACGAACATGGATAACATTAAAATGGTTAAGGATAAGGAAATATTAAGCGCAAGAAAGAAATCCAACATTCCAAGTGGAACTGGTACGATGATTAATAAGATTATAGTTACGACTAATATCGCGACAATGATGTCACTAAAGCGCATAATTAATGCCTCCTATTTTTTCTGCTTGATAGAATACACATAAGCAAGTACCTCAGCAACAGCTTCATAAAGGTCTCCTGGTATATATGAGCCAAGATCAACCGTCTTATACAAAGCTTGAGCTAATGGTTTATTTTCTACTATGGGTACACTATTTTCTGTTGCTATTCTTTTGATGTTTTGAGCAATTAAATCCTGACCCTTGGCAGTCACAATAGGCGCGTCACCAAGTGTTGAATCATATCTAAGTGCAACCGCGAAGTGTGTCGGATTGGTTATAATAACATCGGCTTTGGGTACCTCTTGCATCATACGACTCATAGCTAAGGATCTCTGTTTTTCCTTTATTTTAGATTTTAGCTGAGGATCCCCTTCACTTTGCTTATACTCTTCTTTAATTTCTTGCTTGCTCATCATTAAGTCTTTATTGTTCTTCCACTTTTTATATGCGAAATCAAATAGTGCAATAACAAATAACATAATTGAACAGCGAATGACAATTCCGTATATGATCTCCCACATAACATGTATAAACTGTCCTGTCTCAATCTCCTGAGTGGATAGTAGCTCCATCATATGATCTAAAACATAGGTGATTGAAACATATAGGAGTAGGACTGCTTTAAGGATAGATTTCACCATCTCGACTAAGGATCTGGTAGAAAATATATTTTTAAAACCTTTTATAGGATTTATTTTATCAAATTTAGGCTTTAATGTCTCTGTTGTAAACAAAAAACCTACTTGAATATATGAAACGACAACGCCAGATACAAGCGCAATCATCAGCAAGGGTAATGATAACTTAAGAATAAAGAATATTGTTTCTGAAAGAAACAAATTAATACCATTCCCCGAGAACAGTGATGCTGTATCTTCAGTTAAATTCATCGTGAAATTAAAATATCCAAGAATCTGATCGATCAAGTAGCCGCTAAATACCGAAATACCTACAAAAACAGTTAGCAAGCTAACTGCACCATTTAAATCCTTTGATTGAGCAATTTGACCTTTATCTCTCGCATCTTTAATTTTTTTATAGGTAGGCTGTTCTGTTTTTTCCTCTGAAAAAAGTTGGAGGTCAAAATAATATAACATTTGTGATTCCTCCGCTAATTATAGATATTTAGAAAATCACTAATATATTTAAAACTCATACTCAATATATTTGCAAAGATATCATACATATAAGGCATCAAGATTATAAATAAGAGCATACCAAAGAAAATCTTAAATGGCATCCCGAGTATAAAAATATTCATACCTGGCATTGCTTTTGATAGCAAACCAAGAATTATATCGGCGATCAATACAGTGATCATAAAGGGTGCCGCTATCTGTAATCCTAAAATAAAGGATTGCTCAACGATATCAAGTAAAATCGGAAATGATTCAGCCACTTTAAAAAAGGAGCCAAGCTCAATTCGAGAAAAGGATACCACTAAGGCTGAGATTAATTCATGATGAAAATCAAGCTGAAGAAAAATCAAAGTTGAAAAGACATAGAACACATTAGAAGTAATTGCCATTTGAGATTCGTCCAATGGATTGATCACACTAACCATTGAAAAACCCAATCCGTGGTCAATTATGTCTCCTGCAAAATAGACAAAGTTAAAAAAAACAGATACTAATAAACCTATGAAGAGACCTATCATCAGTTCATTCACCAACAATATGGCAAATCCCCAAAAGGTAGTTACATCATAGGTTAATGTTGAATTCACAAATGGAAAAACAATTATAGTTGTAAAAAGCGCTAAACCAATTTTCATAGGAATTGGGTAATTTCTACTACCAAATATAGGCGCGGTAAAAATCATGCCAACAAGTCTAGCAAATACCAGAATAATATCCAGTAATGGAATTGAATATGTCATAGCCTCACCTAGTAAATTATTAAATCTATCAAATTCATTACATAATTTGTGTAATCAACCAAGGAATTAAGCATCCAAGATCCCGTCAACAGCATAACGCCGAAAACCACAAGAATTTTTGGAACAAAAGCTAAAGTAGCCTCTTGAATTTGCGTTGTCGCTTGAAAGATTGCTATGATCAGACCTATAAGCAAACCACTCAATAGCATTGGAGCTGAAAGTATCAAAATCATTTTAATCGACTCGGAAAATAAATCGATAATCATCTCTTCCGTCATGTGAAACTCCTTATCGAATACTCAATACTAATTTTTCGATTACCAAATGCCAGCCATCTACAAGAATAAACAATAATATCTTTATAGGTAATGAGATCATTACAGGTGGAAGCATCATCATTCCCAGTGCCATAAGCGTTGAGGCGACAATCATATCGACAACTATAAACGGCATAAATATTAAGAAGCCAATTTCAAAGCTCAGCTTTAGCTCACTTAGTATAAAAGCAGGTATGAGCACTGTAATAGGGATGTCCTCGTTCGTATTAACCTCCTGAATGTCTGCAATATCCAAAAAAAGCGCTAAATCCTTAGATCTAACCTGAGCAAACATGAACTCTCTAAATGGTTCTACTGCTAGGTCGGTTGCCTCTTCCAAGGAAACAGTGCCCTCTTGTAATGGAACATATGCATTTTCATAGACATCCGTGAAAACAGGTGCCATAACAAATAGGGTCAAAAACAAAGCCAAACCAATTAACGTTTGATTTGGTGGTGTTGCTTGAAGTGACAAAGCGCGTCGTACAAACCCTAGAACGATGATAAATCGTGTAAATGAAGTCATCATGATCAGTATCGACGGAGCTAAGGACAAAACAGTCAGTAAAACCAAGATTTGAATACTGTTTGCTACCTGCACATCACCATTTTCACTAGAAATAGAAACATTGATATCTGGTAATTGAATCTCAGTTGCTGCAAATCCTATGTTGCTTGGTAATAAAGTCAACATAAAGAGAACAACTAAAACAATTCCCAATTTCTTCATTTTATGCTCTGTCATCATCTTGATCCTTTGCTGATTCATGTTTAATAATCGATTTTTTTAATTGCTCAAAAAAAGCACCTGACTGAGTTTCTTGTGGCTTCACATACTCAAGATTTAGATGCTCACGTTTGTCAATTAAACGCATGCCATTTTTATCACTTCCGATTAAATAGTATAATCCATCCAATTCAATAAGAAAGAGGAATTTATCTGCACTAATTGCTACGCGTTCAATAACTTTGATGTTCTTTTGGCGAATCGTCACACCTTGACGTTTGGTTAAGTATTTGGATAAAGCCCATAATAATAACAAAAACACCGTGGCCACAATTATATATTTAACTGTGAACAAAGTGTCAGATGTCGAATTATATTTAGAAATACCCGTAAGAGAACAGGTGAAAATGTTCATAACATTTCACCTATCCTAGAACTTTTTTAACTGCTTCAATTACACGATCAGCCTGAAAGGGTTTTACGATAAAATCCCTAGCTCCAGCTTGAATAGACTCGATAACCATGGCTTGTTGTCCCATTGCAGAGCACATGACAACCTTCGCACTTGGATCAAAAGCTTTTATCTCTTTAACTGCCTGTATCCCATCAACCTCTGGCATCGTGATGTCCATGATAACGAGTTCAGGTTTAAGTTCTTTATATTTTTCAATTGCCTTTTGACCGTTCTCAGCCTCTCCAACAACTTCATAGCCGTTTTTAGTCAAGACATCTTTGATCATCATCCTCATAAATGCTGCATCATCGACTACTAATATTGTATTAGCCATATTTATCCTCCTTAAAAAATTATTCGCTTACCCTTCTTGGTATTATAATATCTGTGATTCTGATACCGTAGTTTTCGTCAACGACAACGACTTCTCCCTTAGCGATACGTTTACCATTTGCTAAAACGTCTAAAGGCTCTCCTACGAGTCGATCCAGCTCAATAACTGTACCAACACCAAAATCAAGGATTTCATTAATCTTTTTACCGGTTTTCCCCAACTCTACAGTGATTTCAAGCGGTACATCTCTGATTAAATCTATATCATTATTATAATACATTTGAGCAGAATTGCTATCAAAATTTTCAAATTGTAGAGGGACAGCATTAACTTTTTCAGAAGTCATCCTTGCTCTTGGTTCTTCTTCTTCATAATAATATTGAGCTTTTGGCGGTTCTTTTTTAGGAGATACCACTTCTTCTTGAACTGCTTCAGGCTTAGCTGTAGCCTTTGGCGCAGATTTTACAACAGGTTCAGGCTCTTTTTTACCACCAATTATAGTCGAAACCATTTGCTTTGCAACTTCAATTGGGAGCACCTGCATAATTTCACTATCAATCAAATCGCCAACAGTCATTCTAAAAGCAATTTTAACAACTTTATCATCCTTATCAACGCCGAACTGAGTATAGTCTAGTTCAGAAATTCGATCATGATAAGCCTCTGGAGGAGAAATATCAATCTTTTTACCAAGCATTTCTGAGAGTGAGGTTGATGAAGAACCAATCATTTGATTCATTGCTTCACTAATTGCACTTAAATGCAAATCGTTTAAGTCATTTGAGATATTTGTCCCATCGCCACCCATCATTAAATCAGTGATGATTTTTACATCTTTTTCATGAAGGATAAGGAAGTTGACTCCCTCTATACCAACTTTATATGTGATATTAATCAAAACTGACGGATCTAAAAACTCATCGGAAAGCTGCCCCATAGTCGTTTCAGATACCTTTGGCGTCGTTATCGTAACCTTTTTGTTAAGTAAGGTAAATAATGTTGTCGCCGCAGTTCCCATACTAATATTGCCGATTTCACCAATTGCATCAGCTTCTTCATCAGTAAGTCCACCAGCAACAGCTGCTGAAGCTGAAGGTGCGCCACCGCCTAGCAATGCATCAATTTCCTCTTGAGATAGCATATCACTCATCTATATCATCCCCTTCCTCAACAATTTCAGTTATCATAATTGCGACATTCTTTTTCTTAATACCTGGCTTAGCCCTGTATTTTATTTTGTTTTCTACAAAGACATCAAGAGATTCTTTAACACCTTTGTTGAGTAAAATAATATCGCCTTTTTGTAAGTTAAGTAATTCAGATACCGTGATAGATGACCCACCTACCATAGTCGTCAAATTTAATCTTGAACGACTAATCCCAGTTTCTAATGCATCACGTTCTTCTTCAGTTACTTCTTTTTTATTACTTGTTGCAAACCACAGTCTCGAGCTTAAGCTAGGTAATATTGGCTCAATGACATAGTGTGGAATACAGATATTAACCATTCCTTCGTTATCACCTATGTGCAAATTGAAAGTAATTAACGCTACCGATTCTGAAGGAGAAACAATTTGTGCAAACTGAGCATTCGTCTCAATGTTCTCTAGCTTAGGTCGAAGCTCTACAATATTTCCCCAAGGTTCTTTAAGTAAATTGATGAACTTAATTAATATATTTCGTAAAAGCGTCATTTCAATTTCAGTAAGAGTTCTATTTTCTTTAGCAGTTCCTCCTGATGCCTTGCCAGTACCTCCAAGTACTCGTTCAATCATCGCATTTGCTATGTCTGACGAAATATCGATGATAACTTGACCACTAAATGGTGCAAAGTCAACAATCCCAAGAATTGCTGGATTGGAAATAGAATTACTAAACTCTGTATAAATCAAACTTTGAACTGAAATAACGTCGACTTCAATATAGGTTCTTAAATAACCGGATAAAAAGTTGTTCAATAATCTAGAGAAGTTTTCATGTATAATTTCTAAAGTTCTAAGCTGATCCTTAGCAAATTTATCTGGACGGCTGAAATCATACTTACGAACTTTTTTCTCTTTCTTTTCTTCTTCTATCTCACTGACGTCTACTTCACCGGTACTAAGGGCCGCGAGCAGCTCGTCAATCTCGTTTTGGGACAAAACGTCAGGCATGATTTCACCTCCTTATCAATTGATTTGTAATTCTAGTATAAATATCGGCTATATAGTATATAAACTTAACCCTGAATCACAAAAGGTTGTATATATATATTCGTTATAGTCTCCTCGTCAGATTCTAAAACCTCTATAACCATATCTTTTATCTTATCTCTGAGCTTTTGCTTACCATTTGCCTTCTCAATATCAGTTGACATAGTCGCTCTCATGATTTCATCAATATTATTGCTGATCTTAGTTTTATTAGCCTCAAAAACAGCTGCCATTTCAGTGTTTGTATATTCAATCGTCACTTGATATTTTACAATTTTCGAGCTACTTTCATCAGCTAAATTTGAATATTCCTCTGCAAATGTATATTCATAATAAACAATTGGTTCTTCTTTAGGCGGTCTAGTAAGTAAAAATACAGCTGCACCACCACCGATAATCAAAATTAAAACAACTGCTACTATAATAATCAATAATTTTTTGTTCATTAGTTTCCTCCATCTTCGGTAGTGGTTTCACTTGTAGCAACATCTTTCTTGATGACAACTACATCGACCCTTCTATTTGCTGAGCGTCCATCTGCGGTATCGTTTGTATCAATTGGATGATATTCACTATATCCAGCAGCTGACAATCTAGAAGGAACGAAATCCGATTGTTCAATAAAATATCTTACAACATTTGTAGCACGCGCGGTTGAAAGCTCCCAGTTTGATGGGTACATAGCAGAAATGTTTGGCACATTATCTGTATGACCTTCTATTCGAATTTCTTCATTTATTAATTCCTCAGTCGTTAAAAGATCTGAAAGAAAATTTAAAATATCAAACGAGGACGTTTTAATTGTAGCACTTCCAGAATCGAATAAAACGTTATCTTTAAAACGAATGACGAGACCAATGTCTTCAAGTCTAATTTCTACTTGATCTCCCATGCCATTGTTTTCAACATATTTTTCAACTTGTTCCTTCAAGTTTTCTAATTTGGTTTGTTCTACAACCTGCTGCGAAGAGGTTTGCGATTCAGGCATGCCATCAAATACAAGCGGTGCTTCCGATAAGGACTTTCCACCGGATAAAATACCTGCAGATCCTTGAAAAGACTCCATTACTGCTTGAAATTTTTGAGCGTCAATCGATGAAAATGCAAACAATAGAACAAAGAAACACATTAAGAGTGTTACTAGATCACCATAAGTCGCCATCCATTCTGGAGCACCTGCCTTGCATTCAGGACATTTATCTTTAGCCATTATCTGATTTCGCCTCCTGCGTTCCGACGCGTTTTCTTACTGATGGAGGTAAGAAAACTTTAAGCTTTTCTTCTATTATTCTAGGATTTTCCCCTGCTTGAATTGAGAGCAAACCTTCAATCATTACACTTCTGATCAACATTTCTTCGTTACTTTTAAGTGCCAATTTATTAGCCATTGGAATAAAAATAAGGTTTGCAAGAATAGATCCATAAAATGTTGTTAATAACGCAACCGCCATTGCAGGTCCAATTGACGATGGATCGGATAAGTTTTGAAGCATGGCAACCAAACCAATCAAGGTACCAATCATACCAAATGCAGGTCCTAACGATCCAAAGGTATCCATCATAGATTTGCCTTTACCATGGCGTGCAGAAATATTTTCTATCTCAGTTTCAAGAATATTTTTGACCAGCTCTGGATCAGTTCCGTCAACGATTAACATGACGCCCTTTTGCAAGAAATCATCTTTTATTTCCGAAACTGCTTCTTCCAATGCTAATAAGCCCTCTCGTCGAGCCACATTTGCGAGTTCAATTATCTTTGTGATAATTTCATCAATATTAAATTCATTATTCTTTATCGTTTTTCCAAAAACCTTTCCAAGAGTCAATACATCTTTTAAAGGAAATGATACTAAAAAGCCTGCGAACATACCACCTACTACAACTACTACAGATGGACCATCTCCATACCAAGCTAGTTGCCCGCCTAATAATATTGACCAAGCGATAAATCCAAAGCCTAAGACTATACCTAACAACGTTGTTATATCCAAACCAAACACCTCTTTTGTACTTTAATTGAATTTTTAAGTATTACTTATAGTATGATTAATTTTATGGTTATATTCAATAATTCTTTCTATAACATACTCAATTTTTTCTTTTATAATCACTTTTTTTCCAGTGGTTAGCGTAATCATAGTGTCAGGTGTCTCTTCAATAAATTCGATGAGATTAGAATTTAGGTAAATTGGTTCACCGTTTATTCTAGTTACTTTAATCATCTGCAAGCATCCTTTCTCACATACTCAAGCACTAATAAACCATTTGTTCAAAGAAAAGTTTATATAATACTATTTAATTATGATGAAAATCCTATTCTGAATGGTTATACCCATTCAGAATAGGTTAATACCTAATTTTATAAAGTTTTTTTACTATCTTTTCAAGTTAACAAGCTCTTGAAGTATTTCATCACTGGTTGTAATAACACGTGAATTTGCTTGAAAGCCTCTTTGAGTTGTAATCATTTCGGTAAATTGAGCTGCTAGGTCGACGTTACTCATTTCAAGTGCACCCGGAGTGATGGCACCAAAGCTACCAGTTGCTGGTGCACCATATTTTGGTGTACCTGAGTTTGGCGTATTTTGAAATAAATTGTTACCAATTTTTTCAAGACCTGCTGGGTTATCGAAATCTACCAAGCCCAATATCTGTAGAACCTTTCTCTCTCCATTCGTATAAATACCAATGACTTCGCCTTTTGAAGAAATATTAAAGGTATCAATAGAACCTGCTGAGTTACCATTTAACTGAACCCCTTTTGCGTCAGATTCTTTTGAAACTTGGGTAAAGATTCTCGTTCCATTTGTAACATCACCATTTGAGAAGAACATTGATCGATCAATTGGCAATGATATATCTGCTGCACCTGGAACTGTCATTAATAAAGTCCCAGAAACCACTGTTTCAGCTGAGTTAGCATCTCCAGCAGTACCTAAGGTTACTAAGTCTACTATTTCACCACTTTCGTTAAATTTTGCGTACCAATGATTATTCGGAGCCGCTGCTGTAGGATCTGGAACCATTTGAGTGCCTGAATCATTTGTAATCGTTATTTCTCTATATGAATAATTATATGTTGCTCCTGGCGTTGCGGGATCATATTTAGGATCTTTTGGGTCAACTGCTTTTTTTGTGGTAGTTACGAGTGGATCACCTTTGAAATTAAAATTTACAGTATGAACATCACCTAAAGAATCATAAACATCAACCGTTGTAGTATAATTAGTGTCACCAAAATTCAAATTCCCATTAATCGTTAAATTTGTGGTAGCAGTTGCATTTTTTGTATCTGACATGTTGATTTGAATAGGCTTCATATTATTATCTAAAACCTTCATTCCATCTGTTGTAACCAAGTAACCAAGCTCGTCTAATTGAAAATTACCCGCTCTTGTGTAGTATTTATTTTGTGCATTTGCATCATTTGTAACAACGAAAAATCCTGAACCATCAATCATTAAATCTGTTGCTATATCAGTTCTTTGAATAGAACCTTTAGATTGATTCACAGAAATAGACGCAACCGTCGTACCCAATCCAACTTGCATTGGGTTAGTTCCCCCTCTAGAAGTGGACGATGAACTTGCGCCTTTAAGTGTTTGGCTGTACATTTCAGCAAAAGATACTGAAGATGCTTTGAAGCCAACGGTATTAACATTGGCAATATTGTTACCAATTACGTCCATTTTCAACTGGTGCGCTCTTAAAGAAGATACACCAGAATACATAGATCTCATCATAAAATTAACCTCCTAACGTCAGTCGGGACTATCATTCGGATAGGATCCCTATAGCTTCCTTAAAAGGTCCAGCTATACAATTACTGCGCCATCAATATTCGTAAATACATTGTCTTTTAATTGTTCACCTGCTACAGCAGTAATTATCGTTTTGTTCTGAACACTTGCAACAAAAACTTTATTGTCCATCATTATCAAAGCTTCTCTAACACCCTTAGATTGGGCTTTGCTGACACCGTCATTTATTCTACCAATTTCATCCTCAGTTAGTGAAATATTTCTAGAATTCAACCGATCCATCGCATGCTTTGAAAACTTTATCGAATCATTATTTTTAATTCGAGATAATACATCGTTAAACGATGCACCATTAACGGTGTTTTTATCGGTTTGATTTTGAGTGCTCGTGTTCGGCTGTACGACTTGTGAACGGCGAATCATATAATCGTTGTTCATATTCTTTAAGTCACTCATCTTCATACTCCTTTATAGCCCGAGAACTGATAACACCTCATCATTACTCACATCGTTACCGCTGCTAGTATAACTTGATAATAGCGCGTTCAGCTTAACTAATTCATTTAATATCTTAGTATTCGACTCAATAATTTCCTTTTGTCCATCTACAATCTCATCTGACCCTTCAGTCGTACCAGATAATTTGTCGATAATTGCTGCCATATCTTCAAGCTGCTTCGAAATTAGTGAATTAAGTTTGTTAGTAGTCTCAGATGACGAAGCTATATTTGATAACTGTTCAACTGATGAAAATTGTGCCATTTGGCTCATATACTCTGTGTTATCTTGTGGATTTAAAGGATTTTGATTTTGTAGCTGAACCATCATCAATTTTAAAAACGCATCCTTGTCTAACACTTGACTCTTTTGTCTTTGAGCATTAGTGGCATCATTTGAAATAGCATTAAGTGCTTTGATTTGATCTTCTGTAAACGAACCGCTTACATTAAAAGCCATGATAGCCTCCTATCCATAATAATTAAATGTTGAACCATCTAATTCGTTTAATTCATATCGACTGATTTGTTCAAGGGGTTCCAGTGCATCTATTGAAGCACTCTCTTGATTACTCTTCTTGCTGGACTTTTGTCCCTTTAATTCAAAACCAGATTGCCCTTCTCTTTTCCCACTATCGATATTGACATTAATCTGGTTGATTGAGTAGCCCTTGTTGTTTAAAGACTGCTTTAGGTCGTCTAAGTTTGACTCTATCGCTGCTTTAACAATTTCATTCTCAACCTTAAGTTCTGCTAAAACGACACCTTTTTGAATATTCAATTTTAACTCTACGTTGCCCAATTGCTCTGGTTGGAGCTTAACAACCATAGAAGTGCCATGATCAGATAATTTCACTTGCGCTTTAACTGCATCTAGAATTTGACTGAAAATTTCTTGCTTTGGAATTTGTTGTACAGTAGTTTGTTGAACCGTAATGTTGTTACCTTGCTTCATGATAACTTGATGAATACTGATTCCTGAATCATCAGAAGTAATCACCTGTTCCGTTTGCACTTCAGCTTGATTGCCAACCGTTTCTTTAGTTACTGGCGTCGCATCATCAGGTACATTATTTACTTGAGCTGTATTTTGTACCATATCTTGAGACTTAACGGAAACTGGCTGATCACTGTCAACTGAAAGTGGACTTTGTGCCTGTACAGTTGTCTCAGTGCTAATGACTGGATTTTCAGTATTCGTTTGTACCGAACTACCTTTAATCGCTTCTGTATCTGTGTTCTTTTGTCCGATTGCTTCAACGAGTAACTTTCTAATTTCATTAGCGGGAACCGTTTCGTCAGCAAGCTCACTCAATTGACTTACAACCTTACTCAATGTTTGAACCAGCTTTTGCTCAAAACTTGGTTCTCCCTTATTGGTTTGAGACTCTGTTAGATTTTGTAAGTTCTCAATCATTTTAGTTAAGTCGTTGGTAATCGAACTGATATTTTCTTTAGTTAAATTTGATTCAAGCTGAGAATCTATTTCCAAAGTATCAATGACATCTTGAATCATTTCAATAACTTTAGTTACGCCTTCACTTGAATTAACTAATTCCTTTAAATCATCTACTGTTAAATTCATCATAGCAAGCAATTCATTAATTTGATCTTCAGTCATATTCGTTTTTGATTTCAGTTTTTCTTTAACTTCGTCTTCAAGTGCTTCTGAATCATCTACCTTTTTGTCATCATTCTTATTCACTTTTTTAACCGATTTATTTTGTTGAGATTTGTCGTTTTGTTGAACTTTATCTTCAGCCTGTGCGTTATCTACTTGCTTTGATTTTTCAACATTCATCTCGACCTTGTCATCATTTTCATTGCGATTGACAAACGACGATTTGTTATCCGACAAAGTAAATTTGGGTTTCTCAACTGCCTCAAATGTCTGCTTCGAAGCATTAACATCGGTCTTTTTTTGGCTAAGAACGTCTTTAAAGGCATCCAATTGGTCATTCAGGTTCGTTTTATTTGCAATCAACGGGTTGAGAACTTGCTGTGATTTAAGCAATTCTCTTAATTGCATTTGTCACCTCCTAATTTTGTGGCAATGCGAGTTTTCTAGTCAATTCAGATGACAAGGTTTGATCTAACGAAGATAAAATCGTTGCAATTTTATCCTGTGGGAAGCTGGTTAAAATTCTTAAAATTAAATCTTCATCTGAAATAGATATCATTTCACCATTGTTCAAATCATAAGTTTGTGATGGTGATGCGTTTAACATCATATTTCTTACAATAGAAACAACCTTTGTCGTATCCATTTTCGAATAGACATTGATTAACTCTTTAACATTATCGTCAAATTCCTTATATATCTTTAGTGATTTTAATATATCTGGTGTTAATAAATCTTCACCTTTATCGAGCATCTCGTTCGCTTTAATTTTTGATATTATATCGAATACAAAAGTCTCGTCAGTAGATTTTGCTAATACCTCTCCAGCTTTTTTTGCACCCAGCTCTTTATAAATAATTGCTAAGTCATCTAAAGAATAAACCGAGGTATTGCCTAAGGTGTTGATTAAGGTATCCGCCGATTCAGATTTATAAACATCTGCAATTTGCTGTAGGTCTTCTTTTCTTCTTTGCTTTGTACTATATGCATTACGAATGGATTGCGCTTTAGTATCTGATAGTGAAGCATAAATCTTATCTCGATCGATCTGGTCCAGCTGATATAAAATACTAACAGCTGTATTATCATCGATGTATTCAAATATTGCAGCCGCATTTTTATGACCGTTGATACTATCTTCAATTATGCCATTAACCTCTTCAACCGCAGCAGTTAATGGTAATCCGGAAATATAAGTTGCCTGTGCTTTTAAATCATCGGTTTGCTCGGAAGAAATACCTTGTACAGTATTGGCCAAGGCATCCTTATTAACCGTTGCGGAACGTAGCGCTTCTAATATATTCCTTGTTTTATTTGGATTTACTCTAAGCATTTCTTTGATTACGTCATCATAAGCACCCTTATCATCTTTTTGAAGGATCAGAAGCTTATCCACAGCTCTTGATTCGTCTAATGAGAGCATATAGTCAGCAACCGTTTTAACCTGTGCAAGCTCTTCAGCTCTTGTTGGGAATTTTTCAAAATAACCGCCAACAGGGCCAGGAAGATTGGATAAAATACTATTGGCACTAAGGTTAAAATCCTTATTCAAAAAATAAAGAGTCCCCAACGCCAACAAAGGTGTTAAGAACAATATTAATAAGACGATAAGGCATCCACCTTTTCCGCCAGATTTCTTCGATTTATCATCATCGTTTTTAGAAGTATCCGGTTTTTTCTCCGCCATATTATTCTCCGTTCTTTTTATTATTTGCAAAATTAACAACTTCTTCAATCAATTTTTCGTCTGCAACGTTAATCGCCTCTACAAACTCCATAAAAGCTTTTTCTTTTAATTTGTCCATTATTTTACGCTCTTTTACTGCCGCAACCAAGGCTTCCTGCGTTAGCCTTATTTGCTCATCTACGCGTTGAATATTGTGCTTGATTCGATTGCGATGATCCTTGTAATACTTTTTACCACTTTCAAATTTAGAAAATTCGCCTGACGCAGTCCCTGTGCTCATTACGTCAGTTATATAGGCATCGTATTGGGCACTACCTTTATTTAGTTCCTCTAGATCATCAAGTAAACTTTGTTTTTTGGATATAAGCTTGGCAAGGTTATTTTTAATTTCCTCTTCCTTGTCCATTCTCATTTTTAAGACACTTTCATACCTAAACTTAAATTTTTTCATTTAAATGCCTCAAGTCATTAATTAACAAGATCTTTAAGTCGGTCAATGCAAACATCAAACTCAGAGCTCTCAGTAGTTCTCTGCTTTAAAAATGCATTGAAGCTATCTATTTTTGAAACTGCAAGGTCAATGTGAGGGTTGGTTCCTCTTGCATATGCACCAATATTAATTAAATCCTCTGAATTTCTATAGGTTGCTAATATTTCTTTAAATCGTAGGGCTGCAAGCAAGTGTTCCTCATCTATAATATTAGGCATAACACGGCTTGCACTTTCAAGTACATCTATCGCTGGATAGTGACCCAGTGCTGCTAATTTACGCGTTAAAATAATATGCCCATCTAATATCCCACGAACCGCATCAGAAATTGGTTCGTTAAAATCGTCTCCATCAACTAAAACCGTGTACAAGCCAGTTATCGAGCCTACTGCAGAGTTTCCTGCTCGCTCAAGTAGCTTTGGCAAAACAGCGAATACAGAAGGTGTATACCCACGAGTTACAGGCGGCTCACCGATTGCTAACCCAATTTCTCTTTGCGCCATAGAAAACCTAGTAACTGAGTCCATCATTAATATTACATTTTTACCTAAATCTCTAAAATACTCTGCAATTGAAGTGGCAATTAATGCCGCTTTTACACGAACTAGTGCAGGCTTATCAGAAGTTGCAACTACTACAACCGATCGTTTTAGCCCCTCTTCACCAAGATCATTTTCAATAAACTCTCTAACCTCACGACCTCTTTCACCAACTAGAGCGATAACATTGACATCTGCCTTAGTATACTTGGCAATCATGCCTAATAAAGTACTTTTACCAACACCTGAGCCCGCAAATATACCAATTCTTTGTCCTCTTCCGGTTGTCAAAAGTGCATCTAACGTTCTTATTCCAAGTGGAATTGGTTCAACAATCTTATCTCTTAAAAGGGGATTCGGCGGATCATTGTTTGCAGGATATTTTTTATCGACGCTTGGCTTACCAAATTCATCTATCGGATTGCCCAAGCCATCCAAAATCCTGCCCAATAACTCCTCAGAAACATCAACTTGTAGTGAATGTCCAGACGCGACAACACGACTGCCAGGTCCTATCCCGGTCATATCTCCTAAAGGCATAATCAAAACCTTATCGTTATTAAATCCAACCACTTCACCTTTAAGTGGCTCAATGTTTTTAATAGGATATATGTCTACGACTTCACCAATTTCTACTGCTGGACCAATTGATTCAATCATTAACCCTATAATTTTTGAAACTCTTCCACTAAATCTAAGCAAAGAGTTTGTTTTTAGAGCTTCACTATATTTTTCAAGCATTTCATTCACCCTTTAAAAGGTCTTCAAATATTTTTTTAATTTGATCGAGCTGAATTGATAGACTTGAATCAATGCTACCTGAATCTGTATCGATCAAACAAGAACCTGATGGTAAAGATGGATCTCTCTTTAATTCCATTTCTTCTATCTTATCACTTGTTGCCAGAATCATTGGACGTATAGATAGTGCGTGATTATAGTCTTCATTTGAGACTCTTATAGTAATCGTGTGCGATTTAGAAATTCTCTCAATGCCTTGTCTTATTAAAGTTTCAATTATTGATTGATCGGTTTCAACCTTATAATCAAAAACCTTTTCTAAAGCCTCGATTACTAAGGTAATCATTTCAGACTCAGCTTCCTTATGTACTTTTTTGCGAATTTCATTCCATTCAGATTTAATCGATAACGCCTCATCAACTATTTGCTTCGCTATTTCTTGACTGTCCTCAACACCTCTATTAAAGCCATCCTGATAGCCATCCGCCTTAGCCTGCTCCATTATCCCCTTTGCTTGATCGTACGCATCAGAAATAATAGCATCACCACTCGCCTGAGCAGCGGTCATCCTTTCTTCATAGTGTCGGTCAGCCTCTTCTAGTATTTCATTTGCTTCTAGTCGAGCATCCTCAATTAGTTGATTGGCTGCCGCTTGAGCATCAAAATGCTCTACGACAGCCAATTCTTCAGCTTTATGATTTAGTTCTTTTTGCTCATGTGTAGAGGATAGTACGAATGCTTTATCGTCTAATACTATCCTTGAGGATTTAAAGATCTTAGACAATTAACTCATCTCCTCCGCCTCTTGCTATGATAATTTCATTTGCTTCTTCAAGTTTTCTGATGATATTAACAATTTTTTGTTGTGCCTCTTCAACGTCACGTAAACGAACTGGCCCCATAAAGTCCATATCTTCTCTGAGCATTTCAGCCATACGTTTAGACATATTGGCAAAAATCATTTCTTTAACCTCATCAGTTGCACCTTTAAGAGCAATTGCAAGGTCGTTGTTATCCACTTCACGGATAAACCTTTGGATACCAACACTATCAAGATTAACGATATCTTCAAATACAAACATTTTCTTACGAATTTCTTCTACAAGCTCTGCATTTTGAATTTCAAGGGTTTCAAGAATGTATTTTTCAGTACCACGGTCAACAGAGTTGAGGATATCGACGATACATTGAATACCTCCAGTAGCTGAGTAATCCTGTGTGACCATAGATGATAATTTACGTTCAAGAACTAGCTCAACCTCTTTGATAATTTCAGGCGATGTACTTCCCATCGTTGCAATTCTTTGAGCAACATCGGCTTGTTTTTCTTGAGGTAAAGCGGATAACACCTGCGCAGCTTGGTTTGGATTTAAATAAGATAAAATCAGAGCGAGTGTCTGCGGATGTTCATTTTGAATAAAGTTAAGCAATTGATTTGCATCGGTCTTTTTAACGAAGTCAAATGGCTTAACCTGTAATGAAGACGTCAGCTTATTGATAATTTCAAGTGCTTTTTGAGAGCCCATCGCTTTTTCAAGTACTTCTTTAGCGTAGTTTATACCGCCCTCAGAAATGAATTCTTGAGCCAAGCATACTTGATAGAATTCCTCTAGTACCGATTCTCTCTCTTCAGGCGTAATGCGACTAACATTCGCTATTTCAAGTGTTAGCTCCTCAATTTCATCATCATGCATATGACTAAATAACGCAGCAGATCGCTCAGGACCAAGGGCAATCAGCAAAATAGCCGCTTTAGTTTTTCCGGTTAATTTACCTTTTTTAGTTGCCATCTTGCCTCCTAATTATCATTTAGCCAAGCGCGTAATAATGCTGCTGCTGCTTCAGGATTGTTGTCAACGAATTTCTCAATGTGATACTTAGGACTTCCTTTGTCTTCTTGGAATGCTTCAATCTCTTCAAGATCAGCCTGTACTTCAGCAGCTTTTTGAGCCTCGAGTTCAGCTTCAAGCTTTTTCTTACGATTTCTACGAAGAACCAGTATAACCGCTATTACTGCTACTACCGTAACTAAAACCACAATCACGATAACAAGTATTGGAATACCAAATAATGTACCAGATGTATCCTGACCGGTGTAGACGTTATAATATTCCATCGGATCTGGGAATTCCTGAACCAGTACTTGGATGTTGGCGCTATCCGTACCTGCCGACATAGCAATAAGGTTGACCAGCTCAGTTTTATGCTCATCCGTAAGTGTTCCATCTACTAAAGCCTTTGAATTTAGCAATACGCCAATGGTCATTGACTTTACATCACCCTGAGATTTTACAATTTCTCTATAAATCTCATTCATTTCATAATTTAATGTCTCACTTGCTTTTTCATAGCTTGATCCATTGCCAGTACTTTCAACGACCGATGTCGCCTCGCCTGTATTTGAATCAGTTCCAGGTGTCCCAGTTGCCCCTGTGTCATTGACGACATTTTCTTTAATCGTCGTTGCACTACGAACCATCCCATTGATTTCACCTTCAATTGGTGGGCTGAAAATCTTTTGAGTTTCGGTTTGTGCATTAAAATCCAAGGTCAAACTTGGCTGTACTTCAACGTTACCAATTCCATATAATTTTTCTAGAAAATTGGTTAAGTTATCTTGAAGTTCAGTTTGTACCCTTTGAGTTAGATCGAATTGTGAATTTGCAGTGAACGCAGTTCCCTGCTCTTGATTGTTTAGCTGTATCCCACTATCGTCGAGAATCGTTACGTTTTCAGGCTTTAAATCTTTTACAGCATTTACAATTAAATTAACGATCCCGCTTACTTGGGCTTCATTAATTGTAATTCCAGGCTTAAAGCTAACGACTACTGAAGCCTTTGACTCGATCTCCTCTTTTATAAAATAGCTACTTTCCTTAGGAATCTGTAAAATAACTGTTGCATTTTCTATTGCGGTTATGGTCTCAATGGATTTTTCAATATCTGACGCCAATAATCGAATATACATTTGCTCTCTTGTTTGTGAGGTCATGGTAATTGATTCACTACCTAAAACATCGGACCAGCTTAGGCTTCCCGCTTGCGATGAAACGGCAAGCTCCATACGCGCTCTTGAAACGTCACCTTCAGGGACTGAAATCACAGAGGTGTCGTTTGAATCCTTCCACGTTATACCCAGATCATCTAGTTTTGTCGTAATCACTTGAGCCTCAGCAGGTGTTAAGCCTTGCGCAATAACGGTGTATTTAGTACGTGTCAAAAAGAAGATACTAAAGGTCAGAACCAATACTGCCGCCACTATCCCTATGATTAAAAATATTCGATTATTTCTACTTAGTCCATTAAAAAAATTAACAACACGCTCTCTGAGCTGGTTAATCAGATTCCCCATGAATTACACCCCTAAAATATCATTTGGCATTATAATTGAAGTCGCATGATTTCATTGTAAGCTGATAGTACCTTATTGGTTACTTCCACAGCCAAATTGATAGACAAGTCCGCCTTCATAGCCGCAATTGTTACATCTGAAATGTTATCCGTTATACCAAGTGCAAACATATTATCCATTTGCTCTGCATATACTTGATCATCACTCACTTTTTGTAACGATTGCGCTAGGATGTCAGAAAAATTGACATTGTCTTTTGCAAGGGTATTATTTACCTCAACTAATTTCTTATCCTTAGAAATTATTGAATTCTGTAACTGATCAATTTTCATATATTCTCACACCCTTATTTATAAAATTATAATTTTTCCGTTTACTAGTATACACTATTTTAAACTTTTTTTATCCTAGACTATTTTCCTATTTCAAGTGCTTTCATAGCCATAGATTTTGTCGCATTTACTGCTGTGATATTTGCTTCATAAGCCCTAGACGCGGAAATCATATTGATCATCTCGTTGACAACTTCGACATTTGGCAGATTAACATATCCATTCTCATCCGCATCGGGATGCGTCGGATTGTACTCTTTCTTAAATGGTGATTGGTCCTCGATAATACCGGCTACTTCAACGCCATTTCCCAATGAGCCTGTGCCTGACGCGGTATTCAACACTTGTTCAAATGAATTTGCCTCCTGCGCTCTGAATACTGCGACCTTTCTTCTATATGGCGTACCACTTGCTGTTCTAGTAACATTAGCATTTGCTATGTTTTCGGAAATTAAATCCATTCTCAAGCGTTCAGCAGTTAAACCAGACGCACTTACGTTTATTGAATTAAAGAATCCCATTTAACGGCCTCCTATTTATTAATTTTCAAAGCGGTTTTTAGCCTAGCAAATTGACCATTCACTTCGTTTACAACTGTATTGTAGTAAATTGTATTCTTTGCAAGCTCAGCATTTTCAACGTCTATATCAACATTGTTTTCATCAACACGGTAGCTTGTATCATTTACCGTTTCAACCGTTATATCTGTCGTATATGCTGAATCAATATGCTTAGCATTGGTCTTTACCATTTGAACATTTTGATTATAATTCATCTGATTACGCAAAACTTCCTCAAAATTAACCGTTTGCTTTTTGTAACCCGGTGTATTTACGTTAGCAATATTATTTGCAATAGCACTGTTTTTAAGCCATGAACCACTTAGGGCTTTACCCATTAAATCAATTTTTTGAAATGAACCTTTAAGCATAATGTGCCTCCCTTCATACATATAATTATATCGGTAAACTGACGGCATCTGATTAACTAAAAAACAATTTGAATTCTATCTATGAAAAAAATAATCTATTACTCGATTACAAAATATAATATTCATACATTTTCATAATTATTCGTAGTTTTCGCACACAAGATATACTTCTCTAAAATATATTTTAAACTATATGTTGTAGAAAATAAAGAGTTTTTCCTAAAAACGATTGAAATTCAGCGATTTGTGGCAGTTTTAAGAAATTTGATTTATACGCTCTAGGTCATGAGTCTTAATTAGTTGTCAAATTAAAAATAAAAAAACCAGCTCTCGCTGGTTTTTCACACAAATATTAATTTCTAATTTTGTTAAGCTCCTCAAGTAGATGCTCATTAAGTACCTTGATATAAGTTCCCTTCATACCTAAAGAACGCGTCTCAATTACGCCTGCACTTTCAAATTTTCTAAGTGCGTTAACGATTACAGAACGTGTAATGCCTGCTTTATCAGCAATCTTACTTGCAATAAGTAAGCCTTCCTCGCCGTTTAGCTCTTCAAAGATGTGAAGTACGGCTTCAAACTCAGAATAAGATAAAGTGCTGATCGCCATTTGGACAACAGCCTTCTTTCTCACAACTTCTTCATGTGCATCACTTTTTGCTCTAATTATCTCAAGTCCAATAATTGTTGCTGCATACTCAGCTAAAATCAAATCCTCTTCAAGATAATTTTTCTCTCTTCTAGCAATAATAAAAGTAGCAAGTCTTTGTGCATTGCCGATAACTGGTACGATTGTTGCAAACTTAGAATAGCTTGCCAAATCATTCTTAAATATTTCTATTAATTTATCTCCAGTTATATCAAATAAAGTTTCATTAATTCTCAGCAGTTGCTCTTGCTCTTCTTTATTATAAAAATGCTCACCATCTTCAGTTAAAACGACAGCACTATCCTCATAGTCGTGAAGACTAACACCTAGAATACGACCTCTTTTACTAACGACATATACATTTGAATCTAAAATGTTCATCATCGTTGCACATAAATCCTGAAACGACAATTTGGTCGCTCCTGAAGTCTGTAGTATTGAATTTAATTTCCTCATCTTACTTAAAATATTGCTTTCCAAGATACCCTCCTAGTTTTGCTCTATATAATCGCAAGTAGCATTATGACATTTTATAACCTCTTGCTTTTTGTTCTTTTTAATGACAAGTAAATCGCCACACTTTGGACACTTTTTATCGATTGGCATATCCCATGATACAAAGTTGCATTTTGGGAATTCAGAACAACCATAAAAGACCTTTAGTTTCTTGGATTTTCTCTCTATAATTTCACCATCCTCACATTGCGGACACTTGATGCCTAATTTTTTTAAAATTGGCTTGGTGTTATCGCAGTTTGGATAGTCAGAACATGCTAAAAACTTACCATATCGACCTTGACGAATTAACATTTTCTTACCGCATTTTTCACAGTCAATATCAGTTTCCTCTGTTAAATCGACTTTTTCAATCTCTTGATCTGCTTTTTCAATCATTTCGATAAACGGCTGATAGAAATTTCTAATGACATCCTTCCAAAGGACATCGCCTTCCTCAATATCATCAAAACGATTTTCCATATCTGCAGTAAAATCTATATCCACAATTCGAGTAAAATAATCACTCATTATTTCATCGATGATAAATCCTAATTCAGTAGGCTTTAAACTTTTCTTTTCCTTATCGACGTAACCACGACTTAAGATCGTTGTAATGGTTGGTGCATAGGTACTTGGTCGTCCAATGCCCTTTTCCTCCATTTCCTTAACCAACGATGCTTCAGTAAATCTAGCAGGTGGCTGGGTAAAGTGCTGCGTTGGATCAAAATGGCTCACCTTTAAAGCCTCTCCTTCATTAAGCTCTGGAAGGATTCTATCTGATTGTGTTCCCGAATTATATACCTTTAAGAAGCCTTCAAAGAGCAGTCTGCTACCGTTAACCTTAAAAATATAATCACTAACCGTTGCTTCAACACTATGCGCCTCATACTCAGCACTCGCCATTTGGCTAGATACAAATCTTGACCAAATGAGCTCATACAGCTTCAACTGATCCTTTGTCAACGATTCTTCAACGGATTCTGGTGTCAATTCAACCATAGTTGGTCGAATAGCTTCATGAGCATCCTGCGCATTTTTTGCTGTTTTCTGCTTCTTTTCCTCAGTAGCTAGCATGTTTTCGCCAAAATTATCTAGAATAAATTTACGACATGCATCCTTTGCAATATCCGAGATTCTGGTAGAGTCAGTTCTCATATAAGTAATTAAACCCACTGAACCTTGCCCTTTGATGTTAATACCCTCGTATAATTGCTGCGCAATAATCATCGTTTTTTTTGTCGTAAAGCCAAATTTATTAGATGCTTCCTGCTGTAAAGAGCTTGTAATAAAAGGCGCAGAAGGATTTCTTAGCTTTTTACGCTTTTCAACTTTTGAAATTATAGCGGGTTGATCTTTGGTATTCGAAAGTATTTGATTAACTTCGTTTTCATTTTGAGGAACAATTTTTCCGTTTTGGTTGCCATAAAATTCAAGGCTTAAAGGCTCTTTGTCAACGATTAAATCTGTTACCGCTTCAATTTTCCAATACTCCTGGGGAATAAAATTGAGTATATCGCGTTCTCTGTCACAAATAAGTTTCGTTGCAACCGATTGTACTCTACCTGCACTTAAGCCCTTTTTTACTTTTCTCCATAAAATAGGACTGATGGAATAGCCTACAATTCTGTCAAGTACCCGTCTCGCTTGCTGTGCATCAACAAGATTAATATCAATCGCTCGTGGTGCTTTAACAGCACTTTTAATTGCATCCTTAGTAATCTCGTGAAACGTTACACGGCAGTCAGAATTAGCATCGACACCTAATATATAAGCCAAGTGCCAAGCAATTGCTTCGCCTTCACGGTCAGGGTCAGTTGCGAGAAAAACATGATCTGCTTTTTTCGCTGCGCTTTTCAATGATTTTATCAGATCGCCCTTACCTCTTATATTGATGTATTTAGGCTCAAAATCATTGTCGAAATCTACTCCCATGGTGCTTTTAGGTAGATCGCGAATATGACCTATAGATGCAACGACCTTGTAGTTTTTTCCAAGAAATTTTTCTATTGTTTTCGCCTTTGCAGGCGATTCAACTATAACTAAATTATTAGACATTCAATCACTCCATTATGTTTTTTACTAGCCTTCGAGTGTACTTAATAAATTTATATATAAAAAAACCTCTTGTCAAGTGTTTTTTATGTCAATTCAATCTCATCTAAGCTCACAAAATCACACAAGTCTTCTAAAATCAACTCATTCAAGGCGGCGTTAATTTCAGAATATTCTAAACATGTTGCAAAATTCAAATCATTTAGCGTCATCTTTTTGCGTTTTAGTAATATTTCATACACAATTCTTGCACTTTCCGATAAGTCAACACTCAGTCTCTTATGAATTTGAGGTTTCACATCTAATAATTCAAGAATAAGTTCAAAGTTGAATAGTGGCAAAGCACCGTCAAAGATCAAACGGTTGGTCCCCTTTGAAAGCTCTGAAGTAATATTGCCAGGGACTGATACAATTGGTATGCCTTGATCTAATGCATGCGCTGCCGTTATCAATGTACCACTCTTTTCACCTGCCTCAACAATAACAACCAAGTCAGATATACCACTTATTATTCTATTCCTAAGAGGAAAATGATAATGCTTTGGCTCACTTTGCTCTCGATATTCTGAAAGGATTAAGTTGGCGCTAGAATTAATGCGATTATAAATCGCTATATTTGTCTTTGGGTATACGGTGTCGATATCAGTTGGCATAACTGCAATTGTTTGTCCGCCACCATCAAGTGCGCCTTTATGTGATTGAGCATCGATTCCAAGTGCCATGCCACTAACGACCGTGATCCCCTGTTGCGCTAAGTATCTACCTAAATCATATGCAATTTTTCTACCATATGCTGTCGGTTTTCTGCTCCCAACAATGGCAACTTTTTTTGAATTTAATAAATTGACATCCCCCTTTGCATAGATTAAATTGACCTTTGGATGTGAATTTTTCAGTACATTTGAAAAATATTGACTGTAGGGTGTTAGAATTGAACGATTCTCATGTGTGTAATGCTTAAGCTGATCAACCATTCTCGCTCTTACATCCTGTAATTCCTTCTCTGAAAAGGGACAAGCGACGTTTGATTTCATTAAATCCTTCCAATTCTCAAGCAAGTGACGCCATTTGATATGATTGTAATCGCTGTAATAGTTCAAAATATTTTTTCTTATAGGTGCAGAAAAAAGTAAACTTTCTTCTAATAGCCAATAATTTATAATATAGTTCTGCATACTCACCTCATATGAAAAATTTTTTCATTACTTGAGCCGACAAGAAAGTGTAAGCCTCAAAGATATGCTTTTTTTCTATGATCAAAGACTGCTCAAGATCTGCAATTGATCTAGCAATTTTGACAAGCTTTACGACACTGCGCATGGATAGCTTTCCCTTCTGCTCATATCGTTTAATGATCTCTATTGACGTTTGATTTAAAAATTCTCCTCCCAATTCGCATTGCTGACCTTGATTTCTCATTTTTTCAGAAGTTCTTTCACGCTTAAAATCACCAGCCGCTTCAACTCGCTGAAATATAAACTGCGAGCTCTTCCCTTCGCTTAATTCAGAAGATAAATCGACAGCATCCATCAAAACGGTCATGTCTATTCTATCTAAAATCGGCCATGAAAGCTTACCCATGTAATTTTTAATAGACTGAACCTTACAATTACAGAGCCCTGATTTTGATAAAAAATGACCACAGGGACAGGGGTTCATCGTCGCTACCAGCATAAACTGTGAAGGGTATTCCAAAGATCGTCCACCTCTGGAAAGTTGTACCTTGCCACTAGATAGAGGTTCTCTAAGAGATTCAATTGCATCTTTTTTGAATTCACCTATTTCATCTAAAAATAAAACACCATTATGTGCTTTGGAAATTTCTCCAGGTAGGACCTTCATGCCGCCCCCAACTAGTCCGATTTTACTAATAGAATGATGCGGAGATCGAAATGGCCGATATTTTATCATCCCCTTGGTTTCTCCATCAGCAACGCCGTAAATCTTAGTCAATTCAATGCGCTCGTTAATAGATAATGGTGGCATTATAGACGGTATTCTCTCTGCAATCATACTTTTACCACAACCCGGTGGACCTATAAGGAGTAAATTATGCCGGCCAAGCATTGCGATTTCCATCGCTCTAAGTGCATGACCCTGACCATAAACCTCATTATAATCATTCTCAAACTCACTCTCATTTCTTTTAAATTCTATAAAATCATATTTTTCTTGTTCCACTTCTTTCTTTAAACTCTCTGAAGCTAAATCAGCAACCAGCTCCTGTAAAGTTGAATAAGGATAGATCGTTACATTATTTATAAACCTAGACTCTACTCGATTATCATACGGCATAACAATATGACTTATCCCCGCTGACACTAATCCTTCAATCAAAGAAAGTACATTTGAAATAGGCTGAATATCACCGTTAAGTGCTAGCTCACCTATAAACCCCAATTTATCAAAGGACTTTCCATTTAAAACCTCCGTACACGCTAAAATTCCTATAGCTAAAGGCAAGTCTAGATGAGACCCTTCTTTTTTCAAATCCGCAGGGTATAAGTTCTGAACAATGCGATCATCAGAGAATTTAACACCAATAGATTTTATCGCTGATCTCACTCTCTCTTTTGATTCTTTAATAACAGTACTTGGCAATCCAACTAATATATGATTGGGCATTCCTCTTAAGATATGTGTTTCAATTTTTATTCCAAGTCCTTCAATTCCCCAACTTACTGCAGTATTAATTTTACTATACATACATCACCTCCCATTATTCTATTATTTCTATATTATCCATTATTTTACATATTGTAAACAAAAAAAACAACCTTTCCCAATATAAGGGTGTAGGATGTCAAATTTGTTAGTTTCTATTAAGAAAATATATTATCTATAAAATCGTAAGTCAGCTCCTTATCCTGCATTTCAATTCCTAAAAAGGAAATTGAGTAAACATTATAACCACTATATTTTCCCTTCAATAAATATGACACTGATTTTTTTAATCGTTTGAGCTTTAAAGACGTTATGGAATCCCTTGCAGTTCCGTAGTTCTGGTTCGAACGATATTTGACTTCTACAAAGTATAAAGCCCCGTCCTTTTCCATAATTATATCCACTTCACCAAATGGCGTATATTGATTTTTTGCAACCATTTGAAAGCCCATATTTACTAAATAAGCTGCAGCTAACTGTTCATAGCCGGTTCCAATCGACCTTAAATTTGATTTCAAAACGCCTCCTACTTTTTACGTTGATCAACGCCAGCAATAAATACCAACACCTCTGCCACTACTTCGTAAAGATCGTATGGTATTTGATCCCCCATTTCAAGTTGCTTAAGCTGATTGGATAGTTTCTCATCCTCGTATATGGGTACATTATTTTCCTTTGCCCTTGCGATAATGTTTTCCGCAACCACACCCACCCCTTTAGCAACGAGCCTAGGAGCACTGTCTGATTCCGGATCAAACTTTAGCGCATTTGCAATTTTTCGTTTTGATTCTTGATCTTTAATCATCATTATACCTTCATATCAAAACCAAACTGTGTGCTCTCATCTGACAACAGCTCTTGGATAGGATGACTTTCGCTTCGTAATCTAAAGCTCAACTTAAATTTAAATTGATCAAATCGTTCTAAAGCAGTTTCAAGCTCATTTTTTAAACCTTCAAAGGCTTTTACACTTGCTTCATCAATAAAAGAAAAATTTAAGTCGATATTGTTTTTATTTTTATCGACAACACACCTTACTTCGTCAAAATGCTTCGTATTTAAGGCTATCAATATCTGAAATTGATCTGAATCCTCTTGAGCTTTCTTTTTCTTTCTATAATATAGCTCAACCTGCTGCTGATCTTTACCAATTGGTACATGAATCGGCATATAAATCACTTGATCGTAAAGCGGTTTTGAAAAGTTTGAAAGCTCCTTCACTAGATTAGCTTCTACTCGAGTGTTCACACCTAACTTGCCTTCGGAATCCAAATGCTTAACGATCTGAATTAATTTGTCTTCATCAGGTTCATCACTCTTTAGAATTTCTACCAGCTCATTCAGTTTTTCCTCGGAAAGAGCATGACGATTGATATCTGAAACCAGTTGATTAATCAACGCCTTAACCGTGTCCGGCTGATTGGTAATCAATTGTGAAACTGCAACATTTTTGAGATTAAGGGTTAACTCATTTTTCAGAATTAAAGCCTCCTCTTTAACTCCAAATTGCTCAAGTAAGGCTTTAACTTCCTCCAACGAATGACCCAACCTACTTTGTAGCAGATCAAAAACCTTAACTTTTTCCTGTTCATTTATTTCACTTCCCACCAGTGGCAGAATTCCCTTTAAATTCTCCAAACCCTTATCGTCATTCTTAACATTAGCCGATTGCGACAAAACTTCGGACTTATCGGATTCAATCATATTTTTAAAAACTGGTTGGTTAAAAACTTCCATAGGCTCGCTCACATTTTGCATCTCCGCAAGCTTTACACCTTCCAATACTAAACTATCTGAACCAGCCAGAATACTAGCTCCGGTAGAATTAACTTGAGCCATAGGCGTACTTTTTATCAATTCACTATTAACAATCATATTGTTGTTCACAGGATTGGTAAGGCTATTGTTTCCTCCTTTTCCCGAGGCCAATGAACCCTCAGTTTGCGCTGATAATAAGTTGAGAACCAATTGTTTTAAAGGGGTCTCTAAATCCTTCGTCAGATTTATTTGAGCACCCGTGGCAAGCTCACTAAGTAAAGTTTTCACTTCAATCATACCCTGTCGCATATTTTGAAAGCTCTCAGAATTTATAGGTAAATTTGAGAGCTTAAGCTGATTCAGTATTTGAAGATTTTCTGAGTTTACTGGAAGACCTAATTTCGAAAGGAGCTGCGCATTTGCAGCAGATGCTTGTTGACCATCCTCTTTAAATATTGAGGCTAAAAGTACACCTTCCTGAATGTCATTAATCGTTATCGTCAACATCTGCTGATCTACAAGATTAAGCTGCCCTGTGTTTAAAGTAACCTTATTACCATTAAAGACAAAAGCTACTAGTCCGTTTTCAGGCTGTCCTATGACCCTGCCCGTTAACGTTTTTCCCACTAGTGCTTGCAAATCGGGATTCTTTTGTAAATTTATTGAGTTTTGTACGATACTATTTTGCGTTATCCTCATAATTCAACCCCTTTAAGAAGCTTCTTCTATGCTCAGGCAAAATTCCATGCTCTCTAATTGCTTGATAATGTTGATCAGTGCCATAGCCCTTATGTGAGGCTAACCCATACATTGGATATTTTTTATCCATCTCCTTAAGCATGCGATCCCTAGCTACCTTTGCAATGATAGATGCGGCTGCAATACTAACACTTCGTGAATCCCCTTTTATTATGCTTTCTTGCACAATGGAGATTTCATTTAATTTAACCGCATCAATTAACAAATAATCAGGTGACATTGACATCGCTTCAATAGCTCTTTTCATCGCAAGCTTTGTTGCATTTAAAATATTAATCGTATCAATTTCTTCGTGAGTTGCAACACCTACGCCATATGCGACAGCATGAGTTACAATCTTATCATACAAAGCCTCGCGTTGTACCTCGCTCAATTTTTTAGAATCGTCAATGCCTGTAAGGTCCATTTCCTCTGGTAAAATAACAGCAGCTGCAACAACTGGTCCAATCAATGGACCTCGACCAGCTTCATCTAAACCAGCGATTAATTTATAGCCCATCCGTTTAGCCTGGTTCTCAAACTCGACAATTTTAACCAAACGGTTTTGTTCCTTTTCATAAACAGCTATTTGTTTTTCAACCTGCATAGCCATTTTATTAATACTTTGACGTGAATCGTTTTTAAGTATTTCTACCCATTGATATTTTGCCTTAATAGGAGCACTTAAAATCATAGCTTTAATTTCCGAAACTGTCATAGCATTTAGTTGAGGCAATGATAGCATAAGCCCTCCAATTTTCTAATTAATCAGCTTTAAACAACTTGCGATTAAGATTCCTTATTTTCATCAAGCTCAGCTGCTCTAAGCGCCTTAGCAGCAGCAACAGATTTAGGCGTTTCAAGTGTTATTTTTCCAATTAAGCCTTTTCTAAATTCATCGACGATTAATCTCGAAGCCTTTTCCAAATCAACCTCATTGCCCTTAATTAGGCAGCCTCTTTTACGACCAATTTCAGTCATTATTGCTACAGTATGATCTGGTTCCTCCTCAGGCTCAATGTCTTGTAATTTATATCGGTCATTAAATAGATTTTCATAATCTTCATTTAACAATTGAATCAGATGAAATGCAATTTCTTCGATATTAATTACCTCATCCTTAATTGCACCAGAGCTAGCAAGCTTTATACCAGTTATGTCCTCTTCAATTTTGGGCCACAAAATACCAGGTGTATCAAACAACTCAATTTCCTTATTGATGCGAATCCATTGCTTGCCTTTTGTAACGCCGGGCTTGTTACCCGTTTTAGCCGCGTTTTTACCTGCGAGTTTATTAATAAGTGATGATTTTCCCACATTTGGAATTCCAACGATCATAACGCGAATTGGTCTTACCAGGCGACCTTGGCGCTTTGCCTTTTCAATAACATCAACTGCCAACTGCTTTGCTTCATTGACAAGCTGGGACACACCCTCACCAGATAACGCATTGATTGGAATCGCTTTGATCCCTCTATCAGCGTAATCTGCAATCCACATTCTTGTCCTCACTGGATCGGCTAAATCGTATTTATTCAATGCAACCAATCTTTTTTTATGTCCAATCAAAGAATCAAACTGAGGATTTCGACTACTAATTGGAATCCTTGCGTCCAGAAGTTCAATCACAACATCCACCAACTTTAAATTGGCTTCAATTAAATCCTTAGTCTTTTTCATGTGCCCTGGATACCAGTTTATACTCATAACATCTCCTCTATTTCAATTACAAAAGCATAAAATCATGCTTAGCATTCTTATTTCATTTTATCATATTATGCGTTTTTCTAGACGCTAACTATTAAATATGTCCCAATCATTTTAATCCTTAAGACTTTCGTTATTTAAAACTTCATTTTGCTTTACTTCATTTTTCATTATTTGATTTCTTATTTCTATTGATCCGTTGCCGTATATTTCCCTATATAAATCTAAAGGGACCTATATAGGTCCCTTTTGACTGCGTACAATTATCTTTTTTCTTTAACTTTTGCCGCTTTACCAACTCTGTCTCTTAAGTAATTGAGTCTAGCTCTTCTTACTCTACCTTCTCTTACTACTTCGATTTTCTCGATTTTTGGAGAATGTAATGGCAAAGTTTTTTCAACGCCAACACCGTAAGAAATTTTTCTTACTGTGAAAGTTTCAGCAACACCGCCGTTTTGTCTTTTCATGACAACGCCTTCGAATAACTGAATTCTTTCTCTTTTACCCTCTTTAACTTTTAAGTGTACTTTAATCGTATCACCTACATTAAATTGAGGAATATCATTTCTTAATTGTTCGTTATCGATAGTTTTGATGATATTTTGGTTCATATTAACTACCTCCTTCCCTCGTAGATGTTCTTAACGACGTAAAACGCCAACAGAGGACCATCCGTAATACAACAATCGTTATTATATCATTAAGATCATAGGTTTACAAGACTTTTTTAATGATCTCGCGAACCTTTTTGCTATGATCACCTTTAATATAGGTTTCATACAAATCAGGGCGTCTCTCTTTGGTTATTCTAAGTGCTTGCTCAAGTCGCCAATCATTGATTTTAGCATGATTACCGGATAATAAAACCTCTGGCACCAGCTTACCTTCATAATCTGTTGGTCTCGTATAATGCGGGTACTCTAATAGCCCCATGGCAAAGCTTTCTTCCTCAGATGAATCTGAGTTTTTTAATACCTCAGATACCAATCTGCTAACGCTGTCCACGACAACCATAGCAGCAAGCTCACCACCTGTAAGGACGTAGTCGCCTATAGATAACTCTTCATCAACGTAGCTGTCGATAAATCTTTGATCGACGCCCTCATAATGACCACAAACCAAAATGAGTTCGTCATAGGTTGAAAGCTCTATTACCTTATCATGAGTCAAAGTTTCACCACGTGGTGAAAGATAGATCACGCGTTTTAAATGATTCTCTTCAACAACAATGCTTCTAAGTGCATCCTTCAATGGTTGAACGGTCATTACCATTCCAGCACCACCACCAAACGGGGCGTCGTCTACCTTCTTATGCTTATCCAAAGAAAAATCCCTAATTTGAATTGTATTCAGCTTAATTAAATCGCTTTGTGCAGCGCGTCCAATGATACTCGTCTGTTTAAACGCTTCAAACTGTTCTGGAAACAAAGTCATAATATGAAAGATCATTCCAACATCCCCTCGATCAAATGTACAACAATTCTTTTATTCTTAATATCGATTTTTTTAACAAATTCATCTACAACAGGCAACAAGAATACGCCACCCTGAGCGCGGTTGATTTCATAAAGGTCCTGAGCGGTATTTTGAAGAACATCCTTTAGAACACCTAGCATTTCACCCGCTTCGTCATAGATTTCACAGCCGATCAAATCGACGATATAATGTCCTTCTCCGTCATCTGGTGCATCTTGTCTTTCGATATAGACGTTCTTGTTGATAAAAGCCGTAATCTGATTGATATCATCAAAATCTTTAAATTTCACTAAAACCATGCCCTTATGAGCTCTTGCTGCTTGAAGCTTATACTTTACCTTGCCAAAGCCTTCTATATATAAATATTCAAAATCAGCAAATTTATCGATATCATCGGTATAAGGATAAATTTTCACTTCTCCCTTTATACCATGTGTGTTCACTATTTTTCCGATATTAAAACAATTTTCCATTAAGCCTCCGCGGAAATGTTCTTATGAAAATAGCTATTCTGAGAGTCTCAAAATAGCTAGTGTCATTCATTATTGTATAATCTCTACAACAACTCTTTTATTTTCTTTAGTTGCAGCAGCCTTGACAACCGTACGAATTGCCTTAGCGATCCTGCCTTGTTTACCAATCACTTTGCCCATATCTTCTGGAGCAACCTTAAGCTCAATGATAACTGATTGAGAACCCTCAACCTCTCTCACTTCAACACTTTCTGGATGATCAACCAAGGAAGCCGCAATGATTTTTACCAATTCGCTCATTTAATCACCTCGTATGCTTACTTAGCTTCGTATACGCCATGTTTTTTGAAAAGCGCTTTAACGGTTTCAGTAGGTTGTGCACCATTGTTTAACCATTGATTTGCTTTTTCAACGTCAAGTTTAACTTGCTCACCTTCAGCAACTGGGTTGAAGTAACCGATTTGGTCGATGAATTTACCATCTCTAGGAGATCTAGAATCCGCAACAACAACTCTATAGAAAGGTTTTTTCTTAGAACCCATTCTTGTCAATCTGATTTTAACTGCCATTTTTTTCACCTCCTTAAATTTACCTTATCAATAACACCAGGTTATCTGGCATTTAATTGCTTTATTTAGAAGAACGGAAATTTCATCCCGCCGCCTCTTTTCATTTTCTTTTCCATACCGCCAAATTGCTTCATCATTTTTTTCGATTGATCGAATTGTTTGAGTAAGCGATTGACCTCTGAAACATGAACCCCTGCTCCAGCAGCAATTCTTTTCTTTCTACTACCGTTGATTATATCAGGATCGATACGTTCTTTTTTCGTCATAGACTGAATAATTGCTTTGGTTCTTAACAAGTCTTTATCATTGACCTCAAGTCCTTTTAAAGCTTTGTTATTATTCATTCCCGGAATCATACCTAAAAGATCACTGATTGAGCCCATTTTTTGAATCTGTTCTAACTGATCAAGAAAATCCTCTAGATCAAAGGATTGGGTTTTCATTTTCTTTTCAAGCTTCTTCGCTTTTTCTTCATCGAAGTTTTCTTGCGCCTTCTCTATAAGAGATAAGACATCGCCCATCCCCAAGATACGAGAAGCCATACGATCTGGATAAAACTCTTCAATATCGGTTAATTTTTCGCCAACACAAGCAAACTTTATCGGTTTACCAGTTACCGCTCTAACAGAAAGTGCTGCACCACCACGTGTATCGCCATCGAGCTTGGTTAAAATAACGCCACTTACTTCTAATTGGCTATTAAAATGCTCTGCCACGTTAACGGCATCCTGACCAGTCATTGAATCAAGTACCAGTAAAATCTCGTTTGGTTTTACTGTTTCTTTGATTTCGATCAATTCTTGCATCAACGCTTCATCGATGTGTAAACGACCTGCGGTATCTATAATCACAACGTCATTACTAAATCTGACGGCATGTGCTAAACCTTGTTTTGCAATTTCCACTGGACTCACTTGATTACCAAGCTCAAACACAGGTACATCAACTTTTTCGCCGACGACCTTTAGCTGTTGAATCGCAGCAGGTCTGTAAACGTCACACGCTACTAGAAGTGGTCGTTTACCTTGTTTTTTAAGAAGACTTCCGAGCTTACCACAGGTGGTTGTTTTACCAGCACCTTGTAAACCCGCCATCATAATCACGGTAGGCGGTCTTGAACCGAAGTCGATCTTACTTTGCGTCTTACCCATTAAATTGGTTAACTCTTCGTTAACTAATTTTACCACTTGCTGGCCAGGTGTAAGGCTTTTCATAACCGATTCGCCGATTGCTCTTTCGGTTAATGTATTTATGAAGTCTTTGACAACCTTAAAGTTAACGTCGGCTTCTAAAAGCGCTAGTTTAACCTCTCTCATGGCGTCTTTTACATCTTTTTCAGTAAGCTTGCCTTTACCTCTTAATTGACTAAAGGCACCCTGTAGTTTTTCAGCTAAATTTTCAAATGCCACTCAATGCCCTCCCGTGTCACTCAATTTCAGTAAGCACAATCTTTTTTATTGTGTCTATGAGTTCATATGATCGCGTTGACTCATACGCGTTGATACATTCAAGAATTTTCTCAAACGCTTTTTGCTTATCAGTAAAGCGTTCGTAAAGCCCAAGTTGCTCCTCATAATGCTCAAGGACCTTCTCAGTTCTTTTAATCGTATCATGAACGGCTTGACGACTTATACTATGCACTTCCGATATCTCACCCAATGAGTAATCCATATTACAATATAAATCCATGATCTCATTTTGCTTGTCGGTCAACATTTTACCATAAAATTCATAAAGTGCATCTAATCTCATTTTTTTCTCAAACATAGTATCCTCACAAATTATAATTCATATTCGCAGGTGTGTCAAGCATTTTCACTTTACATTATTTTTCATAATTAATTAAACAACGCTTCGACAAAATCATGTGGATCAAAGGTTTGTAAATCCTCAACCGCTTCTCCTACACCAATTAGTTTTACCGGAATATTGAGCTCATGATTGATGGCCATTACGACACCACCCTTAGCAGTTCCATCTAGCTTCGTTAAAACGATGCCTGTAATATTAGCTGCTTCGTTAAAGACTTTTGCTTGCTGAATTGCATTTTGACCAGTCGTTGCATCAAGAACCAATAAAACCTCTCGTTTGGCATCTGGATACTCTCTATCAATGATTCTAAAGACTTTTGAAAGCTCATTCATAAGATTAACTTTATTATGAAGTCTACCTGCAGTATCACAGATTAAAACATCAACTTTTCGAGCCTTAGCAGCTTGGATTGCATCAAAGATAACGGCTGCTGGATCTGAGCCTTCAGATTGATGGATAACGTTTACGCCTACACGATCTCCCCAAATTTTAAGCTGATCAATCGCTGCAGCTCTAAAGGTATCTGCTGCGGCGATTAGCACAGATTTACCTTCTGATTTGAGATGCTGAGCAATTTTACCAATGGAGGTGGTCTTACCTACGCCATTTACACCGATTACCATTACGATAGTTGGTACATCGCCCACATGAAACGGTTCACTGTTATTTTCTCTAAGCATTTCCTCAACAACTTCCTTGAAGATGCCCTTTACCTCACTCGCATCCTTGACCTTTCTGATTTTGAGCGTTTCTCTAAGTCGCTCAATCAGTTTATGTGTGGTAGGCACACCAACATCTGCCATCACTAAAATTTCCTCAAGCTCGTCAAAAAGCTCATCGTCGATTTCGCCATAATTATTAAACAGATCATCAATCTTATCTGTAATTCCCTTACGTGTTTTATCTAAACCCTCTTTAAGCTTATTAAAAAATGAAAATGCCATAATGCCTCCTCAAATAATAGTTTACTTCTAGTCAAGCTGTGCAGCAATATCTTCAAGCTTGACACTTAGTACCTTTGAAATTCCATATTCCTCCATGGTTACACCATAAAGTGTATCCGCTACCTCCATCGTTCCCTTTCTATGTGTAATAACCACAAATTGAGAATTTTTTGCATATTCTTTAATAAAATCAGCAAATCGATACACATTGACGTCGTCAAGAGCGGCTTCAATTTCATCAAGGATACAAAATGGTGTTGGCTTTGTAGATAGGATTGCAAACAAAAGAGCAATTGCAGTTAATGCCTTTTCTCCACCAGATAGTAAGTTGATACTTTGAAGCTTTTTGCCAGGTGGCTGAGCGATAATTTCTATATCGCAATCAAGCAAATCGTCATAGTCACTTAAGAGTAGCTCTGCGTCGCCACCATTGAATAAATCCTTAAAGGTCAATTTGAAATGTTCATTGATTAAATCAAAGTTTTCTTTGAACATAACGATCATTTTCTTTTCCAAATCCGCAATGATTTTCTCCAAATGACTAATCGCTTCAAGTAGATCCTTTTTCTGCTCAGTTAAGAACGTAAAGCGCGTTGAAACCTCTTCATATTCTTTAATAGCATTTAGGTTCACATTCCCAAGCATCTTTAACTCGGTTCTAAGCTGGTTCATTTCAGATTTTTGATAAGGCACTTCTTCAATCTGAAGTGCTTCTGCAATGCTCATTTCATATTTTTCCCAAAGCTCAGTTACCACTGAATCCTTTTCAACCTCAAGCTTCGCACGTTTTACCTCAAGCTTATGAAGCTGTTCCTTTGACTCCTCATGCTTAGTGGATAATGCTTCAAGCTCTAACGTCAAGCTATTAAGAGATTTATACTCTTCCTGCTTATGTCCCATTTGTTCAGCAATTTTAAGCTGAGCTTTTTCAATATTTGCCTTTAAATCTAAAAGATTCAAGCTTAATGTATCAACTTGCTCTTCAAAAATTTCTTTGTGCTCATTAAACTCAAGATTCTGTTTTTCTCGTATTTTCAAGCGCTGATTAAACAGTTCAGCCTCATCTTTAATTCTAAGTAGCTCTCTTTCCTTGAAATTAATTGATTGTTCCAGAGAAGCCTGCTTTAATTTATTGGAATTAATGCGCTCCATCATTTCTTTCACAGCTATTTCAAGACTCTCAACCGCTTCATCTGCATCTGAAAGCGTGGTCTCAACACTAGAGACAGCCTCATTTAATTTTTCGATACTGAGTGTATTTCGCGTGATGGTATCATTAGATTCATTTAACTCCTCAGTTAACGTGTCCAAATCATGCTGATATTTTTGATAGATATCCTGTGACCTTGATGCTTGCTGCTCGTAGTTGTCTAATGTGTGTTCCAAGCGGACGATTTCAAGTCGAGTTTCATCCTGTCTCTCTCTAATCGATTTGGTAATAGCTTCATGCTCCGAAAGAGATTGCTGAATTTGTTCATTTTTATTGATTAAAACCGTTCTTTCATCCTTTAATGATAAAATCGTTTCACCCAACTCATTGATTCTTCTCTTTCTGCCCAGTATGTTAGATACCTTAGATCTAAATGATCCACCGGAGATTGCACCTCCAGGCGTTAAGATATCTCCTTGAAGTGTAATCACTTTATACTTTAAGTTCTTGATGCGAATCAATCGACTTGCAGTATCAAAATCCTCAACTACTATAATTCGACCTAAAAGAAAATCTGCAAGTATTTCCAAATCAGGGTCTACAGAAACCAGATCCTTTGCAACACCGATAAAGCCCTTTTCTTTCTTGGCTTTAGCAATCATATCCTCCTGCTGACCTTTTTCTTCCAAATTCTCGATAGGTAAAAAGGTAACTCGACCTAAATCATTTCTTCTCAAATAATCAATGGATCGCTTCGCATCGCTTATTTTCTCACATACGATGTTTTGTATCGCTCTTCCTAGTGCTACCTCTATTGCAATTTCATACTTTTTAGGAACGTCCAATAAGGAAGCTACAATACCGATGATGCCACTTTGATCTGGAAGGTGTTTTAAAATATCCTTAACCCCTTTGTCATAGCCATCATACTCTTCTTCCAGTGTTTTTAATAATTGATGTTCCGTTTCACTTTGAGATAGCTCAGTGCTTATTTTATCGAGTACCTTCGCATTTTCACTAAATTGCTTTTTGTTAAATTCGACAAATTGAATGGCCTTTCCTAGTGAATCATTCAATTCATCCTTGTTAACAAGAGCCATTTCAAGAGACTTTGTCACGAGAACCTTGTCATTTTCAGATTGCAGTATTAGATTTTTCTGTGCTTCTATTTGAGCAGTTATCAACTCAATTTTTTCATTTAATAAAAAGCCTCGTTTAACTAACGAATCATTTTCTTGTTTTTTGAGCTCAATTTGATTCAATTGGTCGATTACGTTTTTCTTTTGGTTGGCATTTTCTGACTTTTTCTCACTCAACGCAAATTCACTGTCACTTAATTTATCACTAAGTGTGTTCAGCTCACCAATAAGAACCTCTAGCTCTGAATGAATCACCTGCTTTTCTTCATCTAGCAGATCCATGTTTCTTTTAATACTACTTTGATTTTGCTTTAACTCTTCTATTTCATCCTGCAGACGTTTTATATTGATACCTGTATTGGTGATTTTTTCATTTAAAAGCTCTCTATCACCAATAGTTTTACTCTCTAAATTTTTAAGCTCATGAAACTGATCTTCTAGCGCTCTTATTTCACGATTGATTTCAAAAACCTTTTGATCCTTTTCGTTATAGGACTGCTTAAAGGACAATTGACTGTCCTCTATCGACTTGACGACATCCTGTATGGCTTGAGACTGAGTCATAATCTCCACTAGATTTTGCTCACAAACCATATAGCGCTTCGCGTAGTAATTAAGCTCAATGCTCTTGAGCGTTTCAGACAAATCAATAAACTTTTTCGCACGCTCACTTTCGTATTTCAGAGGTTCAACTCTATCTTCAATTTCAGTTAATATATCCTCAACTCTAAGCAAATTGTCGGTCGTTGATTTTAGCTTCTTTTCTGACTCAAGCTTTCTACCTTTATATTTTATAATGCCAGCTGCCTCTTCAAAAAGGAGGCGACGCTCTTCTTTATTGTTACTTAAAATTTCATCAATACGCCCTTGACCGATAATAGAGTATCCCTCTCTACCTATCCCAGTATCCATAAACAATTCACGAACGTCCTTCAAACGACAAGGCATTTGATTGATGAAGTATTCACTTTCACCTGATCTATGAACGCGTCTAATCACTGTAATTTCATCATAATCCAGCGGAAAAAATTGGCCACTATTATCAAATGTTAATTTTACCTCTGCGAGACCAAGTGATTTTCTATGCTTTGTACCGTTAAAGATAACATCTTCCATCTTGTTACCTCTCAAGGTCTTAACACGCTGTTCACCCAATACCCAACGCACTGCATCGGTTATATTACTTTTACCACTGCCATTTGGTCCGACGACGCAAGTGACACCCTCTTTAAATTCCACTGTCGTTTTATCTGCAAAAGACTTAAAGCCACGCATTTCAACTTGTTTTAAATACACAAAAACACCTCTAAGTATAAAGTATTGTCTCCTCAGTCTGATCTCCGACTGTTACGATTAGCTGATTGATCGAAAGTTGCTCGTCCTTCTCAAAAATAATACAATCGCCATATCGACTCTTTAAATCGATTAAATTCCTTTTCCTTTGTCCTATAAGCTTGGAAAAAGAATTGGGATGCACCTTAACCTGTATGCACGCACGCGCGCCACTTATTTTTTCAATACACTTAACAATTTCATCAAAATAGTATTTTGACCATACTAGCTCGCCAAAAGCTGGGTGAAAGGGTCCTGCAATTACATCTCCATCAAAGTCAATGAGATCCGTTCTTTGTAAACCAATCCGAATTACATCGATATCGGCTCCTATAAACTCGGCTAAAGCCCAAGCGCACATAGCTACTGCACGATCTAGTGATAAAGGCTCATATGATTTCTCAGTATAGTGTATTGCAAGCTCAGTTAAGCCCACAACTAAGGTAGGATATAATCTAACACATTCAGGCTTTAAATCAATTGTCTTTCTGACAGACATTTTAAATTTATCTTCGGTATCCTTCGGTAGCCCTAACATTAACTGAATGCCAAAAGAAATATTCGCTTTTGAAAGCATCTCCACAGCTTCGTATATCGACCGCTCATCATGTCCTCTTTTACTAGAAAGTAACACTTCCTCATCAAAGGATTGACACCCAAGCTCTACCAAATCTACTTGATAAGTCAGCAATCTTTCAATCGTGTCCTTATTAATATAATCAGGTCGTGTTGACAGTCTGATCTTGTGAATCTTTCCAGTAGTCTTTAATTGATTGGCAACATTAAGGTATTCTGTTTGTAGCTTGACATCAATGCCTGTAAAGCTGCCACCGAAAAAAGCGAGCTCTATCACGTCTCGCCTCATTGTCTCAATATAACGATCAACATAACTGTATAATTCGGATGGCCTTAGTGCCTCTGTTACGCCATTGATTTTTCTCTGATTACAAAAAACACAATCGTTTGGACATCCCATGTGAGAAACAAATACGGGAATGATGCCAACGCTATTTTTCATCGGTAGCCAACCTCAGTAAGCCTTGCTTTGCAGCTTCCTGCTCAGATTCTTTTTTACTTCTACCTGAGCCTATTCCAATGACTGAATCATTCAGCTTGACCTCAGTAAAGAAAATCTTAGCATGATCTGGTCCCTCTTCTCGAACAATATCGTATTTTATACGATTCCCTTTTTGAACCTGAATCACTTCCTGAAGTCTCGTTTTATAATCAACAAATAGTTTACCCTGTACAGCATCGTCAATCGTTGGTTTTAATTGCTTTAATACAAAGGTTCTAGCACATTCCATGCCGCCATCTAAAAAAATCGCAGCGATTAATGCTTCAAAAGCATCAGAGAGAATTGAAGCCCGCTCTCTTCCACCTGTCATTTCTTCACCACGGCCAAAAAGCATATATTCGCCCAGCTTTATTTGTCGTGCGGCTTCTCCCAATGAAGCTTCACAAACAATTTTTGCCCTAACCTTGGTCAGCTGTCCTTCTTCAAGCTGAAGATAATGGCTAAAGATAAACTCACTTATAATCAAACCTAATACAGAATCTCCCAAAAACTCAAGTCTTTCATTGTTTTTAAGTTTCTCTTTTTTATTCTCGTTAGAATAAGAGCTATGTGTCAATGCTCTTGTTAGATAATGCGATTCTTTAAAATTATAGCCAATCAAGGCCTCGATTTTTTTAATTAATACCTCCATAGTATCATCCTTTCTTTCTCAGAATGCACTGCATTCGTTTCTGAATTGAAAGGGCACTTAAATATACTATTACATCGTGAAATTATTATTACGTCATAATATATTTAAACGACCTTTAACTGATGGGCACACTTCTTATTTTATAATTTTGAGCCATAAAAAACAATGATTTAATTAAAAATAAAACGCCCAACACAATATAGTAAATAAGACCCATATGTGATAGACGCTTTGATAACCGTATTCCAATAATTTAAGTTCTAATCATTAATCTGCACATTATCATTTGGTACCTTAAGCAATATAAGACCGCCAATGATAAATAAAATAACGATGCTGAGAACGCCATAGTTACTCTTACCTGTAATATAAGTGACATAACCCATTAATAAAGGTCCCATGATCGCAGCAAACTTACCAAATATATTGAAGAATCCAAAGAATTCATTTGATTTGTCCTTAGGAATTAGCTTTGCATAATAGGATCTACTAATCGCTTGAATCCCCCCCTGAACAAGACCAACTAGAATCGCTAAAACCCAGAAATCCAAAGTCGTCTTCATGAAAAATGCGTAGATGCAAATTAGTGTATATATCCCGATTGCGACATAGAGCATCGTTTTACCTTTTAGCTTATCTGCCAATTGCCCAAATAGGATTGCAGAAGGGAATGCAACAAATTGAGTTACCAATAAAATAATCAAAAGCATGTTATCACTAACGCCTAAATCTGAGCCATATGACGTCGCCATTTTAATAATAGTATCCACGCCGTCAATATAGAAAAAATAAGCTAACAAAAATAAGAACGCTGGTTTATGAAGCTTAATATTTTTAAAAGTAACTGTCAACCTTTTGAAACTACCTGCAATAGGATTTTTCTCTCTCGGAATACCATATTTTTGATCGACATTTTTTGTCATCGGTATACTGAAAGCCAACCACCATATTGCGGTCAAAACAAAGGCGATTTTAGGTGTGGTATAGCCACTAAACGGTAAAATCCCCTGCTGACTTAAAAGTATGATTGCCATTGCAATGATAAATGGAATTGTACTGCCTATATAACCTAGCGCATAACCGTAAGTAGATACCCGATCCATCCGCTCATCCTCAGTGACGTCTACTAGAAAAGCATCATAAAACACATTGCTACCAGAAAAACCGATCGCAGTAATGATATAGACAAACAAAAGCATTAGCCACTGTGATTCAGGTACGAAACCAAGAACCAGGTTGGCTGTTACACCTAGTGCTAGGAAAATCATAAAAAACCGTTTTTTAAATCCATAGTAATCAGCCAATGTGCCTAAAATAGGTGATAAAACAGCTACTAGCAGCGATGCAATCGAATTGGCAAAGCCCAAATATGCAGTGGATTGACTTGCCGTTATCCCCATATCTGTCGCAGCAGCTTTAAAGTAAAGTGGAAAGACGGTTGTCGTAACCGTCATAGTATAAGCAGAGTTTGCCCAATCGTAAAGTGCCCAACTGCGTTCCTTTTTTGAATACTTCATAAAGCCCCCTAGTTTTTTATATGACTTTACTCTTTTTTTGTTCGATTCATATTAACATTAGGTTAAGTTTATAAAGTGTTATTCTTCGTCCTCTGATTCCTCTATATTAGCCTTAGGAAAATCCTTAACCTTATCTTTTATCGCTGCCACTAAATTATTATCTATTCCAATTTGAGCATACTTAATCGCATTCATAAACGCCTTAGCATTGGATGACCCGTGTGCTTTTACAACTAAGCCCCCAAGACCTAAAAGTGGTGCGCCGCCATACTCAGTGTAGTCCAGCATTTTTCTAAAGTCCTTAAGATTTTTCTTGAGTAATATACCACCTAATTTTCCAATGGTATTTTTCATAATTTGTACTTTTAATCCACCGACAATTGATAGTGCAACCCCTTCAGTCAGCTTGAGAATTATATTTCCAGTAAAACCATCGGCAACGATGACATCGACATTACCACTTGGCACATCTCTACCTTCTACGTTGCCAACAAAGTTAAGATCCGTTTCCTTCAATAGCTGGTGTGTCTCGATATAAAGAGGTGTTCCTTTAGTTTCCTCAGCACCAATGTTAACCAAAGCCACCTTAGGGTTTTGAATGCCAATTACCTTCTCGGCATACATACTTCCCATATAGGCAAACTCAATTAAATTTCTTGATTTACATTCTGCATTTGCACCTGCATCCACTAAAACTGATGCCCCATTCATCGTAGGATAAATCGTACACAAAGCGGGGCGGCTTATGCCTTTAATTCTGCCGACCTTTAGTAGACCACCTGCTAAAAGTGCACCTGTATTACCCGCTGAAACAAACGCATCAATTTCACCTTTTCTAAGTGCCTTTAATCCGACAACCATCGAAGAATCCCCTTTGGTTTTTATCGCTTTAACTGGTTTGTCATCATTTTCTATTACTTCAGTCGTATGAACTATTTCTATACGATTTTTGTCATATTTATACTTACTGAGTTCATTGTTAAGCTTTGCTTCGTCGCCATAAATCACGATCGTGCTTTGAACTATACTTAGTGCATCGATTGCACCCTTTACAGTTTCCAATGGTCCGTGGTCGCCACCCATTCCGTCAAAACCAATTTTCATGCTACACCTCAATCTATAAAAGAATAATTATTTCCTTTAATGATAAATAAAAATAGTAAAAAAGGCAATAGCCTTATGACTATTGCCTTTTGCAAGAAGCACATGCCTCTTATTATTTCGCGTCTCTGCTGTGGTAATATCCACACTCAGCACATTCTCTGTGTGATACATTTGCCGCTTTACATTTTGGACATTCGATAATGTTTGGAGCAGTCATTTTAATGTTAGATGCTCTTCTCTTATCTCTTCTCGCTTTACCTATTTTACGCTTAGGTACTGCCATATCTTAACACCTCCTTAATCTAAGTGAATAAATTCTTAAGTGCCTCAAGTCTCGGGTCAATTTTCTTTTCATCACACTCACACATACCATTGTTAAGATCTTTTCCACAATGAGGACAAAGTCCTGCACAATCTTCATTACAAAGTATTTGTAGTGGCAAATTTAAAGTTATATCTTCTTCTAATACAGGGACCAAATCTAGTCTGCCATCTTGAATCAAAATCAGATCTTCCTCTTCATCTGTCTCAAGTGAGGTCGTCAAGAGTCGTTCTACCGTATTCTGAAGGTTAACATTAACGTCTTTTAAGCATCTGTGGCATTCGAAAACCAATTCTCCAGAATAAGAGAGGGTTAATTCATAGCGTTTATCCAGTTTTCTGATATTTCCTGAAAATTGAACAGCCGATGCGTTCACACACTCAATTGACTCTAAAAAAGACTTGTCAAGTTCTAAACTTGACTCAAAATCCAATTGATTCTGAAGTCCTTTAATAACCTTTGAAAGTTCAAGGATCATAGTTTCACCTCTTCAATGCAACATTAACATTATAATTATATCAAAGAGGTTTGTCAAGTAAAACTACTTAACTAATTCTAAAGTATCTCTAGCAATGGTTAATTCTTCATTTGTAGGAACCACCATAATTTTTACTTTTGAATCATCAGTACTTACGACAGCTTCTTTTCCTCTTACTTTGTTTTTAGCAGGATCGAGAACCGCACCCATAAATTCAAGGTTTTTACAGATTTCTTCTCTACTTTCAATACCATTTTCACCTAAACCTGCAGTAAATACGATTGCATCCACACCACCTAAAACAGCAGCATATGCAGCAATGTATTTTCTTACGTTGCTATGGTAAATATCAAGCGCGAGGATAGCTCTTTCATTACCAGCAGTTGCAGCGTCTTCAATATCTCTAAAATCGCTGCTTACACCAGAAATACCAAGAACGCCTGATTTTTTATTCATGATGTCGTTCATTTGGTCTAAAGTTAAGCCCTCTTTGCCCATGATATAAGTTACGATTTGTGGATCGATATCACCGCATCTGGTTCCCATTACAAGACCTTCAAGTGGTGTAAAGCCCATTGATGTATCAACTGATTTGCCACCATCGATAGCAGCAAGTGATGCGCCATTACCTAAATGACAAGTGATAATTTTTGTATCCTTAAGCTCTTTGCCAAGTAATTCAGCCGTTCTAGCAGAAACATATCTGTGGCTTGTTCCGTGGAAGCCATATCTTCTTACGTGATCTCTTTCATAATATTCGTAAGGAAGGGCATATACGTATGCACTTTTTGGCATCGTTTGGTGGAATGCTGTATCAAAAACAGCAACATTTTGAACCCCTGGTAACAATTCTTCGATTGCTTTAATACCGATAATATTTGGCGGATTGTGAAGTGGTGCAAGTTCGATACACTCTTCTAGTGCTACCATCACTGAGTCGTTTACAACTACAGAAGCACTGTATTTTTCGCCAGCATGAACAACGCGATGACCTACGGCATTGATTTCTTGAAGTGATGCAATAGCGCCATGCTCAGCGTGAACGATAGCGTCGAGCACTTGAGAAAGTGCTTCTTTATGATCCTTCATAGAAACTTCGATTGTTTTCTTATCTTTTCCCTCTACTTCATGTTTTAATCTAGAGCCTTCAATACCTATTCTCTCTACAAGGCCTTTCGCTAAAACACTCTCATCTTTCATATCAAACAATTGATATTTAAGTGATGAGCTCCCACAGTTGATAACTAAAACATTCATTAATTGCCCTCCTTGAATATATATATCATATGATATAGTAAATATAGTGATTTCGGTCATACATATATATTATAATGTAATTGAATGAATTTTCAACAGGAATAAGAATTATTCGTGAAAAAAACAAACAGCCCTTGGAGGTCTTATGAAGATTGTCGGCATCGTTTCGGAATATAATCCCTTTCACAACGGTCATGCCTATCAAATAGAACATACAAAAGAGATTCTTAATGCCGATGGCATCATCGCTATCATGAGCGGTCAGTTCGTCCAAAGAGGCGCACCTGCTATATATGACAAGTGGACACGTGCTGAAATGGCGGTTGCTTCAGGTGCTAACCTCGTATTAGAGCTCCCCACCTACTACGCAACGTCTAGTGCTGAAGCCTTTGCCTATGGTGCTGTAAAGCTTTTAAACGCCACTGGAGTTGTAACGCACCTATCATTTGGATCTGAGATCGATGACTTAGAGCGCCTCAAAGCTATCGCCGCTCTTTTATCGGATGAGTCCGAGGCATTAAAAGCCGAATTATCAGCCTATATGGAACAGGGCAATACCTTTCCTAGAGCAAGAGAACTGGCACTCAAATCACTCTATCCTGAGCTTTTAAAGAACTTTGATATCAACCAATCCAACGCCATATTGGTACTCGAATATCTAAAGGCACTTAATCGACTAAAGTCAAATATAGAGCCCTTTGTCGTCAAAAGAAGGGGGCGCGGCTATCACGACACTGCTCTTGATGATGTTTTTGCAAGTGCGACAGGCATTCGCGAGGGTATAAAAACGGGCATAGCCATCAACCGATACATGCCAGTCCCCGCCTATCGTATTCTTTCAGAAACAAAGTACCAGCCAGTATTTATAGAGCATTTGGAATTACCACTACTATATAAAATCAAATCCGATTCATTGGAAGACCTCGCTCAAATCAGAGAAATGACAGAGGGACTCGAATATAAAATTCATAAGCTGGCGCCATCGCTTTCCTCTTATAACGAACTCACTGAAACCCTTAAGTCGAAGCGATATACGCACACGAAAATCAGTCGTTTGCTTCTAAATATTCTGTTGGATATAAAGGAAACCATTCAGATAAATGACGAGGATCACTATTTAAGAGTTTTGGCCTTTGACGAGATTGGACAAAAAATCATACGTCAAATCAAGAAAAATGGGTATTATCCTATAATAACAAATATCAATGCCTATAAACGAGAGAATGCTTTACTTGATCTCGACCTTAAAGCAACTGATATTTACTATCTTTCTCAAAAAGATATACCCCTGCGAAGGGGTGGACAAGATTATCTGAAAAAACCTTATATTCACAGGAGGCAGGATGAAAAAAATATTTAATAATGGTTATGTAAGGCTAGTCGATACTATGGGTAGTGACCTATCTGTCGTTAACTCAGCTAGAGTTAGCTTTAATAGAGCAACAGAAACACTTAGACCCGAGGATGAAAAGCTCATAGCCTATCTCGCTAAAAATGATCACACTAGCCCATTCAGACATGCTACCCTACAGTTTGAGGTTTATGCCCCTCTTATGGTCGCGCGTCAATGGTGGAAATATATCATCGGCTCCTCACACCAGGATCCATTTACCGCATGGAACGAATCCAGTAGACGATATGTAACCGAGGAAATTGAATTTTATATTCCTAAAGTGACAGACTGGCGAAGTAAACCAGAAAATTCAAAGCAAGGTAGCGGACCCAATCTAGATGAAAAAATTGGTGGTGAAGCACTTGACCGCCTGCTAGATCAAATAAAATCAGGAATGGAAAATTACAATTGGGCGATAGATTCTGGTATTGCCACTGAACAAGCTAGACTGTTTATACCAAGCGCCTACGGCCTAATGGTCAGATGGTATTGGACAGTTTCTTTACAAGGGGTCGCGCATTTCCTTCAACAGAGAACCGATGATCATGCACAATTTGAGATTAGAGAATATGCACAAGCTGTTAAAGAGCTTGCAAAAGAAAAGTTTCCAGTATCACTGGATGCCCTACTAAATCATCTATAAAAATAAACCTCTATTCAATTGAAAATGATTTGAATAGAGGTTTTATTCGTTTTTCTGCTAAATAGTGATCATCTACATAATGCCTTCACAAAATAAACTTCAAACTTATTATTTATATTCTTCTAGCTCTTCGATGTTTTCACGTACTGTGTGTATAATTTTAGAAAGATTGACCTCAACACGTCTCATAATATCTTCTGCATAATCATATGAGCCAGTTCTGATACCTTCTGCTTTCTCTTCTGCATCTGACATAATCTCTTGTGCCTTCATCCTAGCTAGCCTTACGATCTCATGCTCATTGATTAATTCTTTCGCTCTATTTGTCGCATTTATTAAGATTTCAGTTTCCTGAGCTTTAGCAGTTTCAATAATTCTAAGCTCCTCATGACGTGCATTGTTAACCAATTCATCTGCAATTTGAGTTGCCTCTTCGATGATTTGCGTCTTTTGAGACTTAATAAATCTAACCTGCTGATATTCATCCGGTAGCATCATGTTGATGTCCTTAATGATGCTTAAAAACTCCTGTCGATCAACAAGAATCTTACCCGTTAGAGGCACAGTCGGTGAAGCCTCAAGCTTATCTTCAAATTCTTCGAGCAATTCTAACACTCTTAATTCTAATTCCTGAATTTTACTTGTGCTCATTTGAACCTCCCAACTTTATATTTATAGCCGCTTTTACCTCTTCATTGACAAAATTTGTGATATCGCCACCAAAGCTCGCAACTTCTTTTACTATACTTGAGCTTAAGTACATATAATCCGTTCTTGTCATTATAAATACGGTTTCAATCTCGCGACACAATTTCTGATTAACACTCGCCATCTGAAATTCAGCCTCAAAATCTGAAATGGCTCTAAGACCTTTAACAAGAATGCGAACATCGTTATTTCTTAAGTAGTCAACCAAAAGGCCTTCATGTCGATCAACCTCGACATTTGATAAATGCAGAGTCGATTTTTTAAGCAATTCTACGCGTTCATCAACGTCAAACATCGGCTTTTTATTTCGATTGTACATTACAGCAACAATAACCTTATCAAAAATTTTACTAGATCTTTCAATTATATCTAAATGACCCAATGTTACAGGATCAAAACTACCTGGATAAACTGCAATTCTCATTAAAGCCTCCTAAATACAGTAATGCCAATTTTACCATACTTTTTTTCTTTGATTACCTCTAGATTATTATATTCTATACTGAGATCTGCATCCCCAATCGCATGTTCAACAACAACTAACCCATTTTCAAGCAATAGGTTGTTTTCAGCAATTTTCTCAAGAGATCGACAAACATGACCTTTATTATAGGGCGGGTCCATCATAATGATCTGATATTTGGGAGAACTTTCCTTCTCGAGAAAGCCATAAACCTCAGAAGTGACTGTAACTGCATTTGTAGTTAACTTCGTCTTGTTTAAATTTCTCTCTATAATCGACATAGCGGATTTACTTTGCTCAACCATATAAACTCGACTAGCGCCTCTACTTAGCAGTTCAATTCCTAGCGCACCTGAGCCTGAAAACAAATCCAAGCAAACAGAACCATATATGTATGGCTGCAGCATACTGAAAACGGCTTCCTTAACTCGGTCTGTCGTGGGCCTTGTGTCAAGACCATCTAAGGCCTCCAAAGCGATTCCTCTCGCACTACCTGATATGACTCGCATTCACTCATCCTTTAATATATAGTAACACTTCATTATAACACTTTATGTTTCGGTTTCAAAATCAAAATTTCAATTCTATCGTCTTATTTCAATAGGTATAAGGCACTAAAGTGTAAACCATTTTTCAAGATTGTTATTTTGCTTTTGTATGAGTTCTTTGAACTCTAAATTTCCCATTTGATATTCATCAATAACCGTTTTAATATGCTTTTGAACCTCTGTCAAAATATCCTGATGTTTTATTAGGTTGGCTAACTTAAGCTCTGGAATACCATGCTGTCTCAATCCAAAGACTTCTCCAGGTCCACGAAGTTCTAAATCCTTCTCGGCAACTACAAAACCATCACCAGAATTAACTAAGGTTTCAACACGCTCCTTTGACGTTGACGATAACTTATCACTTAATAAAAAGCAATAGGATTGTTCATCACCTCTACCCACACGTCCTCTTAGCTGGTGCAATTGTGATAATCCAAATCTCTCAGTGTTTAATATGACCATCATCGTTGCATTCGCAACGTGAATTCCCACCTCTATTACCGTGGTAGATACCAAGGCTGCAAGTTCACCAGACTTAAATTGATGCATAATTTCGTCCTTCTCAGTCGCCTTCATCTTACCATGAATCAAGCCTACCTTATGTGGTAGAAGCTTCAATTTAAGCTCCTCATATAGCTCTTCAGCTGATTTCAAATCCATTGTTTCTGATGCTTCAATCAATGGACATACAAAATAAGCTTGCCTACCCTCAGTTAATTTAGACTGGATAAACGCATACATTTCCGCTTGCTTTGATTTTCCTACAAAATGTGTTTTTATGGGTTTTCTACCACTCGGCATCTGACCGATAACGGAAACATCCATATCCCCATATAAAATCAATGACAGCGTCCTAGGAATAGGTGTCGCTGACATGATTAACGCATGAGGTCTTAATGACTTTTGTAATGCCGAAAGTCTTTGCCTAATACCGAATCTGTGTTGCTCATCCGTTACGACAACACCTAGCTGTTTAAAATTAACATCCTCTTGAAGAACAGCATGTGTGCCAATGATTACGCTTATATTACCTTCTGAAATCTGTTCCTTAATCCGTTTCTTTTCAGAATTTGTGATGTTAGAGGTAAGTAGGCAGCAAGCCACCTCAGGGAACAATTTTACAAAATTCTCGTAATGCTGTTCTGCCAATAAGGTTGTAGGTGCCAACAAAATACTTTGATAGCTGTTCTCGTGTGCTGCCAGCAGCGTTAAAAAAGCAATCACAGTTTTACCTGAACCGACATCTCCTTGAACCAATCGATTCATGCTATAACCACTTCTTAAATCCTCACTAATTTCTTTCATAACATTTTCTTGAGCTTCTGTTAATTGAAAAGGCAATCGCCCCTTATAAACATTCAGCTGATCAAGGGAAAAGGGCGGTAAGTTTGGCTTATGATAGTTTAGCTTAAGCAGCATCAATCGCAATTGCAAAAAAAACAACTCCTCGTAAATAAGTCTTCTTTTCGCTGCCTTGTAAGTCTCTCTAGAGCTAGGAAAATGTATTTCCTTTAAAGCAAATTTAAGAGATGGCAAATTTGCAAGCTTAATTAAACTGTCAGGGAGTGTTTCATCCAATTGATTTAAGCAATAAGATAAAACCTGTCTATGAATGGCAATTAATTCTGCCTGTGTTATACCATTAGTTGCATTATAAACGGGTACAACGCTTAAAAAATCTGTGTTTGAAAGTGGTGCGTACTCAGGCTGCATCATTTTAAAATTGGGGCCATTTTTTTCGATTTTACCATAGAAAAAATAGCGTGTTCCCTCTTCAAAATGACTGAGAATGTACTGCGCATTGAAAAAAACAGCCTCCCCAGTATAATAATCAGAGCGCACGTCTAAGATCAGCATTTCCTTCTTGGTTTTAGCGATATACTTCGTGCGTTTTCGAACGACGATGCCCTCTATGACATGTACATCACCCGAGGTGATATCTGATATTTTTTTTACCGTTCTTCGATCGACATATCTAAATGGATAATCGAATAAAACGTCATTATACGTTTCGAGACCGATTTTCTTCAGTCTTTGCGCTTTTTTTTCACCGACGCCTTTGAGCAGCGTTAAGGGTTGTTTAAACAATTGCCACCTCATTATTAAAAAAACAGCAAGGCTAAGCAAATAAGCTTATTTGCACGTCTTGCTGTTTGGATTAATTATTTATTTTACTCAATTGAAAAAACATAATAATACACAGGCTGACCACCAGCATACATATCTACTTCTAAATCAGGATATTTTTCTTCAATGAGTGCAACTACCTTTTCAGCATCCTCTTCAGTAACATCAGAGCCATAATAAACGGATAATATTTCAGAATCTGAGCTTAAAGTATTACCAACTGCTTCTAAAATAACCTCTTCAATTGATTTGCCAACGCCTTTGATATCACCATCCGATACGGCAAGGTAATCGTCCTTTTCAATTGTTAAGTCATTGAAAGTCGTATTTCTAACAGAGTACGTAATTTGAATGGTTTTAACTGAGCTCAGACTTTCAAGCATTGCTCCGTAATTTTCTTCAGCAGTCGCGTCTCTGTCAAAAGCAAGCATCGCAGTGATGCACTGTGGCATCGTTTTTGTAGGAATTACATAGACATCTTTATCGGACAATTCCTTTGCCTGATTGGCAGCCATGATGATATTGCTATTATTAGGGAATAAAAAGATATGGTTTGAACCACACTTATCAATCTCCTTCATAAAATCCTCAGTGCTTGGATTCATCGTTTGACCACCCGTGATGCTACCGTGAATGCCCAAGTCCTTAAATATGTTTATAAAGCCTTCACCCATAGCTACCGCTATAAATCCATAGTCCTCTTCATGATCACTATTGAGCACTGGAACATCATCCTTCGCATCTTCTGATGCTTCAACTGTAGCGTGTGCACCTTCAATAATCGTACTATGCTGATCTTTCATATTTTCAATTTTGACTTTTTTAAGTGAGCCATGCTTTAATGCCTCTTCTAAAGCGACACCAGGATTATTGGTATGCACATGAACCTTAATTAAATCCTCATCTTGTACAAAGACCATACTATCGCCAAGCTTTTCAATTTCAGCTCTTAGGACTGATCCATTCATTTGAGCGCCTTCGATAATAAACTCTGTACAATATGCAAAATGAATATCTTCAGTAGACATAAAGTTTTGCGCTGGTTCATGAGTCGCTTCGGTCATTTTTAAAGTTGAAAAATCAGTTTCAATACCTTGCATCGCATCAAGACATCCTTTTAATATGAAAATCAAGCCTTTACCACCTGCGTCAACGACACCTGCTTGTTTTAAAACAGGCAAATACTCTGGTGTTAAATCCAAGGTCTCTTCACCTTTTTTAATTAGAAGCTCCATGAGCTCAATTAAATCAAGCTCCTCGTGTGAATATTCTACAGCCTTCTCGGCAATTTTCTTAATTACTGTAAGAATTGTACCCTCAACAGGCTTTAAAACAGCACTATAAGCCGTATCAGCTGCATCCTTAAACGCTACACATAGGTCAGCAGAATTTAAGGTTGTCTTTCCTTTACAGCCTTTGGCAAATCCCCTAAAAATCTGAGATAATATAACACCTGAATTTCCTCTTGCGCCCATTAAGGAGCCCTTTGAGATTGCCTTTGAAACCTCTTCTACAGATTCAAATGACATCTTATTTAAACTTTCAATCGCTGAATTCATCGTTAATGACATATTTGTCCCCGTGTCACCATCTGGTACAGGAAATACATTTAGTGCATCAACTAAACCTTTATTTTTATTTAATTCTACAGTTCCTTGCTTAAACATTTTGGCAAGCAACTCGGCATTTATGGTATTAAGCTCCACTTTACATCCTCCCTGCTACTCTTGTACTTTTACGCCTTCAATGTTTAAGTTAACCTCAATTACATTTAAGCCAGTCTGAGTTTCTACGTTGTATTTTACTTTTTCAATAATATTTTCTGCAACGACGGAGAGCTTCGTACCATATTGTACGATCACGTAAAGTTCAATTCGAATGCCATCTTCTTCAATCCCAATCTCAACACCCTTAGAAAGGTGCTCACCCTTAAGGATTTTTGCCAGTCCCGTCTTAGCTGATTTATATGTCATTCCGACGAGTCCATAGCATTCCATAGCCGATACAGCTGCTATTGTCGCTACGACATCACTCTTTATGGTAATTTCGCCAACTTCATTATTTATTTTTATGGACATTACTTTCCTCCTTTTTGACATAACTCAACCATGTTATACTTATTTTAATGGAATATCCACTCAATATCAAGTTAATAAGCTATGAACAGCTAACAAATTACAAAAAATAAGGTTTTATATTCATTTTTTACTTGAACTTGACGTGCTCCTCTGATACAATAAGTTTGTTATGTTGCGAGTCAATCACTCGAAGGAGGTGTAATAAATGGGAAGATCGTGTGAAATTTGTGGTAAAGGTAAAGTAGCTGGTAACAACGTCAGCCATGCTAATAACCATACTAGAAGAACTTGGTCGCCAAACTTAAGAAGCGTTAAAGCATCTGTAAACGGTGGCACTAAGAGAATTAAAGTTTGTAGCAGATGTTTACGTTCTGGTAAAGTAGAAAGAGCTGTATAATATAAAAATGATAGCTACAAAGTAGGTCATGCATCTTGCATGGCCTTTTTAATTTTTTTGTATAAGATATAAAAAGATCCTACCTCACATTAGAATATGAGATAAAAATTCACATCTAGATAAAAGGTAGGATACATAGTGATTTGAATTAAGAATTTGATTAATAAGCGCTAAGCATCTCTGCTAAAAATTAAAAAACCGCTTCCTGATTGAATTGTTATTTTCCCACGATCTGAAATTAGTTCATTACTTACTCCCAAAGTACTTGCAAAAGGAATGGTGGCTTGACTTAATGGATACTTAAATCCTAATAAGCTAACCCCCTTTAGCTCTGTTAATGGTACGAGAGAAACATAGACGGATGCCCCTTGTGTGACATGAGATTCAAATGGTGCGGTAAAGCACTTAACACAGTTCCATTCGTCTATCAATGTCACCTCTTTTTTCTGACTCGCCATAAAGAAGACACTTAGCATATGATCCACACGTCCGCCGAAGGCTCCAAGTATGATTAGCCTTTCCAACATTAGCTCGTTTGCTAAAATAAAGGCAAGCTCGGCATCAGTTTCATCCTTTTCAGCTCTAAAAGTATGAACCTGAGCACTCTGCCAATAGCTCTGAAATTCTGACAGATTTCCTATTGAATCAAAATCACCCAATATATGCGTCGGTTCCAAGCCCAACGCCTTTAATAGATGACACCCACTATCCACACCGATAATTTCATCAAAGCCAGTCAGCCCAAATTGATCCTCCAGCTGTTGCTTTACTCTTTCAGGTATGGTAAATTTTCCACCTAGTGCAATTAAAGCGGTTTTCATAGCGCTGCTCTAAAAGCCTTGACAGTTTTGGAAATATCTTCTGTATTAAAAATTGCAGAACCTGCTACGATAACATCGGCGCCAGCATCAACGATTTCCTTTACATTATTCAGGTTAACGCCACCATCCACTTCAATTTCACATTGTAGATTTCTTTCGGTGATCATTTGTTTTAAGCGTTTAATCTTATCAGTAGTTGATTGAATATAGGATTGTCCACCAAAGCCTGGATTAACGGACATTAACAGTACCATGTCTAGCTCTGGTAATATTTCATCAAGTACAGTCAATGGCGTCGCAGGATTTAAAGTTACTGCAGCCTTAACGCTGTACGATTTAATTAATTGAATCGTTCTGTGTAAATGCGTACAGGCTTCAACGTGGACATTAATCAAATCTGCACCCGCTTTAACAAAGTCCTCAATATAACGATCTGGCGTTTCTATCATGAGATGGACGTCGACAAAAAGGCTGGTTTTTCCTTTTAAAGCGTTTAAAATTGGCGCCCCAAAGGAGATGTTCGGAACAAAGTGACCATCCATTACATCCACATGTAGGTATTCAACGCCTGCTTTTTCAACTTCCTTAACATGATCTAGCAGCCTTGAAAAATCAGCTGATAAAATCGATGGGGCAATTTTTACCATTTGTTTGTTCTCCTTTTCTGTTCTGTAATCTCCTTGTAGATGTATAGATAAGCATCGTATCGAACAGACTCAATTAGTTTATTTTCAATTGCTTCCTTAACCCCACATTCAGGTTCATTAATATGTGAGCAATTATCAAATCGACAGGATTCTGCAGGTATCCTAAACTCTGGGAAATAATCTCCTAAAATTTCTGGCTCAACATCTGCCAAGGACAACGATGTAAAACCTGGCGTATCAACGATAATGCCACCATTTTGGATCTCGAAAAGCTCTGAATGCCTTGTCGTATGCCTACCTCGTTTGATTTTCTCGCTTACTTCTCCCGTCTCGACAGCAAAATCCTCAATTGCATTAAGTAGTGACGATTTGCCCACACCAGATGGCCCAGAAAAGACGCTTATCTTGTCTCGAAGTATTTCTAAAAGCGCATCGATTCCTAAACGTTTAATTGCACACGTATTAATCACACGATAGCCTGCGCGAGTGTATATTCTAGAAAATTGATCAAAATCATAATCTACGTCAAGATCAGATTTGTTAAAGCACAATATGACATCAAGGCCAGCATGCTCAGCTAATACGATCATTTTATCCAATAACATGAGATTGGGATCAGGATTCTTAATCGAGAAAACAATAATCGCTTGATCGACATTTGAAACCGCTGGGCGAACCAAGCTGTTTTTTCGCGCCATTATCTCTTCGATTACACCCAGCTGCTTTTCCTCATCATAGATAGAAATGCCAACATGATCACCCACCATCGGTGTTACCTTTTCATTTTTAAATTTGCCCCTTGCCTTGCACTCGTAAAGAGCTCCGGCAGACTTTACATAGTAAAATCCACCGATTCCCTTAAAAATAATACCCTGATGCATTGATTACTCCTTAAAATTGAATGTCCTGTTGTAATTGAAGAACATCGCCATAATATACCAGTAGCTTAGCAGAACCCGTACCCTTGACAGTGGTTTGAATTAAAAACTCAGGCCCCTCTGATTTCGCATGGACATTTTCATAAATTGTCGTTCTTTGATCACCCTGTAGCATTTCAATTTTGATGGTTTCAGTATCGTTGACAAATTTATCCGTTTCAATAATTACCTTTACATTTAATTCGCTTGAATAGCCTTCTGTGGTCTCTTCAGTTGCCTCAGTCGAGGTTTCACTACCTGAACTAACCACAATACTCACATAGGTTCCCAAATCAACCTCAGAACCAATTTTGCTATTTGTAATGACTTTATCCTTCTCAATCGTCTCACTTGCCTGATAGGTGATCTCACCTAACTTCAGTCCTATTGAATTTAAGGTGCTTTCTGCTTCCCTAATTGATTTTGTCTCAAGTGAAGGGACTATGACAGAATTTGTTTCAGGTCCTTGACTAACAACGACGTCTACAACGGTTCCTTGGGGCATTTTAATGCCTGATTTTGGTGTTTGACTCAAAATCATTCCTTCTGGAAGCTCATTGAACTCATATGTGACCTCGCCAAGAGTAAACCCATCATTCTCTATCATTACCTTTGCTTCTGTCAAAGTTTGTTGCTTAACATTTGGGATAATTGATTGGACACCACCACTGCTTATGACGAGCTTCACAGTGTATCCTGCTTTAACCTTCTCGCCTTCAACTACTGATTGTGAAATAACGTGATCTACCTCGATGTCATTGTGCACACGGTATTCTGTCGTATCGGTTTTTAATCCGAGCTCATTTAAGACAGACACAGCTTCGGCCACTGGCATATCAACAACATTCGGCACTTCAACTGAATCAATTTTAAAGATATCCTGAAACTTACCAATAGCGACTATACCAAAAATAATCATAGCCAACACTAGAGCAGCCAGAATTGCTAAGGTCGTATTGACCTTCTTTTCACTTAATCCAAATAATTTCTTTTTTGTAGGCTCACTGGTGACGTTCGAAGTTACCGGCGCACGCTTTTTGGTCTGGTAGGCCATTAACTCTTCCTCCGTTATTTTAGGCAAAACTGCGGTTTCATGATTATCATAAGTTTGAAAAGGTACGATAAAGGACTTATCTCCTTTTAATATTTTCAAATCCTGAATCACTTCTTCGATATTCTGATATCTATCGTTTGGCATTTTTTCTGTCATTTTGTGAATAATTGATGCAAGTCCCTCAGAAATCTCTGAATTAATCATCAATGGACTTGGCATTTCATCCTTAATTTGCTTAAGTGCTATGGTTACAGGTGAGTCACCTTCAAAAGGTAAGGTTTTAGTTGCCAGCTCATACAGCAGGATGCCTAGTGAATAAATATCACTCCTAGCATCTACAAAGCCACCTCTAGCCTGTTCAGGAGAAGAGTAATGAACTGAACCAATCACTTCCTTTGTGTTGACAATCGTTGCGGTTGTTGCTGCTCTTGCAATACCAAAGTCGGCAACCTTTACACTGCCCTGCTCGTTAATTAAAATATTTTGTGATTTAATATCTCTGTGTACGATTTCATTTTGATGCGCTTGAGATAGAGCCGAACTAATTTGAATTGCAATATTAATGATTGCATCCTCTTTCATAAAGCCCTGCATTTTATTCAAGTAATCCCTTAAGGTATTACCTGTAACCAATTCCATAACGATATAATGAACCTCACTACTATAACCGACATCGAATACATTTACTATATTAGGATGCGACAAACTAGCAGCTGCCTGAGATTCCTTTTGAAACTTCTTAACAAATTCTTCATCTGCATTAAACTCTGGTTTAAGTATTTTTACAGCTACCAGTCTATTTAGGACATTGTCCCTCCCCTTATAGACGACTGCCATGCCGCCAACGCCTATAATTTCTAATAACTCGTATCTATTTCCTAAATTAATACCTAACAATTGCTTCATTTAAGCCTCCTTATAGTTCGATGCAAATCACGGTTATGTTATCTTTTCCACCATTGTGATTTGCAAGATCTACCATCGCTTGCGGAACTAAATAAAAATCTGTGTTCTGAATAAGTTCCAGAAGTTCTAGAGACGACACCATATTGGATAGGCCATCTGAACACAACACGATATGGGTAAAATCATTTATTTTATATTGTCTAATAAAAATATCAAATTGTCGATCCACACCCAATGCACTGGTAATAATGTTTCTATCAGGGTGCTTTTCTGCCTCTTCGACACTTATACTACCAATTTTTACTAGCTCAGCCACTAAAGAATGGTCTTCAGACAATTGTATAATCTCGTTATCCCTAATGCCGTAGCATCGACTATCACCAACATTAACCACCCAAAAAGAATCACCTTCAAAATGTGTAAGCACGGATGTCGTTCCCATCCCACGACATTCAGGATGCTCCTTAACATAGCTTATGATTGCCTCATTTGCTTTCTCAAGAATGGCTTTGAACTTTTCTTCTACACCCAAGGCTGACTTTTCGTTAAACTTTTCTACAATGTTCTTAGCTGCGATTTCTGCTGCAACTTCACCAGCCTGATAACCGCCCATGCCATCCGTAATAACGTATAATGCAGATTCCTCACAAAGGATGAAATAATCCTCATTGTTCTCTCTCATTTTGCCAACATCTGTTAATGCAACTGCCTTCATCATTTACCTCTCTCTTAGCTTGAGCTAAGACCTTCTAATTAATCTTGCTATGAAAAATCCATCTGATCCATGTTGATTGGGAAAGAATGTTTCAGGTGTAAACTCTAATACAAACGAAGGATTACTTCGTAAAAAGGCATCAACAATATCCTCGTTCTCACCTTTGTTTAGCGTGCAGGTACTATAAATTAATTTACCACCTGGCTTTACATATTTTGATGAAACATCAAGTATTTTTGCCTGAATTACTTCTAATTCCTTTAATCCCTCTGGTGTTTTGTTATATTTAATATCAGGTTTTCTTCTAATAATCCCAAGACCTGAACAAGGGGCATCTACAACAACGATATCTGCTTGATCAACTAGGGACTCATCTAAAATAGAAGCATCATAGCTTTCAATTCTACCATTTGATAATCCAAGTCGTGCGAAATTATCCCTGATCTTTTCGAGTTTATCTTCTTGCAAGTCTCTCGATATCACACAGCCTGTATTTTTTAATTTTTGTGCAAAATGAGTAGACTTACCACCTGGTGCGGCGCATACATCAATAATCAAATTGCCATTATTTACATCAGTATGGCTAGCAACCGCCATTGAACTTAAATCCTGAATGATAAAATCACCGGCTTCATAACCATTCAATTGTTTTACACTATTGCCATTCATACTCTTGATTATGATGCCTTCATCTAAATGCTCCGATGAGATCGCGATAACACCTTGATTCTCTAAATTTTTAATAACGGTCTCCCGATCCGTTTTAAAAGTGTTAACTCTTAGTGATAGCTCTGGAATTTTGTGGTTTGCAACGAGCAACGCTTCTGTAAAGGAGATTCCATATTGATCAATCCAGAGTGAGATTAACCATTCCGGGTAAGAATAGGCAATGCTTAGATAGGTTACAATGTGCTTGTTTTTATTGGGCAGTTCGACCTGCTTATTCAATCTAATAAACTGTCTTAGAATACCATTTACAAAGCCACCATATTTTGGAGAAATAGCTTTTGCCAGCTTAACCGCTTCGTTTACTGCCGCTGATTCTGGAATTTTATCCATGTCACTTAGTTGATAGAGACCCATTCTTAATATATTGATAACCGACTGATCGATTCTGCCAAATCTAAGAGAAGACAGCTTTCGAATATAATAATCCAATCTTATTTGATTTTCTAAAACGCCTAAAACAATTTGCGAAATAAATCTTCGATCAATTGATTCAATTTCATAGGAATCAAAGGTTCTATTTAAAACTATATGAGAAAATTCTCTGTTTTCACTAATTTCATCTAATATTCTCAAAGCCAATTTTCTTGCATTTATTTTCATTATATATCCTCACTTATCTGAACTATTATACCAAAGATAATCAATTAATTTAAGTGTCTCAACTGATTTATCAAAATATTTTAATATCCAGACAAAAATCCCACCTTCTAAATGTACACAATAATACAATAGTGGTGGGATTTACGTAACTAAAATTTCCTCATTCAAAAAAGCTTATAGCTAATCTCTGCCCCTATTAAGAAGCAGTAATCTAACCAATTGCCCTATTGCCATTGCTGCTGCTGCAACATACGTCATCGCAGCTGCCCTGAGAACGCGTCTTGCATCGCCGTTTTCTTCGGTACTTAAAATACCATAGCTTTCCATCAATTTAATAGCTCTAGAGCTCGCATCAAATTCAACGGGTAAAGTTAACAGCTGAAAAACTACAGAAAATGAAAAGAACAAAATGCCTATGTTTATTAGCTGTGGCATAGAAAAAATCATACCTGCGATAAACAAAGGCCAGAGTGCTTGCGAGCCCAACTGGGCTGCTGGTAAAATAGCAGTTCTCAATGACAAAGGTGCATAACCATTTGCATGCTGTAATGCATGACCGACTTCGTGGCACGCTACGCTTACAGACGCAATTGAAGGATTATCATAAACTGGCTCAGATAATCTAACGGTTTTTGATCTTGGATCATAATGATCCGTTAAATATCCTGATACCTTTTCTATTTTAACATCATATAACCCATTGTTTCTTAAAATCAGGTCAGCAGCCTGAGCACCAGTTAAGCCTCTCATGTTTCTAACCTTATGGAACTTATTGAAGGTTGATCTTACGCCCATGCTGGCAAATGATGCTACGATAAATAATACTAATATGAGTAAGTAACTTGATCCGAAATACATATTAACCTCCTATTGACCTAAAATCATTCCTAAATTAACCTCATTACCGAGTAAAAATGATTGTGTGGTCATTCTTTTATTACTGCCTAATTGTAATTCAATTATACTTAAGACGCCCTCACCCGTTTTAATCCAAATGCTCCTTTTATCACTCTTGATAATTTCGCCAGCTGAGGCATCTTTAAAGTCGTTCTCGTCTATCACTTCTGCAGAAAATATCTTAAGTGTTTCTTCATTATATTTGGTGTGTGCAACTGGCCATGGATTAAAGCCTCTTATCTTCATTTCAATTTTGCTTGCACTCTCATTCCAGTCAATTTGCGCCAAGCTTTTATTTAACATCCTCGCATAGGTGCTGAGTGAATCATCCTGAACCTCTGGTACAATCTCATTTCTATCAATTTTATCTAGTGTTTCTATCAGAAGCTCTGCGCCTACTGCAGCAAGCTCAGTAGTCAATACACCTGCATTTTTTCTTTCTATAGCAACCTCTCTTTTAAGAAGCATATCGCCAGTGTCAATACCCGCGGCCATCTGCATGGTTGTTACACCAGTTACAGCCTCACCTTCTACGATTGCCCAATTGATAGGTGCGGCACCTCTATATTTCGGTAATAAGGATGCGTGCACATTAATACAACCCAACCTAGGTATCTCTAAAATTTCTTGAGACAATAACTGCCCATAGGCTACGACAACCACCACATCTGGATTAAGCGCCTTTATGGTACTCGGCCATTCACCCAGTCTTATCTTTTCAGGTTGATAAACCGGTAAGCTATACTTCAATGCACATTCCTTAACTGGTGGAAAAGACATTTTGTTGCCTCTACCCTTTGGTTTATCAGGCTGAGTGAAAACGCAAAGAACTTCGTGATGCTTAACCAATTGTTCAAGTGTATCTACTGCAAAATCGGGTGTTCCCATAAATATTACTCTCATTGGTAAAACGATCTCCTTATTCAGCTTTTTCTTCTACTACAATTTGCTTGTCTATATATAGAACGCCATCTAAGTGATCAATCTCATGACAAAGTACTCTTGCCAATAGCTCTTCACCAACGATTTCATAGGATTCTCCATCTACATCTTCAAATTGGACTGTAACAGAAAGAGGTCTCTTAACAATTCCATGGCGTCCTGGAAGACTTAAACAACCCTCTTCTTCCATCTGAATGCCACTTTGATCAACTATTCTTGGGTTGATTAAAGCCATTGGCCCTTCGTCATCATACAAATCAAAAACAATCACTCTTTTTAAAATGCCAATCTGCGGTGCGGCTAAACCAACACCATCTGCATCATGCATTGTTTCTATCATGTCCTCAACTAATACTTCCAATTTTTCATCAAAAACCGTTACTTCTCTAGCTACCTTTCGAAGAACTGGATCATTATCTGTGCGAATCGTTCGAATTGCCATGTTTTCCTCCTGTTAACTTATCTATAACATTATAATATATGAGTAGCATCTAAATCCATACTTAATTTGCAGGTCTTCACGTCGTAAAAATGCGTTTCTAAATCCTTAAGAATTTCCTTAATTTCTGATAGGGCTTCAGGCTTCACTTTTATAATGACCTGCCAACGATATGTGTTATCTATTTTCTTTAATAATGCAGGATTTGCTGGGTAAAGTTCAATATTATTTTGTAAACCTTTTTTTAATATTTTCTTTTTAAGATATAAATGACTTCTTTCGGCGTATTCACTTGCCGTTTGAGATTGGCCAGAACTAAATAACAGGTTGACCAAATTATAAAAGGGTGGATACTTCATTTGTTCTCTATAATTAATTTCGCTTAAATAAAACGATTCGTAGCTAACTTGATTGAGTGCATAATGATCGGGGGAATAGGTTTGTAAAATAACACGTCCTTCATGTGCCCCTCTTCCCGCTCTGCCGGCTACCTGATTGAAAAGCTGATACGCTCTTTCTGAAGCCTGGAAATTTGGTAGGTTAAGCATCAAATCAGCTGAAAGAATGCCTATTAATGTAACATTTTTAAAATCCAATCCCTTTGCAACCATTTGTGTTCCTATTAGAATATCAACTGCTTCTGCTTCAACATCAGATATGATCTGTTCTGCACTTCCTTTTTTAGTTGTAGTGGTTCGATCCATTCTTGCTATTTTTGCCTTTGGAAATAGCTCTGATAGCTGTTCTTCAACCTTCTCGGTACCAACGCCAAAGTATTTAAAATATTGACTCTCGCATTTTGGACATTTTTTGGGGACATAAGTCTCATAATTACAATAGTTGCATTTTACAGATCTTTCGCCTTTAAAATACGTTAACGTCACATCGCAGTTAGGACATGCCAAAGTAAACCCACAGCTTCTGCATGAAACAAAGGTACTGTGTCCTTTTCTGTTGAGAAAAATAATAATTTGCTGTTTTTTATCTAGTGTCTCAAGCATAGCCTCATATAAAGTCCGGCTCAATATGGATTTATTGCCTTCCTTTAATTCCTGACGCATGTCTATAATCTCTATCTCAGGTACAGACTTTTGATTGTGTCTACTGTTCAGTCGTATCAAATGTCTTTTCCCTTCAATTGCTTCCTTATAGCTACCAACCGTTGGTGTAGCAGAACCACAAATCAAAATAGCGTTTGAAGCCTTAGCGCGGTATTTAGATATGTCGTAGGTAGCGTATTTTGGTCGCTTTTCTGAACGGAATGCAGGCTCATGACATTCGTCAATAATGATGATACCAATCATTTCGAGTGGGGCAAATATAGCGGATCTTGCACCTATTACTATATCGTATGCGCCTTGCTTTATGCCCTTCCATTGATCATATCTTTCTCCTGGTGAAAGCTTTGAGTGTAACAATGCGATCCTTTCAGCACCAAATCGAGATGCCAATCTTCCCACCAATTGCGAAGTCAAAGTAATTTCTGGTACGACCACAATTGCTTTCTTTCCTTCATTGATAATCGTTTCAATTAGCTCTGCATAAACCTCTGTTTTACCACTACCTGTAACCCCATATAGTAAAAAATCATTTGATTTATGCGCTCTGTAGGTACTTACAATCTCATCATATGCCATCTGTTGCTCAGGATTAAGGGTTATGTCTCTCTTACTTTCACTTATGGTCATAAATTCAGGTAGGCGAAGAATATTTCTTTCCTCAAGTATTAGAGCTCCCTCTTCACAAAATCGATCGATAATGGATTTCGGTACTTTTAATAGCGTTTGAACTTCTAAACGCTTTGCTTCCTTAAACTTCAACATATATTGTGCTAGTTTTTGTCTTGCAATATGATTGGATGGTATATTTTCTAAATAAGGCTTCAAATAATCAGTTGCAATAATCCAATCCTCTTTAGCATCTACGACACTTTGTTCAAATTCATATCTGAGATCAATTGCACCAATTGCCAAGAGTCTATTGATTGCATTTCTTTTGGTTGCAGCTGCCACAGCTGGTAATAGAGCCTCTTCATTTAATTCAAAATCACTTAATTGATTTATTAAACAATTTTCAACCTTTTTCAGTTTGTGTGTGGTCACATCAAAGTCACTTCTATAAGTATAAATCTTTTTTTGATTCACTTGAGTTCCGGAGGGCAAGAAAAGCTGTAACGCCTCTGAAACCGTGCTGACTGTATCTTGTGCGATAAATCTAGCACAGTCAATCAATGCGCCATCCAAATGTACACCATCCGAAAAGACATAGTGTATCGATTTGATTTCATACTCTACCGTTTCGATTTCTTCTAAAATCTCGACGACAATCCCTTCTAGATACCCCGATCTACCAAAAGGCACAAGAACTCTAGCACCTACAAAAACTCTATTTTGAAATAGATCTGGTACACGATACGTGAAAGGTCGATCTAATTGACTTGTTGTTTTAAGTATGATTATTTGTGCGTACATGAACTCCCTCAAACTGGCTGATAGACATATGTTAAAATACCCTAGTCTGTAAAGACAGTCTAGGGTATTATTTTTTACATTTTACTTATCACTTTTTCAAGTATGATTTTGGCGACCTCAGACTTTTCAAGACAATCAAAAGCAGTCTTTGAGCCATCCTTATCAAAAAGCGTAACGACGTTGGTATCTCCATTAAAACCAGCGCCCTCTTTCGTCACATCATTTGCAACTATAAAATCTAAATTTTTCTCTACAAGCTTCTTTTTTGCATACACTTCAACATTATGTGTTTCAGCGGCAAACCCAACTAGAATCTGATGCGTTTTAAGCTTTCCGACCTCTTTTAAAATATCAGGATTCTTAGCGAGCTTTAACAACATTTCTTCATCGGATTTTTTTATTTTTTCTTCACTATAGATAGAAATCCTATAATCAGCCGGTGCTGCCGCCTTTATAATCGCATCTACGTCTAAATTTTCCATAACTGCTTGATACATATCAGCGGTTGATTCTACAGAAACAAATTTGACACCATTTGGAGGTGATAACTGCGTTGGACCACTGACAAGAATCACTTCTGCACCCATTTTATGTGCCTCAGTTGCAATTGCATAGCCCATTTTACCACTTGAATGATTGGTAATATACCTAACTGGGTCAATTGCTTCTCTCGTCGGACCAGCAGTGACTAACACCTTTTTTCCCAATAAGGGCTTTGGTGTATTAAAGTGATCTAATACAGCTTGTACAATGACTTCTGGCTCAGCTAATTTTCCTGCCCCAACATCTCCACAGGCCAATCTTCCCGCACCTGGTAATATCATGTGGTAGCCGAAATGCTCAAGTCTTTTGACGTTGGACTGGAAAATAGGATTTTCATACATTTTGGTATTCATAGCCAGTGCAAAAAACACAGGTGCAATAGTTGCCATAACAGTAGTCGTTAGCATATCATCAGCGATTCCATTTGCGATTTTACCTATGATGTTTGCGGTTGCAGGTACGATTAAAAAAAGGTCTGCTCTCTTAGCTAGAGATATATGCTCTACATCCCAAGTTTTTGGATCCTCGAACATATCCGTTACAACATAGTTTTGTGAAAGTGATTGAAACGTTAGCGCACTGACAAACTGCGTGCTATTTTCAGTCATAATCACATAGACATTTGCACCTTGTTTTTTCAATCGACTGACGACATCCGCTGCCTTATAAGCTGCTATTCCGCCAGTTACACCTAATACTATATTTTTACCGGTTAGCATACGCGGTCCTTTCTAGATTCTATCTTGTGGTGGTTCTGGGATATTGACTTCTACTTCGCCACTCATTATTTCTTCAATAGCTATAGAAAGTGGTTTCTCAATATCGTGATCAATAGAATCATCCTCTCCATCTATAATATGTCTAGCTCTCTTAGCAGCGACGATACATAGCGCATAACGATTTCCTACTTTTTCAATTAACTCATCAATCGATGGTTTTAACATTTGTCTCCTCCTTAAATCTACGCACAATTTCTTTTATATCAGCATTGACGCGACACTTCTCAGCAGTAATAATCGCTTGAAGTATATCTGTTGCATGGTTAACAGTATCATTTACAATAAAATAATCATAATTTTTAATGAGTTCAATCTCACTGACTGCACTTGAAAGCCGCATTTTTAAGCTTTCAGGCGTTTCTGATCCCCGACCTTCAATTCTCGTTTTGAGCGTTTTCATCGAAGGTGGTAAAATAAACACAAACACACCCTCTGGGTATTTATTCTTAACCTGAAGTGCACCTTGTATATCGATTTCAAGCAAAACATTTTTTCCACTTGATATCTGCTCTACAACAAAATCCTTAGGTGTACCATAGTAGTTGTTATACACACAAGCATGTTCTAAAAACCCATTATTTTGGATCATATTTTCAAAGCGGTCTCTTGTTAAAAAGTGATAACTGATCCCGTCCTGTTCACCGTTTCTCGGTTGCCTTGTTGTTGCAGATACAGATACAAGTATCGAAGGATCTCTTTGAAGAAGCTCCTTACAAATTGTTCCCTTACCAGCTCCTGAAGGACCTGAGACTATGATGAGTAATCCTTTATGATTCATAAAAGCTCCCTTATCAATTATTCGATATTTTGAATTTGCTCACGAATTTGCTCAATATCACTTTTAAGTTCGATCACTAAATTCGAAATGTCGATATCAGGTGATTTTGAACCAATGGTATTGACCTCTCTATTCAACTCTTGTACTAAGAAGTCTAATTTTCTACCGACAGGTTCATTTGATGCCAATATCTTTCCAATTTGCTCTAAGTGTGAGTAGATTCTTACGATTTCTTCGTTGATATTTGTTTTATCCGCATAGATGGCAATTTCATTTGCCAATCGGATTTCATCAAGCTCCGCGTTTAATTCACTTAAAAGCTCAGAAATACGCTCCTTCATTTTCGTTTTATAGGCGTCCACAATTCGAGGTGCCTGGTGTTCAATGATAATAAGCGTTTTTCTTATACTTTCAACCTTAGAAAGAATGTCATTCTTAAGCTGTTGACCTTCTTGCTTCCTCATTTCAAGGATTCTTTCAATAGCTTGGTTGAGTGCTGGTTCAATAGAGCGCCAGTACTCCTCCTCACCTCTCTCTAGATAGGAAACGTCTATACCATCTTGTAATCTAGTTAACATAGTCAATGAAATATCATCTCTTAACCCATATCGTGCTTGAATATCTTTGTAAATCTTAACATATTTATCTAATACGTCATAATTCGCAGTAACTTCATAATTGTCAAAAGCCTTTTCATCTAGATTAATATATACGTCAATTCGACCTCTTGAAAGCTGTGCCTTAATTTTATTCTTAATACGGTCTTCAAAAACGTTTAGTTTTTTTGGCATTTTGATGATAATGTCGCAATATCTATTATTCACTGACTTAATCTCAAGTGTCACATCAAAGGCTTCATTACTGTGCTCGCCTCTGCCAAACCCCGTCATGCTATATATCATGGCTACCTCCAAAATCTTTACATCATTAAATTATAGCATAGTATAACTCGATTATTCAAGTGAAAGCCACAGCTCAATCCTATGAAAATAAGTTGAAAACTTAATCAAGACCATTTCTACAAGTTATTCTAGGTAACTTATGTTCAATTGAAGTCTAAAAGAATAAATGTTATACTTTCTAATGAAACTTACAAAGGAGGCCCATATGTCATTTGATGGTCTACTCATGCAAAAATTAACCCTAGAGCTAAAACAGTCCATAGAGGGTGGTCGTATAGATAAAGTTTTTCAGCCTGAAAAGGATGAGCTCTCACTAATGATAAGAGGAAGCGCGGGCAATCAGCAATTGTTTATTTCAGTTGACGCATCGATGCCTTTTTTTGCTTTAATTGAAGAAAAGAAAGAAAATCCGCAGGCACCACCAATGTTTTGTATGCTGATGCGTAAACATTTGTCTGGTGGAAAAATCCAAAGCATCAATCAATTGGGTTATGAACGTATTCTTGTTATTGAGATCGAATCCAAAAATGAACTTGGAGATTTTGAATTAAAGAAGCTAATAGTTGAAATTATGGGAAAACACTCGAATATAATTTTAACCAAGGCAGATTTTACTATAATCGACAGCATTAAAAGAATCACGCCTGATATGAGCCGAGTTAGATCCATTCTACCTGGCTTAAAATACACCTTTATTCCCTCAGACAAAATCGACTTTTCAGAGAATAATGACCGTTTACTAGAAGCACTTTTTGAACATCATTCTGAGCAAAAGCTTGCTAAATCTTTATACATGACTATACAAGGCTTTAGTCCTTTGATCTCAAGCTATATTTGTCTAAAAATCGGTGTAGACTCTGATTTTATCGTTTCACAGCTAACAGAAATTCATAAAATAGAACTCAAACGTCAATTTGATATAATTCGCGCTCAGCATTCAAACGGCTATGTCTATACAGATGAAACTGGTCTGTCGAAAATGATTTACTTCTTACCCGATATGCGACCTGATTTAAAGCAAATCAAATTTGTCACCCTTTCTGAGGCACTTGAAAGGTTTTTTTTAAAGTCAAATAGAGAGCATAAAATGCATCAAAAAACCTTGACGCTTAAAAAGACGCTCGCCCAGAGAATTGAAAGATATCGTGCTAAGCTTGGTAAGCAGGAGCTTGAAAAGAATGATGCTGAAAATGCGGATCAGTACAAAATATTAGGTGAATTAATACTCGCAAATCTTTACACTCTTGAAAAGGGAATGAACAAAGCCATCGTTCTTAACTATTATCAAGATCCAGCAGAATCAATTCAGATCGAACTGGATACACGACTTGAGCCTACTGAAAATGCACAAGCTTATTTTAAGAAATACAACAAGCTCAAAAAAGCAGCAGTCGAGCTAGATCATCATATTCAGGAAACAAAGCTCGATGTCAATTATCTTGAAGAGGTTCTCACCCACCTTGAAAATAGTGAGGATAACAAGATCATTGAAGACATAAAAACGGAGCTTATCGAGCAGGGCTATATAAAAGGCAGAGTACAAAAGAAAAAAGCAAATGCAAAAGTGCAATATAAGACCTTTACTTCACATAATGGCTATGAAATTCTAGTTGGAAAAAGTAGTCTTCAAAATGATTTCTTAACGACCAAATTCGCCTCAAATAAAGACATTTGGCTACACACAAAAGACATTCCTGGTTCGCATGTCATTATTAGAACAGAAGGATCAACACCAGACGAGCAAACCCTTTATGAGGCAGCCTTAATTGCAGCCTATTACTCAAAAGCAAAGGATTCAAGTAACGTTCCGGTAGATTACACGTTAATCAAGCATGTTTCAAAGCCTAGCGGTTCGAAACCTGGAATGGTTATTTACACACATCAAAGGACGTTGTTCGTTACACCTTCGTATGATGCCGTTCACACCCTTATGAACAGTGCACTAAATTAGGAGGTCATATGAGCAAAAAAACAATTATTCCAATCATGATAATAATTGGAGCTGTATTTATTGTATCGATTTTAATCAATTTTTACCTCTTTAAAATCAAGAAGGATACCTTCGAAATTGGGATGCTCAATTACGATAGAAGAGAGTTTGAATTGGTAGCTACTGATTTTCCGTACACCATTAAGCTCGTTCAATTTGATGCAGAGGATGAACTACTTCAGGCGTACCTTTCAAATGACATAGATGCAATTGTAATCGACGGTTTCTCATATGTAAAGCAATATGGTGACTTTCAAGGTGGAAGGGCTGTTCTTTCAAAGAAAACACCCTTTATCATAAAAAAGTCTGACCTTTCCAAGCCTCCTGATAAAATTGGTAGTGCGTACGAATGGCTTCTAGTTAATTACAACACGCACGCCAGAAATATCTTCAAAAATACGACCTCAGCATTAAATGCTTTACTCGAAAATCAAGTGGATGAAGTATTATTACCTGAAAAAATGCTTGAAAATGCATCCGGCGATTCTACGATAACGCATTTCGGAGATATCGAAATGCTACTCATCGTCAATAGCCTCTGGCTTCATAAGGATCAGGACGAGTCCCTCGATTTGATACGCACCTTAGAGCAAATTACCAGTGATCAATTTATCACGCCAACAGAATCCGGACTAAATGCCATAGTGACCAAATTGTTTTCATCTGAAATAATTGAAACAAGGTATTATTATAAAGATCTTGTTTATACAACTGACACTAGGTAATATTCACTATTCCCTGTTCATTTGTTTATACTTTATTCATAATTATATTTTATACTCTAAATAAACAATTACTAAAGAATAGATATAGGTTGGTGTCTTATGAAACAAACTTCGCATTTTAACGCAATACAGATCTTAGGTATAATGCTATCCGGGTTGGGATTAATCTGCGTTGCTTTTCCTACCTTTGTAGGTCTGTTTGCAGTTAGAGCAATTACATTTTTATTTTTAATCCTTGGCTTTTACTCACTTGTTTTCGCTTTGTTTGTAAAAAGTAAATTGACGATTTTGGTCAGTTTTTCAATATTAGTTGTAGGACTTTATGCGTTTATCAATCCTCAATATGTATTATTCATGCTGGGTATTGGCTGCTTTATCTTAGGGTTAAATGGTATTTTTTTAACCTTCTCAAAATTCAAAAAGCAAAGTGAAAGTACATTGATTTCATCTATTGCACTTATGCTACTTGGCGTGTTTGCGATGCTTAATACAAAGGCAGCTTTATCGTCTGTCATTATGATATTAGGTATTATCATTGTATTTGTTGGGATTATGCTTATCTTTGTAGGCAAAACACTTCCCTTTACAAATAGAACACAGCGGAAAACGGGGCCATTTGTATTTACCTTTAGTTCCACATTTTCGCCACAAGAGCCTAAACCCGAACCCAAGCCGAACAACAGGGTCATCATCAATATTGATGATGATGACGTTGAAGAGATTGATTTTAAAGATGTTGACTAATATTATTATTTTTAAAGCGACGGATTATTCGTCGCTTTCTTGATTTTTTGTACGTAACTTTCTTAGTGAATTATTAGAAAAAACATGTTAAACTATAATAAATCTGACGATTTAGAATTATCAATCTATTCACATTAAGGGGTGCAAGCTATGTTTAAAACGTTCTCATTCAAATTATTTTTAGGATTACTTATCTATACAATAGTCGCTGTAGGCCTAAGCTACTTCGAGCTAAATCTCCTTGTAACTACAGGTATTTTAATCGTCCTTCTCATTACCTTGACACTTATTTACCACTTGTCCCTACGAAATCAGGTTCGATATGTTTCGGAATATCTTGAACGCCTCGGAAGTGGCGATGTCACTGTAAAAGCCAGCAAACACCTATCCAAAGATTTTACTGTTATTACTGAAATCGTCTCATCTAGCAATAAAAGTACAAAATCCATTATTGGAAAAATGTTAACCACTTCTGAACAACTATTAAATCTAATCGAAACCATTAAGCGTTCTGGCGATGAAATGGAAAAATCATTCTCTCAGGTAACAGAAAATGTCTCTGAAATCTCTCAATCCGTGGATAACATGTCAAAGGAATCACTAGATATGCAGCACGATGCAGAAACCATGAGAAAAGATATGCACAGTGTTTCATCAAATTCTGAAACCGCTGAAGAAATTGCCAAGCTTATGAAGGCCAATCTAGATATTAACAATAAAAACACACTAGAGCTTATCAATCGTATGAAGCAAAGCGCTCATAGAAATACACTTGTCTCAGAGGAGGTTTCTCTTCTTCGATCAGAAATGCATAAAATCATTGAAATTGTCAATGTGATCAGTAATATTTCTTCACAGACTAACCTACTTGCTTTGAACGCATCTATTGAAGCTGCAAGGGCTGGGGAAGCTGGTAAGGGCTTCGCAGTCGTAGCTGAGGAGGTTCGTAAGCTTGCTGAGCAATCCAACGAATCCTCTGAAGGTATCAGTCGAATGATTGATGATATTGTTAGAAAAACAGAAGCCATTACTTCTAAAATTTCAGATGAAGTTAACAATGCCAATGAAAACGTTAAATTCGCAGACGATTCAAACGAACTATTAACGGTGAGCTATGAATCTGTTGAAAATACACTTTCTATTATCCGCGAAATCATTCAACAAATCGACCATCAGACGACGTCTACTGAAGACGTTTACAAACTGATAAAGAACATTTCTGAGGAAAGTCAACAGGTAACTGCAAATATTGAAGAAACTGCTGCACTCACAGAGGTTCAGTTGATCAGTTTAAGCACGATTGTCTCTTCATTAGATCATCTTTTAGGCATATCCAACGCACTTGGTTTGGTAGTTAATGAATATAAAAAGGGATTGAAAATTAGCAATGATGTTAAACAAAAAATAAATGCGTCTCTAAAAATGCTGAAAGGCGAAGCAGAATCAATGGGCAAAGCCGGTATACACTCCATAAACAAAGCACAGCTGGCAAATCTTAAAGCGAAATCTTCAGATTATGAATTACTTGCCCTACTTGACCGCGACGGGATAGCCTATGTATTTTCACAAGAAACAGGGGCAAGTCGAATCGACGCTTCGCATCGACCTTTTTTCAAGCACAGTATCAAGGGAGAGGATTATATTTCTGAGCCTTATATTTCTTCCTTAACTGAGAATTATTGCATAAGCATTGCAACGCCAATCAAAACTAATTCAGAAGTGGTTGGTGTAATTGTACTGGATATAACCATCTAGATTTTTAGAACTCAGAACTTAAAAATGTGCAGACCCTAAATGGATCTGCACATTTTTTATAGTTTTTGATAAATGCTAACCTCACTTACCTCATCCATTTCTTCAAGCTTAACCTTGACGACTTCTTTACTAGAGGTTGGTAGGTTTTTACCTACATAATCTGGGCGAATTGGAAGCTCTCTATGCCCTCGGTCAACAAGTACCGCTAGCTGAATCATACTTGGTCTTCCAAAATCAATAATTGCATCCATGGCAGCTCTAACCGTTCTACCTGTATATATAACATCATCTACTAAGATGACGATCTTGCCATCAATTTTAAAACTGACCTGCAGGCCTTTTACATCAGGCTCATAGCTTTTTAAGGACAAGTCATCTCGATACAAGGTAATGTCTAACTCACCTACTGGTAATGATATGCCTTCAATCTTCTCAATTTTTGAGGATAGTCGATGCGCTAAAGGGACACCCCTCGACTTAATTCCAATCAGGACGATGTCCTCAATCCCTTTATTCTTTTCGATAATTTCATGTGCAAGTCGTGTTAATGAGCGATCGATCATCTTATCATCTAATAGCTTCGCTTTAAATTCCATTATATCCCTCCATTATCTTGAAGATTGACACTTTTTAATTAATTCTTGAAAATACTCTGGAAGCTCAGCTTCGAATGTCATTAGTTCACCTGTTGTAGGATGAATAAAGCCGAGCATCTTTGCATGTAGTGCTTGTCCTTCATGCTTAACGCGCTCACTTTTTGCCCCGTACACTGGATCACCTAAAATTGGATAACCCAGCATTGCCATATGGACTCTTATCTGATGGGTTCTACCAGTTTCTAATTTTAATTTGATCAGGGTGTGATATTTATAGCGCTCAACGACCTCATAATGCGTTACAGCCTCTCTCCCACCTTGAAGAACACACATCCTCTTCCTATCCTGAGGGTGTCTACCAATCGGTGCATTTATCATTCCCGAATTGTCTTTTACAACGCCATTGACGATAGCGACATACTCTCTAAGTGAACTTTTATCCTTAAGCTGAGCTGCTAAGGATTCATGAGCCCTATCGTTTTTTGCAATCATCAGTAGTCCGGAGGTATCCTTGTCAATCCGATGAACGATGCCAGGTCGAATCACACCATTGATTGAGGAAAGTCTTTCTGAAAAGTACATTAACGCATTAACCAATGTACCTGTATAATTACCAGGCGCGGGATGCACTACCATTCCCTGAGGCTTATTCACGACGATAACATCATCGTCTTCATACACGATATCCAGAGGAATATTCTCAGCCTCAATTTTAAGAATTTCTGGATCTGGTATGATAATTTCAACCGAATCGTCAACTTTGACGATTTGCTTTTTTATTTGACAGATAGAACCGTTTATACTTACGCGCTCCTCTGAAATTAACTTCTGAATATAGCTCCTTGATAAATCTGCCATTTCTTGACTTAGATAAACATCTAATCGCAAGGGTACATCGTCATTTATCAAGGTTATTTTATTGGATAATTGTCCCATTTCCACACCTCAACGTCCTTCTATTATAACTATTATCAAACATTTAATCAATTTATTACAATAAAAATGCATACTTCTTTTTTGTTTTTGGTATAATAAGAAAATCAGTAATAACAGTATAAACAACCTTGGAGGATCCATGGATCAATATAGAGTTAAAAAAATTATACAAATCGCAACACAGACTGGAAAAATCATGCTGCAAAATGGCGCTGAAACCTATCGTGTGGAAGATACCGTTCAAAGAATGGCTGAATCGCGTGGTTTGTCTGAGGTTAACGTTTTCGTTATACCAACTGGCATTATTATAAGTGCAACTTATAATGATATGACCATTAGTTTGTTAGAGCGCGTTAATCCTGAGGGGATAGATTTAGAATGTATCGATCGAGCAAATGCCTTCTCTAGAGAATTTACTTCTACCGAAATGACACTTGAAGCTGCAGAAGAAAGAATACAAGATCTTAATAGTCCGCCTCGCTTTAAAAAATGGATAAGAGTACTTTCAAGTGGTATGGGAGGCGGCTTCTTCGTTTTAATGTTTGGAGGTACTGCCATTGAATTTCTAATTGGCTATTTGGCTTCGTCCTTGACGGTTCTATGGACGGAGGCACTTGATAATAAGCATCTAAATTTTTTTATTAAGAACATTTTAGGTGGCTTTGCAGCTGCACTCTTTGGTGTCGTATTTGTTAGATTTATTGGTATTTTCGATCTATCAGCCTCAATTAACACCGTCATCATCGGTCCCTTAATGACATTGGTGCCTGGGGTTTCATTAACCAATGGTATTCGTGACCTAATCTCAGGTGAACTATTAGCAGGAAGCGCAAAAATTATGGAAGCACTTTTTATTGCCATCGCACTAGCATTTGGTGTCGGTATGGTATTACAATTTAGTTTAAAATTCATCTCTTAGGAGTCAAATATGATCTATGTTGCACAAGCATTTTATTCATTCTTAAGCGTAGTCGGATTTTCAGTCCTGTTCAATTTACCCAGACGGCTAATTATAGCTGCAAGCTTATCGGGTATGATTGGTTGGCTACTTTATTTCTATTTTCAATCCATTCAAACCACCAATTTTATTCTGCCAGCATTTGCAGGTTCTATTGCGGTAGGTTTGGTTGGAGAAATTTTAGCAGCTGTAAAAAAACATCCTGCTACCCTTTTTATCATCCCTGGAATAATCCCTTTTGTACCTGGATATGGAATCTACTATACCATGCTTCACATTGTGGAAAAGGATTTTAATTCTGCTTTAACAACTGGTGCAGAGTCACTTTTTATCGCCATATCCATTGCTTGTGGCATTGTTCTTGCAACTTCTTTTGTAAGAATTATAAGACCTAACCTAGAAAAATGGCTTACTAAAAAAGCGAAGTAGATGCTAAGCATCGACCTCGCTTTTATTATTGATTGTAAACTTATTATTGCTTGTAAACTGATTATCGATTACACCATTTTAAGTATTCCGCTATTACAAAGTATTGAGTCGGAATCTAAAGGGTATCTATTTTGGTGGCATTACCATTGCTTTTCCATCGATGACAAGCTCGCCATGTTGGTTTGTACATGTTGTTCTTAAAATAAGTCTGTTCTTTTCTACTATTCTTTCGATAACTTCTACCTTTGCTTCAATTGTGTCACCAAATTTAACAGGTTTTTTAAAGCTCAACTCTTGTGATAAATAAATTGTCCCTGGACCTGGTAAATGAACACCTAAAACAGTTGAAATAAAGCTTGCAGTTAACATACCATGAGCGATTCTTTCTTTAAACATTCCCTTTTCCGCTTCTACAGCATTGACGTGAGCAGGATTAAAGTCCCCACTAATGCCCGCATATAAATATACGTCTGACTCGGAAATCGTTTTTGTAAAGCTTGCAGTATCTCCAACTTGAATTGTATCTATCGTTTTTAGCATGAAAAGCCTCCTATTTTAAGCCATTATAAGCGTAAACCACCGTTTACAGATAAATTATGTCCAGTAACAAATGATGACTCATCACTCGCTAAGAATAATACCGCATTAGCAATTTCTTGTGGTTCTCCAAGTCTACCCAACATTGTTTTTTCTCTAATAGGATCGAGAACCTTATCAGGCACAGTTTTCATCATTTCAGTATTTACATAACCAGGAGCAACTGAGTTAACTCTGATTGCTTCGCCTTTTCTAGAGAATTCCTTCGCCCATGTTTTAGCAAGACCAATTACGCCAGCTTTAGTTGCAGCATAGTTCGATTGTCCAATATTTCCATATTCACCAACTACTGAAGCGATGTTAATAATTGAGCCTTTCTTTTGATCTAACATTACAGGAGCGACTGCTTGAGTTAAATTGAAAACACCCTTTAAGTTGACATCGATAACAAGATCCCACATTTCTTCAGTCATCTTGTTTATTAATGCATCTCTCGTAATCCCAGCATTGTTAACCAAAACATCAATGTGTCCATATTTCTTTACAACATCTGCAATAAACTGTTCAATATCTGTACGTTTAGTTACATTAAGTTTGTATCCTTCAACGTTTTCACAAGTGTAAGCTAAATCGGACATATCCACAGCCACTACTTGTGCGCCTTCTCTAGCAAACGTTTCACAAATACATCTTCCAATACCTTGAGCGCCACCAGTTACAACAGCAACCTTACCTTCAAGTCTTTTCATTTCAAACCTCCTAAAATCCCATTGAAATATTGTCGACATAGAATATAGCAATTTTTATGCCAACACCTCTAAAGAATCGGCCATCAGAACAAAAAAAAATATATATATCTGTCATTTTTTCCTGTTCATTTGATGGAACAAATTATACAATACTATTATAACACAACGATAATTATTTGGAGGTAAAAATGGCTAATAATATCAATAATGAGAAAATTAACGCATTTTTAGATTATTTTAACAATACAGGGCGTTCATCCGTTGAATTTCTAGTAGATGGTATCGGTTGGTTAATTCTCCTAAAAGAGAATATCGAAATCGTGTCTGACAACTGGTTTGCATCAACCAAGTACAGTGCTTCTACTGTAAAAATACTAGAACCTGAAACGTCTAGTCTAATCTGTTTTACTAATATTTATCAGAAAAACTTAACTTTCACGGAAAATGCCAATAACGTAAAGTACAATATGTTATTCGATGAGATCTGCATTTTTGTTGATAGAATTATAGCGTTTCATTAAAAGTTAAAATGCTATCGTACTGCGTATAAAAAGCTTGGTTTTAATCAAACCAAGCTTTTATTTGTTCTATATAACAATTGGTCTACATTGCCATTTCGGCTATCTTTGCAAGTGGACTGCGTTCAACTTGCTTAAGGGTAACGTGTCCTGAAAGGTCATAGGGCTTCATTTTTTCTATCGTATAGACCAATCCGTTAGACTTTGCGTCGACAAGTACGTTGTCTATTTGGTTATCGCTTGGATCACCAATGAAAACGAATTTTGATCCAAAGCCAGCACGCGTTAGCATGAGCTTAGCCAAATGGGGTGTGATTTCCTGAGCCTCATCGACGATTACTAAGGCATCTGTCAAGGTTCGACCGCGCATATAGGTAAATGTCTTCGTCTCAATTACCCCGTATTTTCTGTATTGCTCAATAAAATCTTCAACACTAAACTCAGGCTTTTCTGTATAGACGATGTGTCTACCCTTTCCTAAATTCTCTTTTTGCTTTTTAATAACCTTTTGATCGACTAAGTTCTCGATTGCGTCATAGAAGCTTCCCATCCATGGTCGTAATTTTTCTTCCTCAGTACCTGGCAAATAACCAATATCATTGCCTGCTGGTACAACCGGTCTTACAAACACGATTTTGCGATATTGTCCTTGCTCAATCGCTTTTTGAAGCGCAACTGCAGTTGCAAGGATGGTTTTCCCTGAGCCTGCCCCACCTGAAATTGTAACAAAATGAATATCGGGATTCATAAGCAACTCATACGCCATCTTTTGTTCTCTGTTGATAGGTGTAAGACCCCAGGATACTTCATTTTGATATTTAAGAGGTACAATTCTTTTACCATCATAACGCGCAAGAATTTCATGGTTTTCGCGATCCAAGCTTTTAACATGAATGAACTCATTTGGAAATAACGGTTCATCAAAGTATTCTTTTGGATCAAGGCCGCCGCTGAAAATTTGATCAATTACTTTACTATAAAGCCTTTTTTCAATGTATCCCTTATAAAGATCATCCGTGTCAATCTTATCATTTTGATAATCTTGAATTTCTAGACCTATGGCATCTCCTTTTATGGCCATATATAGATCTTTAGTAACTAAAACCGTTTGAGTTGGTTCATAAATCTTTTGTAGCTGTTTTGCAACAGCTAATATCTTAGTATCGTTCTTTGAGTAGTCCAAACCATCAGGTAAATTCGTAAAATCCATATGATTGAGTTCAATTCGAAGCGTGCCACCATTTTCTAAACCGACCCCTTCGGCTAACGATCCCTTTTGACGAATATTGCTGAGCTCACGTGCAGCCCATCTCGCATGATAGCCGACGATGCCTTCTCTTTTCTTTAGATGATCTAACTCTTCAATGCAAATGATTGGAATAATAACATGGTTATCTTCAAACTTGTAAAAACACTCTGGGTCATGAATCATAACATTTGTGTCCAATATAAAATTCTTAACCATATTTGCCTCCTAGATCGTGATAGCTGTAATATAGCATACTTAGATTTTTATATTATTTGAAGCATATTAAGATTTTGTGAATCGCGTAGAAAATTAAAATATTGATAATTTAATCAAATGCTTGCTTAACTTACTTTATTAATTTTTCAATAGATTTTGCATAGATTTGAGCACATTTTATCATCGCATTTAGATCAAAATATTCATCTGTTTGATGGGACACCTTTTCCTGACCTGGAAAGGCAGGACCAAACGCCACTATATTTTTCATTGATCTAGCATAGGTAGCGCCACCTGAAGCGGTTGGCTCACCAGATAAACCGGTCTCTTCTACATAAACCTGAGTTAATACTTGTATCAGCTCTGACGACTTTTCTATATACAAAGGTGCTAAGTAATCGAGCTCTTCATATTCTAAACCATATTTTTCTGCCACTCTCGTTATCCCATCAACGATAAATTTTTTATCTACGGTTACTGGAATACGAGCATCAATCCCTATGGTTTCACCGAAGCTGGATAAATCAATCTGATTTACTGAAAAAGTTAACTTACCAGAAGGCTCATCTTGGCAATTACCAAAAATTAATTCGCCATTATAGGTAAAGGCTATCTTTTCACTTAAAAAAGCGATCATAGGCGAATCTGTACCTATTTCCTTTAGCGCCATTGCCATTCTAACAATTGCATTGACACCAGCATTTGGTTTAGCTGAATGAGCACTTTTACCGATGACAAATAGCTCCTCTTCCTCAAGATCATGATCAAATCCCATCTTCTTTAATTGTTTTTCAAGTCGATAGATATGATCCCCATGATAGGAAGCTGATTCTGGAACAGCGTTCATAGCAGTTCCGCCTCTTACTCTAAGCTCAGATTTTTGACTGGTTTTTAATTTGAACTGAAGCAAACCTTTTTCAGCGTACACAACCGGGAAATTTGCATCAGGTGTAAAACCTGCAACGGGAATTTCTTCTCTTGATGAGTACCGACAGATTCCACGCCAGCTTGTTTCTTCGTCTGTTCCAATTATAATTCTGACCCGTTTATTAAATTGGGCGCCTGTATCTATGACGGCCTTTACGCCAAAGATTGCTGCAATTAGTGGTCCCTTATCATCTATTGCGCCTCTGCCGAAGATCTTTCCATCTTCAATTTCTCCTCCATAAGGTGCATGCTTCCAGTTTCCTGCATCTCCCTCGGAGACGACATCAATATGCCCCAATATGGCAATCATTTCTTCACCGTCACCATATTCAGCATATCCATAATAGCCTTCAGGATCATAATAGGTTCTAAAACCAAGACCTTCACAAATATCTAGTGTCTTTTTTAATGCAGCATCAATTTGCTTACCAAAAGGCTTCACTTCATCTAATTCATCTAGTACACTTGGAATCGCTAACAATTCCACCAAAGCCGAAATCATTTCCTTTTGATTGTCAACTACCTTATTACGAACCATCATAACCAACGCCCCCTTTTCCTTGTGTCGCAACTAGCTGTTTTAATAATATATAACCTATCTTGTGTCTATAAATCAATAATTTGTGTCATTAGTATAATTATTTTTATTTACAGCCATATGAACAAAAAAATTCGCAATATTAAATTCTTCGGACGTCGGTCCTCGGCAAGCCTGCGGAGCGTCCTACGAATTCAATATTGCGAATTTTATATACATTTTTTTTCAGTCTGTTTATTCAATAGTTAAATTTAATAGTTAAATTAAGTACCAAAATTAATTGTCTAAATAATCAACTAAAATTAATTTATAACATCAAAACTATAATTTAGAACTAAAAATAACTTAGTTCTTTGTGACGAATACACCAACCTCGTTTCCATTGAGCTGATGCATTTCGTATGGTTGATCTTGACCAGCTACTAGAGCGGTTGCCAATGTTTCTGACTTGATATACTCAGCATACGCTTCTACAGCATTTGCAAACGCTTCTGGCGCTTGGTAGAAAATCGTAATTTGATCCATCATTTCATAGTCATTTGCTTTTCTCATTTGTTGAACTCTTGAGATTAGTTCTCTTGCGTAACCTTCTGCGATGAGTTCATCCGTTAATTGCGTATCTAGGATGATAAAACGGTTATTTTCCATTTTAACAGTGAAGCCTTCCTTCGCATTGATGTTAATGAGAACGTGCTCAGCAGTAACTTCAAACGGTTGGCCTTCAAGCTCAATCGTAACACTTTCGCCACCGTCGAGTTTCATCGCATAAACTTGTGGGTCTAGCTTGTTTAGCTCAGCCGTGAACGCACCCATGCCTTTACCGATAATTGGTCCTAGTACTTTAAAGTTTGGTTTAAGTTGGAAATTCATATAATTAGGAAGGTTATTTGTAAACTCAACGTGTTTTACATTAAGCTCTTCCATTAAAAGTTCCACTAAATCGCCGATTAATTCTTCATATTTACCATCTACGATGATTTCGTTGATAGGTTGTCTAACTTTGATTTTAACCGATTCACGTGCGGATCTACCTAACGTTGTTAGATCTCTTACAAGGTCCATTCTAGACTCTACGCGTAGGTCGATTAACGACTCAACCACTTCAGGATATTGACTTACGTGTACCGAAGCCTCTCCAGTTAAGTTTCTATAGATTTCTTCTGTGATGAACGGTGCAAAAGGCGCAGCCAATTGACAGACTGTGATAAGGACTTCATTTGTCGTGTTGTAAACTGATTTTTTATCCTCTGTTAATTCAGAATCCCAGAATCTTCTTCTTGATCTTCTGATGTACCAGTTTGATAAATCTTCACTTACAAACTCTTGAATCTTTCTTACTGCTTTAGTCATATCAAATACATTTACATCTTCACGTACTGCTTTGATTAATGAGTTCAGTTTAGATAAAATCCATCTGTCTAGCTCTGGACGATCTTCTGGTTTCACATAGAAGCTGTTAACATCTATCTTATCTGTGTTGGCATATAATGTGAAGAAGTTATAAACGTTCTTGATTGTACCAAAGAACTTAGAATTAACTTCAATCAAACCATCTTCGTCGAATTTGGTTGGCGTCCATGCTGGTGATACATAGTATAAATACCATCTCACCACGTCTGCACCATATTTGTTTAAGAGTTCAAAGGCATCTACACCATTGCCTCTTGACTTAGACATTTTCTTACCAAACTTATCTAAGATCAGGTCGTTAACAAGAACGTTTTTATATGGTGATTTGCCCATTACAAATGTACTAATTGCGATTAAGGAGTAGAACCAGCCTCGCGTTTGGTCAATGCCCTCACAGATGAAATCTGCTGGGAATAAGGTTTCGAAGATCTCCTTGTTTTCAAATGGGTAGTGATGCTGTGCAAAAGGCATCGAACCACTGTCGAACCAACAGTCGATAACATCAGGCACCCTGTTCATTGTGCCACCGCATTTATCGCATTTTAAGTGTACATCATCCACATAAGGTCTGTGTAGTTCAATATCAGTCGTAATCGTCTCAACCGCTCGATCAACAAGCTCCTGTCTAGAACCAACTGAAGTGGTATGACCGCAGTCACAACGCCAAATATTAAGTGGTGTTCCCCAATATCTACTTCTTGAAATTGCCCAGTCATTTAGGTTTTCAAGCCAGTTTCCAAATCTTTTTTCACCGACATAGTCAGGGTACCAATTAACTGAGTTATTGTTCTCGATTAATTGATCCTTTAATTTTGTCATCTCGATATACCAGCTTGGTTTTGCATAGTATAAAAGAGGTGTACGGCAACGCCAGCAGTGTGGATAATTGTGATCCATTCTTTGACGTTTGAAAAGCTTGTTGTTTTCAGCTAGCCATGTAACGATTTCTGGGTCTGCATCGATAACAAACGTGCCTTTCCAAGGTGTTTCTGTGTATTTACCTTCTTCATCAACGGGTTGTAGCACTGGTAAATTGTATCTTACACCTGTATTGTAGTCATCTTCACCAAATGCAGGTGCAGTATGAACGATACCAGTACCATCTTCTACAGTAACGTAGTCTGCACAAGTAACAAAGAAAGCTTTCTTATCTGTGTTAACAAACGGCATGATTTGCTCATATTCAACGTACTCTAAATCCTTACCTTTCATTTCTTCGAGAACTTCAAACTCACCTTCTAACACTTTTGGCGCAAGATTTTTCTCGATATAATAAACTTCATCGTTGTATTTTACTTTTACGTAGGTTTCATTTGGATTTACAGTTAATGCAACGTTTGATGCAAGTGTCCAAGGTGTCGTTGTCCAAACTAGGAAGTACTCATCTGCATCTTTACGTTTAAATTTAACATAGACCGTTACGGTTTTGATTTCTTGATAGCCTTGTGCAACCTCATGTGAAGCAAGACCTGTTCCACATCGTGGACAGTAAGGCAAGATCTTGTGTCCTTCGTAGATTAATCCTTCTTCGAAGAATTTGTTAAGGATCCACCACTCTGTTTCAATATAATCATTTTCAAGTGTGATATATGGGTGATCAAGATCGATGAGATATGCCATTTTTTTCGTCATTTCTCTCCAAGCATCTTCATACTCAAAAACAGATGAACGACATTGATGGTTAAAGTTCTCAATCCCATACGCTTCAATAGCTGATTTATCGTTTAATTTAAGTCTTTTTTCAACTTCGATCTCAACAGGAAGACCATGTGTGTCCCATCCTGCTTTACGTTTAACTTGATAGCCTTGCATCGTTTTAACACGGCACACAGAGTCTTTAAGGGCACGAGATATAACATGGTGAATTCCCGGTCTACCATTTGCGGTAGGTGGTCCCTCATAAAAAATAAAAGCAGGCTTACCCTCTCTGCTATCAACACTTAACTTTAATAAGTCGATGTCTTCCCAATAATCTCTGACGAGTTTTTCGTTGTCTGCCACTGCATTTTTAGCCAATTCTTTGTAGCTCATCTTAGTCATCCTTTCAATCCGTATTTCAAAAAAATAAAATCCCATAGCTTGCGCTATGGGACGAATAAACCGTGGTACCACCCAAATTTCACTCATAGGAGTGCTTCATTCATGATAACGGTATTTAACCGGTTCTCGCTACTGTGAGTTCACAAGAACAACTATGGGTGATATTCATTATAAAGCGCCATGTCAATTTTCACCAGCCATTGACTCTCTGAATGGATTTATAATTACTCGTCCCAATATTAGTTTATGTCTTATTAGTTTTTTATAATTATAGCTGAATAAAGATAAAGCGTCAACAGTATTTGTTACTCAGCCATTGTGTCATCAAGTGCTTTAAGCTGATTTTCAACTAGCATTTTAAAGCGCATTTGGAAGGATTGTAACGCATGCTTCGCTTCTTCGTGTCTTTTTATAACCGAGAGCACTTCGTTATTTGCATCACTAATGATCGATTTTGCTTGATCATCTGCTTTTTGAATGATGAAATCCGCTTTTTCATGCGCTGATTTGATCATGTCCTCTGAAGTACGCTGTGCAAGAATCATCGCTTCATTGATGGTTTTTTCCATCACCTGATAACGATCCAGCTGCTTTTCCATCTCACTAATTTTTGCGGTGGTTTCAATGTTGACCTGTATTAATTCTTCCATGCTTCTAACGATCAATGCAAGGTATTCTTCTACTTCCACTTCGTTATAGCCACGTAGACTTTTTGAAAACTGTTTGTTCTGAATATCAAGTGGTGTCAACATATTTCTTCCCCCTTATCGCTTATAAAGTGACAAAATCACTCTAATTCTATCTTTTTTCGTGGTGCCCTCTATTGCATTTAAAATCATTCTTCCAAAGCCACGAACAGAAATCATATCATTTTGGTCAATCTGGTAATCCGTCTTTGAGCAGATCTGGTGATTGACCTTAACCCTTTCAGACTCAATGAGCTTTTGTGTTTCAGATCTGGATAAATTATAGCCTGCTGCTATAATGGCATCCAGCCTTAAACTCTTAACGGTTGTCATCATCTCCTGAGTTTCGATAGCTCTTTCTAAAGCTTGATCAAGAGGTATCTGTCTGATTGATATTGATGCTCTCCCTACTTGATCAAGATGCATGCATATATAATCCTCAAGCTCTTTTGAAACTAATACTTGAGCATTTTTCTCTGCTATTACAATGTCTCCGATTTTTTCACGTTTGATACCCATTGCCATGAGAGCGCCAAGGACGTCCTTATGTTCAATTTTATTAAATTTAGTATTATACGTTATCTCTAATAAGCCAACCGTGTTATGAGGCAACACAGGCTCAGAATACTCAGTTCTAAAGATGAGCCTTGCCCGTTCTGCACCATTAAATCCACCAAGTCTTTCACATAATAACTCATCTGCATATCTTGAAGCAATCTGTTCAAAGCAATAAATCAAGTCTGGTGTGAGAAAATCACTAACATTGGTTTCAAAATATGCCTCAGTATCGACGAGATCATCTAGGGTTTTTAGAAAAAGCCCATCTGCATCGATAAATGAAGCATATTGTTTGAGTATTGCATTTTTATTTATCATAACCAAGCACGAACTAATCCCATAAGCACTTGAAATATTACCAAAGCGACAAATGGGCTAAAATCCACCATATTACCACCAATCTTCAGCCTAAATAATAAGCTTCTAATTGGGCTCAAAATTGGCTCTGTGATTTGAATTAAAAATTTCATAATTGGATTTCTAGGATCTCGAATTAACCAAGACAACATCGCTCTACCAAATATAAGGTACGTGATCACTTCAAAAAAATAAAATAATGCTACTTTTAATATATCCAAGCTACTTCCCCTTTCAATTACTCACGAAGCCAACTGTTAATTGGTGTTTCGCTTTTATTAATGACGTCTCCTGTTATGTCAACATTTTGAGGTGCTAATATGAAGATGCCCTTAGCAACTTGTTGAATATGACCATCTAAAGCATATAATGCACCTGAACAAAAGTCAAAAATCTTACGACCTAGATCCTTGTCTAAATCCGAAATATTCATAACAACGGGTCTTCTGCTTTTAAGTGTATCGACAATATTTGTAGATTCCTCAAAACTTTTTGGGTTAAATAAAACCACATTCATTTGTGCATTTGAATGAATGTTTAAGATTTTATTAGACGTCTTAATCGTATTCATTGATTTATTCGATGCATCTGATATAGCGTTTAAAGTCATACTCGTCTCTTCTGTTTCTAAATCTGTTCTCTTCATATCCTGATAGAAATCCTCAGTTCTATCTTCAGCTTCTTCATGAGAGTCAACACCCCAGAAAAACTTAATCTTGTCAATAAAGCGATCCGCCATTTATATGCCTCCTCTTAGGATTTAATAATTTCTTTTTCCATAAATTCTAGTGCCCACACGAATCATGTTGGCGCCTTCTTCGATAGCTATGCCAAAGTCACCTGACATTCCCATCGATAGAAATTTCGCTTCAACATTATCGGCTTTAATATCATTAAGGCGATCAAATAAGCCTTTCATCACCTTAAAATCAGATCTTAATGTTTCTGGGTCATCTACAAATGGAGCGATGTTCATCAATCCACAAACCTTAATGTTCTTTAGTTGACTTATTTCTTGAACAAGCTCTATCACAGAATCAGGCGATACGCCAGACTTTTGTGTTTCATCTGCCACATTAACCTGAATCAAGATGTCTTGTATCTTGTCAATTTTTTGCGCTCGATTTGAAATTTCCTCAGCCAGTCTTAAACTGTCAACAGAATGAATCAAATCAACCTTATCAATTATATATTTTACTTTATTTGTTTGTAAATGTCCAATCAGATGCCACTTTACACCCTTCACAATTTGGTCGTATTTTCGCGTTATTTCTTGAACCTTATTTTCACCTATATCTGTTATTCCATAAGCAATTGAAGCATTCATAACATCTGCTTCGTAGGTCTTTGTAACGCCAATAAGTGTAATTTCATCTCTTTTTCTTGAGGCCTTACTACAAGCCTCATTGATTTCTAATTCAAGTTCTGCTAGTTGTGTTTTCAGATAACTTAACGCCACTGTATGCCTCCACTACTATTTAATTCTATCGCCTGCCTTGTACTGGCTCGCACCACGAACGACCTCCTGGTTTTGTTTAATACTTCTAACAATGCCTTTCGCTTGATCATAGTACTGCTCATTATATACGATTGCAGCTTCATCATCGTATCCAAGTATTTTGACAGGTGTAAAGACCAGTTTTCGTTCTTTATCAACCACATAGACGCCAATTTGACCATCTATGTTTACGATAGAATCCATTTCAATTTTTAGACCTCTATAATTTTCTCTCACGATGCTACAATTGATAACCCTACGGGTAAAGAAGCCTTCAAAGCCTTCTCTAAGCTGGATAACAGCAACTGCATTTTTATCATTTGTAAACACGTCGTAAACTTCACCCTCAAGGGTCTTTCCATCGATGACGACGGTTATCTTCTGAACGTTTTTGTAAGTTTCAATTTCCTCGTTCGATACGATTGCAGCGATAAAGTAATTAACATTATCGACGATCTTAAACAATTTATCCTTCGGCTTTACTGAGGCATGCACTAATGAGGTTTCGTTTAGTACCAAAGAACTAATCTCATCATAGTTGATGTTATACAAGTTATCAATAGTCAGAAAGTCCTCATATCCATCGGTTTTATACGTTAGGATACCACTTGCAGGTGCATAAATGGCTTGTTTTTGCCCTTCTAAAAGATTTCCTTCGCCGATGGTCTTTTCAGCATATGAGGCAGTTCGGTTTGACAAGAATTTATTTTCAGTTTGAAGCTTTTCTAAACGATCCAGTTTTTGTATTAGCTGCTGCTTTAAAACTGGAATCTCGTCAAACTGCTTTTCATTCATACTAAAGATAATTTGATTTTTCAATGTTGTGATATCATACTCAAGCGAATTATAATCAAACTCAATCTTTTTCCGATTTTCCTCACGTTCATCCGTCGTAGCTTCTACTGATGCTGTGCCATCATTATAAATTTCAGCAATTTGATGGTTTTTAGTTACGACTTCACCCTCGTTTGCAAAATACGTGATTTTACCAGTTAAATTCGTGTCGACGATCAACTCATTTCTTAACACCAAAGCAGAATATTGATTTTCAATATTTAGATTACCTACCTCAACGAGATAGGTTGACTGTTCATTATAAAACAAATCTAATCCTAGCCTTATGACAAAATAGAAAAAAACGCCGACAACTGCTAGGCTCACCACTATTCTGCCATATTTTGGCCGTCGTTTTTTGCGTTTCTTAGTCGCCATAATTTACCTCATCAAGCGTGTTATTTCCAGCCGTCTAAATTAGTTGCATAATCATCGAGCTCGTGTTTTCTTTGACGCGTCATTAAATGTCCTACTGCTTCTCTGGCATTTTTCCCTTCGTATAGCACGCGATAGAGCTCTGTTGTAATCGGCATTTCAATATCATAGCGTTCCTTTAAAAGATAGGCTGCTTTAATCGTAAAAGCACCTTCAACAACCATGCCAATCTCCTTTGTCGCTTCTTCTAGTGGCTTTCCCTGACCAAGTAAAATACCACAGCGTCTGTTTCTACTGTGCATACTTGTACAAGTAACAATTAGGTCACCAACACCCGTTAACCCTTTAAAGGTTTCCATATTTGCCCCCATTACGTTACCTAAGGTCGCAATTTCCTTAATACCACGAGTGATCAGAGCTGCTTTTGCATTGTCGCCATAGCCTAAGCCATCACTTACACCAGCACCAAGTGCGATGATATTTTTCAGTGCACCACTAATTTCCACTCCTATAACATCTGGATTGGTATAGACACGCATATAGTCATTAGAAAACATATCTTGAACCAATTCTGCTGACTCCCTTGACTTAGATGCAGATACCAAAGCAGTCGGCAGCTTTAAGGCTACTTCTTCAGCATGTGATGGCCCGGATAAAACAACAAATGTAGCTCCAGGTAATAATCTTTCTGTAATTTGTGACATCGTTTCAAGTCCATCTAAATCTATGCCCTTAGAAACATTAACTATAATTGAATCCTGATTTATATATTGCTCTTCCATTAATGATTGAAGCGTTTTGCTGTATTGCTGTGATGGTACAGAAAACAAAAATAGATCGGTCTCAGTAAAGGCCTCTTCTTTATTATTTGTAAAAGCAATCGTCTCTGGAATTGTAATTTCCGGGAGATATTTCGCGTTTTTATGTGTTAGGTTTATTTCATCGATTTGTTCCTTATTTCTTGCCCAAACTTTAACCTGGTGACCATTTTCATTTAGCACCATGGCAAGCGCTGTTCCCCAGCTTCCGGCAGCAATGACAGTTACTCTCAAATTGTCCTCCTTGCGATGAATCAGTTGATTAAATCTATCCTATATTATACCACAAGATAGCATTAATCTCTATCTTACTCCTCGCTATCCTCTTCATCTTCGTCGTAGTCGTAGTCATCATCCTCTTCATCTTCATCGTCTTCATCGTCTGTTTCATCCTCATCAAATATATCATGAGGATTATGACGAATTAATGGATTGCCCTCGTCATCTTCGTCCTCTATTAGATCATCATCCAAATCGTCCTCAGGTCGTGGCCCTTCATCATAAGGTAATTCCATATTCTGCCTCCAGCTCAATGTTAAAGTAATCCTTCAAAAAAAGGCACAGTCAAACTGCGCCTAATTGATCAATTATTCGTCCCCTCTTGCTTTAACCTTAAATACAATAGGTGTTCCCTCATAGTTAAAATTTTTTCTAATTTGATTTTCTAAATATCTCACATAAGAGAAATGTGCAAGCTCCTTCTCATTAACAAATAGTACAAATGTAGGCGGTTTCACAGAAGCTTGAGTTGCATAATAAATTTTCAAACGCTTTCCTTTATCCGATGGAACTTGATTAAGTGCGATTGCTTCATTAATTATGTCATTTAAAACACCAGTAGAAATACGCAACGCATGATTGTTATTCACATATACAGCTTGTTCAAGTAGCTGCATCAATCTTTGTCCCGTAAGAGCTGAAACAAATGCTACTGGTGCGTATGCCATAAATGGGAAATCTTCTCTTATACGCTTTTTAAATTCATTGAAGGTGTGATTGTCTTTTTCAATAGCATCCCACTTATTAACGACAAATATGGAGGCCTTCCCCGATTCGTGCGCATAGCCCGCTACCTTTTTATCTTGTTCTGTTATGCCTTCACTGGCATCTATCAAGATAAAACAAACATCGGAGCGTTCAATTGCAGCAATTGTTCTAAGAACGCTATATTTTTCAATTGACTCGTTAACCTTTGATTTTCGTCTTATTCCTGCAGTATCTATTAAAACAAATTTCTGATCTTGGTAAGTAAATGGTGTGTCGATTGCATCCCGTGTGGTACCTGCTATAGGAGAGACAATAACTCTATTTTCTCCTATAATTTTATTAACCATTGAGGACTTACCAACATTTGGCTTACCTATCAATGCAATTTTAATTGTATCTTCATCCTCTTCAAGTACTTCATTGCTTGGAAACAAAGCCACTATTTCATCCAAGAGATCGCCTAGCCCCATTGCATTTACAGAGGAGATCATCACTGGCTCACCAAGCCCTAAGGTATAGTAATCATAAAAATGATCTGGTTTTTTGTACTGATCAATTTTATTTAAAACCAGAACAACTGGCTTTTTGGAAACTCTAAGCATATGAGCTATTTCATCATCAGCAGTTGTGTAGGTATGTTTACCATCACATACAAAAACGATAACATCTGCAGTGTCTATGGCGATTTGAGCCTGATCTCTCATTTGAGATAGTATAATATCATTTGATGAAGGCTCTATACCACCTGTATCAATCATAACAAATTTATGTCTAAGCCATTCGCAATCAGCATAAACTCTATCCCTTGTCACGCCTGGTGTGTCCTCAACGATTGAAATTCTTGCACCAGCAATCCTATTAAAAAAGGTCGATTTTCCGACATTCGGTCGTCCAACGACAGCAACTATTGGTTTTCTAAACATTTTTACCTCCGCCTGTTAGGTTGTCGATTAAAGCATAGCCAGTACATTCAACCTTAATAAAAGGCAAGCTAAAAAACTGCGACAACTCTTCTAATGTAACATCATCTAATAATATTTCTTCTGAATCGCGAAACATCGCACTAGGCAGTAAAACCTGATCATAGCGATTCTGATCCAAAATCAACTTAATTTGCTCTTTAATATCTTTACCTGTCAGTAGTCCAGCAACCGTAATTCTTTCACCAAAAAATCGGTTGACTATAGTAGCGACGTCGACCTTTAGCTCAGGTACATGCTTCATAATATCCGTACAGAGAGCTTTCACAAAAGGTCCAGCTGCAGTTCCAGTTACAATTAACGATTTAGGATATGATTTGTTTGCGAAAGCTTTGGAATTTAAAACCTCGCTCACCTCAGTCGTTAATTTTCTTATCATACCGATGCCATCCTCAAGCTGAATATATGACTCATACGCTGCGTCTTCAGGAAATGATTGCTCGGCTAATATATAAAATTCATCTGCTAAAAATGCAAATCTAGTATCTAATTTATCAAGTGCAAGCTTTTGAAAACGATGCACTCGTTCTATGGTATCTAATGCACTTTCCTTATTAAACCCTTTCATTTCAATGAGTCCTTCTCTGAACTGTGTTAGACCAATTGGAACGATAGCAACGCTATTAAGGTTTGGATGAAACTGCATTAAATCCGATAAGGTTCTTTCTAAAGCTGCTTTATCGTTGTAGCCTGGACAAAGAACAATTTGAGCATTAACAACGATGCCACCGTCGATTAATTTTTTAAGGCGCTCCATAATATGCCCTGCAAAGCGATTGTTAAGCATTACTTTTCTAAGCTCTGGATCAGTTGTGTGAACAGAAACATTAATCGGACTAATTCTATAACGAATAATACGGTCTATATCCGCATCCTTAAGATTGGTTAAGGTTACAAAATTGCCTTGTAAAAATGAAAGTCTTGAGTCGTCATCCTTAAAATATAGGGATTCTCTCATTCCCTTTGGAAGCTGATCGATAAAACAAAAGACACAGTTATTGGTACAGCTCCGGGCATGATCGATTATTGGATTGTCGAATTCAACACCAAGTGTTTCATCAAAATCCTTATCAACCTCGATTTCCCAAATATCACCGTCTTTTTTTTCAATTTCTAAAACGACAGATTCATCATTGATTAAAAACATGTAATCGATGATGTCGTTAATAGGATTTCCATTTATTGCTATTAATCGATCGCCAACCTCTATTTCCAACTCTTCAGCAAGAGAATTTGCCTCAACTGATTTTATAAAACTCATTTTTCTACCTTTCTAAAAAACACAGTACAACCAATATTCTATTTTAATATACCACCATATGAATTACAACTCTTATTTTTTTGATATAAAGGAACTCAGTGAACCCCTAGGATATCCTGTTCTTCTATGAGAATGGTATAAATCTGCCATACATATGGTGCAATCCGATATGGTTTCAATTTTAGAATTTGGAACGCCCGCTTTGACTAATATCAATCGATTTGCAAGCTTAAGATCAAGATCGTATTTATCCTCGTGTGGATTTAAAAAAATTTGATTGAGAAGTTCCTCATGGTAATTCAAAGAAAAACTATCATATACCCTTTGATCCACTTCATAGCAGCAGACCGCAGCACTTTGTCCAATTCCGACATTAATTTGATCCTTTTTATAGCCTTTTTCATTCAAGATTTGTATAGCTTCAAGTGCCATTAAATTTGAGGTGCCCTTCCATCCGCTATGCACGGTACCAATCCACTTTTTATCATCTGTTTCATAAACGAGCGGTACACAATCCGCATAAAAGGTCATTAAAACAACGTCATCGCGCCGTGTAACCAGTCCATCTGTTTCTGGCATTACATAGAGCTGATAGGCATCTAGGGCTGAGTTTGATGTATCGATCCTTCTCATCTGATCAAAGCTAAAATCATCTGTAATTTCGATTACCTTATTGGAATGAACCTGCTGAGTCGCTATAATTATATTATTTTTAATTTTCAAATCCGACAAGACACGATGTATGTTTTCAAAAACTGCTATTTTGTCATCATCACCAAAAAAGCTGGTATTTAAAGTACGATAGGGACCTTGACTGACACCGCCAAGTCTCGTTGTAATTCCGTTCATATTAAATATATTGTCAAAATGCTTATAACGATTTGTTATGTCCATCATCGGTGTCTCCTTTCAAAAGCTTGACTAATCAAAATCATAAAAAAAAGCAGTAATCACTGCTTTTAGTATAACGTTTATCAAAATCAAAATGACCTTGAAATGCTTCAGCCCTTCGCTTTTTCATGAAGTAATTTAGTTAACTCATTTATAAAGGTGTTGATGTCTTTAAATTGGCGATAAACTGATGCAAATCTTACATATGCTACTTCATCTAAATCCTTGAGGCCAGACATGACGAGCTCTCCAATTAATTCTGATTGAATCTCCTTTTCCATGGACGTATGCATACGCGTTTCAATTTGGTCAATTAATCGTTCCATTTGCTCCATTGATACAGGTCTTTTTTCGCAAGCTCTAATAATGCCATTAAGCACTTTCATCCTGTTATACGATTCGCGTGTGCCATCTTTCTTGACGATGATAATTGGTATTTCTTCAATTTTTTCATAGGTTGTGAATCTTTGGGTACAATTAATACATTCTCTTCTTCGTCTTATTACATGACCGTCATCAGTTGGCCTCGAATCGATGACTTTGGATTCTAAACTGCTACAATATGGACACTTCATCACTTCACCTCTTTTTCAATGGTTTTCTTGATCTAACGAATATCGCCATCGGTTTAAAAAAAAACCTTGCTAGAAGCAAGGTTATCTTTTCTTTCTTAAAAATGTCGGAATGTCAAATGTGTCATCCTCATCCGGGTCAGCTTCTGTAGGTTGAACCCTTACAGTTTCAGTTTTAACTTGTTGCTTATTCACTTTTACTTCCTGTCTGGTTTCAACTTTAGGTAAATCAAAGCCAGTTGCGATAACAGTTACCGTAATTTCATCCTTTAAAGATTCATCGATGACAGCACCCATTATGATGTTTGCTTCTGGATCTGCTTCTTGGTATACCAAATCAGCAGCTTGTTGAATTTCCATCATTCCAAGCGATTTGCCACCACGAATATTTAAAAGTATGCCCTTAGAGCCTTTGATTGAAGTTTCTAATAATGGACTATGAATTGCTTGATTGGTCGCTTCTATAGCGCGATCTTCCCCACTTGAAGATCCGATACCCATGTGTGCTAAGCCTTGCTCAAACATAATCGTTTTAACATCGGCAAAGTCAACATTGATAAGTCCTGTTTCAGTAATTGTATTAGAAATACCTTGAACCCCTTGACGCAGAACGTCATCTGCGATGGTAAACGCATCGAGGATTGAAGTTCTTTTTTCAACGATTTCAAGTAAACGATCATTTGGAATTGTAATTAATGTATCAACGCGTTTTTTTAGCTCCTCGATGCCTTCCTCAGCGTGCTTCATTCTTCTCTTACCTTCGAATGAAAATGGCTTCGTAACGACACCAACTGTTAGTATTCCCATTTCTTTGGCAATTTCAGCAACGATAGGTGCAGCGCCTGTACCTGTACCACCGCCCATACCAGCAGTGATAAATACCATATCGGCACCTTGAAGTGCTTGAAAAATATCATCGCGACTTTCCTCAGCTGCCTTCTTTCCCACCTCTGGGTTAGCACCTGCACCAAGTCCTCTTGTTAATTTTTCACCAATCTGTAATTTATATTCAGCTGCCGAGCTGTAAAGGGCTTGTTTATCCGTATTGATTGCGATAAATTGCACGCCTTTTAAATTAGACTTAATCATTCTGTTAACAGCGTTATTTCCACCGCCACCAACACCAATTACTTTAAGCTGGGCAAATTCTTCAACAGCAACATCAAATTCTAACATGAAAATCCTCCTTATCCCGCAAAGTAATAATTCTCAGGTGTTTATAATCTTTATCTATTAAAAACAATATACTCTAACTTTAATTTTATTAATTGTCCTTATAAAACGTCCCTGACTGGAAATAATCTAAGAGTTTTCCGCAATATGTATTGCTTAAAATACCTAGATTTCCACTACATATAGTATATACTCTTTTTATATTTTTTGGAATATTTTTTTTTACAAAATCGTGCGTTTTAGTCCTTTACACTTCATTTTAGGACTTAATACCTAAAATTTGACATGTATTTCACATACTTTATACTATTTTCCTCTATATCGATCGATGGTATAACGTCGAATGCTACCAATATTATTAAATAAACGTGTACCGAATACAAAGATAGCTGCATAATAAATAGGCACACCAAGCTTATCCCCTAAAAATGACAATAGGATTGCCATAATTGCATTTACAAAAAAACCAGTAATAAAAATAACGCCGTCAAACTTATTTTCCAAGCTTGCTCGAAGTGCACCAATGATAGAATCAATAGCTGCTAAAATTCCAACTGAGATGTACAGTGATGAAATTGTTGAAAATTCAAATGGTATATAAAGTCCAAGCAAAATACCTAATAAAATACCTACGATAGCAATTAACATATCTATACCTCTCAATTCAAGTATTCATAGCTTACGAAACCTTCATACGCAGGTATCGTTACGCTTATAGAAGTGTTCACCTCTACAAAAACACCCCAGCTTCTTAGACTTTCACTAAAGCTTCCAGGTGCATTGATTGCCGATTCCAAAAATTTACGATCACCAACGGCTTCGATGATGTAAGGTGGCGCAAAAACCTGATCGTTGATTTTAATAGTCGGTCCAGTGCATTGTATGTTCGACTTGTTAAACACGACGCGCTGTCCATTGATGGCGATCGCCTCAGCGCCAGCATTTCTCAGGTCATCTACCATAGCTCTGATATCGATGTCATGTACCAACACCATGTTAGGGTCCTCATCCTCAATTAACTCTCTCGTCCCATCGGTTACGATAATTACAACCCCCGGTCCCTCCACACGTGTAAGGCCAGCCGTTTCTTTCGTCAGCTCGATTTCGGATTTGAGGAACCCTTCATAATCAATATCAGTATCATCCTTAGCGGTTTGATAAGCTTCGATTTGTGCTCTAAGTTCTTCAACCTTACTATTTAATTGTACTAACTCAGACTTTTGACTTTCAAGTTCTATACTCTGTGCATACATTTCTTTAATTGAAAGGTATTTAATCCCACTATCAAGCGCCTTTATTTGTAGCGCAATCATGAGTCCTAATAGAACTGAAAGCAATAAAAACCGCTGCTTTTTACTCATCTATTTCACCGTTGTCGCATACCTAAATTTTATACTTCCGTTAAAAGCACCTATTTCTAAGCTCTCAACCTGTTTCACTTCTACATAGTAGCCAGCTTCCTGTAAACTTTGAACCACACCAAATCGGATATTAATAGCACTGTCAAGTGTTTCAGAGCTACCAATTGCCTTGATCACAAATGGCGGAGAAATTGGAATTGTATTGACATTGACCTGACTCCCTGCCAAACGAACCTCTGTGCTGTTTACCATTCTTTGTTCATTTATAGAAATCGCTTCTGCCCCAGCTGAATTCAGCTCATTGATTAAGTCCAGAAGCATTTTATAATCCAGCGCAATGTTCTTCTCTAATCCAACATTTAAATCCTTCGGAGGATTGTCAATCGTCACCAATATACCCGTTCCTGAAACCTTAGTCATACCAGAAAAGGCTTTATATCGATTAAGCTCATCGGTTAAGCTCTTTACAACTGCATTTTCCTCAGAGGCTGAGTTTTGAATTTTATCCAGCTGATCTTCTAGTCTTTCTACCTCTTCAACAAGTCGTTCTTTTTCAGCTTTAACTGCTGAAAGTTCATTTAAAATCTCTGTCGTCTTTTGAGTTGGGCTTTGACCATTTAAATAAGTCCCTTGAACAAACTTCATTTGAAAGGCAATAAAAACCCCCAACACAATACATGCGATACCGATCCAAATATTATCTTTCTTAAACATATTTACTCTCCAAACGGTCGATAGACTGGCAGACCATCGCTGCTCACATCAATCGTTCCAGTAGTCACTTCATCCTGCTTTAAAGAAGCATATATATTGATAAAAGCATTAAACTTGCTTTCAATATTCTCACCTACACCAAATTTCACCTTTAATTGTCCGATACTCAAAACGATATTTCGATCCTTAAAAATAATCAATGGATCACATTCAAGCTCACTCTCTTCAATAAGCTGTAACAGGTCGACGATATTCTCAAGTACATAAAGCTGCTGCACATCGATTACTTTTCCTGCTGAATAGCTATCAAAGGCAAAGCCTTCTACTGTAAAACCATCATTTTCCTTAGCCAATACTTCTAAAACATGTAATTGATCATCTAAGGAAAGGACGATATCAGAGTATCTTATATTAAAGAAATGCTTTCTATAAACGATTTCAAAGGTAATCGTATTTGGAAACTGCTTTGTGGCGGTTGCATATCGAACATATGGATGTTGCATCAATTTTTTTGCTGCTTCATCTGTATTGACTTCAAAATAAGGCGTTCCCTTTTCTATACCTGAATACCTCAAGATATCGTATTCGTCCATATGCTCATTCGGATTAAAATTGATTTCATGAATTCGAAGCAAATCCGTGTTAAAGTACAGATATACGCCGCCCGCAATTAACCCGAGTATTACCAATGCGATTAATATTCTCTTTAATGCCTTTAGCAAGTTCGCCTCCGATTAATCACTTACTTTTCTAATTACAGCTGCAATTGCATCCATTGTTTTGGACAAATCTATTTTATTACAATTGGTACGCATTATTTCTAGCTTCGTGCGATCCTTATAAAAATCAATAATCGTATGTCCCATTAAGGACTCATTCATGTCTTCTTCCCTCATAACGACACCCATACCATACTTATCCATGAGCTGTGCATTTAGTAGCTGATGATTATTAGCAACATTAGGTGAAGGAATGATAACAGAAGGTGCTTTTGATGCTATTATTTCATTTATAGTCGATGCACCCGCGCGTGATATAACCAAATCAGCAGCACTGAGATATACCGCCATATCCTTCAAATAAGGTAAAAGTGTTACATTCTCTCCGACATCATATACACCCTTTTCAATATCTTCTAGTACATATGGGTAGTATCTTGAGCCCGTTTGATGAATGAACTTAATATCCGCATAATTCTTGAATTGCGCATAACTTGAGAGCATAATATGATTCAGCTTCATTGCACCATTACTTCCACCCACTGTTAGAACCATCATCATGTCTTTAGGTAATCCAAGCTTCATTCTCGCTTGATCTCTTGGTGTTGTAAAGAATACATCTTGGATTGGCATTCCAGTGTAGATGGTTTTATCTGGATGATGAAAATGCTGCTTGCATTCTTCAAAGGATACCATAACCACATCCACAAAACGACTTAATAGTCTATTGGTTAAACCTGGATAAGCGTTTTGTTCATGAATAATCGTTGGAACACCTTTAATCGCACCCACAAATACAAGCGCGCCAGCAACGTACCCCCCCGTACCAATAATCAGATCAGGTTTAAACCGTTTGATGATGCTACTGGCCTGCCACATCCCTTTAAACAAAGTTCCAATTGATTTTATCGTCTTAACAGAGAACTTTTTATTTAATGGCGCAACATCGATACCGACATAATTAAATCCTTTTTTTGTAACGATTTCCTTTTCCATACCAGTTTTTGATCCAATATACATAATTTCAAGGGGTCGAAATTCTTTTTTCATTTTTTCTGCTATTGCGATTGCTGGATAAATGTGTCCACCTGTACCGCCACCAGTAATTAAAACTCTCATAAAATTCTCCGAATTCTTATTCTTCTTCGTTTTTATCCTGTCGCCGCACTGAGTGCTTCGATATGTTTAGCATGATGCCTATTGAGCCAAGCAATATGGAAATACTGGTTCCTCCATAGCTAATAAAAGGAAGCGTAACCCCAGTTGCAGGCATTGAAGAAGTCGCTACCGCATAATTCATAAGGATTTGCAGACCAAGCATACTTGTGATGCCGGTTGCAATTAACATTGAAAATATATCCGGCGCATTCATAGCAATTTTAACACAACGATACATCAATATCAAAAATAATATTAGTAAACCTACCGTACCAATAAGGCCAAGCTCTTCACCAACTGTTGCTAAAATAAAGTCATTCTGAGGCTCAGGTATATAGAGCTTATTTTGCGTACTCATGCCAAGTCCAACGCCAAAAATGCCACCTGTTCCTAAGGCGTATAGTGATTGAACTACCTGATAGGACTCGTCCTTATCGTACTGAAACGGATTCAGAAATGCAATAAGTCGATCCCATCTATAGGGTGATATTTTAACAAAAATCCACCCAATAATACCAGCTATACTTGTAAATCCGATTACATAAAACCATCTTAGCCCAGATACGAATAACATAATTGCCATTACACCAGCAAGGATGACAGCTGTACTCATATTCGGTTGCTTCATGACTAGCATGAAAACAGCGCCAATAATAATGAGATAGATCAGTAGCACTTTTAACTTATTAAGTGATTTATAATTGAGCTCTAAGCTAAATGCAAAGAATATTATCATCCCAATTTTTGCAATTTCAGCAGGCTGAAAGCGTTGCCCCATAATGGAAATCCATCTTTGCGCGTTATTTACCGTAACGCCATTAATTAACACGTAAACCAATAAAAACAAGCTCAAGACAAATAACGGAATAGCAAACTTTCTATATATCTTGTAATCGACAAATGAAGCGACGATCATTGCTACGATGCCTAAAATTATCCATCCCAAATCGGACGTAAAAAAATGCATCTTATTCTGCATCTTATCGATTGCATAATAATAACTCGAACTAAAAACCATTAAGAGTCCAAAGGATACAAGAATTAGGGTTATTACCAACAATGGATAGTCCATTTTATTTTGCTTCATAATTGCCTCTCAATCAAAGTTACTTTAACTCCAAAACACATTTTTTAAAATGCTCACCACGTTGCTCGAAGTTGTCATACATATCCCAGCTTGCGCAGGCAGGTGAAAGCAAAACCACCTCACCACTTAGCGCATTTTTATGTGCAAAAGCAACAGCCTCTTCCATAGAATTCACACAGGTTATTTGTTCAAAGCCATGATTTAGCGCTTCTCTTTTAAGTATTTCTTTAGTCGCACCAAGCAAAATTAGATGCTTAATGGTATCGCCAAAAACATCAAACATAGGTGCAAATTCACTTTTCTTGTCATATCCTCCAGCAATTAAGTAGGTTTTAGCTGTCATAGCCTGAATTGCTTTAATTGTCGAATCTGGATTGGTCCCCTTTGAGTCATTATAGTATTTTACACCACTAATTTCTGCGGTAAACTCGATTCGATGCTCAACCCCCGCAAAGGTTTTCAACCCCAATGCAATGGTCGTGACATCAATCCCAGCCAGATAGCATATTAAGCTAGCAGCAAGCGCATTTTCCTCATTATGACTCCCAAATATTTTCATATCTTTTACTTCACAGATGTCGACAATACTTCCATCAAAACGAATTCTAATCCATCCGGATTCAATAAAAGCGCCTTCGATTTCTACGTTTACTCTAGAGAAATAAAGCTTTCTTCCTTTTGCATGAGCACCCATTTCACGTGTTTCAAGATCGTCAAAGTTCAATATTAAAAAATCAGCAGCCGTTTGATTTTCAAAAATTCTCATTTTCGCTTCACTATAGCCTGCCATTGTCTTATGTCGGTTTAAATGATCAGGGGTCAAATTTAATATTGCAGCAATATGTGCTTTGAAATCAACAATAGTTTCAAGCTGAAAGCTACTTAATTCAGTAACAAATGTCGTTCTCTCATCGGATTCTAGTGCTTTTGAAGCAACCGGTACGCCAATATTTCCAACCGTAAATGCCTTTTTACCTGATAAATCAAATATCATACCGGTTAAAGCAGTCGTCGTTGTTTTACCGTTTGTGCCAGTTATTCCGACGAACTGACCTTTGCTGAAACGATAAGCAAGCTCAACCTCACCAATAATTTCAATGCCATTATTTTTTAGATTCTTAACAAAAGGAATATCTAATGGAATACCTGGACTAATTACTGCTAAATCATAACTAGATACGTCATCTGGATGATAGCCGTAAAAGGCTGAAGCTACAAATGGCTTAACCTCATCTACCAAATCCCCCAATTGCGTTTCGTCCTTGATGTCAGTACAAGTAATCTTTGCTCCTAAATGATGCAATAACGCGATCGCTGAAACACCTGATTTTGCCAATCCTACTACGATTACTTTCTTATCTTTAAGCATAAAATCTCCTCTATTCCAATTCTATTTAGAATAACGCCTTCGTTATAATTTATCTCGTATTAACTAAATCAAATAGCTAATGAAACAGGCAATAGCCGTTACAATTGAAAAGCGAGTTACAATTTGTACCTCACTCCAACCCACCATCTCATAATGATGATGTATAGGTGCCATTTTAAATACGCGTTTTTTTGTTTTCTTATATACGCCAACCTGAATCATTACTGAAAGCGTTTCTATAAAATAAATCAATCCAAATATTGGAATGAACAATGGCATTTTTAACAATACTGCCATTGCGCCTACGTAGCCGCCAAGTGCCAATGAACCAGTATCGCCCATAAAAACCTTAGCAGGATACCAATTGAATTTTAAATAACCAATTAATCCGCCAAGCATAGCTGAAGCCATAAGGACGACAATCCATTCACCTGACAATGCGCCCATAACGATAAAAAATACTGAAACAACTGACGTAATAGTCGCCGCTAGACCATCCAAGCCATCGGTTAGGTTGACCGCATTATCTGTCGCTAAGAACACCACAAAAATCAATGGCAGATAAAACATCCCTAGTGAAACAGGGGAATTAATAAATGGAATGTAGGTCTCAGTTCCCCATGTCATCGAATAAACTGCAAATCCAATTGCCAAGACACTTTGAAGTGCAAATTTATGCTTGGCTCTAAGTCCTAAATTATGCTTCTTCACAACTTTTAGGTAATCATCTAAAAATCCAACTGCTCCAAAGCCCAAAATCGCAAGAGCGACAAATGCGACCTTAGCAAGCTCAAATGTAAGCGTTAAAGCGACTGGAATCAAGAAGGCCACTATAAAAATCAAACCGCCCATCGTCGGCGTACCCCCTTTATGGAGATGTGATTGTGGTCCCTCTTCTCTAATTGCTTGACCAAATTTCATAGCGTGTAATCTTGGAATAACAATTGGTCCAAGCACAAGGCTTACGATTAAACTCAATATGAAATACACAATTGCATTTAGAGTCATATTATCAAATAAATTCATGTTTACTCCTATTTTATAGCCTTTCCGGCTAATTAGATGTTTTATACATTGCTTTCTATGGATTTACTTCATCTACCGAGATGATTACCATACTGTCGGAATCCACTTTGGTTCCTGCAACTGGATATTGATTGGTCACTGGTAGCGTATGATCCTCTACACCTATTGGCGATATTGAATACGCTAGACCGAGGGCGTCTATTTTTGCCTCAGCCGCTTCTAAGGTTAAGCCTTTCAAATCAGGAATTTCAATGTTTTGTTTTACTTCAATGTCTGGGACAATGTTTTTATATCTCAGAATATCCTGTAAAATATCCTTGACGACAGGTGCCGCCACTAAGCTTCCTAAAAATAAATCCTTAGGCTCATCCACAACCACTAGAACCACATATTGAGGATCATCAATTGGCGCTATTCCCACGAAAGAAAGGGTAACCACATCTGCTGCATAGCCATTCTCTGTAAACTTCTCACTCGTTCCTGACTTACCTCCAACGCGTATCCCTTCAATATATGCCTTTTTACCTCCGCCTGTTTGAACTGCTTTTTCTAGCAGAACGCGCATGTTATCTGAGGTTTCTTCAGAAATTACACGTCTGATGATTTTGGGTTCAAAGGTTTCAGAGATACTACCATCCGCATTTTCTATTGACTTAACAATCATTGGTTCAATAAGATTACCGCCATTCACAACTGCTGAAATACTTCTAATGAGCTGAAGCATTGTTATGTTAATTCCATGACCATAGGACATGGTAGCTAGCTCTACTGGACCAATATTGGATTCAGGCTGATATATCGAATTTCCTTCTGCTGGTAAATTAATCTGAGTTTTTTCAAATAAACCATACTTATCAAGATATTCGTACATTGTACTTAGACCAATTTTCTGACCAATTTCAATAAAGGCGGGGTTACAAGAATTAACAAAGGCTTGTGTTAAAGTCTCAAGTCCATGTCCAACTGGATAGCTGACACACTTTAAAAGTGTTCCATTTACTAACTTAGAGCCTGTACAATAAAAAGTCGTATTAAAATCAATCAGTTTTTCTTCCAGAGCAATTGAAGCAACAATCGCCTTAAAGGTCGATCCCGGCTCATAGGTATCACTGATCATTTTATTGCGCCATACGCCATTCCAATAATTGATTTTTTCATCATTGGTCATAGCATTCCAGGTCGCATCATCGATGCTTTCATCAGGCTTTCTAGGATCATTTAAATTGAAATCCGGCTTTGATGCCATAGCAATTATTTCTCCTGTATTCGGGTCCATAACAATAGCCGAAACTGATTTGGCATCGTGTGCCTCCATTGCTGCTTCAATACGATCCTCTACAAAAAACTGAATACTATCATCAATGGTTAAACGAACCGTTTTACCGTCTACTGGTGCTTCCAGATTGTCCTCTCCATATGCAAGCTGGCGGCCATAAACGTCTGTAGTGACATGGAACAATCCCGATTCACCCTTAAGAATACTATTAAATGCCAACTCAAGACCAGTGAAGCCATCTCCATCGACATTTACATTACCTATAACATGAGAAGCCAAGGAGCTATACGGATATAATCTTTGGGTGTCCTCAGTAATTGAGATGCCACGTATCCCCTTTCCCTTCAAAAGCTCTTCTTCACTCTTAGAAATGTTGCTGACAATCTTAACAAATGTTGATTGTGAGCTGACGAGTTTATCTATAATAGGCGTCACATCGAGTTCAAGCGCATCGGCAATCAATTGGGCAGTCTCGGTCGGTTTGGTAATAATGGATTTTTGAGCCCATACGGAGTAGGTTTTGACGCTAAAAGCAAGCTTGTCGCCATTTCTATCCACTATATTACCTCTTACCGCAGGAATAACGATGTTTTTATTTTGTTGCGCTTTAGCCATTTCCGTCAGTTCATCGCTCCAATATACCTGAATATAAATCAAACGACCAATCAAAGCTAACATTAAGATGCTGACGATAAAATATAAGAAAAAGAGCCGCCTTCTAAAGGTTCCCATTTATTGCCTCCATTTAATCACTAATACTATTATAGCGTACTCAACTAATTAATCAATTTGAACTGTTTCTAGAAATTCTTACAATTTATCTATTAATAAATCAAAGAGCCCTAGACTATGGCTAATAGCTAAGACTAGGGCTCATTACTTCTTATTGTGATCAAGGATTAAATAACATACCTAGAATTTCTTCAAAGAATGGTTTTTGTTCCGTCACATTAACTGGTTCAACTAAAATCTCACCACTTTCATCCTTGAGAGCAAAATATTGGCCGCCATCAATGTATACCATTTGCTCAGCCGATGGGTAAACCATGTTAAGTTCCTCCATTGCAATCTTCTCAATGTTTTTAAGCTCGGTTTGATTTTCTATATCTGCATTTAATTCTTCTATTTGAGCATTCAGCGATTTAATCTCTGATTTAAGATTAAAAATATCGTATTTAGCTTCATTCACCAATGAACTCTTATAGATATAGGTCGACATCAACATAGCGATAAAGACCACAATTGCAACCGTACTCAGCATAGTTAAGAAGTTATGCTTTGCTTTCTTTTTCGCATTTTCCTTCTCTAAACGCTTTTTACGAATGCTGATGATCTTCGCATTTTGTGTTGAGTTGAATTGTTCATATTCGTGATCATACATTTCAACCATTGCCGACATCTGTTACCCCCGCACACTGTCTTATTTTTTCTCTATGACTCTTAACTTTGCACTTCTTGCTCTTGGATTGCTTTCTATTTCTTCATCCGAAGGTAAAATTGGTTTTCTAGAAATCAATTTTACTTTTGGTTTTCCCCCACAGACACACACTGGAAATTCAGGTGGGCATGTACAGCCTTGAGCAAGTCTTCTAAATGCATTTTTTACAATTCTATCTTCTAAAGAATGGAAAGTGATAATCGCTATTCTTCCACCCTTATTCATTCTCTCTACTGCCTGTTCTATTGTTTGTTCTATTATTTTAAGCTCGTTGTTAACCTCAATGCGAATCGCTTGGAAAGTTCTTTTAGCAGGATGTGGTCCATCCTTTCTCGCACCAGCTGGTATTGCTTTCTTGATGACTTCAACGAGTTCGAAGGTTGTCTCTATTGGTTTTTCGATTCTCTCTGCGACGATAAACTTTGCAATTCTGTTCGCCCAGTTTTCTTCACCATACTCAGAAATGATTTGAGTTAATTGTGCTTCACTATAGGTGTTAACAATTTCGTAGGCTGTAAATGTATCCGATTGATTCATTCTCATATCGAGCTTGCCATCGTTCATATACGAGAAGCCTCTCTCCGCTTCATCTAATTGATAACTGGATACACCCAAATCTAAAAGCAATCCATCAATTTTTTCAATGCCTAGCTCATCTAAAACATAGGTCAATTTAGAAAAATTACTATGGAAAGGAACAAACCGATTTTCAAAGATTTTAAGACGTCCTGTCGCAGCATTAAGTGCATCTGTGTCCTGATCAATTCCGATTAGCTTGCCACTATCTAGGAGCTGTAAAATTTTAAAAGAATGTCCGCCACCACCTAAGGTGCCATCAACATAGATGCCATTTGGTTTTACATTTAATGCTTCTATACATTCTCCAAGTAATACACTAACATGATTAAAACTCATATAAACTCCTTTAGAATCGTATTCCTAGCGCTTCCATATCTTCGGCTAAATCATCCATGTTCGCCGTCATGAAGTCATTGTAAGATTCCCAAGTTGCCGCATCCCAAATTTCTATTCGGGAGCCAGCGCCGTTAACATAAACCTCTTTATCAAGATTTGCATGTGCTCTCAGTGTTTGCGGTACAAGAATTCTACCTTGCTTATCTAACTCACACTCAGTTGCCCCCGCAAAGAATGACCTTGCAAATGCTCTTGCATTTTTGTTCGATAGTGGTAATTGCTTAAGCTTCTCTTCGAAAATTTGCCACTCTTCGAGTGAAAAGACGAACAAACAATGGTCAAGACCTTTAGTTATGTAGAAGCTTTCTCCCAGCTTCTCACGAAACTTTGATGGGATGCTTAATCTATTTTTTGCGTCGACTGAGTGTTTAAATTCTCCAGTAAACATAATCGCTCCATCAAATGACATTATTTTTGAAAACTCATGGTCTTTCTACCCACTTTGTGACACTTTATACCACTAATTAATCTAATTTTAATCTTTTTTAATAAAAATAGCAATAAAAAAAAGCGACTTTTATCGATAAAAGTCGCTTTTTTCAACATTTTAGTGCCTCAGTCCTACTGTTTATTTTCCTCTTGTATTACCTCATTTTGTGAAACACTATTTGTGGTAGTATCCTTGGAATCTGAGTCAATTTTCCACCAGCCTTTTTTTCTTGCCACCGCTATAAACACTATGCCACAAACGATAAATATGAGACTGATAAACTGCGCCATGCGAATTGGCCCAAGCATTAAGCTATCCGTTCTGAGGCCTTCTACGAAAAATCTACCCACTGAGTAGAGGATCAGATATTTTACAAAATGTTCACCATAGAATTTTCTCTTCTTGAATATAAGTACCAAAGCTGCAAATACAAGAACATTCCAGATAGATTCATACAAAAATGTCGGATGCACCTTTACACCATCCACCATAATTCCCCAAGGTAGATCAGTCGGTCCACCATGCGCTTCTTGATTAACAAAATTACCCCAACGCCCTATCGCCTGACCTAAAATCAAAGGCATGGCAACCATATCCGCCATATCACCAAAATTAAGCTTTTTCACTTTGCATACGATGTATCCACCGATTAAACCACCTATGATACCACCGTGTATTGCCAAACCGCCTTCTCTAAAAGCAAGTATATGACTAGGGTTTTGCGCATAATAGTCCCATTCAAATACCACATAGTAAAGTCTTGCGAAAACAATTGCCATTGGTAAAATTACCAGAACAAGATCTAAAATATCATCTTCCTTATAGCCGTATCTCTTTCCTACCTTCATTAGTATCAATGAGCCTATCAACATGGCACTTGCAATGATTATGCCATACCAAGCAATACCTATACCAAAAATTTCAAATGCATAACGATCCATAAAATCTCCTTGTCTTTCCTATAAAGTCTCTGACTATAATTTATTTAAATAGCCTATCGTGTAATTGTCTAGATCAATAAAATCCTTTATTAATGCGATGGCACAATCTACAGTAACCAATTGGTACGCTTCCAGTTGAGCAAAAATGTCGATTTGACGCATAACCGAATGTGTGAAATTATTCGCTATAGATTGCAATGAGTTAAATGATACAATTGAACGACCATGCATTTTTCGCTTAAGCCTTATAAAGCCTTCTTCGTCAAAATCTTCTAGCTTCAATCTTCTTAGTTCATTAAAAATCTCTTCCTTTAGCCTTATCACATCATCACTTTCATTGCTAATTGCAAAATAGGCAAATCCTTTTCCAATCTGAATATCAAAATCAAAATACTCTGTTACAATTCCTAGATCATACATATGTTTAAAAAAGCGACTACTTCTTCCAAAATACTGATCCATGATTAATCTTAACGCAGCGAGCTTAACCTCACTGTCTTGATCGAAATAGCTCGGGTTCCCCTTAAAGCCAACCGTTACCGAAGGTCGAGTAACATCCTTTTTCACTTCAATCTCATTTGCAACTACTTCATAGGGTTCATCTGGGATGATTATTTCAGGCTTAAAGGTACGCGATTTATATTCATCTGTTAGCGCATTTTCAATAATTGGTAGTATCGCTTCTAAATCAATATTGCCATATAAAAAAAGCTTCATGTTTTTGGGCGAATAAAAATGCTTATAGCAGGACAGGATAATTTCAGGTGTTATATTCATAATCGATTCTACACTACCTGCGATTTCGTCCTTAACTGGATGGTTGTGATAAAATGCATTAAAAAAAGTGTTGTAGAGCTCCCATGAAGGCTCATCCATATACATTCTTATTTCCTGCTCTATAATTGATTTTTCCTTCGCCACAGATTTATCGCTGATGTCCGTCTTCTGAACCATCTCAAGAAGATTTTTTAGACAGATTTCAAAGTTATCAATGGTTTCGAAATAATAGACGGTTGATTCAGAGCTCGTATAAGCATTAACACTTGCACCCAGCTTTTCAAATCTTTCAAAGGTACTCTTGTCTTGATCCTCAAAGATTTGATGCTCTAGAAAATGTGCCGCACCATGAGGAATTCCATAGGTGACGCCATCCAAAACATAATCATTGTGCATACCACCGTATTGTGTAGCAAAAAATGCGTATTTCTTTGCAAAGTCCTGTTTACGAAATACATATATATCTAAGCCACATTCAAGCTTTGTATTTAAAACCTCATCACCCATATATTCAAAGCGACTAATTGCCATCTTCTGCCTCCCCAACAAGCCTTGCTATTGTATCCAATTGAATCCCCTGAAAGGCTTCAATAACGGATTCTCTAGAAATCTGCTTTGCTTCTTCAATTCTTTTCTCAATATCAAAATCACCAGTCGTTTGCAATATACCATAATAGTAATTAATAAACGAATTAGGGTAGTCTGAAATCGATCTTAAATTAGAAATCAAGGACGTTTTAGCGGTTTCAAATTCAACATCAGAAAAATTACCATTTTTAATATCATTTACTTCTTTCATTATTAGTGCCTCAGCTTCATCAAATCGATTCATATCAATTCCAGCATAAATCATAAGAAGTGATTTGAATTTTTCAATGCGTGAATAAATAGAATAACACATCCCCGCTTTTTCTCTTACATTTCTGAAAAGCTTTGAGCTACCGCCTCCGCCAAGCATAATGTTACCAATCATAAGTGACTGATAATTAGGCGCATCAAATGACATATTTGTCCTCAGACCTAAACAGAGCTTTCCCTGTGTAATATTGTGCTTTTCGATGACGGTTTTAACCGACTCAGGTCTAAAGTAAATTCTTTCTCTCGGTACAACGGTCACTTCTTTTCTATTTAATATCATATTTTCTTTAATTAATTTCGCCATTGGTTCTATTTCAAAATCTCCGATGACACAAATGTCAATTTCAGAAGTCGACACAACCCTTTCAAGCTGCATAGCCAAATCAACAGCTGTAATTTTCTTCACGTCCTCAACATAGCCGAATTCGTGAATCATAAAAGGCTCCTCACTACACATACTCTCCACACAAGTTGTAATCACCCACTCGTCCTTGTGGTCTCTTCTCGCTTGAATCTCAGCGATAAGCGCTTCCTTTTCAAGTGAGATGATTTCCTCGTCAAATGCACCATTTATCAATTTGGGACGCGTCAAAAAATCACTGATTAATTGAATCGCTGATTCATATAAATTTTTAGAATCAACGTATTTTTCACTTGGCGTTTGCATTTTTAGCTGCAGCATTTGTCTTTCACCGTACTTGTGTACATCTGTGACAATTACGCTACCATACATCATATCAAGCTCTTTGCTAATTTCCTGAGTGTCATTAAATTTATAAGTCGCTTGATCGATCACCCTTGATAGCAACGCATTAAGTGACACCTCATCCCTAGTTAGGGGCCGTTTCATGTAAATCCCAAAGAGCACTGTTTTAAATTTGTTCGACTTCACAAGGTGTAATTCAACGCCAGGATATAGCGTTAAATCTTGTATCTGATTAATCATAAGTCACATCCTATTCTTTGATTCGTATATGGAATTTTAATTTTCAGCGTCATAAAGACATTATAGCTTATTTACATCTTATTGTTAATACGCTATAATATTTTGATGTGATTGAAATACGGAATTAACAAATGATATAAAGGATGGGTTAATATGAAATTAGGTATAGTAGGTTTACCAAACGTTGGAAAAAGCACGTTGTTCAACGCTATTACAAAAGCAGGTGCTGAAAGTGCAAATTATCCATTTTGTACCATCGAACCAAACGTTGGTGTCGTATCGGTACCGGATAAAAGATTAGATGTCCTAAGAGATATGTACGATTCTAAAAAAATCGTTCATACAGCTATAGAATTTTATGATATTGCAGGTCTTGTTAGAGGTGCTTCTAAGGGTGAAGGTCTTGGCAATCAGTTCCTTAGCCACATAAGAGAGGTTGCTGCTATCGTACACGTTGTTAGATGCTTTGAGGATGAAAACGTCATCCACGTTGAAGGCAAAATCGGACCACTTAGCGATATCGAGACCATCAATTTAGAATTAATCCTTTCTGATGCTGAAATATTAGAAAGAAGAATTGCAAAAACCTCAAAGCAAGCCAAAGGCGATAAAACACTTGGTTCAGAGCTTGATATGTTAAATCGTGTAAAAGCTGTTTTAGACGAAGGTTTATCCGTAAGAACCATGGATTTGAACGAAGAAGAAAGAGATTTCGTCAAATCACTTAACCTCTTATCCTTCAAACCGATTATCTACTGTGCAAACGTTTCTGAAGAGGACGTTGTCGGTGGCGTTGAAAACGACCACGTAAAGGCAGTACGTGCATTCGCTGAAACGGAAAATGCTGAAGTAGTCGTCATTTGCGGAAAAGTCGAACAAGAAGTCGCAGAACTTGAAGATGAAGATCGCGCAGCTTTCTTAGAAGAATTAGGACTCAAAGAATCCGGACTTGATCAGTTAATTCGTTCAAGCTACCACCTTCTCGACCTAATCAGCTTCTTAACAGCTGGTCCACAAGAAGTTCGTGCGTGGGACATCCGTAGAGGCACAAAAGCACCTCAAGCGGGTGGTAAAATCCACTCTGATATCGAAAGAGGCTTTATCCGTGCTGAAACGATTGCCTTTGAAGATTTAAGAACCTACGGCTCAATGGCAGCTGCAAAAGAATCTGGTAAGGTTAGATTAGAAGGTAAAGAATACGTCATCAATGATGGCGATGTTATTTTATTTAGATTCAACGTGTAATTGTTCGCAAATATCAAAACCAAAATTAATATCAATTTGAATTAAATAAATAAGGCTCAGAGTTTCTACTCTGGGCCTTTAATTTGTTCTATTTAAAATCATAAAAGTATGACTTCTCTACCCTATTCTCTGAAACAAATCTTACCCCTTCTTTTTTTAATAGCAGAATTTGCTCCATTTCACCAGAACCGCTTAGAACAATTTCGCCTTTAACATTGACGATTCTATACCAAGGTAGACCTTCCTTTTTTGACAGTGAATGAAGCACTCTGACTACCATTCTGGCACCCCTCGGATGTCCCGCTGCTGCAGCCACAGCTCCATAGCTTGCGACCTTGCCACTCGGAACTCTTCTTATGGCTGAAAGTATATCGATTGTAAGCTGACTGTATTCTTTTTCCATTCGAACCTCCAACGGTCAAAAGCAATTGCTTAATCATCTGTAACTCATAGCAACATATGATTAAGCAGTACCTTTATCAGCTCCCACCGACTTGTATTGGCTCAGGAACTTCGACCTCGACAATGCTGTGATAAACCACTGCGCTAACGACGATTACACCGCCAACAAGTGCCAAGATTCCCGGTTTTTCTCCAGTACCAAAGAAAACCCAAAGTGGATTTAATAATGGCTCTAAAACTGGTATCAAAATCCCTTCTAAAACAGAAACATGTTCAATTCCCTTAGTGAAAAAGATGTATGAAAAGCCGAGCTGAAAAATACCTAAAAGTAAAATACCAATCACATTCGTTCCAGTAAAGCTTAATCCGCCATAGAATGGAATACCTGCAACAAACATCATTGCATTACCCCAAATAACGATTTCTATCGGTTTACGATTTTGTATTTTCTTAAGACTGATGATCATCAGTGCCATGGAGATCCCTGATAAAACCGCTAGGATATTCCCTATAATGCCACCGCCATCGATGTCGCCGATAAAAAATAAAATCATACCAACAAATACGATTGCTACAGTTGTATAGTCTTTCTTACCAAACTTTTCCTTAAGAAAGATACCGCCGATAACCAATGCCCATATCGGTGAGGTAAACTGAAGTAAGATTGCATTTGCTGAAGTTGTTAACTTATTTGCCGAAACAAAAAGCATGACCAAGATCATATAATTAAACGCTGCAAGCCATACAAACTTATCAGGCTTTTTTGGAAAACGCTTATATACGATTCTGAAAAACAATAACATTACAAGTGCAGAAATACCACTTCTCATCCCTGAAATTGCAAGTGGATGCCACGATACCATCTTAATCAAAAGACCACCTGTGCTCCATAACAGAGATGCGGCAACAACAAATAATATCGCTATAATACGTTGGTTTTTAAACATATGACTACTCTCCTGTATGATCCCTGAAATTATTGTTAATACGTTTTAAGAGGCTTAGGAATAATTCTCTTTCTTCATTTGAAAGCCCTTCATATGCAGTTGCTACTACTTTCTTAGAGATATTTCTATATTTTTGCTCAATGGAGCTTCCTCTATCAGTTAAGGCAATAAATGAGACGCGTTTGTCATCGGGATTAACCTTTTTTTCTATATATCCTTGACTTAGTAAATGATTGATAAGAACCGTTACAGTTGATTTATCCTTGCCAATTCTTTCAGCGATTAACTTCATAGTAACTGGCTCTTTGGATTCATATAAAACCGTTAGAATACTTCCGTGTGAGGGTATTATATCCGATAATCCCTCTTTTTTTAATGCCTCATCGATAAAGTGATGCATATTTTGCCTAGTTTTACTTATAAAATAAACGATAAACTGATCTTTCATTTCTCCTACCATTACCTTTCTAGACTCATTATAATCAATACGCAAGGGACTGGCAATGAAAATAAATGACTGCTAAAATTAGTTTGACATAAAACTATTTTAGTTCTATAATCACCCTTATAAAGGAGGTTGAATTATGAAATTTAAAGCTTTGAGAATTCATTTAGAGCCTGAGCTCATTCGTTCTATCGAGGTCATTGACGAAACCTATTTACCAGATAACGATGTTTTGATAGAAGTCCATTACTCATCACTTAATTATAAAGACGCCCTATCTGCAAGTGGTAACAAAGGCGTCTCTAAGAATTATCCACACACCCCTGGCATTGATGCTGCTGGCGTGGTCATAGAAAGTAAAAGTTTAAAATGGAAGGCAGGAGATCGCGTCATCGTCACAGGATACGATCTAGGTATGAACACATTTGGTGGTTTTTCAGAGTATATATGCGTTCCTAGCGAATGGATCGTCAAATGCCCCGATCAACTCGATCTCAGAGATGCGATGTGTTACGGTACTGCAGGCTTTACTGCTGCTCTATCGGTTGAACAGATCGTTAATAATGTCTCTCCAGATGCCGGTGAAATTCTTGTTACAGGTGCTACTGGCGGCGTTGGTAGTGTTGCTATCGCAATCCTCGCAAAGCTTGGCTACAAGGTTGTTGGCGCATCAGGCAAACCGCAATATGAAGGCTTTTTAAAGGGTATCGGCGCTGAAAGAATGATTCTTAGAGATGAAATTGACGACCATTCAGGTAAGCCGTTACTTCGTCCAAACTGGGCGGGTGTTATAGACACAGTTGGTGGTAATATTCTTGCAACTGCTCTTAAGTCCACTCAATACCAAGGACACGTAACCTGCTGCGGTAATGTAGCAAATCATGAGTTTACAACCTCCGTATACCCTTTTATACTAAAGGGGATTACGCTACATGGTATTGACTCTGTAATGTGTGATGCTGTAAAAAGAGAAGAAATTTGGGGGTTGATTGCTGATAAATGGTACATTGAAGGCTTCTCAAATGCCGTTTTAGAGATTGGATTTGATGAGGTTATTGATCAAATCAACCTTATATTATCCGGGAAACATTTAGGAAGAACCATCGTTAACCCTAGAAAATGATAAAAAGCCCTTCTAAACTGGTTTAGAAGGGCTTTCTTACTTAAGAGCTTGCACTCGCTGCTGCACCTGCACTGGCTGCGGTTGTTGCCGCTATTATTGCAGCTGTCTGAGCTGCAATCAAAGCATCGATAGAAATACTTATCGTAAGCTTTGTTGCCTCTGATTTTAGCGTTTCATCTATCCATTGACTTGAAACCAGAGATGATGCTAGCATTACATTCATTCCTTTTCCTAGCCACTTAAACTTTTTAAGAGTTGAAAGGTATTTTGTGAGTTCAATCCACTCACTTACAATTGTCTCATCTTCAAAATAAATAAGTGCAATAATACCTAAAGTTGCATAATAGGTAGTTGGAATGTTAAGCTTTGCCTCCTTTAACTGCCATTTCATGTTGAAACATATTTCAACCAGTTCATCTATACTTCTATTAGATAAAGCCAGTATATGTGACAGTCTTTGAAGCTCATTACCTTTATAAAAGCCTTTGATATTGAGCTTTTCATATGCTTCCTCAATCCTTCCAAGATCGACCTCTGAAGCAGCTAAAAGCACACTCATGGAATAATCATCACCACTCGTTAAAAACGGATGATTTTTTTTCATTTGCTGATAAATATGCTGTGCCTTCTGAGCAAGCTGACTAGGAGCTTGCTCCTTAGAGGTTTTATATAGTGCATAGCTTGCAAGTGGTAGATACATGCCCGATTTGAATCCATTTTCCTTTAGTGTTGACTCGCAGCTTCTGATCTGATGAAAAACACCATCGGTCGAATCGCTCTCCATGTGCATTAAGCCTGCGAGCATAAATCGATTAGAGCTCCTGAAGTTTGAAAAAATCCCAGTCTCCTTGTTAATCATATCTAAAGTATTTTTAAAGGTTTCTTTATTATATCTTTTATCATGCTCTGTATATAAAAGTGCAACAAAATGTTTGGTTAAATTATGCTCCCACATAAAGTCCTTTTCAATGGTTTTATATAGCTCTAGCATTTGATCTGCCTTGAATTTAAGTTCTGTTTTCATATAATCCTCCAATCTACTATACAGAGCATAACAACCCAACCTTCTTTTTCTCTAAAAGAATTATTAAAAAAGTATTATTTTAATTCTCTAATTTTACTTTCATCGATTTCATTTAAGGCTGCGCAGCCAGTCATTAGCATGACATTTTCAAGCTCAGACTGCATGAGATCCACGTAGGCTTTAACCCCTTCACGATCGCCCCCATATACAGCTGTAACAAATGGTCTTGCAATCAAAACAGCATCAGCACCTAAAGCAATTGCTTTAAATACATCGGTTCCCGAACGAACACCACCATCTATAAAAATTTTCATTTTTCCTTTAACTGCATTTGCAATTTCAGGTAAAACATCCAAGGTTGCAGGCGTCTCATCGAGTACTCGACCGCCATGATTTGAGACGACAATGCCATAAGCACCTGCTTCAAGAGCTGCAATCGCACCCTTTACAGTCATAATACCTTTTACGATAAAGGGCTTATCAGTAGCACTTATTATTACTTTTAAGGTTTCGGTTGTCATAGGAAAAACTGGCTTTCCTTGTGCACCAAGGATTGACAAGCCTGCAGCATCGACATCCATTGCTATGGCAACCGCGTTTGCTGCTTCTGCTATTCTAATTTTTTCAATTACCTCATCTACTCTCCAGGGCTTTATAGTTGGTACACCAAACCCATCTTGAGCCTTAATTGCCACTGCCGTTCCTTCAAATACTTCAGACTTCACACCATCCCCAGTAAAGGCAATCGTACCTGCATTTTTACAGCCTTCAATAAGTGCTGTTGAATAACTAAGATCATCATATAGATCACTGTAATGCATTTGAACCGCGCCAACAGGAGCAGCAAATACAGGCAGTTTAAATGTTTTGCCAAAAAAAGAACACTCCGTCGTCGGCTTAGTCACTTCATGGAGCGTATCCATTTCAACACCGTATTTTCTAAACGCATTGTAATTTCTAACAAATCCGATGCCCGTACCCTTGCCACCTGGTCCAGGAATTACCCCTTTACAAGCTAAGCCATTGCAGCTTGGACATACCTTACAATGTGGTCCAATGTTTTCCTTTGCTTTTTTTACCATCTCTTGATAAGTCATTTCATACCCCTTTATTTCTTTATTCTTTCTACATTATAAGCAAATCCTTTATCTATGGCAACCTTGTTAAACTTCTATAATCTAGTAGACGAATGACTCAGTTCAAGGTAAAATAGGTTTAGTTAAAAGCAAACAAAATACAATTATGGAGTAACTCATGAAAAAAAGCAGAATCGTATTATCAATCGCACTTATCTTAATCATTTGTCTCGGTGCGTTTTACATTTATAAAATCAACGTATTTGAATCCTCAAATCTCAAATCAGTAGATATTAGAACCGGTAATTTTGAAACACCGAATGTATTTGAGACTGACACAAAAACGACTACAATGCTCTTTAACAGTATTACAAGTCTTGATGAAACTGAGTTAATTATAAATGATCTCGATATAAGAATGAAGTTTCAAATGATTTTGCTTAACAACTGGAATCTCGTTAGAACCTATCACGTGTATTTTGACGAATCAAACGAGGTTTTTTTGACCATTGATAACAGCAAGACGCTTTATCGCGTTACAGACCCTACCTTCTTCTACAGCTATGACGGCTTTGATGCTTTATACGATGCACAGCTTCCACCAGAAATGACGATCACACTAAATCAATCAGAGCTTTCATTTGAACAAAATGAAATCAATTGGAAATATAAAAAGCTTAACGATGATTGGTACAACTATCATATAGATGCAAAATCAGTAAGTGTTGAGTCCACGGAGATACCTACAGTCACTTCAAACGACGATATTCTTGGCGTCAATCTACCTAAGCTACCAAACGAAGCTCAGCTTCGAATTTTAGATACGACTGATAACAGCCTAGCTTTCGAGGGCGTTGTAAATGTTAGACAGCTACCTTTTCCTGATTATGATGGAACGTTCAAGTACGAGTTAAAGCTGGATTGGGAAAATGCATCACAAGGCTTTAGTGGTGACACAGCGGTTTCCTTTAACGTTAGCATCGATCTTCCAGATGTGTTTACAGTTTCTAAGGAAATAGTAAAGCAGGGTGATTTATTGGTAGTAACTGCTTATCATGTCAATGACATCGATAAAATCATAGTGGATCAAAATTTAATGGAGAAATTCACATGGTTTAAAACAGGTCATATATATAGAGGTTACTTCCCAACGAATTACAACACTAAGCTTATGAAGTATAAGGTCTCATTTACCAATACAGAATCCGAAGAGGTTACTTCAGTTGAGATTGAGGTTGTCGGTCGAGATTTCGTTGTTCAAAATTTAACCGTTGACCCGAACGTGCAGACCAGTACGCAGAGTGATGCAGGCTATAAAGAATATCGAGAAATTTTTAATCCATCGAGAGACGTAAGTGCTCCTGAAAGATATTACTCCGAGCCGTTTATACTGCCAACACTGGGTAGACTGAATGCTGAATTTGGTGAAACGAGAAGCATCAATGGCGTCCCTACCCAATATCGACACGGCGGTATAGATATAGGCGCAGCAAGGGGTAGCGATGTACTAGCAACCAATACTGGCAAAGTCGTTTTGGCTCAATTACTCATACTGACTGGAAACACGGTCATCATCGATCACGGTGAAGGGCTTTTCAGTATTTATGAGCATCTTGATTCACTTTCTACTACGCAAGGAGAAATTGTAGAACGTGGACAAGTTATTGGACAGGTTGGTTCAACTGGCTTTTCAACTGGACCGCATTTACATTTTTCTATGTCCTATTATAGAACTGAGCTAGAGCCTGGATATTTCTTGTACGGTGAACCGATTACTAAGGAAAATTATACGACATTGATGAAATAAGATATAAAAAAACAAAAGTAAAGCTGCTATCAAAAGGTAAGATAGCAGCTTTACTTTTTTATTATTGATCTAGTGTTTATTATCATTCGTTTATTTCTATAAAAAAGGCTTTATGGCTTCAAGTATTTGATTTTTTACGTCTTCCTTAACGTTTCCATTTTCATCAACTGCAGAATCATTTAAGTCAAATCTAACCTTAGGACAAAGATTAAACTGCTCAAACCAGAGCTCGTAGTTACGTCTCAAATCCTCCATGTAGTCTCTAGGTATAAGATCGCCCTCTGTTGAACGCGCTCTTCTATTGATACGGTCCATCGCAGTATCTACGGTTACATCAATATAAATTAATACCTGTGGTGGCTTTATATGCGCCAACATGTTATGAAGTAAATCCCTATAGATTGTAAACTCATCCTTCGTCATTTGTCCTCTCTCGTGGATGGTCTTTGCAAAGATTTCATCACCATAAATTGAACGATCTAATATCGCATAATTGCCTTCACTTTCGATTCTCTTCAAATCCTTAAATCGATCATTTAAAAACATAACTTGAATAATAGCACTCCATCTCGTCTGATCTGCATAGAAAAGATCGAGCATTCTTTGAGCAAGTGAGTCCTTCCCATCATCTTTTAATTCCTCATATAAAGGGATATTCAAACACTCACTTAAGAATGTTCCAACTGTACTTTTTCCAGCACCTATTATGCCATCTATCACTATAGCCATGTTTCTACTTGCTCCTTTATCATAATAATTTTCAACGTTTGTACAGGTATATGCGATTGCCATTGTCACTCCTATTATTTTCTAATGATAGTTCCCCCACCAACTAATAACTCTCCCTTATAAAAAACAACTGCTTGTCCAGGTGTTACAGCTCTTTGCGGCTCTTCAAAGGCAACCTCAAGTAGCTCGCCATGCCTTGTAATTGTACAAGGAGCGGTCTTTGCACTGTATCTAATTTTGGCTTCACAGCTATAAGGTGCGTTTATATCGTCAAATGGAATAAAATTAACGTCCTTTGCCCAAAGTGTTGATTTGAACACAGCATCCCCTTCACCCAATACCACCTTGTTAAAATCAGGATCGATGTCAACAACATACATGGGTTTACCAAAGGTTAGACCCAGCCCCTTCCTTTGACCGACAGTATAATTAACAATCCCTTGGTGTTTGCCTAGTGTGTTTCCTTCTGTATCTACAAATACACCTGGGACGATATCAAAATTGCCATTTCTTTTGAGAAAACCGACATAATCCTGATCTGGAACGAAACAAATTTCCTGACTATCTGATTTTCTCGACATCTGTACATCAAATTGTGCAGCAATTGCCCTAACATCCTCTTTTGACTGAAACTCTGAGAGAGGCATTAGAATATGCTTCAATTGCTCTTGAGTAAGATTATATAAGGCATAGGTTTGATCCTTCGCTACAGCACTTGCTTTTTCGACGATATAACGGTCTAATGCTTCATCATAACTAATTTTCGCGTAATGACCTGTCGCTACGTAATATGCTCCTAATTGATGTGCTTTTTCCAAGAGCGCTTCAAACTTAACATACTTGTTACAGGCAATACACGGATTAGGTGTTTCACCTTTTTGGTACGCGTCTATAAAGTAATCAACAACGGTTTCCTTAAATACGCCTTTAAAATCCAATGCATAAAATGGGATACCAATTTGTTCGCAAACGCGCCTAGCATCCTCTACAGACGATAAACTACAACAGCCACCATCTTTTAAAAGATGCGCGTCTTCTAAAAAATCATCCTGCCATAATCTCATATTTACGCCAATAACCTCATAGCCCATTTGCTTGAGTTGATAAGCAGCAACTGTACTGTCCACACCACCACTCATCCCAACGACGACTCTATTTTTATTTAACATATTATTATCCTTTCAACATTACCTTTGTTTGCTCTATCACATACTCAATATCCGCTTCTGTCGTTAGATCTCCAATAGAGAATCGGACGCATTTTTTTGCATCTTTTTCACTTAATCCGATAGCCTTAATCACGTGAGACGCATTTAAGGCACCAGAGCTACATGCGGATCCACTAGATATTGCAATCCCTTTAAAATCGTAATTAATTACCAAGCTATCGCCATCTATCATCGGAAAATAAACATTTAAAATTCCCGGGTGGGCGTCTAATGAAAGCGGATCGCCCAATACCTTTAGTCCTATCTCAAGTGCCTCAAGACCTTCTATCAGCTTTAACTTTAACGCCCTTCTATGCTTACAGCTTAATGCTAAACGCTCTGTTGATAGCTCTAAAGCTTTTTCAAACCCTATAAGATATGGCAGGTTAATGCATCCTGAACTGAGTATTGCATCATACCACCAAGGGTCTTTGACATATAATGCCCCTATTCCCTTTGGTGCATAGATCTTATGTGCAGAAAATGATGCAGCGTCCACTCCCAGCAATCCCAGATCAATTTTTGTGCTTCCTAAAGCTTGAACCGCATCGACGTGAAAGAGTGTCGGATGATCCATTAATCTTTCTGATATTTGCTCAATCGGCTGTCGAGTTCCAATTTCATTATTCATCATCATGACTGTAACCAATGCCGTATCAGGTGTATAGATTGCATCAAATTCAGCCATATCCAATACACCATTGCATTTCACCGGAACAAGCTGTACATCAAAGCCCTCTGATGCCAATCTCTCTAAAGTTTTATAAATAGCTGCATGCTCGATTGTAGAGGCAATAATTTTTTGACCATAGCCTCTCAATCTTTGAAAATAGGCAGCCTGTAAAATGAAATCACAATCTGAGGTCGTTCCACCACCATTAAAAAAAACACGTCCTTTAGGCGCGTTCAAGACTTTTAAAAAATGGGATTCGATTTTTTCTATCTGAGAACGCTCAGGTACCTCTTGAAAATAAGGTAACATCGCTTCAACTACCTCCTGCTTCACAGGTGTAGTTGCCGCATAATCTAAATATATTCGTTTCATTGAATTCTCTTTCCTATAAAAATGACAGCCTTAAAATACAGTTCCTATTATAACATAATCCCCTATTTTTAGACAGAAAAAATGGATGCTGGCGATGCATCCATTTCTTTAGAGGTATTCAATAAAGTTTACGTTTTGGGGTACCTACTACTTTTAAGGGTAATAAGAAGTTAAGGTGTTACGAGTATAAGGAGTTTTTATTGATAATGATTATCAATTTCATGTACTTAATATACCATGCTTTTTTATATCTGTAAATACTTTTTTAAAAAAATATTTTATATTTTTTAGATTATGTTACTATAGAATAAATATAGGTCGCAATTAAACATGGAGAATGCATGAACGAACTCATTTTGACGCTAAAAGCATATATCATCTTATCCTTTCAAGACTTGGTAAGAATTAAATCCAACATTCAAAATAAATATGCTCAGTTAGATTCAAAGGAACGTGCTGAAATTCTTTCTTTAGCAGTGCATACTTTACTTGAAAAGCATCTTGAAGGTGTTGATGAATTAAACCGGGAGCTCATTAAAATTAAGATTCTATCAAATACACTTGCGAACCACATCTATGACATTTCAAGACATGATATCTTTGAGTCCATTCTGCAATTAGATATTGATGCAACCAAACGCATTGATTTAGCAGAAAGTTGGTTATATGAATCCGTTAAAATTCCCGTTCCAAGATGGGCAATTGCAGATTACTTGATTGAGCATTATCATTTCACTTCAGATATTGAGTCTTTTAGAAGCTCAAATATTGAGTCTTTTAGAAGCTCAAATCAAGTCATATCCCAACCAACTACTAAGGACAGTTTTCCCTCATACGACGATTTAGAGGTCAAGTGGCGCCAAAATATTAGAGAAAATATCAAATATACGTTTAATTATGAATCCCTTAATCGGTTTATTGCTAGACATTTTACCATTTTTTTGATCATCGTTCTACTTGCTATTTCTGGAACGTTTATTGCCTATCTTCTCAACCGATCACAGGAGCTCGATACCCATATTCAAATCACGGGTCAAATGGATTATCTACATTACCATGGCATCTCTTCGCTTAGTGAGGTTTATCTGATTAGTGAATACGATGGCGTCAGTAAGCTTCAAACCGATAGCAGTCAAAAAAGTAAGCTAATAGAGCTAAGTGTTTCAAAAGAGATATTTCCCTTTGGTCTTGTGACACAACGTCAGCTTTTTCAATATCAGCCAATCAATATTTTCGAAATAAAAAAGTACATTCAGGGCTCAAGAAATGGTCTAATCGGTGAAGCTGAATATTTTAATGTTCTCATGAGAAAGGCATATCAAAATAATATTGATCCGCTTCTTCTTTTGGCGATTATCGGTCAGGAGCAGTCCTTTATCCCCGCATCACACGGTGAAAAAACGTTGATTATCAATAACCCCTTTAATGTCTTTCATAGCTGGACGGAATACAATATTTCTCTTGAGGACAGCACTCAAATAGCAATTAATACCATCAATTCACGACTATCAAGGGCAAGTAAAGAAGTACAGCCCTTTGATTGGCTAAATCTCACCTATGCTGAGGATACCAACTGGTCAAACGGTGTAAGACTAATCTACATCCACTTATCCGAGCTAGGAAAACTTGATTTCAATGAATAAAATACATGATAAGGGGTATGATATCGACACGCGTCAGAATTGAAAGGAGTGTGATATTTATGCCTTATAGGGGAACGAATTCTAAGAGAAACGTCGTGCATGATAAAGCTCGCAGTACTATTAAAAGCAGTTCTCGAACCCACTACCTTCACGAAAGAAAAGAACACGATCACGAACTAGAAAATGCAAGAGATCAAATCTTTAAGCTTCATAACGATGGTTACCATTTCACAGAAAAAGAAGAAAGAAATCATTCGATTTACGTCACTTTCGTAAGAGATATGGACCAAAAAAAATGTGAAATGGCGTTCAAATTCCCAGACAATTATGACAAACTCAAAGCAGAGTTTGCTTCGGATAGGAATTAATAAAAAGTGCACAATTAATAAAAAAGGCTGCAAGTTTAACTTGCAGCCCTTTTCTTACTCATCTTGATACAAACTATCAAAGCCTATTCCCTCTCCCCAGACAGCGTTAACTGGGAGAACTGAGACAAATGCCTTAGGATCGTTAATTGAAATAAAATCTCTTATCAACATTGATTCTCTTGGCGAGCATAACGTAATCAGCTTGACTCTTTCAAGATTTGTATACCCTCCAACTATTTGATATTTTGAAATGCCTCTTTTCATCGTTCTCAAAATATAATTTTCTATTTCCTGCTCTTTTTCACTTATAATTTCTAGCTTAACGACCTTGGATGAAAATCCATAAAGCACAACTTCTATTGCCTTCATAGCTACCACCTGAGTTAACAAACCATATAAGGCAACTCTTGAATCAAAAACGAATGCTGCTAAGAAGATAATGCCCATATCTAGAAATGCAATTATCAAAGAGATACTCATAAATCGAAACAGTTTAATGTTTATGATTTTAGCTATGGTGTCAGTTCCTCCTGATGAAAAACCACCCTTTAGAATTAACCCTACTGCACCGCCAGCTAAAACACCGTAAAAGACTGAACCAAGAAACAAATCGTTTTGTGTAATATCAAAATTAAACTGACTGAACACAATTAAAACAACTGGAAATAAAACTGAAAACACAACGATTTTACCCGCTTCCCTCTTACCAAGCGTTGCTCTGGTAAGTACAAGAACGCCCATAGAGAGTACATAATACATAATTCTGTAATCTATGTTAAAAACCTTTTCAAGTACCAGCGAAAAACCTGTAATACCGCCAGTTATCATACCATTTGGTTTCAAAATAGAAGTAATTGCAATTGCTAAAATAATAGAACCCAAAATGACGTAAATTAAATCTGAAGCCTTTATTCTTTTATCCTTTTTCATTTCATCCTCTTATATTCATAAGGCGAAAGCCTTGTATTTACTTTATTGACAGTGATAATTATAGCATATTAATTATGGAATACAAGTCTTGAACCGTTCATAGTTTCACGATTTTTATTAAGCTTTTGTATCATTAGATTTACACTCTTATTAATTACATGAAATTCACTTGACATGTATCCTCTTCGTCTTATAATGACATAGGAAGACAGTTATTAAACTTCGCGTCGAAAGGTAGAAAACAATGCAAACAGAAAACAAAACAGTTCAAGAAAATGACAATTTGGAGAATGACATTCCGCTTCATCAATCAAAATTAAAAGGCTTCTGGAAATTTTTACTTATCATTTGTGCAATTGGAATTTTAGCCTTTGTTGGCGTCGCTATAATGACAAAGGATCGAATCAACATACTTGTAATGGGCGTTGAAGGCACTCGTACTGACACGATGATTTTTATGTCAATAGACCCCGATAGAAACAAGGTAGATGCCATCTCTATTCCTAGAGATACTTATTTCCCAACTGAAGGGAAAAATGGTGCCGGTCAAGCAAAATTGAATGCCATCTATGGCTTTAAAGAAATTGGTGGTGCAGAGGGTGTTAAAAATGCTGTATCTAAAATTCTTGGTACAGATATCGACTACTATGTTACAGTTCGTTACGATGCAGTTAAGGAAATAGTTGATTTAATAGGTGGCGTTGAGGTTGATGTGCCATTCCGTATGAAATATGACGATCCTTATTCAGTTCCACCACTCCACATAGATTTTCAACCGGGTGTACAAGTCATAGATGGTGATCAAGCTATGGCATATTTAAGATTTAGGAAAAATGCTGATGGCTCACACAGTGGTGGTGACATCAAGAGAATGGAGAGACAACAGGATTTCTTGAAATCAGCTGCTAAATCTGCAATTCAAATTAAGCTGCCATATATCGTGTTAAGAAGCTTATCCTATGTTGAAACAGATATGCCTATGAGCAAAGCATTACTCATAGCGACATCGATGATAGGAACAAAAATGGATGATGTTATCCTACAAACGATTCCATCAAACGGTACAGGTACAGGTAAGGATGGATTAAGCTATTTCTACTATGATCCAGATGGCACTAAGGCATTGATGGATCTTATCAACAATGGAATGACTGAAATACAAACCGAATCAACAGAGGAATAAAAAGACATAAAATAAGAGCTGCACCGTATCTATTTCCTTAGATTTGGTGCAGCTCCTTTAAATTCTGTGGATTCTGTTAGTGCATCATAATCCCTTGCTCAAGCTGTGTGAGCTCAGCAGCTATTTCATCCTGATCAAATCCATAAAAGGTCATTTCATATAAGCACATTGCAATCAACTCTTCCAATTTGATATCAAGATTTTCTTCCAAAACCATTGTTGCATTAGCCCACTCTTCCCATCTTGAAAATCCCAATGCAAAATGTATGTCTTCCTTCTCAGAATAGCCTGCAATGCTTAAATAAGCCTCCTCATCGATATCTTCCTCAAAATCTTCATCTTCAGCAGGATCAATTAAAGAAATTGTAATAATGAAATCTGTAAATGGTACTTCTGGTGTGGTTTCTATAAAGTTTAATACTTGTTCAAAAGCATACTTGTCAGCCAAACACTCTGGGTATGATAAAAGCAGTTCTGTAATCACTGCCTCTTTGGTTGTCGTTGCCAACATTTTTTTCAGCGTCATATCTTCATCCTCGCATTTTAGTTATTCATTCAAATATATTATAGTATTTAACTTATTATTTCAAATGAAATTATGTTAAAATGATGACAGAATTCAATTTCAGGAGGTAATATGACTAAAACTATTGGTTTTCTAGGTGGAGGTAACATGGCATCGGCTTTAATCGGTGGCTTACTTAGCAATGAACTTTATCAGCCAGAAAATATCTATACTAGTGTAGCGACAAAAAAGTCAGTGGATAGATTAATAAAGCAATTTGGCATAAAGGCTGCTTTGGATAGCCATCAGGTTATAAAAAGCAGTGATATTGTGGTAATCGCAGTTAAACCCTATATGGTCACAGAACTCCTAACAGATCTTAAAAATGACTTCAGACCTGGACAGGTAATCGTATCTATCGCCTCAGGGATAACTCTAGATCAGCTAAAAAGGCTTTTACCTGAACAAAAAATCTATCGCGCAATGCCGAATACACCTGCTTCTGTTGGCAAAGGAATGACTTCTTTAGCTACGATGCTTTCCGACTCTGAAGGCTCTAGAGAGTCCGTTACAGAGCTCTTTAAAGCAGTTGGAGAGGTCGCATGGATTTCAGAGAAATTAATGCATGCTGCAATAGCAGTTCACGGATCATCACCTGCATATGTTTTCATGATGATTGAAGCCATGGCTGATGGTGCAGTACTTGAGGGTATGCCTCGGGATAAGGCCTATCTTATGGCTGCGCAAAGCTTAATTGGCGCAGCGACTATGGTCCTTGAGAGTGGCTTACATCCAGGCGCATTAAAAGATCAGGTTACTTCACCAGGTGGCAATACCATCGCAGCAATATCAGTTCTTGAAGCAACGGGTTTCAGATCCAGTATTATCAGTGCGATTCATGCTGCCGCTGAGAAGTCTAGGGAAATGGAAGCCGGAAAGTTATAAGAGCACATAGAATAAATGGCTCTATAATAGATCTAGGAACTTCAAGCCTTCAAGTTTTACCACAAGCGAGATTGTGGCTAAACAAAAGCCATAGATGAGAGTCCTCATATATGGCTTTTGTAATATTTTATTACCAATCTTCTTTCACCGTTTACTTTGACAATTTAACTTTAATGTCGTAGAACCACTCTCTATTGATTCCCTCTAGCCCTAATGTGGATAACAGATAATCTATCGTCCATCCGACCAAATCGCCATTGATAGCAAATTCACTTGAAGCACCTTCAAAATAAGCCTTGCCATCCAAATTGATTAATCGATCGTACAACATTTGTATCGCTTCACCATCCAGTGTCGCTTCTGGTTGATAGGATTCGCAGAATGGAATCGTACGATTAACTCTATTGAGGTCTAGTTTTACCCCCTCTTTAACAGCCAATACCCTTGCGTATTTAAGATTTTGAATTTTAATTTGCTTTATATTTGCATCAAAGGTTGCGCGATCTGGCGTTCCAAACAAACGACATGGTAATGGACGGGCATTATAAATCAAACATCGCTTATCATCTCCTAGGAAGGGACAGTAATTGGTCGTTCCGAGTTCGGATAAATAAAACCTAAAAATTCTACTAACAGTTGCTTTATAATCCACTTCTGACAGCTGCATTAGACCATTTATTAATACATTACCGAACTCAACATTGGTAAGGTTTACCGATTCTGTACAGCAGTTCGCACAGCCCATACAGGTGCCATTTGGTATTTCACTATAAACCCTATTTAGAGATTCAAAATAGGGTACTAATTTATTTGCTTCTTCTAACTTCATATTAAGCCTCTATTCGATCAGATAAACCAATCTTTGTAAAAATATACGGTGCCACAAACGCAACACTAAACACCGTTAACAAATATCGGATTCCTATAAACATATTTTCATCTGGTAAAATAGCCTTTAATCCAATGAAGACACCTGCCGTTATACTCATACCGAGTACGATTTTTACAAACTGCTTCGTTAAATTAGTTTTCGTACTAAAGCTAACCCATTTTTCTTCCATCATTTGTCCGATAATAAAGGCCGAAAATGCAGCAACTGCCTTTACATAATTTTCAGACGTAAAGAATATAAGACTCACAACGGATAAGACGACTAGGAAAAGTGTCATTTGTTGAACTTTCATTTTATTATCATTTCTTAGAATCCAGGTAACGATAACAACTGATAAAATCCCAATAAGCCAACCGCCTAGCACATCCTTAGGCCAGTGAACCCCTAAGTAAATCCTCGAAACGCCCACCAAAAACGGGATGATGGCCGATATTCCCCATAGCCATTTCTTCTTAAATAAGCTTGCAACCGCCACATAAAACGCAGTTACCGTTTGAGTATGCCCACTTGGAAAAGAAGTTCCAGTAGCCGTTTCAACCCTTAGTGCACGTATATCAAGCACTTGGAAAGGTCTGAGCTCATTAAACATCTCTTTTAGCGCACTGTTAATCACACTTGAAAAGGTTAGACAGTAAACGATGAATACTGTATTTTTTTTGCTTACACACCAATATGCGATCCCTAGTACGAGTATGTAAAAATACTCTTCACCTAATAATGTAATTAAGATAAAAATACGATCAAGAAATGGCGTTTGTATGCTTTGAAACCAATTTATAATTGAAGTTTCCATTTTAGCTCCTTTGTGATTAAGTTATGGTTTTAATTGACATATCATGATATCCTTTATAAAATACCTTTTCTACAAAGGAGTCAAATATGAAATATCCAATAGAAAACTATAAGACTGCGAGTTTATATAAAAAAGCAAGCGATCTTCTTTTCGCAGTTGCGATACTACTTAGTCTATATACACTGATAAGCACACAGTTATTGAGAAATCAATTGCCGCCAGGTGTTTGTCCAATTGATAATCGGTCTGAGCTTTATGCGACCACTATTGTCCTTTTAATAATCTCATTTATCGTATCACTATTTGATCGAAAAAAAAAGAAGCAAGATGTGGAATAAATTAAAATGTACCTAAACTACGAAAGGTGCTAAGGATATCTCCTAAGAGATACATTAGCACCTTTATTATTTGATTCTCAGCTCAATTATATGTGTTTGCTTAAAGCAATCGCAAGCTGAGACGGACATGAAGTGTTCTTACCGCCACATTTAACATCCTTTAACTTTGCAACAACCGTCTCAACTGCTTCGCCAATTATCATGTTACTAAGACCAATTGCATTTCCTGGACATCCACCTACGAACTCAACCTGTGTGATCTTGCCTTCTTCTATTTCAAACAAGATTTCACTTGCGCATACACCTGATGTTTTAACTCTTACCATTATATCCCTCCAAAGCTTACTTTTACGTCAAAATCCATTATAAAGCTTTTCGAGGATAAAACAAGTTTTTTTAACAATAATTAAAGATTTATTCTCTTTTCCAGTAAATAACCTGTTCCTAAATACATAAGAACTGAAGAAATTAGGGTTGCTGCAATTGCGATGTTTAATGTCGTTCCCATTCCAAGTAAGGTGAAACGCTCAGCAGATAGATGAATGGTTTCAAAAGTGTTATTTAGTACGGTTGACGCTAAATCGGCAACCTTACCTTTTAAAATATTAATTAAGATAAATATACCAAATGTAATAAGGCCCTTAAATCTATTGTTACTAAACAAGCTTTTAAATAGCGCAAAAGACAAGTAGATGGTTAATGCAAATTCAATAATCATGAATACCATTAACATAAGTAGCTTAGTGACAATAATTATTTCAGATGTGCTTAAATTCAGTAGTGATAAGTTAAGCGATTCTAATCCCATTATCTTTAAATTAATGAAGGCTATTGATAAGTAAATTCCAGCAATTGCAACTCCTTCAAGTAACGCAAATATCAATTTACCACCAAGTAACTTATAACCGCTGTTTGGCGTCATAAATAGCATATAGCCCTCTTGCTTAAATAAATCATTTCTAAAAAGAAAAATCAAGTCAATCAGGTATAGTAAAATTAAGCCAACTGCTAATGCACCTAGGAAAATACCTAAGATTTCTTCAGTAAAATTATCTCGAATTACCTCATTTATACTAAAATACTTGTAAAGTGCGTAAATCTGACCTAAAACAATTAATGCTGCTGCAAGCATGAAAGACATTCTCTTTCTTAAAAACTCAAATTTGACCAGCTTAAGCATGTTTATATACCTCCCTATAAATTTCCTCCAGAGATTGCCCTCTTTTGATACGCATTTCTTCCGTTTCGCCTTGAAGAACAACCTCTCCCTTTTCAAGGAATATTACTTCATCCAATATTTGCTCAATTTCATCGACAAGGTGGGTTGAAATGATCATGGTACTTCCTTCGTCGAATTGATCAATTATACATTCTTTAATCTTTGCTCTAGAAATTGGATCCAGACCATTTAGAGGTTCATCCAGCATGTAGATTTTTACCTTTCTAGAAATGGTTAATGTTATTTTAAGTCTAGCTCTCTGCCCAGTTGAAAGACTTCCAACCTTTTGCTCTAAATCAATATCCATAAACGACAATAATTCTAAAGCCTTCTTCATATCGAAATCGTTATACATATCTCTGTAAAAATTAACGGCTTCCTTTACCTTCATCCAGCTATAAACGTAGTTTTCAGTTGGCATATAGGCAACCATTGCCTTTGTTTTATGAGAGGGTACTTCATCACAGATGGTTATTTCTCCTCCAGTTTGCTTATGAAGATCTGCAATTACTTTCATCAATGTCGTTTTACCGCTGCCATTTGGTCCAAGCAGTCCATAAATTTTTCCTTCTTGAAATTTTAAATTAATGTTGACCAATGCTCTTTTCTTTAAATAGTTTTTTTGTAGATTGATACAATTTATCAAATAGTTCATCGACTTGCCTCCTCGTAGAATTTGATCTTCCTAATGACATCCTCAATATTTAAGTTTAAGGATCTCATCGCTTCGATAAAGAGCTTTACTTTCTCATCTGCTAAACTCTCCTTGAGTTCGCTAATCTTCCCCTCATCTTCAGTTATAAATGTGCCCATCCCTCTTTTAGTAAAGCAAACCTCTTCCTGTTCAAGCTCTCTATAAACTCGCTGTACGGTGTTCGGATTCACCTTTAGTGAAACAGCCAAATCTCTTGTTGACATCATCTTTTCCCCCTTCTGGAGTTTTCCAGTTACGATATCGGTTTTTATCAGTTCCATAATCTGAATATAGATAGGAACATCGGTTGTAAAATCCATTGAGTCACCTCCTGTAAAAGTGCACACCCTGATTTCATAGATTTAAAACAGAATAATATAAAAACGGTGTGTTAGTGTACTACTCATATAGTACACTAACACAATACAGCTGTCAATCAAAAAATAAAAAAAGATGTAATTTTAAATCACATCTTTTTGAGTTCCTATAAAACTTCATACACGATTCATACTAGAATCTAAAATAGATAAATGGATTAAACTTCTCTCCAACTAAAAAGACAATAGAAATCAGGAAAATCATAATTAACCAAAGATCAGTGAACACCTTATACATCAACCGATGTCCATTCTCAATCCTTTTAATCAGATTGCCAACAAATGGTGAAGCGGCAATTGCAGCTATTATCAAAAATGGTAATGCATAAAGCATGTCTTGATAAACAAAAACCACTTGATTTAGCCCTGATGGTCTGTATTTTACCATTCCCTTTAAAACCATAATTAATTGACTTGAATCTTCTAGTCTAAATATAACCCATCCGACGATAACGATTAAAAGCGTGTAGATTCTCCTAAAAAGGTTAGGTAACTTTTCTAGATATTTACCTAGAAAGATTTTTTCAATTAGTAACAAGCAGCCGTAATACAAACCCCATATTACATAATTCCAGCTTGCTCCATGCCATAATCCTGTCAGCATCCATACGATAAAGATATTACGATACTGCCATTTCCTATTGCCACCCAATGGAATGTAAACATAGTCCCTAAACCACGTGCTTAAAGAAATATGCCATCTTCTCCAAAAGTCAGTTATCGACTTTGCGATATAAGGATAGTTAAAGTTTTCAAGAAAGTGGAATCCAAATATACGTCCTAGCCCTATTGCCATATCACTATAACCAGAGAAATCGAAATAGATCTGAAATGTATAAGCTATCGCTGCAAGCCAAAGCATCGAAGTACCAGGTAGCCCATAGGGACTATTATAGATCGTATCCGCAATAATTCCCATTTGATTGGCGATGATTACTTTTTTTCCTAAACCGATAATAAACCTTCTAAAGCCTTCAGCGACTTGACTTAAGGATTCAACTCTACTGGTCAGCTCTTCTTCAACTGTAATGTACCTAACTATAGGTCCTGCAATCAATTGAGGAAACATAGTAACGTACGCCGCCATTGTTAAAAAGTTCTTTTGAACCTTAACCTGTCCAAGGTAGACATCTATACTATAGGACATCGTCTGAAATGTGTAAAAACTTATTCCGATAGGGAGTGGTAACTCATGAGATTTAATACTTGTATTAAATAAGGCATTTACGTTATCAATAAAAAATCCTGCATATTTGAAAAAGAAAAGTAGCCCCAAATTCACACATATAGATAGAATAAATAGAATTCTAGCCTTTTTCATTTGATGCTTAGATTTTGCTTTTTCTACCCATTGTGCAAAATAAAAATCGTTGAAAATAGAGACGATCATAATCCCGATATAAACGGGCTCTCCCCAAGCGTAGAAAAAAAGTGAAGTGACAAATAACCAAAGGTTCTTCCATGTTCTAGATGGAAGCAAAAAATATACACCAATTACAATTGGTAAAAACAAAAATAAGAACACCAAACTAGAAAAAACCATACTGACCCCTAATCCTGGATATTAAAAGTATCGCCAACAAAGAAATAATAATACCCCATATTAACTGCAACATTTATATCATTTTCATTGACGAAATCACCAAAATCAAAAGGTTTTCCCATCGCTTGTTCGTAATATCTAAAATCTACAAAATACGTTTTGTTAAAATGTGATGCAATCGCATCCTTTAATGGATTTGAAAAGGAATCAATAAAGAAAACCGCATTTTCTTTTTCGGGTTGATTAAAGTCAAACTCCACCAAACCAAAATCAGCACCATTACAGTCGCCATAATAATTTTCTGCTACCTTTTGAGTGAATTGTCCATTTATAAATTCGTACTTTTGACCATAATAGCCTTTATAGCCATTTATATAAACCGTGTACTTTTCAGTTTTAGGAACGATAAACTTAAATCGATCTGCAGTAGTGAACTCGTTTAAAAGTCTTGATTTATAGCCATTATATTTAAGGTTAGTAAGATAAAGATCAAAATCCAGTAAAGGCTCATTCTCCCCCTTTATAAAAAGGATCAAGGAGCGGTAACCCTCTAACTGTCTTTCCGTATCCCAATGGTGATCGGTTCTGTAAAATCCATTGATATACGTTTCCAAAGAGTCAATAGTAAAGGCTTTAAACCTCGCCGGAGATTCAAACTGTTCTGAAAGGTAATTGGATAAGTCGTGAGTAATTTTTCCATTGATGAAATCGAGATCCACATCACTTTCAATATAGAAATTATAAAACTGCACCTCTGGATAATTAACTGCAAGCTCGTTAATCGTTTTGGCTTTCGTACTTAAGCCTTCTTTTGCTATTGCAAGAGGCACTGAATTGAAAATTAAATGCTTTTCATCAACGGCTTCAACCAATCCTTCTCCCTTTGGTACGAGCTCTATCTTAAAATTTGTATCGTCAATAGACTGCCACTTCAATAGGCTCATATAGGGCTTCTCATAGGATTCAATTTTCTCTACCCTTGGTACAAAGTCCAAAATTTCATCACCCGCCTGAACTGAGGCTTCAAAAGCTGGTGGTTCTGTCGTCATTTCAATTTCTTGAGTTGTACTTTCAGTTGACGCATTTGATATAGAGCTATCAGTTTCATTTGTATTATTTGTCGTGTCTACGACTTCAGTTGTTAAGGAATCAACCATCAAACCCATGCTCATTTTCTTCAAGGTTAGGTATTTATCTTTTAATGCTTCACCTAAAATTAATTGATCAGAAATGGCTTCCTCTAGCGTATCTTGGAACGAATGATTAAAAAAAGTATTCAGCGTAAATACAGGGAATTTCGCAAGCTTTTTATTTTCAACGACCGAGATGTCTTTTATACCTCGAATAAAAATACCTACAAACAAAATCATAAAAATCAAAAGAATGGATGTTAAAAATGCGATATGACGTTTCATTGCGCCTCCTATGTAATGCTATTGGTAGAATAACATTCGCCGAACAACGATGTCAACAGTCACTATTTTAAATCTACGTCATATACCATTCCGATTTTTTCTCTAATTTCATCCATTTTCTTACTCAGTAACAAAGTGAGCTGATGAGTTGCAATTTCTGACTCTTTAAGTCCATCGAGAAGGCATTGATTGACGTGTTCAATTTCATATTGATAACCCCATAAAAAAACACCTTCATTATTATTGACCATATAGAGCTGATCATTCAACGTGTATACCTTTGTCTCCCAAAAATTCTGAGCCTCACAGCTACCCTTTGTGCCAATAACTCTCATTTTGTTATCAAAATTTTCAAGAATAGACGCACTGAGCTTAATCTCAATATTTTGGCTAGAAATATCTCCTTTAATAATATGTGTGCCATCTACTCCAGTCTCAGTTAAAATTGTTTCTACCGAATCAATCCTTGGCAATTCACCAAACAGATGCCAACACATCAGTAGATTATATACCCCTACATCTAGCAAGGCACCACCACCCAGTGCACGGTTCATTAACCTATGTGTCTCATCAGCATCACTTTTAAATCCAAAAGAACATTCAAATGATTGTAGATCACCTATTTTTCCTCCAAGGATGGCCTTCTTAAGTTCAATTTGTGCTGGGAGAAATAAACTCCAAAGTCCTTCCATAATAAAAATTTTGTTAGCTTTTGCTTCATTGATAATAGGAAGAGCCGTATTATAGTTTAATGCAAATGGTTTTTCACATAAAACTGCTTTACCATGGTTTATTGCTTTCATTGCAACCGCCATATGAAGCGAATGTGGAACAGCTATATAAATAATATCTATAGATTTATCATCAAAAAATGCATCTTCATCGCTGTATGCTTTTTCGATTCCATGTACCTCGCAAAATGCCTTAACCATATCGTCATTTCTACCATATGCTGCAACAATCATCCCATTACTTACTGCTTTAAAATCATTAGCAAGTTTGTTGGCGATTGTACCAATACCATAAAATCCCCATCTAATCATCTTTACCACCTCATTATCTGTTTAATCTCATCAAACGTATTGATTATCCAATCATAATGTTCACTTGGAATCTGCTCATGCAATCGATCGTAACCATGCCCTATAAATAGTGCGGTCTTCACTTTAGCATTTCTCCCAGCTAAAAGGTCGATTTCACGATCGCCTATCATGATGGTCGCTTCAGGAATCAACGCATGACGTTTCACTAAACTCAATATGGCTTCTGGATTCGGCTTTCGTTCATAACCCATTGAATGGTCTATACTTTCTATCAGTAAGTCATCAAAGCCAAATTTCTCTAAATAAATCCGTGTTGATGTTCCGCGGTGCGTCCAAACGAAATTCTTTCCACCCGTTTCGACGATCCACCTACAAATTTCAAGCGCACCCTCAAACGGTATCAAAGTATCCGCCTCGAATGACAGTCTATTTTCTCGATAGGTTTGATTAAACTGTTCAATAGTAATCCCTTTGGCATCTAGCTGTGGTTTTATCCTTTCTATTGCAGTCCCCATAGAAACGCGCATGTCTTTGAATACGCTTTGCTCATTTGACGGGATTCCGTATTGCTCAAGTGTATAACAGAAGGACTTAACCATCACTGGATACGAATCAAATAAAGTTCCATCAAAATCCCATATAACATTATAGGCCATCTTGCACCTCTCTATTTTTATTCAATATTATATCACACGTCTATTTCATAGATGGGTAGTTTAAAATGAAATTCTGCGTATTTTTATACTTAAGAAATAAAAAAAGCCAACCGATTCAGTTGACTTTATCTTTCGTTCAATATCTAGTTGTATTAAGCAATCATATAATTTTCGATCACCTGAGCGACGCCATCGCGTTCGTTGGTATCTGTGATATGATTCGCTGCATCCTTAAGCGCTTCAATTGCATTGCCCATGGCAACACCTAATCCTGCATAAGTGACCATGGCCATATCATTATCCGCATCGCCGACGCAGATGACGTTTTCTCTATTGATTTTCTTTAGATCAGCAACCGCCGCAACACCCACACCTTTATTAACCGATGGATGTAAAAACTCTAAAAAGATTGGCGCACTTCTAACTATGGTATACTTTTCCTTCACCCAGTCTGGTAACTGATGTAACACGCGATCCAACTTCTCAGGCGCATCAACCATCATCACTTTAATTAGGGTTTCAAACTTTGGAACCTCGTGAACTGGACAGACATCCAATTTGATGCCATTTAAACTCGCTTCTATCTCTGTATACGGATTATAAACTGGTGTGGTCACATAAGATTCTGTGAGCGCTTGAATATGAACATCAAGTACCAAGCTGAGTCGATAAAGCTCTGCATAATCTTCATGCGTAACGTGGCTCTTTAAAATTGCCTCTCCTGTTTTTACATTTTGAACGAGGGCACCGTTAAATGCGATTACAAAATCGTTCTCAGAAGTCATTTCCAGCTCTTCAAGCATATGTCGAATGCCAGCCAGTGGTCTTCCTGTTGCGATAACCACTTGTTTCCCTTGTTCTCTTGCTTTTAGGATCGCTGATTTGTTACGGTCAGAGATTTGTTTCTTCTCATTGAGCAAAGTACCATCCAAATCCAAAGCGATTAATTGATAACTCATAACATTTCCTCATTTCAGTTAACATAATACAAAATAAAATAACACAACTGCACCATAAAATCAATGCAAATTGTGTTAATTTTACTTTATTTGCCTTTCCGCCAATATCGACTCTAAGAGTCCTTTGCAGCCTTTCAAAACATCCTCGTAGGTCAAATCAAAATCTCCAGTGTACCAAGGATCTGCAATATCCGCATCGCTTCCTGCATACTCAAGCAGCAGCTTCACCTTACCCTCCGGATCCTCACCAATGATGCGCATGAGATTTCTAACGTTCTGATAATCCATGCAGACGATGTAATCGTACAAATCATAGTCAGAAGCCTTAAACTGAACTGACTGTTTACCCTCAGAAACGATGCCATGCTCTAAAAGCTTCTTTTTCGTCCCTCTATGAACTGGATTACCAATCTCTTCACGACTTGTCGCACTTGAAGCGATGAAAAACAAATCACTCAAGTGTTTTTTATCAACCATATCCTTGAACACAAACTCTGCCATAGGGCTACGACAAATATTACCATGGCAGACGAACATTACATTAATCATATAAACGCTCTATCCTTTCATAAAAATAACCAACTTCTTCATACTTCACATCTAAAAGCGTAAACTGTTTGGTAAAACGTGCTTCGCCTTCCAGCTTCTCATAAAACCCTCTGTACGGGTTGCGCTCCAGCGCCCATATCAGTAAGGATGCATCTCCCTCTAGTCGCTTCAGCTTTTCAGCTGCATATGAGACGAGTCCTCTTCCTAAGCCATAACCTTGATAGTCATCATAGATATAGAGCGCATAAATTTCACCTACATTTGATAAGCCATATACTTCAACTTCTCTACACGCACCATAGCTGGCATATCCGACTATAGTGCCATTGACTTCAGCCACTACCTTACGTTCGATGCGACCTTCAACCATACGCGTTCCAAAATCTGCGATGGTCGCTTGAATCCGGTCTTGCTTTCGATCTGGTAATGCCTCTAAAAAAGCATCTGGAAAAATGCCCTTGTATGCACTTTGCCAGGTTCTTATGTTGATCTCAACGATTGCAGGAACATCTTCTATTTTTGCATCTCTAAAGACGATATAACGCGCATCTGGTTTCATACTGCCTCCATTGGTGTAAATTCTATTTTAATTAGATTACTGCTCTGCATCAAAACAACTGAAAAAATCCACTTCAAGCATGATTTCTATCGCATAGCCATCCCTTCGATGCTCCAAAACCTTTTTAACTTTTGTTCCATAATTACCATATGCCCAAAGCGGACTTCCGTAAGCACCGACGACTAAATAATCCAGCTGTCGCGTTATATTGGAAACGATCTGACCACCCCTTGCGAGTATAAACAATTCAACATCCGTTTTTTGACCATACTTAAAATCACCTGTTAAGCAAAAAGTTCTCCCCTTCACTTGAACGGTATCGGTTGTAGACTTTAAAGTAATCTTTTCATGCGTCACTTGGTTTGATGGTTTATTGTAGTATTGCCTTTGCTCTGTTAAAGATAACTCCGATCGTCCTCTTAAATGAGGTTTGTAAAAATGATGCGCCCACTGATCCGTATATCCAAAATGTTCGACGATATGATAAAAAATGCCTTGACACCCCTTTGCATCAGAAAGTGCATCGTGATGCCTTTCAAGTAGTACGCCGAGAGTGGCACAGAGATAATCCAAACTGTTACGTCTATAATTTAAAAATCGCTTTGCTAACACTACGGTGCAAATATATTGAAACACTGGGATTTCAAGACCATAATGTCCTAACACCATGGTCAATACGCCTAAATCAAAGGTTGCATTATGGGCGACGATGATCCCTTCTTCAAAATAGTGCTTAATATTGGGCCAAAGCTGATCAAAGGTCGGTGCATCCTTTACCATATAAGGCGTAATTCCAGTTAACTGTATATTAAATGCGTCAAACCTCGTTTCAGGATTGACGAGATAGTTTACCTCAAGTACAGTAACACCATCCTCTACGACGACGATACCTGCAGAGCTGATGCGATCATTAAATCGATTGGGCGTTTCTACATCAAAAAAGACAAACCTTGTCATATTAACTCCTATCTACTTTTGGTACAAACTGTTAATCTCTTTATTATAGCATAAAGAATAAGCCCAATATTTAAATATTAGGCAAATTGAAAAAACGAAAGGTCTATTTGTATAGACTTACTCATAAGAATAAGAGAAGTCCACTGTATACCCCTGATTTGAAAGCGTTTGGTTTGTAAGCAAAATCAAGTCAATTTTATGGATTTTTTGATCAGTATTTCCGATAGTGAATACAGTTGGGTTATCTTGTGTCAGCATTTCAAAAAATGGCGTCATCTCTTGCTCTGCAAGGTGTATGGCGCTATCGCTGTATCTAGACAAAGTAAAAAAACCTTTGTCCGTATTAAAATAGATGGCATCGCCAGCCTCATATGCTGAGTGAATGGCTTCGCCACCAAGCAAATCCAAAAACGGATCATCCACATCTATTATTTTGATACCGTCTGAGAAAACGATACCTGACCGCTCAGTAATACCTTCGTCTTTTTCATATACGCCAATAGCGAACGCTTCTATACACAACTCTGGATTTAGCCATACAGAAATAGATAAATTCAAGTCTTCTTTTATTACTGAAAATGCTGCTGGATAGGACATTTCATTCCAATGATGAAACCCTATTGCATCAATTTTACCAAGCTTATCTTCCGCTTCTTTTAAAGTGTCACCAACCTTAAGTCCAATTACGGAAGCACTGCCATCATAAATAACAGTGCGAACCGTTCCAACACTAACGGTATCGCCAGGTGCTATCCTTTTAGTATAGGGTTGATTAGCGATTTCTGCATAAACCATCAAATCCTCATAAGCTAGATAATTCCCAGCCCACCAATCAACTTTATCGGGAAGTCCCATTTGATTAATCAGTTCTGTGCCAAGCATATTGAGTGCAATTGAACTTAGTACAGGATCATTCGTTATCGCTCTTAATGGTATCTCATCTGTATTTGGAGTCACATTTGAACTTGATGTTATTTCTGGATTTGATGTAAAATCGACATCAACTAACTGAACGCCTTCCAAGGACTCCCCTTTACTTAACAGTTCTTCTCTTATTTTCAGTTTTTCAGATACAAATGATTTTTTATTTATATCGAAATATTGGACCTTATAACCATTTTCATAAAGGTAGATCAACTGTTTTTCTTCAAAAGCATCGGTCTTTTTATCACTGGAAACGTGTGAAAAAGGTTTTGAATCCCAGAAATGCCAATAAACATCGCCAGATGCGAGCTCAACCAATCCGATCCATCGCTCATATTGTATGATTTGGTAGCCATTCTCGATGTCCTTGAAATATCCCAGTGAAAAATTGATCAAGGTTTGATTATAGACAGGAATGGTTGCTACTCTTTTCACTTCTTTTATAGTGCCTGATTCGAGAATACAGACCTCTATGGTATAAAAATCGGCATCTACATGCTGATTTAATAATCTTATTTTTTCGTTTGCATAGGCATTCCGAACTGCTAGAAACAACTGTCCTTCATTAGCATCCTGACGCCTATAGTAATATGTATGCTCTATCTCTTCATTTGGTTCATTTGGTTCATAAGTTGTTATAATAGCGCTGGTTGTGGACTGAGGTGTATCTTTATCACCAGTATCCAATTTGACTTCGCCATTAGGACCGACATCATTTGCCAAAGTGTCGTCATTCAAATCGATATGTGTCGTCTTTCTCCAATCATTCTCGCCAATATAATCGCGATATCCCGCTATTAGTACAAAATATAAGCTGATTAAAATCAAACTCAACCTGATCGCTTTATCACGCACAAAATCCTCCTATTCTCTAATAGCACCATAGGCTTTACGATTTTCAAATAAAAACCCGATGAGGTGTTTGTAATAAGGTATAAAACGCTCTTGAACCATCATGGCCATAATTTCATCGTAGCTTGCCCATTTCACTGCTTGAACTTCCTCGTACTGTAGAAGTAACTGATCCAAATCGGGAGTCTCATTAAGTTCAACCAGATAAAAGTCATCAAATCCATCGTCGAAATTGATGGTTAGATGCGGTCTGACATCTGATAGGTCAATTTTAAATCCCACTTCTTCAAGCGTTTCTCGCTCTGCTGCAATTTGGCTGGTCTCACCAGCAAGCGCACTCCCACCTACAGATACATCCCAAAGATTGGGCCATCCTGATTTAAAAGTCTGACGATGTTGAATGAGCATTTCTCCTTTGGGATTAAACAAACAGACGTGAACCACCATATGATAAGAATCTCTTTCCAGTTTGTGACCGCGCTCTGCAGTTTTGTGAAGTGGTAGCCTGTCCTTATTATACAAATCCCATAATTCTTTCATATTACGACTCCCTGTTAAAAATAATTAAATACCGACTCCCTGTTAAAAATAATTAAATGCTTTTCAAGACTGCCAAATGGCTATTTCACCTTACTCTTGACTAATTTATCTTACTCTTCACTATTTATCTCACTCTTGATTAATTGATCTCACTCTTGATTAATTGATCTCACTCTTGGTTTCTGATTCTCTGCTAACCACTACTAATGTGTTCTTTTGAAAAAAAGCGAGCTGCCATACTAAAAACGGCATCATAGAAATGAGCAAGCCAATGCATTTTAACCAAAGGCTTTCTGACTGAGGGATAATCCGGTTAAGCGCCAGCATTAGTGATAACTGATAGCCATTGAAGAGCAGAAAAGATTGTTCTAAAATGTTGTTCATTATGATGTTGCTGGTTTCTGAGCTGAACCAAAGGACCCATAAAACAGTACTGATAAAAAGGGGTAAGGCAACAGAAATTTTATTCCAAACAGGGTCGATCATTTTTAAAAATGCTTTGCCTGAGAAATAAAAAATCACCAAATAACCAATCAACAAAATTGCAGAAGGGATCGCTTGCCACATATAGTGTTTTGTCTCCGCTTCCTTCGTTACCCAATCTGAGATACTTGCATCATAAAAAATTCTAAATACGACCAGTGACAGGATGCCCATCAAAAGATGAATCCAAAGACTGGTAATGATATTATCTAGAATTAAGGTGCTTTTAGTTTTATCTGACAACAAACTCCCCCCAGTTAAATGCTTACTTCAACTCTTTCCCACACGATGGACAGAATTGATAGCCTTTTTCTAATTTTTCACCACAATACGGACAGAATCGATAAACTCTATCAGATGTTTCTTCGTATCTTGAATCCGCTTCATAAATTAAATCGTTTTCACGGCTTGAAACATCTTTAACTTTTGAACTATCCGCATATCGGTTCGCTTGGAACAATTCATTCAAAGGATCACTTTCTTCCCCGTCGTCTGTAATGTCATATAATGACATACGATTTGATCCAGTTGTATTTTTAAAATTAAAAACGAAATTGATGACACCTATCAAGATAAAAATTAAGCCAAAGAAAACCATTACACCTGGTGCCCCCATACCCGCAACTGAAATGGTCCAAAAGATTCCAAAAATAATCGATACGACTGAACCAGCAGCTCCCATTGCCGATGGTCCTCTTCCAGGTTTAACACTCCTCATAGATTCCTCCATTATTTTGTGATTTTTACTTAATTCAAACACCATCAATGGCTTCAATAACATCAATTACTTTATTTCTTTTACTTACTAATAGCCATATGCCCCTTCAATAATTAGTAGTTCAATTCTCTTCTCATCAAATTGCCCTTGAATCGTGGTCAGGTAATTGCAGATTTTATCTGCCGATTTACACTCAATACAGTACCCTAGCTTGGTACAAGGTGTATTCTTACCAAGACGTACAGCATCTAATGGCGCTGCAACTTTTTTGATTCGCTGTATGGCTTCTTGCTCGTTCTTCACTATTTTGTTGGTTCCCGCAATGAGAAAAACCTTTTTAGGTCCATAAATGATAGGTGCCACACGACTGCCATTACCATCTAGATTGATGATTTTCCCATTTTCTGTTATGGCATTGACACCGCTGATAAACGTATCTGCAGAGAAATTATCCATATAGAGCTGCTTCTTTTCGCTCTTAATAAGCTGTTGATTGTATTTATCTAAGAAGTTAACGCCTTTCTCTCTTAACAAGTGATAGACATTGAGCGCCTCTAAAGTCATCGAATCCCCTACACCAACCGGTGTTCCTTCGATAATATTCTGATCTAAATATCTAAGCAGTTCTGATTTTGTCTTAAACAGCTCAACTTTGATTCGGTTCATCCTGAAGGCTTTAATTAATGCTTCGTACATTTCATTCTCCTAATGGTTTAATAAGTAATCAATTTCAGGGTCAATCCCCATAATATAATCTTCAATAGAATGAGATATCCAAACATCGGGTGAAAGCGTCTTGCTGATAGACTCTTGAGTTAAATCTAATTTTGATAATTCCGAATCGGATAGAAGTTCAAAATAATCGGATGAACAACTGATCCACCAGCCTAAGTTTGGCAACTGATAGTTTTTAGGAGCACCAAAATGATTTGGTGAATTTCCGGTATCCTGTCCAACCGTTGTGGCATCTAAAAGTGTCATTGCACGAGTGACATTGATAACGCCTGACGAGAAGGTCGCATTTCCCACGAGAACATAGAACTCACTAGAAAGTGCGGATTTGTATCGGCTAAGCTCTGCGATTAGCTTATATGAAATAGCATCATTGCCCCCTTTGCAGTATCTATAATCTAAAATAATCTTCTTAAAATTCTGAGTCTTGATCATTTCTATGATTTCGCTATTAAAAAGAGTCGTAGGTTGAGTAGTATCCTCAGCCAAGATATTATATTGAATAACCAAATTGTTATCGATATTGAGCCAACGATAATAACCCGAAGGATCGGTTTCTGGCGTCGCTTCACGTGGCAATTGCTTTAACAAAACAGTTGAAAAGCCTTCCTTTGTTACCCGATCAAGCGCTAGAGTCGCCTCTTCCCCCTCGTCGTTCATTACCGTTAGAAAAATATTATCCATTGGATCTAAAACACCTATAAAAGCCAATGCATCGTAATTATATAGCCAATTTGTAAAATTGGTTTTTACCCATGCTTCGTTTTCATGTGGAATGATTTCTGATAAGGCGCTAAAAACAGAATCTATATCGATTTGATTGATCCCGACAAGCTGCCATCCCAAATAATCAGCTTCAGCTTCTGGTAATACAGTCAAATACCATTTGTCATCAAATGCATCCACCTTAAATGGATAATAGCTAAACTCTGACATCAATAAACTGTCAGACATAATCGTCGTATGTGAGTCCCCTAGATCGGTCAATATCTTTTGTAACTCAAAATAAAGCGTCTGCTTTGATAGTTGATCTGCCTTTTCATAGAGTTGTCTTTTTAAAGCGACATAATCAGATTGAGACAAGTTACGATATAAATCTGGGTGTTTCTCTTCAAGCGTTTTAAAGAAGAAGCTCAGATCCTCAGCATATTTTCCATTGTAGTTTATCTCTTGAGATGTTGTTTCTTCATCTGTCGAAACCTCATCAGCGGTTGTTATAGAATTGATTTCACTGCTATATTCAGTTGTTTGAGTTTCAATTTCGTTTGAATTCTTTGTCGTACATCCAGCAAAAGTGACTGAAAAAAGCACCACAAAAGAGATTAAAACGAAACGAAGTAGACGATTCATGCTACCTCCTGTTTAGTTTCCTTAGCTCAAAATTTCAAACGTCTTTGTGCCTCTGATCTTTTGATTGATATATCGATTCCGATTAAGTGCACTTATCTTATCCACTTCCTTTTGGCAATCGTTAATAACCTGTTCCTTAAGCCCAGTTAACGATATGATGACCGAAGGATTCATCCCCTCTAAAATCATATTGATAATGGCGAATTTCTGAAGTCCCGTTAAAGTAAATGGATTTTTACCCGTCACTTTTTCACCGGTTTCTTCCTCAAAAGCGCACTTGACCTCAGTCAGGAACTCATGTGCCAAGTCATGTCTCACAGGCTTACCTGATGTTTTTACAAATAGTAATTCTGTATCCTCAAATCGCATTTCTTCCCTGAGTTGAAGGTATTTTTCAAAATCCTCAACCAGTGAATATGGCAGTTCTAGGAAAAGCGTTCTATTCGCAACATCCTTGTAGCGAAGCTTCAAAATTCGTCTTTGGAAATCATAATCACTTACCAACATAGACGCGACACGGTCCACATTTAAACCATAAATTAGCAATAGTTTGACGACGATTTTCACACTCATGGCTTTAAAATTATTTGCGTTTAATTGTTCAAGTGCCTTCATCATAAAACTCACTTGATTTTGATCAATCGGCGGATAGGCTTCCCGATCCTTTAAAACAATGCCGTAAGTTTTGAGACGATCATCCACTTCTTGCGCTAAAGCCGAAAAAGGCATCAACCTGCCTAAAGCATCGTTGGGATACTTTTCTAAGATCACGCGTTCAAACAACTGATTCAATGCAATTAAAAAATCATCAATGGCTGACTTACTACTAACGTTCTCATTGTTTTTAATGTAATATACGGCACTTTCTATGATACTCTCTCTATTAAATTGCTCTATAAAAACAGCATCAAGCGTAATACCATTTGCCATTTTTTCTAAAACATATGGTGCGAAATAATCCCTTAACTTAGGCACATATTGGTTAAACTTATGAATGGTTAAAAGATCGCCAAAATCCTGTTCTATCAGTGATACGATGTGTTTATTCATTTTCTTGCTCCTTTAATTTGCCAAACGAATGTTTGCTATCTCTATTCTACCATAATATTTTATTCTTCTTCCAAATTAATGGTTTTTTAAGATTACATTCCTGTGACATAAAAATAACTACCCTTAATCGATCTTTCATTAATTAAACTTAGACCAAATCAAGGGTAGTTAATATTTTATTCCCAAACACTAATCGACGCGATAAAGGCTTTGAACTGCTCATAGGTCTCACCTTGCTCCCATAGAGTCGTCTGAATCACATCCTTTAACCCCTCTGCAAGCTCAGCTTTATCAAAAGAAACCGACATCTTCTGATCATCTGTATCGCTAAACTCAAAGGAAACCGTCTCCACATTTTCCACCAGCGCAAAGGTCATTAAAGCATTGCGTTTTAGAATTTCATAATTCGGTGAATCATTGATCAATGTATCATCTACAGCGATTTCACTTGCAAGCACCACAGTGACACCATATGGCATTTCACTGGTTGTCATCTCAAAGTGATCGTAGCTTGACCAACTCGGATAGGCAAAACCACCGATGATGCCACCGACCTTGCTCGCGTTGCCAACATAGTTGGTTCTATTGGCATATACGGTTTCAAGTGAAGTATAAAATGGTTCTTCCTCTAGTTCAAAAAACCATCTAATTGAATTATGTCTTTCAGGGGTGTCGTAACCAACCGCTAGATAAAGATCACCATTGTTCTGTTTAAAAAGCCAATATGTGGTCCCCGCTTCATCCGATAGCCTAGATACATAACGCTCATCTGCTTTGTCGATTATTTTTTTTGCATCACTTGAAGCCAGTAGGTTGAATGGATCTTGAAAATCCGCCGCAGTTAAACTCACCTTTTCAAGAGGATCGCTATCCACCCAGTTTACCTCTGACGTTTCCTTACGGCTAATCACGTTCTGATCGGTAATGGTAAAAGTGGGATAGGTCGATTCAAAATAAGTAAACGAATAGATCGGATCTTCATATACCTTACTGACGACACGATAGGTTTTCCCAGTGAAATCGCCTTGTATCATCGGATTCGTAATAAGCGTTACTGCAAGAACGATCAAAGCTAGAGTTGCAACGATGCCCACCCAGGATTTTGTCTTTTTAAAGCGAAGCACGTTTTTAACCCGCTGCTTCGTATCCCCTTCACCAAAAGCCACTGGAGAAAATGGATATACAGGCTGTCCAACCGCTAGACGCAGCATCGAAGTCGAATAAGGTTTCTTAATGTTATGCCCATATTGCTGAATGACCGCTTCATCACAGGACATCTCCATGTCGCGCATCGCAAGGTTAAAACCAAGCCATACTAAGGGATTAAACCAATGTAGGGTTAGGGCAATACACGCAAGGCTTCTCCAAAGCGGATCAAAACGACGGACATGCACCTTTTCATGAGCAAGTATATAATAGCGTTCTTCATCGGATAGAGTCGCAGGTAGTATAATTTTCGGATTAAAAACACCGATTACAAAGGGCGAACTAAAATGTGATGATTGATAGACGCCATCACCTAGATAAACCGCTTGTTTGACCCCTTTATATAGACGATAACCCTTAAAGAGATTGAATCCCAAGAGCACCACCACACCGATTAACCAGATCGTGAGCAGAACGCCTTCATAATTCAATGTTAAATTATTCTGCGCTAGGTTTGTGACGGTAAGAGTTGAGGATAAAGGTTTTACAATGCCATTTGCTATGGGACTTAAAACGGTATGGCTGGTTGTACTGATGATGCCAGCACCGAATGCTGACTCAGACATACGCTTCGTAGGCGCATCAAACCATCCCACTCCGCCAAGTAAGGACCATCTAGACATAACTGAGAAAGGCACCAGCAGTCTAAACAATGCAACCGACCAAAGCAGATAGCTCAAATTCTTAGGCAATCTAAATGCCAATCCTCTGAACAATAGGATGATGAGAATTGTCATACTTCCGGTCAAGCTAAGTTCGATGATTAGATCGATTAAGGTTTTCATTCGTCTGCCTCCTGATGTGTGTCGATCATCCTTTGTATGGCTTCTATCTCATCGCGATTGAGTTTTTTCTTTCTTGAGAAAGCCGCAATAAAGTTAGGAAGCGAGTCGTTAAAATTCTCTCTAACAAAAGCTGTCCCCTGTTCCGACTTAAAAGCCTCTCTTGAAAGCAAGACTGTAATCTGTCCATCCTCTTGCAAAAACAGCTCTCGATCGCAAAGTCTTTTTAACATCGTATAGGTCGTCGTCCTTTTCCAATCAAAAGCATCTGAGCAAAGTGCAATTAATGTTTTAGTCGTAAGAGGTGCATGATCCCATATGAGTTCTGCTAAGCGCTCTTCCATTTCTCCTAACTTATGCTTTTCCATCTGGTCCTCCTGTGATCAATCAAAACTGATGTTTGAAATAAAGTCTATCAATTAATTATACTGTTCTTCCAAAATAAAACTGTCTAACGCTATTAGACATTTTTAGTCTAATAACGTTAGACAGTTTTGTCAAGTCATTATTTTCTTAAATCACAAGATCTGTCTTTCATCTGTTCCCATTCACTCTTTAAAAGTCGATAACACACGCGATCATATAAGATGCCATCGATGGCACTGTGCTTCACTAGGTGTGCTTCTTTAACCATTCCTAGCTTGATCATTATATTTTCTGAGGTAACATTGGCCTTATTACAGCCTGTTTCAATTTTTATGATCCCGCCTTTTGTAAAGGCAAAATCTAAAACCGATTTAGCGGCTTCAGTCACATACCCTTTTCCCCAAAATGACTTTAATACAAAATAGCCCATTTCTGCAACTGCACCTTCAGTAGCTTGCTCAGAAATCGTGTAGCCTATATCTCCAACATAGTTGCCGGTAGCCTTCTCCTCTATCGCTAAGAAAACCTTAAGGCGGTTGTCGAGTTTTGCATGTTTCATCGCTTCAAATAAATTTTCCCTTGATTCATCCATGGAATGCGTTCTTAAATCCGATATAAAATAGGTATTTTCGTCACTGGATAATAGCTGATGAAGTCCCTCTAAATCCTCGTATTCATGGTCTCTAATGATCAATCGATCTGTTTCTAATCTTATCATGGTGAAGTGCCTATGCTTTCTATGGTATAATGGTCGTTCTCAACTTTCATAATTGCAAAACCCACCTGACGATACGCATCCTTTTGATCCTCAATTGACTTAATATTGCCAGCAAGTACAGGTTCATAATTTGACGCTAGCTTAAATTCAGATTCAAAATAAAAACAATAACTTAAAGAATCACCCGCAGAACGATCCTTTAACCCCTCGAAATCTACTCTCTTTAATTCAACAGTCTCAATAAACGGACTAAAATCAAACAGATTTAGAGCACTTTCTTTCAAGTAGATTTCTGAGAACTTATCTAATAGTGACTGTACCTCTGAACGACTGTCTTCTGATATTAAATCTGATATGTATAATTCACCATCATTATTAGTTATACTAACTTTCGCAGTATAATATTGGCTATTTAGTATATAGCCAACTGCATATTGGCGTGTTTCCGTCGGATTCAGACCGTCACTAACATGTAGATCAGATGGATAAAATGTCATCTTTATATTTGTATCCACCTCATCCTTTAAAAAAGCATCCATAGCCTCAATAGAAGGAGACACGGTTTTATTTGATATCGTTTCAGTATTTGTATCAGTATCCTCAGTATCCTCAGCACTCACAGTACTCTCAGTCCTATTCTTTTCTAAGGTTGACATTTGAGCACCATCAACAGAGCTTAGATTGCTATTGACATCATTGGGTTTGCAAGAAGACGCTAGAAAAATGACTGCTATCATAATTGTGATTACAGTTACTTTTTTCATTAGTAATGCCCCCTTTTGGGTTGATCTTTAGGTGGTCTTAGTAACTTTATGCTTACTTAAACCAAAATTCCATAATATCGAGTGGCTTCCCCGCTTGATTGGTGATGACGTATTCTTTCACAACCGTAGCGTGATAAGATTCTGGAATTTTTCGACTCGAAATATTCCTTCGGTCTACAGGGTACTTAAAGAAATCGTACACCAAATTCTCACGACCCCAACTAACCAACCCTTCTATCGCTTCTTTACCAAGTCCCAAACCATGTGCATCTGTTTTCAACCAAATACCAAGCTCTGGATTAAGTGAGTTGATGCCATGAAGACCACAGCAGCCCAAAAAAGTATCATCGTTTTTATCTTTAATGACCATTTGCAAATCCTTTTTAGCATCGAGCTTATTGACTGCAGTAGTAACGAACTCCTTTGTATCTTCAATTTCACCTGTTGGAACTGGATACATATACGTTGATACATTTGTCGTAAAATGGTGAAAAACATCAGAAATATCTGTTTCAGATATCGGTACTAGCAATAGCCTTTTCGTTTGGATAACAACCCTTCTCAGGTTCATGACACTTTGTACCTCCTTAATTTATTGCCGAAAAATATGTATTCAAAATATTCAAACGAATTGCTTTCCAGATTATTATATCACCTTGTTCCTAAATCGAATATTAAAGTCTCATTAAAGCATAAAACTCAGCTTCCATTTTGAAAGCTGAGTTTAGGTGTAAATTTAATTATGCTTTTATAGTAACCACATTCTTATAAACATGTTTTCATGTTTTCATGTTTTCATGTTTTCATGTTTTCATGTTTTCATGTTTTCATGTTTTCATGTTTTCATGTTTTCAATAGCTTCTAGTTTTGAATGGCTTCTTGCCTAGCCCTGCTCTTGTGGGAATTGAGACATATCTGCATACATCACTTCCCATTGATGACCATCGAGATCTTGAAATCTATCATAGTACATCCAAGTGTCTGCTATCGGATCTAAATATCTGATAGCACCTAAAGAAAGTGCGATACTTAATATCTCATCTACTCTTTCTTTACTCTCTACCTGTATCGCCAATAACATTTGAGTTGATCCACCATCTGCAATTGGCTTATGTGTAAAGGTTTTAAAAAAAGACTCTGAAAGCATCATTGCATAAATAAGGTCCTTTTTTAATTCCACACAGACTGCTTTCTCATCGCTAAATTGCTCATTGATTGGGAATCCCAAAGCTGTCCAAAATTGTCTGGTTTTCTCAACATTTTTTATCGGTAAATTTACATATATTGATCCAATTGACATAAGCATTCTCCTTTATCTAAGAGTGAGTAATTCATTCATACCCTTAAATGATATTTACTATCAAATAGATTAATCCGGATGGCATTTTCTACGTTTATTGGTTTAATTCTAAATGTCTGCGTTAAAACTTAATTTGAACAAGACCACATTGTCAAAGGACTTAATGTAATCTGGATCTTTATCAAACGTATCAACTGACAGAGTTCTAAGACTACCATCTTCGCTGAAAACATAACATCCTATCGTCGCTTCACTCACATTTGTTAAGTCAACTGCCTCGGTTATGAAATCGTATGACCAGGCTTTTACTTCACCATCGATAAATGACATATCAATAACGTGAGAGATTTTCATATGACTACCTTCTACCGCATCTTTAATATTCATCCTTAACTGCTTGTCAGTATCTAAATTTTCTAGATCCATCACCAGGTTACTTTCGATTTCATCTGTTCCAGAATAGGATAACAATATTTCATTATGTATGAGTTCACCGTCTTCATATACGTAAGCGCTTAAATTTGTACGCGTTTCCATGCTTTTACTTTTCTTAATTTCAAAAATTTGAATTATGTTATCAAATTCTACTAAATCTAAGACTTTTTCCTCAGTCTTAGTTAAAGGTAGTGGTCTTATATAATCGTTTGGTAATTGAAAGGCGATTTGACCCACTAAAACAAACGAAGCTATAAGTACAATACCGCCCAAAAGTACTACCATGTTCTTTTTCATACATTCCCCTTTCCAAAAAATTTGACCATTAAAATTTCATCGAAATATTCGCCCAGATATTTTAATGCATGCTTTTCAACGCCATACGTAGTATATCCAAGTCCCTCGTATAGCTTAATTGCTTGAAGGTTTGAACTGACTACAGAAAGACGAACTTGTTCTATTTGCCATTCTGTTCTTGCAATTTCGTGACATGTCATAAGCAACTTTTTTGCAACCCCTTGTCCTCGATAGGCTTCAGCAAGGTAAACGCCATAAAGATTTGCTTTATGACTATCTTTCAAACCACTTTCTCTTATTAGAGTCATTGATCCAATTAACTGATCTTTGCAAAATGCACCGACCACTTTTTTATCTTTATCTTCAGCAAGCCTTTGTTCAAACTTTGAGATAGGATATTTACTCTCAATTTCATAAGTAGATCCAAATGCCTCAGGATTTTGTAATAATCCATCTAGTCTAAGATGTCTAAATGGTTCAATGTCATCAACCGTTAAAAGCCTAATATCAAATTGAATCTCGCTAGAATGGAGGTCTTGAAAAGTCCTTGATTGTCTAGATATGATTTGATCAGATTTATGTAATTTCATTCTTATAGGTATCGAAATAAACCCATCTTCAACCGTACCAAAACATTTAATCGTAGCTTTTTTATGAAAAACTAGCAACATACTAAAAGCACAAATCAAAGCATCTATTTGATCTTCAAGGATTTTAAATGCCTTCTTCTTCATCGTGACGTCAATTCTTTTAAATCGATTGATAAATCCGCTTAACTCACCATTGCGTTCACTCTCATAAAATGCGTTCATCAAACGATTTATTTCTGTAACGGCATGGTCATAGCCATGCTTCGGTTTATACTTATACTTAATCGGGCTAATTTCCGGGAAAACACCTGAAATACTTCCTGATGGAAAAACCTCGATGATGCAACTTGAATGTTCATTTGGTTCAGTTGATATTTTAATATTTGGTAATGCATCGATCAACTTCTTCACTAGAATTTCACCTCTAATAGAGCCATAGGTTTTTTCTAGATAGTTTCTACTACAGTTAAAAACCGAATGGTGTAAGCCATTAATTTTTTCTTTCATAAAAAGGCGCTCTGCGGCTCTAGACCCACTTATATTGTTAACTACCAGAGGTGCATCTATCGCTATAATCATTGGTTCGTCTTTATATATCAATAATTTTTCAACAATCGCTTCATCAGAATAAACTTCTGCAGAAATTTCAATTATCGTTTTTTCTTCATTGAGGATACAAAGACCGGTTTCATTTTTATATGTCCAAGCCAAATCGATACCAACAAAAAGGATAGCATCCACCTCCTTCATCAATTCTTAATGTAAAAGACAGCGATCTTTCAATAAAAGTTAACTTGCGAACAACAAATATAGGCCATTTACCAAAACAACCAATACCAAAGCGACTATAGCAACCATTAACATATAGCTTCTAATTTGTTCAATTTTGATTTTGAAATAAGCCAATGAGGTTTTATAGTTCAAAAACACGATGATTACAATTGACAACAGTATTCTAAGTGCGTATTGAGAGATGACCAATTGATTGTTTAGATATTGAATCGCAATTACGGTTGCAATATCATTAAAAATATTATAAACCAAGTAAAAATTTGCTAAAATATAGCCTCTTATATTACCAGAAAGCAAATCAATACCTGCAAATAAAGTAACGAAGCTAATCATTGTTGATGTCCCGAACACAAGTATCGCAGCAAAAGTACCACTTTCGGTATTAACTGAACCTGAGACTAAGTTGGATGCTAGAGTCAACAATCCCATTCCAGCTCCCAAAATATATAATGCCGCTAAAACCGTTATAGCTTTCGGTCTGTTATTTACCTTTTCCTTCATATTGCCACCCTTCATGATTTTTTTAAATTAGTATCTTTATTGTATCATAAACATCCTTTAAAAAATCGTGTTTGGCTCAAAACGAAGTCTTTTGGGAGTGATACTTTTTCAATTTTGTCACTCGTAAAAAAACCATCAAACATTTTATTTTGATATTCATCAAATTAAATTTGACAACACAGCCATTCTCTGCTAATATCTATTTAGATGGTCATCAAATCAAATTTCAAATTACTAATATAAAGGAGGCAAAAATGAATACTCTAACCTTGAATACTTTCGCTCAAATAGCGACACAAATTGATCTGCCTCGGACAAAATCTTTGGTGATTCAATTTTGGGCTGCACATAAAGAACCATTACTCTACGAACAGTTAGAAAAAGCGTTTGCTTTAAGAGGCATCTCAACTTGCTTCATTGATTTTTCACCAGAATCGATCAACGCCAAAACACAGAATGGTACATTCGATTTATCTGATGTTGAAAAGACTATTATAGCTTCTTCTGAAACCTTTTTAGACGTTATGGCAGTAACGCCACAGCAATTAATGCAGCTGCTGCCAGAAGTACATCAAACCGCATTTAGACCTTTTATCCGATCACACTTTAGTGAAATAATGCGTTCTGAAAAACCACTTTTACAATTACGTCTTCCCACTGAGTCGTTTGCTGAAATGGCCGAAATGTCACTTGAAGCATATGAAACGCTATGGCATGAGCTTTCTAATATCGATTACGAGCTTTTAAAAAATGAGTGTATGAGCGAAATCGAGAGATTATCACAAACACAATCCGTCACCATTAAAAGCGGTGAAGAAGGTTCACTTTCACTTTCCTATCAAGGGCGTGAATGGTATTCCGATCATGGGAATGGCGATTTCCCTGCAGGTGAAGTTTACATCGCAGTTTTGGAAGATAGCGCAAACGGTGACTTTATTACCGGTAAAATTAAATGGGACGGCACTTGGTATGATCAGGCACGTTTATCATTTACTAATGGTAGATTAATTCACTCTGAGCCCAAAGCTATCTATGAGCAGTTAAAAGCCATTGATCCCTCGGCACTTGTGATTGCTGAATTCGGCCTTGGGCTCAATCCAAAAGCAACCAGTTATACTGGGTATGCACTTTTTGATGAAAAGCAAGCGGGAACCTGCCACATTGCTCTTGGTACGAATCAATACTTTGGTGGTGCAAATGAAGCGCCCGTTCACTTTGATTTTATTACGACGCCAAGCGTATTAAACTACAAATAAAATTGTAAAAAACGATAACCTTGCAGTAAGCTGTAAATAAGGAGAAAATTATGGAAAGTAAAATAGAAAATTATACGTCTTATCTTAATGTCTTAATTGACGATAAAAAAAATGAGATTACGACTTTAACCCAGGAACAAAGATTTGATGAAGCCAATCATGCTAAAATACAACTAAATGTCTTAGAGATTTTTGAAAAAATGTTTACGATTGGTTATCAGAAAGCAAAACCTTTGCTACAATCTGATGAAGAGAAGGCACTGGAAGTACTTTCAAGTACTTATCTCAATTACTTCGACAAAATTCCTCACAATTGGCTGATCAATCTGGAAAAGAGCATTCAATATCATGATATTGAAACAGAGCATATAGAGAAACTTAAGATCAGCCAAGCCAATACCATTAAAAATTACTTTATTGAAATCATGAAAAAGGAGGCGTAATGAACGAACTTTCCCCTGAACAACTGGTTAAGCTCTTTAAAGCTTTAGCAGATCAATCTCGCGTGAAGATTTTGGCCACATTACTTGAAGAACCAAAGTACGTCGAGCTGATAGCCGAACGTTTAGCTTTAACGCCTTCTACGGTATCCTTTCACTTAAAGAAATTGGAAGAAGTCGGTCTTGTGGAAAAGAAGAAAGATCAGTATTACATCGTTTACTCCATTCGACTCGAGCTTTTAGAATTACCACTCATCGAGCTACTTGAAGCATCACAGCCAATGATTAACTCTGACGAACAGCGAGAACTAGCTTATCGTTCAAACGTTTTAAAGCAGTTTATAAAATACGATCAGCTGATTTCTATACCCGTTCAAAGAAAAAAGCGTAAAATTATTCTAGAACACATCGTCGAATCCTTTGAACCAAATACGCCGTACCCGGAAAAAGAAGTCAATCGATTGCTTTCTCAATTTCATGAGGATTTCGCATTATTAAGACGTTCAATGATTGAAGAACAGCTTATGGAACGTAAGGATGGCATTTATCTCAGAGTACATAGCCGTTCATAATCAAATCTTCATTTTAGATTGATTGCTTTTTTCTAAAGTTGTACAATAGAAAAGGAATGAATACACAAGGAGATTGATTATGCTAAATATGTTCATTAAGTCTATGCAATTAGACGAAGAAAAAAGAATTGTTGTGGTCATACAAGACGCCATCGCTGAGTACTTTTTAAAAGACGAATCAAAAAAAATGTTGAAGGACATGGCTCAAAAATCTTTAGGTGATGCTTTTATTAAACTTGAGGTTGCAAAAACCAGCTTCAGAGTAACTGTAACTGAAGGCACAGAAGAAGAAAGCATGAAAACTATCGAAGCGGAAATTATGAAAGCGATTGAAATGGCAATGTCTTTCATGTCTCAAATGAATCCAGACAAACAATAATAGCCTAAAACAAAAGGTGCATTCTGTTATATTACAGAGGCACCTTAACTTTTTAGCTTTATTTTCATATATCATAATCTTCGTACCCTATGTTCGAAAATTTTCATTATACAGTCAATACGATATCACATTCAAATGGAAAGCATTCAGCTACTTTTCTTACATAATCCACTTTATAGCCTTGCCCGTCTTTATAAAAAAATCCCTGATCCAATTCGACCTTCACATAGCACATATTAGGATCTGATTCGTTGTTATGTGTAAAATACCAAGGTTCAAAAGCCTCAATCAACTTTTCTCTAATGTCCAAATTTTTCGGGTCAAGTGGGTGACCGATATTTGAAGCGATACCTGAAAAACTGTAGTTCATAAAAGTCAACGCAACATTTGGATTTTCTTCAATTTCATGCACTTTTCTCGATTTGGCGTATGTAACAATAAAAAAACACCCTTCATCGTAGAAGGTATCAACAAATCGGACTGAAGGTATGTTGTTAGACGCAGTTGCCAGTGCAAATTGATAATCTTTAGCAAACAACTGCTGCATCACCTCTTTTGCCATTTTATAAGTATCACTATTTGACATCTTATACCTCCTGATTGTATTCATAAAATATGCGTTTCGGTGCGTTCACAATTAAGTAGCCTTCTTCAGAATGATGTGTCTTAATCGAAATCTCTCGTCTTGCCATTAATTTTATAAATGAAATATCATATTCCGCATAGTTAGTATCATCCGTTATTAGCTTCGCTCGAAACTTTACTAAAGTTTTAAGCCATGCATCAGAAGTCAGCTCAGCTCGTGTCATAACCTGTGTCTCAACTGCATTCCACAAAGTTAAGTTGAGTGAAAAAACAAGTGCTAATACAACAATTTTAAACCAATCATGCTTTAACTCATATATGTAATCTGTAGATCTTGATGCAATAACTCGGATAAAGCTATATAATAAGGCAATCACAATGAAATTACTTATGTATGACTTGATTTTCTCAAACATTTTCCACTCCCTTTTGAAGCTATGATTTTAGATGACCAGCTCCAACTTTATTGCTAACTTAAGTCTAGCACATTTTCCAAAATTTGAGATTAATATTCTATTAATTCTGAATGATTTATATTAACAAAGCCTTTACATGAGAAAATATTACATGTAAAGGCTTCCACTAATCAGGAATATTTAATTTTCAAAATCTTATATTGAATGATCCCTTGAGGCGTTTCTACCTCTACAGGCTCATTTTTTGCTTTTAGTAGTAATGCTTTCCCAATTGGTGATAAATAAGATGCTGCTTCTAAGTCACCTAGCGCAACGTCATCGCTAGGTGATACAATCTTAAAGTCCATGCGTTCTCCATCTTCTATTGATTCCACAGTAACCGTAGATTGAATCAATACAACGGGTAGGTTTGATAAATCATCTAACTGATGACGATGTTTCTTCACCTGCTCCGAATAAGCGCGCATCTTCTCCTCATAGGCACTCTTTTCCAATTGATTCTTTCCAAAAAATTTTTCACTCACTTCTAGCAAATCCTGCTCCAACCAGCTTAAATGCTGCTGCAACAACACATGACCAGACATACTCATCCTCCTTTATAGGTTCTATTTTTTATACATTTAATGGAAGTCCCATAAAAATGCAACAAGGCATCCCGCTAAAGCGGAATGCCTATCATAACCATATCATGGAAAAGATGAAAATACAAGCCAATATGAATAGTTATTATAACAATAAAATAAGTGTCCCAAAGGTCATTAATAATAAACCAACAAATGCGCGTTTCGATAGGCGCTCTTTAAGTATAATTCTAGAAAACACAATGGTCACAAGCAAACTCATTTTATCTATCGGAACAATTATACTCGCTGGCCCAAGTTGTAATGCACTATAAAAGCATAACCATGAACCTCCTGTAGCAAACCCAGATAAGATTAGAAATAACCAGCTTTTCGAATTAATGCTTCCAATCCCTCTATAACTCCCCCTTTGGAAAACGATTCCCCAAGCCATGATTAATACAACCGCAGTTCTTATCGTCGTTCCAAGAGTTGAATTGATATTTTCAATACCTATTTTTCCCAATATTGCTGTTAAGCTTGCAAATATTGCCGAAGCTAAAGCGAACAAAAACCAATTATTGCTTTTGATTTCTATCTTTTTATTGCTGTCATTCTTCTTCTGAATCATCAAAAAGGTGCCAATACCAATTGATACAATAGCAATTACTTTATATAGAGAAATACTTTCTCCTAATATGATAATCGCCAAAATCATGGTCAATACAGTGCTTGATTTATCAATAGGGGTAACCTTATTTACATCTCCAAGTTGAAGTGCTCTGAAATAAGAGAGCCAAGACGCACCAGTAGCAACCCCCGATAGAACCAAAAAAATAAACGTTTTAGCTTGTATTTGATCAAACGCGATCTCAGCACCGGTTACAAATATCATGATCGAAGAAAAAATGAGTACAACAATCGTTCTTAAGGCAGTCGCTAAATTTGAATCCACATTTTGGATACCTATTTTAGATAAAATAGCCGTTATTCCTGCAAAAAAAGCTGAACCTATTGCTAATATTAGCCACATTTAACGCTCCTATAAAATTGATTCATATGGACAACATATGTATTAAGCTCGCACTAAATGTTATCATTTATATTTTAAACTAGTAACTAAGTATTCTTGAAGCAATATGTATCCAAAATCAGTTAACCATTTTCTTGATCACTGAGTCTCTCCACTCATCATAAGTTAAATCAGATTTTTCTTCAATAGTTTTACCATCGATCGTATAAACCTGACTTCCTAACAACATCATTCCTTGATGACACACTAGGCTGTAGCCACCCAGTACTTGATCCTCACATTTCACAATATAGACTCTTGTCATGTTGGGATAAATCACTTTAAACTGATAGGTTAAACCACTCTTTATCGTTTCGTATAGCCGCTTTATACTGCTGTCTAGTGGATGATTGGTTACCAAGTATCCTTCAACTGTAAGCGGCTTATCTAGTAGATTCTCATAGTTCAAATCGATTAGTGCAAGTTTTTTTATGTCATTAAATGAAACCGTACCACGATGATAGTAAATTTGACTACTACCAATGTATTCCAAAACGTTATATCCCTTTTCCTCTAAAAAAACTTTCGCCATTTTGTTGTTTTCATTTAACGTTTCTTGATTGCCTTCTGGAATCGCATTGAATTTGTAAAAACCGATAACTATTGCTATTAATGTAAGGCAAATAAGCAAAACAACAACCCCATTTAAGCGATTATTCTTAACTTTCAATCTGATTACCACCCTCTTGCATATAAAAATTTCACATACAAAAGTCTACCCGAAACGGGTAGACTTTAAAGCTTTATTAATCAGTCCATTATATTATTTTTCAGTGTGAATAGATGTTTTTTTCCCAAACGCAATTCCAAAACGCTTAAATGTATTACGCCGTATAAAAAACAGCCTGTGCATTGAACAATTTTTCGTAGACGTTGCCATAATCCTTTATGAGTTCATCGTGATGACCGGATTGTATGATTTTACCTTCTTGAAAAACCAAAACGCGATCACAGAATCGACAGCTTGAAAGGCGATGAGAAATGTAAATCGCTGTTCTGTTTTGAACCAGCTGATCAAACTTCATATAAATATCGTACTCTGCAATTGGGTCAAGTGCTGCAGTTGGCTCATCTAATATCACAATTGGCGCTTCTTTATATAACGCACGGGCAATGGTAAGCTTTTGTGACTGACCACCCGAAAACTTAGTCGCCGACTTGTCGTAGCTTTTGTCTAACATGGTCTCAACTTTATCGGGAAGCACTTGCAAATCGTCCCACATCCCAACTTCTTTTAATATCCGCTCCAGTTTTTTATCTGCCTCAGACGACTCGTTTTTCATCCTACTCGTCACATTTTCTTCTACGGTCAATCCCAAAAGCTTATAATCCTGGAAAACAGCTGAGATCAATGACATGTATTGATCATATTTGATATCTTGAATATCCATACCATTTAACGTTATTTTCCCAGAAGAAGGTTTATACAATCGTGTCAGTAGTTTGACAAAAGTTGTCTTGCCTGCACCATTTAAACCAATAATCGATATTTTTTCATTAGGTTTAATTTTTACAGAAATATTTGACAGGGTATTCTCTGACGCTCTTGGATATTTGAAGCTTACATCGTGAAATTCAATCGTATAGCTACCGGTTAGTTCAACATCTTGATCCCCAGTCATATCTGAAGTTGGAATTTCTTCATAGGCAACGAGGAGCTGAAGCTGATGACTGATCCGATAAGCTTCCATAAAGCTACTTACAAAGTTATTTAAGCTTGCACTAAACTTTCCTACAGCACCCGCGTAAAGCATGAAATTGCCCACTGTAACAAAACCCTTTAGTGCTCTATAAACCAAAAATGCATAAATGGCTACCATCTGAATCTGTGCATTAACATTGACCAATCCATTTAGGCGACTTATTCCGCCATAAACCTTAATATAGATTTTGTTAGTCTGTAAATTAACGCGATCCATTTTATCCAGTATCATTCTAAAGCTTTTATATAGCCTGATATCCTTTGCAATCTCAAGATCGCCAGATTGATTGATATAGTAGACAAACTCTCGGTTCGCATTCACTGACTCAGTAGATTCTTTGTAGTAAAGTGCTTGTATTTTTTTAAAGATAAAGCTATTGATCCAAACTATCACAATGACAAGAAGAAGCACCCATGGGCTAAATGTCCATATGAGCACAGACAGTGACAAAATTAAAAATGACTCGTTGACAATAGTTGAAAGTGCATTTACCATGCCAAACATCAGACCATGATTTCTAACTGCAAATAGAGCACGTTCCTTTAAATTTAAGATATCTGGATCTTCAACATTTTCAAAATCCAAATCCACGGTTTTAGCAGAAATATAGCGTTCGAACGCATTATTAAATTGATCTGTTTGTAGGTCACATCGTGCTTGCAGGATTTTTTCGAAAATACCAAATATAAAATTCAAGCCTGCAATTATAAAAATCATTCCCACTAGTAGCTCAGTTCTCTGTGCGCCCATCAATTCATCGACGATGAATTTAGGACCAAAAATAAAAATAAGCGGCCTTAGTGTTTTAAATAAAGATAGACCTAACAGTGTTAAACTGTATTTTGGTGCTAATTGATGCACTAGCTTGGTGAAATATTTGAAAACTTGTAAGGTTGTATGTTTCGTTTCACTTGGTTTCATTATGCGCTCACCTCCGACTGAGTTTGATAATACTGTGCTTGAAGGTTGAACATATGTGCATATTTTCCTTTAAGTGCCATAAGCTCAGAGTGAGAACCCGATTCGATAATCTTACCATCTTCGATAAAAACAACTTTATCACAAAACTTCGTACTTGATAGACGATGTGAAATAAAGATTGCAGTTCTGTTGCCAATCATATCATTAAAGCTTTCATAGATGTCCTTTTCAGCGATTGGGTCTAAAGCGGATGTCGGTTCGTCTAAAATAACAATTGGTCCGTTTTTATAAAGTGCTCTTGCAAGTGCTAACTTTTGGTTTTCGCCACCAGAAAGCTCTATGCCATCGTCGTAAATGACTTTTAGCAGTTCTGTATCGATAGACTTACCTAACGTTTTAACCTTTTTCTCAAGTCCAGAGTGCTTTAAAGCATCCCATACCATAGTTTCATCAGGTGATTCACATGAAGCGACATTTTCTGCGATGCTAGCTGCAAGTGGCTTGATTTCCTGGTAGACAACTGAAAACAATTTATAATGCTCTATAAGTGGTACTCTAGCTATGTCCGTTCCAGAAATGTGAATTTCGCCTGAATTTGGACGATAAAGTCCCGTTAACAGTTTAATTAAGCTGGTCTTTCCGGCACCGTTTGTTCCAACAATTGCCAGCTTCTGTCCTGCGGGTATTTCTAAGGTAAACTTATCAAATACTGCCTTCTCACTATCTGGATACTTAAAACAAATGTCTTTAAAGCAAATATCATGGCGCTCACCTTTTGGCGCTTCAAGAGGTTCAACCAGAACAACATTCCCATCGATCTCCATGTAGTCTCGATAATCATCTACATATCTAGCTGCAAGTCTAAGTAACGTCACTTGTCGCATCAGCTCTTGCATCCATACTGCAAAGCCACTTATGGTACCTGTATAGAGGATGAAGTCACCAAAGGTTAATCTCCCATTCAATGTTAAGTAAGTAATGTAGCCATAGACGATTCCATCTCTAAATAGAACCAAAACCGTATCCAATAGCTCTACTTTTAAAAATTCTTTATAAATCGTTTTCTGTATTGCTTCAGTCTTTCGGTTAAAATACAACATTTTTTGTAGTAGCATCTCTTTAAGCTGGTAGATTCGAATGTCTTTACCAAACTCAAAATCCGTCATAATTCTGGCCAAATATCTAAATTTTCTCTCATCTGGTCTGAGTTCATCTTCTTTTGAATGTTGGAACTTATTGGCTTTGTCCTTTCTTCTGTAAATAATAGTCACACTGAATAATAAATAAATTAAAACCAAAGGATTAAGACTAAAAATAATCCCTAAATAGCCGATGAATCCAAGTAAATAACCAACTATAGAGAAGGTATTTTGCATGACACCACCCATCCCAAATTGAGGGTTGCTAGTCGTCCATTTCGCTCTATGTAACGCATTTTGAGTATCGACATTTTCCACATGATGGTAGTCGAGTTGCATCGCTTTACCATGCAAATCTAAACCGAAAAGCATCCTTGTTCTCGCCATTTTCATACGATAAACGCCAATGCATGCCTCTTTTGTAAAATAGACAATTGATGCGACGATCAAAGTACAAAGCAAAATCGTAATAATGTAGTTTGTGGATTGTTTTGTCGAAACCGCATCAATAATTAGCTTAGGAACCACTACCCATATAAATGGTGCAATTGCAACTGCTATAGAGTTAACTAAAGTTAACCACATTGATTCTGGTTGCCACTTAAACATATGCTGTAATGTAAATACGATGTTGTTCATTAAGCTGCGTTTGTCCTTATTTTCTTTATTGGACATCTGTATCCCCCCTTGTTTGAATTTCGATGTTAATTATATATATATACTATCTATTTTGTAATAATTAAATATCAAGTATTATTATTTTTTATAACTATTGTTTTAAAACATATTATTTTTTGAATAAATATTTATAAATAATATTTATTTTTAAATACATATTGTTTAATGCAATAAATATTAAAACACAAATTAATCACAATTGAATTAAATCGTCCAATTATTTATCCCCATATAAATAATTGTAGGTCTTTTCTTCGAGATCATAAAAGGGTTGTAAGAATGTTAAATCTGGCGCACTCCCTCCGAGACCACTTTTTTTATAAAACTCATTTGTACTTTCATAAAAGTAACCCTTATTAAGTGATTTTAAGTTAACGAGATCCGTTTCCGTAAGCTTATTATGAGATGCAAGATTACGCATTTCACTTAAATATCGGTTTGTGAACGCCAAAGTAATGTCTATCCTATAATCAAAACTAGATAAACTCTCTATAATCGTTTGCGTCTGATTAACGATGTTATATGTATGGTCTAATGTCTCATAAAGATCGGATTGATCGGCTAACGACTTCTCTCCTTTACTGTAGGCATTCGCCGAGAGAAATAATGTGTTTAGCTCTTCTGTTAATATTCGACTTACACTACTATGAATTTTCGCAATGGCTCGTTCCCCTTCATCTGAATCTATTCTGAGAAAATTATAAGCCACAAAAGCAAATAACAAAAGAAATAGTAACATAGAAAACATAAGCCGTTTGTTTTTCATCATACAAGCCTCCTAACTCTTCTTACCAAAAACCAATTCTTCTCCCAGCTCAGATACAGCCATCACGATTGCCCCTGCTAAATAGATAATTGCAAACGGTATATAACTCATGATTTTTAGCATTATATCATATTGATTTCTATAAACCATATGGCTGCCAATTACAGTAAAAATTATGCCTCCTACAATAACACCTAAACCCTTAAATATTGATTTCATAAGACACCTCACTTTTTATTTTTTCTTCCTAATTGCAACAAGCGATAGGGCTTTTTAACATAATAATTAAAGAAATTTTTTCCCTTTTCTACCTCTCCTAAAATCTTTTGAATGACCGACATCAGCTGCGTATTCCCTTTCCAATAACGCGTGAGTACAGAAGGTGGCACATCATTAAAATAAGAGTTCAGTGTTGTGGCAACAACAAAAAGGTCGTCAGCATAACCCGTTGGGCCAAGTATATCCGGTATAAAATCTATAGGTAACATAAAATAGAGAAGCGCATAGGCCGCTTTTTTCTTATGAATGCCATCTAATTTGGGGTCAAAGGTCAATTGCCACATGAGATAAAACAGATCAGGTGCAAAGAAGATAACCTCTCCCAGCCCCTTCGGTATCTTTTTATCCTTTAACCAGCTCAAGACTTTAACTCTTAAATCCGCATAAAAGGAAGCGGAATCTTGATCGACTTCCGCTATAGCTGTCATATCTAAAGCCTTTTCATCGCCTAACGCTTTAACCTTGTTATTCACTTTTTGATGGTTTAACCACTTCATTTTCATACACACTCTTTCTTATCTGCTCTGACATCATATGATAAAACGCTTCATGCTTCATGCTTAACGCATATGTCAATACAAGTTCATCTATAAATGCCAAAATCTGAACCAATCCGTTATGCAAGTCACTCGGCCCAATACCATCCATAATCGCACTAAATTTTTCATGTTCATCATCTGAAAGGTACTGAGAAAGACGTTTCATCCCTAACTTACCATTCTGAGGATCTTTGATCGCTCTTAAAATCAAGGATAAAGTCCCTGTCATATGACTTGCCAGCCTTGAAGCCCATATCAAATCATTGCGATTATAAGCAGCATCAAACTCCAAAAGATTAAATGTCAACTCGTCCAAAAGCTGTTGAATGCTTTCAGTATCGATATAAAAACCTTCATTTTGATAATCTCTAAGCATTTGAGTGGGATCGTAAAGCGCTTTAACTTCACCAGTGCAAACAAGCGACTTTTCTGTCACTGTATAAAGATCAAAATGTAGCCCATCTTCAAATACTGCAACGATTTGTGGCGCCACAAAATTTACCTCTTCCACAAAGACCATACTTTTATACTTTTCTAAATGCATTAAACGCCTATGTAAAAAATCATGTATAAGCGTTTCAGTTACCATACAATATAAATCTACATCTGAATAGTCATCATCCTGCTCTTTCGCGATAGAACCCTTTAAAAAAACCGCTATCACAGCAGGATCTGCAATCAGTGACTTTACAATTTTATCGATGCTTTCCCTTTGGCGATGTCCCGCTATCATTCTAGCTCCCTCACTAAAACTTGATTTTCTCTTCAGCATAATAATTGCTTGTATCTGGATTACCAAGTCCATTTAAAACCTCACGGCATAAAGCTTCCCATGCTGTCTTTTTTTCAGATGCGTGTATCGGTGCTTCTAGAAACACTTTTAAATGGGCTGCAAATTCTGGCGCTATCTGACGCATTTCAGTGTAGCCATGCTTTGCGTAGACAGGCATTTTAACGAGATATTTGACTGCAATATCACAAAGTAACTTTATTTGAGAATTTGTAAAAAACAAGAAATCCTCATATGCGCCTGCATCATACAAATCGATACCATCATAGTAGACAGTTTCCACATAGAAAGCAAAATCAATCTTTTGACTATCGTTTAATCTAAAATCATAGGCAGCTTTTTTTTCAATAGCCTTCTCTTGTATCCGCTTCAGTTGATGATTGGGATCTACTAATATTTTAGCATCAGAATAAATTCTAACCGACGTCATATCTTTCTCTAAACGGTCAAAGTATTTCCACTCTGGAGAAATAAAATACTCGAACTCTTGATCTTCAAAGAACATACGGCCTCTTGCTGAGAAAGCATCATCCGCGCCTAGCAAAAAGATATCTATGTCGGAATGTTCTTGCATTTGCTGAGTCACATATGACCCAGTTACCATAGCGCCGACAACTTGATGCTTCTCCTTCATCAGCTCTATAAATCTATCGATTTTACCACTTAATTGAGAATAATCCAATTTTGTTTACCCCTTTCTTTGGAAACAGTTGTTTCGTTCTTCTGATTTTCAGTTGCCTTGGTGACAGCATCCTGTTCACTCTCTTTTATGACCTTCAAACAGGTTGGCTTGATGTAATGATCTAAATCAAACATCAGCTTTAAATCGGCTGTCGCCAAAGCGCTTAAATTCACTTCTTTTATAGCCACCTCATCTATCAGTTCATCTTTCCAAATATACCAAAGTTCAATATCTGTAATTCTATTTTTATCGAACTGCTCCTGTATATATTGAATTAACTTACGTGCTCTTTCATCATTATACCGCCAAGAAAGCTCTGCTATATAAGGTTTACTGGTATAATAAGGGCCATAACTGTGCTGAATATTGATTTCACACTTGATTGTAATTTCATCGAAATCACTTTCATCCTCTACCTGAATGACGACTTTGGCATCAGGATCAACATTTGCACCAATCAAAAGCTCCGGTACTTCATGATTTTTCTCGATTAAGTCATTGATGGAATAATAGCAAATTAGATCATTTTTCACTTCCGTTAATGGTGCATCTGATGCAAAGAAGAAGAATTGACTCATATTACCTCCCTATAACGAACCTTTACTTATGTATAATTTCCAAAATGTCTCTTTGCTCAGTGACCACAGCGAGTTTATATCAACATCATTAACGGAACCGAACATTTCATAAAAAATAGTATTACCAAAAATATATGAAGCATAAAAATCTGGATTCATCTCTCTAAAAAATAGTCGATCATTCGGAATGACTCTAGGATCATATTGAGCCCATTCAAGTTCTGTCTTATAGCCTAGATTATAAAAATAATGATCTACGTTAAATTGCTTAAACATCATATAATCTGAAAAATATGTTGCGAGTCCCTCATAATAGATGTTATCTGAAAAGCGATACGAAAGATTATCAAAATCTACTGTTTTTAGATGTGCGAACTCATGTGTCAATATTTCATATAAAGCATATTCATTGTTTTTCAAAAGGTTGGGGTTAACCCAAATGATTATTGCGTTATTCGATAAAGTGACCCCATAATTTGAAATACCACTCGGAAGCAACATTACATTGATCTTATCTACATCAAATCGCATACATAGATCAGTAAGATATAATACAACCTTTTCCCTAACTTTCTGATTTAATATAGACTCGTTAATGCGATCAAGACCACTATAACTAAAGGTAAACGGATCTTGCTCTAAAAGCGTCTGAACCGACGATATAACTATATCGTTATCCTTACAGTGATCATCTAAGAAGTCCGATAACGACCTACCTAACGTTTCATTATAATACACATCAACACCAAATGGATCCTTGGCTGTCTTTTCGTACAACTTTAAAATTTGATCGCTCGGATAAATCAATGCAATAGTGGGTTGATGTGTCTCTGAAGCTGTAAATATATAAAAGGAGGTTATTAATAGTCCAATTAGCACGAATCCTTTAAATCGTAATATACATAAAGCTTTTGCGCTTTTCATCATGATAGCCCCTCAAAATTAAGCTAGATACTATGCTAATCTAAAACGTTAGTTCATAAATTAAGCAAACTATATTTTTATTAAAGTCCAAACATCTCATATCGATTTTGAATTGAGGTTTCTTGTGCTATTAACTCTGCTTTCATATGTATTGAAATTGTAATAAGAAAAATGATTTAATTTTTTTGATTAGTATCTATTTCTTTTTTTTCACGGAGTCTCCTCCATTTTAAATTTCGTTCTCAGAATCCTCATGCTTTAGCCGCCTCATTAAAATCGCTATTAACAGATAGAGTGGAAATGTCAAAGCACCATAGATTGAAAACTGGACGGTATTCCAAACAAATAGTAAAACCACTGTTATCAGAAGTGCTGGAATACCGGTCATTTCTATGTTGCCTACAATTGTAGGTGTCGAATTCTCATTATACTGCTGAACAACTAAAATTACTGAAAATATTATACTGATTATAATTGCCAAACGAATAACAAAGTATAAATATCCCTTAAATAGGGTCTTCACTTGAACTAATTTCATACGCCCTCCCAGATAACTATACAACCAGTGTCTTTAAGTCCGTTACAAGCTCATTAAGTTCGAATATAATTTGAATTTGCTCCTTAGAGTCTACCTCAAAGTGTGACAGTGTGATCACATTCTCTGTTGGTTCATCTGACAAGCAAATGCGCTGCTTAGTACCAACCATAGAGGTTGGCCATCCAATTTCTCCTAATAGAAGTGATTTCATCTTTTTTTGTAAAGTAATCGCACGCTTAGACAACACGCTTAGCCAGTCATAACGATTAATATTCACTTCTGTTGGTGGTAAAGCATCTATAAATTCACTAGCGACTTTCTCCTCAGACAAAACATCTAGTAAGAAGAATACCTTCTCAAAGAAAGAATCAGCTTGAGTATTAATTAACGTAAATTCCTTGCGATTACGTATCATCTTAATAAGCTCTTCTTGATAGAACGCAATTTCATGGTACTTGATCATCCATTCTGACATTTACCACCTCCTATTCAGACTCTGAAATCCAATGCTTCACTAAAGCATTAAACAGCTCGGTCTTCATTTTATTATATGCCTCAAACATTACAAAACGCTTACATCTAAAGATTTCTAATTAAAATTTAATTTATATCAATATATATGAAACTATTACATTTGTATGTCATCGTAGGCTTTCTTGATCTTCCAAAAGGTTAGAGCATATGGCACATCTACTCCTAAAAACGCAATTGTCCAAATACCTAAAAAAACACCTCGACTGTTAGGAACAAAACCTATAAAGAATAAAATCGCCAAATTAAGCACGCCTAGCATAATTAGGTTAAATTTCGCATTAATTGGTGTTGATAATTTTTTAATTCCCGATTTTTTGACAGTTTCATAGCATTCCTTATGATATTTTACAAAATGTGTAAGTCCTGATTTACATAGGATTAAATCTTCCTTTTGATCAATTTGATTATCACAATGCTCACAGATTAATTCTTTATTTTGTTGCATGTGTACCTCCCATTTCTAATGATATATAACCTCAATTTCGATTGTATCTTGCAAAATACGCATTAAAGAAACGTCTTCAGACTCTTAACGACTCTCTCATCACGACCTACTGTCGTTTCAGCATGTCTCATAGAATTTAGTATTGCCGCCTCTGTAGCTTCAATAGTAGCCTGGAAAACCGAATCTATTCTAGTTTCATGAATTATTTGCATTTGAGACAACGCTTGCTCTGAGCTATGATTTATCCGATGTGCAGTTGAAAAACCATAAAATACGTCTCCACTACCTGTACCAAAATACGCTCCAGTTCTAGCCATGCCAGCTGGAATGCGCTTTAATACTCTCTTAAGTTGACGATCACTTAGCGGTATATCAGTTGCAATAACAGCAATCATAGATCCTTGCTCAGCACGCTCTGACTGTTCTTGTATGGCTTCGCCCGTTTTCAATCCATCTATAGTGAATTTTGATAATGAACCAAAATTGGTTAAAACAAGGACGCCGAGCGTATATCTTTTTTGATCTAGCGTAACGATTCTTGAAGCTGAACCAATACCACCCTTTAGATTAAAGGCAACCATTCCAGTTCCAGCTCCTACAGCACCTTGCTCGAATGACTCGTTCGCACTTTCAATGGCGATTCTTACATGTGACTCTTCTATCGCCATATTTCGAATCGCATTGATATAACCGTCATTGCACTCCCCAACTATGGGATTAACGGAGCCAGCAGTCAGACCAATATCTGGATTTTGTTCTAGCATATACTGTATCAGGCCAGTTGCGACTCTTCCAACGCTAAGCGTATTCGTGAGTAATATTGGCGTTTCAAGCGTTCCCAATTCGTCTATTTGCATGAGTCCTATGCTTTTTCCGAAGCCATTCATCACATACGTTGCTGCAACCACTTTCTCTTTGAACAAATTACCCTCATGAGGTAGAATCGCTGTAATACCCGTTTGTATATCGCCATCCTTATATGTGAAATGCCCCACGGTTACTCCCGGTACATCTGAGATAAGATTTTTATGACCACTCTCAAGCTTGCCTATCTTTAGTTCTTCAAGCTCAGCTAAAGTCGGTATATCTGGATGCTTTCTCATATTTCCCTCCTTTTAGAACTAATTGGACTCTAATGATTTAGACCTCTACTTCAATTATAATAAAAATAAGGTAAAACCACCAGTTTTCATATATAATAGTAAGTAGTTTTACGCCAAATTATTCTCAAATACACCTATTATAGGGCCTTTTGACTAGGTATCCTGATTAATTTAACATATGAGGACTTATATGAAAAGAAATATATGTGCAGTCTGCGTGATCATCGTATTGCTATTAACTGGATGCGCGACACCGACTGATAACGATACATTGCAAACGCTTAATTTTAACCTAGGCTCTGAACCTGGAACCCTTGATCCACAATTAAATAAGGATTTGTATGGCGGTAGTGTTATTAATAACCTTTATGAAGGACTCTTCAGGTGTGTTAATGGTGTTGTGGTACCCGCTATTGCTAAATCATATTCAGTAAGTGCAGATGGTTTGAAATATACCTTTAAGCTCATAAATTCAAAATGGTCAGATGGATCAGAATTGACCGCCTATGATTTTGAATATGCATGGAAACGCGCTTTAGACCCTAAATTAGCCTCAGAATATGCCTACCAGCTTTATTATATAGCAAATAGTGAAGCCTATCACAAAGGACTTAGCCCAGTTGAAAGTGTTGGTATAAAAGCGGTTGATGCAAATACGCTCGAGGTACTGCTGAATCAGCCTACACCCTTCTTCCTTGAGCTTTTAACCACATTTACCTTTATGCCTACAAAAAAAGAAGTCGTTGAAAGCAAATATGATGGTGCTTGGTCGCTTAATCCAGCTACTTCAGTAACAAATGGTCCCTTTAAGCTTGACACATTTAATTCTGGGAGCCAAATTAAACTTGTTAAAAATCCAGAATATCATAACCGCAGCAGCGTATCATTGGATGTTATCAATATCTATATGATCAACGAAGCAACGACAAGTCTGACGGCTTTCGAATCGGGACAAATAGATATAATTGATTCTGTACCAAATGTAGAAGTTCCAAGATTACTGAATGAATCCCATCAGTTAAAAATCAATCCAATGATTGCGACTGCCTATTATGGCTTTAACATTTTAAAAGCACCGTTTGACAACCTGAATGTCAGAAAAGCGCTCACCTTGGCTGTAAATCGTAAGCTTTTAGTAGAAGAGGTAACAAAAGCTGGCGAGCTTCCTGCAGCTGGTTTTATGCCTCCTGGGCTCTTAGATGCCTATGGTAAGGACTTTAACATGGTAGCAGGTGATTATGGTTTGGAGTATAACCCCGATTTAGCTAGACAGTTAATGTCGGACGCGGGTTATCACAATGGCGAGGGCTTTCCAACCGTCGAATTATTTTATAATACTTCTGAATCCAACCATTTGATTGCTGTAGCACTTCAAGAAATGTGGAAGAACGAGCTTGGAATTTCAATAGAACTCGTCAGTCAAGAATTTGCAGTTTTTCAGACTACAAAGGCTGAAAGACAGTACCAAATCGCAAGAGGTAGTTGGTTTGGCGATTATTCAGATCCACTTTCAATGCTTGAAATTTGGACCTCAGATAATCCAATTAATTCAACTGGTTGGACCAATGATAAATACGATGCACTCATTTCAAGTGCAAAATCAAAAAACGATGCTTCAAGGTACAATGACTTGTATCAGGCTGAATCCATTTTAATGAGTGAAGCCCCTATCCTACCACTGTACTATTATACCGATTTGTATATGGTTTCTGATTCCGTTACAGGCTATGAAAAAACAAATACAGGTTTATGGTACTTTGGAAAAACAAAAAAATCATAATGGGAGTCAATCATGCGTACAAACCTATCCGTTATATTAAAAGCTCTTAGCAATGGCATCCTTGATCCTTACGTTTTCCCCAATTATGAATATTCAGGCATTAATCAAATGTCTTTTTTTACTGCCATATTTCCACTTTACTTTCTAAATTCGGAAGAAAATAAGGCACTTCTTCAGGTTACTAAAAACAACTCGAGTCGCCTGTCTAACTTATTTACAAGACAAACTGATCCTAAGCGTAGAGAAATAAAGTTTAGAGAAAGATTTGTTAACACCTTTGATAAATACTTTTTCGAGGAAATGCTTTTATCTGCTAAATACATCCTTCGAAATTATAACGAAGGTGCGTTTGAGACTTGGATCGAAGATTTATTAACCTTAGATGTAGCTTTAAAAGAAGAAGAAAATATGTTCTTCTACCATCAGCTTTCAAGCACTTATAAAAAATCGCCAGAATATGCACTAGCATTACTTATAATATGGGCATTTCACATCGACGATTATAAACAAATCATTCAAGTTCTAGAAGAAATGACTTATAATAACGCCAGTCAGCTAATTAAACAGAATGAGGAAATGAGAGCATTAAATAAATTAATCGAGGATTATCATCTTGACCCCTTGGATGTCTTTGACTTTATAGACATTGCATATAAATATGGAATTTCAGGCTATTTAGGTGCAATTGCGATCAAGACCTATGTCGACTCACATACGCACAATAACCCACTAATCTCATCTGAGCTCGCCGACATGTATTTCTATGGCAATAATTTTTTAGAGCTACAGAAGGATAAGGCAATGAACCTATATACCATTAATGCAAACTCAGGATATGGCCCAGCACTGTGGTCGATTGGTCAAATTAGCTCAAATGAGCGTTTTGATATCAATCAAACACCGGTTAAGTTTTCAATGCACTATTATGAGCGCGCAATTGATCAAAATCATGCCTTGTCCTATAACAATATAGGTAAATGGTGGATTTATGCGCTTCACTATCACGTCTATAAAAGTGTTGGCGTTCCCGGCTATCAAAACATCTATGTTAACCAAGGGCGTCAAGCAGTTTCAGATATTTATAACATTATGATTTCAAGGGTCGATTTCAACTCATTTTTAGATCATTACGGTTTTACAAAAACCGTTGATTTCCAAAGCTTGAGTACAGTAGAGATAGAAGCACTTTTAATACGATTAGAGGATGCTGAGAACTATATCGTCGATCATTTTATTATGCAAGCTTATATCAAACAAAAGTATTTTTTCTCCTTAGGAAGCTGTGTTACCTTATACGATAACCAATTAAATAGAAGAAGATCCTTTACTGATAAATATGGGATAAAGCCCTCCAAGGAAAGAGAAAATGCTTCATGGGAAAAATACGTCTATCATGTTAGTGAATACTCTAAATATCAAATTTCATCAGCCCAATTAATCTATGCTAAATATTTAATGCAGATAAATGCCGAGCCGCAAGATATCTATGAATACCTTTATAAAGCGGCTTATGAGCTACCTGGTAACGAGCTGAATCACGAAGCCATGTTGGAATTTCTAATCTACCATGTCGATCCTAGGGTTGTCTATAAGAAAAATCAAATTAACTTTGACAAAAGCTTAATGGCAACTCTTGATGGCTACCGACCAAACTATCAATCCAAAACCTACCACGCCTTAAATGCAGTTAAATTGATGCTCAGTCATCTTAAAGCTTCTGCTCTCGTCTATGATGCTTATGAATTTATTATCGATTGTTTAAATGCGGAGGCACTTGCTCATCCTGAGGAAAAGAAGCTATATGAATCTGTTATTGATAGATTTATCAGGCAGTTTAAGCTTTAAAACCTTTCGAATACTCATTCAAATATATATCCAAATAAAAAAGAGACTGAAATTCAGTCCCTTTTTTATTTGGATTATTTATTATGGAATGTCAAAGATAGTCTTAGTTTCTTTCGAGCTGTAATATCATCAACCTCTCAAGCTGTACGGTTTCTATAGCTTCTGGTGATTTTCTCTTTGCTCTATTTAGAAAAAATCTTGCACGGCTCATGTTATCATCTTCTAAACTGATTAGTACATGCTTAACCAATCTGGAATACTCTTCTCCAGTGACCATCAATACAAAATTATTCTTAATAAATCCGATCAATTCCCCAATATTCGATTTAAACTGCCAATTTTGGTTAGTTTGTTGAGATTCGATCATATTACCCCTCCTAAGAATTACGTTAACCTCTTAGCACTATCATAGACTAAGTACGTTCTTAGAATCAATGCCAACCTCTCTTAGAATGGTTCAATTTTAGTTATGAAACGTTGTTTTTTTGCATATTTCTCTCTATCAAAACGCCTGTAAGTGTATTTACTGGGCAGATTGCACACCAGCTTCTAGGACGGTACATAATGCCAAGGATTAATCCAAAGACTGTTGAAGTGAACATTATTGAAAAGACCCGATAGCTTAAATGTATAACTGCAGGAGGAAGTGTGATCTGGACGAGCTGAGGTAGATCAAACGGCATTTTAAATAGCATTAGAAAACGTACATAATCCATAGGTGGCGCCTTTAAAGCGGCAACAGCCAGTGTTGAGTAACTAATCATAACCAGATTGATACAAAAGAAATTGAGGATAAACCGCTTTGTTTTATCCGAATATAGGCCTGTTGGTGGTTTTAATCCAAATGATATCCTTTTAAGTAGCTTTGAGAACAAACTCGCCCTTGGGCAGTACTTCTTACACCACAACTTCTCTTTATATCGGTACGCTAAGTAAAAAGGTGTTAATGCACAAACAAACCCTAATAGTCCAAGCGCGATATTAATTAAACTAAGCATAAAAAATACTATTGTCCCTATGAACAAAGCATCTTGCCACATTACTTTATTTTTTAACATAAAAACCTCCCTCTAAGGGCATAGTCTAACAAACCAATTAGAGAGAGGTCAAGTGATTGAGTCACCTCATTACTTATCTTTATTGCGCTTTTGTTGATTGCTATCTAGCGCCACCCCTATCGCTACGCCTATTGCTATTCCTAAAGCCAGATTATCAAATATAATCCCATAAGCAACACCTAAAGCAATCCCTATTCCAATAAAAGAGCCATTTTGATAAGCTTTCTTTTCCTTCGTATTATTGTTTTCAGTTGTATTTTTTTCTGTATTTATATTTATATTTTCATTTGCATTTGATTTTTCATTATTTTTATTATCCTGTTCTAAACTCATGATATTCCTTTCTCTTCTTATACTCGACTATTATATTATTTATTCATAAAATAGTTTAGACTGAACTATATCCACAACTACTTAATTAGGCATATACTCATAAATGTTTTGAGTATTAATTTTTCTTTAGTTATCGATTCATCAACACTTTTGTAGCCTAATAACTTACTAATCTCATGTATGGCTTTATTATCCCCAAGAAGCGCATTTCTAATCATTATTCACTCTCCTCAACTGACTGGCGCCCTTCTACTTTTTCCTTTAGAATTAAATAGGCAGCGTAAGACCAAGGATGATAACACTTCATCTCATGTCTTTGGTCATACATGTGTTTTTGATAAATGAAAAGTGCCTCATCTAAATCAGTTGCTTCTCGCAATTTTTTAACAAGTGGCTGATCCTCTTTTTCCTTCCAACTGGTCTTGTCGGATAGGTGTACTATTTTAGCTATTAAGGAAGGTTCCGCCTTTAAAGTGGTATGGCACTCAATGGCTTCAAGTACAGCTTCATCTTTAATATTAAAAACAAACTCAGCTAAAAATCTAGAACAGATTTGATGCAGGATACTAGGCGCATTTTTCTCACAGTTAGTAGCGATGTAGCCAAAAGACTCACAAAAATCAAAAACCGTTTCAGCAGGAATCACTCTCCCGACATCATGAAGCAGGACCCCTATCTTACATCGTTCATAGGTTGTGGTATCGAGTGAATATCTTAATTTATGTAATTCTAGTTCTTCAAGTACTTCAATCGTATGTTGATATATATCCTTCTTATCAAGGGTGTTAAAAAAAACTTCAACCTTACTTTGAAGGTCTGAACCCTCTAAAAATGGATCAGGTTTAAGTCTGTATCGTTCTAACAACTCCATACTAATAATACCTCCTTTGGAAAATTGAACCGATTATGCTAAATACGCTTTTATAGAAAAAATGAATCTTTAAAAAATTATGATTCAATTATAACAGTTTTACTGAAAGCTGTCTGTTTGTAATACAAATTCAATATTCAGTTAACAGAATTCTAATGAAATTCTCATGATATAGAAAGCACTAAGTGCTATAGTAAAGCTATAAAAAAACCAACTCTGAACCAGTAGCTATGCTCCGTGAAACCACCCCCAAACCCCAAGGTTTCCGCATAGTTGCCGGTTTTTTGTTTTTTTGGTTAACAATCACCTCTATTGTTAACCATTTCGTTTTTATAGTTGACATTCTGCGTGAGCGCCTCTATACTGTTAACGTAATAACAAATTAATCAATCAGGAGCGTTTTATGAAATTAACCACAAGAGATTTAACTATGATTCCTTTGTTTACAGCACTTATGTTTGTTGGTGCTAAGGTTAGTATTCCATTTTCAGCTGTACCAATCACTTTCCAGCTCTTTTTTAGCATTTTTGCTGGTTTACTACTCGGTGCTAGAAACGGTTTTATTTCACAATTATTGTACATTGCCATGGGACTAATCGGCCTCCCGGTGTTCACATATGGCGGTGGCTTCCAATATATCTTCAACCCGACTTTTGGGTATCTCATTGGCTTTGCATTTTGTTCACTCATTTTAGGGTACCTTGCAGAACGCACTTCGAAGTTAACCCTCATTAAGCTCATCGGCATCTCGTTGATTGGCTTTGCATTTACGTACATTTTCGGAAACATCTATTTCTATATGATTAAAAATCTATATGTCGGTACACCAATGGCATTATCTGCAATTTTCAAAATTATGGTGCCTTATATGATTAAAGACTTTGTACTTTTAATTGTTGCTGCATATATCTCTTCGCTCTTGATCCCAAGACTGAAGCAGGCCTGTCTCTATTCTAAAAAGGAACTTGCTTAATGATGGCAGAAAAAAATAGTATCGCAAATAGAAGTTTTATCCATACTTGTACAACACTTGTGCTCGATGGAAAAGACCTGCCTCTAACAGAACTTGTCAAGCTCTATGAAATTGGTATGTCTGATATTGCTTACTTAGATCTCATCTCTGCAGGAGCCAATCAAATCCGCGATCAATACATGGGCAATCATGTGGATCTGTGCACCATTTTAAGTGCAAAATCGGGAAAATGTTCTGAGGACTGTAAGTATTGTGCACAGTCAGCGCATTATAGCACAACCTGTGATAGTTATGAGCTCCTCAACTACGAAACTATTTTAGCTAAGGCTAAGGAAGTGGAAGCGTCAGGCGCACACCGTTTTTCACTTGTAACCAGTGGTCGTTCCATTGCCTCAGAAGGCTTTATAGATGATTTGGTTTCAGTCTACAGTCGTTTAAAGCAAGATACAAATTTAAAGCTGTGTGCCTCTCATGGTTTGGCGACAAAGTCAGAGCTTGAAAAACTTAAGGCTGCAGGGGTCTCTATGTACCATCATAATGTTGAAACGGCGTCAGAAAGATACGAGTTCATCTGTAGTACACACAGCTATGAAGATCGACTGGATACGATAAAGAACGTTCAAGCAGCGGGATTAGACCTTTGCTGCGGCGGTATTATCGGCATGGGTGAATCCATACAAGAAAGACTTCAAATGGCGATTGAGATCAGAGCACTTGGCATCAAATCTGTACCAGTTAATGTTTTGATGCCTATAGCTGGTACGCCTATGGAAAATCAAACCGTACTTTCACCAGAAGAAATCTTGTTGACACTTGCGCTTTACCGCTATGCACTCAAGGATGTCAGTATCCGATATGCGGGTGGTAGAATGGCCTTAAAACACCTTCAACAAAAAGGCTTTGAATCTGGCGTCAATGCGGCATTGGTTGGCAACTTCTTAACGACACTCGGTAGCGATGTTGATAGCGATAAACAAATGATACAAAACGCAGGCTTAAACTGCGAACTAATATAATATGTAATAATATAATATAACTAAAAACCTCAGTCCTTGATCTATGTTAGGTCTCTCATGCCATCAACCGTTTTTATAAAACAGTCTTGTACATGAAGCACCTCTCAATAGGTAATGACTGAGGTTTTATTTATCAAAATTTAAATAAAGCTAGCAAATAGCATAATGTTTAATACCGTTAATATCACGCCGATTGCTATTAAAACTAATTTTGTAGACAGTGGATTCTTATACTTTCCCATCACCTTTTCAGATGACGTCAGATAGATCTGAAGAAACACTGTGATTGGCAACTGAATGCTGAGCATCATCTGACTGTAGATAAGCCCCTTAAATGAGTCTTGAATTAAAAAGATAATCAAGGTTGCAATCCCCAAGATGCCGATGACACCAAATTTTGAATGTATGTCCTCGATGTTATATGGTTCGCCAAACATTCCAGCAAATATTGAACCTCCTGCCATGCCAGCAGTGATCGTAGAGGAAATACCTGAAAATAATAAAGCGATGGCAAAGACTAAAGCTGCTCCCGAGCCTGCGAGGGGCTCAAGCATGTTCTTAGCGATCGAAAGCTCTTCTACGTGAATTTTATCTGCAAAGAAAGTGGTTGCGGCAAGTATAATCATCGCACTGTTAATTGCCCAGCCTACCCCCATTGAAAACAGCGTATCTAAAAACTCAAATGACAATTGCTTTTTGATCACACTTTCATCTTGAAGATTCCACTGACGACTTTGAATGATTTCAGAATGTAAAAAAAGGTTATGTGGCATAACGACAGCGCCTAGAACAGACATAACGATCGTCATAGAGCCTTCTGGAATGCTAACCGATACCCATCCTGTAGCAGCAGCGCCCCAATTGACATCCACTAGGCTCAGTTCATATAAAAAGGATAGTCCAATGATAGACACAAATCCAATGATCCACTTCTCAAGCTTAAAATACGAGTTCGATAAGAGCATGTAAACGATCAGGCCAAAAACCATTACTGATCCAATCTTAATTGGGACTCTAAAGAGCATGTTTAAGGCAATTGCTCCCCCTAAAATCTCTGCTAAAGCCGTAGAAATTGCCGCCATTATCCCCGTTGAGAGGATGACTTTAGACGCCCAAGGCTTTAAATGGCGCGTTGCTGACTCAGATAAACACTCATTGGTGACGATACCAAGATGCGCGACGTTGTGCTGTAAAACGACCAGCATGATCGTCGATAAGGTTACCATCCACAGGAGCTTATACCCGTAGGTCGAACCTGCTGCGATATTGGATGCCCAGTTACCTGGATCGATAAACCCGACGGTAACCAGTAAGCCTGGTCCCATATATTTTAAAACTTCTTTTATTCCAAATTTCTTTTCATGTTGTTTGCTCTTAAGTTCATTAATCATATTCTGCGTCCTTTTATGTCGAATCTATATTTGATTTAGCTAAATGAATTATACCACAAACGAGAATCTAGCTTAATAAAAATCATCTGTCATCGAGTCCTCAGATTTCACATCATTTTCTTTGCTGATATATAAAAAGCTGATAGAATAAAAATCTTCTATCAGCTTATAAATTTATCATACTCAAGATTAGTTCTATGTTAGCCAATCTTCTCAAGCGATTTACGCTTACCTACCACTAAAGCAATCATTATAAATGCAAGTGCAAATCCACCTTCTATTAGTAAAATGCTGTACAGCTCCGACAGATGTCCATTTGAAAAATTCGTTAGATCACCGATCATGAGATTGCCTTTTACGTACCAATACGTTGGGAAGAAACTGGCAACTTTTAAAACACTCTCACCTAAAAATGCCTGTGGTACAAATACACCACTGATAAAGCAAGCGGATAATGTAACGATTCCAGCGATCGCTGAAAGCGCTTGCTTCCCTTTTACCAAGTTCCCAATCAGGAAGCTAAGTCCTAAAATGCTTAAGCCGAAGATAAATGAATTAATCATAAAGTAGATGGTGTTAAGCTTAAAAACATTTCTAAAGTCCATCACAAAACTAACTAAAAGTAAGAGTATCCAAACGATTAATGCAAATACACCATTTGATGCGAGAAGCTGTAGACTGTTTGAATAGCCAGTTACTGGACTACAGGTATTTCTCATTTTAAGGTCTTTCCTGCCAAACACCAACATGATCGTTGCAACACCCATGATGACGATGTACATATATGAGTAGGCCATGTAGTTAAAGAAGAACGGCATGAGATCGCCTTCTATACCTTGCTTAGCCTGTTCTGCCATATGCACAACTGTGTCATTTGATGCAAGAGCTGCCACTTTAGAAGCGAGATCCGCCTCAGATAGCTCAGGATAGCCTAGCTTTGTTGCAGATAGTAATCTTAGAAACTGATTGATATGGTTTTGTGCTTGAATGGTTTCTGGCGCGTCTGGGATGGTCATAACATCAAGCGGTACCATTTCACCCTTTTCAGAGATTTGACCAAAATCCGAAGGAATTCTAACGATCATATAGACGGCTCTAAAATATAGGGCATCTTGTATGCTCTCTTCAGTATCTTCCAGCTCTACGATATTGGCAACCTCACTGAGGGAGTTGATGAAGCTCTTCGTAAGAGGTGTCTCTGTCTCGTTAAAAACTGCGACGTTGATTTTTGTATCCGAAAAGTTCTCAGGCCCGCCAGACAAGACTTCTATTCGAGTAGCAATAACAGAAACCATTATAAAAACCAACATATAGATTAAAAAGGTTGGAATATTCTTTTTCAGGATTTTCATAGATACTTTAAAGACTGGCATATTTTCGCCTCCTTATGATGAAGTACGTCGCCACACCAAATACAACGGTATAAGCCATAATACTCAATAAACTCGACCAGTAAGGCGCCATAGAATCATAATAGTAGATGCTATAAAGGGCATCTGACAAGAGATTGGCAGGGTTTAGCTTTGCAACGATTGGAGCATTTTGTGCGATATAGTACTTTGTCTCAGCGATCATCATCCCCGCTAAAAACGCACCTGTCATAGAAACCAAAAGGACGACTCCTATTTTAATGCCTTCGCTCTTCTTAAATATCGAAGAAACAAATGCACCAAATGCAACGCCTAGCATACTGCCAAATAGGATCACTAGCACAATATAGCCCAAGCTGTCACCAAACTGGATGCCAAGGCCAAATATAATGTATAAAAGAAGAATCATCAAACCTGCAAAGTGAACGGTCATCGAAGCAAATGTCGATGCCATGAATAGCTTCATCTTGTGAACAGGTGGTAAATTCATACGCGCAGCGGTTGGCGAAAGGTTCGCTTGTATGCGATTGACTTCCTCAAGACCATATAGGCTGCCATAAAGGCACGACATAGCGATTAATCCATAAAAGTAGATTTGCATCCCACTGATGTCTTTGTCGGTAATTGGTAGCTGATTAAGAAAAACTTGATCCTGATTGAGCTTTGCAATCACAGCTTCTATGTTTTCGGGATGTGTCATATAAACACCCTCTATCAGCTTGGCGCTTTGCTCGTATTGTTCTAAAAAGTTCTTGAGGATGCTCTGATTGAGTCCTGATTTAAAGACGACGAGTTCATTGGGTTCTCCAGGAATGATCGCCCCTGATACGGCTTTATCATCGATGAGTTTAAGTGCACCCGCTCTGTCTGTGAAGGTTACCTCAAAGAGTGCGCCCTCTCCCTGTGAAAGGGTCTGTAGCGTTTTAATCAACGCTTCCTGTGAAGGCGTCGCCACGTCCTCCACCACCGCTACTGGAATTGCACTAAAGGAAGTCGCTTGACCGATGCCACCCAGTGCTACTTTGAAAAAAGTCGCCAGTATAATCGGAAAAAGAATCGTCCAAAACACCAGTGTGCGTTCCCTCAGTAAAGTTTTAATTCGATATTTATAGAGATGTAAAAACATAATTGCCTCCTAATCTCTCAGCTCTTTGCCAGTAATTTCAAGGAAAACGTCATTGAGTGTCGGTAGCTCAGAGTAGATTTTACCGTAGCTAAGTTGCTCGCGTTTTAAGGTTTCAAGCACATTTTCAAGATTGTTTTTGCCACCAGCTGACCTTATGACGATTTGATTGCCAGAGTTTTCAACGCCGATGATGTTTGGTAAAGCTGTAATTGCTTCGATCTGGCTTGGCGTTGGATGATACGCTTCAACGGTGATCTTCTCGCCGACTGAAATCATGTTTTTAAGCTGTTCCTTCGTGCCAGTAGCCACCACTCTACCCTTATCAAGAATCATAATTCGCGTACAGATCTGCTCGACTTCTTCCATATAGTGCGAGGTATAGATAATGGTTGCGCCTCTTCTGTTGAGCTCTTGGATGCCCTCTAGGATTTTGTTTCTACTTTGTGGATCGACGGCAACTGTCGGTTCATCTAGTATGATGAGCTTTGGCTGATGTGCAATGCCGCAAGCGATGTTCAGTCGTCTTAAAAGACCGCCACTGAGCTTTTTCGGATAAAACCTTTTATAGTCTTCGAGTCCGACGAAATCGATGGCTTCTTCTACAAGTGTCTTACGTTTAGCTTTGTCGCTTACGTAAAGGCCACAGAAGTAATCGATGTTTTCATAAACGGTTAACTCATCAAATACAGCGACGTTTTGAAGCACGATACCGATGTTGCGTTTTAAGTCGTAGGCTTCAGGTGTCATGGATTTCCCAAACAGCTCTATTTCGCCCTTGTCGTATTTGAGTAACGATAATAAACAGTTGATGGTCGTCGTTTTGCCAGAGCCATTTGGGCCAAGCAAACCGAAGATTTCACCTTCTTTTACATCAAAGTTGAGATGGTCGATAGCGACCAAATCGCCGTAGCGTTTAACCAGTTGATTGACTTTAACGATCATATTTTCCTCCTATAATATAATGGATCATTATTTATGAGTTGATTAGAATATCTTTACTTATAGATTTAAGTTTTTCATCAGTTTCTATTATTTGCTAGAATGTTGAAAGTTGACTAGATGAAACCTTTAAATCGTTTTTTCCTAGGTTACTTTTATTATAGCGATAAAATCTCAAGCTGTTCAGTGTCACCCATCATGAATCCTGATGACATTTGTCACCTTGTCACCTTTCATTTGTTACTGTAAACTGAATCTATAATGTTTCTATAGGAGGCCACTTTTGTCGATTAGGAAACTACCTGCATTCGCTGTCATTATACTGACCGTCATCACGATACAACTGAGTTTACCCAGTCATACGACTGCGGTTTTACCCTTTATCATATGTGCCATAACGACCGGTATCATTTTATACTTTGATGCGCTTTGGATCAGTCGGATTGCGCTGGGATTTTACGTTCTACTCAGCCTCTATCAGCACGACTATCTGTTTTTTCTACCGATTCTAGGCTACAGTCACTATCGACTGAAGGCACCGTTTGATGTTGGCATCCTGTTACTTCCTGTATTTAGCTATGCACTCAATGTACAGTTTGATACGTCCAGCTTCGTCCTCATTGGATTAACGCTTATGGCAATCGTTATCAAGCATCAAGCGTTAAGCTATGACCACGTCAGAGAAAAGCTACATATGCAAAGCGATAATATGCGAGAGCTATCCCTATCGCTACTTGAGCAAAACAGGCAGCTTCTAGAGCATCAGGACGAGTCGGTTCACCTCGCAACACTTGACGAGCGCAATCGAATTGCAAGGGAGATACACGACCACGTTGGACATCAGCTAACCCGTGTGCTTCTGCAAATAGGCGCACAGCTCACAGTGAATAAGGAAGATCCAGCACTGCTTTCGATGAAAGCCTCGCTAGACAACGCCATGGACAGCCTTAGAAACAGCGTCCACGATCTGCACGATACTTCTCTTGATCTAGAGAGTCAATTGAAGGGCATCACCAGCGACTTTGACTTTTGTCCGATTCGATTAACGCTTCATCTATCCGATACACCATCGGCTAAGCTCAGTTATGCCATACTCGCAATCGTCAAAGAGGGTTTATCCAACATCATCAAGCACACGAAGGCTTCTAAAGCAAGTGTTTCACTCATTGAGCATCCCAGCTTTTATCAGCTGATTATATTTAACGATACCCATGAGCAGGATCAATCCTACTCAATGAACAACCAGTCGATTCTTTCTCCAGACGAACTGGTTCAGAATACTTCCGGTATCGGGCTTAAGAACATCGAACAGCGTGTCGCAGATCTAGGCGGTCGCTTTTTAATCCGTACGCAGACAGGCTATGAGCTTTTTATCACCTTTCCAAAATCCTAAAAGGAGGCACCTATGAGAATCCTACTCGTCGATGACGATCCTATCGTATGTATGTCACTTAAAACGATTATAGAAGCTGATCCAGACCTCACCATCGTCGCTACTGGTACAAATGGTATGGAGGCGATCGCACTTTATAAGCAGCACCAGCCAGATATTCTGTTAATGGACATTCGCATGCCAGAGATGACGGGGATTGAGGCGGCAGAGTCACTGTTAAGTGACGACGCTGCTGCCAAAATTCTGTTTCTTACCACCTTCTCAGATGACGAATATATCATAAAAGCACTCCGGATCGGTGCGAAGGGCTATCTACTGAAACAGCATTTTGACAGCATCGTACCGTCTGTTAAAACGGTGTTATCGGGGCAAAATGTGTACGGGGATGAGATTATGACCAGACTGCCTGAGATGATGTCGCGCCCACAGACGGTGTCTGCCGCCACAATCGGGCTGAGTGAAAAAGAGTTACAGATCGTAGAAAAAGTATCAGAAGGGCTGTCTAATAAAGAAATTTCAGATACACTATACCTCAGCGAGGGCACTGTCAGAAACTATATCAGTACCATACTTGAAAAGCTAGAGCTAAGAGATCGGACACAGCTAGCGATCTATTATTATAAGCATCTAAGACCTTAAACACTCTGTCTAACTAAGCCTAATAACAAACAAAATCCTGCAACACGCCAAAGAATGATTTAATCTCACTTGGCCAGTTGCAGGATTTTTATTTTTAAAAGAAGAAAAAACGACTGCATTCTTTTTCAAGAAATACAATTGGTTATTGGTTACACCACAAAGGTAAACGCAGCACAGATGACTGCCATTACCAAATATACAATTACTTGCATCAGATTAAATGGATAGAGATGCACTGGATTTTCAGTATCATAATAGACCTTATGCTTGTCGCCTTTTTTAAAGGAAAGCGGCACCTGAATCTTATTTTCTGATACGTAATTTCTACCTTCTACGGTATATTTCAGTGTAGCACGCTTAACGTTACCTCTTCGAACGAAAGCTGGTCGAGAAGTTTCTGTTTCCAAAATCTCACCTGTTGTTGTGCCCGTGTGAGAAGCCTTACTTTTAAACCATACCACTTGGTAAAGCGCAAATACCGCTAGACCTGCAGCCAATGTCAATAAGAGCATATCCTTTGTACTCATAATTACCCCTTATAAAAAATTAATGAACGCAACAATCGTAAATACGACGCCAGATATCCCCCAGTGCGCGTATCGATTGATGGTTTTTTCGTGATAAGCCTCACGATAAGCATAGGATAAATGGTGATAAACAGCATCTTCATCCGCTTTTTGATCGCCTCTTTTATGGCTTAACCAAAAGAGACAACCATTCCCTAACATAAATGGTATAAGAAAAGTGCCAGTATGTAAATAATAATCCAATAAATAAGTTATACCAAGTCCAATCCCAATGATCACACTGGACTTAAGCACGAACTTAAAGAAATGAAAAAGCGACCTTTTAAGCATAAAACCCCACCTTTCGACTTTATTAAATCAATCCTATCACACAGGTATTAAAATTGAATTAAAATAATCATAAATAAAAATCTTCTTACATCGAGTCCTCAGATTTTACCACAAACTAGATTGTGGCTTAATAAAAAAATCCCAACAAGTTATTGATTGCTGGGATTTCTTAATCATCTCAAAAAAAGCTTTTACTCTTCGCCCAATCGTCCTGCAATTCTACCAAACACCACGGCATCTAAAAGTGAGTTCCCACCAAGGCGATTGAGGCCGTGAATGCCACCAGTTGCTTCACCAGAAGCATATAGACCGATGATTGGCTGTCCGCTTTCGTCTATCACTCTAGCACGTTCATCAATTAAGATCCCGCCCATACAGTAATGCACTCCGGGCAGCACTTGTATGGCATAATATGGCCCCTCCTCTAGCTTCCGTTCTAAAGATTTTCTATCGAAGTCCAGATCGACACCTTCATTGACATAACTGTTATAATCCATTATCGTTTGTTCCAAGCTTTGACGATCGACGCGAATGCTCTCAGCAAGGCCTTCGATTGTATCAGAGGCGTCAACGATTGCCATATTGATGTAGTCATTGGTCGCAGCAAGTGATTTTTTTATAGCTTCGTTAAACACCAAATAGACTTCCTGATCGGGCTGCATTAATATGTCTTCGCTGAGCAAGTCCCTATTTTCTAATTCGTCTGCAAATCGTTTACCTTTGTTGTTCACCAAAATGCCGCCATTCCCTCTCAATGCCTCTGTGATCAGCATGCCATACTCATAGGACACTGTCGGGTGTGTTTGAATGTACGACATATCGACTAGCTTAACCTTTAATGGCGCAACCAATCCGATAAAATCGCCAGTTGCACTAGGGCTGTTGGTGGTTTTATAGCCCTTTAACTTCTGATTATAATACACGTATTGCTCTGGGCTACCACCAAAACCACCTGTCGCGATAATGACGTTTTCAGTGTGTATGGTGTACGATCGACCTGTACGATCGATGACCTTCACGCCTTCGACAGAACCGTCTGTATCCGTTATAATCTCAATCGCCTTGGTCTCCAGTCTCAAGTCAATGTCTAACCCATCGATGGTTTTCTTCAGTATGCTGACGATTTCACTTCCCACTGGCTCGCCACCAGATGGACGATGCGTACGCGCAACGCTGTGTCCTGCCAATATGCCGATATCTGAAAGATCTGCTCCCATATCGATTAACCAATCAAGTGCACTGGCACTTTCATCTGCAAGCTTTTCAACCATAATTAAATTATTTTCTGAATGACCAGAAACCAACACATCCGATACAAACAAATCTTTGCTATCCTCAATGCCTTTGAGCTTTTGAAACGGTGAACCAACGATGTTAATCCCAGCGGTCGCCCTTGCAGTATTGCCACCCACATAGGGCATTTTCTCTAATAAAATGACACTTTTCCCTAAATTATCAGCTTCTATCGCTGCACTCATACCGCTTGCCCCTGCACCGATGACGATAACATCTGCAGTATCGGTGACAACTGCACCTTTATAAATTAAACCTAGAATAAGAACGATTAAAATTCCTATGCCTAAGATTAAACCTTTTTTCACTCGCTTTTCCCCTTCCAAACATAGTATTTATTGGGTCTACCGATTTTACCATAATTAAGCTGTTCTTCGACTTCGTCAAGACTAACCATATATTCCAGATACCGCCTAACCGTTACTCTGGCTAGCTCTGTCTTTTCAGCAATTTCCTGAGCAGTTTGTTTTTCACCAGCTTCAAGCAACGCCTCTTTAACTAAGCTATACGTCATTGGATTGATGCCCTTTTCCATAACTGCATCTCGTTCAATTGTTACTTCCTTAGAAAGAATCTGCGGTGTTGATAGCATTTTATCGATGTCTTCTTGAACGATACTTTGCTTTTCTGAAAAGGCAGATCGCTTTTGCAATACCTTATAAACAGCTTCACTAAACCTTTCAAAGGAAAACGGCTTAATTAAATAATCGATTGCACCCAGTCTAAATACTGTCGCTACAGTTTCATAGCTATTATCAGCGGTAATCAGCACTACTTCGATATCCAGTGCACTCGCCCTCGCCCATGCTAAAAGATCTGGTCCTCTACCTTCACCAAGATATACATCGAGCAATATCAACTGTATGCTTTCCGTCTCAAGCACTGCCTTTGCAGATTCAATAGAACTCGCCTCAAAGATTTCAAAGCTGGCATCGATTTTTTTAAGATAGCCTTTATTAATGGTTCTCACCATCGGATCGTCTTCAACGATTAATACTCTCATGTGTTACTCCGTTTCATAGGAATTGTGATGACGATAACCAGTCCATGATCATTGGATAAACTGATTTGTCCGCCAAGCGCCACTGTTATTTTTCTTACAATATCTAGACCATAGCCTCTGTCCTCGCCTTTTGTACTAAAGCCTCTCTCGAAGCATTTAACCATCAGTTCTTCTGTCATCCCCGGTCCACTGTCTGAGACCTCAAGAGTCAATGCATCCTCATCCTGAAAGATGCCAACCTTTATTCGTTTTTCTTCAAAAGGCTGAATTGCTTCTTCAGCATTGTCAATTAGATTACCCAGTATAGAGGTTAAATCCTCTTCCTTGGCTTGCTCAGGTAAACTCTGCAGATACGATTCTTCATCTATTGTAAACGTAATATGTTTCTCTGTTAGCCTTGAATGCTTCGTCAATAGTAAGCCGCCCAATGAAGCCACTTTGATTTTATCCTGAATCGCTTTTAACATGGCTTGTCTTGGTGCGGTAATCGCTTCAATATATGCCAGTGCATCTGCATCAGCACCCAGCTGAATCAAACCAGAGATGGCATGAAGTTTGTTCATAAACTCATGATTCTGAGCTCTTAGGGCATGTGTCAACTGCTTCATCTCAGTGAGTTCCTCGGCACGCTTTCGAACAAGACTCATATCTTCAATTTTAATCAGATAACCCAATTTATCATGGAATTGAAGGAGTTTGTGAATGCCCACCACAAGTATTCTGTTTTGTGGCAAACGCCATTCAAACTGAAAGTTTGTTTTATCTCGCCAAAATGCTTCTGTGAGATAGAGCTGGAAAGGTAGCTCTGAAATCGAGTCGCCTTCTTTTATAGACATGTCTAGTAAAAGCTTCGCATTTTCATTTACCAAAATAAATTGTCCTTTATGATCGGTTGCAAGAATGCCTTCGCCGATCTGCTCGATAATGATATCCTTCTGCTTAAGCAAAAGCGCAATTTCACTTGGTTCAAGACCAGATGTATCGCGTTTGATGTTTCTCGATAAGAGATATGCACTGATAACCCCTACACCTACGGCAACACCAGCGAATAGGGTTAGCCAAATGATCTGACCCTTCATCGTCTGCAAAACTCTTCCATTAAAAATACCGACAACGACAATTCCCGTTTTCACACCATCGGTATAGATTGGTGCATAACCTTCAACTGTGGCATCTAGGGATAGAGCATAGTAATACGAGGGTGTATTGCTCAGCAAATCACCTTTGATTTCATCGATACCAAGCTTAGTATTGACCCGCTCTGGTAGTGGATGGGCAAAATATTTACCCTCTGTGTTAATCACATAGAGATACTGGATGCCTGTCTTTAGGTAAAGGCTTTCTACCGCTTGATTGACTGCTAAATAGCCATTGGGCAAAGTCATATTCTTTTGTACATCTCTGTTTTCAGCGATGATAACCGCTTGATCCATAGCATCGAGAGCAACTTGTTTCTGTATAGAATCAAACCAAGTGCTGTACATAACCGCAACCAGCACCATTACCAGCGTCACCACCAAGGTGGTCACCAAAGCCATCATTTTATATTGTAATTTCATAATTCACCTTTTTATATAGTCGTAGATATTTTAACATATTTATGTAAATGCAAAAAGAGAAGACTTCTCTTCTCTCATGCATTGGGGTCCTGCTTTTCATTTAGGTTGGTTATGAGGAATTTCTATTGTGTCACAGACAAAGCAGCATTTTTACCTGCGATACGTCCGAAAATTGTGATGTCTGCCATAGCGTTACCACCTAAGCGGTTGTTACCATGAACGCCACCTGTAACTTCACCGGCAGCATATAAACCGCTAATAACGATGTCGCTGTTATTTAAAACTTCACCATTTGTGTTGATTTTTAAACCACCCATTGTATGGTGGACCGCTGGCGCAACTTCTACTGCATAGTATGGGCCAACATTAACCGGTCTTGCCATATCTTGTCTTGCAAAATCAGCATCTGTGCCTTCAGCAACATAGCCGTTGTACGTGTCTAAAGTCGTTTGAAGTGTCGCTGCATCTAAGCCCAGCTCTGCTGCAATTGCTTCTACTGTTTCGCCTTCTATTAAGAAGCCTTTTTTATAGTATCCTTCAATGGCACTTAAAGATTCTCTTACACTTTGATCAAAGAATAGATAGCCACTTGCACCTTCTTGTGCTAATAAAGCGTCTGATACAACAGCTCTAGTATCTAACTCATTAACAAAACGCTCTGCATTTCTATTGACTAAGATTGCGCCATTTCCTCTAACTGCTTCAGTAATCATGTAGTTGTTAGATGGCATAACCGTTGGATGCGTTTGGATTTGTTCCATGTCCACATAAGCAACATCTAAGTTTTTAGCAAACTCTAAAACATCTCCTGTTGCACCTGGATGATTCGTAGTGCCGTATCCTTCTAATGCTGGATCGTATTTCACTACGAGCTCGTTGTTTGCTGAGAAACCACCTGTAGCAACGATAACTGCTTTCGAGTTAATATTGAAGTTACCATTTGCTGACTCTACTACAACGCCACTTACAGCATTGCTATCGCCAATAATTTCAACGACTTTGCTTTCTAACAAAATCTCGATACCAAGATCCTGTGCTTTCGCATATAATACGTCAACGATGTGCTGACCTACTGGTGCACCACCTGTTGGACGATGTGTTCTATCTTTACTAGCGCCACCCATTCTACCAACATCGGTTAAGTCTGCGCCTAAGCTCATTAACCAATCCACAGTACCTGCTGAGTTTTCTGCAAGGACTCTTACAAGATCAGGGTTGTTTAAATTGCCGCCACCCTTCATCGTATCTTCAATGAAGATCGCAACTGTATCATCGATGCCTTTTTCCTTTTGTACACTTGTTTCAGCAGCATTGAGTCCACCTGTTGCGTATTTTGTATTACCGCCTACCATAGGCATTTTTTCTACGACGATAACTTTTGCACCGTTTTGTGTCGCTTCTATAGCTGCGGTTAAGCCAGCACCACCTGCGCCAATGATAACGATGTCTGTTTCTCTATCTTCTAATTTAACAGCTCCTTTTTCAGACTCAGTTGTCTCGATGGCTTGATTAGCACCCTCAACATAAGCTTTTGCTAACGCGTCATTTACAGCATCTAAAACACCTTTAGACGTTAAGCTCGCACCAGCGATGCCATCTACTTGGCCTGAGTTTGCTTTAAGAATTTTATCTAATAATTGATTTGCAGGATCTACTGCAAACTCTGATTCGTGAAATTCTACCAGTTCAATTTTCTCGATTTCAGTTTCAGAAACAACCACAGACACTTTAATAACGCCTGCATGTCCTTGACCTTCACCTTCATAAGTACCAGCATTAAAAATTGCTTCACTAATTGTCTCTTCTGATTTGCTACAGCCTGCTAATGAACCCACTGTAAGCATTGTAAGAATGAGTACCCAGATTAAGCTCTTTCTCATTTTATCCTCCATGTTGTCTTTAGAGTTCTTTACTCTAATTCATTGATCTACAAATGGAGTATATAAGTTTGATAATACTTTATCAATATTCTGGTCATATTGAATCTTTTTGTTCATTTAGTTCATGAAAAAAAGTCTAAAATAGTGATGATCATCACTTATTTTAGACTTTATGGCACGCATTTATTAAATGAGTACTTATTAAATGATTTCACTTTAGTGTTAAGAGACACATTTGACTGCCTGCCCATGCCTTTAAATTTTGTACAAATTCAAAGAGTTCATCTATATTGCTTTGAATAATTTGGTAGACCTCCATCTATAATTTTTCTGGAGCATATGTAGCGAGCAGTTCAACTAACTCTTCTTTTCCAAGCGCGCTTCTGTAAGGGCGATCCTCGGTGAGTGCAGAGAAAATATCAGCATAAGCCAATATGTCCATTTGTATATCAAATTGATTTTCACTTAACTTTCTTGGATAACCAGAACCATCGCGTTTTTCATGATGTGATGAAGCCCATTTGGTGATACGATTAAATCCATGAATTGAATTGAGAATAATATTGGTATATAACGCATGAGATTTCATGGTTTTAAACTCATTGTCATCCAAATAGCCAGGCTTATCTATAATTTCAGTTGGCACAGAAACTTTACCGATATCGTGTAAATAGCCTGCTATGGTGATGTCGAAGCAGTCTTCTTCACTCAGTGACATCATTCTGCATATTTTATTTGCCAGCATCCCAACCGTCTGCGAATGCGTCGATGTCCAGTGACTTTTTAAATCGACAATTTTGGCAAAGATCACAGCCAGTTCGTTGACATCCTCACGTGTAATTTCTTGGAACTGGTCATCTATTGATAAAAATAATAGTTCACCATAAGCTTCGCTCTCGATGTTCTCCCAAAATTCCTCACTGGAGACGAGTGCATCAAACGTCGGTTTAAGTAGTGGATTGAACACCTTGCCAAAACGTTTTTCAATCTCCATTTTAATTTGATAGAGTTTGTTTTCATCTTCAGCGTATCTGAGAGACAACACATCGATGCGATCAGATAGATTAAGCAGATAACATTCAAAAGGCACTTCATCTGCATCTATGCTGCCATCGATCACCTCAGAATAGATAATGTGATGATGCCGAACGATCTTAGAAACGCGTTCAAAAGGCTTGAAACCCTCTAGCATCTTTGCACCGAGCGCCTCATGTGGTTTGGGATCTTCAACATCGATTTCAATCAATCGATCTCGCTCAGTGACACTCAATGCGCCAATGTCATGTAAAGACGCAGCTAGAACTAAATTATCGAGCGCAGTCTTGTCTAAGCCATACATATTACCCAGTTGAAATGCGATAGATGCCGTTCTTCTGTGATGGTCTTTTAATAGATAATTGTATTTATCAATGGCCTTAACCACCGATGACACAAGATTTTTAGTTGCAAATTTTCACTCATAGGTCACCTCCAACAGGCGGTTCATCAAAGGTTGATGCAATTTATCTTTAACCTATACCCATAGTGATAATTTTATAACATGATTTCAATTTTCAGTGGCACGCTTTACCATCTCAGCTTGATACTCAAGAGAAAGACATGCAATCGCTCTTTGTGGTGATAGGAAAACGACGGTATGGTCGTCTTCTATCGGCTCCGCCACCTTCTCACCTAACTCAACTCTATAAAAATTACCATATAGCTCATAGTAATTCATACTCTTCATTGATTGCGTCAGTTGTTTCGCTTCTCCAATTTTCTCTACGATGGTGATCTCATATCCTGTTTCTTCTATAAACTCTCTTTTAAGGCACTCAATTTCAGACTCATCCGCCTCTATACCGCCACCTGGCAGATGATAGCCATTTGGAATCTCGATGATCATCACTTCTCCAGCAGCATTCAAAGCGATGCCATAAGCGCCTGGTCTCGGTATATATTCAATGTTCTTTTCTTTTTCTCCATATGTTGTCACAGTCAGAACCCCTTTCACTGTAGATCAAAACCTACTATATAAGTACTTAACCCAAAATTGATTCGATTCTTCCATTATTCGCCGTTCATAGTTAAAGCCATGATGGTCAAACCACGTTTCTAAACAAATCAACTGTATTCCCAAATCGATATAATTGTAAAACGGTCTCTTTTCTTTTGGAACGAGCATCTTTTCTTTCGGTTTTATGTGGACTGTCAGCTGATTTTTATCAGCCTTAAAGTACCACGGTTGAGAGTTGCAGGTACTTGGGGCATACTTGATATAGCTTACACAAGTCATGCCATCGATTCCATAAATGGCTTCACCCTCCCAAAGCTCTTCGTCGGATTTTCGTTTTGCCTTTTTATAATCTTTACGAAATGCCTGTGGTTCAGCTTTACCGATAGCGAGCATAATTGAAAACGGCAACCCTTCATGCCTATGCATGCTTTCGACTTTTCCCATGCCATACCAACAAGCGCCTATACCTAAACTTGCTAAATAGAAATCCAGCTGTTCTATAACATATCCCAAATTCATCAAAGCTAATCTTGATTGCTCAGAATAGATAAGAATACAGTATTCACCTCTTTTGCAGGTCGTTTGTTCTCTTTGGACGATTTTATATTGAAGTGACTGATCATCAGAGAGAAAGCGAGTCATATGCAATAGGTAGGATTCAACACTTACTAATTCTTCACTCGTCAAGCTCAGCTCAGGATTAAATCTTCTAAACGATTTTCTTTTAAACATCATCTCGTAATTCATATAGCCTCCTAGGTTAGTTTCACACTATCACGGCTTAAAATTATTATCAAAGACAATTTTAAAATTACTACTTCTATGCTTTAACTTTTTTTAAGATGAAGGTAACGAAGCCACCACGCTCATCTCTAGTCGCCTCTTTTTTGAGCCACTCAAACTGATCCTTTAAACCATCAAAATCTGATATCCTAATCAAATCCTCACTACGGATGCGTTCATCTACTCTATGATGCTCTCCAAATCCAGATACAAACAAAATTCCATCCTCGGATAAATGCTCCGCGAGTTGAGATAACTTACTAGCATCCAATCGATAATGGTTGATGACGATATTATCAAACACTCCCATCCCATCAAATGCCTGCTCTGAAGATAAATCCACCAATTTCAAATATGCTTTGAGCTTCTTTTCGTGTAGAAAACGTCCTAGCCTAACCAACGCTTTACTACTAAAATCAATACCGGTCAACGCATATCCCAGCTCTGCCAAGTAAATGGTATTTCTACCATCGCCACAAGCGACGTCTAAGACTGAACCTAATTTAAGTAAGTTTATATTTTCAACCAGTGACTTCTCTGGTGACATAATGCCACCACTTCTCTGCTCGAACTTTTGATCCCAAAAGCTCTGATTGCCCATGTATTGCATATTTCCTCTTTTCTTATACGCCAAGTAGCTTAGCTCTGATTTTCTCTATCGTGTTTTCTTTAAGTTCAAGACTGTCCAAATAGTTCTCAACGGTGTGATATTTGTCGTAGAATAACTCAAGGCATCTCTGCATGTATTCTGGTTTCGAACCCCCACGCCACTTTTCGATATGTGGAAAAGCTTCATGAAAAGCCTTAATCTCTTTATGAAGATAAGTGGCAGAGAGTTGATAATCGGCAATAATATCCTCTTTTGGCACATGACAGAGCATTAAAATCACTGCGGTGACAATTCCAGTACGATCCTTTCCCACAGCACAGTGATATAGCACAGGCCCGTTTGCATCCGCAATCGTTTCAAATATGGAACGCATTGTCGCTTTTTCTTCCATCATCTCCAGATAGATTTCACTTAAATTTTCCTCAGTTTTAGGTGGCTCATGTCCTACCTTAAATTCTAAATTGTGATAACTCACACTAGGATGATTTTGAAAGTAGCTTGGCGCGGAATCAATTTCCTTTTGTAATCTAAAATCAATGACCGTCTCAATATGTAGTTTTTCAATGGCTTTAATATCCGTATCATCGAAATTCTTAGGACAATCACTTCTCAATATTCTACCGTACTGTGTGTAACCGCCTTCTAGTGTTGGGTAGCCACCTAAATCTCTAAGATTCGCTAACGATGGTACTGCATACCTTTTCATAAAGCCTCCTAAGGTTCTGTCTTATATAATAATGATATCATCTATTTTCTATCTCACAAATAACTTTAGGACATCTTAGACAATTTTAAGAATAAAAAATCCTGCCTCTTAGTCGTTTATTAAACCACTTTGAAAGCAGGATTTAAATTTTCAATTGATTTTGCTTAGACATTAATTTAGCTTAGTCATTAATTTAGCTTAGACATTAATTTCATTTGCTAAAGTCAGCTTACCTGTATTAGAGTCAATAATTAACCCATAAATTCTAATTTCTTCAGGAACCAAAGGATGGTTGCGAATCATTTCAACTGATTTCAAGATAGACTTTTCTAAATCTTCAAATCCACCTAACCATTGATTAAAATCGACACCATAATAACGAATCATATCGATATTTTTCGGATCAATGCCTCTACTTGTCATTTTATCGATCATCTTAATACTGTCGGTTCTTCTCGCCCCACAATCCGTATGACCGATGACCAATATCTCTTCGATCTCCAGTTCATAGATGCCAATCAAAAGGCTTCTCATTGCACTTCCGAAGGGATGTGAAATCACGCCACCAGCATTTTTAATAAACTTTGCATCTCCGTTTTTTATTCCGAGCGCTGCCGGTAAAAGTTCAGTGAGTCGCGTATCCATACAAGAAACCACTGCAATCTTCTTTTCAGGAAACTTATCTGTCTCGTACTGTTTATAGGCTTCTTGCTGTACAAACGATTCATTGTAGGCCAGTATTTCTTTTATCATCAAGTCGTTTCTCCTTACGTGATTCATCGATTTTCGATATTATAACTTAAATTTGTGCTATTGAAAAGAGTTTAAGACTTCATCACAACTTATGAAATACATGAGTTGAAAATAATGTGAAATATTTATAACTTTATGGTTGACGCCATTAAGCTCGTGTGATATATTTGTAACATCAAAAGTGCGAAATATATCACATAAGGAGATACTAATATGAATAAGAGAGTTACATTAAAAGAAATCGTCGGAACTAAAATTATCTATACCATTATTCTTGCTGTATATTATTGGATGTGGTCTAGATCGGACTGGAAGGATTATTATCAAACCATTCAAGGTACTTTAGGTGTTGTGGTTATAGGATTCTTTATATTTCAACTATTTCGTATTAAGAAATATAAAAGTGAAGGAATTGACGAAATGGCTGAGCACAACCTAAAAAGATGTGATTCCATTTGTTTGAAATTGTTTTTAGGAGCGATGATTGTTACCGCTTGGGCAGGTGGCGTTTTAGGACATATTGATGCGATTACAACGACACAAATGGGTTGGATCATCATTATCTCTATCTTTTTAATGTCTGTCATCCGTACGGTTCTATTTGCCATCATGGATAGTAAAGGAGTCTAATATGGCACTAATCACAAAAATTAAAGCATACAGAGAAAAAGCCGGTTACAAACAAAACGAACTTGCAGAGTTGGTCGGCGCCAGAAGAGAAACCATTGTTCACTTAGAAAACGGCCGATACAACCCCTCTCTTAAGCTCGCTATGGACATAGCAAAGGTATTTGGCGTCACCGTTGAAGAATTGTTTGAGTTTACAGATGAACCTGAAAAATAATTTAATTAAAAATAAAAGAAGTCAATTGTGAATTCACAGTTGACTTCTTTATTTGCTAATTATTCAATTCAGATAAAAGTAGGTTCATTTCTATATTATCGACTTCTTTCGCCCTATCACACTAAACGTATGCCAGTGTTTGGTCACAATTTCACCATTTGGTCGCATACTCGTTCCCTCGTTTTCAAGTTCCTCTAGATATAAGAGATCGTACGCTTTAAAAAGCGTTTCGATTTCGGACTTTGAGTGGAATGTAAACCGTTCTGTCCATTCTGCCCAAGAGTCATTTTTTCCAAAGAAAATCATTGCGATGGTAGCGCCATTAGGTATTTGAGATTCAAGTTGATGCCATTTTTGCTCAAATAATTGGGTTGGACAAAATGGTAAACTAAAGCTTGCGTAGACACAGTCAACTTGAGGCAACTTCATTTCATATAAATCCGCCTTAACTACCTCAAGCCCATTAATATTTTTATTAGATAACTCGATTTTTAGATCCTCAAGTACAGTTGTTTCACGATCCACTGCTATCACTGTATGTCCATTTTCGATAAAGTGTTTGGCATCTACACCCGCTCCAGCGCCTAAATCTATGATTCTTGAAGGATTTGCAAGTACTTCCATAAGCTTCTTCGCCAAAGCTCTTGGTTCTTCGTTTTTAGTTTTTTCGTGAAACTTTTTATCATAACTACTCATGTGCGATCTCCTTTGCAACGTCTAGAATAGAGTTAAATGCGTCGCGATAATTTTTACCGTTGATTCCGTAAAATCTTAAATTCATCCTTTCCGCCAAATGTTCATCTGTAAAAGCATCACCTACGACGATTGATTGATCGAGTTGAAGCTCTGGAAATTCTAATAGACTTTGCTTGATCATCCCAGTTTTGGGCTTCATACAATCGCAATTCTCGTGAGCTGAGTGTGGACAATAATAGGTTTTTAGTATCATTACTCCTTCCTGTTCAAGTTTTTGGGTGAGTTTACTATGAAAACATGATAATCACTCTGTGTGATGATGCCATCGTTTATTAGGTATTGATTGGTGATGATGATAAGTTTGAACCCCATACAAGAAAGGTGCTTCAATCCCTCTATCGCATTTGGTAAAAACTCAGGCTCTTTTATCGCTCTCCAATCAGCGTCAGGATAATCTTTATTAATTGTACCGTCACGATCTATGTAAGCAACTTTCATTTTTTCTCCTATAATAAAATGTGCAGTATTTATATTAGAACTCAACATTTTCAATAGATTCGACTACTTAATCCAATTGTAATCTTCTTTATGGGATTTTCATATATAATCTATGTTAAGGAGGAAATTTACATGAAGAGAATCATACATATGTTATTACTCATGCTCTGTGTAATGCTCACCAGCTGTAGTAAAGCACCATTAGAAGTACAAGATATTGATACAACTGGGATACCAACTCAGGAGATATCGAACACCATTGATGAGGATCAAGAACTCCCGATCGATATCGGCAGTGGTTACTTTATTCAGAAAGTGGACAAAACTTTGAACACTGATGCTTCACAATTTTACATATGGCATCAAGAAAGCCCCAACCTGAGAAGTGCATTTTTAGTTTCATATGATTTTGAGATCATTAACGAACGTGAGGAACATCTTCTATATTTTATGAGAAATGAACAAACGACAGGTAAACTTGGGCTTGATATCAACGCAGGAACTGTATTTCGATTAGACGACAATGTGAGTTATGAGATCTATCTAGAAGTCATTGATTTATTTAATGTAGCCCTAGAAGCATACAGTTGGTTTGATCTATTGCCACTCACTGGAAATGATCTTGATCCAGATTCAGGCTATCTAAAAGTTGATAAAGTAGAATTTGAATCTTATGACGCCTTTATAGGTTATCTAAAAAAGTATTTTTCAGACGAGATCATCGAATCGTTGCTCTCTAGAGACCTCTATAGAAGCATCGATGACCAGTTGTACGTAGCACCCTCTTTAGGTCGAGGGTCAAACGCTTTTGTGTCAAAATGGCATTATGGACTTGAACAAGTTGATGATGCGCAACTCATTATAACTTTATATTTGGAAATGATGAGTGAAGCGTTCTATCAATCACATGATGGCTATTATCCATTTACAGATCCCGTTGATATCGATAAAATAGTGATAAAAACTTGCCAATTACGTAAAATAGATGGTCACTGGTAGTTTGTTACTTTTGAATATCCATTATAATTCGTTCAAAAAATTTCACAAAACCATCCTCTTGTAGATCAGGTTCACCTATACCGGTTTCAAGATCAAAATAATATTGATTGCTATTAATTTCTACAGATAGCGAATCCAGTGGAAAGCCTTCATTATATCTCTCGTGAGGTTTATCAACCACGTAGAAACGCTCAGACCACAAATCCTCACCATCATACGAGATGACCGTTGCATCATCTAAAACCAGACAAATCGCATTCTTATAGTAAGCAGTAATTTTACCTCCGTACCGTTTGGCCATTTCACTATAATAATCTAGCATTTCACGATAGGTGAAGCTTTGCCCGTCTCGTCTTCGCACCATGGTTCCCGGTTGGTCCTCTTCAGCGACACTTTCAAATACGAGTCCAGTATCACAAGAAAAAAGCGGTGCTTTTAGCTGATCGAAGTAACCAACTGCCTTAAGCGTCGCATTTTCTATCGGTGTGTCCCCTGATTCTTCAGGAGAATGAAGCGAATTTTCTATTTCATTTAATCCAATAATTTCAAGGTCCAACCCTGCCACTCTTCTTCTCATGCTCTCCACTTTGGCAGGGTTGTAGGTGCCATAAATCAATTTCATACTCGCTTTCAATTTTTGATCCTCACTTTAATTTTTATCATTATTCTTCCTCTAAATAAAACAGTCTATGATAGCTTGAAAAATCCTTACCATCTGACTCAGCGACGATTGGCCCCTTAATAATCACCATATCACCAATTGTGTTATCATCTACAACACCGAGAAAATGCTTATGATACACCAATCGGTCTAAGCGTTTCATGTTCATGGGGTCATATGCCTTCGCTTTAAATTGACCTGATTTTTCAACACACCTACTGCTATTCAAAACCATATTCATCTCACTGCGAATCATTTCTTCTCTCTGCGAAATCAATGTATCAATCCGCGAATCTCTAGACGTCCATTTAGACGCCATAATCGTTGAATCCACCTGTGCATCTATAAGATTACAGATAAACGACAGATTTGGCTTAATCGGTTCTTTAAATTCCAATCCAAGCTCATCGGCTATTATATTTAACACCATGCCAGAGTAATAGGCGATTCTCCTAACATCTAAGAACCCTTGATCGAGCGTTTCTAGTTTACTTAAAACGATATTCAGCCTCTCAGAATAAAGCAGTGGGTTGAGTTTTTTCAAAGTCATTAGTCCAATATATTCTGCAGACCCTTCAACTGTCTCAATACTTTTTTCATAATCCGCACAGGTTCCCAATAAAGCGAAACGGTATCGACGTAGTGAGAAGAAGGATTTCAGGATTTCATATTTCTTATTTCTGTCTGTCTCACGGCATGCTTTAGAAAGCAACATAAAAGCTTCCTTTTTCATATTCATAACCTTGGCGTCAATTGGATAGGCCAATCCCTCTAGGTCACTTATAAACCGAGTCTCACCTGCTTTTATTTGATATGTATGAAACATTTCATGAACGATATTTGCCGTCAGTAAATCCAAGCATGCTAAATCCGCCTCCACCACTTGCCATATGGCAATCTGTTCGCCTCCAAAATGGATGGAAGTATTCCCAATAAATTGATTCGTTATCTTAATTATTCGGTCCTTAAGATAGACAAACTCGTGATCGTATAATGCGAATTCAGTCCGTTCAAAGCCTTGCCACAATTGCCCAAAATCTATGTCATCCAGCTTGTAGCATATTTGTTCATATAATGCTCTCATTTCGCCTCCCCTTTTTCAGAATTTGGCCTTTAGTTAAAGAAAATAGAAAGAATCCCTGCAAAGATGAAATACTCGATAGCTAACGCAGCCATACTCAAAATAAACAAAAATGCAATTCTAAACTCACCGTACAAATCCTTTCCGTATTCTCCCCTAAAAATAGAAATAATGTTGGGAATAAAAAGATAGTTTAAAGCCTCATTAAAATCGTTATCATCCTTAAAAAGCTGATTCTTAATAAACTTATAGAAAGGTATGTTTGCAATTAACAAAACAATTATTAAAGCAATTTTCATATACAATTTCTCCTTTAAAGCATTCTTTATAACACCCAATTCTATGATGCTTAACTATTCAACAGAGAATGGATCTTCATTACAGTCGGGATTCCAAATGTACTCGATTCTATGACCAATTTTTAAAGCAAGTGCTTCGTCAATTACATCTCTAATAAACCCAAGTGACATGTCCATACCCGCTGATATTCCAGACGATGTATAAATATTGTCAGATTTAACCCATCTTGCTTTTCGCACCCATAGGACCTTCTTATTTTGATCTGCTACCCATTCAAATGCACGTTTATTTGTCGTCGCTTCTCTACCATCTAGATGCTTAGTTTTTGCTAGCAATGCAGCGCCAGTGCAAACCGTTAATATATAATTAGAGATCTGAGAAATTTTATCTAAGTACTCGATAAAATCCATATCTGTAACTAAAGCTCGCGAACCTTGACCACCTGGAATTAATAGTACATTAATATACTCTAGCTCTTTAACATATCTTTCGGTGAGTATTTTTACCCCTTGAGCACTCTCTACTATGCCGCCATTTTTAGAATAAAACTTCGTAACAAAAATATCTTCCTCTTTACCAAAAATTTCAGCAGGACCAAATGCATCTAATAGCTCAAACTGGTCAAAAAGAATAATGCTTATTTTGAATTTCATATTCACTCCTTGCTTATTTATAAAACTCTTTACTATTAAGATGTTCTAAGTCTGCCAAAATATAATCAGAAACCGCCTCAGCTGTAGTCGATTCTGTACTTATTACCTTCTCAAAGCTCTTGTTATCAGGATCAATATAGCAACGTTCAATTTGATCAAACACCCAAGCATCTTCGTCTTCACCTCTACCAAGTAATCTCTGTCTAAGTGTTTCTTTAGAAGCCCAAAGAAAATAGTGACTCACCTCTATGTTTTTAAGTCTTAGTCTTTCAATAATCTCGTCATAATAGACCTGATCAACGAGTGTCATTGGTACAATTAAAGTACCTTTATAATAGGTCGCAATTTCTCTCAAAATATGATAATTTAACTTTCGCCAAAGTATAATATCCTGGAAATCATTTTTCAGCATTTCTTTTGGTAAATTACTACGCAAATAAAATCCAGTTTTCTCAGGATCAAAGATAAACGAATTTTCAATTTTTTCATGAAGTCGAGTTGCCACGGATGTCTTACCACTTCCAAAAGAACCGTTAATCCATATAATCATAATTGTTTAATTCTCCTACATTCACAATTGTAATTTAAGCTGTTCTACCCAAACAGGATCTAATTTCATTAATCTGTTTTTCTTAAGGTTTTCATTAATAATCCAGCTTATATGTTTATTTTTCTTTTCCAGCATTAGCTGCTCAAACATGCCACGATTTGCATCTTTCCCACACAAAACAACACTCCAGCAATAGCCTAACGCTTTTCGTAAAACCTTTTCAGACTCACTTAATTTTAGATCATGCTTGAAATTTGAAAGAGTTATGTTATATAAGTCGTCTAAAATAAGATTCGTATCCATATAGCCATTTAAAAGGGCTGGCTCTGCAACAGTTGCGATATATGTCCTTAATTCCAATGCAGTTCCTGATCTAAGTGGCTCTAAAGCACGAGTAATTTTTTCTGATGCAACATTATAAATTGATTTTTGAAAGCCAATGCAAACACTCTCGCGAACACGCCAGCTTTCATGATTGGCATACGGTATAAAATCAAATGAAAACAAATGACTTTTATCCATACTCATGTAAATCCCTGCTGCGACGCCACATGCCAATACAAACTCATCTGGCGTATTTTGTAAATTACTTGATTTCACTTGAAGACAAGCTTCAACTTCTTCTACAGAAGCAAATTCTATAAACTTATATAGAAGCTCCAAATTCGCTCTCGGACCGGGTAAATTAGAATGCTCACGTAAATCATCGATAGAAAAACTCATATTTTGCTCCTACTAATTATTATTTGATTCTTTCAAGTACCCACCATACAGTGCCTCCATTGAATCCACATTTTCGATATAGCCGCTCTGGTTTTGTCAAGTTATCGGCTTCACCTGATACTGTAACGAAACTAACTTTGCTTTTTAGTCGGTTTAATAGCTCCTCAACGATATACTGTCCAGCTCCTAGCCCCCTGTAATCTGGATGCACCTGTATCCATTCAAGTGCCCCTTCAAGTACATTTGAATCAAAATCAGCGATACCAAGCGCTATTCTATTATTGTTTTCATCTAATAACCAAATCCAAAGACTAGGATCAAATACGGTTTCTTTCGTCCAGCTGAATACTGTCTTTTCTGATGGTTTTATATGTTCATAGCAATTACTGATAAACTCCGAAATGATATGTATTTCGTCAGGTAACACTGCACTACAAAACTGATACCCCTCTGGTAGGATAACAGACTTAACATGTTTTAAGTCGTGTTTTAACTTGAAAAACGGAGTTAGCTTCCTAAATGGGACGTTAATACTGTTCAGCATTCGTTCGTTGATCATCATTATGTCAAATTTTGATGCTAGCTGGTTTAAAGGAATCTCAGTATTTTCCTTCTTTTGCCAAGCAAATTCCAAACAATCACCCTTTGCACCATATATCCATTGTAGATTATTTTCAGAAAACATGTAGTTGCTCTCTTCTGGTGAGATTCTAATGAGTGCCTTCCAATAGGCGTAAGGCAATACCCCTGTAGGGTCTAATACATACTGGTCTAAAAGCTGAGTGAAAAATTGCGATACCATCAAAAAACCTCCATCCTGATCATAATTAGGATTTTCTAGTCATATATGATATTCTAATCAGTTGCGATTTCTATCTTTCATTCCCATGTTTAAAATTGCCAGTAGCTTTAGCTAAAATAAGCTGTTGTTCAAATGCGTTAGAGCTCATCAATTTTTTAATTAAGTCTTCTGCACGCTTCTCTTTAATTATCATGATCATTTTATTGTTATAACTTATGTGTAACTTATGGTCTTTCGTAACTCTATAACTAAAAGGTGTTTCGCTAAGTTTATTTCTCTTATCTATCATGATTGCCTCACTGTTTAGTTATTCTCTTATTAATATTCTACAGGTTTCAAGATAGGATTTGTATTAAATTACAATTAAAAAAGCCTTTAGTCAAACTTATGATTTTAAGCTAGACTAAAGACTATTTTTTTTAGAGCATTTGTTTTGCGCTTGTAACGGTAACTTCAAGTACTCGTGTAAGGAATGAGAACTTTTCTTTCATCATATCGTAATCTTCACCTTCTGAAATGAATCTACCTGTTCCATTGATGATAAATCCTGTACCTTGATAATTATTGTAGCCTTCTACTGCTTTACTACCGAGTGCTATTTTCACTTGCTGATTGATATCGATGTTTTTTTCAGTTCTTCTAAACGCCCAAGCTGGCATAAGCAATCTTTGATCTTCAGTAACGACTATGAATGAGTTCCATGTATTGACGATATGAGGTTCACCTTCACCCCAAGATACGATTGATACCACGCCTTCGTTTTTAAGTACTTCATAAAATTTTTCAGATAACATTTTTACGCTCCTTTTGAAGATATGTTTTATCGTGGATAATAATTATCCGCGATACTTTGTGTCTTTATATTACTATTTTAAATCTTATCTGTCAATAAGTTAATTCAAATTTTTAAAATGTTAAAAACCTATACTTAACAAATTCCAATATCTTTGATATTATATAGACATATCTTGTCCACAATTATTAAAAGGAGTGTTTATATGCAATTCTCTGTTGGGGTTGAATACAGTTTACATTGTCTGCTTTATTTGGTAGATGTTAACGAAAGATCTGTTGGGATAAAAGATTTGGCTGCCTATCAGGGGGTGTCAGAATCATACCTCTCTAAATTTTTCGCAAAACTTAAGAAAAACGGCATTGTAGAATCGGTCCCTGGCGCTAAAGGAGGATATCGATTGGCGAGAGCTCCTGAAACTATTACCTTCTGGGATGTTGTAGAAGCCGTTGAAGGCTCAGAGCCTTTTTTTAAATGTACAGAAATTCGCCAAAACGAAATTATACTAGATCGATCCAATCTACCAGCATCACATACAAAATCACCATGTTTGATTCACAAAGTGATGGATGAGGCAGAAGCCCAAATGAAACATTTCCTACAATCAAAAACGCTAAAGTGGCTCTATGACGAGGTTCAAAATAAAGTACCCTCTGTTCATATTCAGGCGACAAAAGAATGGTTTGAACGTAATTTATAAATATAAAAAAGAACTGTTGAAAATCTACACCTGATGATCAACAGTTCTTTTTTATATAAATAATTTATTAACCGATTTTTTTTGATATATTGATTTATTGATTTATTAATTGATTAATTAGGAACTACTTGAAATTCGAATTATATTTTAAAGACACTGATCTGTTTATCGAGTTCAAGCGATAAGCCATTTAATTTCTCAGCACTTCTTGCGACTTCTTCAACCGCTTTACTTTGTTCTGTCATTGAGGCATTGACCTGCTCTGTAGAGGCAGCGGTTTCTTCCGATACAGCAGAAATATTCGCTGTGACAGTGACTAACTCGTCTTTGCTATGGTTGAGCTCCAACAATTCTGAAGCAATCATTTCAATTTCTGTCGTAATTTTATCAACCGATTTAAAGATCACATTAAAGGACTCATTAACGTTAAGAACCGCATTGTGTTGATCTTGAGAAACTTCTTTTAGCTCACTCATAACCGCAACGGTTTCAGCACTATCTGACTGAATTGCCTTCATAATTTCACTAATCTCTTTGGTTGCCTGTCCAGAATCTTCAGCTAGTATTCTAATTTCCTCAGCGACAACCGCAAAGCCTTTTCCTGCCTCACCTGCTCTTGCTGCTTCTATGGACGCATTTAAAGCGAGTAGATTGGTTTGGTTAGCAATCGATGCAATGGTTGATATAATCGCGGTAATGTCCTTCACTCTTGATTCGAGGTTTTCAATTGCCTTCTCAACCTTAAGATTCGAACCTTCAGCTACTAATGAAGTATCCTTAAGAACCTTCAATGCATCGATACCAGCTTTATTCATTTTTATCGCGTCGTCGGCGCTTGACTGCATCGTCATGCTCTTTTCTTTCATCAGGTTCACTTTATCATTTATCAAATTAGCGATTTTAGCACCTGTTTCAGATTCTTGTGCTACGCCTTGTGCACCAATAGAAATTTCATTGATGGCCTCAGCAACTTGATTGGTCGCCGCATTCGTCTCTTCAGACATTGCAGCTAGATTATTGGCCTCTAATAACATCTCCGAAGCAACCGTTCTAACTTCTGAAATCAAACACTGGACACTCTTTACCATTAGATTTAAGCCATCAGCTAGTAGCTTGGTTTCATCATTGTTAGTAGTTTCTACATTAACCGTAAAATCTCCATGACTGATTTTATCAGTTGCTGCAACTACATCAATAATTGGTTTACTGATACTTCTACCGATAAAGAAAGCTACAATTACGGAAACAACAATCGCTAGAACTAATACGACGATCATAATTAAGGTGATCAAGTTAATCACGCCATTGACTTCACCCACTGGTATAGTTGCAACCAATATCCATCCATTGTCTAAATGGTCGTAAGTGATAATGTTTTTTCCATCTCCAGCATTGTAATCAAAAATGCCTCTAGGCTCATTGTTCATTCTTGTAAGCATAGCTGAATAATCGCCATGATCTTTGATATTGGCAGGCGTACCATCTTCCTTCCACTCAATACTTGGATGTGTGATTAAATTTCCTTCATTATCCATCAAATAGAGATAGCCGGTGTCAAAGAGTTTAATGTGATTCAATGTTTCTTGTATGTCACTCATGTATAAATCCATACCAACCAACCCGATATTCACACCGTCTTTTATAATAGGTGTGATATAACTAGAGATTGCGGTGCCTGTCTCTGAGATATAAGGAAAGGTCCAAGTGGAAACCCCATCGTCTATCGGAAGATTATACCAAGCATTGTAATCACTATAGTATTCCATACCGAAAGGGTCTTGTAATTGGAAGCCATTTCCGTCTGAATTGTCAAAATACCAAATATCGATTTCTTGATTGAACATTGCGACATTATAGTAGACGTAGACACTCCTAGTAATACCAAGATCTTCGCCTAATTTTTTAATCAGTGCTCTTTTACTTGCTTGTAAATCCTTTAAATACTGTGGATCGGACTTAGCTTTTGCTACATCAGTTGCGTCAGCGAACTCCACTGCAATGGATTTTACTGCTGATTCTATGGATAAAAACCCCTGCTCCACGTAGTTTTTATTGGACATAATTTGACCAATAGTGTACTCATTTGATAAATTGCCAACTCTCGTATTGACGACAACACCCACTGAAACACCTAAAATCAGTAATGCGACTACATTGATGACGATGATGTTTCGAATAATTTTCCTAGAAATTTTTCCCGTTTTTTTACTTTTTTTCTCCATAATAAAACCTCCAGTGTGGCATGCTGTAAACTGTATGTAACAAGTTTACCCACTGGAGGTTTATCCAATCATAATTGTTAACAAATCATAACATTTATTCGTGAACGCGTCTAAGTTCAACCTGGCCTTGTCCAAAGCCTTGTGGATCAGGCATCTTAAGTGCCCATTTTACCGCTTCTTCATGAGACTGGACTTCTATCAAGATGAATCCAGCAAAGACCTCATCAGATGGTATAAAAGGACCTTCAGTAATTTCAGGAGATGCATCAGGTTTTTTATATGAAATTCTCATTCCAATTGAGCTTGGATATAGCCCCTTTGCCATAACTCTAACACCTGCTTCGACAAGTTCTTTATTAAAAGCACTCATCGCTTCTCTAAGCTCTAAACTCGGAAGATTACCCGCTTCTGAATTGTCTGAGCCTTTCACGATTATTATATATAACATAGTATTCATCCTTTCATATTAAACCTCAATACCAAACATCATCAAGCCCAAATAAAAACTTCACCGTTTTTGTCGCTTTCTGCTCTCCTACGTGATATTCCACAACGTATATGCGATCTCTAAACGATAATCGAGTGACATAATCAATTTCACCACCAAGAGCTTCTATTGCTTCATGTATTCTCTTATTAATGAATTTTCTTGTAAAGATTAAATAGCCAATTAATCCACCGATTAATATCGCATAGACGATAAAACTGACAACCATAACTGCCCCCGAACGTTTAATTTTCAATGATTATAAATGAATATGATATCGCTGTGTAATTCTATAGTCCTCTGGTACTTCATTGATTAATTGACCACCATTATTGATGATTGTTTTTGCAGATCCTAAATTTTCTTTATCACAAGTCACTAACACAGGTGAAATTTGAAGATTCTTACACACATCAAGTGCAAGGTTAAGCATCTCAGTTGCATACCCTTGTTTTCTCTCAGATCTTTTTATACTATAACCGATATGACCACCAAAATTCTCTAGATAATCATTCAATCTATGTCGAATATCAATCATGCCAACCAGTCGATTATCCTCTATGGTTACTGCTAAATAAGTTGAAGCAGGAACAAGACCTTCTCTTACAGTTGCATCACAACTGTTATCGACGAGCATAGTCAACCATTCATCATAATCTGATGTAAGTCTAAGACCACCGCTACCTGCAAAGTCTTCTTGATTTTCTATAAATTCCTTTTTATAGTTCAGTACTTGTTCCATATATGCTTTGTCTGGGCTGACGAGTTTAATTCTTTGCATGTAGCCTCCTATAGATATAAACTGACACTTTATATATTAATGTTACTATCGTTATAATTCCTAGTGTAAAGGAAAATCCAAAGTAAATCCCCATCTTTGCTAATGCCATTTGATTCTCTAATGCCAGTTCATCTACAAAATATAAGCTCAGTATAACTTGTATTCCGCAGACCATCGGTAGCGCTAATGACAGAAAAAATATTTTCAGCTCATCGGCAGTAGTGTTTTTAATAAAGTTTTGAAAAAAAGCTTTCAACATGGTTAACTGTCCCTATTCTTGTAAATTTTCGATTGCAGCAGCTCCTAACAGCTGTGATAGAGCCAAATCTACCTCTTCTTTTAATTCCTTCGAAAGGTAGATTCTTATTTTTCGTTTTACTTTAAATACGCCCAAAAGTTTGATATATGCGAAAATATGAAGTTCAGACTCGATTTTATTATTTTGAGGCCATTCGTATTTGATTAAGTCTTCTTTTTTTATCTTATGGGAATTTGTCTGTATGTGATCTTTATATATTTTAATTTTCTTATAATGTATAAAGATTATATACCATTCAATTAACAGTAAAATAATTGAAATTGTTACTAATGCCTGTCTTTGATTCATGTTCTGAGTAAACTTAATCTTAAAAACAATGTTTACTATTAATACATTGATAAATACTAACGGAATTCGCAACCATTCATTTTTATTTTTGAAAGTTATTATAATTGAATTCAAACGTGCCTCCCTGAATCTACTAACGCGTTCCCACCCGCCAGAAGTTCGTCATCTCTTTTTTATCTTCTATGTTAAACGCAATCATTTTGTCTATTAGCTCAAAGTTCACTGGAGAAGCCCAAGGCAATTTTAAAAGCATTTTTGTTTTTGCATATCCTGCAGTCTTAATCTCATCTTCAAATAGTTCGAGTGTTTTAGTTTCTGGTGACATAGCAATGTGCATTTTCGACATACTAAAACCAACGATAAATGTACCATGATCAGTAAACATAGGCTGATTCCACTTCACTTCTTCGATCAGGTTTGGAAAAGTGTCTTTAATATGATCTAAAATCATTATCATACGCTCTTTTTGTTCAGGATTATCAATTTTGTCTAAGTAAACATCAAATGGTCTCATACTTGCTCCTTTCAATCTCAAATCTCTTCAAATTTGGATATCTTACAAAATTACTGTTGTAATAAACTAATACCCATTAAGATGAAAGACGTACCAAATACAAATACCATAAATACCTTTAAGAAAGTTCTTCTTTGATTCATTTTTTTATTGTATTTTGCTCGATAAGCTCGCATATCTGCATCATCATCGTTTTTATGATGTGGATTTTCTTTTTTGGAATGTTGCTTTTCTTGCTTAGAAGTTGAAACAGCTGCAGTGTTTGAAGACTTAATCATTTTAGTTGCTTCATTTTTAACTGACTCAGTTAAAGGTTCTTCAGAGATATTCGTTTCGTTTGCCTTCCAAAACTCATCGATTAAAGCTTTCGCTTCAGCTGCTTGTTCCTCAGAAACACAAATCGTCGTTCCAAGATAGTTCACACCACTATAGATTTGAAGATAGGAACCAATGCCCTTGCTTCTAAGTTCTGATACAATTCCATTTTCTGTTAAAAAGGTTTGAACCATCATTGCATCACTTTCTAAATTGGTTTCATAGACTTCAACCAATTGAATTTCTATTTCTTCAACCTCATTGTTGGATTTCTTTTCTTTTATGTACTCAATCTCTGATATCAATGGCTCGCCACAATCTGCACAAACTTCTGCATATTCTTCAAACTCCGTGTTACATTTATCGCACCATTTCATAATTATGCCTCCATATTATCTAGTTTCTAAATCACTGTTTGCCATTAGTACAGCTTTATTTTGGTTCCTTTTAAGGTGCTTTGGATAATAGATAATGATAAATACTGAAAATAGTACACTTAGTAATATAGAAGTTAAATCATTTCCAATCCTACCACTAAAACCTTGACTTAAACTATCTGCAAAATTTCTTAGCAATGACACACATGATATGACTGTATAAATGGTTAAAAGTTTTACTGCACCATTTATCAATTGAATTAATATATTATAGATTATAATCGTACTTACCCACTTTAATAAAAGTGCTAGAAAACTATATGTACTAATTTCCAAAGAAAGAAACCATATAAAACTTATCCCAACACAATTTAATATCGAATAAATAAAAATACCCACTCTATTTACAGTAAATTGATTGTTCCAGTTCTTTTCAGAGTCTATCATCTTTTTACCGCTGAGTTTATCACCAAAAGACATAAACCTCACTTTTTTTGAAATAAAAATTTGATATGTTAAAGAATAAACTAATGAAATCAGTATGATGGCTACATTAAGTTCAAGATTAAATAATAAGTTGAATTTCGTTATACCAGTTACATCACTATAGTAACTAATAATTTTAAAAACCGTTGCAATACAACTTAAAATAACTACATTTGCAAAAAAGTAATCAAAAATAATTGCTAAAATTGGATGTGCATGTGCATTTTCGTCATCAACTAAAAATGTCACTGCTTCTGTACTCGATTGAAGCTCTTCTTTAATCATGTGTTTTCTCCCAAAATAAAAAAGTCTAAACATATTTACTAAAAAAATCCAATCCATCCTCCTCCCCTGTTGTCCAAATTACCACGGGATACTCACGGATATTACATCGACGCAATGCTTCAAATCTATGATTACCGTCATTGAGCTCAAACGCACCCTTCGTATAATTGATAATAAGTGGCGGCATTTCCCAACCTGATTCATAGGACTTAATCATGTTGCCGACATAATTTTCAAACCCTTCTCCATCAACGACATATTTCATGTGCTCTTCTGGACCACAGCATCTCTCAAAAAGCGTTAAAGAAAGCGTAATTGGTCCGAAATAGCTTCTCTCTTCTAACTTTAGCCCATCCGAAAAAGGAATATTACCACCATCATTTCTAAGAAATGCATGAACCCAGGCTTCGACGTCATTTGACTGGCAATACTCAAGTGAATTTTTTAAATTAAAACGTTCCATAAGTTCCCCCATATCACTTAAATTGTGATTAATTATTAGTTCACTTTTCCAAGTTTGTTCATCGGTAACACACGAACAAGAATCTTACCCATTATATCTTCTTTAGAGATTAAACCAACACCTTCTGAACGACTATCCAAACTGTTCGCCCTATTGTCACCCATTACGAAGTATTTGTTTTCTGGTAGAGATTGAATGTCCACCTCACCACTTGTAGGTGATCCCAGATAAGGCTCGGTTAATCGCTCTCCATTTACGAAAACCTGACCTTGTGTGATTCTGATAGAATCGCCTGGTAAAGCGATAACCCTTTTAATCAGGCTCTTGTTGGGATGAATTTTGGTCATCCATTTTTGAAAGATATTCAGAGAAGCATACTCCTTTTCAGTATATGGCAGTTCTGAATAAAACGAGATAATATCACCTCTTTCAAATGTGGAATGCTTTAACAGTACAAGCACATCACCTTCTACCAAAGTTGGATTCATTGAGATGCTATAAACCGTCAGCGGACTTATGAACAACTGAATCCCAACAACGATGAGAACGGCAATGATCACATCCTTTATCCATTTTTTTATGTTCGGATTAAACTTCATAGCATTTACCTCAAATAGAGTGAGTCTTCCATTTCTTGCATTTCAGTTTCTTGGGATTCTTCTTCAACCAATCTCTTAAATATATTGAGCTGATAGAGACTTACAAATGGCGTTATACCGATTGTAAATATTGCTGTCAAAAGTAATTTGATCCCTTGAGCACTTAGTTCAAATTGACTAAAATACGGAATCTTATCTATTACCCAAATAGGCATAGAGAGTACAATTGGTAATAACGTCAATAATGCTACTTTTATATATTTCTGTCTTACAATTTGAAAACTTTTTTCAATAACGGACTCATCGCGTTTTCCAAGTACGGTGATGAAAGGCACAAATTGAAGTGCGACATGAAGCAAGAAAGCAATTGTACCACCGATCAAAGCCATAATAATTCGCTCTGTTGGTCTTGGAACCCTAAAAAGATTAAAGTTATAAAGTCCTAGCATCATCAAAGGAATAAAAGTAATGATGCCCGTCAAAATACTATAACCAATATATCTCCCAGTATTGTACTTTGCTTCTTTATAGCTATGACGTATTGCCACCTGATTGCCGTTATAAGCATCATTAGCTGATGATATCAGTGTTACGGAAAGCCTTGATACAAAGTATAAGTTTATAATCCATAGGGTTAAAGTGATTACTAAGGATAAAAACAAATACGAGTTGACCCCAACGATTCTCAATGAGGTAATTGGTACGATTAGCATAAGCCCCTGGAAAACGATACTGATTGCGGTTGAGATTAACGCGATTAACATGAGAGGCTTCCAATAGTTTTTGAATGTAGCTAAAGTGTCCGTCAATATGTTATTAAAATCTAAATCTTTCATATGTATCCTCCTATTTTTATTTATTCTATATGGAAAACATTAGGAAATTCTTAAGTAAATGATAAAAATTTCTATTTTTCAAACCTTTTTGCGATATGATGATCTTGATTGAGCTGTAACAAATCCCATAAATTCCCGTATAAGTCTTTGAATACAGCAACCATGCCATACTTCGCTTGTTTTGGTTCTCTTACAAACTCTATTCCATTTGACACCATTTGATGATAATCTCTCCAAAAATCATCCGTGTTGAGAAACAGGAAGACTCTACCGCCAGCTTGATTTCCGATAAACTCTTTTTGAACTGGCTTGGATGCTTTGGCGAGTAAAATGGTTGTGCCATTAGCACCTCTAGGCGCAACAACGACCCATCTTTTATCCTGTTCAGGTTGATAGGTGTCTTCTAGTAGCTCGAAATTGAGTTTCTTTGTGTAAAATTCGATTGCTTCGTCGTAGTCGTTCACGACTAGTGCTAAATGGACAATGTTTTGATGCATGATTTTCCCCAATCTGAGAATTTAAGTATACTTTTCACATTTGCAATATGCTGATAAAAACCTTTCCCACGATGGATACACCTATCATCATAAAAAAGCAGTAGTACCAATAATCCTTCACAAATCGATTCTTTTTATCTTGATTTCTCAGATACAACCAAAATAAAAGCAGGGTTGTCAACAAGATCAATGTCGGCACATAGAATCCCGTGTCACCATTTAAATGAAAGTATCTAATTCCAAATTTTGAAAATATGATTTCTACGAGTGGCTTATCTGAAAACCAATTGATATTAAGCGCTAGTAACACCATCGTAGCTATGTAAATGATTATAATTTTCGTATTTGCTCGCATTTGTTTACTCCTTTTTTAGAATATCTGTTTATGACTTGTCCCATTTAATCGGTTTTGTGATAATTGAAGACAGTGAAAAATAATAAAGTATCCCAAAATTGAAACCGTACAAGCCTGCATATATGTATTTTGAGTCTTGAAGTCTTAAAATAAAAAAACTTAATAGTACATAGCTTGCAAACCCCAATACAAATGCAACAAGCCAGTGCGTCCTTTGTATCAACTTTTCCTTAGTTTAAATTTTCTCTCCAAAAAGACTTCAAAAAATAAAATTGAAAGCAAGCTACCTAAAAGTAGTGCTGGTAATTCACTGATTGTATGCTTCATATTCCCCCCAAATGCTTTATGATTTTACTCTAGAAATGACCCCATGATAATGTATTTGATCTCGTCATTAATTATAATATAAGTGCATTCAAAGTCGTCGTCTAAAACTACAGATTGAATAAATTTCTCATTTTCATCAGAAGCAGAGCTATGTTGCCCTAATGAAACTAAACCATATTGACCTACAGCATAGGATTGATAATCGTCACTAAGTTGATAAGTGATTTCTTCATTTGATCCTTTTGCAACAATAGGGACACCTGCTTTAAGCTGCTGATAATAGTCCTTGCTTACCACTTTCCCATAGATGATTTTGACTTCCTTTTGACTAATTTCACTTTCAGTCCAAATATTTCCGATGATTTCAAGTCTCAATAGCCTCGCATTGATGTCACCCATGTCATAATTACTCATTGAAGCGAAGCCCTCTTTCAGTTGATCAAGCTCTTGTTCAAAATTTAATGCACCAACTTGGCTGCTCTCTTGCTCTTGCTCAAATCTTTCATCAAGAAGCGCATTCATGCTTTTTTCTATACTTTGGATACTTATATGCTCTTTCTCAAGTTGATCCGTTCTGATAAATAGAACGACAAATAGAGCAACGTTAACGATCGATACTACTACAAGAACGTGAATCCAATACTTCTTTAAGTCAAACTGCATAAAATCACCTCTCTTAAATCAAACATCATAGCATTAGTTTAACTTTCTCAAAGGTTTCAATTCCGGTGAAATTGCTAATAATTTAGAATTGATTTGCGTAATCAAGAGATTAATAAACGCAACCAAGTCATCATGTGAAATCAAATCTTCACTTTTAAGTTTGGGATCATAGCTCGAAAGGCAAGCTTTTATAATCCTACCGTAACTCGGGTCATACGCTTCCAAAGCCTTGCTTCCACCTTCTACTTTGGAGTAGATGCCACCATCTTTAAGGTAGTAGTAAAACCTTAAAAGATTGAGTACATAGTAAGTCATGTTGGCCTCTGAATCTAGCTTCAAGTCGTTAAGATCGTAGAGGATAGCATCGATAAAATCATGTGGTTTCACCGCTCCAAAGATCTTCTGGATGGCTTCACCATATAATCGGATGCCCCTAGCCTTAGTCACCATCACATGTGCGATTAAGTCTGGATCATACCCATTTTCACAGAGATAATTTTTATCTGACAAATACCTTTCCAGATGAAAATAAGAAAAGTGCAGCTCAAAATAAAGCGGATGCTTTAAAGCTTTAGCAACCGACGCAGTTATCACTGATACTTCAAATCCCTTTTTAGGTCCAAAATAGGAAAGCTCAATCAGCTTATCAATAATCGCCCGTTTGGTTTGCTTGTTTAACGTTTCTCTTACAACGACTAATAGATCAATATCGCTCGTTATAGGATGGTAGCTATTCATCGCATAGGAACCGTGGAGATAGATGCCCACTAGGGATTCTCCTAATAATTCCAATAAGTTATGATTCAATTGCTTTAATAAGATTTCTGGTTTCATTTATACTCCAAACTCACCTAGTAATTGCTCACTAAATACGAATCCATTTTCGGTCACATTCGCTTGATTGTAATAATCAAAAATTAACATAGGATTCTTTATAACATCAAAAATCGCATTTCTTCCCAAGTGTTTCTCAACACTATAGCAAATGTGATAGCCTATGGTTTTATTGAGCGGTTCATTACCAGAAGGATCGTAGCTGTATTTAGAAAATAGCGTTTCAAGATGCTCTACATTCATCTCATTTGATAGAATATCCGTTAAATCTTGCTCAAAAAGTTTTAGAAACGCTTCTGTATCCGTCTGTCGATCATTCACTGAACGTTTAAAGTTCTCGGCAATCATTTCGCCATGTGATTCGAGTGCAAGTGGATATAAATCATCGCCACTAGTAAAATATAATGTCGCTAAGCCTTCACCTACAAGTGAACTGATAAAGTACGCCATAAAGCTCTGCGTAGATTCGAAGACACTCTCAAATTGCTTTCTTTTACTTAACCAATACTTCATGCCAATATGGTGATACTCATGTGATAAAACATCTCTGATAACGGGAATATATTTAGCATCCGATGGCCAAAGCATCGTATTTACTAGCATTACATGATCACCAACGATACTTGCGCCATTAATCCCATCAAACACAAAATAAAGATCAATTTCTAACTCTGTCTCATCAGGTAAAGTCTCATTTAATGATTCAACAATGCTCTCAAAATCAAAAGCTTTAATGAGTGAAAGCTTATTTTTAAGCTTAATCACATCTGCATTTATCAATTTTAACAGATCATAAAGCATGCCGAGACCTTCATCCTCAGGCTTTAAAGGCATGTGATTTAATGCTAAAAACAGTACCTTTTTATAGGTTTCATAGTCATATGTATGCTGATAAAAATTGAGCATTTGCTGCATGCCCTCGTTATTTGACAGTTCAAACATAACCTTATCAAACGCCAATGGGTCTTTATATTTCTCTGACTCAATTAAGTCTACTATTGCTTCCGCTACCGTGTAATCTACTGTAATTCTCATATGTCTCCTCTCTAATTAATGTTCTCTCACGATTAAAAATTCTTTTAATACATTCCCTACTTTTTCTTGTGCTTCAATAGGAACATACAAAAACTGCATAATAACCTCCTTTTCAGAAGCCACTCTCAACTCAAAAACCTTGCGGTTGTTATTCTCTCCCTCTTTTACAGGTAAAAACGCGTCAAAGAATGAATGTTTTTCTGATATTTCATATGAACCCAAAAATTCATAGCGGTCATTATATTCTGATGCTAACCGCCATGTATATGCAATCGTTAAGTTTTCAAGTAATGCAACCTCAATTTGATCATTATTATTTAGCGCTAATAAAATGTTATTCTCACTTAAAGCTTCTAATTGATAAAGCTGCCAATTGTTTTGGTTAATACGTATGTATACATCATCTAGATTATTTGAGAAATCCGTTTTATTCAACTGAGAAATTATCCCTACTCCCGTTATCAAGGCTACTAGGGAAATTAACAGTATAAGTTTATTTCTCTGCCACATACTAGGTTTCCTTTCTTATTATTTTCAAATATCGTAATTATAAATCGCAATTTTTTGTCCATTATTATCATAAATTACAACTTGAAGATGAGATAGCATATAATCTAAATCTCGATGCATCGTGATCCCTAGACTATAGACTTGATTATCAATATACACTATATCGTTTGGTACTGGTGATGCATAAAGCACAAATGTGCTACTAAACTTAAGCATCGTTGAAGTTAGAGGAATCTTATTATAGTTTAGTTCTAACTCACCAATTTTAATTACACCGAAAAAATCATAACGATAACTATAATTAAAGAAACCTTCTTTAATAATTGCTGGATTAACTTTCTTAATTACATTCCCTTCCACTGTAATAACCGTTGGAATATCAATAGCATCCACCTGAAAGTCTGAAATCACATGAGTCGGAGTTAGAGTGTAGGTTTCTGAAACAGCAAAGGTTTCTACCCTACTATAAAAATAATTGTCCAAAGCGACTATGCATATAAATATAAGCACACTTATACTCACTACTAATTTAAATTTCTTATAATTAAATTTCTTAATACTATTTTTCTGAGTATCACTTTTTAGCATTAAACCTCCTTACACTTCACTTATTTTTAAGATTAAAATACCAAACTCTAATCTCGTAATAGACAATGGTTATAATGAAAAACAAAAGTGTTATAATACCTGTCATGGTAATAATTTCAACAATTTTTCTTGAGATTTCATGATTTTGATCAACAATGGCATATCTATAGACGCTTAGAAAAATAGAAATCAAAAGAAAGGTTCTAGTTTCTCTAAAATAAAACTTGAACCGTTTCTTTCTACCCTCTTTTGAGTTAGAAACAGTAATGCTTTTACCAAATAAAAGTTTTATTTCGGGTGATTTTTCTTTAATTAAACTTTTATTTTTCATTGAACTCTCCTATTTAAAACAGAAATTATTGTAAAGAAATATAGCCTAAATACTCTAAAATTCCTACAATGATCAAAATTAATCCAATTACATAGTATACGATAGAAGTCGCACCATCGCCGATGAGTTTTCTTAAACGCATCGCTTTTCTTAAGACGTACCACCTAAAATGTTTGAACTACTATTAAAAAAGCTATTCATGTAGTTTGCCACCACAAAAATTACAATAGTCTAAATCTTCTGTACTCACTCTTGGATTGAATATGTAACCACAGTATGGGCATCTATAATTGGATAAAAAAATAAGTCCTACTACAAACATAATTATTGAAAAGCCATACTTTAATATTGCAATTGAATCAAATACGACTAACGGGACTGTAGCTAAAATCATCAATCCCATACCGATATTTTTGAACTTAATTCGTCTTCTGAATTCTTTATTTTTCTTCATATACGTATTCACCTTTAATATTCCCATATTATTACTATATGTGGAAATTTTACTTATATCAACAAAATAGCTTTTATTTTAATTTGCTTTTAATAATCCTGTCCATTATTTTTTTCTCAAGATAATCAAACCGTGTTCACTTGCACCTAATGAAGATCTTTCTTCACAGATTTTAAAATGAAACTGCATCCATTTTGAAAAATCATTCTCATTGAAAGCGTTCACTTTATCTTTAATAAAATACTTCATTCCATCCGTTCCAACGTGATTGAGCACTTCCACATCAAACAAACGCAACTCATCTTCAACTTGCTCTGGTGAAGCACTGAAAAACACTTTATTTTTCGAATGATAACCCAACTCATAATACGCTTCTAGCAGTTCAAAATCATCTGTGAACATATCTAAGAACTTATAAGTGTTTGCATGACGATTCACATATGCTAATGCATAGATCCCGCCCGATTTTAAAACACACAAGCTTTCTTCAATTGCAGCTACCCTTTGTTCTTTATCTGTCAAATGATAATAAGCCCCCATATTGAGCACCACATCAAAAGTTTCATCATCGAACTCACCTAAGTTTAAAATACTGCCCGTTTGTATATCTACCAAATCAGCATGCTGCGCCTGATTCGTTTTAATTTCTTCGATATTCTTCTCCACCAAATCTCTTACAAACACCTCTAAACCACGATCGGCATAATAAAATGCATAGATGCCAGCACCCGCACAAGCATCTAAAAGCTTATCGCCGGCCTTTATGTAACGATTCAAAAACTCTGTTGTTGTTAAAAATTCGATTTGATTGGCATTGCTTCGTTTCAACCTTACTGACTCATCTATGGATTCATAGAAAGTAACCACTTGATCTGTTTTAAGCTCCAAAATATATTCCCCCATTTCATCTTATCTGAATGTATTTATTTCTCGTAGCATTAAAAAAGAGTCGTCTCTCTCTTCATAGACTGAAAATCCAACTCTACGATAAAGCTTTAGTGCATAGTTATCTTTCGCAACAGAACGGCTTAGCTTTGGAAAATCGTGCATCGCTGCAACCTTAAATAGTGTTTCCATGAGACTTATCCCTATTCCACGTCCTTGATAGTCAGATTTTATAGCAATTACGACAATTGGAATGTCTTCATGGATAAAGCCATTGAAAGCATTTTGTTCCTCACACAGTCTTATATAGGCCGCACCAACTTTCTTTTCATCGTCATATGCGATGGCCGCTATATCACCAAATCTTTCACCCAAACTATCAATAATGTTACTGAAAAATGGTAACTGTAAAGCTTCTTCAATAGAAGGACGATTTATCTTATCTCTCCAAAAAACAGCTTCATAAGTCATTTCATTTAAAAAAGTTTGCTCATGACTTTCAATGTTTTCAAACAACTCAAAAGCTTCAAAGTCTTTAGGGCAATTATTTTTTTTATCACTAGGAAGATTACATGTGAATACTTTGAAAGTGATTGTCATAAGCCCTCCTTTTGTATTATTCAAGATAGCTATTTACACAAAGCTTAACGCTTTCTCAAAAAAACGTGATGAAATAAAGATATCCCTTTAAAAGCCTCTAATTCAGACATCTCCATCTCGAGTTTCAACACGGAGGTCATCCATTTATCTTCGTTCATTTCATCACGATTCGCTTGTAGCCCAAAGAAAATTTGAAGTCCCAATACTTGTACGATTTCAAGTGATTTTCCCCATTGAGTTAATTCAATATGATCATAAATGGTTACTTTTCCAAAAGTGTTAGCAATATGTCCGCCGTTTAAAAACAAAATGATTGTGCAGATCCGATTTGGGAACTAATTTTATCGTCTCTAGATCATGGTTCTTAAGTGCTGTTATAAACTGCGCTGATATTACGTCCATATTACTCCTCTTGATCTATAATAAAGTCTTTTCCTTCGCTTATACACGCTTTGCTCTCTATCTATTTTTCTGATAAACGCATAAAGTCTTCAGTAAACTGAGAAGATATACGTTCTAGTTCTCCTAATACGCGTTTAATCCCTTTCACTGATTTAAACCATGTATGAAAAGTAACTGGTACATCAGCTTCATAATAATCCACTAAAAATTCAGTTTCGGGAAACGCCAGTTGATAAAACATCAATACTCTTCTTGCGTGAAATGATTTACAGCAAAGGATTGCTTTATCCACTTTCAGACCCATCTTTTCCACTTCTTCTTTTGCGAAAAATGCATTCTCTCTTGTGGTTCCCGATTGGTCTTCACGTAATATTTTCAGTGGGCTAACACCATTTTTAATCAAAACATCCTTTAAAAATTCGAACTCAGTCGCATAGGGTTTGTTATAGATATCGTGTTTAGCTTTTGGACCATTAAACTTTCCAAATTTTGTACTAAACCTACCACATGGCATAACATAATCTGCTATTAATTACATATACTATTTTATCTTCCTGAAGAGATAATATTCGGATTGATTTTGATATTTAGGTACTTTCATCTGAAGTCTAATTTTATCTATATCCACCGGTCTCTCCCTTTTAAACTTAAAGTATTGGTCTAACTCTTCAGTTTTGATTTTTGCGCCATTTTGAAGTACTTCAACAACGCCTATGAATGCGTAATCACGATCATAAAAAGCCAAAGTTGCATCACCATGGCTATCGTTTACAAGTAAAACACCATTTGTTTTAAGATACGCTTTACAATGTTGCGATATAAAACTTGAATATAGTGAAATTAATAAGTCATAATAATTGATCTTCGCTTTTAAAACCGATGTAAAATCAGCTGCTTCATAAGCAATTTGAGCGTCTTCAGTATATTGCTTATTTTGATTGACGTATTCTAGTGGCTCAGATAACACCTCAAAAAAGCGATTTGCATTTTTATCTAAATCATTGTAGTACATCTCTGGGATCACCAAAGACGGCGTAATATGAACAAATGAGCCAGGGTACAATCCACTTTTAATTTGAAACTGCTCTGTAATTTTTTGAAAAATGTCCAATCCAGAGCCTCTTTTTCTAATATAATCGTGATACAATTGGATGGTATTTTTCATTTCAACCTCCCTGTAAAAAACTTAATGCTCTAATGACTTAATTAAACATTATTCGGTTGGAAAACGATCAAATTTTTTATAAGTTTCTAGCTCCTCATCCCAATTGGCTTTATCGGATATAAAAATATGTCCATCCGGTTGTTTATCCAGTTGACTGTCTAAGCTTCCTGCTGGAACAACTAATAAGCTACCGTTCATTTGTAGGTTTGGAAGAGCAGAACCACAATTACTACAAAATCCTTTTACGTGATTTGTATCCTTTAACTGGAAGGTCCTTACGTACGCCTCCCCTTGAAGCCATTTTAGTTTTGCGCTTTTAGAAAAAAGATTGGCTGCATGCGCTGAACCTGAATCCTTACGGCAGTATTTGCAGTGGCAAAGATAAAAGTCCTCGAATTCACCTACAACTTCAAATTTTACAGTTTTACATAAACATGAACCTTTATACGTCACTTGATCTACCTCCTTAATTATTCAAATTATACTTTAAGATTTTATGATTTTATGATTTTATGATTTTATGATTTTATGATTTTGTGATTTTGTGATTTTGTGATTTTGTGATTTTGTGATTTTGTGATTTTGTGATTTTGTGATTTTGTGATTTTGTGATTTTGTGATTTTGTGATTTTGTGATTTTGTGATTCTCTGATTCTGTGATTTTCAAGTTATGTAAACGTTATGATTGCACGTCAAAACCATGCCATTCTTGAATCGAATGTTGAAATTTTCTACCTTGCCATCAACTTGCATGACCTCATTTAGATCAACTTTAAATTGTACGAAATCACTTATACTCGCGGCTCTCATGATGAGGTTGCCATTCATCCAAATCTTCAACCAATAGACGTTTGAAAGGGACTCGTCCTTTACTAATTTGCCTCTTGAACTGGACACGTACTCTTTTAGTAGCTCAGATACGATGCGCATCGCGTCTTCACCGGTATAGGTGAAGTTGATGTATGTATTTTGAAAGGTTAGATTATCTTTTGAGTATAGCTTTTCTAATGCCTTTATGGCTTCCTTGTCGGTCATAGAGCCATCGCTGAAATATTTAGACTTGAACGATGCGGTTAGCAAGATCTTGTGTGAGCCAATTTGAGTAATCATTTTAGATTCCTTTCTATGAACTGATCTAACTATTCTCTTAGTTTCACGCCACAATATGGACAAATTTTAGGATCGAATACATGTTTTGAAAACAAGCTTAAACAGTTCGGACATCTTCTGAGAATAAAAAACACAAAAATGAGATAAACAATTAGAAGTATTCCAAAAGTAACAATTATCCCACCCAGTACCGAACCCTGTTTTGAGAGATACATTAATATTGCAAATAATGGTAGCAGTGTAACTGTAAGTACCTGTGCAATGAATGTATGCTTTCTGATGGTTTTGTATCTTTTATATATCTTAGCTTGAGTTAATCGCATATAAATCACTTAAATCCTTTACCTTCATTTTTTAGATACTTAACGATGGCCCCAATATCGATTTTGTTAAAATCCGAAGTGTCCACCGTTAGTGCGGTAGGATGCTCTGGTTTTATAGATTGATCAAAGGTTCTATAGTAATTTTCTTCAGTCGTCGTTTGAATCTTCGTATCAAGTGCCTGACGAGATTGTAATCTGCTTTGAATCACCTCGTAGCATGGAACCAAGCACTCTAAATACTTATAATGCACCTTTGTACCTTCACAGAGTCTAACGCCTCGTTCTACGATTTCTTTATAAAAACAAGGGGTGTCCACAATGACACTCTTTCCACTATTTATATATTTTTTTGCGAGTTCAAATGTAATGTTATAGGAGACTTCTGCGAGGATTTTTGCCTCTAAACCAAATCCCAACATTGCATTTTTGATCACATCTCTGTCGATGACGATAGCACCTGTTTCGACAACTATCAGTTCTGCTAAACCTGTTTTACCTGAACCCGGAAATCCCGCCATTTGAAGTAGAAACGCCATTATAATTTCTTCACGATGTAATCGACAAAGCCTTGTCTGATTCTATCGCCCTCAAATATGCGCTCGATGATTCTTCTTTCCTTTAACACAAATCCCATATCTTCAAAGTACTTTTCTGCCTCATCATACTCAAAATACGAGTGAATAACCGGTTCATCGTCCATTTGTTCAAACTGGTTATCCCCTAAATCAGGACCCTCTCCAAATCTAAAATCATCAACGGACAGAAAGTTGACAAACATAAGACCACCTGGCTTTAACACCCTTTTCATCTCAGAGATCGACTCTGCAATCTCTACCTTCTTCATGTGAAAAATCGAATTATAGGAGTAGACAAAATCAAAGCTTGCATCCTCGAAAGGAAGCGCTCTCATATCCCCTTGTTCGATCCCTAAATTGACATCTTTAGAACTTGCATTCGCCAGCTCAACCTGACCTTGATCGTACTCAATCCCATGAGTCTCATAGCCATATGAGTGAAACAAATATAGTGGTGGCATACCTCCACCAGCGCCACAATCCAAAATCTTAGGGCTTTCACACGTTTTTTCTGCATTACAATATTCTAAAAATCGATACAGTGGGGTTTGCTTTAAAATCTGATTCATACTTGCTCCTTATCCGTTAATTATTTCATAAATTCAAAAATCCGATCGGCTAACTCACTTAGAATTGCAAGACTCTCTTTATAGCTCGAAGTGTTCATCGAGTGATCTGCATCCTGATAGGCTTTAACTGTAACAAGGCTTAAACTAGAAACAGTCGCTATGTCTTCACTTGTAAAAAACGGGTCATCCGTCCCTGTGATCACCAATGACTTATATAATCGCATTGCCGGTAGCGCCTTTTTTACTGGTGTTAAAAATACGTGTTTGATAGTAACACCTACTAGCTCTTCAGATAAGACACTTTGAACGACAGTCCCAAAGCTCTTCCCCACAAAAATAATGTTTTTGTATGGATAAAACGTCATAGCTTCATCGATAGCATGTCGACAATCGTCAATAATGAATGGCACCTCACTGGCATCATAGAACTTGCCAACCTTTTGAAAAGCATATTCAATCGCTAGAATATCATAGCCTAGTTCAAGCCCTATGCCAAAGGTATAATAGAGCATCGGCGCTTCTATACCATAAGAGTTGCCAGGAAGTAAGATGATTAAAGTGTCACTATTTTTTTGAATATAGTCGAAGGTTAGTTCAATATCCATATAGGATTGAATGGACAGTTTGTTAGGCTTAATCATGCTGTTCACCTGTATCCATTTTAACCTCTTCTGACTCCGGAATATTAAGCCACTTTGCTATGGATAAAACACTCCCAGCTATCCCCAAAACAAGTAATGTAAAAGTGGTTGAGAGGTAGAAGATCATCGCACTAAACATCTGCTTATTTAGCAATGAGATGTCCATAAAACCACCATTTTTATTAATAATACTTACTTGAGTGCTATTGCTCCACGATTGGAAATACCCTAACATAATGAAGGCTATCAGTAAAAACAAAGTTGAAATAATGGCAACGGTTTTTAGCTTTTTCATAATCGACTACTCCTCTCACTTATTTATAAGCCCCAATTTAAAATCTCAATATTCAGTCAAATCAATTATATCAAATTGTACAGTAAAAATTATCCAATAGCAGTTATTGTAATGTAAATATCATTAAATAAAAAATCTAATGGAAAACTAAGAATCAAAATAAAAACCCTAGATGTCAAAGTATGCGCAATACTTTTCTACCTAGGGTTTACCATCCCGTTCGTTGATAATATTCTAAAAATGCGTTTTGAACTGCTTTACGCCTTGATCGACTCATCTTTAACTCGTGATTGCCATACATGACGACATTCTCTGAATTGACTTTGGAGACGTGTTTTAAATTAATCAAATAGCTCTTATTGCACATAATAAAATGATAGTCAGAAAGCTGATCGTTCATCTCCTTTAAGCTACCGAGCATCTTATATTCAGCATCCTTGGTTATAATATAAAGCCAGTGATTTCTAACCTCAATGTATATGATTTCACTAATTGCTACATTTCTACTGCCTTCTTCTTGTGGTAAAAGTATACTAAACGCATCCTTAGAGTGAATCGCAGACAATGCCAAGCTGAACTTTACAGCAAAGCTCTCATATTCAAGCGGTTTCATCATATAATCAAAAGCGCCGACCTCATAGCCTTTTACAGCATATTTTGCTGAATTGGTAATAAAAATAATCACCACATGAGGATCTGATTTCCGGATTTCTTTTGCTACTTCGATCCCATTAAGGTGGGGCATCTCAATATCTAGAAAAATAATATCGTAGATTGGTTTAAAATCTGAAACCAGCTCAAATCCATGTGAGTAGGAGGTAACCTGAATCTCTAAATGATGTGCTTCACTGTATTGCAGGATTTTTCTATATAGTTTCTCTAGATACATAAAATCATCATCAACAATAGCTACCTTTATCATGAGCTCCCTCCTTAAAAATATTCTTCACATTTATTTTAGCACAAAAGAAGGGTTCGTTCGAACCCTCCTTAAGAATGAAATTAAAATCTTTTACTTTTCTAAATGCACTGGATCATTTTTTCGTCTTGTTCTCGAAACGATAAAGCCTATGATTAAAAGTGCAATAATGACGCCATCTACGACACTTCTAACGATTTTCCAAGTTGCTGTCTTGTAATAAATGGTAGATCCTGGAACGATACCATTCATTGCATTGCTGTTTGCAACTGTATAAAGTAAGCGATGTGCCGATTTTCTTAAGTTTGATACCGCTGTTGCACTGGTTGTATCTTCAATTGATTTCATTGAATCAAAAGTAATATAGTAATCCGTACCAGCAGCTATACCTTGATTTGCATACATGTAGTCATAAAGGTTAAAGTCTGAAATTACAACCCCTTCAAAGCCCCATTCATCTCTTAGAACATTTTCTTGAAGTGCTTTACTACCACCCGACCAAGTTGCACCGACTCTGTTAAATGAGCTCATTAATGCAGTCGCTGCTTTCATTTCTTGTTCAATCATATTGCCATTATCGTCAGCGATATAATTGATTGTAGTGGTTGCATTTTTAACTGTTTTTTCAAAACCTTTAAGATAGATTTCTCTAATCGCTTGCTCGTTTGCCCAAGTTGCGATGCCGTTGTTTACTCGGTTTGTCTCTTGATCATTTAAAGCAAAGTGTTTGATGAACGTATAAAGCCCTTTTGTAGCTGCACCTTCCACAACCGCTTGTGTAATTTTCGCACTTACGATTGGATCTTCAGAATAATACTCGAAATTTCTACCAGCAAATGCAGATCTATGAACGTTTAATGCTGGTGCATACCATCCGTTAACGCCTTTATCGAGCGCTTCATTTCCAACCATTACACCCATTTCTCTTGCTAAATCTGTGTTAAAGGTTGATGCGATCACAACTTCAGCTGGATATGCTGTTCCCTTGATTTCAGCTCCCATAAATGAGCTTAATCCTGCAGGTCCATCGATGTCTACGGTTACTGGTTTAGCAACAGATGGCATTTCTAATGTTGTATAAGCACCATTCATAATCACTTTTACAATTTCAGCTGGATCAAGTTGATCGAGTAAGACATCCCAAGCTTGATCATTATAATCTTTTCCTCTTAAATCGATTAAAGATAAACCATTTGATGCTTTTGTCGTCGGCATCACTGCATTTTCATCTAAATGATCTGCAGCAACGTAAGCTTGGAAGCCTTCGATGATTGCATCGTTTGCAACTTTGTCTGCATCAGTAGGTGCTGTTGGGAAAGTACCCGCAAAGTCAGCGCGTGACATATTGAGTGCATAGCCTTCAGTTGCAGTATCTGTAAACATTGCAGATACATCGTCAAATTGATTAGTCGCTTCGATCAAATCAGAAGTACGTTTGTTGTTTTCATCGTAAACAACTGTTTTTGCAACTTCATAAGAGATTGAATCAATTCCTGGTTTCATATTGTGTGAATCCGTTTGTACTCTAATATCGTAGTTACCGCTTTCAAGCACATAAGCTTTTTCAGTTTTATAATCATATGAAGCCATATCTTCAACTGCAAAAGTTAATGTAACGACTTGAGACTCACCAGGTGCTAATAAGTTCGTTTTAGCAAAATCCCCTAAAACAACTTCTGCTTTTTCGATGCCGCCCTTAGTATAAGGTGCCGAGTAGTAAACTTGTACCACATCTTTACCTGCAACTGCTCCGGTATTGGTTACCTCGATATCAAGTGAAATCGATTCATCGGTTTTTCCTAATTTTTGATCGACAACCTTCCAATCAAATGTTGTATAGCTTAAACCATAGCCAAAAGGATAAACAACTGCTTCGTCATAATTGATGAAGCCTTCTTTTGCAGCGGTTTCATAATATCTATAACCAATATAGATGCCTTCTTCATATTGAACGAACGTTGCATCACCAATAGCATTGTCTTTATTAATATTTGAATATTGGTTGTGGCCAACATTGACGAAAGTTGGATCTTTTGTTAAATCTGCAGCATAGATATCAACGGTATGGCCAGAAGGGTTAACTGTACCATTTAAGATTCTACCCACTGAGTTGAAGCCTGTTTTTCCAGGGAAACCGATCATTAAGATTGCATCAATTTCTGGATCATTTTCAAGTACGCCGAGTTCCATTGTTGCACTTGAATTCACAAGGACGATAACATTTTCAAAGTTCTCTTTAGCAAGTGCGATCACTTGTTTTTCATCGTAATTTAACTCTAATTGATGTTGACCAGCTTCATAGTGTGCATCCCAATCCTTCATATCTCTTGAAAGGTCGCCACCTTCTCCGGCTGGACGGCTGATGGTGATAATAGCTGCGTCGCCGTAAGCTTTAAAGCTGTCAATGGCTTCACTTGTATAAGCATCTACCGGCATCTCGCCAATCATGTAAGTTGAAGCCGCTGGATTATCCATAACGATCGTTGATTTTGGATTGTCATAAACTTTTGATGGACCGAACATCCCTTGTTCCATCGTAAATGAAGCAAAACTGTTTAAAATATCATATACGGTACCATTAACTTCAAATCCTGCATTTGTTAAACCCAGTCTAAGGTCGATAAGGCCTTCAGATGATGACGATCCAGAACCTGAACCACCATAAACTGAATCGACGCTACCTCTACCCAACATGGTTAACTTCGAATTTTCACTTAATGGTAAAACGCCATTATTTTTAAGTAGAACAAAACCTTCATCAGCAATATTTGTAACCAAATCTGCTGCAGCGGTTGCTAGTGCATCAGCATCACTATAATCGCCTTTGTAATAATCGCTTTCCCAATTTTCTGAGCCTTCTGATTTCTGAATGACCATTTCGCCTGTACCTAAATACAAGTTTGCATGTCCTTCAAAAACAACAGAAGCGATATTAACGATTAAGACGAGTACAAGAAATACTGCAAGTACAATCTTTCCTACCTTTTTCTTACCTTTTTTTGCTGTGTTGTCAACCATGACATAACCTCCTGAAATTCTCTCCTACTCAAATCTAATTCTTTGTTACTCCTGGTTCTGGAATTTTTTTCATAACGACAAATTTCAGAACTGGATAAATGATAATGACTTGAACCAAAATATTAATTGCGTTGGTTAAGTTCACCCCCCAAAAGCTGCCAACAATTGCCGAGATAGGTTCAAGAACAAGTGTTGGAATATACAAACAAATCACATAGACAATCATCACCGTTAAAAGATAAATTGGAATTGCACTTCCTAGTTTGTTGTTTGAGTTAAACACCAAATTTCTTTGAACGATGAAGTTTACAGCTTGTGCACAGAAGAAACTTAGTAAGAATGCTAAGAATCCTCCCAAGCCACCACTTTCAGTTTTGTAGTTAAAAATCCAAAATGAAAAAGCTGTGTCCGTTAATGATTTGAAAAGTATCGAATTACCAATGTTTAAAACGATAAAATTTGTAATCGTTGCGATGTTGCTGAGTAAGTTAAACAGGATGAACTCATAGAGCTCATAGTGTTTCGCTTTGAAATTCTTTAACACCTGTATCATTCAGTTAGTCCTCTCTTTCTATATTTAACAAAAGACTTAACCAATCCACTGATACCTTTGAAGAAGTGTCCATTGACTATGTCCAAAATATTACGTGTCATTGCTAATGAAACCGCACCATTTGACATTTTAGCAATCGCCCTAAAGGGCATGTTTGATAAGAAAAATAGATTTAAATCCGGATTTCCTTTTTTAACCGATCTATTTCTAAGCTTTACCAAAACGCCGATTGCAAGTCTCGCCAAAATACTCTTAGCATACACCATTTGAGCCAGCGAATCGTTTAGTCCCAATGGTTCAGATGGATCCCATTTAGAAGGTGGTACGATATCTCCGTAGAGGCTTTGGAACGTTTCAAAACTTATATCTGTGACATTTCCCTCAAAATAAGCGCTTAGTGCCTTTGAATCATCAGGCGCAGGGGTAATGCCTTCTATAACGATCGAGTCTACCAGTTTGATATCAGCAGATGAGCTTCCCAAATAAAGAGTGTATGTGCCTCCTTCAACTTCAAATCTACTTTCATTTGCATCGTAGTATCTAAACGTATATTCATCGAAGAGAATCTCAACCTCAGCAGATTCACCCGGTTTCAAGTACACTTTTTTAAAGCCCTTTAGCTCCTTCGATGCACGGTGAATATTGGCTTGCGCTTTACCAACATATAACTGTGCGATCTCTGCCCCAGCTAAAGCGCCTATATTTTTTAGTGTGAATTTCACACCAGCATGTGTCACCAATAAATTCGAATACTCGAAATGCGTGTAGCTGAGGCCATAGCCAAATGGATAACGGGTTTTTACATTGGCTTTATCATAATATCGATAACCGACATAGATGCCTTCGCGATACTCACTTGTCAGTTCAGTGCCAGGAAAATAGTTCTTATTGGGAACATCGGCATAACACATTGGATAAGTTTCGCTCAACTTCCCGCTTGGGTTAACTTTACCTGAGAGGACATTTAACATGGCCAATGCGCCTGCTTGACCACTTAAGTAGCCGTGAACAATTGCATCACAGTGGTTCTCCCAAGACATGTCAATTACTGAACCGCCACTAATGACTGCAACCGTCTTTGTTACTTTAGAAAGTTCATTTAAAAGTTCTATTTGTGATTTAGAAACATTAAGGTGTGATCGATCCTGCCCTTCAACCTCGTCAATCTCATTTAAACCAATATATACGACTGCAACCTTTGCCTTCTTAGCTAAAAGAATCGCTTCATTAACCAAATTCGTATCACTCTTTCCAACGCGGTGATACCCTTGTGCATATCCAATTATGTTTAAACTAGATTCATTTAACACTTTTAAAGTGCTATCTAATTTATAAGGGTTGACCATGCTTGAGCCAGCACCTTGATAACGAGGGACATTAGCGAAGTCACCTATTATCGCGATTTCAGTCTTTTCATCTATTGGTAAAACTGCGTCATTTTTAAGAAGAACGATGGAAGATTCAACCGCCTTTTGCGCCAATTTATGATGTGCGTCTAAGTCTAAAGGTTCTTTAGTATTAATTTGCGTTTCATTGACTACCTTTAAAAACTCCGCTACTCTCTCATCAAGTACAGTCTCATCGAGTAATCCAGTTCGAACTGCATCAACGATCTGATGCACACTATCATATCCAGTAGAAGGCATCTCAAGATGTGCGCCAGCGATGATGCTATCTACAGGATCGTTACTGCCACCCCAGTCCGAAACGACGATGCCGTCAAAGCCCCATTGGTCCACTAGTAATTCTCTTAGTAAATATGGGTGTTCATGTGAATATATCCCATTTACTTTGTTATAAGATGACATCACCGCTTTGGGCTTTCCTTCCTTTACAGCAATTTCGAACCCAGTAAGATAAATTTCATGAAGCGTTCTCTCATCGACGATAGAGTCATTTGTCATACGTAGATATTCTTGATTATTGGCAGCAAAGTGTTTCAGACATGCGCCAACGCCAATACTTTGAATTCCACTCGTAAAAGCAGCTGCGAGTTTACCCGCTTGATAGGGATCTTCACTGAAATACTCAAAATTTCTCCCACACAATGGACTACGTTTAATGTTAAGACCTGGTCCTAATAGGATATTGACATCATTTGCTGCTGCCTCTTTCCCTAAAGCTTCTCCAACTTCTCTACACAGTTCTAAATCCCAGCTGTTTGCAATAGTCGCAGAAGTTGGAAAACAGGTAGCAGGAACCCCTTTTACAAGTCCAAGATGATCCCCTTCACTCGCTTGTTTTCTTAGCCCATGAGGACCATCTGCAAGTGCAATATTGGGAACATCGAGACGATCAATTTTTCTAGAATGCCAAAAGTCTTCACCAGAAAGCAATGATGCTTTTTCTATTAAAGTCATTTTTGAAACCACTGATTTGTAATCAGAAATCATCAGTTGTCTCCTTTCAAATATAATAATGATTTTTAGTTAAAGCCAACCTTCTGCTGAGCTTTTTTGTAGATCAATAATGTGATTTTTCTGCCAACGATACCTGGTAAGTTCATAACAGAACCTACCGTACTGAGTTTCATTTTAAAATAAACTCTTTTATTGTGTTGCCATATGGAATGCCATAATTTCCGTTTGGTTTCTAGGGCATCCTTTGTCCCGATTTTTATCAATAGAATGGAAGATATCGTCGTGATAATGGTTAAATAATGCACCATATAACTTAAACGTTTTCGATCTTTTATCTTATTTATATCCATTTGTTCTATCATTAGCTGATTGACTTTTAATTGCTGATCAATTCGACGGATCATATTTTTCTCATTTACGGATTGGTCTTCTCTTCCTATAAAATAGTGATAGACACAGACGCTCATATAATAGATTTTTTCGACATATGGCATCGGTTGATAAACAAAAATATTGTCCACATAAAAAGTGTGCTCTGGCAAAACCAGTTCACAACGCTTTAAGAGTTCTTTATTATATATTACAGAGTGCATTAATATATATTTTCCTGTGCCAAATCGCCCCATGTCATCCCAGGTTAGCACTTTATCTTCTGGAACGATGCCACGATAATGCATCACCTTTTTATCTTTTTCTCCAACTTTGTCATAGACAAAGTCACAAAGAAACATATCGATGCGGCTATTCATTTCTTCAAATGCTTTAAGCTTATCGACAACCCTTCTTAAAGCAGTAGGATTCACCCAATCGTCACTATCGACAACTTTTATATATTTTCCAGTGGCACTGGCAATCCCTGTATTAACAGCGCCTCCATGTCCCTTGTTAACCTGATGAACTACTCTTACAGCTAGCGCATACTGTTCAGCAAGTCGATCTGCCAAAGCAGCTGTACCGTCTGTCGAACCATCATTTACGATGATAACTTCTATATCATTACCGCTTTCTACTAGAGTTCCAATGCATTTAGATAAATAACATTCTGAATTATAACTTGGAACTATAACAGATAGAATACTCATAGTTTCTCCTTCAACTCATATATGTGAGCTTATAATAGCATGGAATTAATTATATAAGGTTCTGATTGCGTGAACGGTCAAAATTAGCTCAAAATTTGCAAAATTATTGGATGACCCTAATATAATTTTATAGAGGTATGGATAAGAATACATATACAAAAGTATGCAAGTTTTGAACCTTCAAAATTTACCACAAGCGAGATTTTTGCACAAAAAAGGAGTTGGAAATGACTCTCCAACTCAATTACGACATTATACGTTATTATTTTTAGATGAACTTGACTTAGTATCTGATAGAATCGACTTATTATCCGATGGATTAGGAAGTGGAATTAAAATCTTCATTGTGAACCAATTGTTTTCTGTAGATATGGATAAATTGCCATTATAGCTTTCTATGGTCTTCTTAATACTCTTTATGCCATAACCGTGATAATAAGCATCTGATTTTGTCGTAACAGGTAAACCGTCCTGAAATATCAAGTCGTTTTCATAGTAATTCTCAAAACGCATCATGAGAAAATCATTCTTAGAAAAAACGGCCACACGAATAACGCGCTTCTGTATATCAGAGATTTTTTTTACACTTTCTATACAGTTATCTATGGCATTACCAAATACAGAACAGATGTCCATCACATACATAAAATCAAGAAGCTTGCCATTGACCACACAGCTTAAGGTTATATCGTTCTCAAGACAGACTATACCTTTACCAGTCAAAATGGTATCTACAACTGTATTACCCGTTTCATAGTGATATTCATATTCTTTAATCGATCGATCGATTTCATCTAAAAATTTCTCTTTTAGAATCGGATCTTGCTCATTTCTGATTTGCGCAATTTGATGTTTGAAGTCATGGTACTTTCGATTGATTAATTCAATGTTCTCCTTAGATGCCTGATACTGATCGTAGTGTTTGTGCAAAATATCATTAATCGCATTTAATTCATGATTGAGACTCATCTCTCTTCGCTGTTCATTAGACGCATAGAGGATTAAAAGGCCACAGAAATCAACCAAAGTTCTTATATAGAGCAAATTCGCCCTAAATGTATTTTCAGTAAATGGATTATCGATAACAAAATTGATGTTATTGATTAAAAACGTTGCAATTCCAATGATAAAGGCATTGATAAACTCTTTAAGAGACACACTTACCTTTCGGTCCTTAAATACCTTTCTTGCGTCCAGTAAATAAGCTAAAAAGAAGATAACACCATAGATAGCAAGCATCACAAACGCAGCCAGTAAATCACTATGTTTGACACCAAAATAGAGAATTGCATAATAGATTTGCCATCCAATAGCTGCTGCAAACTCGGCCAAAATAAAGGCTCTAATAAATAAAAAGCCCGCATCGTATTGGGTCAAATTTGCTGTTCGCCAAATGTATAAAAACATGGTCAGCATCGCCGTTAACATGCCTGGGACCCAATAAATCAATGGCAATATGCCACTGATGAGCTGAACCACGGTCAATACTATAGGTCCTAATGCTAATAGTAAATAGAGCTGAAGGCCCTTATATCTTTTCTGTAGGGGTATGATATAGATTAGACAAGCGATGGCCTCTGCTATAGAGGTGAAAATCCTAGGAATTTCAATATATTGATCGACCGTCAACTATAATCACCTCCAATATACTCAGCCAGAGCACTCATAAATGCTTTCTTTTTGGATCGACTTATGACAAGTTGATCCCCGCCTACTTTTACGATATCTTTCTCTATGCGCTCAACATGTCTTAGACTAACTAAAAAACAACTGTTACATCTTTCAAAATGATAGGCTTTAACGAGTTTCTCAAGGTTAGTTAGCGTATTATAAAGCGTTATGGTCTCATCCTCTAAATGTATGCTTACCTTATGCTCAATACTTTCCATATAGCAGATTTTCGTTACATCCAGTCGTATAATTTCATTGTTCACTGTAACGAGTAAAAACGCATTACGATTTGAGATGATTTTATTAACTGCTTTATCTAGCTGCTGAGCAAAATCAATATACACAATAGGCTTTATAATATAACTGAGCGCATCAACCTTGTAGCCTTGTATAGCATAACCCGACATGTTCGTAACGAAAATGATGATGGTATTTTTATCGGTCTCTCTTATTTTTTCAGCAGCGGATAGCCCATCCAGTTTTTCCATCTGAATGTCCATGAAAATAATATCATACTGACTTTTATAATTTTTCACTAAATCTGACGCATCAGAATAGAAGTCAATTTTAAATTTCTCTGTACTTTGATTTTCAAACTCATGAATATAACGCTCTAATTTGCTCTGTATGGTTTGATCATCATCTACGATTGCAACCCTTATCAAATTTTCCTCCAAAGGTTAACTGTATTTAGCCTATTATATCACTGTCCTCTTAGGATAGGCAAACACACAAAAAGACTGTAATTATGAGCATTATCAAAACTACAGCCTTTACGATTGATTTCATACAAATTGGGGAGAATAGTATGAATTACGAAATAACAAATCAATTAGTGGTGTATTCATTATACAGATTGTTAAGATTAAACTCGCCTTGATTTCGTAAAATGTCGAATATTCATCCTAATTTGCACTTTATATTTTTAAAACAAAGTCTCTACGTATTGAATTAAGTCTTCGCTATTTTAAAATTATTAATTAATGATCCATTTAAATGCAATTCCAAATGCAGTCATTTTAACGCCATATGACATTAAGTAAGCTTGAATAAGAAGAACAAAGAAAAAAAGTTTTCTCAGCTTTATTGTCGTCAATTTTTTATACCAAACGATTGATAACAGTGTTATTAACACTACGGGCACTTGACGAAATACAAATGAGAGTAACGACTGGACGAAATTACCCTCATTAAATTCGACGCTATTAAATGGAATAATATTATTGAATGGAACATAAAGTATAGACATTATCAGTGTAACTACAAGCTCTATCCCTATAAAGCCAATCCAAAATAGGAGTACTTTTCTTACTTTCCTATCACTGTCTTTTGGAACTAATATAGTCCCAACAATTAAAGGCAATAGAAATGCGACCCCTAGAAAAAAAGCCATTGCGATTAACATTAAGATAACGATTGAAAAACCTGCCATATTTACACCTTATTTTCATCACTTTCTCTAGACCGTATGCCCAATGCAACTTCAATATTTTCTAGTCTACGATCCATGTTTCTAAAAAACATCACTACAATGATGATAAGAAATGGAATTGCAAGTAGAAACCCAACATACAAGATGGATCCAAACCCATTAAAAATTATATCGAACAAATCTACCTCCTTTTGATAGCTAACAAATATATATCAATAGACTGATTTTATACCGCAGATCCTATTTATTTCTAATCAACTGATTAAAGGATGGTTTAAATATGACTATAATTTCCTTGCTTTTATGATAAATGATAATGGTAGCATCTGGGCCTTTCTCATTTTTTCAGTCACGTCAACCTTTGTGTTCAAGGTTTCTTCGTCCGTTTCTTCTATCATTTCCTCTATTTGAAAGCCCGCTTTCGCCAATGCATTTATGTAGGTGGATATTTTCCGATTGCAAAGAATCATTTTACTATCATGCAATGGAATTTCGAAGAACGACTCATCAAAATAGCTCTTACTTAAATAAAGGGCGCAGTCATTATGCTCGGTCTGTGAGGTTTCTCTTTGAACAGTAACACAGTAATTTAGAGTGTGATGCCAGCTAAAAATAAAATAACCATTTGGTTTTAAATAGGAAGCAATTTTATTAAAGGTTCCCTGTAAATCTGTTGTCCATCCGATTCCGTAAATAGAGTAGACATAGTCAAAGTAATTTTCTGGTATGTCCGTCAATTCTTCCATAGGTGAACATATCAAATGCGCATGATGCGCACTGTCTGTTAATAGCTCATGCGCGTTTTTCAACTGTTCACTTGAAATGTCTACACCCCAAAGCTCAGCAGCCTTTCTCTCTGCATGGTATTTTAATGAGTGACCGCTGCCACAACAAATTTCTAGTAGTTTTTTATCAGAAACATCATCAAATAGGTTTAGTTCATTTTCTGTAAGACATTTAACACCGTATTTAGGGAGTGCTGTCGTTCCAAACCAAAAGTCAGCATTTTGATTCCAGTAGCTGCGGTTGGATTCTAGGATTTTTTCTTCGTTCATTTTGTCCGCCTTTTGTTTGATTTGAATTATTAATTGCAATAATGTTGCAAAAGTCAGAAGATATCGCGCAAAGCTATAGGTTATATGAGCTTCCCCATGTTGCCATAAATTTCTTGCCTCCAATAGAGTTGTATCTCTATGAACTGACTTTTATAAACTTCAATTGACTACAAACCAATACTATACTAAAATTTAAAAGATGAAATATTATAAGACTTAAGAACAAGTAAAAGACCTCTTTGTGAAAGGTAAGTACAAAAATACCAAATGCAATTAACATCATCGAATTTAAAATACCAATTACAAACTGTACAAGATAAAAATTGTCTTCATCCAGTATTTCACCAACATATTTTTTTATATAAACATTGACTTTCCTTCTCGCATAAACGATATAAATACCATAAATAAACCCTACAATGATGATTAGGTATGCTAATTGAAACATTTTGCCTCCTTCCATATCCTTTCACTTAATTTATTTTGAATATACTTTCTATCACTTATCATCATATTTCAATAAGTACAGTGTCTTTGTATTTAAACCAAATATGAAAACTAGTGTGATTAGGCCATATGTCGATAGCCAATTAAATAGTGTCAAATCGTTAGTGAACGTATATTCCCCCCACTCTAATAAAGCTCTTAATATAAAGCCAATGCAATTGGATGTAAAAAATATGGCAATGGGTTTCAACTTTTTTCCACTGTAAATTCGTTTTGAAAAATTGCCTAGTAGGAAGTAAGCGTATCCCAGTGAAAAGAGCAACATAATATTTACGAAATTATAGGTCTTCCAATAATTGGATAATGGAAATATAAATACACCTTCAAATATATAGAATACAATCAGTGCAATTTTTAGCTTCGAACGATACTTTGCAATAAAATCAATTCTTTTCATTTTAATCCTTTCATATAGGTCCATTGACTCAATAGTTGACGTGATGTAACATTGTAAATAAAATGATTAAAAAACATTTAAAACTTCAGCCCAGTTGAGCTTGATAAAACCCATCCCATATAAAGCTACAAAGCAATAAAATACAACGATTGCAATAATTCTAATCACATTCAAAATTGATAGGATCATGTGTCTTTTTGATCCCTGTTGAATTTGGTTGATATGTCGCTGATACATGTACTCTTTCCAAACCCAAGTTGATGTTCTAATTAGGAACATAATGACCATAGCAATTAAGGCTAATATTACACTGTTCACTAAATTTCCTTTAGTTGTTTTTTCGATAAAGTAGAAAAAACAACCTACTAACACGAATGTGAAAACCGTTGGTATGTATGCAAATTTCATTAATCCCCTTTTTCTATCCTTTGACCAAGTTTCTGGATAGAAAAAAATATTACTTTCTTCTAATCTCATATCTTTATGCCCTCATTTTTCTCTATGATAGTTCCTTTACCCACCCACACCATCTCATCTATTTGCTCAAAATCTTCAGTTAAGGTTTAAGCATATCCCATAATAAATGCGTTGATTTTTGTAAGCACTTCCCATGGGTGGTTTACCTCACTGAATATGGCGCTCGCATCACATTCTTTTGTGTCTAAAAGATTGGTTACTGATAAGTCAAACATGTTCGGCCTCCCTGTTTGCTGTGCATGGCTTTTTCAATTCTTAATTTCAATTATTTATTTTTATTCAACTCTGGTGAAAGCTATTTTATAAGCAGATTGAGACAGCTTCAATCTGCTTATATATCGTGTGTAGTTCAAACTCGAATTGGTCCAACCGATCATTGGGAACTTCTTGAAAGGATGCGATAAATAGTTTCATACTATGATCACCAATTTTCTCCTTTGGTAAAAATATTAAGCCGATTGACGAAGCACCATTGGCACTTTGAGGTGGATCAACCCTCTTATTCAAATATGCTGTTGACAGAAAAGACAGTCCATCCGTTGCCTCATATGTCATTAATACCAAGCTTGATTTTTTTGATTTCAAAGCCTCAAAGTAAGTGGCCATGTCAGTTCGCATCTTCTGAAAATGTGCCTCAAAACCATGTGGTATTTCATGTTCTTCTAACGATTTAATGTAATCTTGATAATCATAAGTTTCAAATTTATGTACATAGAAGGACTCTACTCGATCTTCAAACGGATTAAAATATTTTAGCTCAAAAGGATGGGATAAATCAAAAGGTACTTTGTATTGATTAAACACTTCCGCATTTTTTCTATATGCTCTCAGATTCAACTTAATGTTTTTATCTATGTTTTCTATATCTAGCCTATCGGTAGGCGTAGAACTCGTATGTCGAATAAGACGGATTCGCGATAGGTCTATTTGATCCAATTGTTTTAAATCAATGCCTCTCTCAAGAAAATATTGCAATTTATGTATACCTTGATTCTGATTAAGTCGTATTGGTTCAGCACTATACCCACTGAAACCGATTATATCATTGCCAATTTCAATACTCTCAATCAGTCTAATCTCCGGTTGAACGGTTCGCTCTAATTGATCTCTATTGGTTTGACTTAGTAGATCAACCGGTATTAAGTCATCTTTAATCTCTGGGATCACATCAACCACCCATAAAGAATATGAGTCAATGTCATAAGTTAACGCAAGTAGATGGTTTTGAGCGCCATCTATTTCGAAGGTACGATTAATAATGATCGTTTGTATCGGATTAATCATGAAAAATTCCTTAAATTCTATCAAATTCACGAAATTGACCTCCCTATTACTTTGACAGATAAACAACCATACACTCGTCATAGATGTCGTTTATGGTGTTAAAATATTCTAAAACCTTAAAACCAACGGATTCTAACTCTTTAATATGATTCTCCCAATTTTTTTTACAAAAGCTTGTGGCGACAAGCTTAACGTTCTTATGATCAGAGTAATGCTCTCTGTCTACAAGATTATAGGCTTCTCTTTTGTCCGTGTTATGTTCAGTTTTGCCATCGCCTTTATTAACCAATAATAATTTTCCTTCTTTCTTTAAAACATTGAACAGGTTAATTAGAAACAATTTCCGATCTGCATCATCCACAAGCATATGTAGCGTCCCAATGGCGTAAATCCAGCCAAACTGATGTAAGTTGGATTGTGGCGATGTAACAAAGTCTGTTTTAAAAACTTCAAGATTGAGCTGATTCTCTTTTGCTATTTTTTCACACATTTTTACGGCTTCATCTGATATGTCAGTGGCAGTTATTGCATAACCTAACTTAGCAAGATGTGTTGCATCTCTTCCTTCTCCACAGCCAACTTCAAGAATCTCATTGTCCTTAGGCACTTTGTTAATAGCTAACCACTCGAGCAACTCTGGGGTCGGCTCATTTTTAAACCATAATTGTCCACGCTCATGAATTTTTTGATATCTTTCCTCATATGCTTCATAATATTTTCGCATGTTGTCCCCTACGATCGATTTACTTTTTCACTCCCATTGCCAGTAAAAACTCACCATTATCTAACATTGATTCTTTGGTATAGCTTGCGATTTCAATGTTAACAATGGTATTCAAAGCATCTGAATTTTTGCTCATTTCCTCAATATTCGCCTGATTGCCACAAGAGATACATGGACTTCCACCTAGCTTTAGCGCATTAAAGCCATTGTTTTCAAATAACGCTCTTAATTCCTGCGCCTCAAAAAAATGTCTTGCAGGCTGATTAACCTTTTCATGCTTTGGTAAATCTCCAGTTGCAATGACTTGATCTATCATCCAATATTCAGGATTGCTAAAGAAGTCGGTCATCTGTCTACCAATTAGCATTTTTAAGATGCCCCATTTATTGTTTACGCTCACAAATAATTTGCCATTAGGTTTCAACAACCTGTGAAACTCTTTTATGACCTCGCCTCTTCTTTCAAGAATGTAAGATAATGGCGCACCATAACAAACGATTATATCAAAACGCGCATCATCAAAATTAAGTTTCTCATTTAAATCCGCTTGAAGAAACCCTTCAATATTATGACTCACTTCAGCTTCTGCAATTTTTTCCTTTGCAATACGAAGTTGCTCGTTAGATATATCGAGTAAAGTCACTTTACATCCCATTTGAGCGAACTCAATGCTAAATCGCCCCGAACCACAGCCCGCATCCAAAACATTCATACCTGGCTTTAAATGATCTTTTATAAAATGCATATGTAGTAAATAATTGATTCTACTATAGGCATTTTCTTCTAATCGATTCCATTCCTTTATGCCATATTCATCGTAAAATGATTTAACCTCATGATCCATGTTGCCCCCTAAAGGTTGGTGTTTTAGTCTTTATTTATTGCTTAACCGAACTATGTAATTTAAAACCTGAAGCAAATAATAAAATCATTATTAGTGTTGATAATAGATAAACCGAATTGACACTTACGTTTCCAGTAAAACCAAGTAGGGTTGCAGACAGTCTTATCATAGGTAAAAATACCATCTGCATTTGAAAACCTATAACTGAAAAGCTAACAATTACTGTTCTTTTACGTAAAGCAGCATTTTCTTTTCTTCTCTAAGCACTTCTTTTTCAAGCATCATACCATTCTTTAGTGCCACAGATTCTGAACCTTTGTTTTTAGGATTAATTAACGCGATTACTCTATTCAGTTTTTTATCCTCGAAGGCATAACTAATAAGCATTTTACAAATCTCAGACGCGTAGCCTTTTCCCCAATGTGGCTTGTCGATAACATAGATTACTTCAACCTCATCGCGCCCTTCAACTGACTTAGATAAAAGACCACAGTGCCCTATAGGCTGGTTTGATTCTTTTTCTGTCAAGATCCATAAATCATACTCTTCTAAATAAGGATCGTCTAACACTTCTTTTACCGCATCTAGCATTTTTCCTTTATCTCTAGGACCGCCCATAAACTCCGTCACATCTTGATTTGTCCATAAATTTATAAAAAATTCGCTATCGGTTAATTTCATGTTTCTTAATAGGAGTCTCTCTGATTCCAAATGCACTTCGTGTCTGTTGTTCATATTACCTCCAAGGAGTGTGTACTTTTTTTATTCCTCTTTATACTTTAACCAAAGATAAATTCCTAACCCTGGAACCATTGAAGCTAATCCCATTAAAAAGAACCATCCAAAAAGTGCTACACCATTATCGCCACCATTCTTAGTCAGCCTATAAGCTGTTCCATAAGCCAATATGCCTTGTACCATGGCTATTAGCTGCCATAAAATATACAGAAATCCCATTGATATCTCCTTTATGTATTATTTTTATTCAGTTCATACAGTTTATTGTATACTTAATAGATATTTTATCATAAATTTTATGATATCTGATACATCACAGAATTAATTTACCTATTTATCAAGTAACAATAATATTTCAAAACATCATCTTCTTTTATATACTCAAAACCTAGTCTTTCTAAAACATACTGACTTCTTGAATTTCGATGAATGGCATCCGCATAAACTTTAGTTAGATTTAGACTCTCCGATGCATAGTTAAGCATTAGTTTAATTGCAGTTGAACCAATTCCTCTATTTTTGTATGCATCAGTAGTAATTAAGATGCTTAGAGTGCCATGTCCCTTAATTTCATCTAGATATTTCAATTGTATTTCGCCAACTATTTTATCTTCAAATTGTATGGCAAAAAATTGTCGTGATTTATCCAAAACTTTAACTTGATAATACCGATCTACTTTTTCCTGTTCATAAGTAAATAGATCATAAGTCATCATAGGATCAGGTACATATTGCTTATAGACTTCATGACATCGTGTTAATGTATATGGTACCAGAGTAACTTTGTTTTGTGTCAGCATTTTAGTCCTTCTTTTGTTATGATTTACGCGAGTCCAAAATGATTAGCAAGTATGTCTAAAGTCTCTTGTTGACAATTTTCTTTTCTTTCGATTACAAACATACCGCTATTTATAAATTGATCATATTGATTTCGATTAACTTGTGAAATTGCTGAAAAGTATCTTTTCTTTAGTTTTCTAATACGCACTATAATTTTCTCATTCTAGTTAACATTATATGATTGAATATAATAATGATTATTCTCCTTAACGATAGTCAAAACTGGATCCACTTTACGTTGGCCATATAAACGGATCGTATTGCCTTCGACAAATATCGAAGCACATCTAAAACTTGCTGGACCAAAATCACTTGTAAAGTTATAGTAGGCATCTATACTTTCAAGATAAATTAAGAAATGAAAATCAGTTTCAGAAAGTTCGTCAAGATTTATTCCCTTATAAGCACTAAAAAAGTTTTGGACCAACTCTCTTTTGAATTTATGAATGAGAACCGGTAAATTACTCAAGTTATCTTCTCCCTCAAAAGGCCAATTAGGATGCTTTGATAAAGTTTTAATTTCCGGTAGTTCTTCTGGCACAACGCCTAATGGCGAGTATCTTAAAAAAGCACCGAGATCAATATCCTTAACATCGTCATAATAGGATGCGAAGAAACCGTTTAATGGATTAACCGCATAAGATTGCTCATAATTATAATTAGGTTGAAATAAAAAGCTGATATTCTCTATTTGGGCTTCAGAAATGCGATCTGAACTAAAATAGATTTCATTCCATGTATCGTTCCAAAAATAGGACAAGTTATTTGGAAGCAAATCGTATTTCAATTGATTTAGTTGCATTTCCAACTTTTCTAAATGCAAACTTAGCTCAGCAATTTGATTTTCATCAACTAATTCCTCTCATAACAAATGAAGAATCTTGTCAACTTCAAATGTTATCCTTATTCCAAAGTTGGGATCCCCATACTCAAAAGATAATCGATCATGATTTCATTTGCAATTGCCAACCCTTCAGTTTTTGTTTTGGCAGGATATGTCAACATATTACCATCCTCATTACTCCAACCATCTTCTAAAATACTCACCGAAACTTTCGATAAATCATTATTTAGGAACACTTGTCCATAAGTTCTGGTGTAACCTTCTGCACTGGCATAACTCAAGAGATTACTATTATCAGACTCATATATCAAATTATATGCTTTACCATCAATTTCAAAGATACCTTCAAACTGTAGTTCACCTTCGGTATTAACTTTCGCACTTCCAACGATCTTCAAATTTGATTCTTTGGATGCAGTATTTTTTTCTCCTAATTTATACGCGATACCATTCAAAACTTTTTCGACTTCAAAAAATTGCGTCTCACTAGTTGCATTACTATTTGAAGCATTGCCCTGACCAGTGGCAGTAGTTGGTTCATCAATATTTGAGTTTTCATTATTTATTGCGATAACGGTTTTATCGACGTACTCGACATCTCCAAGTATAGAATAAAATAACATCGAGTTACTAGAATCTCGGTTCCATATCTCGATTTGTTGCTTGGTTTTGTTATCTTCCAGAAGGATCTGATTTATACTTACGTCAAATACTTCACCTGCAAGGATATTTATAGAAGTTTCATCATCTATTTTTATACTAAAACCACCTGTTAAATAGTCACTTTCGCTTTCAAATTTATGAAAGGGTTCATTTCTAACCAGTCTGAATTGAGCCTTATCTTCTAATAGGATAGACGTTCCCAAGGCACCTTCCCTCTCAAAAAATACGATATTCATATCTTTATAGCTTACTGTGGATAGGAACTTGTCCGTTTCCGTTAATCCGTTCTCAATCGCGTCTTCCTTAGACGCGTATGTATTATATGAATTTGTGCGATCCGTATTTGAACAAGCAGAAAGCACCAAAACCGATAACAGTAGTACATATAGAAGAACTTTTGTTTTCATTTCAAACCTCCATTTTAATTTTGATTGATCATCATCTGATACTAATTCTGATATAAAATCTGCTCAACCGCAAAAATCTCATTCTCATCATTATAAGCGTTTATTACAATTTCTCGGTTATCGATTTCACTTAGATCTGCACTCCAATACTGCATTTTATCTAGGTTAGTAGTTTGAGTTTCAATGAGCGATATCTGGTCTGTAAATTCTAATTTAGTAATAGCTGCATCTGAAACAAGTCCTACGCAATACAGTCTATTTTTCATATAAACTTTTGGTAGTTCAAAAACAACTACCTTATGTTCATCAACTACGCGTTGATATTCACCTTGAACACCACTATACAAATACTTATAACTAAAAATTCCTTTCTTAAGGATGGTAAACTGTATCATATCTTCCATTTTAGTTAAAACAACGACTCTATTGCTAATTTCTTCGATATGTAATATTTCATAACTCAAATCTGGTGACAGATTCAGCGCTTCGTCGATTGTGTTTTGCTTAGGACCAACGATAACCACAGCAAATGAAATAACAATTAATAATATCACTACTGATAGTATAACCTTCTTTTTCATATTTTCTCCTTCAATAAAAATTTGGATGTATCCTCTACATTTGACAATATTACTCTTTTCAAACAATGTTCTTTCTGGACGCTTCAATAGAATTGATTTGGATTATTAAATGATCTGTTTCTCACTATAAATTTGATTTTTAAGTAATTTACTGCCAAAGTTCTTCTTTATAATCTAGATTCAGATAAAAATCTTTAAATATTGCTGAAATATTGTTATTTGACTTAAACCACTTTCCATTGATTTCAATTTTGTTTTCAATTATAGCAACTGATCCACCCTTATATTCTAGACGAACTTGCCATCCCTTCTCATAATTTATTATTGGTTTTAAATCAGAATCATTTATCAGTTTAAAAATCAACTCAATGTTTTCTACATCAATGATAGTCTTATAATGTGGTGGAGAAGGAAGTACGATCATATTTACAGAAACGGGCAGATTTTTAGTTGGAATCGGCACATGTTGCATATATGTATAAGTAAGCGTAACAAAACTAATAATCAACACAACAATTACAATTTTCTTCATTACGAACCTCTTCTCTCAAATCAAAATTTCTTTTATCTGATTCTTAATACGATAAGGAGTTGTCCTTACAAGTCGGCCTAATAATAAATCGTTGTCAATACGACCCCTGTCTTGAAAAAAAACCAAATAACCAATATAGAAATTAATAAAATAACACTGTGGGCACCGAAAACAATTCTTCTTTTTCCACCAAACAGTTCTGTAGCAATCCCTAAAAGCGATGCAGTAACAAGAGTGAAGAGTAGATAAATGAACATCTTTTCTCTACTTAACGCATTAACGAATAGTATTATTGAAAAAACATATAGGCCTTTACTGATACCCTTCATAATATTTAACTGACTTTGATTTGAATGTGCTTCACTTTTTTTCATAACATCACCTTAATTTCAGAACATAATAAAAAAGTAATTCTGTTTTCACCTTTCTCATACGTTCTGTTGCAAAGAACGCAAAACAGCCAACATGTTACTTCAGCATAAATCATTTGACATCAATAAATCCTTTTTTATCTTAGAAAGCAATCTAACAGTCTTAACTAAACCTATTTGAGCTTTAAAAACATCCAATATTAGTTGTTCTATATATTAGATTGTTGAATACTTTATGTATTTAATTACTATCATCATAACAAATGCGATTCCTGTAGAAAATATTTGTGCATCATTTACATCTAGTTTTGTCAGTACAAATCCACTAATAACAAAGCTAAATATTATGATTATTAAGTCAAGTAATGTTGTCGGTGTCCTATACTTCAAAAACCCCTTCAGTTTCATTACAACCTCCTTATAAATATACTTGATATATTTTTTCTACATCCCGAAAAAACCTTGGCTGTATATCGGGATAAATTAGTTCACCAACATCTCGTCCGAATTCATTACTCCATCATAGCAAAACATCATCAAATCCAGCTTGTTTAATCAACTGGTACCTCTCGGATATAGATGTTTCATAATCAAACCATCATAAATTGATAACAGTTCATGTCCTTGTTCTTTATATACATATTCAGATGTTGCTTTTCATAAGAGATTCCATACTTTAGTATTAACGGCTTCAATTGCTGTCAAATGAGCCGAGTACTTCATTTAGTTCTTGAATAATTTTAGAAAGTTCATCAAAACTATTCACATTAAATTCTAGCTCAAATGTTAGCACTCGAAAATTATCGTAATAATTAGACGATATGACTACTAAATGACTTGAAAACTCAACTAGTAATGAGGCCATTCTATTATAAGATTCATAATAATTTTCAGCTGAGCTTCTATCTTCTTTATAGAGTCGATCGTGAATCTCTAAATAATCAAGTATCCAATTATTTAATGATCTGAGTATGTAATCGAAATCATCAACATTAATATTTTTCAATTTAAGATTTTGATGATTGACTTCAAGGTAGTTGGTAACTTTATAAAGATCTCTAATTTCATCTACCAATGCACCAAACGCATCCATTGAATCAATGGTACGATTAAACTGATTAAACTCTAGTAAAGCGTCTTCAAACCGATTCATCAAAAAGTAAGCGTTTTTATTCAATGAACCTTGGTAATTAGCTAAACCAGAATAAACAAAACAATTACCTATAATCGTTACAATAAGTAAAATGTTTATGTAAATTTTGTTGTTTTTATGTGTTGACCATAGAATTGTCGATAACGCTATGATCATTAAAATTACTAGTATTAAATATCCATAAATCATATTGTTCTCCTTCAAACTTTTATCAGTTAATCAGCAAAACTTATGTTCTTCAATGCATTTTCAACTTCTACTTTAGTTCACTCATAGTTTTCAAGTAAAGCATCTAGCTGTATTTTATCGATATCGCCGTGTTCAAATTGATAAATACCAATAAGGAAAAGTCTAATTTCATGGTTGAAAGTTCAATTACATAGTCATTTTTACTTCCTTTAACCTTTCAGAAAGATATAGTGTAAGTATTAAAAAAATAGTAGTTGTCATTGCTAATAGGATTACTGGTATTCCTTTTTTTATAGTCGAGTTATTTTTCATAAACACCTCTCACCTATCTAAAATAGTAGTTGGTTTTAATTATAAGGATCAAATTAAGCTCTCGTTGTTCTTGCTAGATCACTTATCGTTTCTTTTGTAGCAGAATGTGAGTTTATTTTTTTAGTTCCCAAAATAGGAATATCGGTATTTTCTGCATCCAAGCAATTTCTACCGATAATGCTGCTTGTTCATCAGTTGGTACTGGCTCACTAAGATCCGTTATTGTTAACCCACATTTTATAAATGTTTTTATATAATCTTCCATCGTTCTGTGACGCCAAATCACTTTTATGCTACCGGATGACAATGGCGCTTCCCATTCAGTTGGATGATAATAATTTGAAACAACCACCTTCTTCTCTATCCCCTTATCTTGGCGACCAATACCTCCGCTAGAGTGAAAACAAGGGTGGCACACACTAGCAAATACTTTTCCTTGTGGCTTTAATACTCTAGCAATTTCTCTAATGGTGCCTTCAAAATCTTCACAATCCATCAACATCATGGAAGCAAGAACGATATCAAAAGTTTCGTCAGCAATCTCATATAAATCAGAACTGTTTCGAATAAGATATGTAATCTGTAATTTTTCTTCATCAGATCTAGATTCACAATATTTAATAGCGATATGAGCACAATCGACTGCCGTTACTATTGCACCTTTTCTTGCCAATTCTCTAGAGTATCCGCCTTCGCCACAGCCTAAATCCAATATCCTTTTACCAGAGACATCCCCTAGCTGCTGAAAGGTGAATGGCATGATAAAATGTAATCTATGTGGATTGATTTGTGCCATTTTAATCCACTCATTGCTCATCTCAATGTTGCCCCAAGATTCAGTTGAACTATCCTTTTTCACGAGATGCCTCCCAAGTATTATAATAATATTCGATCCTACAACCTAGTTTTTCTTACTATTCATACTATTTTCTAGATTCTCAAGTCTACTCTCTATTCTTTTAAGTAATCCTACTACTGAAAACATAAACCAAGTAACTACAATAAAAAGACCTAAAAAAATGAAAATACTAATAAAATCTTCAAATGCGATCATAATTTTTCCTCCTACTTAACATTCTAACTAAATTTTCTTATTATCTTAATGCCAGCTCACTTTCATTATTTACTTAAACCAGTTAGTTTTCTGAGTTTCATAAATCATTCTTGCCATCATCTTAGCGCAACTGAAGAAGGTCGTAAACGTGATACGATGAAATTACTCACATTTTGTTTCAGTCAATTTACGCTTCACAACTATTGATAGTACTATCTTAATTATGATTCCGGTAATTATAACAAAGATCATTACCAGTCCGTAGATTATTGAACTTGTATACCAAGGCGCAGATTGGATCTCATACATTAATTTATTTCCTCTATAAATCACAAAATTATAAAGAAAATGACCCAAGAAAACACCAATTGAAGAACCCATAATAATATTTAGAATTTTATTAAATTTCTTTATCATTTGCTTCACCTTAAATTCTTTTGCATAACCCACTGTCATCGCAGCTACTGTTACAAGGACTGTGTTTGAATTAATCATTTTACGTTTTAAAGTTTTTCTATCGGATACCGTTCGATTTCAAACAAAAGTCAAATTTTGATCAATATTAATGACATCGACCCGATTCGTATTATTTCAAATCAATTTCTTAACTTTTATCTTATTTACTGCGAGCAAAGCTGTCTTTTCAACAAATGAGTATAACTCATCTCTTGAAACTGCTATTGGATTACACGGATTTTCATTCGTTACTGGTAAATTTCCCATTACGCCAATCATTCGGACGATACTTCCATGAGGCAAATAGTCAATATAATCGGGGAATTTTTCTAAGGTTAGGATTTCAGTTAAATACCCGGATGTAGGATTATCATTGAGATATTCTAACTCCATTGAAAATATCTCATGCATTCGATCTCTTGTGGATATTAGACTTTTTACAGAAGTCCAATCCTCTGTAAAGCCTTTAGACAGTTCCCTTAACTTTTCATTCTCTTTAATACGGCTCCACACATTTTTAACTCTTTCGTCATCATGCATAAAATAATTATATTCCACGTCTGTGATCAAGTGTGTATAATAACCCAGTAAAAAACTGTAATGCTCATGAGATAAAATTTCTTTCTTACGATTTAAAATATATTCTTCATAAAACGCTTCATAATCTGATTTCACACTATCTTCTTTGGTTGTCCAATGCATAAGCTCTCTTGATGGCCTAAATATTGTCCAGTCTGTATTCTCTACATTGCAATCTGGAGCTATGTTTCCTACACAAAACCCAAGTCGATCCAAATCACTTAGTTCATTCATTACCCGATCTGCTATCATTAGATGTGTAATCCACGTCGCCATGTTTTTCACCTTTCTTCATTATAGAATTCTTTTTGTTCCTTACAAAATCATATTTATAAAACGAGTCTAATCACAATTTGATTACGCCATCAAACATCAAAGTAGATATTACTTAGTTTCCAGTCATTTTCTTGAAAAGTAAACTCCATGATACAAATAATTATAGAATCCACTGATTCAACAATCACTTCATATCCTGTTATAAAACTCAAATTATCCTCGGATAATTCAAAATACCTTTGTCTTAAGCTATATTTATTACTCATTTCAGAAAACGAATATAAATTACCATTTTCAAAAGTTATTTTGTCGTTATCTATTAATATGCCCATTGCCATTTCTGTTATTAAATAATCAATATCCGATGACATTAAAGCGTCGTAAATCCCTCTTGCTTTTATATCCACAAGATTACGAATTTCATATTCAATGCGGTACTTATTTTTTAGTTTTTCATACTCATAATTTTGCTCATCAATTTTAATTTTGAGACTTATATTTTCGTCTCTTGTTTCTTTTAACTCATTTGTTTTTATGTATGTAAAAAATATAAGTATCACCAGCAGAATTATGAGGAATGTGCTATTTCTTTTCAATTAGAATCACCTTCTTTATTTATTAATTGCTGTTACAAAACCCACAACTTTTTTTGTACCGTTATCTACAGCTAACCAAATATACGAGCTCTTTTCGAGTATTTTCAAATGTTTTTCAGGTGAAGGTGGATTTGGCCAACCAACGAAAAACCTATTAAATGATCTGACGTAATGCCACTTATGGTGTTAATATATTCAATCATTTATTTGCTCCTTTATATTAATTATTTACTTCATTTTTCTTTGTAAAATCATTAGCTAATTGAACTAAACTACCATCTACCGGACTCACTATAAAAAACATATCATTTGTTCCATTACTTAAAGCGTAATAGTAAGCTCGATCTGCAACAAGAAGTCCCTTTGGATTATCACTGACGGGAATCGTGTTAACGCCTTTGTAATTTTCACTAAAATAATACGAACTATCGAAATTATTACTACTTTCAATTATTGTTTTACCCTCTTTATATGTATATTCAGGTACGGTTGTGAGTATTGCTACTGGTATAAATATAGTAATTAAAACCATACAAACTATTTTCAACATATAATATTTTGATATGTTATTCTTTAGCAGTACCTGATACCAAATAAAGGATTGCAATAAAATAAAAGGTACAAAAACGAACGCTTCATATACGCCTTTATAGGCTACATTCAATCTGTAAATGACAATTAATTCAGCAATAGTAACAATAAATATTAATAATGGTATCAATAATCTAAACTTGGTTATCTTATCATTCTTCATTACAACTCCCTTCTTTTAATCAAATATCATCGTCGATACTTTTATCGTTAGCATATCGTCTAGCAATAGCGGCTTAATTTACGTGAGCTGTGTACTAGATGAAGTTTACAATTCTCTTTTATTGTCTAAATGCTCTTTTATTCTTTCCTTTTTCATCCTGAACTTATATCCTGAAAACGTCTGTAAACACTCCTCTTCCAAAATTGGACCGACTACTTCAATTGGCTTGCCACATTGATGAAGAATTTGCTTCGCAGTAAACTTTTTAATTCCACCAGACTTCTCATTTAATTTTTCTTGTCTAACACCAAAGACAACCCTCGAAATCTTTGACCAATGAATTGCTCCACTGCACATAGAACATGGCTCTGTGCTTGAGTAAAGAGTATAGCCTTCTAGGGAGATGATTTTATGTAATCTACAATATTCTGATATCAACCTTTTTTCTGCATGAAATGTAGGATCACAAAACTCTATGCAACCATCATGCGATTCAAATACTATTTCATTGTCTTTCACAAGTAACGCACCAAAGGGATCTTCTCCTTTGTTTTTTGCTTTTTGTGCTAATGCATTTGCTCTTCTTATATACTTTTCATCGAAGTATTGTTGAGTCATATTTTTCTCCTTTAATTCCATATCAGGTTCCTATAGTGTAAGTTACTAGGGCTGTGTGTTTTTAATTTTCATCTTCATGTACACTTATTAGATTTTTTACCAAATTATCAATACCATGCATAATCTCATACAAATTTTGTGATCCAATAAATGCAGGTGTAGAAATAACCTTATTTATTTTATCAACTAGGCATTCGGATGATTTTGTATTTATGAATTCTATTCTTTTATTTTCAAAGATTTTCATAAATGAATTGTTGCTTGTACTCAAATATAAACTGTTAACTTCGTTTAGCAGACTTCTGCCTACAAGTAATGATGCGCCACATATAGCACCTATTGGTTTTTGACTGACATAAAATCGCTTTATTAATTGATCGACTTCTTCATCAACACTATATGAATCTTTAGCAATAAAATAATCCGATAAATTTTTAAACACGCCTTGTCCGCCAGGTATAATAAGCGCATCAAATTCATCATATTTGATTGATTTCAAGGCGAAAATCCGTCCCCTTCCAATCCTTGCAGATTCAATCAAAATATTGCGCGTTTCATCTACATCAACAGTTTCAGATAAGTGATTATAAGTGTGATTCTGTACTCTATCTGGTGCAAAACAAGCATAATCAATTTGATATTTATCTAGAGCTAAATATGTAAGTATTACTTCTTCAATTTGGCTTCCATCACCTATACCACACCCAGAAAGTAAAATAGCAACTTTCATCCGACCTCCAATTTACTTTTATCTATTATTCTTTAGATTTGCTCTTATCCCTTTTCTCATATTAGCCTCCAAAATTAGAATTCTGTATGCAGCTCAGAGATCTTTAAAATCCACTTTTCAAGAGCCTCTTTACTGAAATATTTGTTTAAACCAATTTTGAAATATGGAATTCCCTGGTCATATAGCTTATCAGAGTATAATATTATCTCATTCATATCATCAGTAGATAACCCTAAATACTTTGATGCACCTTCTAAATCTAATAAATACACTTCATTTATTTCGGTTTCATTTACTTGATTCTCTGCTTTTATTGATGTTCCAATAAATATACCACTGAAAATTATTGATATTCCTAAAAAAATTATTGCGGCAACTAACCAACTGTTTGTTTTCATAAAACCTCCACATCTGTAAAATTTACTTTGATCTCTTCATTGATTGAATATATAATATATTTCCTTTACTATCTAATCGATTTAACTCGTAGCCATATGCGAAACCAATTATCTGTTTGTCCTGTATGCATGCAAAAATCCAATTCATCGGGTTAAGTAGCAATTTTCGTATCACAAAACCAATTTGTAACTTGAACCTTTTTCATTTTCCGTTTCAACCTCAAAGCCTAAACCCTTAAATAAATTTTGTGACTTCTTATTATAATGATAGATTTCCTTAACCCTAAGTTCTTCTATTCCAATATTTCTAGCTATTTCAATAAATTTCATTATTATTGATCTTCCAATACCTTTACCTCTATATCGCTCCTCACCAATTACTATTGGTAAACTCGATTTCGAAAATGTTGCATCACCGACTGCTAACCAATCTGATTCTAATACTTCAATAAAATACAGATGTCCAACTTTTTCTAAATATCCATACATTCTTTTGATATCATCAAATCCATAACTTTGGGCTGAAATTCCTTCAGACATTAGCAATACCTCTTTATCGCTATACCAAGACAAAGCATTTATCCATTCTGATTTTTGGGGTTTTCTCAACCTTAATTTATCGTTTACTAAAATTATCTTTTCAAAGTCCATTTTCCACCTCCTTATGATATGTCTTAACGTTCTTGCACTCCTCTCAGCTTAAGTTTCGAGTACAATATGATATATGAATGCCAACTATTTAAATGTATTTCTTGTATATTTGCATAATATAATCAATATTTTCATTAATACTTTTAAGACCATCAATTTCTATTATCTGTAATGACACCATCTCTAACCATTTATCAACTTTATCAGAAGTACGGTTTTGAACCATACTATAAAACGCTTCTTCTGAATCATACATATCCCCACCCTGTTTAACTCTATCTCCAAATCTTTCAATTGATCTTTGCCTAATTCGCTTTAAGCGAACATCCTTTGGAGCTGAAATATATATGCCAAATTTTATTGATTTAATTATTTCTCTTCCTAAATCACCTGCAACTGCTGATAAGACAAATTTTTCTTTTTTTCTTATATCTGATAGTAATGAATTAATGCACTCTTCTCTTGTACGCGGTACACTATAAGGTACTTTGGAATGCTCAAAATAATAATCTTCAATATCCATAAACTTGTAATTTAGTTTGAATGCAAGTTCTTTTCCTAAAGTTGTTTTACCGCTTCCATTTAATCCATAAACAATAATACCATAAGACATTTAGCTCTCCTAAAAATTAGTGTTTTTATTCTTTTTTCTTTCTATACTATTAATGTTCTTATTCTTTCAATTTATATTGTACTTAAAATTAACTGCTTCATAGATTAACATTATTCTAATTCGAGCAATTAGTAACTAACATTGGCTTTCGTATAACGCTCTTGCAGCTTCGTAGCGTAAATTTCGTTAACTGCGTTTTAATAAAGTAATTTGATTATAAATAGAAGCGCTTATCTGGTAAGTCCATATTTTTTAGTCTTTCATTTATGATTTGTTCAATAAAATCACCAATTTCCTTTATTGTTTTTAGTTCCACATTTCCTTCAGTTGGATCCTCAAAATTAGTAAAGTTGAAATTCAGAGTGCTCCATCTCACCTCATTTTTTTCATTTTGGTACTCTCCAATTAATTCAGATACACTTATAGGATTTATGTCCACCTTTAATAATCTCGGAAAATCGGAATGTATTTGCATAAAGTTTAATTGACTCATCTTTAAATATATTTGATTTTTTTCTTCTATACTCAGCTTAAATTCTAGTTCGAGGATACCTTCCACAGAATCATACTTCAAAATTTCATTATATGTATCTATACTTTCTTTACCATTAACGCCATACTTATATGTGAAATTGAAATCATTCGGATATTTTATTTCTTCATCTTTTTCGTAATTACTCGCTATAAGCAAAAATGTAATTAGTACAAATATGCCCAATAATATTCGTTTTTTCATAATAAATCTCCTTTTAATTATTTCATCTAACGATGTACATTCACGACTTCCTGGCCCCTTAAAGTGGTCCCAATCATTCCACCCCTATGTTAGCAAACGTGGAATCACAGTCCGAAGGGCATAGGCGGCTTGATAAGGTCACTCTCTTCTCAGAGTGACCCTTGCGTGAATTCGTGGTTAGATGAGATAGCACATATCGCCGGTTCATCAAATATTAACAAATAAACTATTCTTTTACAAACCATGGTGAAATACAATAGTTTAATCCTTCAGCTTCTCCCAAGATTTCTAATTCAAAGTCAGATACTTCTTTCTTCACCTTTTAAAGAACGCCAAAATCATCAATGCTTCCACCATCATTGTAGTATGCAATTGGAATACAAAGTATTGATCCGTGATCAGTTTTAACTCTAACGTAATCAGTAACAAATAAAGTTATCCAAATCAGAAATGAACTACTTCATTAAGCAGCCTTGTCGTCCACAAAGTGAACGTTGCGAGGACTATGTGTTATCTGAAATTCAATACAAATTTTCAATTTTGTTCGTACTTAGCAAATAATTTTCAACGACCTTGTCAGCCTTTTCTTTTCCGTACCAACCTTCATTTTCTAAAACTTTTGGATACAAACTATATAGTTGATTCAATTCACTTTTCGTTAAATCAGATAAATCTTTTACCTTCTTATTTTCATTAAGAACACTTATAAGCTTATGATCGCCATCTTCCCTAATAAAAACACCTATCAATTTAATGCCTTTTTCATCACCTAATTCATAATCTTCATCAGAAATCAGAATAACATCTAAATGTTTTTGCGGTGGTGTTCCTGTTTCTTTTATCCAACCATATGGAAATGGAAAATTTCTCATATACATCAGACTGTCGTATTCAGTTTCACTAAATGTATGACTCTCTGGAATATATTTCACTCTTTTCTTATATGCTTTTGTTTGCTCTATAATTATTGTATACATGTAACCTCCATTTGACATGTTTGAGCAATATTTATGTGATAGATTTCATGAATGAGTTTCACTTAACACACAGTCCTCTCACAGTAATTTGCGATTACTGTATTTAATGTGAATGGTCATATTCTTTACTTTAGAACTATTTGTTGAACGAAAAATAAAACTAAGAATATACTTGCAACAGCTAATCTTTTTATTAACTTATCTTTTTTTGAATATCTTGAAAATACTAAACTCATAGTATAACCTAACATTCCAACTAATGTAGCTCCAATAATACTTTCAATTAATAGGTTATCAGAATAATTGTATGTCACAATGCTTGCTATGTATAAATAGAACCCAAAAAATAAAATTATTAGCACTTCTTTAATCCTTTTCATCATAATTCTCCTTTCGATCTATTAATATTATTATTCTACTTAATTTGCTTCTATGTTTATATTTTCAATTCACATTTCACATTACGTTCTTATAGACCACGCAGTGTAAGTCGCGAGGACAGTGTTTTATATGATGTTTGTTATTTTTTCACCTCAATATAAATAACATTGTCGATACAGCTTTTAGAAATTACTGAAGTAAATCCATTATTTTTTAGTAACTCTAAGAAAGTATCCAAACTTTGTACTTCTTTAAGTTGAACACCATATCCTGTATTAACTACTAAATCTTCAGATATAACTTCAAGCTGAACTATAAAAAAATCCTCTTTTACTTGATGACCTGAGGGCATTTCAATATCCCAGATTTCAAAAGAACCATTTTTCTTTAGAACTCGATGAACTTCCATAATTGATTTAATAATCTCATTCTCATGCATATACATGAACGAAAAGAAGGCAGTTGCTCTATCAAACTGGTGATCAATAAAAGCCATTACAGTTGCATCCATAACAATTTTGAGTGATTCAGTATCACTAATTTCTTTTAACTCATCTTTTCTATTATCAATTGCAGTTACATTGCTCTTATATATTCTTGATATTATTCCTTCACCGCCACCGCCAATGTCTAATATTTTTTCATTTTCTTTTACTTCTTTTGGGATAATTGTTATAGACTTCTTTTCGGTTTCAATTATTCTAGATTTTTCTATATTCATTAACTGCTCCTCAATTTCAAGTATCATTTAACGTTCTTGTAGTCCTCGCAGCGTAAGTTGCGAGGACTGTGTGTTAGACGACGGAATTTTTGAATCCTATTTTTTTAATCTACATTACATTATATTGTGTGATTTTATGAAATAACTGTTATTTATTTTTACGATTGTTAATACTGGATCATTTTTATTAGCTCCAAATAGTTTAATAGTATTATCTTTTACTTCAATCGTTTTACATTTAAAGCTCGCTGGTCCAAAATCGCTTGTGTAATTATAGTAAGCATCTGTACTTTCAAGGTAAATTAATAGATGAAAATCACTATTTGATAGCTCATCGAGATTTATTCCTGCATATGTACTAAATAAACTTTGAACTTTATTTCGTTCAAATCTATGAATGGGAACAGGTAATTTATTCAAGTTATCCTCCCCATCAAACGGCCAATTGGGATGCTTGGATAATAATTTAATTTCTGGAAGTTCTTTTGGAACAGTACCAATAGGGGAATATCTTAGAAATTCACCTAAATCAATATCCTTAATATCATTATAATATGATGCAAAATAGCCACATAAAGGATTTACAATAAAAGAATCCTGATAATTGTACATTGGTTGAAATAGAAAATTGATATCATCAATCTGTGTTTCAGAAATGTTATCACTACTTTTATAGATATCTTCCCATATATAGTTCCAATAGTAGGTTAGATTATTTGTCATTAAATCGTACTTCAAGTTACTATAATTAATTTTCAATTCTTCTTCGTACTTAACTTGCTGTTCATTCTCGTCTAATAATATTTTTTTATCTCTATTCAATGATTGAACTTCTTCGCTTAATTTCTCTTGCAGTATAGACAAATTAGATATTTCATTTTCATATTGTAAGAGTGTATTGTTAATAGATATAATTTTTTTATCGTAACTGATCTTTTGAAATACAAATACAATTATGATTACTAAGATTATTACTACACTAGAAATTATTTTTTTCATAGAAATCACTCCCTTCTCAGTTTATATATTTCTTCGATGATTTATTCTTTTTATTCTATCGTCTAACGTTTTTGTATTTGCGCCGCCTTAGTTGCGAGGATTTGTGTTAGGTGATGTTATTGAATTCTAAATAATTTTTTTCTAATCTTTCTTTGCATTTACTAATTTCCGCATCAGTAAATATTAATCTATATTTATCCTTTACAACAACTGCTTCAACAGTCAAATCTAATCTACCTAGAAGTAATAATTTTGTAAATCCTTCTGAAGGTTCATTATAGGATAATAATTTTTTTGCAGTCATGTAACCTCCCTCTGATTTCAGCATTTCTAAAAATCTAGATGGGTTATAGTGAAGTTGTTTCTTTGAAAGAAAGTAAATCTCCATCATTTCGTTATCAAACTCTTTGTAAATATCCATATAAACCTTGTATGATTATTCTATACAGAAAATCATACTCTCCTTTCCATTTTTATTTGATTTGTGACTATAATAGACTCAGACCTGTGGACTTTATATTTTTTCCTTGTAGCTAGACTACTAGTTGGAGTTTATTGCCACTGTTTTATCTGAATCATTTATAGCCTCTTGTGCCCAGAGCTCTTATATCAATCAAGTCTATGATGATAAAACTAGGTGGATTATCACAGTGTCAATCCAGTTGAAAGGAGATGTACCGTGATTTACCTTGGTATTGATATCGCTAAGAGATTGCATGTTACCGCTGCTATTTCTTCTGAAGGCGAAATCATCATCGAGCCCTTTGAATTCTCAAATGATCATGATGGCTTTTCAAAACTTCTTTCTTCACTACACAATATCCTGAAAGAAGATCTAATCATGGGTCTTGAATCGACGGCTCACTATGGCAACAACCTTGTTGTATTTTTGTTCTCTCATGGGTTTAACATCACTGTTATCAACCCGATTCAAACCTCTGTTATGCGTAAAAACAACATTCGAAAAACTAAAACGGATAAAGTGGATGCTTTGCTTGTCGCTAAAACCTTATTACTCAACAACTTCAGACTTGTTTCCAAGCAGGATATCGACCTCATAAGGCTCAAGGACCTTTGTCGATTTAGACAAAAGCTCATCAAAGCAAGAACAACAGTCAAAATTCAATTGACCACCTATATCGACCAAGTCTTTCCTGAACTTCAGTATTTCTTTAAGTCAGGAATCCATCACAAAGCCTGCTATACTCTCTTAAAAGAGGCTTCATCACCTGAAGAGATTGCTTCCATGCATATGACTCATCTGGCTGCTCTTCTTAATAAAGCTTCACACGGCCACTTTAAGAAAGAGAAGGCTCAAGAATTAAGAGTTCTTGCACAGAAGTCTGTCGGTACTGGTAATAAAACACTATCTATTCAAATAGCCCAATCCATCTCACAAGTTGAGCTATACGACAGACAATTAGCTGAGATTCATCTTGAAATCGAAATGACGATGAAATCGCTAAATTCAGTCATAATGAGTATTCCAGGTATCGGATATTTAAATGGTGCCATGATACTTGGCGAGGCTGGAAACATCACAAGATTTTCAGATCCTTCGAAGTTACTCGCATTTGCCGGCCTCGATCCATCCGTTTATCAATCAGGAAACTTTAAAGCTACAAATACACGCATGTCAAAGCGAGGTTCCAAAGTTCTTAGGTATGCATTAATCAATGCTGCACATAACGTAGTTCTCAATAACAAAACGTTTAAAGAATACTATGATCTCAAAATCTCCCAAGGACGTTCACACTACAACGCTTTGGGACACTGTGCTGGTAAGTTGGTCAGAATCATTTACAAAATGCTAACCTGTAATATTGAGTTCAACTTAGAATAAATACTCAAATGGATTTTCCATAAGCATCCATTTGAGGGATGCTTAGTTAAGGTCGGCCATCTGCTGATACCAACTGATTAACAAATATTTCGCCAATTTACACTTGACTATTCATAGTTGGTCTCCTTAAAAATCATTCTGAATTTATAGTTATTTTTTTATTAGTATCCATTTTGCCGAAATTAATTAAGTTTGAAAGTTTCATTCATTCAATCAACTAAAGTATAATATCACATAACATACTTGCAGTCCTCGCAGCGTAAGTTGCGAGGACTGTGTGCTACGTGAAGTTAAATTTTTCTTCTAATTTCAAGTACGCCACCACACTTTGAAATTTGTCTATAACTTGCATAAAACCCCAAATCATCTAATCTTGATATAAATTTATCTGCAACAATATAATACTCATCCTCATCCCACTGTCCAGTTTCAGTTTTGACTAATTCTAAGTGTTCCATATTTTCAAATGCTATATCTGCAATTATGATTTTTCCATTATTCTTTAAAGTATTACTTAAATGGTTGATCAACTCTAATTTTCTTTCATCATCAACGTGATGAATTGCATATGAAGAAATAATATAATCAAATTTTCTATTTGTTATTTCACTTGGTAAGTTCTCATTAAAGTCATAGCATATGAACGTACCTTTTGGCATTTTTTTATTTGCTTCTTCTATCATTTTTTTAGAGAAATCAACACCTACTATGTTCACACCATTTTTATAAAGCTCATTTGTTAGTGATCCTGTACCAATACCTAGATCTAATATCCAAATCTCTTCACTTGTTTCTATTGAATTTTGAACATATCCAAGTACATCATAATAGCCTTCAAATGGATAACCTTCACTTGATTTATTTATTGTTTCATCATAATTTCCTGCCCAATTATCAAATCCATTTCTATCTAACATTCATTTGCTCCTTACTTTTATGTCATCTAACGTTCTTATAGTCCTCGCAGGGTTAGTTGCGAGGACTGTGTGTTAGTAGATGCCCATTTCATCTTGAGCATTAGCTCAAGATGCCTAAATTATCTTTTATCTTTTGAAAGTAGCTCAATTTTACAAGTTCATTGCCAAACAACTTTATCAAGATATTTTACTCATTTCATTTTCTCAAAATTACATCTTCTTTTCTCTTAATCTTCTTTTGAGCGAAGCTCAACAATGTTTTTTATGTACTTTAAAAATTTAAATATGCCATTTGGGGGGATCAATAGTTTTTATCTCAACATCGGGTATTCCAAGCTCTTTCAGTATCTCAATCATGTCTTTTTGATCTAAATCTTCTGGTAAAACACCTTTCTTTGTTGCTCTTTCATTAATAGCATTTTGAATTATTTTAATCTCTATTTGAGTAGCACATCTTTTGTTTCTATCAACATTTAGTATTCGATCAACATCTTCTCTTGTTAAGTATTTTTTCATTTATCGACTTCACCTTTCTTTCCATTATTTCAAATAAAATAGAGATTCATTTATCGCTTTGTTTTATGTTAGTTAACTCAGTACATTTTTGATCTTTAATATGGGTTTATACTAACGTTCTTGCAGCCCTCGTAACATTAGTTGCGAGGACTGTGTGTTATAAGACGTAAATCATAATTTTCCACCCCTTTTGATAATATAACATATATGTTATACAATAATTATATATAGGAGATTCTCATATTGTATAAAATTATATACTATACTCGAAATAATGACTGCCCAATTCTTGATTTATTCAAGAAAATTCCTAAAAAAGATGTTGCAAAAATATTGAGAGATATTGATCCTCTTGATGAGTTTGGATATCTCTAGGGATGCCATATATAAAGAAAACGACTGGCACTAAAGACATTTGGGAACTAAGAGTCAAGCAAGCATCCAATAATTATCGAATCTTTTATTTTACAATGAAATCTAATCTAATTATATTACTCAACGCATTTCAAAAGAAAACTTCCAAAACACCTTCTAATGAATTAAACAAAGCAATCGATTATATGAATGATTGCCTTGAAAGGAGTGACAATCATGAATCATAACGAAATAAAGAAACTTCTCTTAGATGATAGTGAGATTAAATCTGAATATGATGAACTATCACCTATCTATGAATTGAAAAAAGAAATTATTCGATTGAGAATTGAAAAAGGTTTATCTCAAAAAGATTTAGCAGCTTTAATGGGAACTAAGCAATCAGCAATTTCTCGCCTAGAAAATGGATCTTATAATCCAAGTGTAGAATTTTTAAATAGAATTGCACATACTCTTGGAAAAAAGCTTCAAATTTCATTTAAATAACCCGTTTGAACTGGCTTTTTTTAATTCTTTTAATCCCTTTTATCTTTAATTTCTTTTTTAATGTCTTAACGTTCTTGCAGTTCTTACAGTTCTTACAGTTCTTACAGTTCTTACAGTTCTTACAGTTCTTACAGTTCTTGCAGTTCTTGCAGTTCTTGCAGTTCTTGCAGTTCTTGCAGCCTCTGTTGAGAGGACTGTGTGTTAGGTAAAGTTCAATTATTGCTTTTCGTTACTGACACGTATATAATATACGTATAGAGCGTTGTTCTTGTTCTAAATATCCTATTCCTTAGGAGGATTCATGAATCATCGTTCTTATAACTCAAGGGAGCTACTTAAACTGCTTAATAGTGATGGCTGGGTTGTGGTCAGAATCAAAGGTTCTCATCATCAACTAAAACACCTTACTAAAAAAAGGACTGTCACTATTCTGCATTCTAAAAAAGACTTACTTCGAAAAACCTATGGAGTATTCTTAAACAGGCTGGAATTGATGGGTCAGTATTCCCTTCGACTTCAACATTTATGAAAGAAGGTTTAACAATGTTAGCTGATCGTTATGTTTTCCCTGCAATTTTCCATTTTGCAGACGATGGTATTTCTGTCGAGTTTCCAGATTTACCAGGATGCTTCTCTTATGGTGAAGACGAAATTGAAGCTTTATCTAATGCAAAAGAAGCTTTAGAACTGCATATCTTTGGTTTAGAAGATGATAAAACAATTATCCCAGCACCCTCTCATATAAAAAATATAGTTACAAAGAAAAATGAATCTATCGTGCTTATAGATATATGGATGAAACCTGTTAGAGATTTCATGAAAAATAAGGCAATTAAAAAGACTTTAACAATACCCAAATGGCTTAATGATGTTGCTATTGAAAATGATGTGAATTTTTCTCAATTATTACAAGTAGCAATTAAAAACTATTTAGGAATATCAACTAATGAATAACCATTCGATTTTGAATGGTTTCTTTTTTTGACTATCATATAACATTCCTGTAATCCTTGCCGCGTAAGTTGCAAGGACTGTGAGTTATAGGAAGAATTTTTATGTACTTCCAAAATAAATGCATGTTGATTTTATGTCTTTTCAAGTATATACTTAGTATATACAAAACTCACTTATAAATCTTTCGAAAGGAGTTTCCTATGTTAGCAAAAGTCCAAAAATGGGGAAATAGTCAAGGAATTAGAATCCCAAAAACTATTCTTGATTCAGCTCACTTTTCAACTGATGAAGTGCTTGATATTACCGTTGTAGAAGGTAGAATAATACTCGAACCTGCCAATCGTCACAAAACCTTAAAAGAAAGATTAAAAAACTATGATGGTGATTACCAATGTTCTGAATGGGATACTGGTGAGCCAGTCGGTCGTGAGGTGCTATAATGTCATATGTTCCCAATCAAGGTGATATTATTTATTTAGACTTTGATCCACAAGCAGGACATGAGCAAAAAGGTAGAAGACCTGCATTAGTTATTAGTAATTCAACTTATAATAGATCTACAAAAATGGCTTTAGTATGCCCAATTACAAATACAAATAGGCATTACCCACTACATGTCACGCTAACTTCAAAAACTAAAACATCTGGTTTTATAATGTGTGAACAAGTAAAAGCACTAGACATAAATTTCAGAAATGCTGAGTTTTATGAACGAATTCCAGCTATTCTTATGCATGAAGTTTATGATATTATTTATGGTATTATTGAAATTGAGTAAAGATGTCTTTACTCTTTTTTTTTGGTATTATATCTTTTAATTTTTCCTATAACGTTCTTGCAGTCCTCGCAGCGTAAGTTGCGAGGACTTTGTGCTATATGAAGGCGTTTATCATTTACTTACTTGTTTTTTCAAAGAATTTTTTGTAGAATTTTCCAAGCAACAATCTAATACCTTCCACCAAATTAATAAATATTAGCCATTTTATAAAAAAGATTGTATAACCTAAAAAATTGCTTTTAAAACTTATTTGGGTATAAATATTTTTTAGTTTATTCCCGATATCAACTCTATCTAAAGTCAAGTCATATTCACTTATATTTGATATGTTTTTTTGTGCCCACCTATAATCGTAGTTTACACTTGCTAAATAATGCAATGCGCTCGTTGTACTCTGATCATATACACTTGTTTCAAGTTGGTCATCAATAGAACTAACAAATGTAAATGAATCATACTCTTTATGTATAAAATACTTTGTCATCTGATTAACTTCACCTAAACTGGTATTTAACATGACATTAAATGGTAATAGAATAATAATCATCGCAACTATTACAAAGAAATTAAACTTAATCATTCGCATTTTTTATCCACCTTTTTTTGTTTTTCTGTCTTTTTCTCCTATTCGCTTTCATGTAACGTTCTTGCAGTCCTCACAGCGTAAGTTGCGAGGACTGTATGTTAGACGAAGTTATTTGACCATAATCTTTACTGTGCTTTTTCTTCCTTTTATTGTTTTAATTGAATTATTATATATACAATTAATGCAATATCTTGTTTCTAACGCCTTCTTAATATTATCAGTATGGTCATTTCCTTTACCCGAAATTACAATTGAAGGTGCTATATGTTCAATACCATTACTAGAAGTTTTTTTCAGGCATTTTGGGATTAACTCATTTACTATGCCTATAAAATTAAAAATTAACTCAGGAAAAGGAACAAAATTTTTCGCTTCATAAAAAGAAATGACGTCTGAACTCTTCACAAAATTGATCGCTCTTAAAGTTTTCGAAACTGTTAGGGGAGTAGTTGTCACAATTGATCCTTTTTTTATAACAGATATATCAGGTGTCATATAAATACCAGTAGAATGAAATGATTCAACAGTTAAATTATGTCTAACTTCGTATGACATCACTTTTTTCCCAATTTTTTTTTCTACTTCAAAAAAAGAAAAATTTGATGGATACCCATTCGGAGAAAGTTTATACTTAAACACATTACCATAAAGATTTTTAGGTATAACAGTATAGTTATTATCTTGATAATATCTTACAATAGAATTATAGACACTAATTTCAAATATATCAGATATTCTTTTGGAATACGATCCAATTACTGCTTTATTAGTTTTTAAAAATTTTCTAATATCATCTTTAATTAACTTAATATTTATTCTATTTCCATCACTCATCTAAGTTTTCCTCGTTGATGAATTTTTCTATTTCTTTAAACAAACCATAAGAATCAGTTATTTCTAAAATATCAGCTGAGATTCTATATTTATTAATAATGGTTAAGTATTTTTTTTTCAGCATTGCCAACTCATTTGCTTGCTCTATATCAAATTTACTACTTCCTATTGAAATGCGGCTAACACTATTATTTAATGATTTAATCTTAAAAAAATTAATTAATGAATCAGCATCCCTTATAACACTGTTATATATAACGTTTAATACAGCACAGAACTGGTAAATTTCAAAATCACTATTATTTACTTCTTTGTACTTTTTCGAATACTGATACTTCAGGTCTTTAATCAAAAAATCATAGTTAGTCCTGGCTTTAATTCTCAAATTATATGGTATTAAATCAATGAACTCATCAATCATATATGTTTACCGCCTTTATAATTTCGTCTAACGTTCTTGCAGTCCCTCGCAGCGTAAGTTGCGAGGACTGTGTGTTATCTGATGTCCGTTTTGAGCGATAGAGATTTTATTCTTCAACTATCAAAGCGGAACATTCTACTTTTCTTACAACATAACCTAACAAATGCTTTTATTAATAATACAAATACTTTGTCGCTTATTCGAGCGTCAGCGAGTTGTCTCTTTCGAGCGCAAGCGAGTTGTCTCTTCCGAGCGTCAGCGAGTTTGTCTCTTCCGAGCGTCAGCGAGCTTGTCCCTTCACGAGCGTCAGCGAGCTTGTCCCTTCACGAGCGTCAGCGAGCTTATCTTTTCTCGAGCGTCAGCGAGTTTGTCTTTTCCGATCTAACATTTTGACCCTTTGATTCTTATAAGTTGAATAAAATCCTTCGATTTGCACTATCACTTATTTCTTTATTTTACTTCAATTAGCTAACTGACTTAACAATATTAGTCTTAATACAATGTCTCATTTGATTCATAAGTCAAATTTCGGATATCAGATAACGTTCTTGTAGTCCTCGCAGCCTTAGTTGCGAGGACTGTGTGTTATGGGAAGCATTATAAACTCCTCATTAAACGCTCGATATAACGCTTAAATATTCTGCTTCATTTTTGTTAAACATTTCTTTTGTACCTCCAATGTAAATGCATAAAAAGTGATTTTCTAATTCAATAAATTTATAATAACCCTTATTTATTATGCCATTAATTAGACACTCAATTTTAATGCTATTATTGTGCGTAACCAATTCCCTTTGCAATATAGTAGCTTCTTGTAAATAACTTAAATTTTCAAAATAAAGTTTTGAATAATCAATCCAGTTTAAAGCCTTATCAAAATTTATTTTATTCTCACATAATATAAAAAACTCTTCAGGTTTTAGATGATTAACGTAATAAGCTAGCATATCATTATTTCTTTTTTCATAATTATTTACAAATTTCTTAGGTAACTCTATTGAAAATTTTATAGGATCTTTTATAGTTACTAGTGTATTAGTTTTTTTGAATTCTAAATTATACATCGCACTTATCATAACTGCTATAGCTGCAATTCCAAGTGTAAAAAGTGCGCTATCATATAAAATTTGAATTGAACTCGAATCACTCTTAATACTATCTAATGAAATTTGCATGAAATCAACACTTACAATCTTCAATATGATTACAAGCGCTAGTAACTTTCCTAATTTCCAAAATGACCTAGCTACTGGATGTGAATACTTCTCTACAATCCGTATAATTTCAAAAGAGTTTTTAAACTCATGATTTGCAATTTTTTCTACTAGTAGAGTTAGACCACCGCCAAAAATTGTAATAAATAAGACTATTATTACGTTAGTTTTGATAATGCAGGTTAATATATATATGCTAACTATACTACTAAAAACTAAAAGGCACATTTTAGCTATTTTATTTAACAAATTCATCAAACTTCTCCCCCATTAAATTTATCGTACTGACCATTTTGTAATATAAAAATGTTTCCCATAACGTTCTTACAGTCCTCGCAGCGTAAGTTGCGAGGACTGTGTGTTAGATGAAGCTATTTATCGCTTCTATCTCTCAAATTATATTCACATACTATCCAAGGTTGCCATAAAGCGTTTTCCGCATCACATTCTTCTCGAATAAACTTGCACGCTTTTAATGTTTCATCATAAGAATCATACAATCCAAATTTATTAGGTTTCATATTTAACTTGTCAAATATATCTGTTTCTAGTTTATTACATAGTACTGAATGTAGAATTCCTAAATCACAGCCTAATATCTCATATCCAATGATTTTACTTGTATCAATTAATATTTTCTTCTTTAACAATTGATATATCCCTAACTCGCCCTCATTTTCTCCTATTGGTTTATTGTATTCTAAATAATTATTTGCCTCTTTTTTTTCCAGACCAATCCCTATAAGTTTTATTCGGTCAATAAAAGAAAAATATTTATCATACAAATACCTAGCAGTATCAATATTAAAAATTGTATTTGGATACCCCAACTCTTTTCTTTCAAATAAACTCGTTATTTCTTTACACAACTCGTCCATTCTTTCCAGACTCATATTGTAATTATCACAAAACTCAAATCTTTCATTTGTGCCATCTAAATCCCAATTGAACATCCACCACGCTGGAAATATTGTAGTTATACATTCACTGTTTGTAATTATTACATCATTAATCAGATTAGCATTCATGCTATCCGCTCTAGTGAATAATTCAATTAATGCATATCTGCCAATATAAAAATCACTCTTCATATTCATCCTTTCATAACTGAAATTCCATTTGCTTTTATAGATGCTAGTAAAATCGCAATTTCTTTGTCTGAAATTACATTTAATATTGAGCATAGTATTTTATACCTAGTTTCATCTAACGTTCTTACAGTCCTCGCAGCCTTAGTTGCGAGGACTGTAAGAACGTTAGATGAAGGATCTTTATGATATCCAGTTTGCTTTTACTTTCCATATTATCCACTCTCCATTTTTGTAATGAAACTTTATAACAATACCATTAGCTCCTAATGAAGCATATTCTTTCGCAACATGAACATTATAACTAAATATGTGATTTTCAATTTTTTCAACATATATAACTAATCCCGATAACTCTTTATTTCTATGTTCTATGCCCTTTTCTAGTAAATCCTTGTATGATGCATCAATTACTTGAACATTGTATTTTAATTCAAAATACTCATTAACTTCAGCTTTTTCAACTTCATTTAATCCTTTCAATGTGTCAAAATCAATTGCAATATATTGGAATGACTTCTGGGTTCCACTTTTGTATTCAATTATCTCTACCAAAGACTTAATATAAATGTTTTTCAACTGCTCCGACTGCGTTGAAGTTATGTATGCTAGATAAATTCCTAGTACAATTATAAACAATAGTAGTATTCCAATAATGGATCTTTTATTCTTCATTTGAACCTCTTTAAATTTTTTTCATTACGGATCTTTCATCTAACGTTCTTATAGTCCTCGCAGCCTTAGTTGCGAGGACTATGTGTTATGCGAAGAAGTTATTATTTCTTTAAGTTACTTATAATTCCTGATACTACTGACTCTGGGAAAGCAGGCGTTGAATCGCCTTTAATAAGACCAGTTTCTGATCTACTAAATATCGACTGGATTACTAACGCTCTTTCATTATCAGTAATTGCATTTTCTTTAATTAATGACAGATATACATGTGTAAGTTGATATCTTTCTTTTGCATCCGTTGATAAATGATAATTGCTAAGCGTCAGTTTAACGAATAGTCTTATTAAGAATATTCCAACTGATACTACAAAGGCAAAGCTAATCGTAATTTTTAGATTATTAAAGTCAAAAATATCATTTGAAAAAACATCTTTTGGCATCCTTAACAGTATTCCCGAGAGAAGAATGATGAACAAAAATGATAACAGTAAAGTAAAATTCTTCCATGATTTTCCTTTTTTTTCATATTCTACGCTTAAGTTATTCCAATATTCAGCTGGACTCTCAAATCTTAATTTTTCACGATAAAGTACTTCAAGTTTCTCCATTTCTTCTTTTTTAACTTTAAAAAAATCATCTAAAGAATTTTTTTGATTTTCAGTCCAGTCTTTAATTTCATCTTTAAAATTTTGAGTCTCTAAGTTTATTTTTATATTTGTATCTTGATATTTATTTATTAATTGAGAATATTCCTCATCAAATTCTTTTAATAAGTTTTCTCTTTTTATGCTTTCTGCATCAAGAAAGTAATTGGTTTTTGCATTGTCAAATTCATAAGCCTTTTGAACTCCAATGTAATTTCTTCTATTTGATAAAGAATTAAATCCTAAATCAAATAAATATTCAACCGCTCTCGATGCAGAATCATAAGATTCTTCATAGAGTTTAACCAAAAATTTTGCACATGCAGTATTTGAAAATACTTTTGGATAAGCAAGTACTGTCAATTCTGATTTGATTTGATTTAAGTAGCTTCTAATATAATTTTCATTCTCAAGATTGCCTTCAATATTAGAAAATATACCCCTTATTGATAGAAAATGATTCCTTATAGTATTCAAATGACCTTGATTATACGGATTCCAAAAATCTACCTCTTTCTGTATTAACTCTTTAAGTTTTTCATAATGTTTTATAGTAACTTTCTTGTTTTCTGGAAACAATATAATTGAAAATTCCATTTGGTCAAAAATGCTTTTTATGAGATCATTCATATATTTCTCTCCTTTTTCGCATAACGTTCTTGCAGTCCTCGCAGCCTTAGTTGCGAGGACTGCAAGAACGTTATGCGATGGCCTTTACTTAATTAAATCTTTTATAGTTATTTAAAATAACTTCTTTAACTGGTTCCCATAGATATACATATTCTTTAGAAACCTCAAATATCTTGCCATGGTTTTGTGGTGCAATTGTTTTCATTTGATTAAAATTTTGATCAAAGGTATCTATATTTGCTTTTTTTCTTAATTCTTCCAATTTAACAATCCCGTTATTTTCAAAATACAATTCTAAAAATGAATATAGTATTATACTATTGAACTGATCTCTATTTTTAAACCATCTAGGAATTCTCCTCTGTACTCTTAGAATCTCACTTTCAACCTCCGACGGGTTCAAAGTATCCAATTGTTTTGATAAGACCGACTGAGTTTTTTTTAGTTTATACTTATTATTACTTGATGTTTCATTTTCAACTGAATCATATTTAATATGACATTCTCTACATAAAAAAATAAAAAATTCATTGATAGGTTGATGTAACAAAATTAACTCTTCCTCAAATTTATCTAGATCTACGTCTAAATAATCCTCTCTAAATAATCTATTTTTCGAATATTTCTCAAGGATTAAATCAATTATTGCTTTTCTAGATTTTCCATGAACATGAGCTGCTTCTAATTCAACATCTACCTTATTGCAATGAGCACATGTTTTATTCGCTTGTTTTTTTTCACCAAGTGTAATTTGTTGCACTCGATTTCTAACTCTAGGTCCAATATATTTATGAAAATCATCTCTATTTCCAATAAATCTTGGCATGTTCCCTCCTGTTTTCTAGTTTTTGAGGCTTTCGCATAACGTTCTTGCAGTCCTCGCAGCGTAAGTTGCGAGGACTGTGTGTTATACGAAGCACTTAACCAATTTCACTTGAATTTTCTTTTATCCATATTGCAGCTTCAAAGAAATCCTCAGCAATGTAATCAGTCTCTATGTCTTGCCATGTGTGTCGAAATTCTTTTAAACTTCCTTCACCAACACCAGTCAAAACTAATATTTTTCTTAGTCCAATATTATGTGCGAATACCATATCAAACATTCCCATATCACCAATCATATAACTTTTCTCAATATCAATTTTCTTAATCTTATTCGCTTCATCAAATAAACCAATATTTGGTTTCCTACATGTACAGCCATCTGATTTTGAATGAGGGCAGCAATAAAATTCTAAGTTATCAATCCCATTTTCTTTTGCTTCTTTAAGTAATTCAGATTTTTTTGCTTCGTAATTACTTATGGTGATTATATTTTTAGATATTTTACTTTGATTTGTTACTATAACAAGTCGATAGTTTTCATCCTGAAGAAGTTTTAGACCTTTTAATACATTTGGATAGAACTCAAAGTCTGTTATGTCTCCTACAGGATCACCTCCCAGTGTTCCCTGTAAGTCCATTAGAACAGTTCTCATATCGATTCACTCCCCTCGTGTTTTGTATAACGTTCTTGCAGTCCCTCGCAGCGTAAGTTGCGAGGACTGTGTGTTATCTGATGTCCGTTTTGATCGATAGCGATTTTTTCTTCAACTATCAAAGCGGAACATTCTACTTTTCTTACAACATAACCTAACAAATGCTTTGTTGCTTATTCGAGCATCAGCGAGTTGTCTCTTTCGAGCGTTAGCGAGTTTGTCTCTTCCGAGCGTCAGCGAGCTTGTCCCTTCACGAGCGTCAGCGAGCTTATCTTTTCTCGAGCGTCAGCGAGTTTGTCTTTATCGATCTAACATGTTGATACTTCGCCTCTTATAAGTTGAATGAAATCCTTCGATATGCACCATCACTTATTTCTTTAATTTACTTTAATTAGCTAACTGACTTAACGATGTTTGTCTTAATACAATGTCTCTTTTAATTCGTAAGTCTAATTTCGGATATCAGATAACGTTCTTACAGTCCTCGCAGCCTTAGTTGCGAGGACTGTGTGTTATATGAAGTCCCTTAATGCTTTTAATAAATCTCTTATTGATTTTGTTTCCAAATCTTGTAGTTTTGCAAATCTTCATGAACTTGTTTTAGAACTAATGCAATTACAAAAGCATCATCAATGTAACCAACTCCAGGAATAAAATCAGGAATCACGTCAATTGGAGAAAGAAAATAAATTAAACCTCCAAATATTGCAATAATAGAATGTTGAGGAACTTGTTTGTAGCTCCCATTTATGTAGTCTTTAATTATATCAATCATTAATTTGATATCTTCGAACATAACAGTTATTGGTCCATCTTTCATACCTTCAAGTTTTACAAAAGCGTCTTGAAGTTTTTTTGATGCCTGTTCAGGATCCTTTAGAACTTCGCTAGCTTCAGATTCACTTTCTTTGAATTTCTTCATGATTTTTTCGTTTTCTTCATAAACTTGTTTGCTCATAAAAATTCTCCTTTCAACTATTAGAATATGATTAATGATTCATTTGTAAATGTTCTTGGGATTTCATATAACGTTCTTGCAGTCCTCGCAGCCTTAGTTGCGAGGACTGTGTGTTAGATGAAGTTTTGTTTACTCAACATAACTTATTTTCTTATGTGTCAAATAACTCCCTTTTTAATCTGTCAAAATTTAAAATAGTATTCTGCGCTAATGATTCATTATTTAATATATTTTTAAACAGATTAACTAATGCTGCTTGACGCTCTAGTTGATAATATTTAAACAAGGTATCATCTAAATCAATTGAATAAATCGAAGATTCTCTATATCCTTTTAAAAAATTCTCATCAAGCATTCCTGCTACGGCTACTATTGCGAGTTCATATAAAGGATCTCCCACTTCACAATTTTCTGCATCAATTACATGTATTTCTTCATTATGATAAATCAAATTTGGAAGTCTAATATCAAGATGCAAAAGTGAATTTGTTGTTTTAGCTTTTAACTTAGAAAGTTTCCTTAATAAAATCATTTTCTCTGAATCTGTCAAAATCATATCTTTTATTAGCGGACCAAATCTATCGATTAGCTTCTTTTCAAATTTCTTCTCCCAAGGATTATCATTAAATACATTTTGTGAATTGATTATTTCAATGTTATTTATTTCTGCAGTTACTTTTCCAATTTTATTTAAAATTATTCTTTTACTAGCTTCATCTGCATGTACAAAATACTTATCTAAAGAATCGCCTTCAAAGAAAGACATAATTTGATAGGGTTGATGATAAATCTCATTTGTCTTATCAATAAGATAAATCTTAGGACATCTGTTAAAATAGACATTATTAACTGTTTTATAGAAAAAGTCTTCTTTTTCAAAAATATCTGAAACAACAAATTTTTTCCCATTATCTACTTCAATGTCCATACCTGTTCTAAATATAATTTTTTGATTATTATCAAGTTTTATGAGCCATGTTTCAAATGAAAATCCACCAGCCAATTGAATTTGCTCAGTAACTTTTTGATTTGTGTACAATTCAACTGCATGTTTCATTTTGTCACCTCTCAAAATTTCATCTAACGTTCTTGCAGTCCTCGCAGCCTTAGTTGCGAGGACTGTGTGTTATGTGAAGTAACTTAATTCCCTTTTTATCTTCTTATTAATAGCTTTTCAACATCTTTTCATTGTCTTTTCAAGATATTCACTAAGTATTTTTGTTACACTTTCAAGTATCCTAAAGCTTTCAGTGATATCATCATTCACTTCAAGAGAATGTACTGCATTTGGGAACTGATAAACTTTAATGTTTGTACATTTTTTCAATATACTAATACTTTCTTTTTTAATGAATTTGTCTTTGTCACCGGTAAAAACTATACAATTTTGATACTGAATTTTATCTATTAATGCTTCTACTGGCGTATAAAAAATATGAGTTACTTCGGAATTGAAATATTTATTATCAACGTCTATTGCGATTAAATTTCCAATACTTTTACTAATAAAAATTATCTTTTCATAATCGCTAGAGTTCACTCTGTTAATCGCAGTAAAACATTCTTCAATGAGTGTCATGTAAATATCTTTATCCTTAAAATCTAATTTACTTTGAGGCACTCCATAATTCAAACTCAACACATCACATCCAATTAGTAATGCTGCTTTTCTTGCATAATGTAATGTTGGAATATCAGTAGAATTATCACCGCCAGGAAAAATAACAATTAAAATATTTGATTGGTTTTGGTGCTTTAAAAATTGAATATGGTTTTCATTTATGTATTTTGAATCAATTTTTATTAGTGATCTTTCTATCATAAAATTTTCTCCCATTATTCTTTGATTTTGTTCTTGTTATTTCACATAACGTTCTTGCAGTCCTCGCAGCCTTAGTTGCGAGAACTGTGTGTTATACGAAGCACTTATCCAATTTCACTTGAATTTTCTTTAATCCATATTGCTGCTTCAAAGAAATCCTCAGCAATATAATCAGTTTCAATGCCTTGCCATGTGTGTCGAAATTCTTTTAAACTCCCTTCACCAACACCAGTCAAAACTAATATTTTTTTTAGTCCAATATTATGTGCAAATACCATATCAAACATTCCCATATCACCAATCATATAACTTTTCTCAATATCAATTTTCTTAATCTTATTCGCTTCATCAAATAAACCAATATTCGGTTTCCTACATGTACAGCCATCTGATTTTGAATGAGGGCAGCAATAAAATTCTAAGTTATCAATCCCATTCTCTTTTGCTTCTTTAAGTAATTCAGATTTTTTTGCTTCGTAATTACTTATGGTGATTATATTTTTAGATATTTTACTTTGATTTGTTACTATAACAAGTCGATAGTTTTCATCCTGAAGAAGTTTTAGACCTTTTAATACATTTGGATAGAACTCAAAGTCTGTTATGTCACCTATAGGATCGCCTCCCAGTGTTCCCTGTAAGTCCATTAGAACAGTTCTCATATCGATTCACTCCCCTCGTGTTTCGTATAACGTTCTTATAGTCCTCGCAGCCTTAGTTGCGAGGACTATGTGTTAGGTGAAGTACGTTTTTTATTTATTTTTTTATAATACATTTTTAGTTAGCCATTCTACACCTGAAATTAAATCTTCAATTTGCTCTTGAGTTGGTTCAATATCCTTTTTATGTGAGCATAAGTTTCTTAAATCACTAAGATAACTTATTTTTCTCCAAGCAACAATGTCAGTGATTCCATTAATTTTCAAAGGTTCATTCAAATCAGAAATTGTTGGATTCTTTTTATTTATTTTAATATTGTGATTAATTGCAACTCGTTGCAAATGTGATTCAATCAATACACCCATTAGAGCTCCTGCTGCTCGCGGACTTATTTTGATTAACTTTTTAGCAATATTAATTTCATTGTCTTGCAATTCTGAATACAACTCACCTTTAATATCAAATAAAACTGAGTCAACTCGATTATAAATTGAGTTTAATATATATAATTGATTTTTAAAACAAATCATGGTTCTTCCAACTGAATCAAAGTCTCTAATTGTTGATGGAGTAATACCTTTTATGAAATCTTGAATTGCATAAGTTCCATGTGAAAAATGCTTTCGTTTAGGATCTATCTCGTAATACTGACGAAACTCTTGATATCTATCCGATGCTAAAGTTTCAACTATTTTTAGTGATTTCGTATACCACATCTGATAATATTCTAAAAACTCAAGGTAATTTTTGTTGGTCAAATATTTTAAGCACTCTAAACCCTCATCATATAATTTTTTAATTTCAGCTTTTATTTGTTCTTTTTTAGACATATTATTATCCCCTATTTAGTATTGTCTTTTATCGTATTTCGCCTAACGTTCTTGCAGCCCTCGCAGCGTAAGTTGCGAGGACTGTGTGTTAGACGATGGCACACTTTATTGATTTAGCTAATTAGAAATCTATTACTATTTAATATTTCATTAACTACTAAATCTACTTGATCAGCCTTAAATTCTTGAGTATCCAACACATTATCGAGATCATTTAACTCATCAATAAATTCATTTAGCAGAATAACGCTTCTTTCTCCCATTTGAACAGAAGGCTCTCTTAAACTATCACGATGAATTATTGTTTCTTTATCAACCATCAGAATTATATAATGAATTCTTACATCACTATCATTTAATTCTTTTACTAACCAACGCGCTTCTGAAGGAAATGTAATGTAATCAATTACAATATCATAATTATAACTAATCAAATTTTTTGTCAGACTCAATATATTTTTCCATGTCAAATCATGCGTTTCCTTACATAACCATGGCTTACCTCTTCCATTAACAGGAATATGACTAACATCGTCACCTGAAATGTATGAACTCCGATCGAGTCTTTCAACAAGCCTCTTCGATGTAGTAGACTTTCCTACTTCGGCAGGACCTGAGATGATATAAATTGTTCTTTGCACTTAATATATCTCCTATGGTTTGTCTTTTTTCTTCTTTTTCTTCTTTTTCTTCTTTTTCTTCTTTTTCTTGGTTTTTGATTTTGTGCTTTCGTCTAACGTTCTTGCAGTCCTCGCAGCCTTAGTTGCGAGGACTGTGTGTTAGCGGAAGTAAACTATTTAAATTAAATTGTAATACTCGAGCCCAATGTTAAATCTCAATACCATATCAAATACATAAGCTAAAACTTTAACATTTAAGTATACTTTATCCCACGAAAACTCATCTAATTCATTCCATATTATGTTGAATTCTTCAGATATCATTAAGAGTTTTGCCTTAATCAACAATTCATCACTATCATTAAGTTTACTTTCGCCAAAATAATAACCAAGTACCACACTGAATGTATAATAAGCTTCTAAATTTTCTTTTATTGCTTGATTATCTTTATATTTTAAATTATCGATTATATCTTTTATCTCACTACTCGTTCCAAGACTAATAGGATACTTTAAAAATGATGAAAATGTTGCTGAATACTCACTAATAAACAAATTTACGCCTGCTATAACAAACTCATTATCGGTGTATTGAGTTAAATTCATTTTCAAATTTTCAAGCTCAATTTTATCTTTCAAATGAGTTAATTCATGATTTAAAGAATTAAAAATTATATTTTTATTGTTTAGGTTACTGAACCCCCGACGAACCTCCTGTTCTCACATATCAAAATTTAACTTAACTAAACTCTTATCCATATCAACACTTGCATATATTCCATTAGTAAACGCTGATTTTGATAATAGGATATAAGAAACATTCTCAATATCTTTAAAATTTTCATATAGGTATTCTTTTAATATTTTTTCTATTTTTTCTCTCACATGTTTATATTTCGGTTTATTATATTTTTTATCATATTCTATAATCATACTAAATCCTTTATATTTATTTCCGCTAACGTTCTTGCAGTCCCTCGCAGCGTAAGTTGCGAGGACTGTGAGTTATCTGATGTCCGTTTTGAGCGATAGAGATTTTATTCTTCAACTATCAAAGCGGAACATTCTACTTTTCTTACAACATAACCTAACAAATGCTTTTATTAATAATACAAATACTTTGTCGCTTATTCGAGCGTCAGCGAGTTGTCTCTTTCGAGCGCAAGCGAGTTGTCTCTTCCGAGCGTCAGCGAGTTTGTCTCTTCCGAGCGTCAGCGAGCTTGTCCCTTCACGAGCGTCAGCGAGCTTGTCCCTTCACGAGCGTCAGCGAGCTTATCTTTTCTCGAGCGTCAGCGAGTTTGTCTTTTCCGATCTAACATTTTGACCCTTTGATTCTTATAAGTTGAATAAAATCCTTCGATTTGCACTATCACTTATTTCTTTATTTTACTTCAATTAGCTAACTGACTTAACAATATTAGTCTTAATACAATGTCTCATTTGATTCATAAGTCAAATTTCGGATATCAGATAACGTTCTTGCAGTCCCTCGCAGCGTAAGTTGCGAGGACTGTGTGTTATAAGAAGTCCAACTTCATCTTGAGCCTTAGCTCAAGATATTTGATCTTCTAATCTTTTGAGCGAAGCTCACTATTTCTTTTCGAGTGATGCAAACTTAACTTCGATACGTTCACCTAAATAATCACACTCTCTCATAAGTCACTTCTCTAACTAATCAGTTTTGTTTTTTCTTTTCTCTTTTGGATTTCATATAACGTTCTTGCAGTCCTCGCAGCCTTAGTTGCGAGGACTGTGTGTTATAAGAAGGTGTTTGCTTCTCCAATTGAATTTTGGAAATGAAACCTTTCCCAATAACTAACCACTGCATCCTAAACTTAGTTCGCAATAAAATAACACTGTTCTTTTGATCTTTTGAACTTGTATCATCTTTTGAACTTGTATCATCTTTTGAACTTATTTCTTTTCGCTTTTTACCACTAGCTTAACTTAAAATAATCTTACTTTAATGAGTCAAGTACCGCTTCACTCTATGTAACTCAACTCACACTTTCTTATAACGTTCTTGCAGTCCTCGCAGCCTTAGTTGCGAGGACTGTGTGTTATGCGAAGATAAAATTATTATCTTATTGGTATTTTTGACACTTTTATCTTAGTCCCAGTTAACCCATTCGATTTCAAAAACTCTTTCAACTCATTCTTTCTTTGAATGCACTTTGGCCCTAGAATAATTTCAGATATCAAAATACTATTCCAAATCTCTTCTAAATTTAAAGCGTAATAACTTCTTATTTCAGTACCAAATATCCCAAACTTCTTGTTACTTGCAGAGAGTCCTTTGTCATTTATAAATATTCTAAAATTTTCAATAAATCGACTCATACCTTCGATGTCTTCCGTTTGACTTAATAAATTGATCATAGCTTCTGGTTCACTTTCTTCGAAAAAATATTTCATTTCCCTTTCATCACTAAAACCGCTATCTTTGAAAATTGGAGTAGTCATTGATAATACAGCATAATAGATAGAAAAAGCATACAACTCATCAGTGTAAATTTTGTCACCTACAATATCATATAGACTATTGATGTTCGAAATCATTTGATTAAGTATCATGCTAATTTGACTTTCATTATTATATATTACTTCATTCAATCTGAACCACGTGCAAAATTCATCAGGTATCCCATTAAAATTTAACATGTGCTTAATAATACTAGAATTGATTTTGAGACATACTCCTTTTGAATTATCCCCATATCTTTCCCAGTGAGTCAAACTATCAAATTCATTTACAAACGACACACCATAAAAATTTTTTGTTTTTCTATTCTTTTTTAAATTTTTATTCAGTGGGGCTGACTTTATCAATTTTAAAATATTAGTCTTCGATTCGTCATCACTTCTTTTTATTAATTCCTCTATACATTTATCCAAAACTGTTTGTGCTACCTTTAATTCTTTTGAATCATTAGTAGATGCCAAAGATGTCATCCATAAACTTTTTGATGTAATAATCCCATAGAAAGCATTGATACTACAATAGTGGTATATAAACTTGTCATCTATTCCTAATAGTTCATTCCTCAATTCATTATTAGTCATTATATTGTCCTTTTCTTTCAACTTATTTTCGCATAACGTTCTTGCAGTCCCTCGCAGCGTAAGTTGCGAGGACTGTGTGTTATGTGAAGTTTGGTTACTATTCTATTTCTAATACTTCTCACACACTTTAAAATTTTCAATAAATATTTGCTCTTTTTAGTTTTCACTTATCAATCTTTTTATTAATTTGGTTTAACTTCAGCTCAATCTCTCTAATATGCAATTGCAATAAATCGACCTTATCTTCTACTTTCTTTATATCTTTTGGCACTTTAAATGCAACTATGTAAATCAAATAACAAAAACCTGCTACAAGAAGAAAAATCTCCGTCATGTCACTCCCCCAACTTGTTTTTAATAATAATCTCTTTTTCTTTTCCCCAAATTTCACATAACGTTCTTGCAGCCCTCGCAGCGTAAGTTGCGAGGACTGTGTGTTAGACGAAGGCGTTTGCTTCCTCAAATCGAATTTTCCGAAAACACTTTCCTCATACACACTTTCGCATCCTAAACTAGATCCGCACTAAAACAACCTTATTCTTTTGATCTTCTATTGTCCTTTTGCACTTTATTTCTTTTCGATTTTTTCTAACTAAGCCTATCAAATAACCTACTTACTTAAAAAAGTCGAGTACCGCTTCACTATATGTAACTCAACCTAGCTTTCGTCTAACGTTCTTGCAGTCCTCGCAGCGTAAGTTGCGAGGACTGTGTGTTAGACGAAGGCGTTTGCTTCCTCAAATCGAATTTTCCGAAAACACTTTCCTCAAACACACTTTCGCATACTAAACTAGCTCCGCACTAAAACAAACTTATTCTTTTGATCTTCTATTCTCTTTTGCACTTTATTTCTTTTCGATTTTTTCTAACTAAGTCAGTCAAACAACCACCTTACTTAAATAAGTCGAGTACCGATTCACTCTATGTAACTCAACCTAGCTTTCGTCTAACGTTCTTGCAGTCCTCGCAGCCTTAGTTGCGAGGACTGTGTGTTATATGAAGTGCTTAATAAGCATTTACTGCTGCTTCTAGTCCATTAAGAAATGCAGTGTATAACTTGGAAGATACTTCATTATATTCATCATCTAAATCTAATGAATGCGCTGAATAAGGAGGGCTATCATTCCAGGACCCCATAGCGCCAAAACACCAACCAGTTGAAATTGCACTTAATAATACTTTATTTTCTTGAGGATATGACTCTGGTAGTGATATATATGTTGAATTTTTCTTATTATTAATTATTGCTAATGCTCTATCAAAGTATTCTCCCCAAAAATTTTCTTTTATCTTAAATGCAAAACTGCTAATTTCTTTTAAAGCATATTCAACTTCAAGTAAATTATCGTTTATGAAATAGTTATTTTCAGCAATTTGTTGCTTTAACTCAATACCATAATAAGCTACGTCCCATTTTTTAATATCATCAAGAAATGACCATCTTTTAAGCCAAACCATACAAAATTCTTTATGATATGTTAGTATAACCCATTGATTATTACCATTAGTAAAACCTGCTAAATTGATATCTTGTTCTGCTGGTAAACCCATTACCAAACTTGCTTTTTCCATCCCTTTGTCAATTAGGTATTCTTTCCATTTTAGAACTGATGACGCAATATTTTCATATGTATCATCTGATTTCTTAAAAAAATTTTTGATTTTTTTCTCTTTCTTTTTAATATAGAAATCGATTTTATTTATATTTTTATTTAATTCAATTTGGTTCGTTTGTCCATTTAAAGTTACTTTTAAATCAGATACTAATTCTATTAGATTTACGATTTCTCCATTCATGTTTTCTCCTTCTTTTGCATTTCATATAACGTTCTTGCAGTCCCTCGCAGCGTAAGTTGCGAGGACTGTGTGTTATAAGAAGGTGTTTGCTTCTCCAATTGAATTTTGGAAATGAAACCTTTCCCAATAACTAACCATTGCATCCTAAACTTAGATCGCAACAAAATAACCCTGTTCTTTTGATCTTTTGATCTTCTATTATCTTTTGAACTTATTTCTTTTCGCTTTTTACCACTAGCTTAACTTAAAATCAACTTCCTTTAATGAACCAAGCATCGCTTCACTCTATGTAACTCAACCCACACTTTCTTATAACGTTCTTGCAGCCCTCGCAGCGTAAGTTGCGAGGACTGTGTGTTAGGTGATCGTTCTAAACTATATTTTTATCTTAATTACATTTGGATATTTTATTGGAATTATTTCCACATTCCATTTCTCATATTTGAGTTCACTCCATTTACTGCACCACTTTTGTACTTTGTTCATGTATATCTCTTCGGTTATTTGCCTACTATTTGCTCTCAACTTTAAATCAAATATGTCGTCTAGGCCAAAGGGTGCATAGATACTCCACTCGACTTTATTCTCTCTTCTTATCCCCAAAGAAGTTGACGTCGTTGGCCATGAATCAATTGCCTCTTCAAGTGATTTATATTGATCAATGTTATATCCAAATTTATCTTTATACCATAAGTGTACTCGTGCTTCGTTTTTAACATCAATTTTATACGGAAATTCAGAGATCCTATCATAAATTTCTTGAGTTATTCTTTTTTCATCATACTCAGTATTTTTATGTTCATCATAATAAACTATATCAATATCACTAATTCCATAGTTCGATTTTTTTTTTGTTAATTCATTCCAGACACTTTGAACAACTGCACCCGCACCTATGTAGTAATTATTCATGTCTATTTCATCTAAAGCATCGAATACTTTTATTAGTTGATCATTAGAATTAATTATCTCTATCAACTTCAATGCTTTTTCGGTTTTCAATTGTTTTTCGTTTTTCAATTTATGTTCTCCTCAACTAGAATGTCACCTAACGTTCTTGCAGTCCTCGCAGCCTTAGTTGCGAGGACTGTGTGTTATGTGAAGTCAAATTTTTTCTCTTTCTTTTCTAACATAAAAATTATCTGGATTTATAGTTCTTTTTCTACATCGCAATTTATAAATTTCTTCTATACTTTTAGTAACAGCTTCTTCTATAAAAGTTATTACACTTTCAACTGGATAAACTTTTGTTTCACTTCCACTGCTCTGAATTTCGAAATCGTCATTTAAATTTTTAACATGTTCATTTAGCCAAAATATATCAATTTCCTCAATATCATTTTTACATTCTCTGAAATCAATTTTCTCTAAACTATAGTAGTTAATCAAGATAGGATTTAATATGTACATGTCTTTGTATCCAAGCTGATACAAGCTTTCTTTGTTCTCATTACACCTAACATATTTATCTTGAATGTTTTTCAACCATATCGCATCAGAAAGTAAGTGTACAAAGTAGCCTAGCTTATAATCGCTAAAATCATCATTACTTAAATATTTACTCAAGTACCAATGATAGTTAATTCCTTTTACCTGTTCTCCTGTATATCCAAAATGCGATTTTTCGTAGTCTCCATTCCCAAATCTAGACAAGTCAGGTGCAAGATTTCCGAAATGAAATTCTAAAGGATTTTCTATTGATATTGATTCAATGATCTTTGAAGATATGCAATAATGCATTATTCTTGATGCCATCCTATGTCCTTTCAATATGTTTTTAACTTGATTTCACATAACGTTCTTGCAGTCCTCGCAGCGTAAGTTGCGAGGACTGTGTGTTATACGACGAATTTTATTAATTTGATAACTTAATTAAGTCGGATGTATTAATTACAGATACAATATCTCTTATATCACCTATGTTAAAATATTTTATTGCTTTCTTGTTATCCTTGATATCCATCACTATTCTAAATTCTTGCTGATAAATATATTCCACTCTTTTTCTAAATACTCCAAGTCTTGTGTATGGTCTGTTCTTAATATCGATATAATTAACAAACCCAATTTTTGAGATTGTATTATAGTTAAAGCCAGAATTAAGAATTCCCTTTACTATTCTTTCAAAGAATTCAGATAAATCATCAATAACAACACAAAAATCGCCAAAATCTTTAGATAACCTATCATCAATTTTGATTAATTCTCCATTATCCGATTGCCATATCGAAAACATACAAAATACGTTTTTATATCTATTTTCTTTAAAACCAAGTTTACCAGAGTAAATTTTTAAATTCCCTGATTTCGGTACATAATTATTATCTGTTTGAATTAATAAAGGTTGTTCTAAACTTGTATCTATGTAATACTTTACAACCTCAGTTTCTTCTAAATACTCTTCTATACCTTCAAAATCGTCATGTTGTCCTTTAGTTAATTGATTATATTCTATCTTAGTTAACTCCTCTAGTGTACTCATATAGAATTTTCCATCTAAAAAATCCTTTAAGAACTCTTGAGTTTTAACTATTTTACATAGTCTTAAATTACTTGAATTTTTATTTATGTGTCTTGGGGAATTAAGTTGATTAATAATATTTTCACCATGTCCCATACAATATCCTCTTTTAATTTGTCGTATAACGTTCTTGCAGTCCTCGCAGCGTAAGTTGCGAGGACTGTGTGTTAGGCGAAGAACTTTAATTCTATTTTAGAACTTTCTTTATTCCTACAATGACAATAAAAGAAACTATATACATAAAACTAATTAAAGCTATCATCATGTACTCATATTTTTTTACTAATAAGCAGTACATAATTGAAGAAACTAAAGGGATAGATGTCATAATTAGAAATACTAAAATCTCCATTACTCTCAAGAATCTATACGTCCATTTTGCTTCAGGATCACTGCGAACTAAGAGTCCTAATGTAAGTGCTGAATATGACATTATCATATAAGGATAATCTTTATTACTTTTATTCACCTCTGACTCAATTAAATTAACAAGATAGTTTCTATAAAAAATTTGATTTATAAGTCTATATAATATTAAAAGTATCAAAAATGGTAATAGAAATAATACAACTTCGTTTATGTTAATTGTGATGTCATTTATTGGTATATTTGTTATATTTCCAGATAAAGCTAGAAAGGAAATTAATATAACGAGAATATATGTTTTAGTTGTATTTGATATTACTTCATTAATCTCTGTAATTCGTTGATTTACATTGTTCGTGAATTCACAATCTTTCATTTGTACCTCCAAACATAGTTTTTCGCCTAACGTTCTTGCAGTCCTCGCAGCGTAAGTTGCGAGGACTGTGTGTTATCGGAAGTTATTTATTTTTTTCGATTTAAATTAGCCTATATGTTTTATTAATTCACTTTTTATTGAAGTGCTCGTAATTATACTAATTAGGATTCCTAATCTCTGTTTTGAATCAACATCATTTAAATTAAAATAATCTCTTAAATATTCTAATGCAATTCTCTCGTTTTGTTGTTTATCATATAAGACAATTAACTGAATATAACTATCATAATTAAATTTGTTCATTTCTATGCTTTTTTTGTAATAATCAATAGCTAATTCATATTCTTTTCTATCACTTTCGATCATAGCCAAATTGTGATAAATACTATTATTCAAATAATTATTATTTGAGTACTCTAAAGCTTTAAGATAAGCAACTTTTGATTTGATTTTATCAATTGCAAAGCTATGATATCCTAGTTGAAAATAAATATTTGATTTTTTTTCGTTATCAATAATATCGGGATCTTTATCTATGATTTCTGATATTTCATCATAATATTTTATTGCATTCTGGGAATTATAGAATGTGTTTTCTTTCAATTCATTGGCAGCTTTTATTTCTAATAGCTCAATTTTTAATTTCAGGATTAAGTTATTCGTTATCTTTTCGGACTCTTTACTTTGACTAACAAATTCATTTTTAATTAACTCGTTCTCGTTCTTTAAATTACTAATTTCATTCTCTAATCTAATTTCAACATCTTCTTTTAATTTCTCATAATCTTTATTTCTTGAGTACTGGAATAATGAAAACGTTGCAATTATAACTGTAATATACAAAGTTAATATAACTACAATATTATATATTTTATTTATAACATTATCCGTTACACTTAAAATTGTGCTAATTGCAATATTTTCATTTTCAATTTGGTAATTACTGGGCTTGTTTAAGTATATTAATATTATAATTGCACTAATAACTGCTAAAGTTAGTATTGTTAATGCTATGGTGTAGATAGGTGTATCTTTAGATTTATTTTTCTTAGTTTTCATAATTGGTCTCCTAATTTAATTTCCGATAACGTTCTTGCAGTCCTCGCAGCCTTAGTTGCGAGGACTGTGTGTTATGGGAAGTACTTTATTTTTCCTTATCCTTAGAAACATTTTGAAAGTATTTTTTCATTGGGATATACAATCCTAATAGTAATAAAAACATTACTAATTTGGGAATAATAGACTCTATTACTGGATTCCCACTAACAAAAATCACAGTTGGCCCATCCGAACCGCCTATAATTCCTATGCTCGAAGAATCAGTTTTTGAAATAAAGGAACTTATTGGCATTATTAATATTATAATTAGTGATAATATGGCATGTTTTTTTGCTGTCCAATTCGAAAAGAATTTCATCAATCGCTCCCCTTGTTTTTATTGTTTTTATTGTTTTTATTGTTTTTATTGTTTTTATTGTTTTTATTGTTTTTATTGTTTTTATTGTTTTTATTGTTTTTATTGTTTTTATTGTTTTTATTATTTTACTTTTAGTATTTCCCATAACGTTCTTGCAGTCCTCGCAGCGTAAGTTGCGAGGACTGTGTGTTAGACGAAGGCGTTTGCTTCCTCAAATCGAATTTTCCGAAAACACTTTCCTCATACACACTTTCGCATCCTAAACTAGATCCGCACTTATACAACCTTATTCTTTTGATCTTCTATTGTCTTTTTTGCACTTTATTTCTTTTCGATTTTTTCTAACTAAGTCTGTCAAATAACCAACTTACTTAAATAAGTCGAGTATCGCTTCACTCTATGTAACTCAACATAGCTTTCGTCTAACGTTTATCTATTCTCGAAGTTGCTGTGTTTCACTCCTTAGAGTGAAACTTGGCGCGGAATTTGCCCTCACCTTTAATATTCAAGAACTACTCTTTTAATACCTTCTAGTCATTCCTTACTTTCTCGCAAATTCCGTGACAAAAGCAATTTCGGGAATAGAGTGTTATACGATGTTGGTCCATCCTGACCGAGAAACGCAGGTGGATACATTTTCAAACTTAACCTCTCTAAAAAATGCTTCGACCCCTTCCCTCGCTTTTTCAGAAGCGAGTCATGTCGGCGACTGAAATAAGACAGGTTTTTCATGCACTAAAGTCAGGCAGTTTAAGTATAAAGGTTGCGACTCTAATTAACCGGATTTCGACCCATACGTTTCTCGGGCATTTCCCTTTAACTTCTAAACTACTATCTCGGAATCATCTTAAACTCGTAACATTAAAAACACTATGTAACAAAATCCTTGTCAATCGCATTGACTCCAATCACTTAGAAAGACACCATCTCGCCCTTACTTTAACTCCCAATATCGTATAACGTTCTTACAGTCCCTCGCAGCGTAAGTTGCGAGGACTGTGTGTTATCTGATGTCCGTTTTGAGCGATAGCGATTTTTCTTCAACTATCAAAGCGGAACATTCTACTTTTCTTACAACATAACCTAACAAATGCTTTGTCGCTTATTCGAGCGTCAGCGAGTTTGTCTCTTCCGAGCGCAAGCGAGTTGTCTCTTTCGAGCGCAAGCGAGTTGTCTCTTTCGAGCGTTAGCGAGTTTGTCTCTTCCGAGCGTTAGCGAGCTTGTCCCTTCACGAGCGTCAGCGAGCTTATCTTTTCTCGAGCGTCAGCGAGTTTGTCTTTATCGATCTAACATGTTGATACTTCGCCTCTTATAAGTTGAGTGAAATCCTTCTATATGCACCATCACTTATTTCTTTATTTTGCTTCAATTAGCTAACTGACTTAACGATGTTTGTCTTAATACAATGTCTCATTTAATTCGTAAGTCTAATTTCGGATATCAGATAACGTTCTTGCAGTCCTCGCAGCGTAAGTTGCGAGGACTGTGTGTTAGACGAAGGCGTTTGCTTCCTCAAATCGAATTTTCCGAAAACACTTTCCTCAAACACACTTTCGCATACTAAACTAGCTCCGCACTAAAACAAACTTATTCTTTTGATCTTCTATTCTCTTTTGCACTTTATTTCTTTTCGATTTTTTCTAACTAAGTCAGTCAAACAACCACCTTACTTAAATAAGTCAAGTACCGATTCACTCTATGTAACTCAACCTAGCTTTCGTCTAACGTTCTTGCAGTCCTCGCAGCCTTAGTTGCGAGGACTGTGTGTTATGCGTAGTAAATTAATTGTATTTGATAAAAGAAGAACCTCTTTGTTTTAAGAGGTACTTATTATTATTGGGGAGCAATTGGTGGATTAATTAAGTAAAGTATAACGAACAGACCAAAGCCTCCCGATGCTGATATGACAAGCTTTTGAACAAAAGTAAGTTTAACTTTAATGATACCTTCGCAAAACTCGTAAAGCAAAAGTGTTGCTCCTACACTCATACAAATTCGCATAATCCAATATTGATTAGCATTCAAGTCTTGGATAAAAACAGACATTAAGATACTTATTATTATTAATATCCAACCTGTTATCAATACAGGCCATCTATAATTGTTGATAGCTTTGAAGCCAGAATGAATTGCCTTGCTATCAAATCCAAAGGTTGGCAATGAATTATCTTTAAACTTTTGTGTCAATTCGTAAACCAACTCAGGGTGATATTTCCTAATTATTCTCTGCGTGGAAGAGTAAGCTGTTGGAGATGGATTAATCGGATTCAAATTAAATTTTTCAACTAACAATCTAGTAAGTTCCCAATGATGAAAATACACATCAATCATATTTATTGCATCTTCACTTTTTCTAATTGCAATATCATTAGTAAGAGAATACTCTGGTAGACCATACTCATCAATTGTTCTTTCAAACTCATTAAAATATTCCACTCCTGAATTATGATAGCTATTTAACAGTTGCTGATAATCAATATCTTTGTCATTTGATGAAAGTTTTGTTAATACCTCAGATAATTTCTCCTTATGTTTTCTTTTATACTCTTCTAGTTGATTTTCTCGATTTGCAACATTTGACATACTATCTCCTCAATGAATTAATCAATTGCGCATATAATTGATTTAAGTCACTATTATCTAATCCATAATATCCATAGCTTCCAGCACTTGGAATATGTTTTTTTACAATACTTCGCCAAAGATCTACTGTCCTTTGATATTCAGGATAAATACTTATTTCATCTAATATTTTCTTCAGTTGTGTATCAGTTGGTTCGTTAGGAGCTGTTCCAAATTTCATTTTTATGGCATATTTTAGATTATCAATTGTACTCATGTTATTTCTCCTTAAGTATTTTTTTAGCTTGAGTATAAAGAACAATTACATCACTCTGATCCAAACCTTCAATTATAGTAATGAGACTCCTATCATCAACATAAACCCCAGCAATTTCGTTTAAAATAGTATTCATTTCACTTTTTTGGTTCTCAGTCCATGTTTTTGATTCTAATAGTATTTTTTTTAATTCTAACTTACTGTTCATTATTTCCTCCTTAGATTATTTGTTCAAATTATATCATAATTGTGTTCTTGCTTTTTTATTACGCATAACGTTCTTGCAGTCCTCGCAGCGTAAGTTGCGAGGACTGTGTGTTATAAGAAGGTGTTTGCTTCTCCAATTGAATTTTGGAAACGAAACCTTTCCCAATAACTAACCATTGCATCCTAAACTTAGATCGCAATAAAATAACCCTGTTCTTTTGATCTTTTGATCTTCTATTATCTTTTGAACTTTATTTCTTCTCGCTTTTACCACTAGTTCAACTTAAAATCTTCTTACTTTAATGAGTCAAGTACCGCTTCACTCTATGTAACTCAACCCACACTTTCTTATAACGTTCTTGCAGTCCCTCGCAGCGTAAGTTGCGAGGACTGTGTGTTAGCTGAAGTTAGTTATACGCCTCTAATTTCATTTCTTAAATTCCCACACTTTAACAATTTTATAATCCCCGGTCTTAGTGTTCATAATTATTAACGTAAGATTATCAATTATACATTTATTGAAGTTAATTTCTTTACTCTTTAAGTCCTCAATTGCATCATTTAAAGTATTCGTTGGTATGTCTTTCATTGCAATTGTAATATGAGGGATCCAATTTTCAGTATTATATAAGTTAAACGTTTTTAAACCGGCTTCATTTAAAACAGTTGAAATGCATTTATGTAATTCTATTAATTCTTTTGTTTTATCAACTTTTAAAAATATTGTATTTTCTGGACTTTCAAACTTATCAATTCGTAATACTTCAACCCCAAATGTTGCAGGACATAACCTAGAATCCAGTATAGATATTAAGCCCTCAATATCATCGCAAAAACCACCTGTGTAGCTTATGTTTGGATATGAAAATGATTTCACTCCTTTTAAACCATATGAGCTTTCCAAGTAATTCCATAAATTGATTACTTCAATTTTCAATTCATTGTTTAATAGAGTCATTAATCCAAAAACTACACCCATTTGTCATCCTTTCTTTTGCAACTTTTGGTTTTAATTGTTTCTTTTTTCTTCCTAATTTCAGCTAACGTTCTTGCAGTCCTCGCAGCCTTAGTTGCGAGGACTGTGTGTTATGAGAAGGCTTCACCAATAAACATAACCTTGTCCATATTCCTTCACTACTTTATCTTGATATTCAACTTCAGATTTGATTTCAATCTTTACTAATTTATTTTTATCAAGTTTTGGGATTGATAGTACATAACCTGGTCTACTATATGTCGTTCCTTCAATTTCAAATAAAAAGTCTTCTACTTCAGAAAAAGATAAAATTATAAGTTCTTTATCATCAACATAAGCTTTGACATCTTTTCTTTCCAATTTGGTCCAAACTTCTGAATCTTTCATAATTTCGAGTTCACTACTATACCCTTTACTCATGACTTTATTAACTCTTGTAACTGACATAGGTATGAAATGAATATAGTCGGACTGTTCTCCAGACCACATATTAATTCTATATAGTTCAAGTTTATCTATTACAAAATCAATATTTCTATCTTCGTGTAAATCTAATTCATTTAACCAAACTTCCAAAGTATTCTCTGAGTATCCTTTATCAAATATCCCAATTTGTTCTTCTTTCTCCGATAATATCATTTCATAATTTCCCTTTTCATCTCCAATTATAGCAACATCCTTCGAAGTGAAATTAATAATTGGTTTTTCAACTGGTGTTCCATCAATATATTTAACAATTCCACTAACTTTTATAAATTTAGGTGCAAAATTAAAAATACTCTCATTAATTTCAATACAAATAATACTATCTTTTTTGATCAACTCATTTAATTCTGCTCTAACTTCAAAACTATTATGCTTTGGAGTAATCTGACTTTCATAAATTTTATCTTCATTAATCCTAATTAAAACGGTAATTTCTTCGTTAGCAAATTTGCTACCATAGATTTGTATGTAAGGTTTGTTTTCCAAAACCCATTCTTCTTTTTTTACAACACTATAAAGTTTTACATTACATTTAGGATTGTTATTTACATATATTTTGATTTGTTCTTCCTTCATGTTTTTTCTCCTTTTTGCTTTTTCTTTTATTTGTTTTTCTTCTAAGCTTTCTCATAACGTTCTTGCAGTCCTCGCAGCGTAAGTTGCGAGGACTGTGTGTTATAAGAAGGTGTTTGCTTCTCCAATTGAATTTTGGAAACGAAACCTTTCCCAATAACTAACCATTGCATCCTAAACTTAGATCGCAATAAAATAACCCTGTTCTTTTGATCTTTTGATCTTCTATTATCTTTTGAACTTTATTTCTTCTCGCTTTTACCACTAGTTCAACTTAAAATCTTCTTACTTTAATGAGTCAAGTACCGCTTCACTCTATGTAACTCAACCCACACTTTCTTATAACGTTCTTGCAGTCCCTCGCAGCGTTAGTTGCGAGGACTGTGTGTTATAGGAAGGTGTTTGAATTCCCATTACAGTTCTAAATATTACCACCTATACACAATAGCCTTTTGCATTTTGAATTAAGTACGCACTCTAAAAACTCGAAGTTTTTTACTCTTTTGTTCTTATTACTTTAATTGTCTTTTGACTTTAATTGTCTTTTGACTTTAATTGTCTTTTGATCTTTTTGTCTTTTGAACTTTTTGTCATTTTTTTCTTCGCACTTACTAACATGTAAATTTTACCGAGAATCCTGATTTCAGAAATAGAAGTTTCGCTTCACTCTATGTAACTAACCTACACTTTCCTATAACGTTCTTGCAGTCCCTCGCAGCGTAAGTTGCGAGGACTGTGTGTTATAAGAAGTCCAACTTCATCTTGAGCCTTAGCTCAAGATATTTAGATCTTCTAATCTTTTGAGCGAAGCTCACTATTTCTTTTCGAGTGATGCAAACTTTACTTCGATAAGTTCACCTAAATAATCACACTTTTTCATAGATCACTTCTCTAACTAATCAGTTTTGTTTTTTCTTTTCTCTTTTGGATTTCTTATAACGTTTAAAATTCCAGTCGTCTTGTATTTAGACTTCTCCACTTTTAATTTTACCATTGAGTCACTATAAAATAACCCCGTAACAATACGGGATGATGACTGGAATTTGGTGTTATACGATGTTGGATTTGCTGACCGAGAAACGCAGGTAGCTAGACTTTCAAATGAAATCACTCTATATAAGGCTTCGACCTCTATTCTCGCTTTTTCAGAAGCGAGCCATGTTGGCGACTGAAATAAGGCAGGTTTTTAATGCACTAAAGTCAGGCAATTTAAGTATAAAGGTTGCGACTCTAATTAACCGGATTTCGACCCATACGTTTCTCGGGCATTTTCCTTTAACTCATAAACTACAATTTCGAAATTAACTTCAACTTGAAATACAAAAACTCTATGTATCACAACCCTAGTCAATCGCATTGACTCCAATCACTTAGAAAGACACCATCTTTCCCTTACCCTAATTACCAATATCGTATAACGTTCTTGCAGTCCTCGCAGCCTTAGTTGCGAGGACTGTGTGTTATGGGAAGTACTTTATTTTTCCTTATCCTTAGAAACATTTTGAAAGTGTTTTTTCATTGGGATATACAATCCTAATAGCAATAAAAACATTACTAATTTGGGAATAATAGACTCTATTACTGGATTCCCACTAACAAAAATCACAGTTGGCCCATCCGAGCCGCCTATAATTCCTATGCTCGAAGAATCAGTTTTTGAAATAAAGGAACTTATTGGCATTATTAATATTATAATTAGTGATAATATGGCATGTTTTTTTGCTGTCCAATTCGAAAAGAATTTCATCAATCGCTCCCCTTGTTTTTATTGTTTTTATTGTTTTTATTGTTTTTATTGTTTTTATTGTTTTTATTATTTTACTTTTAAGTATTTCCCATAACGTTTATCTATTCTCGAAGTTGCTGTGTTTCACTCCTTAGAGTGAAACTTGGCGCGGAATTTGCCCTCACCTTTAATATTCAAGAACTACTCTTTTAATACCTTCTAGTCATTCCTTACTTTCTCGCAAATTCCGTGACAAAAGCAATTTCGGGAATAGAGTGTTATACGATGTTGGTCCATCCTGACCGAGAAACGCAGGTGGATACATTTTCAAACTTAACCTCTCTAAAAAATGCTTCGACCCCTTCCCTCGCTTTTTCAGAAGCGAGTCATGTCGGCGACTGAAATAAGACAGGTTTTTCATGCACTAAAGTCAGGCAGTTTAAGTATAAAGGTTGCGACTCTAATTAACCGGATTTCGACCCATACGTTTCTCGGGCATTTCCCTTTAACTTCTAAACTACTATCTCGGAATCATCTTAAACTCGTAACATTAAAAACACTATGTAACAAAATCCTTGTCAATCGCATTGACTCCAATCACTTAGAAAGACACCATCTCGCCCTTACTTTAACTCCCAATATCGTATAACGTTCTTGCAGCCCTCGCAGCGTTAGTTGCGAGGACTGTGTGTTAGCTGAAGGCGTTTATTTTACTTTTCGTTTGATATTAATCGCTTTAAATGCAAATCTTACTATGGTATTTTACTAAACCTATAAAATCTGCACTTTTATTGGTTTTGTCTTTATTAATCTTTTGCTTTTAATTGTCTTTTGACCTAATTGTCTTTTGACCTTATTGTCTTTTGACCTTATTGTCTTTTGACCTTATTGTCTTTTGACCTTATTGTCTTTTGACCTTATTGTCTTTTGACCTTATTGTCTTTTGACCTTAATCTCAATTATCCATATTTCTATTACAGTTTATTGCTTTTAAATCGATTATAGCCTTTTTCCCATGCTGAGTTATTTTTCATGCCAGCTCCAAATATCAACTCAATTACAAATATGTAAACAATAAAAAATGGAATAAAAATCACTAATCTCTTATTATTTTTAATAAATTCTTCGAATTTCATATTCATATACATTCTCCTAATTTATTCAATTTTTCAATTTGCACGTCGCTTTCAGCTAACGTTCTTGCAGTCCTCGCAGCGTAAGTTGTGAGGACTGTGTGTTATGTGAAGGACACTAATTTACTTATTTAGATTCGATTATCTTGACTAAAATTGCATCCATATAATTATCTAAATTTCTTAAATCAATCCATGATTTTTCGTTTTCTCTTAATGTATGAACCCTTATTACATTTTGATTTTTTATCGAACTTAGAATTAAAACAAATGATCTTTGAGGAAAGTCTTTTTTTAGCTTTGCTTCCCATAACTCTAGTAACAATAATGCAAATCTAAATGAATCTCTTTGAAGTGAATGGAATTCCGGAATTATATCCTCAATATGTATATGATTTATCATCGCTTCAATTCCAGTATTATCACCATAAATTGTTTTCATAAAATCAATATTAATATTGTCTTTACGTATTTCTGATTTTAATAAGACACACTCACCCACTTCTGCGAAATTTGGCCACATATAAATAGCTGCTTTATTCAAAGTAATCTTATTTTTTGACTTAATTTCTTTTTTTGTCCATGGCTCTTGTAAAATTCTGGCCATTTTATAGTTTGTTACTATCATTTACATATCTCCAATAGCATTTGTCTTTCACATAACGTTCTTGCAGTCCCTCGCAGCGTAAGTTGCGAGGACTGTGTGTTATCTGATGTCCGTTTTGAGCGATAGCGATTTTTTCTTCAACTATCAAAGCGGAACATTCTACTTTTCTTACAACATAACCTAACAAATGCTTTGTCGCTTATTCGAGCATCAGCGAGTTTGTCTCTTCCGAGCGCAAGCGAGTTGTCTCTTTCGAGCGCAAGCGAGTTGTCTCTTTCGAGCGTTAGCGAGTTTGTCTCTTCCGAGCGTCAGCGAGCTTGTCCCTTCACGAGCGTCAGCGAGCTTGTCCCTTCACGAGCGTCAGCGAGCTTATCTTTTCTCGAGCGTCAGCGAGCTTATCTTTTCTCGAGCGTCAGCGAGTTTGTCTTTTTCGATCTAACATGTTGATACTTCGCCTCTTATAAGTTGAATGAAATCCTTCGATATGCACCATCACTTATTTCTTTAATTTACTTTAATTAGCTAACTGACTTAACGATGTTTGTCTTAATACAATGTCTCTTTTAATTCGTAAGTCTAATTTCGGATATCAGATAACGTTCTTGCAGTCCCTCGCAGCGTAAGTTGCGAGGACTGTGTGTTATCTGATGTCCGTTTTGATCGATAACGATTTTTTATTCAACTATCAAAGCGGAACATTCTACTTTTCTTACAACATAACCTAACAAATGCTTTGTCGCTTTTTCGAGCGTCAGCGAGTTTGTCTCTTCCGAGCGTCAGCGAGCTTGTCCCTTCACGAGCGTAAGCGAGCTTATCTTTTCTCGAGCGTCAGCGAGTTTGTCTTTTTCGATCTAACATGTTGATACTTCGCCTCTTATAAGTTGAATGAAATCCTTCGATATGCACTATCACTTATTTCTTTAATTTACTTCAATTAGCTAACTGACTTAACGATGTTTGTCTTAATACAATGTCTCTTTTTATTCGTAAGTCTAATTTCGGATATCAGATAACGTTCTTGCAGTCCTCGCAGCCTTAGTTGCGAGGACTGTGTGTTAGATGAAGTTCATAATTATTCTTCTTTAATCCAAATTTCATTTTTTAGACAATGGTCTTTAACTTGCGACCTAATTGTTATATCACATGATTTACCAATTATTATTCCAATAAGATCAATTTCCATTTCCTTATATGCCAAATAGCATCCATAATATTTTTTTTCAGTCTTGATATTTGGAGATATAATCCCTCCGAAAAATCCATTTTCATCATCAAAAGGAGAGTAAAGAAATCTTATTTCTTTTTCTTTACTATAGGAAAAGTTTTTATAAACCAAAGGGAGAATGGCAACTTCTTTATTGTACCTTCCAAAAACATCAGTATGCCCTTCGTCGGAACTCTTTATTGACTTGATTGCACTTTGAGTTAAATCAAATGTTTTCTTATATATGTACTCAACAGGGAAAAAGCTATCTGTATCTTTTATCTCAAAGCATAAACACAGTCCATTATGATTAGAAGCATAATTTTCCCACATATACTCTGTTATATCTGTAGTGAAACAACAAATATCATAAATTTCTCTCAAGGTGTCAAACAAGTTATTAATATTTTCTATGCTCCTTTTCGTTTTTTTAGATACTTTAAGTCGATTTAAGGGAACTTTAAACTCGCTTACATCCTCAAAATTTACGTAATGAGTTAGCCATAGCTTTGACTCCATAAAGGCATTCATTTTAAGATTTTTTAAAGTATCATCACATGACAATCCAATAAATTTATATATTTTATTATCTTTCAAATTTTCTTTTATAAATTTATCTTTTATTCTCTGAGCATTATCTCCATCTAAATCTAAATACCGGTCATAAAAGTTCATTTGTTCCTCCAACTTTGAATTTCATCTAACGTTCTTGCAGTCCTCGCAGCGTAAGTTGCGAGGACTGTGTGTTAGAGGACGTTATTTATAAATTTTGCACTTCCAAATACAACTGTTTTAAATGATTAGACGATAAGTCAAGAATAGGTTCAAACATAAACGAATTGAGATGAATATTTTCTGGTGTCATTAAGTTGACGTTATCTAAAACTTTAATTGATTCGTGATCCTTTCCAAATTTAGCTTTAAATTTTCTATATAGTTTGCCGGTTTGTGAACTGTTTATACCTGCTACATAGGATGGTTCGTTAATCATTCTAATCATGTACTCTTCTGCAGTTAATCTTATTACAATAGAAATTGCAATTTTATTTTCCAAATTCAACCCTTCTTCAAGAGTTGTACTCAGTTCTATACCTCTTTCCTTAATAACTTCATATACTTTTCTTTCTTTACCTGGTAAGTCAAGTGTTTGCAAATCCTTAAATACTTCTTTGTATATCGTTTCCAATTCTTCAATAGAAATTGAAGCAGTATCAGGTTTGATATGCAAAAGTGATGTGAGCTTATTTGAAAAATCATCTCTACCTATGTGCTCACAAATATTCCTTGCAAAAGAAATAGATGCGATTAACTTGATATCACTTGTTGCCAAATCTTGCTTCCAAATTTTAAATGGGTTGCTAACATAACTATTATTTACTTTTTCAAAAATTATTCCATCAAGAGTCCTACTTGCAATGAGAGATTTATCTCCATACTTTACATTTTCAATTCTTTCTTGTATTGTTCGGTAGAAATCAAAATTATGAGTTAAAATAATTGTCTTGAACAAATCACTTTGATCAACCTCTTTAATATATTGAACAATTGCATATTTATTTTTATAGTCAAAGGAGTCAGCAATATCATCAATTATATAAAGTGTCTCAATTCCAAGGTTTTTTCTAGACTCGATTTCAAAAATGATATTTATTAAATACAAAGCCCTTAACTCTCCTTGACTCAAAGTGCTCTTAAGTAGCTCTTTATTAATTTCATTATTCGTGTCTTTATGATAATAACCAACAGCTGGAACAATATCTTTTAAGATTGAATCTTCCTTATTTACTACCTTTAACATAAAAGGTACATAAAATCTACTATTGAAGATACTTAACACTTTCTCCCATTCAGTAACTTCCCTATTAGCAGCGTCAACTATTTTTGTTATTTCAATTTCTCCACTTTCATAAGTTGAAACTAAATCTATGTATTTATCATAAAATACATTTAAATAATTAATCCATAATCTCCTTTTAAAGCTACCAAGATCAAGTAGTTCTTTAGTTATTTCCTTATTCTCAAATAAATATGCTCTGAAATTTCTTAACTTTGCGTTACTTATGCTCCTATCAATTTTATTGAAAATACTCTTAATTTCTTCATTATCAAATACACTTTCTCGTTCCTTTTTCAATACATCCTCTAACTCTTTTAAACTACTAATTTCAACCTTCTCTTCACCTGAAACTAAATTAATAGTATGTTTTGCATCAAAATAATTGTTACTCTTAAGATTTTTTTGTACTGTTTCAGCATTATAGTGATCAAATCCTTTTTTTAAGTATTTTGTCTTGTTTAATAACTCATTATATTTATTAGCATATTCACTTAAGTTTTCTCGTGTTTCAGAAGATTTCAAAAATTCAACTACATCATTATTGAAAATTTCATTGTACTTAATTTTTAACAAATTCTCATCAACATTATTAGTAATTACTGACTTTAATTTCTTTAGTACTTTAAAAAAATCATTCCCATACTCTGAGAAAGTTGATATAATTTCAATTTCAATTTCACTTTTATACTCTGATTTTTTTGACAAATCACTAATCAGAGATTTCTTCTTGTTATTTATCACATTGTAAATATTTTCATATTTATCTTTTAACTCTTTTTTTACGAGTAACGTTGATGTTTTGTTTGACTCAAAAGTATCATCATAAGGTTTAATAACAAAAACTGAGTCTTTGTTAATTTCCAATTCATTTTCATCAGTAAATTTTCTAATAGAAGTTAATGAAGTATTGATAAGATCACCAGATGGTAATTCTTTTGAATAATCATCAAATACTTTTGCAAAAGATGTTTTCATAACTCCATTTGGAGCATAAATAACATATGTATTTTGATTTTGAGGGTAGTCAAATTTGTATTCTAATTTGCTTATTCCGTAACAATTTTCAATTTCTATGTTTATTGTCTTCATCTTTTTCTCCTTTATTAATGTCCTCTAACGTACGTCTGTTCTCGAAGTTGCTGTGTTTCACTCCTTAGAGTGAAACTTGGCGCGGAATTTGCCCTCACCTTTAATATTCAAGAACTAATCTACTAATACCTTCTAGCCATTCCTTACTTTCTCGCAAATTCCGTGTCAAAAGCAATTTCGAGAAAAGTTTGTTAGGCGATGTTATTAACCATTTAGTGAGCGAAAAACTTTAGCCAACCTATTTCATAACCACTCGGTTAATCCCACATTCACTTATCAAACCTAGATAACCTTACTTAGTTTTTCGTGAATTTTAACATTAAACTTGAAACATCATCTTTTCAAATCTCTAAATATAATGACTCTATAAAGGGATTTAAGTATCGCAAAAATCCCAAATATGTAAATGCGAGCAATATAACTTTAGCTTAATCGATCACATCTTTCCCTTACTTAACCACTCCTAATTTCGCCTAACGTTCTTGCAGTCCCTCGCAGCGTAAGTTGCGAGGACTGTGTGTTAGGTGATGTTGGCTTCTCTTATTTAATTATCTTTTTCTACTTGCTTCTAAAATCTATTTTCTGATTCAAGATTACTTCTTCTCCTTTAATTGCATCTGCTACTGACATATATGCTTGTGAACGAGTACAATATCTATTTTTTTCAACCATAGATTCATATTCAACATAGTAACATTCCAATTCTATATCTTCTCTTATTTCTGGTGGATCTTCATAATCGCCTGTTCCATAAATAGTATTTTCTTTTACAATTCTCAAATTGCATAATTTCGCATTATCATATTTCCATGTTCCTTCGAGTACTGTTTTATTTGTTTTCAAAATATTTATCTCCAACGTTTAATTAATTATATTGATTTAATTCTTTTAGTCTTTTAATTTAACCAATTTCACCTAACGTTCTTGCAGTCCTCGCAGCGTAAGTTGCGAGGACTGTGTGTTAGCTGAAGGCGTTTATTTTACTTTTCGTTTGATATTAATCGCTTTAAATGCAAATCTTACTATGGTATTTTACTAAACCTATAAAATCTGCACTTTTATTGGTTTTGTCTTTATTAATCTTTTGCTTTTAATTGTCTTTTGACCT